>Ga0209381_1000035_pt1 | contig 415364 bp, 369 predicted proteins | sample DewCreD2012metaG_FD_184111 | JGI IMG/M metagenome (GOLD analysis project Ga0209381, IMG submission 184111) | Hot spring sediment bacterial and archeal communities from British Columbia, Canada, to study Microbial Dark Matter (Phase II) - Dewar... ...
TACATAGAAAAAGTTATCTTATCTTGCGGGTAAAGGTAATAGTTGTTTGCTGGTATTGTCCAAACACCCTCTCCATCTGTTATCTTCCAACCATCTATAAGAATTGGAGTATCACTTTTGTTGTAAATTTCAATCCATTCAGACCTGTCATTACCAATGCTTGGATCCACAAGAAGTTCGGTTATCAAAGGATTGTGAGAAAATGAAACAAGATAGATAAAAAATGAAATATAAAAGAGAAACATTTTTTTCATATTATATCTTCTATTAAATTTTAAGATCTTGACAATTTCCTGTCCATCTCTCTCAACCTTCTGACAAGTGTTGTTATCAAAGCACCAAGCAAAGGATCCTCTTCCATCTGTTTTAAAAGTGTTTTTCTGTCTATTATTATAACAGTTGAATCTTCGAGTGCAGCAGCTGATGCAGATCTTGGCCTTCCATCTATAATAGCCATCTCTCCCAAGAATTCACCTTCAGTTACAATATTCAACCTTTTCTTGTTTTCACCCTCATTAACAAAGATCTCTATCTTTCCACTTTTTACAAGATACACCTCATCTGGTGGATCTCCCTGCTTGAACAAGAGTTCACCTTTCAGAAAAGTTTTTTCAAATTTCTCTATAATACTTACCCCCTTTTCTTTGAAGGTTTCTTAATCTCCCAATCAAGAACAAGTGGAGCAACTATAAAATCTGAAGAGTATGTTCCAACTATTACACCAACAAGTAAAGCGAAAGCAAAATCATTTAAAACTTTTCCACCGAAAAGGAAAAGCATAAAAACTACAAACAATGTTGTCAAAGATGTTATCAAAGTTCTTGATAATACCTGATTTAAGGATTTGTTTACTATCGTTGAGAAATTATCTTTTCTCATGAGTTTTAAATTCTCTCTTATCCTATCTGAAACTATTATTGAATCGTTAATAGAATAACCTATCAAAGTTAAAAGTGCAGCTATTATCTGAACAGACATCTCTCTTCCAGTTATAGTTAAAAATCCAAGGGTAATAACAACATCATGGAACAATGCTATAACAGATGCTACTCCGAATCTGAATGTAAATCTTATCCAGACATAGATCAAAATTCCAACAAGACCAAGCAATACTACCCAAAGAGATTTCAGCTGTAATTCTTTAGACATTATAGCCCCAACTACCTCTTCCCTGTCAACCCTTGGATTCTCTTCTATAAACCTTTCTTTCAACAAACTTATTATCTTTTCAGTTGGAGAAAGTTCAACACCTTTTGATGAAGCTTTATAGGTTGTATCCTGCCAATCTGAAACTACCTGGACTTTTGTTATATCAGCATTTTTAGAGCATACGAAAATTTTTATCTCTTTTTCTAATCCCTTATTGTTTGTTCTATCAACTCCAAAAGCGTAAAGGGTTACAAGTGAATCCTTTTTAAAATCATCTAAAGAAAAATTCAAAACTCCAACTTCTTCCCTTGAATCATAAATATCAGATGGAGTTAATTCCTTTATCTCTTTGAAAATATCTGATCTTATGAAAATATTTTTAACAGGTGATTTTTCATCATAAACTTTTACTTTTACAGTTAAATTCTTCTCCCCTTTTGTTGGATTTGGATATGTTGAAAAACCAACAACAACAGGTCCGGTTGTATCCTGAACCTTTTCAAAATTTTCCTGAACTTTTATCAAAAAATCATTCTCCGTTCCATATTTTTGAATAACAGCATTCTTATAACCCAAAGAGTTCATAACATCTCTGAGTTGTTCTATTTTAACATCTTTTTCAAAATGCACCTGTAAAACTATTCCACCTGTAAAATCTATTCCAAGATTGAAACCTTTATTGAAAAGAATGGTTAAAATACTTCCTATAACAAGAACCAAAGATATAATGTAAGTTATCTTTCTTGTTCCAACAAAATTTATCTCTGGCAAATTTATCTTCTTTAAATTCATTGTTCCTCCTATATGGACAATTTTTTAAAATTAGGATTGGAAGTAATAATATCAAAGATAACTCTTGTGACAAAAATTGCTGAGAAAAAGCTTACAACAAGACCAAGACCGAGTGTAACAGCAAAACCTTTTATTGGACCTGTTCCAAACCAATAAAGTATTAACGCTGTAACCAAAGATGTTAAGTTAGCATCAAAAATTGTGGAGAAAGCTTTTGAATAACCTGCTGAAATTGCTGTTTTTATTGTCTTTCCAGACGCGAGTTCTTCCCTGATCCTTTCGAATATCAAAACATTCGCATCTATCGCTGTTCCAACAAGAAGTATAAGACCAGCCATACCTGGAAGGGTAAGTGTTGCTCTGAAGAGTGATAAAACTGAAAGAAGAATAACAAGATTGAAAATCATAGCGAAATCAGCTATCATTCCAGATACTCCATAATATATCAACATAAAAATAAATACAACTATTGCACCATATATAAGGGATCTTATACCTTTTCTAATAGAATCTCCTCCAAGAGTTGGTCCAACCGACCTTTCTTCAATTATTCTAACAGGAGCGGGTAAAGCACCAGCCTTCAATATTACAGCAAGGTCCTTTGCATCGTTAATCGTTGCATTACCCATAGATATTTCAGTATTTCCTGAAGGTATTCTCTCTCTGACAACCGGTGCTGAAACTATGACACTATCAAGAGAGAAAGCTATCCTTCTTCCTATATTGGAACCTGTTATTGATGCCCATTTGTTTTTTGCATTTTTGTTCATGGTAAGTTCTACCTTTACACCATAAGGATTGTCGCTTGTTCCTATAGCAGCCCTTGCATCAAGAATAGCATCACCTTTCAAAACAGGGTTCTTTTCAACAAGGTAAAGTATAGTCTGATTAACTCCATCTTTGTTTTTTTCCTTGCCCCACATAAAAATATAATCTGAAGGGATCAAACTCTTTATCTCTTCTTTAGAAAGTATATTTTTTATAAGAGATATATTTTCCGGATAAACTATAAAATCAACCCCATTGTTATCGACTAATGTTGAAATACGGCTTGTATCCTTCATCTCTTCAAGTTTCTTATCTATATTTTCAAACACTTTCTGAACGAAAGTGTTCTCAGCAACTATCCTAAATTCAAGTTGTGCTGTTTTTCCAATCAGATTCTTGGCTCTCTCTCTGTCAACAACTCCCGGAAGCTGTATACTTATTCTATCAGCACCCTGCTTTTCAACCAAAGGTTCGGTAACACCGAACTGGTCTATTCTGTTTTTCAAAATTTCAAGTGCTCTATCAACAGCACCATCAGCCTCCTCTTTACTCAAAGATGTTTTGTCAACCTCAAGTATAAGGTTCATTCCACCTTGCAGGTCAAGACCTAAATGAAGTGATCTATTTCTCAAACTGTTTATCTGTTCATAAGTCATATTCATCTTATCTTTGTCCGATAATGTATAATAGCGAAATGTATAGTAAAGTTGATATAAAGATAAGATTAGGACTACTACAATAATTACTATTCTCCATCTAAGATCAAGTTTCATCGATCCTCCTTATAATATTAAGTTAATAATTAAATCTTAGATTAAAAGGTTATCACATTTTGGAAGTTTAGTCAATATTTTGACTTAACAGCATCCCTAAAATCTAAAACTATCAGAATTTCTGAACTTGCTACCCCAAGAGTAGGAAATACTACCGCTTAGGTAAAACTCATAATCTGTTGCCCTTTCTTTTTGTAGCAAAAGTATATCCTCATCTGTGTATCCTGTTTTTGGAATATTCCTCTGATCCCTTGGAACATTTAAAAATCCATAGATGTTTAAAGAAAGACCTTTTAGAAAATAGAATTTTAATTTCCCTTCAAGAGAAACAGAATACTGGTTAAAATATTGAATATAATTTTTACCAACAATAGAAACAGATACACTACCTTTTGGGAAAAGTGTTTCATAAGAAAAAGTTACAACATTTCTATATAAAATTTCCTTCGTTTTATTGTATATTGTAGTATCATAATAGATAACAAAAGATGGCTCATACTCGTATGAAATTTTTAACAATTTTGTGTTTCCATAACTGTATGGGAAAAAACTATACTCTATTCCAAAAGAAAGATCATTTTTAAACTTGTAGTTTGAATATATAGAGTTAAATCCATCTACTTTCACTCTACTTGATAGTTTTTCATCTATCGCTTGAATATACTCTATTTCAGAGAAAAATGTTCTATTCAAACTTGTTAAAACTCTGGCAGTATCAAGTTCCCTATAGAGAAGGAGATTTCAAATTTTAACTGATCGTCGATAAAAAATCTGTTTCAGTCATATTTTATTTTCAAAAAATTGTTTTTGTACTGTTTTTCAGAATAAAGTTCTGTGATACCTTCAAGATTGTGATTCCAACCATATTCCTTAACCTCTTCATCCAATTTTTATTTTTCAGATATGGTAAAATTTTCAAGGTATTTTTGGTCAAAATAATTTTTCAGAATCGTTATAAGAAAACTTTTATAAATATTATCAAAATTCAAACTCAAAAAATATTTTTATCAAAAGTTAAATATATAGTATCAGAGATATTTTGATAACTTTTTTGACCAAAAGAGATTAGGGTGTAATAAAGATTGTTTGACTCTTTAAAAGTTTTTATAACGAAAAAGATATCAGATTCACTTTTTATATTTGAAAACTCATATATCTTTACATTTCTTGTTAAATAATCTTTGACCTTATCATCATCACAATCAAGAAAAATTGTTAAAGAATTCAAAAAGCATGGAAGTAGAAAAAAGGAAAAAACTGCAAAAAGAAAGATTATTTTTTTCATATTTTTCTCCTTTGATTTTTTGATTATATTCTAAAAAAATTGATTTTCAATGTTTACAGAAAAAATTTTGAGAATATAATATTCTTATGAAGATAAGAACTTTAACCCTTTTTTACAATTTTAAAAATCGTTATATCGATAAAAATTTAAACCAAAAAATAGAGATTTTAAAAAAAATTTACGATGATTTGAAGGAAAAAGATATAGAAGTTCAGACTTTAAGATTATCAACAAATTTAGCATCCCAAAGAAAAGATTTTAAAACTATGCTCTCTATCATAACAAGTATAGATGAAATGTTAAAAGATAAAAATATAGAATTTTTTAATATTGGTAGAGTCAACAACTTAAAAATTGAAAATGTTTTAAAAATTTATGAAAGATTAAACATCTCTTCTTTCTTAGATATTGACACAAAGATTTTCGACGAAAAGGTTGTAAAAAAGGGAGCAACTTTAACAATAGAACTTTCAAAAATTGACCCTTTTAAAAATTTTAACTTCGGTTTATCTTTCAACATTCCATCTGGAACACCATTTTTCCCTTCATCCTATTCTAACCAGCAAGGTTTTTCAGTAGGTTTTGAAAATGGAGATCTTTTACAGGATATATTCAAAGATGTAAAAAATTATGCTAACCTAAAAATTTATCTTGAAAAAAAACTATACAAAGAATACCTCTTTTTTGAAAAGTTTTTTGAGAATCAATCTATTAAAAGAAAAATACTCTTTTTGGGATTGGATATATCTTTTGCACCCGGAATAAAAAAGGAACAATCAGTATACGAAGCATTCAACATTTTGAAAAGGAAAATAAAAAGAAAAAATTTAAACGATCTCGCAATTGCCGGAGCCATAACTGAAGTTTTGAAAAATTTGAAACTGAAAAAAACTGGTTACTCTGGTCTTATGCTTCCATTATGTGAAGATTATTCCCTATCAAAATTGAGTTTTGGAAAAAATATAAGGATAAAAGATCTTCTTCTTTTATCATCAGTGTGTGGATGTGGAATAGATACTGTCCCAGTAACATTTAAAAATGAATTCATTGAATCATTGATAATGGATTCTTATACTATTTCCAGAAAATGGAAAAAACCTTTACAACTTAGAGTTCTTCCAGTTGAAGAAAAAAGTGTCATCTCTTTCAGGTCAAAATATCTTTTAAAAACTAAACTTTTGGATTACTAAAATTTTGTCCCTATCTGGAAAAGAAAAACTGCAGGAATCCTGTAAAACTCATCTTTTGATTCACCGAATGTTTTAACTACAGAAATGGAAGAAAGAAGATTGTTTATAGGGTTATATGAAAGGTTAAAAACACCAATTAAGGACCTGTCATCAAGATTTAAAATGGAATTTAAAGATATATTGATTTTTTCTTTAACCTTAAAAACAGAAGTTAAAAACATATAGTATCTTCCAATAAGAAAATCTTTGTTTAAATATTTGTTTATAATATTAATATCAGAGTAAGGTGTTTTTAAACCTCTAAAGTTAATATAGAATTCCTGGTTTATATAAAATTTTTCGAAAAATGTGTAATCCCATCCAAATTGTAAGTTGAATTTATTAATACCATTTGATCTTAAAATCAAAACCTCATTCCATAAAGCTGGTCCAAAATGTTCTGTAAGCAAGGAAAGACCAAAAAGATAATTTTCAACAGAATCTATTGAAAGCAGATTTTTTCTAACCTGAGAATACCTTGATATAAAAAATCTTGAATTAAAAAAATGGTTAAGATATTCCAAATTAAGCCCCTCTTTGGAGGAAAAGAAATCCTGATTATCCTGATAAACAAAGGACAGAGTAATGTCCTTTTTAGAAAATGAGAAAAGAAAATTGGAAGGAAATTCTTTTAAGGTTATCAAATCGAAAGGTGAACTGAAATAGAAAATGTCGAGTGGAGAGTATATTTCAGAGAAACTCGATTTAACAGGAAACTTTCCAATTTTTAAATTCATTCCTTCATTAAACAATGAAAGGTACAATTGTGTAAACTTATACTGGTTAGAAAGGTATATATAGGTTGGCATTACTCCTATAATTGAAAAATCTATATCAGGATATGGGATTTCATATTTTGAATCCCCCTGATAAATCCTAACATCAAACTGTGCAAAGAATTTTAAAAAATCGTTAGAATTTTCAACATCTATAACCAAATCGTGTGAAGAAAAATAGTTGATTTTATAAAAATAGAAATAACTGTAATTGTAGTTGAAATTAAGGTCAAAAGAGAATAAGAATGGAGATAAAAAAATCAAAATCAAAAATAATAATTTTTTCATCTTTCAAGGTATGTTTTTGTAAAATAGTTGTCTGAAAGTTTATCTTTCAGGTTTATCTCTTTATATTCAACTGTTGTAATATTTTTTTTCTGTAAAAGGTCTTTCATAACAACCTTTTTGGGGAAATAAATATCCTTTATCTTTTCATAATCCTCTATGTAAAACTCTTTCAACAACCTGTTAGAAGAAGAGTATATCTCCTCTTTGTATGGCAAAAATATATCTTTTCTTATATAACTCTTTTTAAATTTATAAGGAGCATCCTCAACCTTTGCTTTCATCTCAAGAATATAATATTTTTCATCCTCAATAACATTTATATCATATACATCCCTCAACCTTCTATTTTCTGAAATATCCTCGTAAGATAGTGAGCTTCCCATAAATCCCTCTTTTAGCATATGACCTTTTATTAGAACAGATCTTCCTGCAGATGTCAAATAAAGCCACATTGAATTATCCTTTTTCAAAAATCTGCTCCTGTTCCCATCACTTGAAGAGATAACTTCTACATAAACATTTTTTTCATCTTTAATGTAAAGTAAAAGTTCCATATCTCTTGTATTTTCATCGTCCTCTATTTTCATACTGGCTCTGTAAATAACATTTTTTACACTTAAGTTTTTTTCAACCTTTTCCAAGATATAATCTTTATCATAAGAAAATAAAAGGATAGAAAAAATAGAAGATAAAAGGAAGATGATTTTTTTTGCCATTTTTACTCCCTAAGGATTTCTACTGGATTTACTACTTTTACTCTTTTCAAAAGGAAAAGGGATGAGAGTGATGATGTTACTATCCCAAGAGCAAAACCTAAAATTATATTTGTAAAAGATAAAACAGGATATATTATAGGTTTTATAGGTATTTGAATATTTTTCAAAGCGTTGGAATAATCGAATCCAACTTTTGAAAAAATATATGTTATAGTTACACCAAAAATTATTCCAAGAAAAGTTCCTATAAAACCAATTATCGTTGTTTCTAAAAAGAATATCAAAAAAATTTTTCCAGATTTTAAACCTAAAGCTTTCATCATTCCTATCTCTTTTTTTCTTTCATATAAAGACATAACCATCGTATTTATTATAGCTATTGAAGCGAGGAAAAACATCACTAAAAAAACGAGTGTCATTACAGAAAAAGAAACTTTTAAAAGACTTAAAATACTCTCCCCTTCCTGCCAGTTTGAAAGAAAATAATCATCTGGAAGAATTTTTTTTATTTTACCTGATACTTTTAAAGATGAATTCAGGTCTTTACAGTATATCAAAAGTTCACATGCTTTTGTCGAATCCATTGAAAGAAGGTTCTGAGCATCCCTAAGGTTAAGGAATACTATATTGGATGCGATATAATCAATATCTGTCTCATAAAAATCTGAAACTATTAAAGATATTCCATTAAGATAGCCATATATGGTTTGTGTTATAAGTATCAGAGTATCACCTTTTCCAAATCCCATCTTTTGAGCGAACTTTTTTGAAACAACTATTTGCCCCCTTTTCAAATCTTTTCCTTTTAGAAGAAGAAAATCTTGTTCCCTTTCAGGAAGAACAGAAAAACCGATAACACCATCAACCTCTTGATCACCCTTGGCTATAAGAGTTCCAAATTTTATTCTTGGCCTTATAAGTTTTACATCCTTTAAATCTTTCATCTTATTTTCAAGATCTATATAATCGATTGTATAGTTAACAGGCATCATCCTTTCTTTATTTTTATATTCCCTTTTCACAATTTTTATATGACCTGTTTCCATATCTGAAATATTCTGGATTATGGGGATATACTCTCCATCTATAAAAGATTTCCCAAAAATTGTTGCTGCAACAGCAACAGTTATACCAAGGGATGTTAAAAATGTCCTTCTATGGTTTCTAAAAATATTTTTGAAAGAGAGTTTAAAAATAAAATTCATTTTAATATCCTTATTATGTTTTCCTTTATAGCCCTTCTCGCAGGATAGAATGAAGCTATTATTCCAACGAATGTTCCAAAAAGTCCTGATTTTAAAATTGAAATTATATCAAAAGATCCTCTGAAAATATTCTTTATCGGGTAACCGATATCAATATCTTTAATAACGGATGAAAAATCGAGCCCTATTTTGTAAAGGTATAAAGAAATAAGTCCTCCTAAAACCATACCTATAAAAGAACCTAAAAAACCTATGGTTGCTCCCTCGAATAAAAACATTTTTAAAATTACATTGTTTGGCGCACCCATTGCCCTCATAGTTCCAATCTCTCTATACCTTTCGTATATTGAAAGTAATATAGTGTTTGCTATACCAACTCCACCTATCAAAAGAAAAACAAAAATAAGAATAGATGAAGAATATCTTTTTGCTGAATCTATTGCTTTTATCTCAACAGCAAAATCTTCCCAAGTTACAAGTTTAAGATCAGGGTATTTTGAAAGAACCTTTTCAAATGATTTCATAAAATCGTAAAGGGATGTTTCCTTTTTTAATTTTATTGAAATATTTGATACTTTTTTACCAATATGCAAAAAATTTCTCGCTTGATCTATATCAACATAAGTTGTTGCTCTATCAATATTGGGATTACCCGTTGATACAACGCCCAAAAGTTTAACATCGAAAGCATCAAAAGTTCCACCTGATGTTCTTGATTGTATTATAAAAGTTGAATCATAGTTTATCTCCAGATACTTCAAAACATCGTTACCTATTAAGATCTCACCATTTTCAAAATCATCTATTTTTGGATATGTTTTTTCCAAAGTTTTAAAAGTTTTTTTAAAAGAAGAAAAATCTATCCCTTTAACTATTACAGGTAACCTGTTAATTCCATCAAAAAGGTTGCCTGTAAAAATTATTTCTGGAGTAAAACTCTCTACCATTTTTGAGTTTTTAAGAAATTCTGTTATCTCATCTGGAACTAAAAATCCAACTCTATTTATATCTATCTTTTTATCGTATATTGAAAAATTCTTTGAAACTATTTTAAGGGTTGCGCTTTCGTAGTTTATAAGATTATCTATAGAATCTCTATTCAAACCATCAAGAAGTGAAAACATAACTATCAGAAGAGTAACACCAAAAATTATTGGAAGAAGTGTTAGAAATGTTCTCTGTTTATTTCTAAAAATGTTTTTGAATGCAAGTTTTATCCAAAAAATCATCTCATACCTTCTGTAAAATTTTACCATCTCTTAAATGTATAATATCGTCAGCATAATCCATGACAAGTTTATCGTGTGTTGAAAAGATAAAAGTTGTATTCAAATCTCTGTTCATCTTTTTCATTATCTCCATAACATTTTTTGCATTTTCCGAATCAAGGTTTGCAGTCGGTTCATCCGCAAGAACAAGTATCGGTTTTTTTACAAGAGCCCTCGCTATAGCAACCCTCTGCTTCTGACCACCAGATAACTCTTTCGGGAATCTGTTTCTGAGTTCAAGTATCCCAACCATATCAAGCATCTCTTCGACCAGTTTTTTATGATTTTTCCTGAATTTAGGGTTGATAGCAAGTGAGAATTCAACATTCTCGTAAACAGTCAAAACAGGGATAAGGTTAAAATCTTGAAATATGAACCCTATGTTCTGATTTCTAAAATATGTCAGCATGTTATCATCATATCCCGAGATCCTCTCATCATCAAAAAAGATCTCTCCAGAAGTTGGTTTATCAAGACAACCTATTATGTTTAAAAGTGTAGTTTTTCCACTTCCAGAAGGACCTGCGACTGAAATGAAAGACCCTTTTTTTATAACCAAAGATATTGAGTTTAAAGCTCTAACTGTAATATCACCGACTTTATAATCTTTAACAATATTTTCTACCCTTACATCCTGCATCATCCCTCCGTATTATTTTTTTGAAAAAAGTTTGTAAAAAAGATGATCAAAAAATCTTTCAAAGTATCACAAAAAAAATTTGCAAAACTTATATTTGAAATTCTTGAAATTCCATAATTCACCTTTAACTCCTTTAGTTTAAAAATTTTAAACCATAACCATTTCAAGTCAAGTTTTATAAAAAAATTTTTAATTGACTATTGAATATAGACCAATATAATATGATAAACAAAATAAGGAGTTTTTATGTTAAATTACTTACTTTTTAACCAAACTGCAACACAACAAGCTAATCCTTTAGTCTCTCTTTTACCTTTAATAATAATGTTTGTTGCACTATACCTTCTTTTCATATTACCACAACAGAAAGCTGAAAAAAAACATAAAGAGATGTTAAACTCTTTGAATAAGGGAGATAAGGTTATTCTCTCATCAGGGATCATTGGCACAATAACAAACATTAAAGAGGATATTATATTTTTGGAAATCTCACCAAAGGTTGAAATAAAAGTTTTAAAAAGCACAGTAACAAGAAAAATAGAAGATGATTCTGAAGTGAAGAATGGATAGTTTCGTTTTCATTGGAAACGACAATATTTCTTTACAATTTCTTGAAAAGGTAATAGATAAAAAAAAGCCTTATTATATAATTACCGGAGAAGATAGAATATCAGGAAGGGGAAGGAAATTGTCTCCATCCCCTCTTGTTAAGATAGCTGAAAAATATTCGATTGAAATTTTAAAAACTTCTAATCCTAATTCTATCGAGTTTATAGAAATTCTGAAGAGAAAAAGAATACCAGAATTTTTTCTTCTATTTTCTTTCGGTTACATTCTCAAAAAAGAGTTTTTAGAGATACCTAAAAGGATGAGTGTAAATATACATCCTTCACTTCTCCCAAAATACAGAGGAGCAGCACCTATCAACAGAGTTATAATGGATGGAGAAAAAAAATCTGGGGTAACATTTTTTAAAATGGATGAAACTCTTGACGGTGGTGATATTATCTGTCAAAAATCTTTTGAACTAAAACCTTATATGGATTCTTTAGAATTAAGGGAAAAAATGGTAGATGTAGCATCAGATATTTTTTTAAATTTTGATTGGAATAAACCTTTCCAACTTTCAAAGCAGGACGATAAACTTGCTACTTACGCTAAAAAGATAAAAAAGAAGGAACTTTTTATCGATCTTGAAAAGGGTCCAAACGAAGTTGTAAACCATATAAATGGTCTTTCAGAATATGGAATTAAATGTAGAATAGGAAAATATAATGTGAAGATTAGAAAAGCTGTCCCATCCGATTGTATAGTTGAAAAATGGAATCTAAAGATTTCACAAAAAGGTGAAATGCTTTTGGGTTGTTCAAATGGTTCCATCTCTGTTTTAAAAATACAACCTGAAGGGAAAGGTATAATGGATGTAAAAAGTTTTATAAATGGATATAAAATAAATACTGGAGAGAAAATATGTGTGGAATATTCGGAGTGATAGGTTCAAAAAATGCTTTCATAGACATATACAAAGGTTTAAAAATGATACAACATAGAGGACAGGATACATGTGGAATAGTAACTTTCTCAAACAAGTTCAACATAAAACTCGCTGAAGGGCTTGTTACAAACTCTTTCGATGAAAACGATATAAACAAACTCGATGGACATGCTGGAATAGGACATGTCAGGTATCCGACTATTGGAAAGGGTGGAATAGAGAACGCACAACCTGTTTACACAAACACCCCTTACGGTATTACAATGGCTCATAATGGAAATGTTGTTAACTATTTTAGTTTGAAGAAGAGATTGATTGAAGATTACCATAGATACATAAACTCAGAAGTTGATGTTCAGATAATTCTTAATGTTTTTGCTTACTATCTAAGTTTAGAGAAAAAATTTACATTTGAATCTTTATGTGGTTGTGTTGAAAAAGTTTTTGACGAAGTAAATGGAAGTTACTCTGTTATAGCTTATATAGCTGGTCAAGGATTCCTTGCTTTCAGAGATCCTGTTGGATACAGACCGCTCGTTTTCGGAAGTGATGGGGAAAAGTATGCTTTCTCTTCGGAATCGGTTTCACTTGAAAGTATAGGTATCGAAAACTTTGAGGATGTTAATCCCGGTGAGGTTATTTTTATAACAGATAAAGGTAAAATTAACAGAAAGATAGTTAGGAAATCCGATCACAAAGCATGTATATTCGAATGGGTTTATTTCGCAAGACCAGATTCGATTATAGATGGTATAGATGTTTACAATGCGAGATACAGGCTTGGTGAAAAATTAGCTGAAGTATTGAAAGATAGAAAAAATGAGTTCGATGTTGTCATACCTGTACCAGACACTTCGAGAACTGCAGCACTCGCTCTATCGACAAAATTGGATTTACCATATAGAGAGGGACTTATAAAAAACAGGTATATAGGAAGAACTTTTATAATGCCTGGCCAAAAGAAAAGAATAGATGCTGTTAGAGAAAAATTACATCCAATAAAAATAGAACTTAAAAACAAAAGGGTTCTTCTTGTTGATGATTCTATCGTAAGAGGTAACACTTCAAAAAGTATAGTTAAACTCGTCAGAGAAGCTGGTGCGAAAGAGGTTCACTTCGCTGTATATTCTCCACCTTTGAAATTCCCCTGCTATTTTGGAATAGACATACAGAAGACTGATGAGTTCATAGCGAATAAAACGACTTTTGAAAAGATAGCAAACGAAATTGGTGCTGACTCTTTGACTTACCTTCCACTTGAAAAATTGATAGAAGGTGTTGGAATAAAAAGGAAAGATTTCTGTACATCATGTTTCAGTGGGAAATATGATATACCTCTTGACCAGAAGGATATAGATGATATAAAGAAAGATAGGACAAATTCTTTCTGATTTAATTTTTTGATGTTTTATTTTAACTTTTTCTATCTTTTACTATTTTTCAATTTTTATCCAGACACAGTAAAACTTGATTATGTTTACGATGATTTTATTTTTGAAAACCCTCTTTACAAAAACTCTTTACAGGTAATATCAGAAAACAGAATATTGAAAGAAAATGATGATTTTTACTTCGATGGGAAAAAAATATCATTTTCAAAACCTTTTAAGGATGTAAAGATAATTTTTCTCAAAGTTGACGATAGTTTAAAGATAGAAAACTACAGATACAGAAGCGAAAATGTAATAGAAGAGATTGCAAAAAAAGATGAGGAAAAAGAGAATAATATCTATATTGCAGGTGTAAAGGGAATAAGCCTTCTAAACCAAAATAACTCTTTGGACATTGATCAGGTTACAGAGTTTTCGATAAATGGAAACATAGATTCTTTTTGGAGTGTTGAAGGTTATATAAATGATAACTCGTCAACAAAAGATCTTGGACTGAATATTCCAGTATACCAGATAGAAAATTTTAGGATTTCTTTGAAAAATATAAATGGAACACAATTCTTTTTAGGGAATTCAACTATGAAGAACAGCTGGTCAAAATTTTTGAACTTTAACAAGGAGATTTTCGGATTAGGTTTTCTTTCAAATTTCAAAAGATACCCTATATATTTCAACTACTCCACCGATAAAGGTAATTTCAGAACAACATCATTTTATTGTATGGATGGGATTTTGGGACCTTACAGGATAGTTGATGAAAAGAATCTTTTCGATTACACCATTACACCGGGTAGTGAAAGAGTTTACCTAAACGGTGAACTTTTGCAAAATGGTGAAGATAAAGATTACACAATAGATTATTACACAGGTGAAATAACATTCACAAACAAACAAATTGTAGATCAGAATTCTTATGTCTATATTGAGTTTCAACAGTTAAACATCACTTCACTTAACAGTGGATACAACATCTCTTTCGGAGATGAAGGAAACGATTTAAGAGTTTTATACTCTAATCAGGGTAACCAGATTTTCGATCAAAAATTGAAAGATGAACTATCCTTATACCCTTCTGATTCCTCATACATCCTTCTGAAAGGTTATCAGTTTGTTGGAAGTGGGAATGGTGATTATTCATTTATAGATTCAATATTCAATTTTGTTGGAAAAGGTAACGGTGATTACATTGTTGAATTTTATTATGTCGGTTATGGAAATGGAGATTATATATATTCTCCTGTTAATTTCTCATATATTTATGTAGGTAAGAATAATGGTAATTACTCACCATACAGAAGAGTTGAACTACCCTTTTTCTACCACCTTTTTGATATTTCATATTCAAAAGATTTTAAAATCGGAAAATATGATTTCGAAATTCTAACAGGACTTTATAAAAATAACAGGTATAACCTTCAATCAGAATTTCTAAAAGATTTTTCATACCTTTTATTCTATGAATCAAAAAAAATTTCATATGGAAAATTTTCATCATCTTTCTCATTTAAATTTAAAGAAAATGATACTATTTTTAAAACAAAATGGAATAAAAAAAATGATTATGGGTATATAAGGAGCGATACAACATTTAAAACACCTTTCAGGGAAATATCTTTTTCTTTGCAACCTTCCTTTGAAAAAATTTTAAAATCCAACTTAACCTTTTCAAAACTGGACTCCTTTAATGTGATCAACACAAATTTTAACTCCGATACCATTTTTGACTATAATCTGGATTTTAAAACTAACTATTTTTTATTGAAAGATTCTTTCTTTTATAGAAATGAGAATATTACTCTGACAAGATATTTTAAATTAACAAACATTTCAATTTTCATAGAGAATGAGAAAAAAATTTTTTCTACTCTTAAAAGGGGAATAAGAAGTTTTACATCTAATAGAGATTTTTTGCTTGAATACAGGAACGAGGAAACTTTCAACGATACTTTTAAAGCAAAAAACATAGATGTTTTCAAATTTGAAATAAACAGGTTCAAGGATGAAAATTTTTCAGGTCTGATTATGGCTGAATATAAAATATTTGATGAGAATAACTCAAAGAAGAATATCCTTGCATTAAATATGATTTATAAAAACAATAAGAAGAATTTTTATGAATATGTTTTAAACACATATATAACTTCACTCTCAATATATGATCTTGTCGAAACTTATGTTTATGTTGGAAAAGGAAAGGGAGAATATATTTATGATCCTCAGACTAACACATACATCTATGATAGAATATATGGTGAATATATTCTAATTAAAGAGAATAAGATGTCTAATGAACCTTTTTCTAAAAGGAATCTAAATACAACCTTTAGATTCTACCCTTTTGAAACTTTTTTAACTTTCGATTATTCAGACCTTTCAAAAAATATCCTTGAAACCAAACAGAGTTATTTGAACCAATCGAATTTAAAATTCAACTTACTTTCAAACAAAATTTTAAATAAGAGACTGACTCCATTTTTCAATATCAACTATGAAAGAACCTTCTATAAAAATATTTCCTATCTTAAAAACTCTGCTTTAGATATAGGTTTAAAAAATACAAAAGATTTAAACTATTCAGTTTTTTACAGAAGAGAGGACGAGACAAGAGATGAAAATTCTGGAAGATACGATATAAGTTCAAACTCTTTTGTATTCGAGTTTAACTTAACAGGATTAAAAGAAGATTACAATTTTTCAATCCTGTATGGTTATTTTTATGGTTATTACGATTATACAACTTTGGGTTTTTCAAGATTAGATGGAAACAAAGCGGAATTTTCATCAGATATAGAAAGAAAAATATTCCCCAACTTTTCCTTCAACATAATTCCAAAAGTTTCATACACTCTCTATAAAAATGGTGATGATATGCCTTTGAATATAAACTATAAATACCCTAAAGGAACCTATTTTGAAAACACATTATCTTTGTTATACACTACAAGTTTTATCAATATAAAAATCTCACATATAATGGATTATTCTGTTAGAAACTCTTTGAGACAGAGGATATTCTTTTCTTTATTTACCTATTTTTAAAAAATCTACTTCCTTTGATATATCTTTTTTCAACTTAAAAGGAAAACTGTTTTTCCCAAATTTTGTTTTTACCTCTAACTCTCCCTCTATATCCAAAATCAATTTCCCTTCTTTTAATTTTTCAATAAGATCTGAAGATAATATAGAATATTTTATTTTTAGATTTGTTGAGTAAACTCCGGAAGAATTCTTTTTTAAAATATACTCTTTTTCTGAGTAACCTTCTCCTATCTTTTTAGATTCGAAAAAGATCCGGTAAACTATTCTTTCAAAAGTAACATCAACTTTATTTGGGTTAAAAACTTTCATATTCAGTTCAAAGTTAACACCGGAAAGATCGAAAGATCTGTATTGAAAAGATTCAACTTCATATTGAAGGTTTTTCAATGTTTTCACCTGATTCAAATATGCACAGTTTGAGATAAAAATAATGGTTATGAGAAAAATTAAAGTTTTTAATTTTAAAATCTTTTTAAACATCTTTTTAGATACCTTTTGTAATCTGAAGGATTTACATCTATTCTGTTCAATTTTTCTTCAACGGCACTTTTTAAAACAGCATAAGATTCTTCAACGAAAACTCTCCTATCAAAAGGTTTTGGAATCAAATACCTTTTCGAAAATTTTAAATCCTCTTTATACAATTTTTTTATGTATTCTGGAACATTTTTTTTAGCAAGTGAAGCGAGAGATTTGGCTGCTTCAAGTTTCATCCTATCACTTATTTTTTTAGCTCCACAATCAAGAACACCTCTGAAAATATAAGGGAATCCCAAAACATTGTTTATCTGGTTTGGGTAATCAGATCTTCCGGTTGCTATAATTACATCTTTCCTTGTATCTACAGCATCATAATAATCTATTTCAGGATCTGGATTTGCAAGTGCGAAAACTATAGGGTCTTTAGCCATTTTCTTCAACATCTCTTTCTTTAGAACACCTTTTGCTGATAGACCTAAAAAGATGTCAGCACCTTCTATAGCCTCTTCCATTTTCATCTCTTTTTCTTTAGCAAAAATTATATTGTATCTTGTCAGGTCTTTTCTTTTTTTATGAAGCATTCCAAATTTATCAAAAACGAAAATATTTTTTAGAGAGACCCCAACCTTCAAAAACATCTTCAAAACAGGTAAAGCAGCAGCACCTGCACCTGAAACAACCAATTTTATATCCTTTAAATCCTTATCCACTATTTCACATGCATTTAAAAGTCCAGCTGTAGCAATTATACTTGTTCCATGCTGATCATCATGGAATACAGGGATATCCATCTTTTCAATAAGTTTCTCTTCAATATAAAAGCATTCTGGACCTTTTACATCTTCAAGATTTATCCCTCCAAAAGTAGGTTCAAGAGATTTAACGATATCTATAAACCTATCTGGATCCTTTTCATCTATCTCTATATCAAAAGCATCTATAAAAGCGAATTTTTTAAATAGAACGGATTTCCCTTCCATAACAGGTTTTGAAGCATAGGGACCTATATCACCAAGTCCTAAAACCGCAGTTCCATTCGATATTACTCCAACGAGATTTTTTCTATTAGTGTAAGTGTAAGATAAATTTTTATCCTTCTCTATTTCAAGTGAAGGGTAAGCTACACCTGGAGTGTAAGCGAGTGACAAATTTTCTTTTGTATCACAATCTTTTTTTACCTTTATCTCTATCTTTCCACCTGTTGGAAAAGAGTGGTATTTCAAACTTTTTTCTTTTAAATTTTTCATAAAATAAGTATAGATGATAAAAAATCTTTTTCAAGAATCAAAAATTATATGTTGAAAAAAAATCAAACTATAATATACTTTACAAAAAGGAGAGAAAATGAAGAAATTTTTCATTTTATTCTTAGTTTTCGTTTTTATCTCAAACATTTTTCTATACGCTCAAAATAAAGAAAAATTGACTTATGAAGAGGGAAGAAATGATGGGAAAATTGCCGCATCATCTGAAAACTCATTTATATGGGGTCTTATAGGATGTGGAGCAACATGTTTTTTCTCTGGACTTGGTTGCATAGGTTCAACACTTATAGGTTATATTATTGAGCCTTCCCTTCCTTATGTTTCTTTCGATAAAGGTGAAGATTATGTGAGAGGTTTTAAAGATGGTTATTCATCTGAAGTTAAAAAGAAGAGAGCAACAAGTGCTTTCGTTGGTGGTTGTATTTCAACAGTAGCACAGGTTCTTATTTATGTTCCAATATATATAATCTATGGGGCAACTATAATTGCATCTTTAGCTTCAATATTTTCTATGCAATGAGATCATATGCTTACAAAAATTTATGATGCATCATACAATGTAGTTGGTTACATTCATGATAACACAATTGAGGATTCTTCAGGTGGACCTATAGGTTATATTGAGAGTGACAAGATTTTTGATCAATACCATAATCTGATAGGGTATTTCCATTATGGAAGGTATGAGGACTCTTCCTCAACTCCAATAGCATACCTTGAGGGTGATACTTTACAGGATGCTTCAAGAAACACTATCGCATATCTTTTAAGTGAAAGGATTGAAGATTCATCTCATAACACTATAGGTTACATCCATAACAACCTTGACAAAGGACTTATTGGAATTTTAATAGTTTTTGGTTTCATCTCAATTGTATGAAAACAATTTAGTTCCACAATAAAAAAGGAGAATGATGAAAAGACTTTGGTTCTTTATTTCAATTTTAATTCTATCAATTTTTCTAAATTCAAAAAATATCAGGTTTGCTATAATTTCTGATATACATCTTTACGATACAACACTTGGAGTAAGGTCTGAAGAGTTCAAAAAATATATTATGCAGGATAGAAAACTTTTAAAAGAGTCTTCTTTTTTGTTGGATCAATTTTTAGAGGATATCCAGAAAGAGAGTTTAGATTTTATTCTAATTCCCGGAGATATAACAAAAGATGGTGAACTTGTAAACCATAAACTTTTTATAGAAAAGGTTTCAAAAATTTTAGATGGGAAAACAAAAATATTCGTTATATGTGGTAACCATGATATAAACAATTTTGATGGATTCAAATATGAAGAAAAAGGTAAAGTTAGAGTTGAAGGTATAAGTAAAAAAGATTTTGAAAACCTTTATCAAAATTTTGGCTATTTAAACTCCTTTTCAAAGGATGAGAATTCTTTAAGTTATATAGCTCGTCTAAATGAAGATTATTTTTTGGTTGCTTTGGATGGTTGCAAATACTATCTGAACGATGAGAAAAATCCTTCAACAGTTTCTGGAAAGATAAAGAAAAAAAGTTTGTTATGGCTAAAAGATAATCTTGAAAAATTAAAAGACCAAAATAAAAAAGTTATAGTGATGATACATCATAACATTATAGAACATTTTAAAGGGCAGAAAAAAGGTTATCCAGAATATGTTTTGGAAAACAATGAAGAGTTGTTGAAAATTCTAAACAGTTATAATGTTCAGTTAATATTTACAGGGCATTTTCACTCAAACGATATTACAAAAAGAAAGTTTAAAAATGGCTACATGTTTGAAATAGAAACAGGTTCACCTTTAACTTTCCCCTCACCTTACAGGATAGTTGAAATTTTAAATGACACTTTTGTTAAAATCCAAACATTTTCACTTTTAAAGAGCCCTGAATTTTACTCTTATGCAAAGGAATATACTGAAAGTGGAATATACAATATAGCCTTCAATATAATAAAAAGTTATAAAATATCAGATATGGAATCAGATCTACTTGCAAAAAAGATCTCTTACGCAATGGTTTCACATTATAGAGGTGATGAAACAATGCCAGAAAAATTTTTTGAAAATAAAGATTTTTCGATTAAATCAAAATTTATAATGTTTTTGAAAAAAGATATGTTTAAAAACCTTTTAAACGATCCAACACCTGACAACAATGTTGTGATAAATTTATATTCAGGGGAAATTTCCAACTTAAAATAATTTTGCGTCACCGGGGAATCGAACCCCGAACCTACTGATTAAGAGTCAGTTGCTCTACCATTTGAGCTAGTGACGCTTATTAAAAATGCGCCTGACAGGAATCGAACCTGTAACCTACGGATTAGAAATCCGTTGCTCTATCCAATTGAGCTACAGGCGCTTTTTATTTTTTTAAATGGGGTGAGTGAGGGGACTCGAACCCCCAACGGCTGGAACCACAATCCAGAGCTCTAACCAATTGAACTACACTCACCATAAAATCGGGGCAGCTGGATTTGAACCAGCGGCTTCCTGCTCCCAAAACAGGCGCGCTAAACCGGACTGCGCTATGCCCCGATATATTCTCTTTCCAAAAAATCTATAAACTTTTTTACAGCTTTTGCTCTATGAGAGATCCGATTTTTTATGGATTCATCAAGTTGGGCAAAAGTTTCCTTATAACCGTCAGGGATAAAAACCGGATCGTATCCAAACCCTTTTTCACCTTTAGCTTCCTTGGAGATAAAACCCTTACAGACACCTTCAAACTTTTCTATAAATTTTTCAGTTTTAAAAGTTATAACTGTTTTGAAATATGCTCTCCTCTCTGAATCCTTCTTAAAACTTTCCATCCTTTTTAAAAGTAACATATAATTATCTCTGTAGGAAGGATCCTTACCAGCATACCTTGAGGTGAAAACTCCAGGTTCGCCATTTAAGGATTCGACGAAAAGACCAGTATCCTCTGCAAAAGTATCTATTTTTGTAAAAGAGTAGCCATTTAATACTTTTATCAGAGAATTCTCTTCAAGTGTTTTCCCAGTCTCTTCAACTTCGGGATAATCCGGAAAATCTTCTATGTAAAGAACTTTTATTTTTTTTGAAGTTAAAATATACTCAATTTCTCTCTTCTTGTCAAGATTATGGGTCGCAAAAAAAATTTTCAACTCTCTCATGGAACAACAGTGAAAGCATCTGAGTAACCTTTCTCCTTAACTATATCTCTGAATCTATCAGCTTCCTCTTTTAATTTAAAATGCCCTATTCTAACTTTATAGTATGGAGGGATATATTCAACATAAACATCCTCTGTAAATTTTGCCTTGGCTTCATCTCTAACTTTGTAAGCTTTTGCTTCATCGTATGTAGCAAAAATTTGAACTTTGTATTCACTAACAACATTTTGTGAAGTAGTATTTTGAGAAGGTGTTTCCTCTATAACTTCAAGTTTTGGTTGTTCAGTTACTGGTTGTTCGACTTTTGGTTCTTCCTCTATAACAACTGTTGGCTGCTGAACAGGTTCTGTTGTTTTTGCTTTTTTTGTGCATCCAGCAAAAACAATTGAAAAGAAGAGAACTAAAATCAATAACTTTTTTAACATTTAACCCTCCTTAAAGGTATTTTTTATATTTTTCATCCTTTTCGAGTATTTTTAAAAGATTTTTTATTTCACCTGTTTCATTCTTTTTACATACTAAAGTTTCATTCTCAGTTTTAACAACTATAAGATCTGAAACACCTATTACTGTAACAAGCCCATAATCTGAAATTATTATACTATTCTTTGAGTTCAAAGTAACAACCTCTCCCTCAACAATGTTCCCTTCCTTATCCTTATTCTTTATCCTTTCAAGTGCATTCCAATCTCCGACATCATCCCAGTTGAACTGTGCCCTAACAATAACGATATTTTCTGCCTGTTCCATAACTCCAAAATCAATAGATGTAGATGGTGAGTTTTCATAAAGTTTCAAAATACTTTCCCTTTCATCACTTTTCCCAATATGTTTTTCAAACTCAACAAGTTCTCTATACATTTCAGGCAGATATTTTTCTATCCCTTCAAGTAACTTTTCAGTCTTCCATAAAAATATACCACTGTTCCAAAGTGTATTCCCCTTTTTTAGATAGGAAATAGCTCTTTTAACATTAGGTTTTTCCTTAAAAGATTTTATCTTGTAAACTTGTTCATCTAAAAGTGATTCACCAAGTTCAATATATCCATAACCTTCATCAGGTCTTGTTGGAGTTATACCAAAAGTTACAAGGTTGCCTTTCAAAGCATAATCAAAACCTATCTGTATAGTTTTTTGAAAATCTTTGTCCGGGAAAATACTGTGATCGGCAGGACAAACAAGCATGACAGAATCTTTATCTATACTTCTAAGTTTTATAGCAGCAAAACCGATAGCGAGCGCCGTATTTTTACCGAAAGGTTCATACATTAAATTACTTTCTGAGAATATTCCTAAAGAATCTATAGGTTCTTTCAAAATCTCAGTTCCAACAACGAATATTTTTTCTTTTGGAATAAAATTGTTCAACCTTGAAAATGTCTCTTCAAGCATTGTTTTTTTAGATATTACAGGTAAGAGTTGTTTTGGTCTAACCTTTTTTGACCTTGGCCAAAACCTCTCTCCTCTTCCACCTGCAAGTATGACTCCATATAATCTGTTATCCATAATTTTTCTCTTTTTTAATGATTATATATAATTTATCTATTTAGTCAATTATCTATTTTAAAAGATTTTTTACTCTATAATAATTTTTTCACTTTTTGTATGCCCAAAAACTTCAGGATTATACATTTCAAAAACATTCGCAGGTGGAAGATAAAACTCTCCAGAATTTATTGCCTTTACAAAATAAGTGTATACATGTTCGCCTTCAGTAAAATATATAGATGTTGTGATGACCCTATCCTTATAAAATTCCTCATTATAGAAATCTCCCCACCATAAACTTTTATAATTCAACCCTGATAGATTTATAAACTCAGTAACAAATTCTTTCTTAACTATTTCAAATCCAGAAGGAAGATTATCTTCAAGAAGAACAAAATTTCTGTCCTTATCACTTTTAATTTTTATTTTAACTTTATAAAATTCTCCTTTCTTGAATGAACTCACCGGTTCATCTTTTAAAGTCAGATATTCCCTTTCAACAAAAAAACCGTTAAAAAGTTCATCCTCCATTTTATTTTTAGCATATCTGTATTTCAGAGTATAATAGACTCTACCTTTACCCTTCTTTTCAACAGTTAAAATATTAATAGTGTCTTCAAATTCTTTCCCATCCAAAATATAGTTGGAAATATTGTCTTTTCTTCCTTTAAAATTTTTTTTGTAAAAAAGTTTACCGTTGAGTTTTAAAGATATTTTGTAAAATGTATTCTCCTTCTCATATATCCTGTAATACTCGTTCAAAGATTCAAGTACGAGTGCGGTAATGTGTGTGTTGCACCAGAAACCATTCTTCAGATTTTTCAAAAAATAGTTCACAACTTTTTGTGAATATTCATAGTTTCCATTTACCCTCAGAAGTGTTGTAAGAACAACAGATGTAGCTTTAAGATTATTGTTGAAAAACCAAGGATTTGAAAATCTTTCTTCAAAATAAAGGTAATCGGATTCAAATCTTGCCTGTGATTTTATTTCCGATAAAAGTATATTAAACTCATCTTTTAAACCATAGTTGTAAAGGAGTTCAAGAAGTCTTGCTTTTTCAGAAAGGAACAGTTTATCCCTCTTTTTAAAAATCTCTTCAACTTTTTCAACATAATCTTTCTTATCATAAAGGTATAGTATGAAAAGAGCAAAAGTTTTTAAAGAGTATTTATCATTTTCCGAATATTGCCAGATTCCATTCAAACTATCATTCAATATATTCTCAGTGTAATTTAGACCTAAATTTATAACATCGTCCTTTATATAATAACCTGCTTTTTTTGCATAAAAAAGAACATACAAAGTGTATAGTGAAAGATATTCGTTTTCATAAATATCATCTCTGTAGTATTTAAAACCTCCAGAAGGTGTTTGATATTTTTCAATATCTTTGAGAACGGAATTAACAAAATTTTTCAACTTTTTACCTTTTAAATCTGACATACCGTAAAGGTTTATAATATTTTCACCTATTATGAATGGAAAAATCCTTGAAAGTTTTTGCTCAAGACAAAGGTATGGATAATCTTTTAAGTAATCGAGAGGTAAATTCATACACCCAACAAGGGTAGAGTTTAAAGAGATCTTTAAATTACTTTTGCTTTTTATAATATCTTTTGAGAGAGAAAAATACTCTTCAACAGTCTGGCTATCAGTTGAAGAGAAAAGAGAGTTGTATTCGTAAAGGTTATGGTTGATTACTGGAATATTTATAGAAACAGCATCATAGAAAGAATCTTTTCTAACTATAAGGTCTATTTTTACTGAATCATCAAAACCAACCTCTCCTTTAAATTTTTCAACTAAAACATTTTCATTATTTTGAATCTCCTTAAAATTTTTTTCTAAAAATTTAATTTGATTTGAAAATATATCAATGTAAAGATTACCTTTTGAAAGAGTGTTATCAATTATGTTAAAAGAAAAATCAACTCTATCGTAAGGTCTTAAAAATAATGGGAAAGATGTGTTTATGTTAAGTTTCTTTTCGACTCTGATACTTTTCTGTTTGATGTTGAACTTCTCATCGTTAAAAGCGAATGAAATTATTCTAAATTTTCCAATATTATCAGGTAAAATGATTTTTATTTTTTGGGGATTATTTTTTTTTAATTTGATATTTTTTGAATAGTAGACCAAAGATTTAAAATCCTTTCTGAACTTTATATTTTCCATAGAAAATTTATCTACAGGGACTTGTAAACTTGCAGAAGTATAACCCTCTTGCTCTTTTGTAGATATTTCAGAAATAGAAATATTATCAGTATTTTCAAAAGATTCTGTTTTTGCCATCCTTAAAGGATAGTTATAATAATAATTTGGATAAAAGTTATCTGAAGTGAAATGGAAAACTCTATTAGGGAAATATGAATAGAATATATTCAAAGGATCTGTAAAATTATAACCTGTCAACATGAGAACAGATTCATCAACAACCAAAAGAATAGAGTTGATTTCTCCTTCCTCCCCACTTTTCAGAACAACTTCGACAGTGTCACCAGGTTTATAATCATCTTTGTCAGTTTTCATATCAAAATCGGTTCTTTTGGATTCAACTGATACATCAACGAAAAGATTGGATAGTTTCGGTTCTTTTTTATCTGGATCACTTTTCAGGTTGAAAATTGAAAAATAGAATCCACCAGATAGTTCTTTTACAACAGGTATTTTTACAAACTCAGTATCAACTTCAAAATTCAAACTATCAAAATTAAAAATAGAATCTCTGCTACAATAATAAAAATGTTTACTTTTTTTATCTTTTGAAAATATCTTCAAATTAACCGTGTCACCTATTTCGTATTTCTCTTTATCTTTGAAAATAATAATATCCTCTCTATCACTTTCAAAGTAATATCTAAAACCATAGTAAAAATCATAAACAACTTTCAAACCTCTGTATGAAATTTCAGCTCTATAGTTCCCATCCTTTTTCAATTTTAGCCAAAGGGAATCAACTTTTCCTTCACTTTTTATACTTGTGATTTTTATTGTATCAAAAATCTCTTTTTCATAATTTAAAATCCTGTAAACTAAAAATTCAATATTTTCTCCACTAACAAAATTCTCATCCTCATCGATACAAACAATCTCAAAGAGTGAAGAATCATCCTTTTCAGAAATATGGGATACTTTCAATCCGGCAAATATATCTTTTGTGTTTTTTATAAACCTTATCTCTTTTGAAATAGATTCTTTTGTTTTATCTTTAACAGTTGCAATAAGATTTATTGAAACTGGATTTTTATAAATATCAAAAGGTATATTCTCCCTAAATAAAAACTCCCCTTCTTCATTTAAGACATTTCTCATTTCTATACTTTTCTCTTCAGAAGTATTCCCATCATTTATGTAAAAGTTGAAATCTGAGAACTTTTTTGAGTAGAAAGGAACTTCATCTATTTGCAATGTTAGGTATAAAGAATCTTTGGACATCTTAGTTTTTGAAAGATAGTTGGCTTTTATATTTATTTCAGGGATCTCCTTCTTTTTGTAAACTTCTTTTTTCGATTCAACAAAAATTTCAAATTTCGGTTCTTTGAATTCACCCACTATAAAGGATGTCTCTCCCAAAAATAAATCATCCTTGAAAAAGGTAACATAATAAGTCCCGGTTTTAAAAGTGTCCGGAATGAAAAGTGTCGTGTTGAAAATACCATCCTTTCCAATTTTTTTGAAACCATCAATTATTTTTTTATATTCCGGGTTTAAAACCTGATATTTTATTATACCTTTCGAAGGCGGGTAGATTTTTCCAGCATAATATTTTCTAACTATACCTGTTATAATGACACTGTCAGAAAGCTGATAAAGGTTTCTGTCTGTAAAGATATAACTTTTAAATTCCTCATTGAATTCTTTTAAAAAAAGAGGAACAGTTAAATTCCCTTCTCTATTTTCAAAACTCAAGAATTTGAAAAAATCTTTTTCATAACAGGTAAAATATTTTAAATCTTTTTTTGTTAGTTTTAAAATTCCCTTTTCAAAATTTTTTGAAAAAATTTTTTCAGAATTTTGATTGAAAATTGACAAGTTTATTTTTCCATGATAAATATTTCCCTCGTCGTATCTTGACAAAATTAAAAATCCATTATTTTTGGAAAAGATGCCATTTAGTTTAAATGGAGTCCTTTGAAATATGAAATTGTAATCAAATTTATTACCATCACTCTCATATTCGATCACTCCAAAACCAAGAGTGTTTTTCAAAGAAAACTCTTTTTCTATATTCAAACTATCCGTGTAAAGCAGATTTTTTTCTACAGGGAAACTGAAACTTTTGTTTTTCCATTCTTTATAACCATCATAGGGATAATCATTTTTTGAAAAAACTTTTATAAACTCTTTTAAATAAAAATCCTTTAAATATATATCGAACTTTGAAATGTTAAGAAGTGAAAAATTTAAGAACAAATTTTCGTTTTTTCTAAGATATTCTTCATTAAAAAAAAGAGACTGTTGGTAATCTGAAACTATTAATCTGTATATTCCGGGATTCTCGATTTTTTCATTAAATATATCTCTTAGGTTTTCCTTTATATTTATAAAGTACTCTTTTTGTGGAACCAATTTTTTGTTGATAAAAAAAACTTTTGAAACATCATAGTAAGAATAGTCTATTATATCCTCATCTTTTCCATCAGAAATAAAATAAACATTTTTCATCAACTCTTCTAAACTCACTGGAGTTGAGAACTCCAAATCAAAAGATGTCTTATTATCATAGATTGGAATAATCGTATTTTTGTTTTCGATATATTTAAAATTATCATATACAGGGAAACTAATATCTGTTGTTTCCCTCATAAAATCTTCAATAAAAATTTTGAGTGAATAATATTTCCCTTTTTTGAATCCACCTTTCTCTTTAAATTTTACACAAAAGAAATTCGATGTATCTTGAAGATTATAGTAAAAATGGTTTAAAAGATTTTTACCTTTAAGATCAAAAGGTTCCAGCAAAAATTCAACTTTTTTATTATCACGCTCAAGTAAAATTTTTTCTCTAAGAATTTCAATAGGTACTTTATAGTTGAAAATTATGTAGAAAAAAGAATCTGAATGAACAGGGTAGGTAGATGTTTTAACAACCTCTAAGTTTACAGGTTTTATATTCAAAACGAAATCTTCACTTAAAACAGTCGAATCTATAGAGAGTATGCCTTTTTCTATAACAAATTTGTATGAGAGATTTGGAGAGAATGGTTTCTCAGGATAAAAAACTATGCTGTTTTTACCTTTAGCCCTGAAGATACCTTTAACGATAGGTTCGGATCTATATTTAACATTTATCTTTTCAACACTCTGTAAAGGTATTATATCTTTTGAAAATGTAAAAATTATCTCTTTGACATTTTCATCAAGGAAAATGTTGTTTTCAGGAATTGTTGATACTATTTCAAGTTTACCAAATTTTGAAAGGAAATAATCTGTTCTCTCATTTGAATATTGAAGATCATAAAATGGAAAAATTTTAATACAGAAAAGAACAAATATGAAAAAAAATATTTTTTTCATTTCATTATCATTTTAAAAAGTAAAATTTACTTTTTGAAAAATTTTTCCCATCATCTATTTGAACAAAATATACTCCAGATTTTAATTCTTTTAACATTAAAGAGTTTGTACCAACTTTTAGATTCTTCTCAAATAAAACGACCTTTCCAGTTATATCATAGATTTTTACACTATTTTTGCTATCTATCAAATCAAAAATCATACGATCTTTATAGATTTTGAAATTTTTGTTTTGAACCTTTCTTTCACCAGTCCCTCCCCAAAAAGTAGTCTGCAAAATATAAAAATCTCCATTTGCAAGATAAACTCTATCATTATCAACATAAAAATCTTCCATACTACCCGGTACTTTATAGTATCCCACCAATTTCAAATCCATAAGATCGTTAACATCGATTATTCTTAAACCTTTATAATAATCGAGAATATAAAGGAAGTTTCCATTTTTTGAAATTTTTGTATATTCACCGGATGTTGGGAACGAGTTCTTTTTAACTGGAGAAGATGGTGTCGAAATATCTAAAACTTCCAGACCATTATAACCATCAGCAAGGTATGCATAATTCCCATCAACAACCAAATTGTACAAATACCCATCCGTATCATAGTTTCCTATATAAACTGGATTTGAAGGATCTGAAAGATCAACAGTGAACATACCTGAATAACCTGCTGATATGTAACCATAAACATTTTGAACATAAACATCAACTATCGGGCTTGAGAATTTAGAATTGCCAACCTCTTTTACATTAAAAGGATCAGAAACATCAAAAATATATAAACCAGAATCATAATCTGCAACATAAATATAATTATCCTTTAAAAATATATTAACGAATTCAGATTTTGGTGGTATAGTTGAAACTATCGTAGGATTTGACCAATCTGAAATATCAACTATATTTATACCATATGCTGTGTGCAGAGTGTAAAGATAATTTTCAGAAAGAAGCATCGAGTTTATGTAAGGTAAAGAATCGAACTCCGCAACAAGTTTAATATCCTGTTCGTTTGATATGTCATAAATTTTAAGAATATCTTCACTTCTTGAAAGGAAAGCTAAATTTCCTTTAATTTCAACTCCGTTAACTTTTCCAAAAGTAGAATAGGAATTGATCTTTACCGGTGAGGAATAATCTGTTATATCAACAAGAACCATCCCTCCATAATAAGTTGATAATAAAGCCAAACTATCAACTATCTCAACTCTATAATAGGCGTCATTTCCATCTGGAATCAAGGAACCAACTTCTATAGGATTTGATATATCTGATAGATCTATTATCTTTAAACCTGAGTTATCTGTTGTAACAAAAAGGTAATCCCCATTTTTATATAATTCTGTAGAATATCCATCTATTTTTAAAGTATCGTATATAAATGGATTCGCTTTATCTGAAAGATCGACTATAAGATCATTCCCTCCATTTGCAACAAAAGCGTAGTCGTTACTCACAATTATATCGTATAATGGTCCACTTGCATCTAAAGAACCAACCTTTGAAGGGCTTAATGGATTTGAAACATCATATACAATTATATTGGAGTCATAGTTTGTAATATAAGCATAACCATTTTCAACAAAAACTGAAAGAACATAATTATATGTGCTATCTTTTCCCGCAAAAACTGGATGTGAAGGATCTGAGATATCGAGAATAAGAAAACCTTCAAAGGTATTTGCAAGGTAAGCATAATTTCCGGAAACCCTGATGTCGTAAATTGGAGAATCTGTATTATAAAAACCTTTCAAAGTTACATTTTCAGGATCAGAAATATCGTAAACATTCAAACCATAACCAGTTGTCCCAACAAAAATATAGTTACCCGACTGTGCTATACAGTATGGAGAATATATTGGAATTTCATCAACTATCTTAAGATCGTTCCTATCTTTTATATTGAAAACAACAAGTGAATTGTTAAAACATACAAAGGCAAAACTATCTTTTACACAAAGATCGTATGAATCTTTATGGTATGGTAACTTTCCTATAGACTTCACATTCAAACTATCGATCTGAATGTTAACACCTTTTGTCATGAAAAAATTTTGACCTGTAAAAGCATTTGAGGTTAAAAAAATAAAAATTATTAAAAAGGGTATACATTTTTTCATTTTACCTCCATTTTTCTTATTTTAGTAGATAGAATAATTTTTTCAACCAAAATATTGAAAACAAAAATTTTCAGGTTAAAATTTTATTATGGATAATCAAAATATTAAAAATTTCAAAAGTTTTGGTTTTGATAAAAAAAGTGATAAGATTGTTTTTGGACTTCCTTTATACCACATTTCTTGGGGTGTAGATGAGAATAAGAAGTTAAGGTCAGCTAAAGGATTTTTTGCAATCGGGCAGTTCGCCACAGGATATTTTGTTATCGCACAGTTCGGTTTAGCTTTCATTTTTGGATTTGGACAATTCATGGTTGCTCCAATATCTGTCGCTCAATTTTCTTTTGGGATAATTTCTATAGGACAGTTCGCATTCGGATTGATAGCGATAGGTTTTTCTGCGTTTGGGAAATTTCTTTTCACACCAAAAAGACATGATCCACAGGTTTTGGAATTATTAAAAAAAGTTTTGGAATTCTTTAAACTGTTGATAAAAATTTAAATGGATTCCCTTATTTTTTTCATCAACCTCATGTAATAGTTTATATTATGCTCAGTTGCAAGTATCCCAGCAAGCATTTCCTGTGATTTGAAAAGATGGTGGAGATATGCTCTCGAATAGTTTTTACATAGATGACAGTTACACCCTTCTTCAACTGGAGAAAAATCATTTTTATATTTTGCATTCTTTATCAAAATTTTTCCATTCTCTGTAAAAAGTGCACCATTTCTTGCATTCCTTGTTGGAACAACACAATCAAAAATATCAAAACCATTCAAAACAGCATACTTTATATCATCCTCTTCTCCAACCCCCATAAGGTATCTCGGTTTATCATTTGGCATTATTTTATCAGCCATATCAATAACTTTTCTAATATAATCTTTTGACTCACCTATCGCAACACCTCCCATAGCGTATCCATCAAAATCTATCTTTTGCAACTCCTCTGAACAGTATTCCCTTAGATTTTCAAATATAGATCCCTGAATTATTCCAAACTGGTACTGCTTGTAACCGTAAAGTGGTGATGTTTTCAGAAACTGTTCCCTCGCCCTTTTAGCCCAATCTAAAGTCCTTTTAACAGAGTGTTTGGCATACTCTATTGTAACAGGATACTCCATACATTCATCGAGAACCATCATAACATCCGTTCCAAGAACTCTTTGCATATCAACATTGTTTTCTGGTGTGAACTCGTGGTAAGAACCATCAATATGTGATTGAAAGATAACTCCATTATCTTTGAACTTCCTTAATTTAGATAAAGAAAAAATCTGAAATCCACCGGAATCTGAAAAGAGTGTTCCCTCCCATCCCATAAACTTGTGGACTCCACCTGCATTTTTTATTATCTCAAGTCCAGGTCTCAGATATAGATGGTAAGTGTTGGTTATCAAAAACTGAACTCCCCAATCAAAAAGATCTTTCGCTGACATAGCCTTGACACTCGCCTGAGTTGCAACAAACATAAGATTCGGTGTTTCAACAATCCCATGTGCAGTTTTTAAAACTCCCAACCTTTTTTTACCATTCTTCTTTACAATTTTAAATATTTCACTCATACTATCACCATCGCATCTCCATAAGAAAAGAATCTGAAATTTTTTTCTATAGCAAAATTATAAGCTTTTAGAATAAGTTCTCTTCCGGCAAAAGCAGAAACAAGCATAAGAAGTGTAGATTTTGGAAGATGGAAATTCGTTATAAGTATATCTGTTGATTTTATCTTATATGGAGGATATATAAAAATATCTGTAAAACCTTTTTTTGGCAAAAACATTTCCCCTGTAAAACTCGTTTCAAGAGTCCTCAAACTCGTTGTTCCAACAGCAACAATTTTCCTATTATTTTTTTTATAAGAGTTCAACAATTTTACAACATCATCATCTATCTGTATGTATTCAGAGTGCATTTTGTGATTCCTTATATCATCAACCTTTACAGGTTGAAAAGTCCCAAGACCAATATGTAAAATCACATCAACTATTCTGATCCCTTTTTTTTCCAAAGATTTAAAAATTTTCTCTGTAAAATGTAAGCCAGCTGTTGGAGCGGCAGAAGAACCTATCATTTTCGCATAACATGTTTGATAGTTTTTACAATCTTCATCCTTATCTTCCCTTTTAATATAAGGTGGCAAGGGAACATGTCCGTATTTTTCAAAAAAGTATTCTTTGTCTTCAAAAGGAATTTTTATAGTGTATTCACCACCCTCTTTTTTTAAAACCTCTATATAATTATTTTCATCTATAAAAACCTTCTCTTTTTCTACCAACCTTTTTCTTGATTTTATAAGAGCTTTGAATCTGTCACCTTCAGAGAAAGGATCAAGAATAAGAAATTCAACTTTACCACCACTCTCTTTTCTCCCAAAAATTCTTGCTTTTGCAACTTTTGTTACATTTCTAACAAGTAAAGATTCTTCTGGAATTATATCAACAATATCTGAAAACTTTTTCTCATAGAAATCTTTTTTTTCTCTATCCACAACAAGTAGTCTACTCTCTCCTTTTTTTGCAGGGTAAAAAGCGATAAGTTCTTTTGGTAGTTGAAAATCGTAGTCAGAAATGTTAAAACTCATCTTTTGAAAAATCTAAAAATTATGTTTAAAATTATGGTTAAAAATATTGAAACAATTATTGATGTTCCAAGTGGAAAATAGAATTTAAAATTTTCCTTTTCTATTTTAAAATCGAGAGGATTTCTGAAATTCATCTTTTCAAACAAAAAGAAAATTACACCAGTTATAAGAAAAAATAATGAGAGTATGAAGAAAATCTTATAGATCAAAGAGCCCTCCTTCATACTTGTATCCAAGATGTTCGAATGCGAGTTTTGTGGCAACCCTTCCCCTTTGCGTTCTTTTTATAAGCCCCTTCATTATCAAAAAAGGTTCATATACCTCTTCGAGTGTTTCGGCAGTTTCACCAACAGATATTGCGAGAGTTGATATACCAACAGGTCCACCATTATACTTTTCAATTATAGTTTTTAATATTGAAACACTCAACTCATCAAGTCCAAGTTGATCAACATCGAACATTTTCATTGCATTTATAACAGTATCAAAATCTACAACTCCTTTTCCCTTTACTATAGCGAAATCCCTGACTCTCTTTAAAAGTCTGTTGGCAACCCTCGGTGTCCCCCTTGATCTTTTCGCTATCTCTATAAGACCTTCATCAGATGAATCTATCCCAAGTATTTTCGAGGATCTTTTTAAAATGTTTTTCAGATCCTCATCTGTGTAAAAATCCAACCTATGACTCATCCCGAACCTCGATCTTAAAGGAGAAGTTAAAAGACCACTCCTTGTTGTTGCCCCGATAAGAGTAAAAGGTTTTATCTTTATCTTTATACTCCTTGCCGAAGGACCAGAATCTAACATAATATCGAGAACAAAATCTTCCATTGCAGGGTAAAGGTATTCTTCAACAACTCTGTTTACCCTATGTATCTCATCTATAAAAAGCACATCCCCTTTTTCAAGTTTTGTTAAAATTCCCGCAAGATCTCCGGGTCTTTCAAGAATTGGACCACTTGTAGAGTATACCTTTACTCCAAGTTCGTTAGCTATTATGTATGAGAGGGTTGTTTTTCCAAGACCTGGAGGTCCAAAGAAAAGTATATGATCCAAAACATCTTTCCTTATCTTTGCTGATTCGATAGAGATTTTAAGATTTTCCTTTAACTTTTCCTGTCCTACAAAAGATTCTAAAAGTTTAGGTCTTAAACTTTCCTCTATCTCTTTGTCCTCGTTCAGTTTATCTGAAGAGATTATCTCCTTATTCATCTTAACCTCTTTAGAACCTCTTTAATTATCTCTTCGACATCTTCAGGATTTTTAACATTCTTCAAAACATCGTTAAGAATTGGCGAAATATCCTTATCTGAAAATCCCAAAGATTTCAAAGCATCGTATGCATCCTTTGCAACACCTCTATTCTCAAAAGCGATTTTCCCTGCAAGTTCAAGGATTATAGATTCTGCAAGTTTTTTACTTACATTTTTCGCCCTTGCAAGCACTTTTGGATCAGAATTGTTTACAGCATTCTCAAAATCCTCGACTGAAAGAGTGTTGAATATAGAAATCGCTGTTTTTGGTCCAATCTTTGGTATATCTATCAATTTCAAAAAAATATCCCTCTCCCTTGATGTGGAAAATCCAAAAATTTCAAACTCCTCATTCTTCAAAGATAGGTAAGTAAAAATTTTAACCTCATTCCCAATATCTGGAAGTGAAGAGAAAGTTGTGAAAGAAACTCGTATCTTGTAACCAATACCATTATTCTCTACAACTATAAATGGAAGTATCTTTTCTGTCAAAATTCCTTTAATATACCAGTTCATAATCTTTTCTATTCAAAAAAGTGTATGTTACAGCAAGTGCATCCGAAACATCGTAAGGTAAACTTTTATCAATCTTGAAAATCGTTCTCACCATAAATTGAACCTGTTCTTTTGTTGAATGTCCCCTTCCAGTTATAGATTTTTTTATCAGGTTGGGAGAAAAAATTTTAACTTTAACATTATTCTTAACACATGAAACAAGAATAGCTGAACGAACCATTGAAAGTATTGATGTTGTTTTCACATTCTTATGGTAGAAGGATTCTTCGAATACAGCGAATTCAGGTTTAAATTTTTGAATTATCAAGTCTGATTCGAAAAAGATTTCATACAACCTTTTTTCTATACTCTCATCCTGATCCGTTTTAATAATCCCAGCTGTAACTATTTCAAAATCATCCTTAACTATGGCATAACCTGTCTGTTTTAAACTTGGATCGAATCCAACAACTTTCACTTGCTCAACTTCTCCATAAGTTCATCAGATATATCAAAGTTAGAATAAACATTCTGAACATCTTCATGTTCTTCAAGTGCATCTATAAGTTTTAAAATTGTAGAAGCATCATTCTCATTAAGTTGAACAGTTGATTGAGGTTTTTTGGTCAATGTGACATTCGTTGTTTCAATCTTTTTATCATCAAAAACTTTTTTAACTTTATAAAGATCCTCAGGTGCTGTATAAACCTGAATAACATCACCTGTTACAACAACATCCTCTCCACCAGCATCTATAGCTATCTCCATTATATCATCGAATTTGTATTTTGTTCCATCTATCTCTATGAGCCCTTTCTTTTCAAACATCCACGAAACAGAACTGACATCTCCAAGTTCTTTTCCAAACCTTGTAAAAATATGTCTCAATTCTCCTGTAGTCCTATTCTTGTTATCTGTCACAACATCTATAAGAATAGCAGCACCACCGGGCCCGTATCCACCATAAACAACCTCTTCATATGTTGTTCCAGGCAATTCGCCGGTTCCCTTTTTTATTGCTCTATCAACATTTTCTGCAGGCATGTTCGCTTTTTTTGCAGCAGCGATAGCTGATCTTAACCTTGCGTTAAGTTCAGGGTCTCCACCACCCTCTCTTGCAGCAAGAGTTATCTCTTTAATAAGTTTTGTAAATATCTGTCCCCTTTTGTTGTCTTCAACTGCTTTTTTCCTTTTTATGGTACTCCACTTATTATGTCCTGACATAAATCCTCCTTATCTTTTTCCACCTGGTCTTACCAATATTTCTTTCTTTTCACACAATGGACAATTTTCCGGAACATAAGTTTTCGCTTCGACCTTCATTCCATAGAACAAAGGATATTCGAAACCGATATTGTCACTTCTATCTATCAAAACTGCTATAGAAACTATATTTCCCTTAAAACCTTTTACAGCATCTATCATCTGATTTATAGATTTTCCGGTTGTCAATACATCATCAACGAGAAGAATCCTATCGTTTGGAGTTATTGGAGTTTCCCTGAAAAGTCCAAGTTTATCATCCCTTTTTTCAAGGTATGCTGCTTTACATTTCAACTGTCTTGCAAACTCATACGATACAACTATTCCTCCGACAACTGGACCAAGAACATAGTCAAAGCTTTTTCCTTTGAGTTTTTTTACTACCGTTGAAACAAGTTCTGTTAACAATTTTGGATTTTCAAGTATTCTGAACTTTTCAAAATATGTATCCGAATGTAGGCCACTCGTTAACAGAAAGTGTCCTTTTAAAACAACCTTTTCCTTTTCAAGAGTTTTTAAGTCCATCCTTTATCTCCTTCAAAATACTTTTCACAACGCTTTTTGGTTTTTCAGATGCTGTTATAGGTCTTCCAACAACTATATAATCAGCCCCATCCTTTATCGCATCGAAAGGAGTTGCACTTCTCTGCTGGTCATTCTTTTCAGAACCTTTTGGCCTTATACCCGGAGTTAGGATTAAAAGTTCATCTCCACATTTTTTTCTTAGCATTTTAACTTCAAGGGGGGAAGCAACAACACCATCTATTCCTGCCGATCTTGCCGCCTGTGCGAGTATCAGAACCTCTTCCTGAACACTCCTTGAAGTTGCACCTATGATATCCTGTAAAAAAGCACTGTCAAGAGATGTTAGAAGTGTTACAGCAAAGATTTTTGGAGCATGACTTTTGTTTTCTCTTCTCTGCCATATCAATTTTGCAACACTTTCCATCATGTCGAAACCACCCATTGCATGTATGGTCAACATATCTACACCATGTTCAAGCACAGAAGAAACTGCACCAACTACAGTGTTAGGTATATCATGGAATTTAAGATCCAAAAATATTTTTTTGTTTCTTTTTTTCAACATATTCAAAGATCTGTATCCCTCTTTTGTAAAAAGCTGAAGTCCAACCTTGTAAGTTGTTACATCATCTTCAAGGAGATCAACAAGTTTTTCAGCTTTTTTCAAAGAGTCAAAATCCAATGCAACTATAAGTCTATCCTTAGCGTTCATAATCTCTCCTTAATACTTCCAATAATCTCTTTTATATTTTTTATCTTTTTTTCCTTCATATACTCTTCCAAACTTCTTGAAAGTTCTTCAAGAATATCAGGTTTTATAAGGACTCCTGTTCCTATCTGACATGCGGTTGCACCAACTATTAAAAATTCTAAAAGATCGTTTAAGTTTAGTATTCCACCTATTCCTATAACTGGAATTTTAACAGATTTAACCATTTTGTAAACATTGAAAAGAGATAAAGGTTTTATTGCCGGACCTGAAAAACCTGCCTGAATATTTTTAAAAACGAACTCTCTTTTTTCTACATCAACAAGTGTCCCAATATAAGTGTTAGTGAAACTTATCCCATCGAAACCTTCCTTCTCTGCAAACTCAGCTATTTTAAAAGATTCGTTGTAGGAAGGTGACAATTTTAAAAGCAGGGTTTTTTCTGTAAGATCTCTTACACCTTTTAAAAGTTTTTTTGAGTCATCAAAACTTGAGTTGAAGTTTACCTTTTTGTTTGTAATGTTTGGACAGGAAATGTTTACCTCATAACCATCAAAACCTTCATTCCTATCAAGTATCTTTATCATTGAAAAGAGGTCATCTTTAGAAAAAGGAGCAAGATTTAAAAATTTTGCGCATTTATAATTTTTTATCTGTGGTAAAATATTTTCAACGAAATATTCAACACCGTTATTTTCAAGACCTATTGAGTTAAGTATTCCACCATAAACCTCTCTTATCCTTGGATTCTCATTACCTATCTTTTTTTTCAATGTTATAGATTTTGTAACAAAACCACCTATCCTATCAAAATCGTTAAATTTTGAAAGTTCTAATCCCCAGCCAGAACATCCACTCGCCCCGATTACAGGTGTCTTTAAAGTTGTTTTTCCTATTTTAACTTTCAGATCAGTCATAAACTATCCTTTTACCATCAAGTACAGGTCCTTCGGTGCAGAGTTTTATAAAATCTCCATCCTCAGTTTTTACGGAGCATCCATTACATAGTCCAACACCACAACCCATTACCTCTTCATAAACAGCATAAAACTTTTTATCATTTTTAACAGAGTAATCTTTTAAACTTTTCAACATAGCTTTCGGTCCACATCCAACTATTGTATCGAAATCATACCTGTTTAAAAAATCTGTTGGATAACCTTTAAATTTTCCTTTTTTCTCCTGACAGTGCAAACCTTTTAAAGAAAAATATTTTAAAACTTCTTCATACTCACCTTCTCTATCACCAAAAATCAGTTTATATTTTACATTTCTCAAAAAAGGTATCAAAGCTGCAATTCCTATTCCACCTCCAACAAAAATTGTATTTTCATAATCCAAATTTTCTTTAAATCCTTTTCCAAGTGGATAAAGAATGTCGACAAAATCTCCCTTATCAAAATTTCCAATACTTTCAGTAGAACTTCCGACAACTTTTATCAAAAAAGTTATAGAATTTTTTTCATTTCTTACTATTGTGAAAGGCCTTCTAAGAATTTTATCCTTTAAAGATGTTTTTATAGATGCGAATTGCCCTAAAAGTATATCCTCTCTGTTACTTCTTGATATTTCCAAAAGAAAAACATTATCTGTTAAAAAAATCTTTTTTAAAACTCTTTCAATCATTTTTTAGTTCTCCGATCCTTTTTAAAGCATCTGTATAAAACTCTGTTGTCTGGTAATCTTTTACTATCCTTTCCAAGAATTCCAAAGATTTCAAAGTGTCTTTATAATCTTTAAGGTAAATATAAGAGAGAGCGAACAAACTTTTTGGAGAATAGTAGGATAAAGGAAAAGAGTCGACTATGCTTTTATATCCAGATATAGCATCTTCAATTCTGTTAAGAAAAAAATACTCTATTTCAGAAAGAACGAACCTGTTTTTAACCTTTTCCTCTTCCGTCAACTCAGAATTTTCATCCTTCAGAGAGAGTAAAATCTGTATAGATTTGGATTTCGCTTCAGCTTGGTAATACAAAGGTGAATTTGTTTGGTTTTCAACTATCAATCTATAAGATTTTTCAGCATTTTTAAGATCGTTTAAATATTTTTCATAAATGTAACCTTTCATAAAAAGGAGAGAATCGAGAAGAAATTTATCCCTTCCATTAATAATTTCATCGATCAAATTTATTGATTTTTCATACTCTTTCTTCTTTTCAAAAATCTGAGCTTTTAAAAAATAAAAAGAATTTCTCCTGCTATGATTCTGAAAAATATCTATGGCACGGTTTACATATTTTTCACTATTTTTAAGATCACCAAGCTCTATGTAACTACTTATAAGGTATCTATAATAATCGAAAATGTATTCTTTTGGCAAGGATTTTACATTTATCTTTGCAAAGTTTCTTAAAGCCATTTCATAATCCTTCTTAAGGTATTTTATTTTACCTTTAAGAAAAATATTTAAAGGATTGTTTTTAGCTTTACCTGTAATGTTTTCAACAAGAGTGTCAGCTTTATCATACTCTTTTTTTTCAATGTATATGTTTGAGATCTCTTTAATTGCATCATTTTGAAACTTGCCATTTTTAGCAATAACCTGTTTGAATATTGAAAGGGCTATATTCGTGTCCTGTTGTAAAAGGTAGGTTTCACCAAGATAGAACAAAGCTTCCTCAAAATAGTTTGATGAAGGGAAATAATCTATAAGTTCTGTAAATTTCTTTATCGCTTTTGAATAATCTCCCTTATACATATAAGATTTACCTATAAGTACAAGTGCATCATCAACATATTTTGAGTTTTGATATAGTTGTAATATTTTTGAAGATTTTTCAATAGACCTGTCAAGGTATGTTCTGTCAACAGGTTTTTCATCCTCAAGAGGTTTTATGCCAAGTTTATAATATTTTTCAGCGTTATAATATATGTTAAAATAAGCGTTAAAATTTGCACAGGAGATAAGAAATAAAAGAAGTGAAATGAAAAGTAATCTTCTTTTTATCATAATTTTTTATTATAACAGATATGTAAAAAAAATAAAGATGTCGCAAGGAACTTAAAATAAAAACAAAAATTTCTCTTTTATTACAGAAAATAACAAAAGAAGTTTGTAAATTTTGAAAGTTGTGTTGCCATTATATTGACTTTAATAACTTTTATCTATAATATTTTTTTATGTTTTCGATATCTGGAGAAAGTTCAAAAAAAATAGACACTGTATGTAAAGAGAAATTCTTGATCGATCCTATTATTCTTATGGAAAATGCAGCAATAGCATCATGTAATCTACTTATCTCAAATTACAAATTTGAAAGACCACTTTTAGTCTGTTCAACCGGGAATAACGGTGGTGATGGATTCGCATTATCGAGGCATCTTTTAAATAAAAATTATGATGTTCATACAGTAGTTTTAGGTGATCTAAAAAAATTATCGCCCCAAAGTTTTAGAAATCTTGAAATTTTGAAAAAATTAACCGATAAAATATTTCTCAATCCAACTGAAAAAACTTTTTCAAATCTTGTTTTTTCAAGTGATCTTTTAATCGATGCTTTGTTCGGCACAGGTTTCCATGGAGAGTTTACTCCATTTTTCAGAAAATATGTTCAAAAGATGAATAGTTCCCAAAAAAAGATCTTCTCTTTGGATATACCATCAGGACTCGATTCATCAACAGGTCTTTTCGATAAAGATACCATTAAAGCATCGGCAACTATAACTTTTGGCTTTGTAAAGACCGGAATGTTATGGAAGGATTCAAAAAAGTTTACAGGTGATCTATATGTTGCTGATATCTCTATTCCTAACAGTATAGTTTTTGATTACGATTTCCAGATAATAATAGAGAAAGATATAGTAAAAGGGTTGGCTGAACATTCACATATTAAAAGAGAGGATTATTCACACAAAAGGGAAAAAGGCAACCTTCTTGTTATTGGTGGAAACAAAGGTATGGAAGGAGCCATTCAGATAGCAGCTCTGGGTGCAATGAAAACAGGTGTTGGAATAGTTTATGTGAATCAACTGGGAAGTGAAAAAATCAGATTTTTGAAAGAGGCTGTTTACATAGATAAAATTGAGGATGCGGTTTTGAAAAGTGATAATATAGTAATCGGTTGTGGTTTTGGAAATGATCAGAATTCACAAGAGAAATTATTAAAGATAATGGAACTTCTAAAAAACAAAAAGGTTATAATAGATGCTGATGGTCTAAATATTATTTCCAAACTTGATGAAAAAATGAAAAAAAAGTTTTTAAAAAACAGTATAGTTACTCCCCATCCAGAAGAGTTTTTCAAGTTAACAGGGAAAAGATTTATAGATATAAAAGAAAAGATAAATTTTGCTAAAGAATTTTCAAAAAAATATTCTGTTGTAACTGTTCTAAAATCTCCCCCAACTATAGTAACCGATGGTGAAAATACCTTTATCCTTCCAAATTCAAACATAAAACTTGCAACAGCAGGTTCTGGAGATTTGTTGGCAGGAATTATTGGTGCTTACATTTCTTTCGGTTATGACATTTTAACAGCATCAGTTATTGGAGTTTACACACATTTCAAAGCTGCCGAGTTGACGAAAGGCAAAAATCCTTTGATAAGCCAGATAGCTGAAAATATTGGAGAAGTTCAAAATGAGATCTTTCAATAAAATATTTTTTTTACTTATAATTTTAACGATCTTCAACTCTTCTTTCTGTTCCCAAAATATTGATGACCAGGATTACGATAACTTTTCATACTTTTTGAATGTTTTAGATATATCTGGTGATATAGATAAAATTTATATTGCAACTTCAACAGGAATATTACAACTGGACAAGTTCACAGATGAGTTAACAACTTTGGTTTCATTCAGAAAATGGATGTATGATATTCCCTTTACAAACCTTTTCCCTGATCCATTCCACGATAAAAATATTTACTTTACTGGAAGGGATTTTTTATACCATTACGATATCTTTAACGATACGATAGAGTTCTGTAAAATTCTTGATTTTTCAGGTAAATCTGTTTCATCTATAGGTACTACAAACGAATCACTTTATGTCAAAATAGATACACTTATATACTCTTCTTCGAAATATGGTTTAAAAAGTGAAACATGGGTTAAAAGTAAAAACAATGAAAATATAATCTGGAAAGAGAAAAATAAAGATGTGAACAATTATCCACAACTTTTGCCTTATACAGTATCTTATAAAAATAGGGATTACAATTTCACAACCGTTTTTGAAGATAAAGAAAACTATTATGTTGGAACAGATGGAATAGGTTTTCTTAAAATAGATAGATACAGTTTAAAGAGAAAACACTTTTTGTATGGAACAGGTTCTGTTGATATAAGGTCGATATCTTTTGACTCTTTAAAAAATGTCTGGATCGCTGGACTCAACTGTATTAACATCACAAGATACAATATTGAAAAAAGATCTTTCGAATACTTCAACATATCAGATATACCACAGATACCTGATAACCAAATAAATGTTATCTCATCATCAAAAAAATATGTGTTATTTTTGACTCAAGTTGGAGGAATATTTTATTATGACATATCAAAGGATAAATTTTTTAACATACCTAACAGTAACACAACACTTTTTTTCAGGGCAAAACCTGTGAATGAAAATCTTTTTTTAGTGTCAAACGATAAAGGTATAGGTTTTGTTGATATAAAAGAAAAAAAATTCTACCAAAAATTTGATAACCTTTTTTCGGTTATAGACATTGAACTGTATAAGGATACAATATATTTCGTTTCCAAGAATAAACTTTACAGAACAACCATTTTAGATTCTTCATACTATGAGGTCAAGTTCGATTTCCCGACATTTTTTGTTTACCAGTTTTACAAGGATGATTCAACAGAGATTTTACTTGATAACGCTTACATACATATAAAAAAAGGCAAAGAAAAATACAACTCATATCCTAACAACCTTTTTGGTGAGTTCTATGATCTTACAAAAAAAGGTGATCTTATTTTTGCTTGTGCAACAGATGGATTCGGTGTGTTCTCATTAAAGACAAAAAGATGGGAGATATATAATAAAAACAAATATCCTTTACCATCGAACAGTTTTTACAACATTCTCGTTTCAGATAAATATCTTTTAACAACAACAAGATCCTCCCTATTGAAAGTAAACTATGAAAAGATTTCAAAATAGATACCCCCTTTTTATACTTTTTTTTACTGTTTTTTTACCTTTAACTCTTTTTTCGGAAAAAATTCAGGGGATATACATATCAAGGTTTGTTGCATCATCCCAAAGGTTTTATCAGTTAGTTGAAAGACTGAAAGAGAATAATTTTAACGCTGTTGTTATAGATATGAAATATGATTATGGTGATATTGCTGTTAAACTCGATTCTACATATTTCTCAATAAACTCTTATGAAAAAATAAATAATATTAAGGAAAAGATTGATACTTTAAAAAAACTCGGTATAAAACCTATTGCAAGAGTAGTTTGTTTTAAAGATAACATTCTTGGTAAATATGAAAACTTCAGATATGCTGTCAAATATTCGGATGGTTCTTTGTACCGTGATCTTTCAGATGCGATATGGGTCTCTCCCTATTCAACTTTTGTTCAGGATTATATTATAGATGTTGCAAAAGAATGTGCAAAGTTGGGTTTTTTAGAGATACAGTTCGATTATGTTAGATTTCCTACCGATGGAATAAAGGGAACTTTAGTTTTTCCAGAAAAAAAGAATTCAAGCGGTTTTGAAACAATAATTGATTTTTTAAAAAGGGCTTACAATGAACTTAAACCTTATGGTGTAGATATCTCATGTGATGTATACGGATACACAGTCTGGTTCGATTCTCTATATCTTGTGAACCAAAATCTTGATGGAATGGCTATATATGCTGATGCTATATATCCAATGGTATATCCATCACATTTTTCAGACTCTCTATACAGAAGTATGGGAAAAGAAGAAAGGACTTACAGGATAATTTTTGAAAGTGGTATCAAATCGAAAAGAAGGATAGATAGGTTTAAAACAAAAACTATTCTCTACCTTCAAGATTTCACATGGAAATCATCACTAATGGGGAAAGATTATGTTAACAATCAGATTAAAGCTGCTATAGATGCTGATGTCGATGGTTTTATACTTTGGAATCCTTCCTCAAAATATTCCTATTTTACACTTCCTGAAAAAATAAATTTTTTAAATTATAAAAAGGATTGAAGATGAAAAATTTTTTAGCATATTTAAAAGAGTTTTTTGAATTAATTGTAAGAAAAGATTTTTTAACTGTTTCATTTTATACATTATGGTCAGTTTTTCTTCTTTACAACAGTGATTTTTTTTCACCATTATCAATGTGGACATTATTTTCAATATTATCCCTTTTTATTGTCCCTATCATTTTCAACATAAGTTTAAACGAGAATAGAAAAGTCATAAAAATTTTATACTCGATCATTTTCATATCATCTATAATATTTTCTTTTTATATAGTCAACCTTAAAGGTTCTAAAAGGGATATAGGTAGAAACGAGTTTATAAATGGTGCTTTAATAATTTATTTTTTCTTTTTGATACTATACTTTTACCTGAACAGAAAGTTCAGTTTAAAAAATTTTAATATCAGTTTTGGTGATAAAAGGAATTCAATTATTTTGATATTACTATCAATTTTAGTGATAACTCCCGTTATAATTATTGTCTCAAGAAATCCCCAGTTCAAAACAACATATCCACTCTTCAAAATAATGAAAAACTCATCTTATGATTTCATAAGGTATGAAGCAGCCTTTTTATTCTTTTTTTTCTTTTGGGAATTCTATTTCAGGGGAATAATGCTTACATCATTTAAAGATGTTTTTAAAAATGATTTTTTAGCGATAATTCTTCAATCTTTAATATTTACCTTTTTGCATTTTGGAAAACCCGGTCTTGAAACTCTATCATCATTTTTTGGTGGAATGATTCTTGGGTTTTTCTCTTTGAAATTGAAAACATTCCTCCCAGCGTTCTTTTTACATTTTTATATTGCTCTTCTGATGGATATCCTTTCAGTATACTTCTAAAATATAAGAGTATTTTTTCTTTACCCTTTCAGTCAAATTTTTCTTTTCCTTAATATTTATTACCTCCTCTTTCTCTTTATCCTTTATTCCGTTAAGAAGAATATCCAGAATATCGATCAAAGTTTCCGAATCATTTTCAAAGAATATTCCAAGTGTGTATAAAAATTCATTCTCAATTTCTTTAAAATTAAGGTTCAATTTAATTTCCTTTTTAAAAATGTTCAAAAAAAGATTCTCTTTATGAAGGTCATCGATTATCCTTTTCCTCTCCTTCTCTTTTAGTATTAGAAACCACTCTCTTGAAATCCTACTTTTTGAAACATTTTTAAATATTTCTTTTTCACTTAAACTTCTTTTTAAATCTGCCAAAGTATTCTCTTCACCTGAAAAGTTCAACCTCTCTTTGTATTTGAAAAATCTGAATATTCTTGTTGGATCCTCAAGAAAAAGGTTTTTCCTGTTTTCTCTAATCATTCTATCTTCAAGATCTTTTATACCATTTAATGGGTCAATATAGTTATTTTCCTGTAAAGAGTATGCAATACTATTTATTGTGAAATCTCTCCTTTTTATATCATCATATATATCACCTCTTGAAAGTTCCGGCAGCATCCCATTTTCTACATACAGTTCTTTTCTTGTGAATATTATATCAAAAGATGAATCATCGAGAATGAATTTATATGTTTTTAATTTAGATCTATTTTCTTTAATTATTTTTTTCCCAAAGTAAATTCTAAAATACGAAACAAATTTTTCTATATCACCTTCAACAGCAATATCAATATCCTCAAAATTTTCAATTCCAAGAAGTTTATCTCTGATAATACCACCTATTAGATATATTTTAAAATCTTGTGATTTTGGGATATTGTTAAGGTGAGTTACTATTTCGTTGAATTTCATAAAAAAAGGGGGAAAATTTCCCCCTTTAAAATTTTATAATCTCTTTTTAGCTTTTTCTAAGTATTTTGCAGCATTTTTATGGTTTGGATCTATCTTCAAAACAGCTTCAAATTTTGCAACAGCAGTTTTGTAATCACCTGCAAGGTAGGCAGCATATCCTTCTTCATAAAGTTTATTCGGATTTTGCGCAGGCTTTGTTTCCTTTGGTTTTTCAACTGTTTTCTGTTCCTCTTTCTTCTGCTCTTTTTTCAACTCATCCAAATGATTCTTTGCTTCACTGTTATTTGGATCCAATAAAAGTAGATTGTTCCATTCTGATATAGCAGATTTTGTCCAACCTTTTGCTTCATATGAAAGTGCATTTTCTCTGTAAGTTTTTATCATCTGTTGTTTTTTTGTATTTGCTTCCTGCATATATGCAAGAACTGTTGGATCATCTGGGGAAAGTTTTATAGCTTCATTAAGTTTAGAAAGAGCACCAACTATATCACCTTTGTTTAAAAGTGTTTTTGCATCTTTTGCAAGTTGAATAGCTTTATCATGGTTTATCTTTTCAGTATCATTTTTTTTGTTCAACTTGACATTCAGTTCAGTAGTTATTCCAGAGGATACCGTAAAAATTCTTTTCTGCCATTTGTATCCGTTGGATTCTATTTTCAAAGTGTATTTACCAGGTTTTATCTGTATTTTTTTGTATCCACCAGTTAAACTTATAGGCTGAATGTTGGATTCTTCAAATGTTAATGTAGCATCGAGAAGTTTATCAGTTGTTGCATCAACAACATTTACTATCAAAGTTCCCATACTTTCCTTTTTGGGACCACCAAAATTTATAGTATAATTTGCATTTATCTCCATCCTCGGTTTCAAAGTTGGATCACCTGATGTAAAAAGTTCAGCATGTGTTAAACCAAAAAGAAGATTTAAATCCTTTAAATTGTATTTTAACCCAAGGTTGACATTTCTTCCCGTTACATCACCCAAAAAACTCAAACCATAAACTATAGGTATCTCTGCACCACCAAAGAAACTGAACATAAAATCGTTAGCACCACCTGAAAGTGATTGCTCATCAAAAAGTATTGATGTTGAGAGATATTTCCCTCTTCCAAAACCTACAAATTCTCCCCTTCCAATACCTAATGTGTATTTTCCATATTTGTTGAAATCTTTTGTTGTAACAACATAGAAAGAGAACCAGTCCTGTGATCTTAAAAGATACTGATTATCTGAAAGTCCGGATGATGGGTCACTTCCTCCTCCTCCCTCATCAATATATTTTCTGTAAGTTATATTTCTAATTCCAGCTGAAACGGAAGGTAGATTTCCTTTAGATTTTAAAAAGTTGTATTGCACATCGAATGAATAGTCTTTGTATGTTAGCATGTTCAATGAAATATCAACAAGGTCAAACAAACCATAAGAGAAGAAAAGATTGTATGTGAATGGGACATTATCATTCGCCAAAGCTGAAGAAAGAGAGAAATCTATACCGAAAGAAAACTCACCATTCTTTTGTATTTCAGCTGTTGGAATATCCAAAAGTCCATTTTTGTTTGCAAATGGATATATAGATATGAAAACTAAAACTATTAATACGAATAATCCCCTCTTCATAAATACTCCTTTTGTTGTAAATATAAAGTAAAAATTTAAAAAAGTCAATATATTTGTAATTAACTATTTTTTTGACCATCCTTGAATATGCTTATACTTAAATGTATAAAAAATTAAAAGAACGAATAACTTGAGAATTTATTACAAAATATTGCTCAACTTTTATTTCTATCAAAAACTGTCACAAGTCAACCACCGTCCCCAGAGTTACTTTGACTATGAGAGTTATTACTTTCAGATTTATAATGATCATTTTTCTTAGTTTTTCTATTTTTGGAGTCTTTAATTTTATATTTTTTTAACATTTCTTCCAAACTTTTTAACATTTCATTAAAAATCTCACAAATAGTAGATTTTTTTTCTTCTATTGTCTGTTTAATATCATTGTAAATATTTAATACTTTTCCTTTATTGTTTTGATTTTCCCAACCGATAATTCCATATAATATTTCTTCAAGCAACTTATCCCTAATAATTAAGGATTTTTCATTCATAACTTTTTCTAAATTTTTTTCATAATGTTTAACTATTTCATTTTTAAAATTTTCATAATCGTTTGTAAAAAATTCTATTATTTCACTTAATGAATCAAATTTTCTTTCTTCTAATTCCACTATATTTTCCCTAAAACCAAAATAAAATTCTATATTATGAAATCTGAAAAATCTTTTGAATCGTAAAATTCGCTTCATATATAATATATTTTCTTTATTCTGAAAGATATTATCAATAAAATCATTGATATTATTATTTTCAAAGGAACCTGTTTCTTTTAAATTTAAAATATTTTTTGTTACCTTTTTAAAAATTTCTATAAATTTTGTATTTGGATCCTCATCATCGTTTTTTTTATCTTCAAAACTTATTAAAAAATAAATAGTTTCTATTACACTTTCGAGATCAATTATATTTTTACCAATCATTGAATTTATTTTTTCAAGAAAGTTGTCTAACATTGATTCTATTTCACTCTCTGAAAAGTATCCTAAAAGCATTCTTTTACATTGCTCATTTTTTTCATTTAAAAGTGATAAATCTAAATCTTTTTTATCAATGAATAATACATAATTTCGTATCAGAATTTCCCATACTAAAGGATGCTTGAATTTCAACCATTCAATTAAGATAATATCCAACAAAAAAATATTCTTTGATATCTTCTGATCACTATTTATTATTTGTTTTACATTTTCAGTTAAATAAATTACATCTCTAAAACTTTCAAAATTAAAAATACTTGTTGAGTTTAGGATAGATTTTAATAACTCTATTGTTAGATTTTTTTCATCATTAACAAAAATATTCTTTTTTCCCTCTATAATTTTTTTCATTTCTTCTTCGAAAAATTTTCTCAATATTTCAATTGGAACAAGAAGTTCAACTTTATAATCAAATGTTTTATCCAAATATCCAGCAACTAAATATTCTTCTTTAAAAATGTTCAATAAGGCACTTCTATCTAAGGTTGTTATAAGATAAAAATTAGGTATTCTACAAAAACCATTGATAAATTTAAATGTGTTTAAAATTGTTTGCGGATCTGTGATTCTGTCCAATTCATCTAAAATTAATATAAATTTTTTATTTTTATTTTTTTCACTGATATGATTTTTAAAATGGTTTAATCTATTTTCAAAATTCAGAACATCATCAATGTAAAACTTGAAACCTTCTATTGTTACCTCATAATTTCTAAAAATATTCTCCCAATAACAATACCTAAATTTTAATCCTAAAAATTTTATAAGATTATAATATATTTGCTCAGAAGAATAAAAACTAATTAAATCAAGATGAATAATTTCATATTTTGACTTATTTTTTCCTTTTTTCAACTCTTTAGATAATTTTTTTAACAAAGATGACTTTCCTGTTCCCCATTTCCCATTAATAGCAATTATGCCATTATTTGTCTTATCATTGTCAATAATACTTTTTATTTCATTATATTTACTATCAAAAAACTTCTTGCTTTGTTGTTCAGTATTTTCATAATCTGAGATAGGGGTTTTTGGATTTTTAATATACTCATCTAATTTTTTTCCTTTATGAAACTTTTTATCTCTACATCGCAAGAAACAAATACTCGATAAAAAAACTATTATATAAATAATTAAAACAAAAAGTGATTGAATACTGTTTTGTAAACAATTAAGTAAGTATGAAATAACATTGAGTATAGTATTCATTTAATTCCCACATCTCCTTAAAAATTTTTTAAATCATTAAAAATATTAAGATAAGAATTATTTAATTTAAAATTATTATGATTTTTTTTATAATAAATCAATATTTGAATTCTCATTCTACATTCCCTTAACCATCCCTATTTTTTAATTTTAACCTAAAAAACTCAAAAAACAAGAGAGAATTTTTTTAATAGTTAATAAAAAAACTATAAGTTATTAAAAAGATGAACTTAAAATAAGATTGACTTACAATTAACTTTACACTTATGGTTTTAAAATAATTTCAGAACCCAAAAATGTCACAGAGTCATGCACCGTCCCCAGAGTTATTTTACAATAAAAATTATTGAATATTAATCACTTATTGTTTTTTTATTTTTTTTGGTCAATAAAACTGCAAGTTTTTACCCCTTATTTTGGTCAATAAAAATTATTGAATATTAATCACTTATTGTTTTTTTATTTTTTTTGGTCAATAAAACTGCAAGTTTTTACCCCTTATTTTGGTCAATAAAATATTTTCGAAATTTCTTACTTCCAGTAGTTTTTATTTTTGATTCTTTAACCATTGTATAAATACATCTTCGTAGGCTTCTTATGGGGATTTCATTACCTATTCTTTTATGAATGCTCTCCATATTTGAATAGGGGTATTTTTCCAAATCTTCCAAAATTAAATTTTTTAAACGATGTTCTTCGATATTGGACAAATCAGTTTTTTCCAGTTCTGTATTTTTCAAAATTTGTGGATTTATAAAATATTTCAAGCCTTTTGTCTTTCCTCTTGTTAGAACTATTTTATAGTCAAGTAATTTGCATAACCAATTTCTAATCTGCTTATTGTCAGTACTTTGAATAACTTTACTAAATTCAGTTGCAATAATTGATTTATATTGTGCAACAATTCCCAGACATATAATTTCTTTTTGATTGAGTTGATATTTTTGTTTTACTTTTTCAATGAATGAAATTATTTCTTTATTTTGAACTGTATTATAAACGGTAACCTTAACTCTATCGTCTTTTTCTTCAACAACTGGTGGTCTTTTCCCTTCAGAGAGTAGTATTTCATACATTTTATCATAACCACTGCCTTCTCTTTCCATTAAATTCAAATCATAAAATAGCTTCGACAAATGTTCATTTCTTCTAACAGATTGATGCAAAATATTTTTTGGGGTTACTCCTAATGGAAGTAAGCCAGGATTGTGTATTTCTAATCTATCGGAAAATAAATTAATAAAAATATCGCCTCGTGTTGTGTATGGGCGATGAACCAAAGCATTTGCAAGAAGTTCTCTAATAACATTTTCATTGTAATTATAAATTGTTCGCCTTCCAAATATGCCTTCTGAAATTTCAATTCCTTCTTTCCATTCTGGAATTTGTTTCCATATTTCTTCAATGAGTTCCTTGGGATTTAATGAAAAATCATCCCAAGTTAATTTTTTTACTTTATTTCCTTTTGAATCATATTTTATGAATTGGATTATTGGAGCATAAAGTAAATTAGCTCTTTGCTGTTGAGTTCCAAGCCATAAAACACCAAGATTGGTTAAATATGTTCCATCTGACATTTGGTAATATTGAAGAAGTTCATTTGCAGATTTTTGTTTTACAAAATCGCTAACTCTTTCTGAATTACGAATATTGTCTATAAACTGATGTAGTTTTTCTTGATCGCATTCCTCTATTTTAATTTTCTTTACAACTTTTGTTTCCCATATAAAAGCTGGTTTATCGGTAAATAATCTCGACAGTTCGTCTGGTAAAACTGGCTTGCAACTGTCTGAAATACGAATGTAATATTGCCCTTCGGTGGTTGATGCTAATGTTACTTGTGATGGGAAAATCTGGATTTCAATGTATTCGCCATTGTTTTGTGCTGTTATTTTCTTTACCTCAAAACCTACATTAACCGTTAGTTCGCTTATTCTTTTTCTTATCTGTTCAATCAGTTTATCTGGTATTTTCTGATTTGAAGGTGGCAATTCTTCTTTATCTTCTATTCCAATAGCAATTCTACCGCCTCTGGCATTGGCAAAACCTACACAATCTCTGGCTAAATCTTTCAAGTTAATATTGCTGCTTTGGAATAATTTTAATGATTTTTTTTCGTAACAAGTGTTTTCCATATTATTTTCTTTCTTCAATAATTTTAACTTCCTCCTCCGTCAAATCATACAATCTATACACCAGCTTATCTATCTCTTTTTCCCACTCGCTTGTATCTGCATGTGGATTTTGTTTTTTGGCCGCCAAAATTTTGTCCACCAATGCCTCAATTTGATTTACAATGGGCTCGTTGGTTGGCGTGATGGGAGGAATAAATATTTCTCGAATGTATTGTGCAAGCATTCTAAACTGGCGCTTTTGCAATTGTGTAACATTTTGTTTAATATAGAACTTACCAAATTTACTATTTAGCAGGCCAAGAAGATATTTTATTCTTTCTCCTATAAGAATATATGCTGTATTTAAAACTATGCATTTATTTTCATCGTAACTATAGCAAGGAAAATCATATCCTTCTTCTGGATTATCAGTCATGATCTCAATATACACTACCTTCTCCTTCTCAAACTCTTGGTAGTAGGCAATTTGGTCTTGCGTTTCAAACCATTGGTTGCCTGTTTTTTTACGAGCATTAAAACCAAGATGATTATATTTTAAACCTGATTGCTCTAATTGCCTTATATCGAAATTATCAAGAAAATATTTTTTTATTGCAGGATAGTCATCAATATCCAATTTCAACGATGGAAAAGTCCCTATCACCCACAGTCCTGCCCATTCGTAGTAGTATCGTTTGATATCGCGGCCTCGCAGGATGGGTTTGATAATGGCTTCGGTGCGTTCTCTTTCGGCTTCGTCTTGGCAGTTGGCAAGTATTTCGTTGCGTTTTTCGGTGTCAATAATAAATGCATCGTTCAATCCCGTTTTAATTCCATAATATATCTTTACATCCCAATCTTTAAGGGGTTTGCCAATTTTTTCAATTTTTTCTTTTAATTTTTGCTCTTCATTTGAGCCAATAAACCATGCATCACCTGAAAGTTTAGTAAGATTAACACCTTTTTCCTTCAATGCTTTGGAGATATCCTCTTTATCCTCTTTTTGTAGAGTAACTGCTTTAGTATTTGAAGCACTCCTGATTCGAGAAACATTTTCTTTCATAATCAAAAGTATATTTGTATCAACGGTTGCATTCTCAAAAACTCCGGGACCTAAATCAATAAGTTGTAAAGGAGAGTGTTTGATAAAAAATTCACGCAGTTTTTTACCATATCCTGCTCTCATCCATTTGTTGGAAGTAATATAGCATAAAAATCCATTTTTTTTTAATAAGTTAATCCCCTTTTCATAAAACAAACAATAAATATCACCTTCTCTATCAAATGTTTCATAATCTTGATCTTTATACAAATCTGCAATTTTCTTCTCTTTATCTGCTTTTTTTTGAAGCTGTATATATGGTGGATTCCCTATTACAATATCAAAATTATCATTTAAACCAAACATAAATTCTGGTTCAAACCATTTACTACTTTCTCCAGAAAAAGGATTCCAATTGGATAAGTAGAGTTGACTTGTATATTCCTTACTTCTCGTTTCTTTCCATATTAGCATTGTTTCAAATAATTCTTTTTGAATTTCTTCTATTTCTTTTATTGTCTTTTCCTTTTCAACAGAATGACTGTAAAAATATGTAGAAACTTTTTCCTTAAGTTTGATAATCAAATTTTGGATTTCATGAGCTTGAATATCAAAAACTTTTGTTAATCCAATCAATGTATTTGCACAAACAAATTTAAATTCAAGATTTGGCAAAGGTTCTATTTTAATATTTTCAACAAATTTTTGATCAACTATCAAAGTTAAAAAACATCTTAATTTTGATATTTCAACTGCAATAGGTTGAATATCTACTCCATATATTGAGTTCTTCAATATTCCCTTTTTACGAATGTAATCAGGATTCTGTTTAACCAAAAATTCTTTTGTGATTTTTCTTATACCGGCATCTTTAATTTGATTTAGTTGTTTTTCAAGCCATTTTTCCGAATTTGGATCAATTTTCTGTAGTATCAAAGTTATCTTTTGAAGCATACCTATTGGGAATGCTCCAGAACCACATGCTGGATCAAGTATTTTAACCTTTTCAAGTGCATCTATAATTTTTTCTTTTTCATCATCATTTAAATCATTCACAATTTCTTCATTTTCAAATTTTAGAAGATCATCAATTTTTTTCTCTTCTATTCCTGCTTCGTTTATCAGATAATACTTTAGACTTTCATTCACCATATAATCAACAATCAACCTTGGAGTATAATAACTACCAGTAGACTTTCTTGCAGGCTGGGAAGTTTCAGGATTTATCTCCGCAAGTAGATTTTCAAAAATTCTTCCAAGCATTTCAGGATCTATTGACAACTCTATGTCAACAGTCGAATTTTCATCAACTGTAAAATTATATGTTTCAAAAAGTTCAAATAGTTCTTTGAACCATTCGTTTTCAATCTTTAAACTAGTTTCATATTTTGATAATGATTGAAATCCCTGTTCATAAAAATCATCTTTATGTGGCTCAAATAAACCACCATTCAAAAATGGGATTTTATCAAGTAAAGATATTAACCTTTCATTTAGAAATGAATCTTTTAACTTTCTTTCATCTTCTTTAGTATTCAAAACCATAAAAAATAATGGTTCAATAACACGGTGGTAATAACTTTTATTACCAATAATATCAACATCAAATAACTCTTTATCAATAATTTCCTTTTTAACCAAGAACCAACAAAATATCAATCTTCCAATCAACCTTACACCAAATTCCTGTCTTAATAATTTATTATTCGCTTCAGGTAATGTTAAACAACCTTTCTCCTCTATTTTATTTCTGCCAATTATCCTTTCACCACCCACAAGTTTTGTAAATAATTTTGATATCTCATTATAGAATTCTTTATTTACAACCTCTATTGAAAATCTTTCTTTTAGATTTTGAAAATCTTTCACTCTACCTTTTTTAATTAGATATGTAGTAGGTGTGTGAATCTTTGCATTTTTTCCTAAATAAAATGAAAATCTTCTTGGATTTGAATACAAAGTTTCTATCTTGCCCTTATTAATATCAAAATCTATCTGAATAAGAGAAAATCTATAATTATCTGAATCTTTATTCAAAAATATACACAGAGAATTTTTATGCCCAAGTTTTCTCATAACCTTAAAAGACTCTCTTGTTAATGTGACTCTTGGATCTTTTTCAGACTGATGAAAAATTTCATAAACTGGAAGATTATCCAATCTGCTATCATAACCTAAAAAAGTTAACTTTTTTATTTTGTCAAAACCTTCTTTTAAATCTATTTCTTCTGGTTCCTGTTTATAATTAATAAGAAAATCTTTCAAAAACAATGAAAATTTTTCTCTATCATATTTTTCCTGAAAAATTGCCTCTTTCCCCATTAGAACTCCTCCGATAAAATTATTGTTTCTTTCGACTCATCTATAGTTTGAGCTCTTCTCTTTATATTCTTAAGATAATCTTCTGGAATTTTTGTTTTTAAATTATCAACTTCTGAATAAAGATCACTATTAAGATCTATTTTATTTATTTCTCTCATACAATAATCAGGTAATCCATTCAACTCTTCAATCGTCTCTCTTAAAAGTTTTAAATAGTTGCTCCTATCTTTTACTTTTTCTTCCAATAATCTAACAATCTCAAAAGTTTTTTGTTCACCTTTATCAAGTGTTCTTTTCTTTTTTTGATTAGAAATATACTTTTTTAGAATTTTATATTTCTCATCAAATGACTCAGACACTTCTTCACCTTTCTCTTCTAATTCGCATTTAAACATCTCTATTCCATTTTTAGCATCTAAAAGTTCAACCTTATTATTTTCATCAATAAAACAAAAAAGATAATTGTATCCTTTTTTAGCAAAAGTAATTATTCCTTTTCCATTATTATTTTTTCTTTTTATCTTTGTTTTCAAAGGTATCTTATCTGCTCTTTCTATCAAAGTTGGATAATCCTTTTTTATTTTATCAAGAAAGGCTAAATAATAAGTGTCCCATGATTCTTTCGATTCTTCATCGATCTGATTTTTGAACTGCTCGACAAAAAAGGATTGTATTTTCTCATCATCTGTTAATATTTTTGTATCAGAACCCAAAAGTTCTTGTATTATAAAAATTTTCATGGTTGAAATGGCTTTAATCTTCGTTTCTTCCTCTCCAATGTATGTTGGAAAACAATTGTAAATATACAATTTTTCAAAAACTTTTTTATTTATTCTGTTTATTCTTCCAAATCTTTGAATAACTCTTGTTGGATTATATGGAATATCATAATTAATAAGTATACCTGCCCTATGCAAATTGTATCCTTCAGATATTGCATCAGTTGATATTAAAATATCATACTCGTGTTTTTGTTCGTATTCAGGTAAACCTGCATCAAAATTTTTAACAATTTCATCTAAAGATTTCTGCTTAAGAGAAGAGTTGTATTTTATAATCTTAAATTTTTCTTTGAGTTCATTATATATATAATCTACAGTATCCGCAAATTGACTGAATATTACTATTTTTCTATTAGGTTGTTCCTTTAAAAAATTTTCTAAATATTTTTTTAATTCTTTTAATTTTTTGTCCTCATATTTATTGCTTTTATTTTCATCAACCCATCTATTTTTAACCTTTTCAAGTAATTTTATATCTCTCTCTATTTCTTCTATAAATTCTTTTCTGATTTCATTCCCATCTATAAACCATATACCTTTATTTTTTAATCTATTGATAACATTCTCTTTGGACTTATTTTCAAGTAAATCTTTTGAAGTTATCTCTGGAAAAAGTTCTTCATCAACATTTCCTTTAAATTCTTCATTAAAAAGGTCTTCAGGATCAGGGATATATCCTTTTTTATATATTGGAACTTGATTGAACTTGTTAACCCATTTAATCATATTATTGTATGAATCAATCATATTATCAATACTTTTCAAAAAAGAAGGGATAGAACTTTCAAACCTGTAAACAAGCATTCTTCTCATAAAAGATGCTATATTTCTTTGACCCTGTGCAAACAATTCAAAACTTCCGAATTTTTCCTCAACCTGTTTTTTATATTTTTCATAGTTTTTTAAATAATCAACTGGTTTATACCTCGCACCTATGAGTCCTTTCTTTTTTGACTTATACTCTTCAGGTCTTAAATCAGGAGGACAAATTTGTTCTATTGTCCATTCATAAATTTCAGTTAATTCATCAAGATCGTATTTAATTAGTTTAGGTGATTCAACTTCTGAAAAACTTATTCCCTGTCTTTTTAAATCATCTCTATATCTTGGAATTTTTTCTAAGTCTATCCTTGTTCTTCTAATAATAAATGGTTCAATAATATTTCTTATCTGTTTACCTATTTTCTTAATTTCTTCATCATAATTTATTTGTTCATTATTCTTGCTTTTTTTCGTTAATTGCTTTTCTTCATTAATCAAATTTCTAAATGTTAAAGCAAGTGTTTCAGTCGTTTGAATAGTTGATTTTCCTGGTATTTGAAAAAGTTTTATCATCGAAAATATATCCTCTACTCTATTGTTGAACGGAGTTGCTGTCAGAAGGATAACTTTTCTTCCAGAACACAACTTATGAAGATAACCGTATGTTTGAGTGGCTTCATTCCTATATTTATGAGATTCATCTATTATTATAAGCATGTCTTTAGTTATCTTTTTATAATCTTCATAGGCTTTGTCTAAAAGCCCACTCGAGTAAACCTTTCCTCTAATTTCAAATTTTTTTCTGTATTTTTCCCATTCATCCATCAAGTGCGGGGGTGCTATAATAACCGTTTCAAGTTGAAAATAGTTAGCAATGGTAGCAGCTATAATACTTTTACCTAAACCAACAACATCTGCTATTATTACTCCATTATGTTTTTTTATTGTTGATATTGCTCTGTTTATAGCATCTTTCTGATACTCTAAATTAATATATAATCCTTCTGTTATCTCTTGAGGATATTTTAAACCCTCAGGCTTCTCAACTTCGAAATATTCTTTTAAAACCCTCAAATAAAGCAAAAAAGGTTCTAAAGGTGATTCAAACCAAACATTGGATAGAACTTTTTTATGAAAAATATCTAAGTTATTCTTACTTAAAATTTCAACCGAGTTTTCCCATAAAGAATCAAATATTTCTTTTGCATTTTCATAATCCTGTTTATCTCTTAAAATAACATTTATTTCACTTCTATCGGATAATCCTGAAATGCTTAGATTACTTGATCCTGTAATAACAACTCCGGGATAATTTCCATTCTCATTGTGAACTTTTGATTTTCTAAAAATATACATTTTCGCATGGTTTGGAATTCTTGTCTTTCTTATTTCAATTAAACCTTTCTTTACCATTTCCAAAAAATGATAAAAAGATTCTTTAAATTCACTACTATCAAACTCTTCTATATTGCTTATCATTTCTACATAGCTTTGATAAACTTTTTCTTTAATATCTTCATCACCCATATCTTGAATAGATGAAGCAATATAAACTTCCTTCAAACCATTATACAAAGATGCTTCAATATCCATACCAATAAGTATCTTTAGAGTTTTATGCTTAATATTTTCATACAACTCTTTATACCCGGAAAAATAAAAATAACCAACAAGAAAATAGAGTTCATCCGTTGTAGGCAAAATATCATTTATAATATCAGACAACAAAATTTCTTGATTCGTTATAAAAGAATGTTGTGGCATCTCATCCTCCTATAATAAAAGAATAATACCAAAACTTTTTTTTAAATCAATAAATTTATTTGGGGACGGTGCTTGACAGTGTGACATTTTTTATGCGTAAAAAACTATATCAAAAGGAATAAAAAGGTAAATATTAGAAACAGGATAAAAAATATTTTGCTTACATCTTTCAACTTTAAAGGTTTCTCTTCACTTACAAAAGATTTACCTTTTGTTAAAATTTCCTCTCTGTATTCAAATATATCTTTATCGTATTCAAGAGTGTTTTTTGATAAATCGTCAAGTATATAATCAAGTAAAGGTAAAAATCCGCTTGTTAAAACAAAATTTGAAAAGTTTGTATCAACAGGCAAAGAAATATAATATTTCCCTTTAGAATAAGAGACAAGTTTGTTGCCTCCATCATCTAAAATCAAAGGCTCTCCAGGTATATCTGAAAGTTTTCTATAATTAAGATTATCAAACCCATTCTTTATAATCTCTTTTAAATTTTCATCTCTAAAAATAATTTTTCTTTTCTCTTTTTCCCCAACTAATTTGTAATCTTTAAGAAAAATTATTCCTTTTTCTATTCCATCATTGGATGAAACAGCAATTTCAACATCAGATATTTCATATCCCAAAGTTTTTAAAGCTATTTTTAAAAATTTTTCATTAAGAAGATCTTTTATCTTTTTGTTTTTAAGGTAAACTGTTTTTGGAAACCTTAAAGAATCGATTGATACTTTTATAAATTTTAAAGAATCAACATTAGGGGAAAAATAATTCATGCCTTTCTTTAGAAAAAGTTTTTCTTCAATTCCATCTATACTTAACAGAGCAACCTTTTCATCTTTTGAAAAGATTTTAAGTTCAGGCAAAATGTCAACTATAAGTATCTCGAAATCGTTTTCAATCTTAATTAAATCAAAATCATCTCTGAAATTATAATAGTTTCTATCAGAAATTAATACTTTTTTCATAGATGGAGAGTTTATCCTATTTATCAAACCAACAAAGTTTCTTATAACTTCATCTTTTTTTAAAAGTTCTCCATTAAATGTTTCTTCTTTTCTAAAAGGATATGCTATCCTTTTTTTGTTATCAAAAAGAACAATTTTTTCAAAACTGTATTCTTTCTTATATTCAGTAATTATACTGTCCAACTTTTCAGATTTCAGATTCAACAAGGGAGTGTTGTCTATATATATAAAAAGATATTCAACATTCTTTGAACCGATGTAAGGTTTTGATAAAAATAGTGTTAAAAAGGAAAATGATAGAATAAAAAAGATTACTTTTAAAATTTTAAGAGTTAGGGTTGAACTTTTTTTAAAAGAAGTCTTTTCATTCTCTTCGAAAAAGTCAACATAAGGATATAACTTTACCCTTTTAAACCTTTTCGAAAAAAATAAAATCAAAAGGAATACCGGTAGAAGAAAAAAAAGGATTAAATTAAAATCTCTATAGAAAAACATTTTTTCTCCTAAAAAAGAACTTTGAAAGTGGTTTCTCAAAACCATCTTCGATCATAATGTGGTTATAGTCTATACCATTTTCATAGGAATATTTTTTTATCCTCTCATTTCTCTCTTTCAAAATTTTCATTCTGTCTGAAAATGAATCGAGAAAAAGAGTTTTTCCACTTTCAATATCTTTTAAATAGACATTCTCAAAATTTTTTTTATCGAACTCTTGTTTACTTTGTAGATGGAAAATTATGGAGTCATTTTTGAAAACTCTGTATATAGATAAAGTTTTCATCATATCTTCCAAATTTTCACCGAAATCGGTTATAAAGATAACAAAGGTTGACCTTCTAACCTTTGGTAAAATATCCTCTAAAACTTTTGCTCCTTTGGTTTCACCATCAGGTTTTATCCTTTCAAGATCTGTGTAAAGATGGAATAGAAGATTCTGTTTTTTGGAAGGTTTTTGAAAGATCCTTACCCTATCACTGTAAAAAGCATAACCGAAAGAATCGTTCTGTTTTTTTGAAATAAGAGCGAAAATGAAAACTAATGTTTTTGCATACTCGAACTTGTTTGCAAATTGCATAGATTTAGAAGAATCAAGGAATATATAAATATCAGTATCAGACTCACCTTCATTCTCTCTTACAAAAAGTTTTTCACTCCTTAAAAAAACCTTCCAATCTATCCTTTTAAAATCATCCCCTTGAATGTATTCCCTATACTCTGAGAATTCAGATGAGAATCCTTTGTATGGAGTTTTATGAATACCTGAGAAATAACCTTTCAAAATATATTTGGATCTTAAAAAAAGATTTTCGATTTTAAAAATATCTGAATAATTCTTATTCATTCACTTTATATATTTTTAAACTCTCACCATCTATAAAACCATTATATAGAAGTTTGGTTTTATCAAAAAATGAACTCGCTTTTCCATAATAAAAATAGTAAGAAATTTTGTTCTTTGCAAGGTCATCAAAAAATTTATTTTCATCATCATTGTAATAGAATACTCCAAAATATCTTAAATCAAGATAGTAAGAAATATATGTAGTGTTTTTTCTTTGAGAGTTTGAAGCAACATTGCCTGAAATGTTAAATTTTTTTAATTCTTTTGAAAGTTGATAAACTTCCTTCCCATAGTTAAGATCTGACTTTAACTCTTTTAAAGGCATTATCAGAAATGATAATGCAATTAAAATAAATATCATACTTTTTATATTTTCTTTAGTTTTAAGAGATTCCAAAACAATTAAAAACAATGAAACTGTAAGGTAAAAATTTATAAGTATATACCTTCTTTCAATTTCAACTGGAATGTATCCAATAAATGAAAACAAAGATGCTAAAAGAATTATTAAGATTTTCAATCTTTCTTCTTTAAACAAAAATGTTAAGGAAAAAATAAATATCAAAGGAACGAATATTGAAAAAGAAAAAATTAACCTTATCGTCCTTAAAAATCTTTCTAGAATAGTTTTAAGATAATAGTTTGGATTTTCAAAAACCATATAAATTTTAAAATCTGGATGTTTAACAAAGGATGGATCATCCCAGAAGGAGGTTGACAGAGTATCAGGTGGTTGTAATGGCTGTGAATAAACTTTTTTCAAATTCAATGTATCAATTGTTAGAAGTGAATAGTTGTATTTCCCAGTTGTTCCAATTGTAAAATATCCATATTTAGATGAGATCAAAATTATCCAAAATGAAGATAAAAAAGTAAAAATTAAACCTGTAAAGAAAATATTTTTTACCTTCACAAAATCCTTCTTAATAAGATAAACTGTAAACAAAAAGAAAATGAATCCTATAAAAAAGAAAAAACCATAAGTTTTTGATAAATATGTTAAAAATCCTACAAAACCAAGTATAAGAAAAGAATATTTTTTGTTGAAAAATTGTTCATCAACGAAAAAAGATAGGGAGAAAAGGAAAAAAGTTGCAGTTATAAAATCTGATGTCATCGTTATTAATGAAAAGTGAGTTGTAACAAATGGGATTATAAAGATAAAAAATATTTTTCTATAATCGGATAAAATATTTAGTTTTTTCAAAAATCTATCAAAGGAAAATATTGAAAATAATCCAATTAAAAATGAAAGTATTTTAAATGAAAGAATTCCATCTTTAAAAATCATTATAAATGGAACAAGAAGAAAAGATATAAGTGGAGACCAATAACCATTTATAGCAAGTTTAAAATTACCTGAAAGGTATTTTTTCGCTATGTTGATAAGGGAAATTCCATCAGGGTTTATCTGGTATCTAAAAAATGGGAAAAATGAAAAAAAAACTATTGTAAAAGATAAAAAAGTTATTAAAAGATAATTTTCAAAGATAAAATTTTTAATCTTTTCTTTCATGGTATGATTCCTCTGCGTTAACATTCCATATAGTTTCTTTACTTTTTTTGTTTTGAGTAACAATTTCATAACATTCTTTTGCACTGAGCATTGAGTGATCCATATTATTGTATCTATGCATTCCATTTCTACCTATAAGGAAAAGGTTTTCTATTCTGTCAGTATAATCTTTTACAACATCAAAATCTCTGTAAACACCAAAATATGCTGGATACGCTTTTTCTTCTTTCAAGATAACACTATCCAAAACATCATCTTTTTTGAAGAATCCGATTTTTTCCATCTCATCATAAGAAAACTCTTTCAAATTTTCATCTTTCCAGTTCCAAATATCATCTTTGGTGTTTGCAAAATATTCGAGACCCATCCAGACAGAGTTTAAATCCTTAACAAGGTATGGTGACCAGTTGTTAAATATTTGAGCTCTCCCAACTTTAACATCTTTTTCCTGAATATATATCCAGTTGTCAGGTATTATGTTGTTTACAGTTTTTATTTTAGTCTTATTTTCAAGTAAAAGTTTTTTCAACAACACTCCAACTGTAAAGAAATCTCTGTACTGTAAATTCAGAGCAACATCTTTCACATTATCTGGAATATTTTCACCTTCCATCCCTTCAAATAGATCCTTTATTGGAAGTGTTGATATAAAATAATCACATTCTATTCTTTCAACATTTTTTCCCTTATCTTCAACTTTAACTGCAACAATTCTATTACCTTTGATTTCAACTTTTACGATCCTTTTATTCTTCTCAATCTTTGCACCATTCTTTTTGGCTAAATTTCCAACCTCATCCCAAAATTGTCCCGGACCATACTTTGGATATAAAAATTTTTCTATCAAACTCGTTTCAACTTCCTTCTGATCAATATTTTTGACTTTGAAATTTTTCGTTAAAGCATGTTTTATCGCTTTTCCAATATCAAGCCCTTTTACCCTCTGTCTTCCCCAACTCGCTTCTATATCCTTACAAGAAACACCCCAAACTTTTTCAGTATAATCCTTAAAAAATGTATCGTAAAGTTCAAAACCGAATCTGTTGATAAAAAAATCTTCAAGGTTTTTTTCTTCTTTTATAGGCTTTGCCTTTATTTTTAAATAATCAACACCTATTTTAAAACTTTTTTTTAAGCCAAGATTCGAAAGTGTTTCAAAAGATAAACTTACCGGATAGCTGAAAAATTTTCTATTATAAAATATTCTTGATAACCTGTTCCTGACAAGAAAAAGATTATCCTCTTTTTCTGGATCAACTTTTTTCCCCCTATTTTCAAAATTAACCTGTTGGTTAAGGATTATCTGATCTTTTGACCTTTCAGTTTGAACCGGGAAAATTGATTTCCAAAAATCCATAACCCATTCAGACTTTGAAAAGAACCTATGTCCGCCAAGATCTATCCTGTTTCCGTTGAATTCAAAAGTTTTTGCTATTCCACCAAAATAATTCGACTTTTCAAAAAGTATAACCTCATAATCTTTATTTTTTGAAAAAAGATATGATGCCGTAAGTCCAGCTGGTCCACCACCACCAACAATTACTCTTTTACCCATTATTCCTCCGAAATAAAATTATAATATACAGGGAATTATAACAAATGTGTAAAAGAATTCAACTATTTACATTTTAAAGAATTTGTATGCTCTTAGTGAGTTCATTTTATCTTTGTAAATAACAAAGAAAACTCCTGTTTTCGAAATATAACTAATATCGTTTTCTCCATCTTTAAGTATTTTTATAGTGTTTCCAAGACAATCTATAAGTTTTGCGGAAGTTGCATTCTCAATGTAAATTTTATTGTTTGCATATAAAATTTTTGTTTTCTTTCCAACTTTTTTTGGATCTTCATTTTTTGTATTATTTTCATTTGACCTTAATGTAGTGAACTCTAAGTCATATTTGAAAAATTTTGTAAAAGTTACATTTAGAATGTTGTAAAGATTATCATAATTCAAATATTCAAAAGGAAAACCAAAGAATACAGATCTGTGTGTTGTGGCAATATTGTTAACTCCAGCAATTGTTGATTCTTTAAGATTGCCGAGATAGTAGTTTACGGTTACAAAAGTGTCTCTTGGAAATGGATAAACATAATCAACATTTGATGAAGTAGATTCTGTTTGTTTAATTAACCAAGTATAAGGATTCGAAGCATAGATTGAGAACTTATCTGCTGTGAAATAAATATCATCATAAGTACTTGATATGTAATCAACCCACAAATAGTAAGCAAGAAATGGAAATTCATCTTTTTGATAATTTTGTTTTGGAACTCCATAAGATTGGGCAAGATTCTCTCCAGAAACTATAATATTCCCACCATAGGTAAGATACCTTTGAAGACTGAATGTATCCTGTGGAAGTATGAAAGGTTCACCCATTTCTCCAGTATACAAAATAACTGTTGAGAACTTTGATAGATAATCGTAAGATGGATAATTTTCGGTTTCTTTCAAATTTAAGTATGTATAATCTATTTTATTTTGATCGAGTGCTTTTAAAAGTTCATAAGTTCTTTTTGCTACCTGTCCATCATCTTGAATAACAAGTGTTCTTCCTATACCAAAGAACTTTAAAATATCTCTAAGATAACTTGTTCTAATTAGAATATTTTTCGTTGAATCAGGTAGTTCTTTTGTTCCTTGAAGTGGATAGGAGTATGCACTGAAATCTGTTGTAGACATTACAGTTCTTCCGGGGAAATACAATATTCCTTTACTTTCTGGGGGAGTATACGCTGTTGCTGTAGATCTGTAAAGTTTACCTTTAGCTTCATAAACAAGAAATGGGAAATAGTAAGGTTCTCCAAGCCCATGATAATTACCAAGAACATCTATAGAGAAATCTGGGAAAGTTCCGGAGGGATAGACAAATTTGTATTGTCTACAAAAAGTAGAAACTGTATCTGTGAAAATAGTTTCAATATATGAGTACTGTGAACCACCATTGTTTAAAAGAAAGTTATTGAAATACTGGTTTAAAAAATCAACATAATTTGCATTCAAAAATTCTGCTATATTGTTCCCTTCAATGTAAACACATCCACCACTGTCAAGGTATCTTGAAAGTGTTATTATATCCTGTGAAGATAAAAGATTAGAAGAAGCGGATCTGTGTCCGCAAACTATAAAAACAGCACCATATTCAAGAATATCTGGATATTGAGGTAAAGAGTAATCAGATCTAAGATTGTTTGAATCAACCGAAAATCCAATAAGTGAGAAAGATTGTAAAAGGTTTGCCTCATAACCTATAAATCTGTCGGGATTATCAGGATCTCTAAGTTTAAGACCACTATCATTATCAAAAACAAATATTTTTATTCCTGTAAAATTTTGTGAAAATAATAGTAAACTTATTAAAAATATAGTAACAGATAAGAAGATTTTTTTCATCAAGACCTCCCATTCAATTAAGATTTTATAAAAATAAATCTTTTGTGTCAATAAAAAAATTTAAAAACAGATCTTGACTTTTTGTAAAAAATTATATAAAATTTTACAAAAGGAGGAAATATGAAAAAGATTTTAAGTTTAATTCTTTTATTTTTCTTTCTTTCCGTATTCCCATACCAAATCAACCTTGAAAATGATAATAAAAGTTTTGAAGTTTTTTCAACCAATATGAGTAAAAAGTTCATACTCAACTATGATAAGTATCTTCTTTTGATACATCAAAAGGATTTAGAAATCGAAAAGTTAAAATTTTTAACATTATCGTGTGGATACCAGTATATAGACCTTGTTAACGATGACCCTTCATACTATACAGTTAAAAATCTTATAGATTCAATAAAAAGCATAAAAAGGATTTCATCTGTAATTCTTGTTGGTGATGAAAATAGGATAAACCCTTACAGAGGTTATTTTAATCCTTACACTTTAAAAAATTTTCCTTCTGATATCTATTTTTCAAATCCATTCGAAGATTCTTCTTTTGTTCTTATCTTTAGGATACCAGTTTCAAACCAAGAGCAACTTAATAATTATGTTGAAAAGTTAAAAAATTTCCTTATCGATAATTCAAATTTTGATTTTATCTTCACCGCACCTTTTTACGATTATAACAATGATTCAACTGAAGATTACCTTTATTTTACATATCCATATTTTATAAACAGGGTTTTGAAAGGTAAAATTTATGGTGAAACTAACTCTATTTTTCCAAAATACACATTCACTTATGAAAAATTACCAGACTCTTTACTCTTCCCTTCATACGAATGGAAATTTGAATTGAGCGGTATAAATTATGAGGACAAAAATTTTATATTCACATACAGAGGGCATGGCAACACAATCTCTTCAGTTATGCCTGACTTTTCTTTAAACGATATCAACTATTTGAATTTCACAAAGAATGGGATATTTTTATTTTTCTCATGCCTTATGGGAAATTTTGATAAGGAAATCTCAGGTTACCAGAGATCTTTTTCAGAATCGATTCTTGTTTCAAGTAAAAATGTTATTCTAACTCTATCCTCTTCATCGGAGACATTCTACCAGTACAACAACTATATGATGAACAAATTTTTTGACTTTTTAGATGATAACTCTTTCAAAATTGAGACAACTGAAAAGGAAACATTCTTTTTAGAACTTTACAAAAAGCTTCTTGTCTCTTTTATAAACTATGCTGGAGTTAACGATTACTCTATTTCTCAGGTACTTTCATACAATATTTTTGGTTTTCCACTTTTGAGTCTGAATAAAAATTTTTCTTTTAAACCTTTCTCTTTTAAAGATAGTGTTGATATTTCAGATTCAATATTAAAAATAGAAATTTTAAACCCTTGTAGGTTAAATGTATTCTCAAAAGAAAAAATTATAGATACCTTTGATTTTAAAGAAAAAACAACACTTTCATACAAACTTTTCAACATAAAACCAAATTCATTTTATTATATCTCTTCCTATTTGGATGGAGTTCTTTTTATAGATTCTTTTTTCGTTAAAAATGACCTTTTTTCAATAGATACTTTTTTCTTTTCAGATACTCTTGGAAACAATAATGGACTCATTGAAGAAGGAGAACCTATCCAGATATTTTTCAAAACGAACAAAAACGATTATTCTAAAATCAATATTTTTTCAACAGATTGTGATATAGTTGAAAGTTTATCATTTGATGGAGAATTTTTTAAAACTACAATAAAAACTTTAAAAGGAGTTGAAAAATTAAACTTAAATGTTCTTATAGATTCTTACAACTTTTACTTTATTTTACCTGTAAACATTTTCAGAATAATTATAGATTCTTTGATTTCTTTAGAAACACCGATTTTTTACAAAGATAAAGAGTATCAGATTGGAGTTTCGATTTCATCTTTTAACATATTTCCACAGGAATCCTTAAAGTTAAAATTCATAGAAAAAAACTATTTTGTTACAACAGATAGTATAATTTTGAAAACTCCATTCAAAAATAATATTTTGTGGAACTATTTCACCTTTTTTGATGATACAAATTTTATAAAAATTGAATACTCTAACGGATACATATACGATACTATAAGTTATAAAGTTTTTACAACAAAAAAACATTCGGTATTTTTCTATGATCCTTTGAACAACTACCAAAATACAGTTTTTGTATCATTTTTAAAAGATTCTTTGGATATATTTTTATCTCTATCAAATAAAATAGATTCATCCTTTATCTATTCCTCTTACATTTTCTCCTTTGGTGTATATCCAAAATTACACCATATAAATTCTGAAGAATCTAAATTCATTGAAAATTTAGCTTCCAAAAATATCCCACTTCTTGTTGAAGGTGGAGATGTTTTTGGTTATGATAGAGAGGGAATTAGGATAAAAGAACTTTTCAATATTAAAAAATCTTTTGATGGAAATTACCTTTATAAAGGAACTATTTTGAACATCGAGCTACTCGATATTGATGTTATTTATGATACAACTTCAAACTATATGGATTATTACGAAACTGACCAACCTTTACTTTCATCAAAAGACATCTGTTTCGCTTCTCTGAAGGATAACAGAATAGCACAATCTCCACTTTTGAAAAACCTGCAATATACAGATAGAAATCTTTTATATTACTTTTACACAATATTTCTTTTAGATTTTGAGGAAGGGTTATCCTTCAAGGAAACTGTTGATATATCTATAAACAAAAGTTTTGAAATTTTTTCAACAGTAAAAAATCCACAGATTCTTTTATGTGAATTTCCAACAAACCTTATAGATTCTATAAAATTTGAAGATGGAAGGATAATTGAAAGTTTAGGGAAAAGACTTGTTAAAATTTTCGTTAAAAGGAACTCTCCACCTTTCTTCACAAAGATTTTTATTTCAACAGGTTTAAAAGAATACACTTTATTTTTAAAATACTCTCCTTACATTCAGACAAAAAAGAAAGATTATGAAAATAAAGAAAATATTTCAGATTCTAAAGATACTATATATTTTGACAAAATTGGAAGAAGGGTTTTAAAAAATGAACTTAGAAATTTCAACATATACTTTAACGAGAAGAAAAAAGTTTTAATTCTAAAAAAATAGTTTGACTTTATACTATCAATTTTTATAATTTCTTTATGATGTTAATTTTTCTGATCCTCTTTTTTTTAACATTTGAAAGTGTTTCTGGATACACTATAAAAAAAAATGATCTTATTAATTACTATGACACACTCTCTTTAGAAGATAAAGTCTCACAACTTTTCATAGTTTATACGAACAATTTTAAATTCTCTCAAAACCATCCCGGGGGAGTTATCCCATCAAAAACTCTTTTAAAGAATATTTACCATAAAAAGATTGTTCCTGAAAATTTTTTAATGGAATTTCCTATTCCTCCTTTTGTATGTATAGATCAGGAAGGAGGGAAAGTTGATAGGTTATCTTTTATTGAAAAAACACCTTCTTTGAATTCTATATTCCACAACTATGAAAAAAGATATGAAATTTTAAAAATTATGGTTTTAAATGAGAAAAGGTTTGGAATAAATTTAAACCTTTCTCCAGTTCTCGATCTTTCCTATGAAAAAAACTCGATGATCAGAAGAACAGACAGAAACATCCTGTCAACCGATGATTCTATTAAAGAGTTTATAGATACTTACATATCCTTACATAAAAGCAAAAAAATTTTAAACTGTATAAAACATTTCCCAGGTTATGGTGAAACATTCGATAACTCAGATGTAGTTATACCGAAATTTAGGGGAGATAAAAAACTTTTCGAAAAGAATCTAGATCTTTTTTACTACTTTTTCGATAAAGTTTCATTCGTTATGGTTTCAAACATTATATACCCTTTTCTTGATACAGTTCCAGCCACAAGATCAAAAAATGTTGTAAAACTCGTCAGGGATAGAAGGGAAGATATTGTTATCATAGCTGACGATATAGCATCAAGATCAAACAAAAACCCTTTCTTCGTTTTGAAAGAATCTTTTAAAAGTGGTGTAGACATGTTTATACTAATGAATGATACACTTTTTGAATATATGGTTGACTCCCTTACTCTTTGGATCTCAAAAGGAGAAATTGAAGAAAAAGAACTTGACCAAAAACTTTTCAGAATATTTGTTAAAAAAGAGTACCTTTTCAATATGATAAAAAATAAAAGTTAAACTCCAACAATTAAAATTTCAGGTACAAACTGTGTCATTATATCCCGAGCTTTTTTCAACTCTTCAGGTTTGTATGGAACAATACCTGTAAAATCATCTTTTAAAGTTTTCCAATTTCTAAACTGTTGGATAACATACTTTTTTGCACCTGCTATCAAAACACCTATCTCTCTAACATCCTCAAGAGTTACAAGTTGTGGAACCATAGTTGTTCTGAACTCATAATCAACAGATGAGTTCAAAAGAATTTCAATAGAATTTTTTATCCTTTCAAAATCAATATTCACTCCACAGGCTATAACATATTTTGAAGGTGATGTTTTTATATCCATTGCTACATAATCTACAAGATTTTCAGAAAGAATTTTCTTTAAGATATCTGGATTGTAACCGTTAGTATCAACTTTTACTGGAAGTTTAAATTTTTCCTTTAAAATTGAAATGAAACCTATAATATCTTCACTTAAAAGTGGTTCTCCACCTGTTATAGATATGCCATCTATGAAATCTTTTCTTTCCTCTATAAGAGAAAATAACCTATCATCCGTTATCGTTTGTAAAGATTCAAAATCTTCAACAAGTTCTTTGTTGTGACAGAAAGGACACCTGAAATTACATCCTGCCAAAAAAATTGTTGAAGAAACTCTGTCAGGATAATCAAGTGTTGTAATACCTTGAAAACCTTTTACTAAAACCATTTCAAATTTTTTAAATTCAAGAAAGTTCTAAACTTTAAACTCTTTCCTATCCTTGAACTCTTCCCTTTTTCCTTCATTCCAATTGTTAACAGGTCTAAAATAACCAACAACTCTGCTGTAGATCTCTGTTGGAACAACTTTTACCTTTTTGATCTCTTCTTTTTTTTCACCATTCTTCAAAACTGTTTTTACCTCTTCCATCTATTCTCCTTTTTCAACATAAATTTCAATACCATACTTTTCAAGTTCTTGGGGTGAATGATCATAAGGACAGAATTTATGCTCTCCCGGAATATAACCGTGAACGGGACATATTGAAAATGTTGGTGTTATTGTGAAATATGGCAGATGGAAATTCTCAGCTATCTTTTTAACAAGTTTTTTACATGCATTAGCTGAGTAAATCCTTTCACCAATAAAACCGTGTAAAACTGTTCCTCCAGTATATTGACACTGGAGTTCATCCTGTAGTTTCAAAGCTTCAAAAAGATCATCTGTGAAACCTACTGGAAGTTGTGTTGAGTTTGTATAGTATGGAACATCCTTCCCTGCTGTGATTATATCTGGATAACGCTTTTTATCCTCTTTAGCCAACCTGTAAGAAGTCCCTTCAGCAGGTGATGCCTCAAGGTTATAAAGATTACCAGTTTCATCTGTAAATTTTTCAAGTTTGTTTCTCATAAATTTTAATGTTTCAAGAGCAAACTCTCTTCCATTTTTTTGCCCAATATTTTCTCCAACAAGCATTAACGAAGCTTCATTCATTCCTACAAGTCCAATTGTTGAAAAATGGTTTGCCCAATATTTTCCATTTGCCTTTTTTACCTCTTCAAGATAAACTTTTGAATAAGGATAAAGGTTATCCTCTGTGAACTTTTCAAGAATCTTTCTTTTTATCTCAAGTGATTCTTTTGCAACCTCCATTATCTTTTCAAGTTTTGTGAAAAATTCTGATTTGCTTTTACTGTTATAAGCTATCCTTGGAACATTTATTGTAACAACTCCAACTGAACCTGTCATAGGATTTGCTCCAAAAAGACCACCACTCCTTTTTGGATGTTTATCAATCTTTTCTTCATCCTTACAATTCTTATTGGCAAGTAAATTCAGTTGCATCTTTTCACTTCTTTTTTTCAACTCCCTGTTGTCAAGCCTTAATCTACAACACATACTCCTCGCATCTGAAGGATCCATATCAGAATTTATAAAGTTACTGAAATATGGAATGCCATATTTTGCTGTCATCTCCCATATCTTTTCAAGGTTTGGATTATCCCAATCAAAATTTTTTGTTATGTTGTATGTTGGAATTGGAAAGGTGAAAATTCTACCTTTTGCATCTCCTTCCATCATCACTTCAGCAAAAGCTCTGTTGAACATATCCATTTCCTGCTGGAACTCTTTGTATGTCTGGTCCATCCTCTTTCCACCTATTATAACCCTTTCATCCTTCAAAGTTTCCGGACATACAAGATCCATAGTAACATTGGTGAATGGCGTTTGAAATCCAACCCTTGTTGGAACATTAACATTGAAAACGAACTCCTGCATAGCCTGTTTAACATCATCGTATGTCAACTCATCATATCTTATAAATGGGGAAAGGTATGTATCAAAATTCGAAAATGCCTGTGCCCCAGCTGCCTCTCCCTGTAATGTGTAAAAAAAGTTTACTATCTGTCCAAGTGCAGTCCTGAAATGTTTCGCAGGTTTTGATTCTATCTTTCCCGTTACACCACCAAGACCTTTTAAAAGCAAAAGTTCAAGATCCCATCCACAACAGTAAACTGAAAGCATCCCAAGATCATGTATGTGTAGATCACCTTCCCTATGTGCGTTTGCGACCTCTTTTGGATAAACTTTTTCAAGCCAATAGAGAGCTGATATTGTTGACGAAACATGGTTGTTCAAACCTTGCAAAGAGTAAGACATATTTGAATTCTCATTAACTCTCCAATCCAGTTTTTCGATGTATTCATCCATCAAATCAATACTATCCTTTATCAACTCTTTGCTTTTTCTTAACTGGTTATGTTGCTCTCTGTAAAGTATATAAGCTTTAGCCGTTTTAGCATGCCCTGATTCTATGAGCATCTTTTCAACAAGATCCTGAACATTTTCAACAGTTGGAATTCTTCCATCTTTATATAAAACCTCAAGAACAGCAACTATCTGGTTTGTAATCGTTTTGGCTGGTTGGATATCATCTCCACCAACAGCTTTCACAGCTTTAAAGATAGCCTCAGTTATCTTGTTTTCATCGAATTTTTCTATCCTACCATCTCTTTTTCTTATATATTCGACTTTAGACACTCCTCCTCCATTTTTTTCAGAAAATATTATCACTCACTTTCCATATGTCAATAGACTCCACTAAATATAGTGGAGTCTTGTTTTGTAAAATACAATATGTTGAAAAATAATTGAACTTATACTTTAGAGTTATTTTACAAACATCTCTGCTACCTTTAAAGGTATTTCGTAGTCCAAAGAATCATACAGCGTAAGTTCTGAAAAATCTACAAGATATATTTTTCCAACATTTGTTGAAACAACTATTTTCCCTTTGAAATATTCTATGTCTGATGGTGATGGTATATTTATCGTATTCAGAATGTTTAAATCTTTATCAAGTATGTAAAGTTTACTGAAAATATCTGTCAAAAATATTTTATCCTCAACAACTTTTACCTTTCCAAGATAGGTTTCAAAACTCAAAGAATCAAGATCAACACCATTTTTTATCTTTTTGATTTTTCCTTTTATATCATCGTAATTTCCAACAAGTGAAACATATATATTGTTATCATCATCAATATCAAGGTAGGATGGATTTGAACCTTTTGATAGATCTGTTTCAACATTTTTGAAATCTTCAGATATTTTGTATATATGTCCAGTCAAAGATGTATTATTTGAACCAACATATAAGAATCCATCCTTATAAACAACCTCTTGTGGTGCGGTTAAAGATATGGAATCAACTATAGAAAAAGAAGATTTTTCAATCTTTAAGAAAGAGTTTGACAACCAATCTGTAACAAAAATATAATTTTCATTACCATCTATATAAGCTGGAGAGCTTAAATCTCCCCTTTCTATCTGTGCGATTTTGTTTCCTGAAATGTCATATTTTTCAATAGAAGGAACTCCTCCAAAACCTGAATTGGTTATATATATGTTGTTCTCATCAACATAAATATCTGTAGGTGCTGTTCCTGTAGTCAAAAGTGGTGTGGTTTTAAGTTTAAATAAACTATCAACCGTATAAACCGCTTCCTTCTCCCAATCAAGTATATAGATAGAGTTTTCAGAAGGCTCTTTTTTTAAAAGAGAACAGGAAATTGAAAAAAGAAGAATAGATAAAATCGACAAAATAAAAAAGTTTTTTTTCATAAAACCTCCGTTTTTAAGTTAAAAGTTATTTTTCTTCCTTCCTTTATGTATCCTTTTACACTCTCAATCTTCAGATCCAAAGGATTGATTATTGAAAATGTCAATTTAAAATTTTTCAAATTGTATTCAACACCACTCTCATCTAAAGATATATAAAACGGCAAATATTTTGTGTTTTCATTGTTTAAAAATCTAATGGATCTATATTCAAAATAGAGAAAGAAGTTAAAATTTTTGAAGTTATAGAATGCAAAATAGTTAAGGTTGACAGGTGATGTGTAAAGAAGGATTTTGTATCTATCAAGAATCATTGGTGAAACCATTAATGTTAAGGAGTTGTTTATGTTAAAAAATTTTTTGTTATATTCAAAGCCTATGTAAGGGTTGTATGTTCTCAAAATATTTTGTGGAGTGTAGATGCCATTTATATTCACCCATCTTATAAGATCTTTATAATAGTTGAAACCACCCAAAAATTTTTTCTCCTCATCTGAAATAGTGAAAGAGTATGAAAAAACCTTTTCGTTCAACAGATTTTCATTACCTTTAGAAAAAATATCACCACTCCAATATAACTCGTTAAAAGTAGGTCTTCTTGTTGAGATTTTTAATGAGTTATAAAAAATATAATCTTTAAAGAAAAATTCTTTTGAAATTGTAAAACTATAAACAAAATTTTTTTTAAAAAAATCATTTTTAAAATTAGAAGAGAAGGAAAAAGAGTTTGAAAATTTTAAGGATCCAAAAAGAAAGTTTGAAAAGAAACCATAGAAGTATTCATTAATATCGAAAACCTTTGTTGATTTTATCCCGTTTTTTTGAAAGAAAGTTCCAAATATTCTTTTATCTTTTTCAAAATTTAATATGATGTTATCTGAAAAAGTTTTTGAAGTATCGTAAACTTTCAAGTCTTTGTTGTCATAAATATATGTGTAAATATTGTTAGAATAAAAAATTTTCAAAAATTTTGAAATATTAAAATTTAAATTAAAAATTCTGTTATTTTCAAATATTGTAGAGTTTAAAAATCTATGCCCCAAAATTCCCGGATCACCTGTCTGGCTCTTTCCATATATATAAAGTATTGAAAAAGAATTCTTTTTAAAATAAAGGTAATCGGAAGATCCATTTTGGTATGAGTTTTTTAGTTTTTCACTGTATGGTAAAACCAAATCATTCCTGTCAAAATAAAATTTCCCAAACTTAAAACCTTTAAAAGAGAGAGTCAAATCTATATCGTAAGATTTTCTATCATCAAAAGTTAGATTTATTTTTGTTTTATCACTCTTTTCAATCTGAAAATCTATTCCAGATGAAAAAAGGTTTTCTCCAAGAAAATTGGATCTATCATTTTTATAAAAATTTAAGGAAGAAAAAAGGTTTTTGGGAAATATTGAGAAAGGAACTGTTCTTGATTGTTGGTTTACAATCGGGACACCATCTATACACAAAAGGTTATCCTCATTTAAAAGTCCATCAACAGAAATAACATAACTCCTGTTGTATTCTCTTAAAGTTACCTGTGGTATTTTTTTTATTATCGAATATAGATCTTTTTCCTCTATTTTTATATTCAAAATGTCACTTTCTATTCTTTCATTCTCTACAACAAGAGGTTTATATATGAAAGGTTCAACCTCAAGATAGATATACATCGTATCATCTGTAACCTTAATCGTTTTTTCCTTATAACCCAATGTGGATAAATTTATCTCTTTTCCCTTTTGGATTTCAAAAGGTGTTTTAAGTTGGTAGGTTTTCCCTTCATAGGAAACTTTTACAAAAACAATACTATCATTAGTGGATTTATCGTAAACATATATATATGATGAAAATATTTTCACAAAAAGGAAGAAAATAAATAAAATCACTAATATTTTTTTCATATCCATCCTTGTCAGGACGGACCCCGTCAAAGCAGGTTCCGTTATCAGGCAGGTTTCCTGGCTTGCGGCTTAAACCTCCTGCCACCTTCCCCTTTTACGGGTGGTATAAGGCATTCGTATCCGCTTACAGTTGCTTGACAGCAGTGGACTTTCACCACTTTCCCTTTTACCTCAAAAGAGCACCTGACACTTTCATTATATATGAATTTAAAAAAAGTCAACCTTTTTTTAAAAATCTTTAAGAAGTTTAATATTGACAATTTCTCTATTCTTTATATACTATAAAATTCTAAAAATACAAACCATGGAGGTATAATGGTTAATATACATTTAAAAAGGATAGGAAAAAAGAAAACTCTATGTTATAGGGTTGTTGTTGCTGATTCAAGGTTTCCAAAAGATGGCAGATTCATAGATAGTATAGGTTCATACGACCCAAAAGGTAAAAATTTAACAAAACTTGACCTTATGAAGTATGATGCATGGATAAAAAAAGGTGCAAAACCAACAAAAAGAGTTGAATCCATAATAAAACTTTACAGAGAGAATAAATTGGAAGGAAAGGTAGAGAAAGATGAAATCACTTCTTGAATACATAGTAAAATCACTCGTTGATAATCCAGAAAAAGTAAAAATACATGTTTGTGAAGGGAAAAAGACAACACTCTATGAAATAGAGATAGATAAGGAAGATATTGGAAAAGTTATAGGTAAAGATGGTGCTACACTCGATGCTATAAATACGCTCCTTTCTGTATCATCCGTTAAAAATAACAGAAAATCTGTTTTGGAAATAATTGACTGATATGTTTTTTAAAGTTGGAAAGATATTGAAACCACATGGTCTTAAAGGTAATCTGAAAGTCCATTTTTATGATAAGGATAGAGAAAACCAGATTCCTGAATTTTTTTTTATAAATGGAGAGAAGATTTTTGTTGAGAATTTTGGTCGTATAGGTCCTAATTTTGTAATAAAGTTTAAGGGTATAGATAACAGAACGGATGCTGAAAAATTGAAAGATCTTTATCTTGAGGTTGAGGAAAAAGATCTTGTCAAACTGAAGGATGACCAATTCCATTCACATAAGATAGTTGGCTCAAAAATTATCTCTAAAGATGGAAAGGATATTGGAAAAGTTGTAAATATAATTTTCCTTGAAAATGGTGATGTTTTAGAAGTTGATATAAAAGGAAAAAAGGAGACTATTCTTTTTAAAAAAGATTTTTTTTCAATGATAGATCCTGAGAAAAAAATCTTAAAGTTAAAATACGAAGAAGAATTCTATGCGTTTTAGTATAATAACTCTTTTTGGAGAGTTGATAGAACCGTTCTTTGAAACTTCACTTTTAAAAAGAGCTATAGAGAAAAAACTTATCACTGTTGAAATAATAAACCTAAGGGATTTTGGAGTTGGGAAACATAGAAAGGTTGATGATTACCCTTATGGTCTCTCATCTGGAATGATACTGATGTGTGAACCACTCAAAAAAGCTTTAGTTTCTATAGAAGGTGAAAACAAATATGTTGTTTTAACTTCACCTTCAGGTATTCTTCTGAAACAGGATCTTGTTGAAAATAATTTAGCAAAAAAAGAACATATTGTTATCATAGCTGGAAGGTACAAAGGTATAGACCAGAGGTTTATTGATAAATATGTTGATCTTGAAATCTCTATAGGTGACTATATTTTACAGGGTGGGGAGATACCTGCACTAATAATAGTTGAAACTGTAAGCAGATTTGTAAAAGGTGTTTTGCATTCAATAGATTCTGCTGAAAATGATTCCTTTTCAAAAGGTTTTCTCGATTCACCTAAATACACGAGACCAAAAGTTTTTGAAGATATGAATGTGCCTGAAATTTTACTTTCAGGAAACCATAAAAAGATTGAAGAGTATGAGGAGTACCAATCTTTAAAACTGACATACAAAAGAAGACCTGATCTCTTAAAAAATAAGGACTTGACAAAGAGACAAAAAGAAATTATAAATAAAATAAAATTGGAGGATAAGAATGGCAAAACTTAATATCGACAAAATAAAAAAAGATTTTGAGAAATCTTTTGAAAAAAATGAAAAATACGATTTCAATATCGGAGATACTGTTGATGTATCTGTAAAGATAGAAGAGAGTGGAAAAACAAGAACACAGAAGTTCAGAGGTATCGTTATTGCAAGAAGGGGAACCTCTGTTGGACAGACTATAACTGTTAGAAAGATTTCTGAAGGTATAGGTGTTGAGAGGATTTTCCCTGTAAACTCTCCAAATGTTTCCGATATAAAGGTTGTAAAGAAAGGTAATGTCAGAAGAGCAAAACTTAACTATATGAGAGGAAGAACTGGAAAGGCTGCTACAAAAGTAGAATGAAAAAGAATTTAAGAAGTTTCGAAGAAAAATGGTGGAGTAAAAACCATTACTTCGTCGCTGGAGTTGATGAAGTTGGAAGAGGACCTGTTGCTGGACCTGTAGTTTCAGCAGCAGTGATATTTCCTGAGAATATTTCCATAGATGGTATAAACGATTCAAAAGAACTAACTCCAGAAGAAAGAGAAGAGTTGTTCCAAATAATTATGGAAAAAGCACTCGCTGTTGGAGTAGCTTATACTGATAATGTTGTTATAGATAAGATAAACATTCTTCAGGCAACTTACCTTTCAATGAAAAGAGCTTTGGCAAAACTGAAAATAGTTCCAGATGTTGTTCTTGTTGATGGTTATCCTATACCAGATCTTCTTTTAAAACAGGAATCCATCATAAAAGGTGATTCAAAATCTATTTCTATTGCAGCAGCATCTATAGTTGCAAAGGTCCATAGGGATAGAATAATGGAATTTTATGGGATGGAATACCCTGAGTACGATTTTGAAACGAATAAAGGTTATGCAACAGCAAAACATATTGACATCATAATTAAAAAAGGACCCTGTGAAATACATAGAAAAACTTTCACACCTGTAAAAGAGATAATCAAAAAAGTTTTTGGTGATAAGATCTGAAAATATTTCTAAAGGAAAATCTGGAGAAAATCTCGCCTCAAAATACCTTTTAAAAAAAGGTTTTCAAATAGTTGAAAAAAATTTCAGGTTTGGAAAATTTGGAGAGATAGATATTGTATGTAAAAAAGATGATCTTCTCGTCTTTGTAGAGGTAAGATCGAAAACAAATCTTAACAGAGGAACCCCAGAAGAATCTATTACAGATTTCAAAAGGGAAAAGATTTTAAAAAGTGCAAAATACTTTCTGATGAAAAACCCTCAATATAATAATTTTAATATAAGGTTTGATTTTATTGGGATAAAATTGAAAGGTAAAATTTTTAAAAAGATTGAAATAGAACATATAGAAAATGTTTTTTCCTGCGATGAATTCTAAAGACCTTCCCTTTTGAATATCTCTTCCACAAGTTTATGACACTCTTTATTCTCCTCCCTTGGTATATGTTCAATCTTGAAAGATTTCACTTGTGAAAGTATTTCGTTCACTTCGTTAAAAATTTTTTTCAATTCTAAATCTTTAACCATGTATATCCTTTTCAACTGTTTTACCACAAGTTCACTATCAGAATAAATCTCTATTTCAAGATCTTTTAATGGAAAGGTTCTTGAAACTTCCCTTAAAGCGTAAAGTAAACCTGACCATTCTGCACGGTTGTTAGTTGAGTTTTTGAAAAAACCGCCACCTGTCAAAAACTTATCTTCGTAACTTATCTTGTAAGCAAAAACTGCTGGCCCCGGATTATTTTTACATCCACCATCAAAATTTATTACTATTCTCATCTTTTTTGAAAAGGATTATCCTTCCACAGTTGATGCAGTATTCTATAGTTTTCATAGATTTTATTCTATCAAAAAGTTGTGCTGGTATAGAGGAATAACAACCAAGACAGTATGGTTCCCTTACAAGAATAACTGCCCTTTTTTTTCTCCTGTCATATATCCTTTGATACTTCTTCTGATACTCTTCAGGTAAAGATGAAACAAGTTTTTCCCTTTCAAGATCAAGTTTTTTGTTCTCCTCTTCTATATCTTTTAAAATATTGTTAATCTCCTCTATCTCCTTTTTCACATTTTCCATAGTTGAGTTTTCCTCTTCAAGTTTTTTTATCTGGTTCTCTATCTTTTCTATCTCTGATAGATTCTTTAAAATCTTATCCTCACTGTCAGAAATGTTGTCTTTTTTATGTTTAATCCCCTCAGATATCATCATATACTCATCATTCGATTTCACATTTGAAAGATATTTTTTATCCTCCTCTATCTTATCCCTTAAAACTATTATTTTCTGTTCAAACTCTTTGTTTTCGGAAACAAGTTTTTCCTTCTCTTTTTTTAAATTTTCAATTTTTCCTATAATTGAATCGAGCTGATCTTCTAACTCTTTCCTCTTCAAAGGTTTGTCTCCCATCTTTATCCTATTCTCTTCAATCTTTTCCTCTATTTGACCTATCCTTTGAAATATTTCATATAGATCTTCCATCATAACCTCCATATAAAAAGGGAGTGTTTAAACACTCCCTTTTTATTCTTGAAATTTTAAAGAATATATTTTTATTATTCACTGAACTTTCCTTTTTCATTTTTTCTTTCTTTTCCCATAAAAACCTCTTTTATCTGGGCGAAACAGGAGTCGAACCTGTGATCTCCGGTATGTGAGACCGGCGCTCTTACCAACTGAGCCATTCGCCCTAAAAAAATTATTATAAATTTAATAGATTTAAAGTCAAGTAAATTTTGTAAAGTTATTGACTTTTAAAATTTTTAAATGTAAAATTTAAAAAAAGGAGGAACCATGATAAAAAAGATTCTATTTTTTGGGGTTATTTTTTCTTTGATTCTAACTTCATGCTTTCTTTTACCACAAAAGGTAAGTGTTGATGACACAAAAACATTTTTGAATGATTTTGAAAATTCTATCAACGATCCAACAGCACAGTATAATGGAGAAAACACAACAATGTCTATGGCTGCTACACAAGATTTCTTCAACAAAGGTGGAACATCCAAAGGTACATTTTTGTTCCCATCAGTTTCTTTTAAAAATTTATTCAAGCCAGAAGTTAAAACATCAAAACTTCTTTTCAATTTCAATTATGGAACATATGAATATGATTCCACAGCTTATGACTTCATCTTGAAAGATGATTCTTATCCAGCAAACGGTTATCTGTTCAAATGGGTTTTTGTTGATTCCGTTGGAACAAATTACAACATGGAATTCTTGTTCGATTCTTTGCAGTACTATTCAGGTGATCCAAACCAATCAACACCAACAAAAATGTATGTGGCACTTAAAGCTAACAGCACAAACCTTATGTGGCTTAAAGTTAATGCTGCTTACACAACAATCTCAGGATACGGTTACGATGAGTATCAGCCAACTTCTTTGCAAACTCATTTCGAAGTTCCAAACGAAGTTGCTTTCGAACTCGATTATGTTGGACATGAGAGTGGAGATACTACGGTTATAATAGATTCTTTGAGGGCAAAGGTTGATGATATTTTAAACGATGATTGGAACGAATACACAGTCAGAATGAACAGCGATAGTACAACTGATTTCACAATGGAAAATAAAGAGGGATGGTTTATGGCAATAAACGCCCAGCAACCTGTTGAGGTTGATACAATCTATTCAAAAGTAAATTATACAGGTGAACTTAAATACAAAGATGTTCATGCTGCTGACCTTTCAGGTTATATATGGGAACCAGAAGATGTTAACCATCTTTCTATAATGGTTGCAACATATCCTGATGGCAGTTCGGATACTTTGATTTTAAATCCTCAGGTTCCACAGTCAAAAAAGTAAAATTGAAATAAAAGGGGAGTAATTTTACTCCCCTTACTTTTATGAGAAACTTAATACCTTCTTTTATAGTTGAGAAGATAAATTCAAACCTAACAAAAGGTAATTTTTTTGGATATGTTATAAGTGGTGATATAGAGAATTTTACCCCTATGGTTGAAAACCTTATGGAGAAAAGTAAAGAGGGAGCGGAAATATTAGGAAATATTTTAAACAGAACTCTCGGAAATGTTACAGACATAATCTATAAGAATGATGGATTCATAACAACATTTTCTGGTGATGCTTTCACAGCAATTTTTTTTGAAGAAAAATCTTTGATTGAGATCCTTCAAGTTTCAAAACAGATACTTGAAATTTTTTCAAACCTGAACAAAAAAAGTAACATAAAACTAAATATCAGGCTTGGTATTTCATCTGGAATGATAGAATGGAGAATATTCAACAATGATAGATCGATATACTTCTTTAAAGGGAACGGAATAAATTCAGCTATAAGAATACAACACGAACAGGAATCATCTGTAATAAAAGTTGATATTTCACTTATAGATAAAATAGATAAAAATCTTGTCAAACAGTTAAAAGATGGATATTTTATAGTAGATGATAAAAAGATAGAGACTTTAAAAACTATTGAAGAGAAAAATCAGATAATTCCTTTCAAAAGTTTAAATTCAAAATTCTTCCCTGAAATCATCTCCGATTTAAAGATAGAGGGAGAATTCAGAAAGGTTATTCCTGTTTTTATAAATTTTCCTTTCGACCTCGAAGATGGGAAGATAGATATTTTACTAAAAACTGTTGATGAAAATTCGAAAAAATATAACGCATATCTTAATAAAGTGGAATTCGGTGATAAAGGTGGAATGATACTTTTGATCTTTGGAGCACCATACACTCAAGAGGATATGGTTGAAAGGGCTATACTTTGTTCAACAGATATATTCAACCTTTTGAATGAAAATCATATAAAAGTATCCATCGGACTTGACTACGGAACAACATACTCAGGCTTTATTGGAAGTTCATACTGGAAAGAGTATACGGTTATCGGAGATATTGTTAACACTTCTGCAAGGATAGCAACAACCAACAGTTATAAAGTGATGGTTTCAGAAAGATTAGCATGCGAAACTAAAAGGGTCGAGTTCTCTGAGCAGGTAGAGTTGTCTCTGAAAGGAAAGGATAAAAAGATAAAAGTTCTTTCCGTAAAAGGAATAACCCAGAAAAAGAGTTTCGATTTCATATCCCCTTTTATAGAAAGAAAAAGTGTCAGTGAAAAAGTTGAAAAATTTTTAAAAAATATTGAAGATAAAAAGGTGGCAGGCATTATTAACATCTCCGGTGAAAGTGGAACAGGAAAGACAAGAATATCTTTTGAGTTGTTCTCAAAGTTTGGTTATGAGATTTTCTATACAACAGCAGACCCCATATTGAAAGAACCTTTGATGGCTATTAAAAATCTTTTTGCCAATATAATTGGTTTTAACACTTACGATAAGGAAACAAAAAGAAGAGAGATAATAGAAAAGTTTTCAAAAGATTTTGAAAACTTTTACGACATCGAATATGAGAGATTGTTTTCTTTCCTTCTATACTTTTTCAACCATGAGGAGACCTACCTTATAAAAAATCTTCCAGCAAGAGAAAAACTTGAGGGAACCTTTTTTACATTAAAAAACATACTTTTGAAAAATATTGAAAACAAAAAAGCTGTTTTTATTTTTGATGATTTCATGTGGGTTGATCAGGAAACTGTTGATTTTGTAAATTACCTTTTAAGAGACCAGTATGAATTTAAAAGTGTTCCATTCATATTTTTGTATAGGGAAGAAAATGATAGAGTGAAAAGGTTGAAAAAATTAGGGTGTGAGTCGATAGTTATAAAACTTGAAAATTTCACATTTGAAAATGTAAAAACTTTCCTTCAGAATTTTTTCAAAAGCGATATCTCAAAAGAACTTCTGAACACTCTATGGCAAAAAAGTGAAGGAAACCCATTGTTTCTTGAACAACTTTCAGTACACCTCGTCAACAATGGACTTCTTGAAAACAGAAATGGAGTGATAAGCTTAAAAGAATCCAACTATGAAATACCTTCTAATATAGATAGGTTGATACTATCAAGGTTGGATTCACTTTCAGCTCTTACAAGAGATGGAGTTCAAAAAGCCTCCATAATTGGAAAAGAGTTTGAAATACTTTTACTCTCATTCCTTGTTGATAAAAAAGATTTAGACAAAATCCTTTCAGAATCAGAAAAAAATAAAATAATTACTCTTCTTTCTGAAAAGAGTGCGTCTTTCAGACATATTCTTCTTTATGAAATAACTTACAGAATGCAGCTCAAAAAAAATGTTGAAATGCTACATAAAAAAATAGGTAAACTCTATGAAACACTTTTCAAAGATAACCTTATAAACTATTATGAAACACTCTATTATCATTTTTCAAAAGGTAATGTAAAAAATAAAGCTATATTCTATTTGAAAAAATCTATAGAGAAGGACATCTCATCCTTCTCAAATGAAAACGCAATAAAGCTTATAGAAAAATATCTCGATTACAGGATAAACAAAGATGAAAGAATAGATTATACAATAAAAAAAGCTGAGATTTTAACACATATAGGAAGGTATAAAGAAGCAATAAAAGAGTACAAAAAGGTTCTCAAAGAGAAAAACCTAAAATCTAAAACTAAAGCTGTAGTTTTAAAGGGAATCGGCAACGCATTATGGGCTATGGGTGAATACAAAAAAGCTTTAAACCAATACAAAGAGAGTTTGAAAATAGTTAAAACTTTAAAAGATCAAAAAGAGATTTCAGATATATACGAAAAAATAGGTATCGTTTATTACAACAAGGGAGATTATTCAAAATCTAAAGATATGTTTAACACAGCATTAAAATTCTCGAAAAAAGATGTTGAAAAAAGATTCTCTATATATTCCAACCTTGGACTTTTACTCTTTAGACAGGGTAACTACGAAAAAGCTATGGAATATTACACAAGATCACTCGATTATGCGAAGAAAAACAACAACCTTTCAGATCAGGCACTTTTCAATTTAAGAATAGGTTTGATACATTATGAAAAACAGGAATATGAAAAAGCTTTAAAAAATTATTTTGTTTCTCTTGATCTTAACAGAAAAACTGGAAACAGAAGAAATGAGGCTGTAACTCTTGGTAACATTGGAACAGTTTACAATGAAATGGGAGAAACAGAAAAAGCTTTAAATTATCTTTTTAAAGCTTTACAAATAGATAAAGAAATCAATAACCTTGAAAATGAATCGATAATTTTAGGTAATATAGCAAACATTTATGGTGCTAAAAAGGATTGGGACTCATCTTTGAAATATTACAAAGAGGCTTTGGATGTTGATAGAAAAATAGGAAGTAAATGGTCTGAAGCTATAGATCTTGGAAACATAGGACAACTTTTCAAACTACAAAAAAAATATAAAGATGCTGATGAATATTTTAAAAAATGTATAAAGATAATTAGGGAAATGAATGCGAGATACCCTTTAAGCCATTTTTTATATCACAGAGCACTCCTTCTTTTTGAAATGAAAAATTTCTCTCTATCTTTAAAACTTACCAAAGAATCTTTAAAGATTGCAAAAGAGTTGAAAAAGGATAACCTTATAAAAAGTTGCGAAGAGCTTATAAAAAAAATGGAGGATAAGGATGTCAAAATGCGACAACAAAAATGATTGTTCGTGCACATATCCCGGATGTGAAAGACATGGAAAATGCTGTGAATGTATTTCCTATCATAGAAAATATGGAGAATTTCCAGCATGTTTTTTTTCAAAAGAAGGTGAAAAGAGTTATGACAGATCTTTTGAAAATCTGATAAATGATAGAAAAAATAGATAAATATCTTGTCTTTTTACAGATAAATAATATAATAAATAGGCTGATGGGCCAGTGGCTCAGTTGGGAGAGCGCATCCTTCGCAAGGATGAGGTCGGCGGTTCGACTCCGCTCTGGTCCATTTAAAAAGGAGAAAGATGATTAAAAGGATAGGCATTTTAACAGGTGGCGGTGATTGCCCCGGCTTAAATGCTGTTATAAGAGCATCCGTGAAGACAGCGATTTCCCATTATGGCTGGGAAGTTCTTGGAATAGTCGATGGATTCGATGGTTTGATAATCCCAGATAAAATTTTTAAAATGGATTTGGACTCCATAAAAGGAATCCTTCCAAAAGGAGGAACAATTCTGGGAACATCCAACAGAGGTAACCCTTTTAAATACCCTGTGAAAAAAGATGGAAAAATCGTAACAGAGGATAAATCTGATGAGATTTTGAAAAATATTCTAAAATTCGAGATGGATGGTCTTATAGTTATAGGTGGAGATGGAACTTTAAACATAGCATACCAACTCTATAAAAAAGGTGCAAACATAGTTGGTGTTCCAAAAACCATTGACAACGACCTCGCAAACACCGATTACACATTTGGATTCTTTACTGCTGTAAACACTGCTACAGATGCTATAGATAAACTGCATACTACCGCAGAATCACACCATAGAATAATGATAGTTGAAGTTATGGGAAGAGATGCCGGATGGATCGCTTTGAATTCAGGTATAGCTGGTGGTGCAGATATAATACTTATCCCTGAAATACCTTTCGATATAGAAAAGATAATAGAAAAAATTAACGAAAGAAATTCAAGAGGTTCACATTTCTCAATTATAGTTGTTGCTGAAGGTGCATACGAAAAAGGAAAAGATAAACATTATATAGAAAAGGCAAAAAATGAGGGAACATTACCAAGATACGGTGGAATAAGTAATTATATAGCTTCAATTCTGAGTGAGAAAACGGATATGGAGATAAGAACAACGATTTTAGGACATATTCAGAGAGGGGGTTCACCCACAGCATATGATAGGATTTTAGCTTCAAGATTCGGCGTTGAAGTTTGCGATCTTATAGCACAGAAAAAGTTCGGATATATGGTAAATCTGGTAGGAACTCAAATAGTTTCAAGACCAATTGAAGAAAGCATAAGTAAACAAAAACTCGTTGATCCGTATGGACAACTTGTTGAAACTGCAAGAAGATTACAGATATCTTTGGGGGATTGATGAGAGTTTTAATAGTTACTCCCTTTCCATTGATCGCTTCACAGAGTGGTGTTTATTCAAAAGATATAGCAACATACCTTTCAAATGAAGGTGATGAGGTTCTTGTTGTAAATTTTGATAACGAGGAAACTCAATACAATGAAATTTTTAAAATAACAACACTCTTTTTTGGAAACAATAAAATACCTTTCAAATTCCCCTGTTTCACAACACATCCTCACACAGACAAAAATTTTTATCAGATGAGTTTACAGGAAATAGAACTATACGAAAAATATTTAAATATAGCTTTATCTAAAATCATAGATTATTTCAATCCAGATATTATACATTCACAGTATCTCTGGGTTAACACAAAAGTAATTGGAGATATTAAGAAGGATATTCCACTTGTTTCAACAAGTTTTGGTAACGAGATACAAACAGCTTCTGAGGATATAAGGTATGATGATTATTTAAACAAGGCTGTTGAAAATTCAAGGTTTATTATAGCACCTTCAAAACAGATAGAGTTGATTCTTAGAGAAAAATTTAAACTCGATGCGGTAAAATTGAAACTAATCTACAAAGGTTATGACGATGATCAGTTCAAATTCATAGATGATAATTTTGAAGTTTACAGGGACTATTTTGGAATTAGTGATGAGATAAAATATATAGTTCTCTTCCCTGAAAGTCTTAATTATATGAAAGGGGCTGACATCTCGATAGGTTGTGCAAAAAAAATTTTGGAGTTAAGAAAAGATATATGTTTCATATTTGCCGGAAAAGGTGATTTCAGCAAAGAGGTTGAGAGTTTAGCAAAAAGTGATCATAAACATTACCTATACTTCCCTGATCTTACATATGAGGAAAAACCTACAGTTTTTCATTTAGCTGACCTTGTTGTTCTACCTTTAAGATTTGAACAGTTTGGAACTATGGCTTTACAATCTTTTGCAATGGGAACACCTGTTTTATCATCAGATGTTGGAGAATTACAATTTTTCGTTAACAATGAAAACGGTAAAGTTATAAAAGATATTAATGTTGAAAACTTTTATAAAGGAATAATAGAGATGGTGGAAAAGAATTTTAAAGGTAAATGCTCACTTTTCTGTCATCAGTACGCTTTTAGAAATTTTTCAAAAAATTCTGGACTCGCTTTGATAAAAAAATTGTATGACTATGCTATTACTGAGAAATATTAGGAGGCATGATGGAGATAAGAAAAGAATCTTACTGTGGTTCTGAAAATCCTTACGATATACTCGTAAAAATCGAACCAGCTGAAAATGGTATAGATATTGAAGTTTCATCAACTTCGGGAGAGGAACAGTTTAAAAAAATAAAGGTACTCGTTGAAGAGATACTTAATTTTTATGGTATAGTAAACGCAAAGATAACTTTAAAAGATTATGGAGCACCAGATTTTGTTGTAAAAGCAAGGATGGAAACAGTTATAAGAAGAGCCTCACAAGAGATTGAAAAAAAAGTTTATATCGAAAAGATGGATTTAAAATATTTACCTTTAAGAACAATTTTCAAAATAAATATTAACAATCCAAAATATCTTAACGATTCTTTTAAACTCAAACCTGATGCTTTTCTTCTCGATCTTTATAAAGGAGTTTCAATAAATGAAAAGGACAGTTCAAGGATACTTGTCGGTAACTTTCTTAATGAAAAACTGGATGAGAGGATCTTAAGAATTGTAAAAATAAATCCACTCGATTTAGGTGGTAACGATGATATAGATTACTTAACTCAGTTCTCTCCGGATTTTTTTGTTCTTTCAAAATGTGAAACAGAGTACGATGTAAAGAAAACTTTAGAACTTGTTGAAAAATCTGAAAAGAAGTACAAAATTTTTAACAGAATTTTGTTAATTCCATCTATAGAATCCGTAAAAGGTTTAATAAATCTTTATGAGATATCTTCAGTCTCAGAGAGAGTTTTTGGTGCCATTTTGAATATTAAAGAGTATCTGACATCCTTGTCATTACCTTCAGAAAATGTTACAGATCACATTTATTTTGCTAAACTTGAATTCATAACCAAAGTTAAAGCTGCAAACATTATGGCATTTGAGACAACAATATCAAAAATAGATAATCCTGATGAGATCAAAGAGGAGTTAAAGCTTTCCTATGATTTAGGTTTTGATGGAAAAGTGATTACACATCCGAAACTCATCGATATAACAAATTCTACTTTCAAACCTGAAGCAAACATTGAAAAATATGAAAATACAGTTTCACTTTATACAAAAGCTTACGATATGGGTTCAGGGCTTGTTTTAAACAACTCATTTCTTGTTGACAAATATGAGATAATAAGATCTTTGAAATTTGTACAACTTTCAAAAATAAATAGAGAAGAGCAAAAGGAGTAAAGATGTTCAAAATACTTGCTATAAATCCGGGTGCAACTTCTACAAAAATAGGTTACTATGAAGATGAGAAAGAGATTTTTACAGAATCTATAAGACATCACAACGAAGAGGTTCAAAAGTTTAAAAAAACTATCGACCAACTCGACATGAGAGTTCAAACTGTAAAAGATTTTCTAAAAGAAAAAAATATAGATCTTAAAGATATTGATGTTTTTGTTGCAAGAGGTGGACCTTTCAAACCTTTAAGATCTGGAACATATTCAATAAACAAAAAGATGATCGATGATGTTCTTTCCGGAAATGTTCTTGCCGATCATGTTTCAAACCTTGCATGTCTTATCGCTGAAAAACTTTCAGTAAGGACCGATCAAAAAAAGTTTATAGTAGACCCTGTTTCTGTTGACGAGTTCGACGATATAGCAAGAATATCTGGACTTGAAGGTATAGAAAGAAAATCCCTATCACATGCTTTGAATATGAAAATGATAGCAAAAAAATGGGCTAAAGAGAATAATAAAGATTATTTCAAATCATCCTTGATAGTTGTACATCTTGGTACCGGTATATCAGTTTCTGCACATAAAAATGGAAGAATGATAGATTTAAACAACGCAAACGATGAGGGACCATTCTCACCACAGAGAACTGGAACATTACCTGTAACACAGTTATCAAAACTGATAATCTCAAAAAAGATGGATTACGAAGAAGTAAAAAAGATGTTAACTACAAGAGGTGGAGTTTACTCGTATTTTAAAAATGATAATATCACTGAACTTGTCAAAATGATGAATGATGGAGATAAAAAAGTTGAACTTGTTCTATCAGCAATGATGTACCAAGTATCAAAAGAGATAGGTGCAATGGCAACAGTTCTTTATGGAAATGTTGATTGTATAATAGTAACAGGCGGAATAGCTTACAACAAATGTTTAACTGATATTATAGTTGAGAGAACTAAGTTCATAGCTCCAGTTGTAATATATCCCGGAGAGGATGAAATACTCGCTCTTGTTCTTGGTGCTTTAAGGGTTCTTAAAGGTGAAGAAAAAGAAATGGAATATTAAAAATGTATAAAAAAAATTTCAACTTATTTTTTATTTTGATCACATTTTCCCTTATATTTTCCGAAAAGATTCCACTATCAACAGATTATCCGACAATCTTCCCTTCAGCGAGGATTAGAGGTCTTGGCGGGAATGGTACTTCTATTATGGGAGATATTAGCTCAACCTTCTATAACCCAGCGACACTTTCAGGTTTAACTTCTGGAGGGATATCTTTATCTTTTGAAACTGATCATTACTCTTCCTATGCTGAATTCCTTGAAAAAGATCAATCAGTTTATGGAAAGAATATTTCATTTTTTACCATTTCAACCTATCAGGGTGGTTTGAGTTATATGCCTCTTTTCAAAATATCTTACAGGGATTCCTTCTTTGATTCTTTGAACCTGGAAAGAGATTTTGAGATGAAACTCGATCAATACTGGCTCTCAATTACAAGCTATGCTGGTTCAGATGAAAAATACTCTTCTTCTATATATTTTGGTTTCAACCTGAAGTATCTCAACGGGAAAATAGCTGAAACAAAATTGATTTATGACTCTTTGGGTAATTTAAAGAATGGTTTTGCTGATATATCTTATGGAAACGGTTATGGGTTGGATGGAGGAATGGTCCTTTCTCTTTCAAACCTTTTTGTTTCACTTATGTTCAGAGATATTTTCACACATGTATACTGGGATTCTTACGATAAACAGATAATACCTATGAATGGAAATTTGGGACTCTCATATATTCCTTTGAATAATCTGCTTTTCAATTTTAACATTTCTAAATTTTTAAGGAACGAAACACCTTTTGTTTACTCTTTGGGAGGAGAATACAATTTTTTTGAACTTTCAGAAAAAACTAATTCTTTTTGGGATGATCTTAAGAAAGGTTCGCCGAGTATAAGAGTTGGAACATCTTTCAAAGAGATCCCAACTTTAAGTACAGCAATAATAGATATTGGTTTTGGATACAATTCAAACTCTGTAAGGTTTGATATTTGCTTTGAATCCACAATTTCAAAATACTATGTTGGAAAATTTGATTATTATTTAACTTTAACAATACCTATAACAATTTAGGAGGAAAAATGTTGATATCACAGTTTTTAAAAAAAGAAAATGTGATTTTCGATCTAAAGAGCAAAACCAAAGATAAAGCACTCGAAGAGATGGTTGATAAGATGAAACTTTCAAAAGAAAAAAAAGATCTTATACTTCTGTCATTAAAACAGAGAGAGATACTTGGAACAACAGGAATTGGTAACGGTATAGCTATACCCCATGCAAGGTCTGTTGTTCTTGATAAGCTCTGTCTCTATGTAGGTATATCACCTAAAGGAATAGAATATGAATCACTTGATGGTAAAAATGTTAATATAATCTTTTTGATAATCGCTCCACCACTTGATTCTTCAAACCAGTATCTTATTCTTCTCGGTAAAATTGCAGCACTATCAAAAAAATTGATAAAGAAGAAAGATTATCTAAAAATAGACAACTATGAGGATTTCATAGCACTCATAAAAAAATTGGAAGAGAGCATGGAGGATGAGATATGAATATACAGTTACAGTATCTTATACAGTTAAGTGATCTCGACACACAACTGGAAGAGTTAAAAAATGAGAGGATAAGGAGTAAAGAAGAATCTATAGGTTTTAGGGTTCAAGCTAAGGAGAATGAGATAATAAAATTGAGAGAGAATATAAGAAAGAAGATTGAACCTGAACTTTTGAACAAATATGATAAAATACAGAAAAGGTATAAGATGAGAGCTGTAGCACAGGTAAATGAAGGTGTCTGCTATGGATGTTTCACAGCTTTGCCAACAAGTTATGTTTCTGAAGCTGATAAAAACAACAAAATAATAACCTGTCCAAACTGTGGGAGGATACTATTTTGGATAGAATAGTTGAAAAAACTATAACAAATTTAGAAAAGCACCATTTTGAAGTTTACTATTTTGAGGATTTTGAAAAATTGAAGGAAAAGGTCAAAGATTATTTGAAAATCTATGAGAGATTCTCTTTCGGTGGATCAACAACATTGGTTCAAACAAAATTGAAAGATTTTATAATAGAGAATGGGAAAAAATATATTGAGAGAATAACAGGTGATGATGAAGAGAAGAAAATTGAATCTGAAAGGGCAGCTCTTCTTTCCGATATATATTTTATGTCTACAAACGCCATATCATCTACCGGTGCACTTATAAATATAGACAAAAGGGGAAACAGAGTTGGAGCGTTGATTTTTGGTCCTAAAAAGGTTGTTGTGATAGCATCAACTAATAAAATTACCAAAGATATAGATTCCGCTATAGAAAGAGCAAAAAATATAGCAGCAGTTTCAAACTGCAAAAGATTCAATCTCGATACACCATGTGTGAAACTTCAAAGATGTGTTGATTGTGAACATGAGGATAATATATGTTATACAACAGTAATAACAAAAAGGTCATTTCCTCATAAAAGGATAGCAGTTCTACTCTTTGAAGGGAACTATGGATTCTAAATATATCCCTTTTGCCCAGAAATTCAGACCTGAAAATCTTGAAAGTTTCGTAGGTCAGAAACATCTCGTCGGTGAGAATGGAATTATAAGAAAATTTATCGATAGTAACATATTTATTTCTATGATCTTTGTTGGTCCACCCGGTGTTGGAAAAACAACATTGGCAAACATCATAATCAAAAGATCAAAACTTCCCAAACTTTACATAAATGGAATAAATTTTTCAACAACTAACCTGAAAAAAATTATCGATGAATCTAAATCTTCAACTCTAATAATTTTGATAGACGAGATACACAGGATGAACAGAATCCAGCAGGATGCACTTTTACCTTACATAGAGGATGGTAATATAATAATAATCGGCACAACAACTGAAAATCCTTCATATGAGCTCACCCCTGCTTTGCTTTCAAGGGTTACAGTGTTTCGTTTCAACCGTTTAGAAGAGGATGATTTAAAAAATATTGCAACAAATGTTTTTAAAGAACTCAACATAGAAGTGAAAGATGAGAATATATATAAAACTCTTATATCTTTGTCAAACCATGATGCAAGACAGCTTATAAACATAATCCAAAATTTCTCCGAAGAGATAAAAAATATTAGCGATTCTACAGAGTTTGAAAAACTTATAATCTCAAAAAAATTGATACAGTATGATAAAAAAGGAGATAACCATTACCATCTAATATCAGCATTCCATAAATCTGTAAGGGGAAGTGATGTTAACGCATCTATATACTATTTTGCAAGAATGATAGTTGGTGGAGAGGACCCTTTGTATATTGGAAGAAGGATGATTAGGATAGCATCTGAGGATATTGGTAACGCTGATCCTCAGGCAATTGTAATAGCGAACAGTGCCTATGAAGCTTACGAAAAATTAGGTTCTCCAGAGGGAGAACTCGCACTTTTGCAATGTGCTATATATCTCGCTCTATCTCCAAAATCTGTTTCAGTTTACAAAGCATATTCAACCTCCATAGAATATGCAAAAAAAACTTCACACAAAGATGTTCCTTTCAAACTGAGAAATCCTGTTACAGATTTTGACAGAAAGGAAGGTTATGGAAAAGATTACAAATATCCACCAGAATTTGAAAACAGTTTTGTTTTAGAAAATTATTTTCCAGAAGGAGTAGAGGAAAAGAACTTTTATTCTCCAGTTGAAAGAGGTTTTGAAAGGGAGATGATAAAAAGGATTGAATATTACAAAAATTTAAAAAGGAGACTAAAAAATGAAAAATAAAAATTTAATCCTTTTAATTGTAATCCTTTTACTTCTGAACTTTTTTTCATGTAAAGATACAAACCAGAACAAAAAAGTTTCGATAGTTTCAACAATGTATCCTGTTAAAGCTTTTCTCGAGTCAATCCTTGATACGAGTATTCAAAATATAAGTGTTCTTGACAAAAATATTGACCCGCATATAGCAGATATATCCCCATCCAGTTTTGAAAAAATTTCCCAATCAAAAATTTTTATTTTTCTCGGTTCAGGAATAGAATTTGAAGAGAAAAATAAAAATCAGTTTTTAAATGAAGCAAAAAATTCTATAAAGATAGATCTTTCAAAAACTCTCGAAGAAAAATATGACCCACATATATGGATATCTTTGAAAAATCTGAAAAATTTTTCAAAAATCTTATACGATACTTTATCTTACTATAAAATAGTTGACCAAACAACTCTTGATGAAAATATCGATCTTTTAAATAAAAAAATAGATGCTCTCGAAGATTCAATAAAAAGTGTGATAGAAGAGAAAAGGATAAGAAAAATCTTTACGGATCATAACGCTTTTTTATATTTTGGAAATGAATTTAATTTGGATTTGAAAACAATATCAGATAATGAGGATGAAGTTTCCGTAAAGGATCTTAAAAATGTACAGGATGAGATTTCAAAAGAAAAGATAAGGATTTTTTTCTATACAAATCCATCATCTGAAAACTATGCTAAAAACTTTGAAAGTGAGATTAAAGTAAAAAGTTTATATATAAATCCACTTGAAAACCCTTTAACAAATTTTGAAAAGATCTTAAAATTTTTTAAAAATTTATGAGTTCCAAAATTATTCTTGAAATCAAAAATTTAAGTTTTGTTTTAAACGGAATAACAATACTTGAAGATATAAGTTTTAGAATAATGGAGAATGAACTTTTATCTATAATAGGTCCAAATGGTGGTGGCAAAACAACACTTTTGAAACTGATACTTGGTATATACAAACCAACAAAAGGTTCAATCAATTTTTTGGAAGAAAACTTATCAATAGGTTATCTCCCACAGAAGAAAAGTGAATTTTTTGATTTTCCGATTTCTATTTACTATTTTATACTTCTTGGAAGGTATAAAAAACCTTTTATCGATTTTAACGATGATGATCATAAAAAAACAAAAGAGGTTATCCAAAGGTTAGGAATAGAAAACATTTTAAAGAAAAGGTTATCAACCCTCTCTGGTGGAGAGTTTCAAAAAGTTCTTTTGGCAAGATCTATAGTAAGGGATCCTAAATTACTGATACTCGATGAACCCACATCTTTTATCGATGTAAAATCGCAAAACGAATTTTACAATCTGTTGTGGGAACTTAATGAAAAAATGTCTATTATACTTGTAACCCATGATCTCGGTGCTATTTCAACAAAAATAAAAAAAATAATATGTCTAAACAAAAAAATAACTTTCGATGGCGATATTAACACGAACAGGGATTTTGTCATGAACAAACTTTACGGATATGAAGTAAACATTATAGACCATAAGGAACATAAAAAATTATGATTCTACAATACAAATTTTTGCAGTTATCTATATTGGCATTGTTTCTTTATTCGATTTTATCATCAATAATCGGTAGCTTCGTTGTTTTGAGAAAGATGACATACATTTCCGGAGGGATTTCCCATGCAGCTTTTGGAGGACTTGGACTTGGTGTTTTTTTATCCCTAAATCCGATACTTACTGCCATACCTTTCACCTTATTATTCACATCTTTTCTGTTTTTCATTGGAAAAAAGTTTAGAATAGAAAACGATTCGATAGTTTCAATAATTTGGAGTTTGGGAATGTCTCTTGGCATTATTTTTTTAAATTTCAAAAAAGGATATACAGGTTATCTACTTGGTTACCTTTTTGGTAATGTACTATCTATAAACATTTTTGATATTTCTTTACTTTTTATGGTATTAGTTTTAACTCTCATAATATTTTTTATTTTTATAAAAGAATTTCTATTCCTTTCTCTTGACTATGAGTACGCTAAGATTGTAGGTATAAACAGTAATCTCTTTGATACTATCTTTTACCTTTTGATAACTCTCGGAATAGTTGTTATGATAAAAATTTCAGGGGTTATAGTCAACATAATATTTTTGACTATAGCCCCTTTGATAACAAAAGAGATCTTTACAAATATTTACAAGATAGTTCTCTTTAATTTTATTTTAAACCTTTTCTTTTCTTTAACAGGTCTTTTCATATCTTACCAGTTTGACCTTCCCACAGGACCTTCAATCGTTTTAGTTTCAATAACTACTTTCATAATATTCAAAATATACATAAATTTTATGAAAGTTTATGAACGATAAGTCCACTTCTAAGTTTCGGTTCAAACCATGTTGATTTTGGAGGCATAACATTTCCTGAATCCGCAACTGTCATCAACTGTTCCATACTTGTTGGATACATAGCAAAAGCTACCATATACTCTTTTGAATCAACAAGTTTCTGTAACTCTTCGATTCCTCTTATTCCTCCAACAAAATTTATCCTTTTATCAGTTCTCGGTTCCTTTATTCCCAAAATTGGATCCAAAACATTTTCTTGCAAAATGGAAACATCAAGTGACCTTATAGGATCTGTTCTAAATATTATTTCTTCTTTTGCTTCCAATTTATACCATTTTTTGTCAAGGTACATTGTGAAGGAATGTATCTTTTCCGGCTTTTGTGGACTTTTTAATTCTATAATATTGAATTTCTTTTTCAAAAGTTCCAAAAATTTTTCTTTTGAAAGACCATTCAGATCCTTAACTACCCTATTGTAATCCATAATCTGTAATTGATCATCAGGATAAATTACGGAAAGGAAAAAATTGAATTCTTCTTTTCCTGTATATTTCTTAAAATTCTCCCTCCTCTTTTTGGCAACCCTAACTGCTGCAGCAGATCTGTGGTGCCCATCTGCAACATAGAGGTTTTCAATTTTTGCAAAAAGTTTTACCAATCTTTCTATAATCTTTTTATCCTTTACAACATAAAGTATATGTCTTACATTCAACTCATCTTTAAAATCGTATTCAGGTTTATTCTTCTCTATAAAATCTTTAACGATATCATCTATCTCCTTTTCCTTCCTATATGTAAGAAAAACAGGACCTGTATTAGCATCTATTATGTCAACATGCATAGCTCTTTCTATCTCTTTATCCTCTCTTGTATGTTCATGTTTTTTTATAACATCCTTTATATAGTCATCAACAGATGCACACGCAACTATACCGGTCTGTTCATGTTTACCCATTATCTGTTTATATATGTAAAGGTAATCATCCTTATCTTGAAACAAAACTTTATCTTTCAAAAATTTTTCAAAATTCTCTTTTCCTTTAATAAAAATCCTTTCATCATGAACATTCCAATCATCGGGACATTCTATCTCTGATTTTTCAATTCTTAAGAAAGAGTATTTTTTATCTTTAACATACTCTCTCGCTTCTTTCACAGAGACAACATCGTAAGGTGGTGCTGCAACCTCGCTAACCATATCTTTAACCGGTCTTATACCTTTAAAAGGTTTAATCACTACCATATATTTCTCCTTCTTACCATGCAAAAAGTTTAAATTGTGAAGTGAACTCTTTCACCTCTTCTCTTATCTTGTTTATTTCTTCCTCATTCTCAACATTTGAAAGTACTCTATCAATAAATGTTGCTATTTTTTTCATATCATCCTCTTTCATACCTCTTGTTGTCATAGCAGGTGTTCCAACCCTTATACCACTTGTAACGAAAGGCTTTTCTGGATCGAATGGAATAGTATTTTTATTCACAGTTATTCCAGCTTTATCCAAAGCTTTTTCAGCAACTTTTCCAGTCAATTTTTTGCTCCTAAGATCAACAAGCATAAGATGTGTATCCGTTCCACCTGAAACCAGTCTGTAACCTTTCTCTTTCAAAGATTCAGCTAACTGTTTTGCATTTTTTAAAACCTGTTTTTGATATTCAACGAAGGATGGTGATAGAGCCTCTTTGAAAGCTACAGCTTTCGCTGCTATAACATGCATCAAAGGTCCACCTTGAATTCCGGGGAAAAGAGTCTTATCTATCAAAGCGGCATGTTCCTCTTTACATAAAACCAATCCACCCCTTGGTCCCCTTAAAGTCTTATGTGTAGTTGAAGTTACAACATCAGCATAGGGAACTGGAGATGGATGTAAACCTGCTGCAACAAGTCCAGCTATATGTGCTATATCTACAACCAGTTTTGCACCAACCTCATCAGCTATCTCTCTAAATTTGGGGAAATCGAAAAATCTTGGATAGGCACTTGCACCAGTTATTATCATTTTAGGTTTTACCTCTTTGGCAAGTTCTCTCAGTTTAGAGTAATCTATAACTTCAGTATCTTTCTCAACTCCATAATGGACAGCATTGTATAGAATGCCAGAAAAACTTATCGGGTGTCCATGTGTAAGATGTCCACCATGAGAAAGATCGAGTCCCATAAAAGTATCCTGTGGCTTCAAAAAAGCAAGATAAGCAACCATGTTCGCCTGTGAACCACAGTGAGGCTGAACATTAGCATGATCAGCTTTAAAAAGTTGTTTCGCTCTTTCTCTTGCGAGATTCTCAGCTACATCAACGAATTCACATCCACCATAATATCTTTTCCCGGGATAACCTTCAGCATACTTGTTAGTCATTACACTTCCCAAAGCTTCAAGAACTGCATCGGAAACGAAGTTTTCAGATGCTATCAGTTCTATCTTTTCATTCTGTCTTCTCTTCTCGTTCTCTATAGCTTCAAAAATTTCAAGATCAACTCTTTTTAAATTCTCCTTTTCCATAATCACTCCTTATTTTCCAGTTCAACGGTTTGTGTTGGGAAGGCGAATTTTATTCCTTCCTTATCGAAATTGTATTTAACAAGATAATGAAAATCCTCTTTTATCGCACCAACATCCATATTTTTGTTTACTGCGAAATTAACATAAATATTCAAAGAGTACTGATCGAATTTATAGAACCCAACATTTATTGAATTCTTTTCCTTTATCCTTTCATCATCATTCAGAATTTTTGTAACAATATCTGCTGCTTTTTTAATATTTTCAACTGGAGTTTTATATTCAAGTTGTAAAACATAGGAGATTTTGACAATATCGTTTTCCATATGGTTTATTATTTTGCTCTTTGCAACTATACTGTTAGGAAAAACAACTATCTTGTTGTCATACCTTTTCAACTTGGTTGTTCTAAGTCCTATACTGATTATATAACCAATTTCATCATTTATCTCAACAAGATCCCCGACATTTAGAACTTTTGAAAAGAAAATAGTCATACCACCTATAAGGTTGGTTAAAAGATCCTGTGCAGCAAGAGCTATTGCAGCACTACCGATACCAAGACCTGTGATAAGTGATAGAACATTTACACCAAGAATACTCAATATAACAGTTAGAGCTATTAACAGTGAAAAAACTAATACTGTTTTTTTCAAAAGTGACTCTATCTGTAGAGAGAGATGAATATGTTGTTTTAAAAGTTCGTCTCTGTAAATCCTTCCAATGAAAAAATTCATAAAAGAGACGAAAAGGAAGGTAAAAGTGAAAACATACAAAATTTTGGTAAGATCAAGAAGGATGTTGTAAACCTGAGTGTATTTAGTGAAAAAAATAAGGGAGATATGAAAAGATATTGAATAGATTAGTAGTATAAAAAAGAGTGAAAATCTTTTAAACACACTCAATTTTTTTTCTCTGAAAAAAATAAGTAAAAAGAGAGTTATTGATGTTGAGATAAGTATGAAAAGTAAAAGCAAAAGGTATGAACTCAATTTGTTATCGAATATAACCTTATCCATCATCTTTTCCTTTTATTATACTCTTTTATACCAAGGGATAATATTTTTATAGCATCCTCGAGTTCTGTTGTGTTCAAAACATACGCAATTCTGATCTCATCTTTTCCTTTATCAGGTGAAGCGTAAAATCCATTCGCTGGGGCAACCATAACTGTCTTTCCATCAACTGCAAAATCTGTCAGCATCCATTTTGCGAAATTGTCAGCATCATCTACTGGCAGTTTAACAACAACATAGAAAGCACCTTCAGGTTTTCTTGTAAAAACACCTTCAACCTTTTTAAGGTTTTCATAAACAACATCTCTTCTTTTTTGATATTCAGCTATCATTTCTTTCATAAAACTCTTCATATGTTTATAACCTTCTATCATTCCTATCTGTTCAATAGTTGGGGGACAGAGTCTTGCTTGTCCAAGTTTTAAAACACCGTTTAAAACATTTTTATTTTTTGATACAAGATATCCTATCCTCGCTCCACAAGCTGAGAACCTTTTCGATATGGAATCGAGCATTATGGAATTTTCTTCAGAACCTTCTATCTCAAGAATGGATGTATGTTTCTTATTATCAAAAACAAACTCTCTATAAACCTCATCTGAAAGAACAAAGAGTTTGTGTTTTTTGGCGATCCTAACAACCATCTCCATTTCATCTTTTGTAAATATTGTTCCAGTTGGATTGTTTGGTGTACAAACAAGAATAGCTTTTGTTTTTGGTGTTATCAGTTTTTCAAACTCTTTTTCATCTGGGAGATGAAAACCTGTTTCAACTTTTGTAAGAATTGGAACAACCTTCAACCCAGCCATAGAAGCGAACCCGTTATAGTTTGTATAGAAAGGTTCCGGAATAATTATCTCATCTCCATGATCGGCAACAGCCATCATAGCAAAAATTATAGCTTCGGATCCACCAGTTGTAATAAAAACTTCGTTAGGATTAACACCATATCCTAAACCATTAAGATAATCTGCGACAGTCTCCCTCGCAACCTTCAATCCCTGAGAAGGTCCATAGGCAAGAACATGTTCAGAATAATTTTTTATAGCATCATAAATATAGTTTGGTGTAGGAATATCAGGTTGTCCAATATTTAGATGATACACCTTTATTCCTCTACTTTTAGCATCATCAGAATATGATAAAAGTTTTCTTATCGGTGATTCCTGCATACTATTTACTCTTTCTGATATCTTCATTTAATTCCTCCATTTTTTCTTTTCTTTCTTTTCCTAACCTTTTTATCTCGTTTAAAACTTCCTCTTTCTTTAAAATATTCTTACTTTCAAGAACATTCACAAGTGCCTCTATAGATAGAGCATTAGTATAAAACATCTCTGCCGGAGATAGTTTTATCTTTAAAAGTTTACTATCATCTTTCTTTTTCTTTTTAAATATATTCATTTTAACCTCACAATTACATACCCTAAACCTATACCTACAAAATCGTATATCAGATCTTTATAAGAAACTGTACCGTCGGAAAAGTTATCATAAATCTCTTTACCAAATGAAAATAGAATAGGAACACTTACAGATAAGGTTAAACTCTGAGTTTCATTTTTATCTTTTATAAAACTTTTAACAAAGAGAGATGTGGATGCTGTTATAGCGAAAGTTGTGAAAAGATGATCTATCTTATCTTTTGAAAAGAATGGGTCAGAAAAAATATTCTGAATAAAAAAAATAAGAAAAATCAAAATCAGAAGTTTACGCATTTTTCAGGTCTCCTCTTTTCAACAAGAACCTCAACTATTGACCTAACACATATTTTTGCCATTTTTTCTCTTGTTTCTTCTGTTGCACTTCCTATGTGTGGAAGCAAAACAACATTTTTCATCTTAAGGAGTTCAGGTTCTACAACAGGTTCATTCTCATAAACATCAAGTCCAACACCTGTTATGAGATTATTTTTTAAAGCATAAACAAGATCTTTTTCCTTAATTATCTTTCCTCTCGCTGTATTTATTATGATAACATTTTTTTTCATCTTTTTAAATACCTCAATATCGAACCTATATAAAGTAGTTTCATTCAAAGGAGCATTTATAGATATGAAATCTGATTCTCTTATCAGACTTTCGAAATCAACCTTTTTTGCTAAAGTTTCATCTTTTACATTTTCATCGGTAAAGATAATATCCATTCCGAAACCTTTAGCCCTTCTTGCAACTGCCTTTCCAATTCTACCAAATCCGTATATTCCCAATGTTTTTCCAAAAAGATCTTTTCCAAGAAGAAGATCTGGTTTCCATCCGTTAAACTCCCCTCTTCTTACAAAATCATCACCTTCAACTATTCTCCTTGAAACAGAAAGAAGTAAAGCGAAAGCAATATCCGCGGTTGCTTCAGTCAGAACATCGGGAGTGTTTGTCACAAAAATATTTTTTTCTCTAGCATAAGAAGTATCTATATTATCGTATCCAACAGCGTAGTTTGCAACAATTTTTAGATTCTTTCCTCTTTCTAAAATATTTTTATCTATCCTGTTACTCAAAAGAGAGATTATCCCATCATAATTTTCAACGATTTGTAGGATCTGTTCATAGGAAATACCATTCTCATAGATATCGACATCAATTCCATTCTCTTTAAGATATTTTTTTGTATCAAAAGGTAATTTGTAAGTTTGCAAAACTTTCATAAACCTAAATCTCCAGCTACAGATTTCATAGAATCGAGACATATCTGGATGAAATCTTCCAATTTTAAACCTGTTTCCTCTATCATCTTTATCTGTTCTCTGTTAGCACCAGCTGCGAATCTTTTTTCCTTAAACCTTCTTAAAATAAAATCCAAATCAATTTTTTCTATCTTTTTTTCAGGATGCATCAAAGCTGCAGCAGCTATAAGTCCTGTAAGAGGATCAACAGAGTATAAAACTTTTTCTATAAGTTTTTTTCTTTCCTTATGACCCGGATGTGCAAGAATAGCATCAAGAATATCTTCTGTTACATCATATCCTTTTAAAATCTCCAAAGTTATGTAACCATGTTTTTCAGGGTTTTTCGCTGTTTCACTGTAATCTAAATCATGCAAAAGCCCAGCGAGAGCCCATTCCTCTTCGTCCTCTTTAAAATGTTTTGCGACACCTCTCATACATGCTTCACAAGCAAGCATATGTTTTATAAGGTTATTATTATCGATGTTCTTTTTTACAAGTTCAAAAGCTTCATCTCTTTTTATCATTTATACTCCTTTGTCATTTCTTATTCGCATTCCTTTTTGCGATATTTTCATAAAGATTCAAATACTTGAATATAGAATCGGTCAATCCAACTTTATAATAATATTTAACAAGTCTATCGTAAGCATCGAAATAAGTTGAATCGATGGAAATTACTTTTTTAATGATTTCAAGCCCCTTTTTTTCATTTTTTGTTTTCATATGAAGTTCAGCATAATTCATCAAAAGCTGACAGTCTGATGAATCGGTTGAAATCCCTTTCTCGTAATAATTTTTTGCGTTTTCAAAATTACCTTGTAAAAACTCAATGTTTCCAAGAAATTTATATGATTCAACATTCTTTTTCTCTTTTTCAACAGATTTCAATAAAAATGTTTTTGCCTTTTCAAAATCATTTTTTTTAACATATATTTTACCAAAGAGAAGATAGATCTTGTAATTTTCAGGGGAAAAGTATTCAGCCTTTTTTAAATAGTACTCTGAAGAATCATTTTCTCCTTTTTTATAAAAGGATAGGGAGTAATTATAGTAAAGTGTTCCAATAATATTTTCTATTCCTGAAAAATCACCTTTTACATCCTCATATCTTTTAGTGTTTATTATAGCTCTCTTTGTATCATACAATTTTTCATCTGAAAGATAGATGATATCAGCAAGAACTTTTTTTTCAGGATGAGTTTTAAAATTTTCTTCTGCTATTTTTAAAGCTTTTTCATATTCACCTTTTTCCATATAATTTTTATAGTCGTTATGTGAACAAGAAAGAAAAACTATTAGATACAAAAAAAGGATTTTAAAGAATTTTTTCATAACCGTTCCCATTTTTGGTTATCAAACTTTCAAATCTAACACCATATTTTGAAGGTAAAAAAATTGAGGATGTAAGTTTGAAAATCTCTCCATTTTTAACACTTCTTTCAGTAATAAATGTGTTAACTTCACCTGTCCCTGCACATGAAACATAAGAGAATCCATATTCTAAGGACATTTTTTCAAGCTTATGGCTTTTTAAATATTCTCTATAACCCATCTCACACTCTTTTATACTGTTATTTTTTAAAAGAGAGGAGAAAAGGACATCGATTCCATCTTTTGCAATCTTTAGGATTTTTTCTTTATTTTTTGAAAGTTTTCCAAATGGAAAACTTTTAGAGAAGGAAAAACCAACACCATTTTTCATAATACCTATATCTAAGACAACTATTCTGTTATTCTTCAAAATATCACCGTTCAATGTTGGATAAATAGTTTTAGGATCAAAACCAACATAGGTAGGCAAATACCTTTTAAAACCATCCTCATATATCAAAAGATCAACAGCATTTCTGAGTTGAACATCTTTAATGCCAACTTTCAGCATTTCCTCAACTTTTTCAAAAATCTTTTCCATCCTTTGGGCTATTTTTATAATTTTTGACATCTCGTTTTTACTCTTAAAACTACCCAAAGTCTTAGAAGGAGAAACGAATTTGAATGTAACATAATCCTTAAAATAGAAAGAGAAGGTTGTATTTACAAGCCCAACTCTTGTAATTCCATTTCCCTTCAAAATTTCAAACCACTCCTTTACAAAAAGTTTTCCATTCTTAAGGTATTCGAGTGTATCACCTTTTATGAGTTCAACACTACCAATATTTTTCACTTCAGGATACAAAAGATAATCAACTATAAGATAAACTTTTCTTTTTCCTATGAAGAGATTAGCATCATACTCTCCATAGTTGAAAGATAGATCCTTTTCGAGAAGATCGAACACCTGTTCAGGATCATCTATAAATATCATTTCTTTTTCTTTTAAAAGATTTTGAATTATTTTTATTTTATTTTCCATACTTTTTCAACTCTTCGTAAAAATTTTTCAGAACTTCATCAATAGGACCTTTTTTTATTATCTCACCTTTTTTAAAAAGAACACCAATACCCTGACCTCCAGTTATACCAATATCAGCATCTTTAGCTTCACCAGGACCATTAACAACGCATCCCATTACTGCCACCTTAACATTCTTGTTAACATTTTCAAGGATTTTTTCAACCTCTTTTTGAACGGATACAACATCAAAAGTTGTTCTACTACATGTTGGACAAGCTATAACATCTGGGACATTCGAAGACATGTGAATAGAAGAGAGAATTATTTTTGCAGTATCGATCTCGTATATAGGTGAATCTGAAAGTGATACCCTTATAGTATCACCAACTCCGTTAAGAAGAAGATATGAAATACCTATAGAGTTCTTTATAGAACCTCTCAAAAGTCCACCAGCTTCAGTAACTCCAAGATGGACAGGGAAATTCAACTCTTTCAATTTTAAATTAGCTTTTATCATCTCTATAACATCTGAAGATTTAACTGATAAAACGAGTTTATCGAATCCTTTATCTAAAAAAAATTCAACAGATTTTTTTATAGATTCAAAAAGAGCATCAGAACTAGGATAATTATACTTTTTTAAAATTTCTTTTTCAAGTGAACCACCGTTAACGCCAATTCTTATTGGGACATCCTTTTCTTTTGCAACCTTTATAATTTCTGAAAGATTCCTTTTTGATATATTACCAGGATTTATTCTTATCTTTGCACATCCTATATCAATTGCAGAAATTGCGAGTTTATAATCAAAATGTATATCTGCAATGATAGGACATGGAGAATATTTAACTATCTTTTTCAAAGAGTCCTTACATTTTATATCAGGGTATGAAACTCTAACAATTTGAGCACCTTTTCTATACAGGTTGTTGATCTGTTCTAAAGTACTTTTATAATCCTCAGTTTTTGTGTTTGTCATAGATTGTATTACAACCGGATGTTTACCACCTATTGGAATATTACCAACATAAACTGTTCTTTTAGAGTTCATTCTTCAACCCTTTTAATTTTAGCACCCAACTTTCTTAACTTTTTCTCTATAGATTCGTATCCTCTATCTATATGGTATATCCTTTTTATCTCGCTCTCCCCTTCAGCGGCAAGAGCTGCCAAAACGAGTGCAGCTGATGCTCTAAGATCTGAAGCCATAACTGGTGCTCCCAAAAGTTTTTTTACACCTTTTATTATCGCTTTGTTTGTATCTATAGTAATATCTGCACCCATCCTTAAAAGTTCTGGCACATGCATGAACCTCTTCTCAAATATATTTTCAGAAACTATCGATATTCCATCAACGAGAGAGAGTAAAGAGACGAACTGTGCCTGCATATCTGTAGGGAAAAAAGGATAAGGTAAAACATCTATATTTACAGGTTTTAAATTTTTGGATCCTTTGATATATATTTCATCTTCACTTATTGAAAGTTTAAAACCGATCTCCTTCAACTTGTTCAAAACTGCATCCATATGTTTAGGATTACATTTTTTTAAAACTAATTCTCCACCTGTTATTGCTGCGGATACAAGTAAAGTTCCAGCTTCTATTCTGTCTGGAATTACACTGTATTCAACTGGAAAAAGTTTTTCAACACCCTCTATAGTTAAAACAGGGGAATCGATACCTGTTATTTTTGCACCCATACTGTTTAGGAATCTTGCCACATCTGAAACTTCCGGCTCAATAGCTGCACCTTTGATTACAGTTTTTCCTTCAGCTTTTACTGCAGCCATCATTACATTTATGGTAGCACCAACAGATGTTCCCTTACTCCCTTCAAGAAAAATCTCCTTTCCTTTCAGCTTTTTGCATCTTGCCTTCACATAACCTCTTTCCAGTTTTATATCACATCCAAGTTCTTTGAAGCCTTTCAAATGTAGATCTATAGGTCTTTCACCTATAGCACAACCACCCGGTAAGGATGCATCAACTTTACCCATCCTTCCTATCAAAGAGCCCATAACATAATATGAAGCCCTCATCTTTCTAACGAAATCATATGGAGCGACATATCCAACTTTTGAAGGAACATCTATTAAAAGAGTATTCTTTTTGAATTCCACCTTTGCACCTATATACTCTAAAACTTTTATCATGTGCTTCACATCATCAACATCTGGAACATTTTTTATAACACTTTTACCTATTGTAAGCAGAGTTGCAACCATTATTGGCAAAACAGAATTCTTTGAGCCTGAAGTGTTCAATTCACCTGAAAGTTTTACTCCACCTTTTATTATGAATTTATCCATATCACTCCCTTTTTATAAATGGATCGAAATTTGAATAGAATTGAACATAACCTTTATCATAGAAGAAAAATTTTCCACCTTTCTGTATATCCCTGTAATCTGTTTCAAAACCTTTTCTCGCAATAAGATATGAATTATCTCCCAATTTTAATTTTAAACTCAAAATAAATCTCGTTTGGAATGAAGAGTATGATGTGGAATCGATGTTATCCCTTTTAAGGTTTGATATAGCCTCACCACCACTTATATTTAGAATGCCTTTTGAAAATGTGTAACCTATAAAGAAAAGATCTGTATTTTTTTCGAATATATCCTCAACCATCCTATAACCTTTTTCATAAAAAAGATCAAACCAGTTAACACCATTCTTATAAGAAAGTGAATAGGAGAGTTTTATCCTTGAATCTTTTTCTTCCGTTGTATCGTTAAAGTCGAGAAAAGAATTTTTCAGATCTAAAAGAGTCAATCTGAAACCTGTTGATAAAAAATCTTTTCCTTTTTCTTTAGTATAAAAAATCTGTGAGTAAAGATAATCATAACTTGTATCAAGTGTAAAATTGTAGATGAAGGAATCCAAAAATTCATCATAGGTATAATGGTTTTCTCTTGTAAAAAACTTCTTTCTGTATAATGTTAAAAATTCTACCTCTTTTATATTACCACCAGAAAATAATGTTAAAATGTAAGGGTTGTTTTCATAGATTCTCGGGTAAGGTAAAATTTCTTCATTCCAGTTTTTGTGAGAATAGTTGTTATCAAAATTTTCAAGTGTGAAGGAAATACTATTTTTAGTGTTGAAACCTATAAAATCCAAATGGAATGTTAAATCGGAGTCCTTTTTATAAAATGTTGGATTTGCCAAAAATCCTAAGCCGAAAAAATCTTTAAACCAGTATGTTAAACCGTATTCAAATATCTTGCTGTGAAATTCAAAATCATCATAGTAAATATTTTTTAGTTCAAAATCCAAAGATTTAAAAAGTGGTATTTTTAGTTTCAAAATGGATTTTATAGATAGTTGCTCAACATTGTAACATCCACCAGAGATCATGGCAAAATTTTCATTTTTAACAAAATTGTTAAAAATGTTGATATCAAAATCTGAACAGAATTGATCAACTATATATTCTGAATCATAATTTTCAGGTAAAATGTATGAAAAAATAAAAAGAGGTAAAAATAAAAAATATAACAAAATATATTTTTTATTCAATTTTAAAATCCTCAGATTTTCCATAAACTGAATCTATTTTCATAATGTAGATTCTCAAAATATCTTCTCTTTCTGGATCTATTTTTAGATCTTTTAAAATTTCTATCAAATGTTCAACCTGCTCTTTACTATCAACAGTTGAAAGTATGATCTTCGAGTATTTACTCTCGTCATTCAACTTATACTTCAAACCAGAAAAAATTGGTACATTTATATTTACAGCCTGATTTATAGTTTGTCCCTCAATAACAAATGAATCGTTTATTCCGCTCTCCACAAGAGAGTTTAAAACATCCTCATAGAACTCCTCTTTGTATAAAAGAAGTATCATAAAAAACATATATCTCTCCTTTTTATTTCCTGTAAAGATAACTTAGCAAGAATGGAGTTATAAGTGTTGTTACAAGAATCATTATAACAAACCCGTTGTAAACAACCTGATTTACAAACCCTCTTGAAAGTGCAATAGCTGCTATAACAAGTCCAACTTCTCCTCTCGGTATCATTCCAACTCCAACTTTTAATGACTCATCAAAACTTAATCCATTAAAATAACTTGCTAAACCACATCCAATAACCTTTGAAATAATGGCTATTATCGTCAAAATAAGTGTGAAAAGAAGGTTAAGATCATGTAAATTGATAGATGTTTTCACACCAACAACGAAAAAGAAAAATGAGATGAAGAGTGTATCCACTATGATATGCGTATTATCTAAAATTCTTTTAGAAAATCTTGTTCTTGATATAGAAACACCCGCAACATAAGCACCAGTTATTCCGGCTATACCCATCTGTTCAGAAAAATATGAGAGAAAAAGCATAAGAATTACGGAAAGACTTAAAACCATATCATGTGACCTGAAATTTGAAACAAAATGAAAAGCCCTGTTTATAATGTAAACATAAAGTATGTAGATAAAAGCTATCAAAAGTAAAAGTTTCAAAATCACAAGATAAAAGTTCCCGGAATGGAATAGAAAAACGAAAGAGATTGACATGAAAAGTATTCCGATAACATCATCTATAACAGCAGCGCCAAGAATCGTTATTCCACTTCTTGTATTCAGTTTACCAATCTCAAGAAGTGTCATAACTGTTATAGAAACCGATGTTGCAGTAAGAGTCAAACCTATTATGTAACTTGCATTGAAACTGAATTTCATCAACAGAAACAGAAAAGAGAGAAAAAATGGTACAAAAACTCCAGATAAAGCTATAATTAAGGATGCTTTCCCTTGCTTTTTTATACTTTCGAGATCTGTTTCAAGTCCAGCAAGAAACATAAGAAAAAGAATACTTATATCTGAAAAAAACTCTATGGTTTTATCAACTCTTATAATTTTCAAAACTGGACCACAGATTATTCCAAGTAATATTATACCAATAACAGAAGGTAATTTTAACCTAACAAAAATTTCGTTTATTATTTTTGTGGTTATAAGGATGAAAACAAAAATAAAAATTTCAGTCATTTTCTACAACCTTGTAATAGAATTCTCCATCAAATTTATCTATCTTTAAATTATCTTTCAACTCTTTTTCAAGATCTTCAAGAATCTTTTTCAAACTTTCACCATCCATTCCTAAAGAGACAGATATCTGTTCAAAGGTGCATGGCCTTCTTTTCAAAAGTTCTTTTACTTCCTCTTTCCCAACATTTGAACGATTATCTTTTTTCCCTGAAAATGACAGATCTATCTGAACAAAATCTCCAAGAAGATTCTTTATCCTTTCTTTATCCTCTTCTTCAATCGGTTTAGCCTCTTTATATGCAGGAGGTCTTATAACCGTGTTTATCTGAACCTTATCAACCTTCATCCTCTCGATTATCTTTCTCAAACTTATAAGATCGTTATCTGAATCGTTAACCCCTTTAACAAGCAAAATTTCAAGAAAGAGTTTTCCTTTATACTCCTTTGAAAATTTTATCAAACCTTCTATAATGATTGATAGTTTTAAATCTTTATGCGGCTTATTAACTTTTAAAAAAGATTCCTCACAAACAGAATCCAAGGATGGGATAACTATATCAAAATCCATAGATTCATTCCTTACATCCTCTCTGAAAAACAAAGAACCATTTGTTAATAGTGTTATGGGTAAAGTTGTTAACTTCTTAACCTCACTTAAAATCTCTCCCATCTTTACATTAAGCGTAGGTTCACCCGAACCGGTGAAAGTTATACAATCTATCCTACCTGTATAACTTCCCAAAAAATCTTTTATCTGTGAAACTATCTCTTTATCGTTATGAAAATCTATTCTTTCTATTATTTTGTTTGTAGTTTTACCAACTTCGCAGTAAATACAATCATAGGAACAGAATTTTCTCTCAACAAGATCTATTCCGAGAGAATATCCTAACCTTCTTGATGGAACTGGTCCAAATATAAATTTTTTATTCATAGTATGTAATTATAACAAAACTTATATAAAAGTCAAATTTTGCTACTGTAGTGTGATTGAATTATTTATATACCACTTCCCTTCTCTTTTTATAAGGAAATGTTCCATGTTAGATTTATGTTCCTCTTCTCCTTTTACTGTAAAATACATTCTCACCAAAACTCTGGCTGTATCATCAGCCAAAGAAATTATCGAAAAAGTATCTATCTTAACTTCTACATCCATATTTTTAAAAATGAATCCAACTATATTTTTGGTAGAGTTATATTCTGCTGTATCTTTTGGATCAATGGTTTCCATGTAAGTTTCAATATCCTTTTTGTTCATAGCATCCACATTTTTGTAAATAACCTTTTTAATTTTTGCAGAATCACTGTTGAAACTACAGGAAATCAAAACAATCAAAAAAAAGAGAATCGGTAAAAATTTTTTTAACATTTAAAACTCCTTTTATATTATTAAATCAACCAAAATAGGTATCAAAAGTATAGGTAAAGTTGAGGGAAAAAGTATCCTGTAAACCTTTGACCAATCAGCCTTAAAATATTCCCTTGTCAAAGACAAACATAGATGAACTGGTGAAAGTAGAACACCAAAAAAACCGGAAGCATAGAATAGTGTTAGTTTGACAAAATCGACTGAACCATTTGCTTTTAAAATTATAGTTGAAACTATGGGAAGAAGGATCCCAACATAAGCTTGATTAACACCGGTGAATATTCCGATAAGTATAGGAATGAAAATCAAAAGAATATAATATGTTGCTTTATAGTTTTGAAAAAGAAGAAAATTGTTTTTTATAATTTCAGAATTTGAAAAAAAATCTTTAAAAACCATAACTCCAACTATTAAAAGTATCATATCTAAAGAAAAGGATTTAACAAAAATTTCTAACTTTTTTTTGATTCCAACATTCAAAACTATAAGGAAAAAAATTGAAATCGAGAAGACTATTATCTCCTCTCTTAATTTCGTAAAAAGAATCAAAACAACTATCAAAAGGACAGGTAAAAAACCTAAGAAAACATTAAGTAAACTCCCAGATAAAGGGATTTTTCTTTCAACTTTAACATTTTTCAACTTTTTGATAAAAAGGATACCTATCAATAACGCTAAAATAGTTAAGTAGAATTGGTGTTTCATAATCTGTTTTATAGGTATATTCAAAATGTTCGAAGTCAATATCAATCCTGGATACAATGGCCAAAAATATTCCCAGATGTGTCTGAACCAGTAGTTGACAAAAGTTTTTTCTTCAGGTTTCATATCTATCTTGTCACCCAATTCGTTAACGATCTCGGAAGGGAACAATGCACCACCAGGCATTGGAAGAAGTCCAATGAACATGGGTGGAAAAATTATCGCATACTTTACATCTTTGAAAATTTCAAGCAAACTTTCAGATAAAGATTTTATTCCTTTTTCCTTAATAACATTTGAAAGAAGTAAAACTGAATATATTATTACAACAGTTTTGATTGTTGTATAGGATGTAATAGATTTAAAAAAAACATCTGTTATCTCTTTAAATCCAGAATAAAAGAATAAACCGACAAGAAAAGATGATATCAAAAGAGATATCCCTATATTGATTTTAAACCTAAGAGAAACAACAAATAATACAAGTATGAAAAAAATTTTTACCCAAAAAAACATCATTCACCTAAATTTAAAAGTGGAACAAGGTTTTTATCGAAAGGAAGTATAACTATCTTAGAGTTTTGTGTATTCAAAAGTTCCTTAAGATTCTGTATGTAATACCACTGTAAATACTGTCTGTTCAAAGATTCTGAGATCTTTTTCTGAGCCTGAGCTATACCTTCTGCTTCTATCAGTTTTCTTTCCTTTTCCTTCCTTTCCTTTTCAAGTACATAAACCATTTTTTGTGATTCCTGTTCTGCAGCTATCTTTTCATCTATAGCGGTTTTTACTCTCGTTGGAAGATCTATATTTCTGAGTAAAATTTTATCAACTATTATCCCCTTTTCAAAAAGATTCGCATAAAGCTCATCGAATATCTTTTTTGATAAATCTTCCCTTTTTTCAGAAAATATTTCTGAAACATTGTATAAAACTGTTGCATTCCTTATTGAAGTTCTTATCGCAGGTCTCACTATTTTTTCAACATAGTTTGTTCCAATGTTTTGATAGACATCAACAGCTTTTTGTGGATCGAGTTTATACCACACGCTTATATCGAGCGAGATTGTTAAACCATCCCTTGTCAATGAGGTTATAGCATCATCTCCCTTTTTTACACCCTCCTCTTTAGCTATAGACATTGTGTAATCCTGTGTTCTCACATCCATCATTACCACCTGAACAAAAGGAAAAACGAAGTGTAAGCCATTCTTTAAAACTTTTTTGTTAAGGTTTCCAAAAAGTACCTGCACACCAACATAACCTGGTTGTACTATTCTTACAGAACTGACAAGAATAATAAAAATGAGTAAGATGGAAACCGTTATAAAGAGATTTTTTCTATTAATAAATCTAATTTTCAATCCAGCATTCGTTGCAATAAAATATCCTATTATCAAAAGAAAAATCAAAAAAATTACTAATGGCATTTATCCCCCTTTTTTAAGATTATCGAACATTTCCTTTAGGGTTTCGTAATCGAAACCTTTTCTATAATACCTTTGGATTACCTTTTCATCAAGATTCTTTTCTCTTTTCAACAAATTTTGAAGAACTTCTTTTTCATCATAAGAATCAAGGAAATCTTTAATATAATTTCTATCAACATTCCCTTTGAATTTTGAAAAAATTTTATTTTCTATCTCTCTTTTAGAATATTTCTTTTGGGATGAAAGGTAATCGAGGTAATCTTTAAGATAGGAAATATCATCTATCAAACCATTATTTTTGAATTCTAAAATTAATGTTTCTATGATCTCTTTATCAACCTTTCGAATAAGAAGTTTTTCTCTCAACTTTTGTTCCGTGTATCTTTTTCTCGATATTATGTTGTAAAGATACCTTTTAGAATCATATATCTGCGTCTCTTTTTTTAAATTTTCAATAAGGTTATCATCAACCTCTTTGCCAGAAAAGAGATCAAATTTCAACAAAAGTTGATCATAGGTTGAAAGAGAAAATTTTTCATCAATAAAAATATTCACTTTCTCTTTATTTCTCTTTGCTCTCTCTATTTTTGTTATCTTCAACTATCATCCCCAAAGCTTTTCTTATTTTAGTTTCTATCTCATCCGCCACCTTCTTATTCTCTCTTAAAAATTGTCTCACATTCTCTTTTCCCTGTCCAAGTTTTATATCTCCATAAGAAAACCATGCTCCAGTTTTTTCAATAATGTTCAAACTTGTTCCAAGATCAACTATCTCGCCATCCTTAGATATTCCCTCTCCAAAATATATTGAAACGAGAGCTTTTTTGAATGGTGGTGCAACTTTGTTTTTTACTACTTTAACCTCAATGTTGTTTCCAACTTCCTCTTCACCAACCTTTATAGAACTTATTCTTCTCACTTCAAGCCTTACTGAAGCATGAAACTTTAGAGCAAGCCCTCCCGGCGTTGTCATAGGGTTACCAAACATAACACCAATTTTGTATCTCACCTGATTTATAAATATTACTGCAGTCTTTGATCTGTTTATAACAGCGGTAAGTTTTCTCAAAGCTTGAGACATCAACCTCGCCTGCAATCCCATGTGAGAATCACCCATATCTCCCTCTATCTCTGCTTTTGGAACAAGTGCTGCAACCGAATCAATAACTACAACATCTATACTTCCACTACTAACAAGTTTTTCAGTTATCTCAAGAGCCTGTTCACCCGTATCAGGTTGTGATACAAGAAGGTTATCTATATCTACTCCGAGTTTCGTTGCATAAGTTGGATCGAGAGCATGTTCTGCGTCAATGTAGGCAGCCATCCCTCCATTTTTCTGAGCTTGAGCAACAACCTGTAAAGCGAGTGTAGTTTTACCACTTGATTCTGCACCATAAATTTCAACTATCCTTCCCCTCGGAATACCACCAACTCCCAAAGCAGCATCTATAGCTATTGAACCTGTTGAAATTATATCTCCAGCAACCATACCCTTGTCACCAAGACGCATTATCGCACCTTTTCCAAAATCTTTCTCTATCTGTTTCAATGTCATTTCAAGTGATTTCATTTTGTTACTATCCATATCTATACCTCCTGATTTATTTCATGTAAAGGAATGTAAATTGGTTGATTATCGACAAATTTCGACTCAAAAAGAACCAAAGAATTTATAGAGTATTTCTTTGATTCGAAGAATGTTTTCTTCTCGTTTACAAATTTAAAAAGTAGATTTCCATCGAATTCTTCCTTTATTCTCGCTATAGTTATATGAGCGTTAAAATTTTTTCTATCAAAATCTATCCCTTTTTTAATTAGATTTTCCCTTATATTGCCCACAGTATCCTTCAATTCATCAGTTACTTCAAGGGAATAAAAGAATATCGCAGGATAGTTGTTTTTGTTAAAGAATTTTAAGCCTTCACCTTTTACCTGTATGGATTTGAAATTGACAGAATTCATTATATCTATAATCTGTGGAACAACCTTTTCATCCACCTGACCTAAAAAAGCAACTGTTATATGCATGTTATCAGGTTTAACCCAATTTACACCTTTAAGCTCAAGATTGTTTTTTATTTTATGTTGAACAAGCAAAAGTTCATTTTTTAAATCTGATGGAATTTTAAAGGCGATGAATAATCTTTTACTCATTCTTTATCCTCCTTAAAATTGAAAAAATCGAAAGATTAACAGATTTCTGTCTTACAATATCCCTGCTTCCATTAAAAACATACTTCTCAGTTTGTAATCTATTTTTGTAAAATGTTGAAATGAAAACTGTTCCAACAGGTTTTTCTATACTGCCACCTGAAGGACCAGCGATACCGGTTATTGAAACGGAAATATCAGATCTAAAAATTTTAGAACAATTTTTTGCCATCATCTCTGCAACTTCAGAAGAAACTGCACCATATTTTTCTAACAGTTTTCTATCAACTTTCAGAATACTATTTTTTGAACCGTTCGAATAAACAACTACTCCACCAAGAAAAAATTTACTCGATCCTTCAATGTCTGTAAGGTATTTTGATAAAAGACCTCCAGTGCATGACTCTGCAACGGAGAGTTTTAAATTCTTCTTTTCCAACTCTCCTTTTAGATAAAGGTTTAAATCTTTAGCATCAGTTTCAAGAAATTTTCCTTTAAATTTATTCTTTAAAAATTTTAAAATTTCCTTTTTTGAAAAGTATAGATCAATAAAACCAAAGATTGGATAGAAGTGTATATCTGAAATAGTTTTTGAATCGAATTCTTCTTTCAGTAACTGATATATCTGAGTTTCTGTAGTATCAAAAATTTTTATATTATATTCTTTCCTAACTGCCCTGTTTGGAATAACCTTTTCAAGAACATTATCTGTTATCCATTCAACCTCTCTCGTTACACCGGGTAATAAAAATATTTTTACACCTTTATAAACAATAGAATGGCAGAATGCAATTCCTGCGCCATTTTCAAATATTTTTGAACCACTTATAGTTAATGATTGTCTTATTAGAATTTTGTTATCAGCTTTCATCTTTTTGGAAATTTTTTCATATATCTTTTCAGAAAAAACAAGTTTTCTTTTTAAGGATTTCGCAACAGCACTTAATGTTATATCATCGACTGTTGGTCCCAAACCACCTGTTATAACTATAATTTTGGAATCTTTAATCGAAAGATGTAAAACTCTATTTATATTTTTAAAATTGTCTCCAACGAAATATTTGCCTGTTATGAAATATCCTTTTTTCAAAAGCAAATTTGAAATTATCGTTGAATTTCTTTCAACTATTCTGTTTTTTAAAATCTCATCCCCAACTATTATTATTGATGCTTTCATAAAATAAAAATTATAAAATGTGTTATAAGGTTTGCCAGAATTCCTGCCATTATATCATCAAGAAGTATTCCAGTTGCACCTTCAATTTTTTCAAATCTATCGAGAAAAAAAATTTTTGAAATATCGAGGTATCTGAAGATCAGAATTGAAATAAATATAACTAAGAAATTTTTTGGTAAAAACATTATTGAAATTGTAGCTCCAACAAGTTCATCTATAACTATTCTTTTATCATCTCCAAAAAATTTTTTCGAGTTGGATATCGAAATATATGAAAGAAAAAGAATCAAAGAGAAAAAATCAAATAGAATAGTGAAACTACCTTTTATAAAAAAGAACCATAAAAAAAGAAGAAGGAAAGAAACTATTGTTCCGCCACCTTTAATTTTTCCTATAAAAAAAACAGTATTGATAACAGAATAAAAGAATTCGATCATCTGTAAATCTCTGGAATCTTTTTAAGTTCTTTTATCTCTTCCTGTGAGAAAAGGGTAAGATAGTTTAAAATTATTATAATCCTTTTTTCGTTTTTAAAAATTCCAACACCTTCTATATATTCCAATTTATTTTCTGGAAGAAAAGGTGGAATACTTTTTATATCTGGTTTTTCAAGCTTAACTATTCCAATGAGTTTATCAACATAAAAACCTATCCTAAGTTCGTCGAGTTTCATTATAACTATAGAGCCGTTTTCACTCCTCCTATTAACTTTCAACCCAAACTTTTCTCTAAGATCAAAAAGAGGAAGAAAACCTTCTTTGTCGTTTAAAACTCCAAAAAAACTTTTGCTTTTCATTCCAATATCCAAAGGATCCTTATATTTTATTATCTGCCTTACAAGGTCAGAATCAATTCCATACTCCTCTTCGTTCAATTTAAAAGAAACATACTCTTTCTCTTCTTCAGAATCATCTTCCCTTTTTAAAGAATTTTCATCTTTTGAAAAATACTCACTTTCAACTTTTTGCTCAGGATTTTCTCTCCCTTCCGAAAAATCATCTTTTAAAGGTTTTGAATTTTTTTCATCAACTTTCAGATCTTTTATCTCTTCTTTTTCAATTAACTTTTCATCTTCACTTTTTGTCACTTCTTTTCTTTCTTCAACTTTTTCTTTTTCCTTATCATCTTTACTTTTTGTTTTACCAACATTGAAAAGAGATGAAAGATCAATTTTCTTTTTCATACTTTTCCCCCAGAATCTCTTTTAATTTCATTTCAGATTTTTGAGCCCACTTACTGAATCTGTTTTTTTTAATAAGGTCTTTCAAAGTATTGATACCTTTTTTTTCCATGCCAGATTTTATATAAACTAATCCCAAATAATAATAAGCTTCAAGTAAATTTGGACCTATCTTTATAGCTTCCTTCAAAAAATTAACCGAATCATCAAACATTTCCCTTTCCATGTATATAAGACCGAGATAAAAGTTCGCATACATTAAAGCAACTTTGTCATTTGAATTTTTTAGAACAAATGTTAGATGTTCTATCGCTTCTCCATAGATACCTTTCTTGAAACAAACAAAACCAAGGTTATTTTTTGCTATAGAGTTTTCAGGATCTATCTGTAAAACTTTTTGAAAGACTATCATAGCATCATCATACCTTTCCTTGTTTATATAAGCCCATCCCAAAAGATCCAAAGTCTTGACATCGTTTGGAGCAAGAGAGCTCGCTTTTTCCAAAACCTGAATGGCATCATCGTACTGTTCTTCAACTAAAAAATTCCATCCCTTGTCTATATAAGTTGTCAGATCAACTTTCGATATTCTCATATTCTGAACAAAGTTTTCAAAAGAACTTTTATCTGTTTTTTTACTTTTTACCTTTTTGGCTAATTCTTTTATCTTTAAATTTGACTGAACAAGGAACTCGTTAAGATCTATTATCTCTTTATAAAGGTTTAAAATCTGATTTTTTATAGTTTTCTCATCAAATTTATTCGAGTCTATCTGGGCTGAAATAATATCTATTTCTTTCTCAAGTTCTTTTTTGAATTCTTTAAATTTCATTTACCAGTTCCTCTATCTTTTCTGCTATATTTTTTCTATCAAGCACAAAATCAACAGCCCCTGTTTCTTCAGCAGCTTTAGGCATTCCGTATATCAAAGCACTCTCCTTCGATTCAGCAATATTTTTTCCATTCATCTTCTTTATTATATTAACACCCTCACTTCCATCTTTACCCATCCCCGTAAGAACAACACCTATGATTCTGTTCCTAAAATGTTTTACAGCAGATATCATCATTATATCTGCGGAAGGTCTTACAGAATGGTAAGGTGGATCATCCGTATGTATTATGTATCCATTCTCATCAAAAACCATATGTTTTCCACCCTGAGCAATAACACAATCTCCATTCAAAAGTTTACAGTTATCATAAGACTCAAAAACATTCAACTGTGAAAGGGAATCTAACCTTTCTGCAAAAGATCTTGTAAAACCTGCAGGCATATGCTGAACTATTGCTATTGCTGCATCTATATTGCCCTTAATTTTTGGAATGATATCCATCAAAGTTTTTGGTCCACCTGTTGATGATGCTATAGCAACAAGTTTCGTTGCTTCGATTCTTTCCGATTTAAAAACCTTTTTACTTTTTTCAATCTCAACAATCTCACTACCAACATCTTTCAGGTTTGCTTTCAACCCTGCTTTCAGTTTTGTCAGGATCTCATTTTTTTTATCCTTGTAATCCAAAGATGAAGGTTTTTCAACAACATCTATTGCACCAAGTTCAAGTGCTTTTAATGCAATTTTTGAGCCTGTTTTTGTATATGAACTAACAATCAAAACAGGTATATTTTTTATCTTTAAAATATGCTGCAATGCTATAAGACCATTTACCTTTGGCATCTCTATATCTAAAGTCACTATATCTGGATCAACTTCTTTTATTTTGTCTATTGCTTCAAGTCCATCACTCGCTTCATCAACAACGGTAAACTCCTCATCGGAATTTATAATATCTTTCAAAATCCTTCTAATGAGAGCTGAATCATCAACCACAAGTACTTTAAATTTTTTCAAATGTAAATCTCTCCATTTTTTATTGAGATAACTCTTAAAATTCCAGTTTTAACATTAAACTCTACAGATCTGCTGTAATCACTTCCAACATCTTCAGCAACAACAGGTATCCTGAGTTCCTTAAGCATCCTTCTTGCAATTTCAACATTTCTGTAACCTATAGAATCCTCAACACTCTTTATGAATGTGGAAAACATGTTAGCTCCTCCAACAAGTTTCGATTCCATTCTGTACTTTTTTGCGCCAAGTTGTTCCATCTCCAAAATAAGGTTAGCAAGACCTGTATCACAGTATTTGTAAGGATTAAAAACAACATTAGAGTAAGTTCTTGAAGGTAACATGTAGTGTATCATACCACCTATTTTTTTTTCCCTATCGTAAAGAGTCAAAGCGACACAGGACCCAAGTCCTATTGTCTTTAAAATATCCTCCTCAAAACCTATATTTGCATCAGCAATCTTAATGTTGATTATCAATTTTTTTAAAAACCCTCTCTTTAATGTTTATAGACTTATAAAGTGTTTTTGTGTTACCAGTCAAGATCTCTACCTTGCCAAGTACAAGGATCCCTTCAGGAAGTAAAAGATCATAGAAGACATAAAACATTTTTTCCTGAAATTCTTTTGAAAAATAGATCAGAACATTCCTACATATTATAAAATCAAATTTGCCAAGAGTAAAGAGTATATTTTCTTCCTTTATATCTAAAATTTTAAAATATACATTCTCTTTCAATGACTCATCCAAATAGAAGTAATCTCCAATTTTTTTAAAATATTTTTTAACTTCCAAATCGTTAAGCTCTATAAGTGAATAGTCCCTGTACATACCTAAATGTGCCTTGTTGATAGCATCCTCATCAACATCTATTCCAACTATTTCATAGTTAAAATCTTTTTTAGCACTAAGTTTCTTCATAATTATGTTTAGAGAGTAAACCTCTTCACCTGTTGAACAACCTACACTTAAAATCCTTATCCTCTCTTTTTTTCTGATTAGTTCTGGGAAAATATATAGCTCAAGAAAATCGAAAGTCTCCCTGTTTCGAAAAAACCTCGTTACATTTATTGTTAATGTTTCTTTTAATATGTTTAATTCTTCTTTATCACTTTTCAAAAATTGCAAATATTCCAAAAAAGTTTTCTTTCCTGTAGCTCTCATCCTTACCATAAGTCTTCTTTTAAAAGGTCTCTCCTTATATATACTTCCATCTATACCTATCTTTTGACTTATGAAATCCACAAGGATCTTATAATCTATCTCATCCATTTTTTACTGTGTTTATAGTTTTTTTCAAAATCTCATTGTTAGGTTGTAATTTCAAAGCTTCCTCCCAAAATTTAAGAGCATCATCCTTTTTACCTTTTCTGTATTTTATGTTACCCAGTTTATAAAAGACATCAAAATCACCTTTGTTAAGGTTTACTATCTGTTCAAGTATAATTTCCGCTGCCTCAAAATTTTTTTCGAGAAAATAAAAATCTACCAAAGATTTGTAAGGGAGAATCTCATCTCCACAGGTTTCTATACTTTTTTTCAAAAAATTTTCAGATGTTTCATGTTTTCCAACTGAAAGATAAATCTGGCCGATATTGTAATAGTATTGCCAAACGGATGGATCATTTTTTGATAGTTCAAAAAATATTTCGGTCGCCTGATTTACCATTCCATATTCAAAGTATATAAGGGCCAAATAGTATTTCGCATATTTTAGTCCCTTCTCTATATTCAAAGCCATTCTTAATTTTTCTTCAGCCTCAGTAAAAAGATTCTCCTTAAAAAGTAGAATTCCATAGTTTGCAAGAATCTTTGGATTTTCAGGCTCCAATTTTACAGCCCTTTCATAAAACTCTTCAGCTCTTTCAAACATACCTAACCTTTCATAGGTGAGAGCAATATTGTTAAAAAGGGATACATTTACTATGCCCAATTTTAAAAGTTCCTCAAAATATTTTAAAGATTCATTGTAATTGCCCATTCTAAAATATATCAAACCAAGATAAAAATAAGACTTCGCGTCACTCTTATCTATCTGAATTATGTGCTTAAACTCTCTTATCGCTTCATCATACATCTCCGTTAAAAGGAAGGCAATTCCAAGGTTGTAATGTTCCATTATCTTATTATGAGAATCTATAGCTACTTCAGAACTCTTCTCTTCCCCAGAATATATATATCCGAGTTTTAAAAGTGTGTAAAGTTCTTTACCTGTTTCATATTTGCCTATAGTTGAGTTTTCAAAAATATCTTTCAATGTTTTATAACCATCAACGAGAGAAAAAATATACCTTGTTGACTGATTTTCAATATCTTCTTCTTTTTTTATACCTGTTTTTACAAGAACCGTTTTTTCGGAAGGTAACTCTTTTTCAATAATTGACCATTCATCTATTTTTCTTGCCTCTTCAAGTAAAATATCGTCAGCCTCTATCTCAACAGTTATCGTCTCGGTAACTGGTTCTATGTTAGGTTCAAAATTAAAGAATCCACTCTTCCAGGTTAAAAGAGTAAAGATACTATCTGTTATCTGCTGTTTGATCCTTTTCTCAAGAACCTCTTTAGAAACAAAATTCATCTCAACAAGTATATCGCCCAATCTTTTTGATGATTTTATCTCCTCTTGATACTCTAAAGCTTTTTCAAGTTGTTCTTTGGTTATATCGTTTGATTTCAAAAGAAGATTACCTATTCTTTCTTCCCTATTAACTATAGAGCAATATATTATTTTTCCATCTTTGAAAAAAATATCTCCAAAGTTCTTTTTGTCTGATACACTTAAAACACCTGTTTTTCTTCCAAGTGAAAGTAACTGTATTATATCAGGTAAAGATGCCTCTTGAAGATTTCCTCTTATTGCCATTATCAAACCTCAAACTCTACATACAATCTGTCAGTATCGTTGATCCATTCCTTTATCAACTTTGAAGAATCATACTCTCCTTTTTTGACAAACTCTCTTTTTTTAACCGTTCCAGCGGGGAAGACCTTTTTTATGATTTCTTCATTTATGTTGTTTTGATATTTTTGTAGTTCAACAAAATATTTTTCAATTTCCGATAACGGTATCGAAACATAATCGAGTAAAAAATTGAAAATAATATCGTTTAATTTTATACCATACTTTTGCAGTAAATTTTTATAATAATTTTTTCTTATATAAAGTGTTGTTGGCTGTATATTGTAAGATGTGTACCTGTTAAAAAGATCGAGGATCTCTCTATCATCTATACTGAATTTTCTTTGGAGTGTTATAACTTTTACGATGTTAGATAAAAGTATATTCTTAACGATTGGAAGGTATTCTTTTTTTTCATAAATTCTATCAAGATCATCTATAAGAACAATGTCCGATTCATTTAAAAATTTCATCACATAAAAATTGTTAGATGCCTGCTCTATGTTATTTTTGTTGATGAATATTACCCTTTTATCTGTTAGATTATTAAAAAGTGCGTTCAGAATGTGTGTTTTCCCGGTTCCAGAACTTCCGGTTATTAGAACTATCTTATCGACATTTACACCATTAATTATCTCGTTAATTTTGTTAACAACATGTCTGTTGGAAGAATCTATTATAAAATTATCCATATTCATCAGAATACTCGATTCTTTTTCAAAGAAGGAAAAATAGTTTATCTTTTCTTTTAAAACATTTATCTTCTCTCGTAAAATTTCAACTCTATCTGGATCAAAGAGCATTGTTTCAATCTCTTTAGATTCAGCTTTAAACTTTTTTACATTCAAAAGACCATACTCTTTATGGAGTTCAACGAGTTTTTTTACATTTTCTGTAAACTTTTCAAATTCCCTTTTTATCTGCCCTATATCTTTTGAATTTATAACATTTTTAAGATTTTCAACATTGAAACCTTTCATCTCCCAAACATAAAGTTTTTCGATAAATTCTTCTCTATTTTCCTGTTCATCAAGCTTTTCTTCAACTCCAGCTTCTTTTTTCACCTGACTTATAAAATCTACAAAATTTATAAAATTGTTCTCATTTTTCTTCTCTTTTATCAGGTTATAGATTTTTGACTTTTGTAAAAAGAGTTTTATCCTATCAATATTTTTTATCTCATCTATTTTTTTTAATGAAGTTATTAAGAGAAAAGAGTTAGATTTTAAACTAAAGAAAAGATCCTCTATAATTTTTGAAAGTTCAGGATGTTTTTCTATATCATCAAAATTTTTTACAAGTAGTATATTAGCGTATGGGAAAATATTTTTGAATTTGACAAGAGTGTCTATCTTTTTCAACTCAAAAACCTGTTTTATATCTATTATAAAAAGATACAATTCTTTATATCTTTGAGAAAGGTCGAAAAAGAGTTTATCAACAAAATCGTTGGCTGAGTTATCGTTTGAATATATTATAACAGACTTGCTTGTAAGGTAACCTGTAGAAAGAGTGTAGGAATATTCAGATTTTAAGAATGGATCATTGGGTAAGTTTTCCTTTACCGTCTTTAAATTAAAACATGTAAAATTTTCTTGAAACTCTTTTACTTCATTTTGGTTCATCTTTTATTTTTTTCAAATCTACTTGTAAGGTTCTTTATAACTGAAAACATAGTTTCTTTTAAAGTCTCAAGGACACCTATACCTTTTGTTGCAACAGATTCAAAACTCTTCCATTCATTTTTGAGCTGCAATGTTGTTTTTATAGTTTCAATATCCAATGCTGTTGGAATGTCCCTTTTGTTGTACTGTATTATGAGTGGAATAGTTTCGATAGAGAGATTGTTCTCTTTCAGGTTTACAATTAAATTTTCAAAGGACTCTATGTTATCCTCCATCCTATCAGCCTGTGAGTCTATTACAAAGACAATTCCGTCCGCTCCCTGTAAAACGAGCTTTCTTGTTGAATCATAATACACCTGACCTGGAACTGTGTAGAGCTGGAACTTTGCATTAAAGTTACCTATTTTTCCAACATCGAATGGAAGAAAATCAAAAAAGAGGGTCCTATCCATTTCGGTTGCGAGTGAAGTCATCTCTCCCCTCTTATCAGGTGGTATTCTACTGAATATATATTGAAGGTTTGTTGTTTTTCCAGATCTGCCTGGTCCATAGTATACAATTTTACAGATTATCTCTTTTTTTGCATAGTTTACAAGTGACATATTTACCTCAATCACCTTTTATTGTGTTGAAAACATCCGAATCACTTGAATCGATTCCTCTTAATTTTAACTTGAACTCATCAACATTTGTTACAGCTTGTATCGCTTCATCGTAAGAAATTATTCCACTCTTATAGAGTCTCATAATAGATTGATCGAAGGTGTGCATCTGGTACATAGCACCCTCTTCTATAGCAGTTGGAATAAGAAGAGTTTTAATTGGGTCAAGTAGATACTCTTTTATTGTTGGAGTATTAATCATAACCTCCGTTGCTGGGACTCTTCCCTTTCCATCTATTCTTGGAAGCAATCTTAAAGATACAACACCAACAAGTGTTGTTGCTAAAAGAACCCTTATATGCTGTTGCTGATGTGGAGGATAGAATGAGAGTATTCTGTTAATAGTTTCCGATGCGTTCAATGTATGTAATGTTGAAAGAACGAGATGTCCAGTATCAGCAGCTTTTATGGCAACATCCATAGTATCAACATCCCTTATCTCTCCCATGAGTATAATATCTGGGTCCTGCCTCAAAACATGTTTTAAGGCGCTTTCATAGGAATTTGTATCGTTATTAACTTCTCTCTGTGAAATAACTGATTTTTTATCCCTAAAAAGATACTCTATAGGATCCTCTATCGTAATTATATTTTTTGAATAGTTTTCATTTATGTATTCGATCATCGCAGCAAGAGTTGTAGATTTTCCTGAACCTGTTGTTCCTGTAGTTAAAATCATTCCTCTCGGTCTTTCAGCCATTTCTTTTAAAACTGGTGGAAGATTCAATTCATCAATAGATTTCGCTGATATAGGTATTGTTCTCATAGCAATAGCAACACTTCCCCTCTGAAGGTAAACATTGACTCTGAACCTTGATAAACCTGCAACTCCTATTGCGAAATCTATCTCCTTTTTTGCTGCAAACTCTTCCTGTTGATTTTTGGTCATTATTTTCAAAGCAATATTTTTCAACTCATCTGGACTCATCGGTTCTTCTTTCAAAATCTGTAATTTTCCATCTATCCTTAAAATTGGAGGAGTCCCAGCTTTCAAATGGAGATCTGATGCTCCATCCTTAACCATCTTTTCAAGTAAGGTTTTCAATTCCATATTCTCTCCTTATTGAACTCTTTCAACATATTCGCCTGTTCTCGTATCGATTCTTATTTTATCTCCAACATTTAAAAAGAGAGGTACTGTAACCTTTAGACCAGTATCACAAACAGCAGGCTTGCTTCCTCCAGAGACAGTATTCCCTCTCACTCCGGGCTCAGTTTCAACAATTTCAAGTTCTACGAATATTGGCACATCGATATCTATGACTCTATCCCCGACAGAAAGAAGTGTTACATCCATATTCTCTTTCAGATAAAATTTTTTTTCCTGCAAAATATCCTCTCCAACACTTATCTGCTCAAATGTTTCGTTGTTCATAAAAACATATTCTTCTCCATCCCTGTACAAAAACTGGAAAGGATTCCTTTCAAGTTTTATCTCGTTTAAACTCTTTCCAGAATCGAAAGTCATATCTACAATATTACCATTCTCAAGATTCCTCAACTTTGTTCTAACAAAAGCTCCCCCTTTTCCAGGTTTAACATGTTGAAAATCTATCACAAGATAGATCTTCCCTTCATATTCGAATGCAAACCCTTTTCTTATATCTGCCGTTGTAGCCATTAAACCTCCATCACTTTTTTCTTTGATTTATGAATTTTATCCATTCTTGAAAGTTCCCATCAAAGGAAACATTCTCATTCTTCTTCTCATCTTTTCTATTTTCTTCTTTTTTTTCTTCAACTTTTTCTTCTTTCGGCTCTTCAATTGAAACTTTTGAACTATCCTCTTTTTTCAAACTGAAATCAACTTCTTTCTTTTCCTCTATTTCAGATTCTTTTTCATCATTTGCTTTCTTTTCTGTTTTTTCCTCTATATTTTCATCAATCTTTTTTTCTTCATCTTTGGAAACGGAATCAACTGCACCAAACTTTTTCTCAAAATCTTTTTTCTCCTCATCCGTGACATTTTCAACAGACAAAGTTTTATTCAACCTTTCTATAAGTTCAGCCCTGTTCTCTTTTTTCTCTTCATTGTTATCTTTAAACATCTCCTCATCTACTTCCTCTTTTATCATAAGTTCCCTAAGTGTTCTGATTTTTTCAGCATACTTTTCTTCATCTGGATTTTGACGGAGCAGTATCTGGTATATCTCCAAAGCTTTTTCATATTTTTTCTGCTCTATATAAATATTAGCTATCTCCTCTGAAAAATATTGGTATTTTTTAGTACCACTCAACTCGTAGGGTATTATTTTTTTCTCCTCAACTTTCTCCTCTTTTTTTAAAAAAGGATCAACATCTTTCTTTATAAACTTTTCTTCATCAATAATATTAAACTCTTTACTTTCAACAACATTCTCTTTTTTTTCACCTTCATCTTTTTTTAAATCGTAGGAATTTTTTGATCCTTCAGATTCTTTTTCTTTGTTTTTTTCTACCTCTTTTTCTTGAACTGCTTTTTCCTTTTTTTCTTCCTTCATTTCTTCTTTCTTTTCTTCATCATCAAAACTTATAACATTTGAAGAATGTTGAATTATAAAATCATCAATTATATTTTTCTCTTCCTTTTCATCCTTTTGGACAACCTCTTTTTTCTCTTCCTCTTTCTTTAAAATTTTCTCCCTTTCCTCTTTTATCCTTTTCTCTTCATCGATTTTCCCTTTTATTATTTTAATTTCCCTCTTCGCATCCTCATTCAAAGGGTCAAGGAAAATTATCGTATCATACAATTTTAAAGCTTCCTGAAGATTACCTTCCCTTTTCCTTATTTCTGCAAGTTCATTGAGTGCAACAATGTTCTGTGGGTCAAGTTTTATTACCTTTTCAAAATTTTTTGAAGAGTTGGTAAAATCTTTTTTTTCTTTAAGAGATTTTCCCATAAGTACAAGCGCTGAAACATTATCAGAGTTATACCTTAACCCTTCCTTTAAAACCGAAATGGCATCATCAACCATACCTATTTTAATATAAATGTTCGCAAGTTTTATAAAAGATTTCGACTTTGGATTTTTAGCAATATCTTCAAGTAACTCTTTTATCTCTTTCTCATACATACTATAAGAATTCAAAATTCCTCCAATAATTGCTATTAAAATATAAATTATAATTAAAATAAACAAAAGTGTCAACAATTCTTTTGTATTGAATCTTGTTCAAAATATTATATAATTTTTTATATGAAAAAGATTATTGTTGTTGAAGATGATCCAGATATCGTTGAACTGGTTATAGATATCCTTTCAGACAGTTACCAGATAACTTATGAAACTGATGTTGAAAAATTGTTTAAAAGGACAGATATGGAAACATTCGATCTTATAATAACTGATTTCCTTTTGGAAAAATACTCTGCAAAAGATATAATAGAAAAATTCAAAAATAAAAAATTTCTTATAATTTCTGCTTTATCTGATAATTCTTCACAAATCTCGTCTTTAGTTGATAACAAGAAAATTTTTTATCTCCAAAAGCCTTTCGTTGTAGATGATTTGATGGATAAAGTGGATAATATTCTTAAGTGAACTTTTCGAAACTTTTCATAGTCTCTTTATACTCTTCACCTTTCAACATACTTTGAAAATGGTCAAGTGATAGATAGATATAAATTACAGCAAAAAGTAAAGACATCCCAACATATATAGCGCTATAGTTCTTCCAGTAGAGAATTATGGGAAAAATTGAAAAGAGTATCAAACCAAGTAATGCTGGTCTTTTTATTATAGGTGTTAGTACCATAAAAATAAAAAGATAAGATATCAGAATCTCCGGGAAAATTGCAAGAAGTGCACCTAAAGTTGTTGCAAGCCCTTTTCCTCCCTTAAAATTCAGAAATATAGGGAAAACATGACCCAAGACCGCAACAAGACCAGAAAAAACTGTTAAAAGATCTTTTTGAATTAGATTGTCGGGACAAAATTTTCTTACAAGTATAACAGGCAAAGCTCCTTTAGAAATATCAAATATCAATGTTAAAATACCTATAATTTTACCACCTTCAATAAGAACATTAGTAGCACCTATATTTTTTCTTTTCCCTTCTTTTCTTATATCTTTTCCAGTTTTTAACTTATAAAATAGATAACCTGAAGGGAAAGACCCGACAAGGTAAGAAAAAATCAAAATCAAAAATAAATATATGTACACTTTCATATAAAATAAAAGAGGGCTTTTTTAAAGCCCTCTTTTTTTGTTATTTTACTTCTCTTATTATATGTGGTGTTATGAATATCAAAACTTCTTTATTGTTCTTTTGAGATATATCCCTCTTGAATAGATGTCCTAAAATAGGAATCGCTCTTAGAATCGGTATTCCACTTTCAGATCTCTGATCCTCCTGCAATATGAAACCTCCCATAACAACAGTTTCACCATCTGAAACCATCTGAACAGTTTTAGCCTGTGTTTTATTTATTATAGGTTGACCACCAGCATCTGCTGTAACTGTTGAAAGCTCAGCTTCTATTTCAAGAGTTATATCCTCTGATGAGTTAACATGTGGCACAACATTTAAAATAGTACCAACTGTGTATTTTGTATAGTTAACCGTTCCATCAGTGTTTATTGTAGTTAAGAAAAATTCTTTTCCACCAAGTATGTTAGCCTCTGTGTTGTTAGTGGTCGTTATTCTTGGATTTGAAACTGTTTTAGATTTACCAACAACCTCAAGAGCATCAAGCTTTGCACTCAACTGACCGAAATCCCTTGTTGTTCCTATACTAACAGTTCCAGAAGTTGCACTTGAAGGACCAACACCTTGAATACCTCCACCAACTGTAACCTGATTTATTCCAACATTGTTTAAAGTCCATGATATTCCAAGTTCTTTTGAATTGTTTAACTGGATCTCAACAACTTTTACAACAATTTCAACCTGAAGATTTTTCTTATCAAGGTCCTCTATTATACCCTGTATCCTGCTTTGAACATCCTGAATATCTTTGACTATTATAGAGTTTGTTCTCTCATCTATTGTTATTATTCCCCTTTTTGAAAGAACAGGTCTTAAAGCGTTCTGTAAAACTTTAGGGTTTGCAAATTCCAACTTATACACTGTTGTTATAAGTGGCAAAGCATCCTGCATTGCTGTTTGTTCAGAAGAAAATTCTTTGTATGTCCCAACTCTTATCATATTTGGGTATTCTTGATATGTTAAACCAGCGAGTCTTGTTACCATATCGAATATATCCTTCCATGGGACATCTTTCACATGCACAGTCACCCTTCCGGTCACGGAACTTGAAATAACAAGGTTGACTCCAACATAGTCAGCTATTCCTCTCAAAAGTGTTACAACATCAGCATTCTCAACATCGAGAGAGATTAAAAAGTCAGAATTTTTATTTGTAGCACCTTCCATTTGTTCTTTTGCTTCAGGTTTTGAAAGGGATGCCTTCCATAGTGGAATATCTGTCTTTGCTGTTTTATCGAGTGTTATCACTATGTCATTTCCTTTGTACTCTTTAGAATATGAATACTTATCATCAGTCTCAATCATAATCCTTAAAAAGTTTGTCTCATAATCTTTTATGATCTCAAAAGAAACTATTCCAGACCCATTGTTAACTTTATAGTATCCACCATTCAAACCATTATCTATACCGATAAGGTCTATCACTAGCATGTTCGGTGAAGTTATCGAAAAATCAGTAAAATTGGCAACCTTGTCAAGTGAAAATCTTACCTGCGTTTTACCGGCAGATGTGTTAACCTCTATATCGTTAAGAAGCCCTAAGGAGAAAGCAGAAAGAGAAAGAAAAAGAACAAAGGACAAAATAAAGATTCTCTTAACCATTTATTACCTCACTTTTTTTTCTTTGTATCAATATTCTTAACCAATTTGATAACTTTATTTCTAACAACACCATACTCATCAAGTTTAAAAATAACTGAATCCTGTTCTATTTTTAGAAGTATTCCATTTTTTATTTTCTGTCCTTCGTAAAATATGAAACCTAACCCTGATGCATCTTTCAACAATGCGAGTTTCCCATTTTTGCCTTTTATCATTCCAAAATACATCGCACTCTCTATATCAATTTGAATTTTCCCTTCCCTCTGTTGTTCAAGTATTGAAACGAAAGGATCATTTTTTGTTTTTGTTTTAAAAGTGTATGTTTCGATTGTAAAGGGAAGAGTTGTTGTAGTATCGTACGGTAAAGAATCTGAAACAGTTTCCTGATTCTGTGTTTCAACATTCGTATCCGAATTTGAAACCAAACTGTCGGTAGTTTTTGTATTATCCTTTGGTGTTAACGCTTTGGAAGATTTTTCTATTGCTGAGTTTACAGGATTTCCCCTTGAGCATGATATAAAAGAGAATATCAAAAAAAGCGTTAACGATAAAAGAAGGATTGATCTATTTTTTCTTTTTAACATTTTTACCTTCCTCTGTTTTTGTTTGGGCTCCTGGACCTTTATAGTAGGTTGACATAGTTAAAACAACCTGAATAGTGTTAAGGTTTTCATCTGTTGTTTTCAAAGGTTTTATAGCTATACTGTTAACTTTGGTAATCCTCTTTTGATTCCCCATATCTGTTAAAAACTGTCCAAGAGATGAGTAAGTTGCATTCAATGTTATTTCATGGTTTAGATTAGCATAATCGTTTGTGACTGATACACTCAAAGGTTTAATATTCATTATTTTAACATTGTTTTTATTAGCGTAAACTGTCAGAGTATCAAGCGCATCTTCAAGGAGTTGGGAGTCTGGTAGCATTTTATTTGCAATTTTTAACTGGTTTTCAAGTATTTTCAATCTTTTTGAATATTCAGCATAACTTGCTGCAACCTTTCTCGCTTCGTTAACCTGAGTGTTAAGTTTATCGTTCTCAGCTTTCAGTTGAGCAATAGTTTTTGAATTTTTTGAATAGTCGAATTTCCAGTATAGAAAGAGGATCGCTATCAGAACAACCACCGTTACGATTGTTTTTATTAAATTATTTTTTTCCATCTGCCACCCCTATTTTTTGTAGGTACAATTTATTTCAAAAGAGATTATATCGTAGCCACCCTCTGGTTTGTTGACTATATCTTTCAATACAAAATTATCAAAATACTCATTCTCTTTTTTCATGTTTGTCAAAAGATCTGTTATCATAAGGTTTGAAAAGGTTTTTCCTTTCAACACCAACCTTTTCTCTTTTACTGTCAACTCTTCAAGCCAAACATACTCTGGAAGAAGTTGATTTAACTTATCAAGAAGTTGAGCGTAAGCAAACTTTCCGGCTATAAGATTTTTTATAGTTTCGATTTTTGCATTTATCTCATTCTCTTTTTCTTTCATCTTCTCAACTTTTGCAACCTCTTCCTGCAATTTTTTGAGTTCATTCTGTTTTTCACTTATCTTCTTTTTCAACTGGTTCATCTGTCCAACCTGTGAAAAATGTATTATAAATATCAAAATGAAAAGAAGGACAGCGACACCTATCGAAACGAAAAATCCGAGATTGGTTGGAATCTTTATACCTATTTTAGGTATTCCTCCCTCACTCTTTTTTCGCTTTCTCTCTTCTTCTGGAAGTAAATTTATCTCTATCATCTTTACCTCTCTTTTATGGATTTCTTAAACTCAAACCTATAGAAGGAACAAGTAATGGCGAAACTTTTTCCAATTCTTCGAGAGTTAAAAGCCCTTCTTTAATTTTTATTTTTTTGAAAGGATCAAGTTTCTCAACATTTATTTCAAATCTATTCTTAAAATAATCCAAAATCGCAGGTCCATTTGCTCCACCACCTGATAGGTATATCTTTTCTATCTTTTCTCTATTTGTAAAAGGTATAGCCCTTTCAATATGTGTGCATATCTCATCATAGAATGAGTCAAGCCCTTCCTTTATCTTTTCCTCAGGTATTTCGTTTAAAGTTTCACCTTTGAAAACTTTGTCCAACTGTTCTTTGGTTATTCCCGGTATCTTCTGAAGCAAAGATTTTATAGCAGTTGTGACATCTCTTGTAAAAAGGTTGTTTGTTCCCTCGATAAAGCTCAGTATTGTATTCTCATAACCGATATGGACTAATGTTACCATTTCGTTTGGAACTGGTTCATAATTCGCTTCAAAACAATTTTGGATAGTGAAAGCTGGAACATCGATAACAGTTGGATTTAACTCCATATCTTTGATAAGAGTTATGAATGGATGGAGAATCTCCTTTTTAGCTGCCACAAGCAAAACATCTATCTTACCCTGTTCATCTGAAGGTCCTAAAACTTTGTAATCGAGTTGAACATCCTCTATACTGTAAGGAATGTTTGTTTCAGCTTCCTGTTTCACCATTATTGAGAGTTCATTATCCTTCATCTGATCCATCTTCAATTTCTTTACTATAACTCCCCTTCCAATAAGAGCACAAGAAACATCTTTCTCTTTTACATCCCTTGAAACTAAAAGATTCTTAACTGTATCAACTAGCTGCAATCTGTCCATAATCTCACCATCAGCGATAGCGATATCTGAAAGTTCAGAAAACCCAAAATCTTTCAAAACAGGTTCCCCTGTTGAAAGATCTACGATTGAGTATTTTATGAAAGAACTTCCGATGTCAAGACCGAGATAAGTTTTTTTTCTTTTTTTAAAAGCCATAATACCACCTTTTTTATCCTTCAATAAATTTTTTTATTTCCCTGCCTTCGATATACCATTTCTTTCCAATCTTCTTTCCCTTTAAAAGTTTCATCTTCAAATGCTTTCTAACAGTCTGTTCTGTAACATTCAATATCTCAGCAACCTCTGAAACAGTATAAAGTTTATTTTCATCTATCTGTGATGGAATGACTGCCATATATCCCTCTTTTTGTATTTTTTTATGCTTTTATACATACTTGTATATATTTATACACATTTTATCCACAATGTCAATAGGTTGAAAACATTTTTAACATTTTTTTCTAAGTATATATTTGTTTACAACTTTTAAAATTTTTTAATGACTGAAAAATATTTTAAACAAAAGGATTCGGAAAAATATTTAATTTTTTGAAGATTTTCATTAGAGAAAATTTTTTCAAAAATGTGGATAACTTTTTTCTTGATATTTTAAAAATTTTTCATAAAATGTTCAAAAAGGGGTATATATGGAAAAAGAAAAGATTTTTGAAGAAGTTTTTGAAAAAATTAGAAATTTTGATCATAGTGACAGAAATAGTTTGTTAAAAAATATCGTAAACATTTTAAAAGAAAATTTTGAACATTATGACTGGGTTGGATTTTACCTTGTGAAAGAAGGTAAACTTGTTCTTTCAGAGTATAATGGAGAACCAACGATACATACAAAGATAAATTTCGGTGAAGGTATATGTGGGCAGGCTGCTGAAAGAAAAATAACTTTCATAGTTAAGGATGTTTCAAAAGAAAAAAATTATTTATCATGTTCCACAAAAGTAAAATCTGAAATAGTTGTTCCAATATTTAAAAATAGTAATATCGTTGGAGAACTTGATATAGATTCTCATAAAATAAACGCTTTCGATGATACTGATAGAAAATATCTTGAAAGTATATGTAAATATCTTGAGAATTTCTTTTAATCTATTATCGAATCAAGATAAAAATATTCTCCATTTTTAAAGAATCCTACTATTCCTGTTTCAAAATTCAAAATATACTTTTCATAAAATGTTGTATCTTTTTGATCAACCATCAACAAAATGTTTATAGTCACAAAATATGATGAAGTGTAATCTCTCAATGTTTTTACAGAATCAACAAAACAGGAATAAAAGTATTTTAAACCGTTGTTCTCATAACTTTCATATATTTTCTGATCTTTTAAAAGGTAAGTCGAAAAAAATGGAATCTCATAAGGATACCCCTCGAAAAGAATCCTTTTATATTCAAAATCTCCAAGATGGTAAAACAGATTTTCTTGATAATCAAAATTATACCTTTTATACTTTATTCCTTCTATTGTAGTATCACCTGTAAACTGAATAGTTGATATATTATTATTTTTATCAGAATAATACCTTATAGAGTATTTTACATCATCGTTCAGAAAGCTCGTTCCTGTGGTGTTTATTATGTTGTAATCAAGACCACAGTTAAAAGTCAGCAAAGATAATGTTAAAATTAAAAATAAAATTATCTTTTCCATCAAAAATTTTCTCCCTCAAATATCCAACAGAGAAACCAAAAAATGTTTCGAAAAACTTATAATCGAAATTTAAATAAGGTGAAAGAAATTCACAAAAACCTTTTTCAACATTATCGTTATCTCTCTTTTCAATATATGAAAGACCTAAATCAGTTTGAAAAGATACTCTGTAATTATCTTTCTCAATGAAAAAAAGTTTGTATCCGCATCCAAAATTTATCAGATTCAGACGGTAGGTTTCCCTATATGTTTTATAAGAAGAGATCTCTGCTGTTGTTAAAAATGAAAAACTCTTCATCCTTAAAATCTGATAATCAACTTTTAACCCATTACCATTTTTAAGATAGTAAGACCAATCACCAAAAGGGATTTTCGTTGTGAATGAAATTCCTAAATCTTTTGAATAAATATTTACACTTAAAGAGAAAATAAATATAGTTAAAAAAATTTGGGCGAAACAGGATTCGAACCTGTGACCTCCTGCTTGTAAGGCAGGCGCTCTCACCAGCTGAGCTATCCGCCCTTTGAAGATGCTTATTATATTTATTTTTCCCCTTTCAGTCAACATAAATTTTACCTGAGATCTGTAAAATCACCTTTACAGATATCGATAATACCTTCCTTGATTATCTTCTCTATTCTGTATGTTCCCATAGTTGGTGCTCTCATATAGCCATCCCATGCAGCTTCAGCATACCTTCCACTATCAAGAACATAAAACAGCCAATCGTTAACATACTCAGGTTCATCCTGTGCGAAACCTGAACCTATATGTGTCAACCATCTCTGGTTAAAAAATTCATGTGCTCCAACAGGTGGTGCTATTATTATAGGCAAACCTAACGCTGTATAGAATGACATCTCTGATGGTTTTGTCCAAATGATATCAACATCTCTCAACTCTCTGTTAAAACTTTCAAAATATAACATTTTTGAACTTTCATAGATGATTTTCAAATTTTCATTTTTGTTAAGAGAGAGTTTCTCAAGTTCAACCTCAAAATAATTTTTAACATCCTCCCTTATTCCAGCAACAAGAATCAACTTTATTTTCCCTTCCTCTATTTTTTCTTTTAAAGATTTTACAACCTTTATACCTATATCTTTCTGAGCACCTGCACCTCCAACCATATAGCATAAGGTCAAAGGTCTTGAAACTTTTGAAGGTAACTCTCCAAGATATTTTCTTATAACATCCTTGTAAATACCAATGAATCTTTCCTTTGGATCGAGTATCCTTATCCTTTTCAAAAGGTCGGTTTTTAATATCTCTTGATTTTCTCCAATGTTTTCCTTTGGTAAAGGAAAACCAGTTATGAATATGTTACAACTCTCAACCCCATATTTTAAAAGTCTAATTGAAGCATGTCTTGTAGGTGTTAAAAATTTTATCTTCGATTTTTTAGGATCATCCGAAACCCACACCCTGTTAATATCCGTATCAGTTATTATAGAAAAAACATTTTCAAAACCATTGTAATCTGCAGCGAGGGATGGAATAAAATGTGTCGTAATTATGGGAATATCTTTCTCTTTAACATGTTCAAGCAACTCTTTACAAAGCCCCATATTAATAAGAGTTTTTAAAAAGTAAACATTACCGTTTGGTTTTTCCAGAAGGTTAAAGGGATAAAATGGAGAAATCGATTGGAGTTTGTCGTAAAGGTTAAAGATAGATTCACCTATAAGTGGAATATTTTTCGCTCTTGAAACAGCTTCATATCCTGATTGTGATGCTCTCCATAACAACCTTTCTTTCGTGTTAGAAACATAATCAACATTCGCTGTCAAAATTTTTTCCTCAGCAATATCCTTTAGAGGGTATGCAGCTCTTTGGTGACCATAACCCATATCGACCGATAAAACCCATGCTCTTTTATCCATAATCACTTTAAAATTTTTTCTCCATTACCTATCATATTAAGATTCTCTCTGACAATTTTTTCAATATAACTTTTATCATTTTTTAAAAGGTATATTCTCCTTCTCAGAAGAATATTTTCAACTTTTGTCTTTTTTAACTCGTATTGAAGATTTTTTTCATCAAATTTTGCCTTCATAAGATAAACTATCCCCATCTTTGGTTGAAAAAACAAAGATAATAAAGATATGACAAAAATCATAAAAAAGATTTTAAAAAAATTTTTATTTTCTCTTCTTCTAAGCATTCACTTCTTTAAATTGTAAAAAGACTCTAATCCCAAAAATTTTGTGTTGTTATCAAACTCTTCTATCCTTATAAGCTGATTATATTTTGATATCCTCTCACTCCTTGAAAGTGAACCTGTTTTTATAAATCCAGTGTTCATTCCAACAGCGAGATCAACAATCGTTACATCTTCAGTTTCTCCAGACCTATGAGAAACAACAGCTGTCCAACCAGCTTTTTGTGCCATACTTATAGCTTCAACAGTTTCAGTCAATGTCCCTATTTGGTTAAGTTTTATAAGAACAGAGTTGGCGATTTTTTCTTCAATACCTTTTCTGATAAGTTTTGGATTTGTAACAAAAATATCATCTCCGACAATCTGTATCTTTTTCCCTAACCTTTCATACATTTTTTTCCAACCATTCCAGTCATTTTCACCTAAACCATCCTCTATTGAGATTATCGGATACTTTTCTACCCATTTTTCATAAACATCTATCATATATCCACTTTCAACGAGTTGATTTTCAAACCTATATTTACCATCCTCATAAAAACTGCTCGCTGCACTATCAAGAGCGATATAAATATCTTTTCCGGGTTGATATCCTGCCTTAGAAATAGCATCCACTAAAATTTTCAAACCTTCCTCATTGTTCTTTAGAGTTGGAGCAAAACCACCCTCATCCCCAACTCCAGTAAAATATTTATTATCCTTTAAAATTTTCTTCAAAGTACCGAATACTTCGCAGTTCATCCTTATAGCATCGGAAAAAGTTTTTGCATTTACTGGAACTATCATATATTCCTGTATATCTAAATTGTTATCAGCATGAGATCCACCATTAATAACATTTGACATTGGAACTGGTAGAATGTGTGAATAGAAACCACCAATATATTTGTAAAGAGGTATCTGGAGCTCAGAAGCCATAGATTTTGCAACCGCAACAGAAACTCCCAATATAGCGTTAGCACCAAGTTTAGATTTGTTTTCAGTTCCATCGAGTTCTATCAATTTTTTATCAATACCTATCTGATCGAAAGCATCATATCCAACAAGTTCCAAGGCGATAATTTCGTTGACATTTTTTACAGCAGTTAAAACACCTTTACCCAAAAATCTCTTCTTATCGTTATCCCTAAGTTCAAGAGCTTCCCTTTCACCAGTTGAAGCCCCAGATGGAACAGCAAACCTTCCAACACTTCCACTTTCACAAACAACATCAACTTCTATAGTTGGATTTCCCCTCGAATCTATTATCTCTCTTGCTCTAATTTCCTCAATAATTGACATTTTTCCTCCTATTTTTTTAAAATCTCTTTTAACTTTTCATTTATCAGTTTTGGATTTGCTCTATTTTTAGTTTTTTTCATACACTGCCCAACGAGATAACCAAAAAGTTTATCTTCACCATTTTTATATCTTTCAACTTCCTTACCGTTCTCTTCAATTACTTCCATTATCATATTCTCAACATCTTTTTCGTTTAAAGATAAATTTTCCCCTTCAGATTTAATTATAGTATCTGGGGCATTCCCTGTCAAAGACATTTTTTTCAAAATATCCTGAGCAAAATTCAAATTAACTTTTTCTTCATCTATCATCAATAAAAGTTTGTTCAGATCTTTGTGGTTGAATTTTAAATCTTTCACTCCCATTTTTTTCTCATTCAATATTGCCGGAATCTCTCTTATAAAAAATTTAGTAACCCTTTTCAAATTCTTAACTCCATCAATACTATTTTCAAAAAAATCAGCGAAATCTTTATCCGATGCTATAATTTCGCTTTCCTCAAAATTCAAACCATAATCTTTTTGGAATCTTTCCATCTTCTGAAGTGGTAATTCAACAATACTTTTCTTAACATCTTCAACAAAATTTTCCGAAAGAATAAGATCCGGAAGATCAGGCTCAGGGAAATACCTGTATTCAGAAACACTCTCCTTCTTTCTCATCGGTCTTAACTCCTGTTTCTTCTCGTCAAAAAGCATTGTGACTGAAACTATTTTTTCACCTTTTGATAAAAGATCCTTCTGTCTTTCTATTTCAAGTATTATCCCTTTTTCAATAGATTTAAAGGAGTTAAGATTTTTTATCTCAGTTTTTGTTCCAAGTTTTTCATCATCTTTTTTTCTTAGAGAGATGTTTGGTTCTCCCCTCAACTCTCCAAACTCCATATTGGCTGTTGAAACATCAAGGTATCTCACTATTCTCTGCAGATTTTCAAGATACTCTATAACCTCTTTCTCCGAGTTGAAATCAGGCTCAGTAACTATCTCCATCAAAGGAACTCCAGCCCTGTTAAAATCGAGTAAACTGTTTTGGTCCTGATCATGTATCATCTTTCCTGTATCCTCTTCAAGATGTATCCTTCTTATCCTTACCTTTTTTCCAGACCTTAGTTGCATATAACCTGAAGTTGCAAGAGGAAATTCATGTTGGGTAATCTGGTAACCTTTTGGAAGATCAGGATAAAAATAATTTTTTCTTGCGAAACCAGAAATTCTGTTTATGTTGCAGTTCAAAGCGAGAGCAGTTTTTATAGCGAGAGGAACAACTTCAAAATTCAATGTCGGCATAACACCGGGCATACCCATACAAATAGGGCAAACATTTTTGTTAGGTTCATCGGTAAATTCTGCAGAACATTTGCAAAAAATTTTGCTCTTAGTTTTTATCTGAATATGAGTTTCAACACCTATCGTTACAATGTATTCATTCATCCTTTTTTATCTCCTCTTCAATAATTTTAACCCAATCTAAAAGGTTATCATCATCGTTTCTTTTTCCTATGAATTGTACTCCAATCGGAAGTTTTCCATAATAACCTGCGTTTATATTGATAGCTGGTACATTTGCAAGATTTGCAAACGCTGTGAGAGAATCTGAAAGATGCATCATAACTGGGTCATCAACCCTTTCCCCTATTTTAAAAGGTAAAGATAATGATGTTGGTAAAACCATCATATCAAAATTTTCAAATATCCTATCAACACTGTTTGATATGTAATCTCTCAATTTAAAAGATAGGGAATAGTATTTACCATTTTCATACATCAAAAGGTATGTTCCAGTCATTATCCTTCTTTTAACTTCTTTTCCGAACCCCTCGCCTCTAACCTTTGAATATATATCGAAAAGGTCATTTCCTGAAACTTTCTGTAAACCATACTTTATACCATCATACCTTGCAAGGTTAGATGAAGCTTCACACATAGTCTGTATCTTGTATGCAGCCATAGATAGATCTATGAAATCAAGGTTAACAGGTTGCAAAGAAAATCCCATCCTCTCAAGTTTGGAGCAGATTTCCTCATACTTTTTCGTAACTTTTAAATCAGCATGTGGAATATCTTTAACAAAACAGATCTTTTTCAAATCCCTTTTTTCATTTTTATAATCATCTATAGTACTATCATGTTCATCGTTGCCTCTTACAATTTTGAAAACTTTTTTACAATCTGAAACATTTAAGGTTATTATTCCAACAGTATCAAGTGAAGATGAAAAAGCAACAAGACCATACCTTGAAATCTTCCCGTAAGTTGGTTTGAATCCCACAACCCCGCAGAAAGAAGCAGGTTGCCTGACAGAACCACCAGTATCTGAACCTATTGAAAATGTAGAATGTTTTGAAGCAACAGAAACTGCACTTCCTCCACTCGAACCACCAGGAACATATTCTCTGTCACACGGATTTTTAACAACTCCAAAAAATGATGTCTCGTTCGACGAACCCATAGCGAACTCATCAAGATTGTTCTTTCCTATAAGAACCGCTCCACATTTTTTTAACCTTTGATAGACAGTTGAATCGTAGGGACTTATAAAATCTGATAAGATCTTTGAACCGCAAGTCATCCTTAACCCTTTCACAGCAAAATTATCTTTAAGAGAAAAAGGTATTCCATCTATATCTGAAACTGTATCTCCCTTTTTATACCTTTTTTCTGAAAGGTATGCAGTTTCGTATGCAATATTTTTAGATAGAGTTATAAAATCGTTTAGATCATCCTCATCAATCTTTTTGTATAAATTATCAACTATTTCAACAGGGGAAACTTTTCCCGTAATAAAAGATTCTCTCAAATCCTCAATATTCATTCTTTCTCCTTAATTATCTTTGGTAGAACTATATAATTATTTTTAACATTTTTGGAGTTCATAAGCATATCTTCACTTGTAAAAATTTTTTCCGGAGTATCATTGTTGAAAAGAGTTAAGTACCTTTTATAGTAATCTCCATCCTTTATCTCTTTAAGATCAACTTTTTTCAAAATCCTTTCTATATCTGCAAAGATATCATTTATCTGCTCAAGAAATTTAGATTTTTCATCCTCTTCCAATTCTATGAAAGAATGTCTCGCGAGTTCTTCCAAAAGTTTTTTATCCATTTCACTTCCTTGTTAAATTCGCATATTCAGCAAAAATTTTTTTAACATCACCATTCAAAAATTGTATTATGAGTATCTCATCCTCTCCAGAACCTTTTTTCCCTTTAATTATACCTTCACCGAAAATGGGATGTATAACTCTTTCGTTTATATTAAATTTACTCTTCTTTTCTATTTTTGTTTCATTCTCAAAATCATATTTTCTTGTAGAGATACTTTTCATCCTATCGAAATGGTCAACTATTTTATTCTCAAAACCTATCTCTTTCAAAAACCTTGAAGGTACTCTGAAAGATGACTCCTGATAATAGAACCTTTCAACAGCATAAGTTAAAAAAAGATTTTTTTTCGCTCTCGTTAAAGCAACATATAAAAGTCTCCTCTCCTCTTCACAGTTAGAGTCCTCTTCAAAAGAGTTTCTATGAGGGAAAAGACCATCTTCGAGCCCTGTCACAAAAACATTTTCAAACTCGAGTCCCTTTGCATTATGAACAGTCATTAAAAGAAGAGAATCGTCATCTTTATAATCATCTATATCGGTGTAGAGAGAGATCATATCAAGGTATGATGATATAGATTTGTCATCATTTTTCAAAACGAACTCCTTAGCGGAGTTTAACAATTCCTGTATGTTTTCGAGTCTCGAATATTTTTCATCCTTTTCCATCTTTTCGAAAAGTTTTTCAAAATCTATAGAATCTACCAAAAATTCCAAAGCATTATAAACATTATCTTTATTTTTTTCAACATTTTCAATTATATCCATAAACTCTTTTAAACTAATTTTAACTTTTGTGTTTTCAGAAAAATCCGTATCAAAATTTTTCAAACTATCCCATATCGAAAGGTCTTTAGATCTCGCATTCTCTATAATATATTTTAATGTAACATCGCCTATTCCTCTCTTTGGAAAATTTATTATCCTTTTTAAAGAGATCTCATCGTTCTTATTCACTGTAAAGGATAAGAATGAAAGAAGATCTTTTATCTCTTTTCTTTCAAAAAATTTTATGTTACCTATTATAGTATACCTTACATTGTTTTTTCTCAAAATCTCTTCAAAAGGTCTTGATTGTGCATTAGTCCTATAGAGTATAGCAAAATCTTTCAACCTTTTACCTCGACTGTTTTTAATCTCGAGTATCTTATCAACAACAAAAAGTGCTTCATCTCTCTCATCTTTACATCTAACAATTCTAACATTCTCCCCATCCTCAAAAGATGACCATAAAACTTTTTCTTTCCTTTTTAAATTGTTTTTAATAACTTTGTTCGCTATATTCAGAATATTTCTTGTCGAACGATAGTTCTGTTCAAGTTTCACTATTTTTGTTTCCGGAAAATGCTTTTCGAATTCGAGGATATTTTTTATCTCTGCACCTCTGAAACCGTATATCGATTGATCATCATCACCAACTACCGTTATATGGTTTTTCCCATCGTATATACTTTTTAAAATCAAAAATTGAGCATAGTTTGTATCCTGATATTCGTCAACAAGGATATATTTGATTCTTTCGGAAAATTTTTTTCTGAAGATTTCATTCTCATCAAAAATCCTTATAGTTTCTAAAAGCAGATCATCAAAATCGTAAGCATCATTTTTTTTCAAAGTTTCCTGATACTGAATATATATATCTTTTATTTTTTTAAATGAATAATCTTCAGAGTCAAGATCGTCAGGGGAAATCATTCTGTTTTTCAAAGATGAAATTATCCTACAAACAACCTTTGGTTCAAGATCATGAATATTTTTTTCTTTTAAAATATTTTTTATAACACTTTTAGAATCATCAACATCGTATATTGAAAAATATGGATTTTTCATCCTTTCCCATCTGAACCTTTTTATTATCCTTACACACATAGAATGGAAAGTTCCTATCATCATATTTTTCACAGGATACCCTAAAAGCTTTTCAACTCTTTCTTTCATCTCATCCGCAGCTTTGTTTGTAAAAGTTACAGCAAAGATGTTCTCCGGGTTTGAAAGATCCTTTTTTAAAAGATAAAAAATTTTGTATGTTAAAACTCTTGTTTTTCCAGAACCTGCTCCAGCAAGAACGAGTAATGGAGATTTTAGGTATAAAACCGCCTCTCTCTGTTTTTCGTTCAATTCATTTAAGAAACTGTTATCAACATCCATATCAAAATCTATAATATTCTTTAAACCAAAGGTAAAACTTCCTTATCCCTTCTTCAATATCAGTCCTGGGTTCATAGTTTAAAATCTTTTTACTTTTTTTTATATCGGCGAATGTTTTTTTCATATCAAAACTTTTTCTTTCCTCTTCAACATATTTGAAATCTGGAATCAGTTTTTTTATTATCCTCAAAACTTCCTCTATTTTCACAGGTTTTGAACATCCTATGTTTAAAATATCCAAACCTTTTAAGTTTTCAACATACTCTATCGATCTTTTTATCATCTCAACTCCATCATCTATGTATGTGAAATCCCTTTCAGTGTTTGGAAATACAACAGATCTTTTCCCTTTATAATGGTTTAAAAAAAATTTATGTAACATCAGATCTGGTCTCTGTGAAGGTCCATAGAATGTGAACAACCTCAAAATAAGAAAATCCATACCAAAATTTTCACAGAAGAATTTTGCGATATTTTCTCCTTCAACTTTTGTAAAACCATAAAAAGATATTGGAGATGGAGTAAAATTTTCTTTGAAAGGAACTCTATTGTTACCATAAATCGATGATGAAGAAGAAAAAATAATTTTTTCAATTCTATATTTTTTTGCCATTTCAAAAATGTTGAAACTTCCTTTTACATTATTCTCAAAATAATCTCGCATCATTTCGTTTGAAAAATGGACACCGGGAAGTGCTGCAAGATGTATAATAAGATCTATTTTATACTCTTTAAAAAAATCCTCTAAATTTTTTTTGTCCTTTATATCAATATTAAAAATGTTTTTGTAATTTTTATTTTTTTCTATCTTTTTTGTCAGATAAAGATTGTAAAGCTTCTGTCTAACATCATAATAATCTGAAAAATTATCAATGATGAAAATATTATATTTCTTTTGATCGAGTTTTTTATAGAGAGAACTCCCTATAAAACCAGCACCACCTGTTATAAGAATATTTTTCATATCTTTTTATCATAACAGAATATTGAATGTTGTCAACTTTCATCACTTTGAAATTAAATTTCTTCTTAATTTTATTAGTTTAATATTGAAGATAAGTTAATTCACGATCAAATTTAGTCATTTAAACCCTTATGAAAAACGGGAAAACTTATATCACAATTATTATTTTTAAAAAGTCACACTGTCAAGCACCGTCCCCAATTACTTTATGTACTGCAACTTGTAGAGTTCCCAGTAGTAGTTTTTCTTGGCTATAAGTTCTTTGTGATTGCCTTCTTCAACAATCCTTCCCTTATTCAAAACATATATTTTATCAGCATCCTGTATGGTTGATAACCTGTGTGCAATTGCGATCGTTGTTCTATCCTTCATTATCTTTGAGATAGCATCCTGTATAAGATGCTCAGTTTCAGAATCTATATTCGAGGTTGCCTCATCAAGTATAAGAATTTTTGGTTCACCAACAAGAGCCCTTGCAAAAGCTATCAACTGTCTCTGTCCGGTTGAAAGGTTTGTTCCCCTTTCGTTAAGTAAAGTATCATACCTTTCAGGTAACTTTTCTATAAATTTGTCAGCGTTAACATATTTTGAATATTTTTCCATCCTTTCAAAAGGTATATCTCTTGAAAGTAGTATGTTGTATTTGATATCTCCTGAAAATATTACTACATCCTGTAAAACCAAACCAAAGAAATCCCTAAGTTCTTTTAAAGGTAACTCTTTTATATTCACACCATCTATCAAGATCTCCCCTTCGTTTGGTTCAAAGAATCTTAAAAGCAGATTTATTATTGTTGTTTTACCAGCACCCGTAGCACCAACAAAAGCGGCAGATGTGTTTGGTTCTATTTTGAAAGAAACATTCTTTAGAACCGGCTCACCCTTCTTGTATTCGAATGAAACATTTCTGAATTCAACTTCACCTTTAAACTCTTTCAAAGTTTTTGGCTCTTTACTCTCAACTATCGAAGATCTTTCATCAAGTAGTATGAATATCTTTTCTGATGCCGCCATAGCACCCTGATAGATGTTATACTTTTCAGAGAAATCGAATATAGGTCTGAAGAAAAGTTCTATATATGAGAAAAAAGCAAAAAGTATCCCTAAAGTGAATTCTCCTTTAAAAATACCCTGACTACCAAAATATATTAAAACAGCTAATGTTAGTGATGATATCACATCTATCAATGGTCTGAAAATTGAGAAAATAAAAAGCTGGTTCATATTAGCATCATAAAACTCTTTTCCAATTCTGTTAAAATCGTCGAAAGATTCCTTTTCTTTATGGAAAGATTGTATCAAAGAAACTCCACTGATAGATTCAGAAATGAAAGCGTTCAACTTTGCAACAGCTACCCTAACTTTTCTGTATGAGATTCTTGCAAAATTTTGGAAGAAGATCAAAATTAAAATCACGAATGGTAAGGTTAGAAGAATTATAAGGCTTAGTTTTAAAGACATTCTAACCATCATCACTATTATACCAATTATAGTTAAAATATCTTTCGCAGAATAAACGAAAACATCAGTGAAGAGTTCTCTTAATGCTGCAACATCGTTTGTTGCTCTTGTAACGAGTTTTCCTATAGGATTCCTGTTGAAAAAATCCATCGAGAGGTTAAGCATGTGTTTCAAAATATCCTCTCTCATATCGAACATTATTTTTTCGGAAACAACTGAAAGTATAAGAACTTGAACATAGTTGAAAATGAATAGTAGAAGAAGGATTAAGACATAAAGTAATGCGAACTTCCTAACATTGAAAATATCCTGTTTTCTAACTTCATAGAGGGTCTTTCTATCAAGTTTTAAAAGTTCATTTTCTGGAATAAAGATATTTTTTTCACTTTCAAAATATTCTATATTTTTATTTTTGACTTCATTTAAAAATTGTTTCTCAATTGGGAAATATTTCAGGTCATCTATCAAAGAATCTTTTTCAAGTTGGATAAGATCAGCTTTAGTTAATATTTTTGATGGGATCAGGAAAAATGAATCTATCTTTTGGGTATAGGAAGAATTTTTAATGAAAATATTTTTAGTTTTATCATTAAAAATTATTTTAGAATAATTTTTTCTTATATACCCATCTATAGCCCTTCTTGATATTTGAGGTAAAACAACCTGCAAACCACTTATAAAGAGAAGTAATATAAAGGTAAAAATTATCTGCCAAAAATATTTTTTAGAATAATCCCATATTCCTTGTAAAATTCTTTTATCTGACAGTTTATAACTTCTTTCCTCTTCCATACTACTCTTCCAATTTTTGAATTCTGTAAAATTCCCTGTAAACAGGTGATTTCAATATCAACTCTTCGTGTTTTCCAGAGCTTTCAATCTTTCCGTCTTTTAAAACATATATATTATCAGCATTTATGAATGAAGAGATCCTATGTGAAATAACTATTGTTGTTATATTTTTTGAATAGTTGTAAAGGTTTTTCAGGATCTCTTTTTCAGTATTAGTGTCAACAGCACTCAAGGCATCATCGAGAATCAGGATTTTTGGTTTTCTTACCAGAGCTCTCGCTATACATAATCTCTGTTTTTGACCACCGGAAAGTGTTACACCTCTTTCTCCAACAAGAGTGTTGAGCCCATCTTTAAAATCTTTTAGATCCTTATCGAATGATGATATTCTTATAACTTCATCTATAAATTTATCATCAGCATCTTTATTAGCAAACCTAATGTTATCCCTTATGGTCATAGAAAAGAGAAAAGAATCCTGTGGGACATATCCAATAGTGTCCCTTATACCTTCTATCATAATATCGTTAGCATCTATACCGTCAAAAAGAATTTTCCCTTCCCTCTCGATAAGTATCCTTAGTATAAGTTTTATCAATGTTGTTTTTCCTGTTCCTATCCTTCCTATGATTCCAACATATTCTCCTTTGTTTATCTTTAAGGAGACCTTATCGAGAATGTAGTTACCTTTATCATAGTAGAACGAAACATCTTTAAACTCTATATCACCTTCAGGTAGAATGTATTTCGCATCTTTCTTATTTTTAATCTTCGGTTCCTCTTTCAAGAATTCATAAACTCTTTTAAAAGAAGCATTTCCTCTCTGGAATATGTTTGATGCGAAACCAACAGCCATCATAGGCCAAGTTATGATGCCAAGGTAAACAAAAAATGCAATGAATTGTCCTGTCGATATTTCTCCCAAAATCGTCTGCTGTCCTCCGAAAAATAAAACTATCGCTGCTCCCAAATCTGAAAAGAAGAAAATCAATGGGAACATTATTCCCCAAATCTTTATTAGAATTATATTCTTATCAACATAATCTTTACTGATTATATTAAACCTTTGGATTTCCTTTTCCTGCTGGTTGAACGACTGGACTATCTTTATTCCAGATATCAACTCTTGAACTTTATCTGTCATATTTGAAAAAGATTCCTGAACTTTTTTGAAATATTTAAAATTCAACTTCATAGAAATAAGTGTTATTATAGATACAAAAGGTAAAGGTAGGAGTGCCAAAAGAGTTAGTTTAACATTCATCCTCAACATGAAAATTAGAGTTGCAAGGAAAAGAAAAACAGAATCGAACGCTGAAATTATACCAAAAGCTGTTGACATTCTAATAGCCTGCATATCGTTGGTCATATGTGCCATAAGATCACCTGTTTTAACCCTGTTGAAGAATGAAACATCAAGTTTCAAAAGGTGATCATATAACTTATTTTTAAAATCGTATTCTATAAAATGTGACATCCCGAGTATTATCATTCTCCAAGAGAATCGCAAAATACCTATACTTAAAGCGAGTAGACCTATTATAATTGTTAGAAAAACTATTTTATCAAAATAATCTTTTCCAAGAACTATGTAATCTATAGATTTCTGGGCAACACGGGGAATTATAAGCTGTACGATATCAACCAAAATAAGCATCAAAAAACCAAATATTATTCTGAGAGGTGTTTTTTTATAATAAGAAAGAATAAATTTTATAAGCATAGAAAAATATTAATCCAAAAAAATATTTAGTCAACATTGGATGCTGACATTTCCCAATCCTTAATTTTTAAAAATGAGAACAATCCAAGAAAAGCTGGTATATATGTTGATATCAATCTGAAAAGAAATATATATATAAGAATATTCTCTTTTCCAACTATCTGAGAGAAAAATAAAGCTGTACCTCCCTCAGCAACTCCACTCGATCCGGGAGTTGGAACGAAAGCTGAAAGGTATGTTAATAAAAATTGCAGGGAAAATGCTTTCATAAAATCAACATCAGAGTTGAAAAGTTTTATAACAAAATAAGAGAGGGCAAAATAGGAGTAAAGTGATATGAAAGTTGAAATCAAAGAAATAATGTTTTCTTTTATACCATCTGTGAAAATTGTTTTAATTCCACCTGTAAAGTTAGAAAAGAAATTTACAATTTTTATCAAAATTTTTTTTAAAAGGTTATCTGACAATTTTTTTTCTAATATAATTTTCAATTTGTTGTTAAAAATAACAATAAAAATTAAAATTGTAAAAGCGAAAGAATAAATTATCATAAAATATTTTATTAGGTTTCCAACATAAGATGTAGAAAGAACATTTTGAAGGTATATAAGCATAAAGGGAATAGTTAAAATAAAAACTATAACTGACTGAAAGCCTCTCATAAGAAGAACAGATGTTGCGTTACCGAGATTAATCTTCTTTTTTGAAAGAAGAAAAAGTTGGAATGGCATACCACCAGATTGAAAAGGAGTTATAAGAGCGAGAAGAACTCCTCCAAGAGTAAAAATATAACTATCTGAAAAATTGAATTCCCTGTTAAAAATTTTCCCAAGAAAATAAACCCTTAAAATGTTGAAAAAGTTTGATAAAAAAAATAGTAAAATGATTGCAAAAAGGTTCAAAAATTCAAAATGAATTTTTATATTTTTTGGTGTATCTTTTACATAGAAAAAAAAGATTATTATGTAAGCTGAAAGGGTAAAGATAAAAAAAAGTAAAAGTCCTTTTTTTATTTTACTTTTCAACCTTATTTTCTCCCGGGGATTCATCTATGATCTGCTCAATACTCTTTCCAGTTTTCTGAACTATCTTCAAAGTCAATATCCCTCCTATAAAGGCACCGATGGTGAAAGTGAAAAATCTCCAAATAATAGCATAAATTCCAAGAATTTCCTTTGGACATATATCTTTAAAAAGGATTGCAAAAACTGTTTCAGCTATACCACTGGCTCCAGGTGTTGGCATAAAATATACCAAAAAATTATGTAAAAACTGCAGGTTTGCAACTGCAAGGGGATGTGTAACTTTAACGCCGAGCCCGAAAAGTATTAAAACTGCTATCGAGAAGAAAATTGTATATGAAAAAAAAGTTAAAAAAAGTAAAATAAACAGAAGAGTTTTTCTTTTTTTAAAATAATATTTTAAACCATCCTTGAAATAGTTGATCTCTCTTTTTACAAAATCTGAAAATCTTTTGATTGGACTTTTTCCACTTTTATTTTTAGAAAAAAATCTGTTATCCAAATTTTCAAGAAACTTTAAAAATTTTTCTGGAAGAAAATATATTATTATAGAAACTATCAATAAAAGAGGATAAAAAATGATAATGTATTTTATGATCCATTCAACAACATTATTTTTTAGAAGATATGAGTATGTGAAAAAAATGAAAGGAAGAGCAACTATATGGAAAATAACTGCAAGAATTCCTCTCATGAACAAAATGAGTGTCCCCTCTCCATAAGGAATTCCATTCTTTTTTAAATAGTATACCTGAACAGGGTAACCTCCAGTTTGAAAAGGTGTTATAGCTGCAAGAAAAATACCAGAAACAACAACTTCAACACCTGTAAAAACTGAGATGTCATACCCAAGTCCCTTTGCAAGATATTTTACCCTAACACCATCAAGATAATAATAAAAAAGTAGTGCAATCAGTGTTAAAAGAAAATAAATTGGTTTTATACTTTTCAAGTGTTCCCATGTATCTTTTGATACAGTCAATATAAGGATCAATGTGCTTGCAATTACAGTTATTAAAATGAATATCTTTATTCCCTGTTTTATGTTGATCTTCATCTTATACCTTTTAAAATCTCCCTCACCCTATCAAGTTTTAATAAAAACTCTTCTATCTTTCTTTTCGTTTCCTCAACAACTTCATTTTCAGCTTTTTTTATAAAGTTTTCATTCTCCAAAAGTTTTCTATTCTTATCTATCTCTTTTTCAAGTTCCTCTTTTTCTTTTTCAAGTTTTTTAATAAAAGACTGGATATCCTCTATATCTTTTGAATTTATATATACTATCCCCTCTTCAAAAGGTTTTGCTACAACACTCTGTGGTATATCTTTTTTGAATTCAACTGTATTAACCTTTGATAGTTTTTTTATAAGTTCAATATTCCTATTCAAAAATTCAAAATCTTTCCCATCATATCTCACAAAAATGTTTTTAACTCCAGTTTCAGAAACTATATTTCTAATAGAAACTACCAAAGATTTGAACATCTCAACATTTTCAAAACTCCTTTCGTCAAAATATTCGAAACTCTTATACTCCTCTTCATGAATCATTTTTTCACTACCGAGAAGAGAATTGATCTCCTCAGAAATGTATGGCATATAAGGGTTAAGATTTCTTAAAAATCTTTTCAATACAAAAAGAGAGTTTCCGTTTCCCTTTTCTTTCACTTTCATTATTTCAAGGTACCAATCACAAAAATCTTTCCAGAAGAAATTGTAAAGTTCCTCTGCTCCTTCAGACAATCTATAGTTTTCAACAGAGTTTTGAAAATCTTTTTCAAATTTAGATAGAAGATGTAAAATCCATCTATCGAAATCATCTTTTTCCTCTTTTTCTATAACAATTTCATTCTCATTTTGACCAAGAATAAGTCTCGTTGCATTCCATATCTTGTTTGCAAAATTTCTTCCGAGTTCAAAAGATTTTTCAGAAATCTTCGGATCCGTTCCCTGACCAGAAAGAAATATAAGAGTGAACCTCAAAGCATCCGCTCCGAATTTGTTGATTATTATCAAAGGATCTATTCCATTACCAAGAGATTTGGACATTTTTATTCCACGACTATCCCTTATAGTTCCATGAATGTAAATATCTTTAAATGGAAGTTCACCTGTGAATTCGATTCCAGCCATTATCATTCTCGCGATCCAGAAGAAAAGAATCTCTGATGCTGAAACTATAACTTTTGTTGGATAAAAATATTTAAAATCTTCTTTCCCATCTATCCATCCGAGTGTTGCGAAAGGCCATAACCATGATGAAAACCATGTATCGAGAACATTCTCATCCTGATGAACTTTCCCACCACATTCTGGACAAACTTCTATCTTATCAACTGAAACCACCTCTTTTTTGCAACTATCACAATAGTAAACAGGTATCCTATGTCCCCACCATAACTGTCTTGAAATACACCAGGGTTTTATATTTGAAAGCCAGTGGTTGTAAACACCCTGCCACCTTTGTGGGAAAAATCTCAACTCTTTTTCAATTGAAGCTTTCAGTGCAGGTTTCGCAAGTTCATCCATCTTAACAAACCATTGTTCAGAAAGGTATGGCTCAACCACAGTTTTACATCTGTAACATTCTCCAACAGAATTCTCATAATCCTCTATCTTTTCCAAAAGATTCAAACTCTCCAAATCTTTTAAAATCTCTTCTCTCGCTTTGTATCTGTCAAGACCTTTATATTTCCCACCATTTTCGTTTATGAAACCTTTTGTATCAAGCACTATTATCTTTTCAAGTGAATGTTTTTCGCCCATAACAAAATCGTTGGGATCATGAGCAGGGGTAACCTTAACGAATCCTGTTCCAAAATTTATATCAACAAAATCATCACCTATTATTTTTATCTCTCGGTTTATAAGAGGAACTATTACACTCTCACCAATAAGTTTATTCTTTGTCTCATCTGAAGGGTTTACAGCCACTGCGGTATCACCAAGCATTGTTTCTGGTCTTGTTGTTGCAACAACTATATAACCATCCCTCTTTTTAAAAGGATATCTTATATAGTACAATTTTCCTTTTTTGGGATTGTAATCAACCTCTTCATCAGACAAAGCTGTATGGCATCTTGGACACCAGTTGACTATATAGTTACCTTTGTATATGTAACCTTTTTCGTATAATTTTTTAAAAACAAAAGCAACGGTTCTCGACATGTCCTCATCGAGAGTAAATTTTGTTCTATCCCAATCACAGGTTGCTCCAAGAGCTTTCAACTGGTTTAAAATTATATTTTTATGCTCTTCAGCCCAATTCCAAACCTCTTTCTCAAAATGTTCTCTTCCAAGGTCATCTTTTTTCTTACCTTCCTTCTTCAAATTCCTTTCAACAACAACCTGTGTCGCTATTCCGGCATGATCCGTTCCGGGGACCCATAGAGCGTTGTACCCTTTATTCCTATGGTACCTTATCAAAATATCCTGTATCGTATTGTTGAAAGCATGTCCAAGATGTAAAATATCTGTAACATTTGGGGGGGGGATCACAATAGTGTAAGGTTTTTTGGAATGATCTATTTTAACCTTGAAAGGTTTTCTTTCATTATAGATACTGTTCCATTTCTCTTCACATCTTTTGAAATCGTAAACTTTATCCATAAAAACTCCAAATTTTTTCAATTATATGCAAATATTTAAAAAAGTAAATAAAAAGCTTTTATTTTAAATTAACCATTTTTTTTAGCAATAAATAAAATCGATGGACTATAGAAAGATGAATTGAGATTTACACTTTCAGGTAAGAAGTTGAAAAGAAGATAGAGTATCTTTTGAAATTTCATAAAAAGATTATATATTTTCTTTTTCTTTAACGATGGGTTTATCTGATAAATATCAAAAATTCCTATATAACCTAAAAAAATAATAGAGAGATTATTTTCTTCCGCAAATTTTTTAAAGAACTTTAAATTCATAACTTTTAAATTATGACCTTCTAACGATTCACTTTTAAAAAATTTTGATAAAAATCTATTCAAATTTTTTTTGTTTGGAACTGTAACAATAATGAATCCATCATTTCTTAAAATTAAAAGATGCCTTTTCAAAACATCCGATGGATTATCAAAATGTTCGATAAAACCTCTTGAAATAACAGCATCAAAATAATTAGAAAATGTCTCTATATCTTTGTCGAAAAAATCTTTAAACAAAACATTTTCTTCATTGTAACCATAAAAGGTGAATATTCTTTTATTCATTTCATAACCATTTTCTGATTTTTCTATTCCAAATGGCTGTGCTGAAAAAATTTTTGCAATCTCAATAAGAAAAAAACCTGGTGCAGATCCAATTTCAACAATTTTCAAAATTTTTTCATTTCTCAAGTATTTTTTTATTTTTTTTATCTGATCGGTATATAAAAATGGAATAAAGAATTTCGAGAACTTTTTTGGCAAATTTGAATGGTAGAGCCCATCATATAGAGAGCCTTTTTCATATTTTTTGTTCCAATATTTATCATCCAATAGATTTTTCATAAATTCAACTCAACTTTTTATAGAAACATCTCCTTCTTTTATGCTGTCTGTGTTCAAAATATTTCCAGAAAGATTGTATCTTTAAATTGTTTTCAAGTTCCCCACTCGTTTCCGCTGAAACTATTCTATTTTTAATGCACGATTTTGTAATCTCTGTAATAAGAAGAGCGTTGACTCCACTACCCATATATTCCTTTTTAACGGCAACAAGGTAAAGGTCTATCTTTTTGGGAAACTTCAAAGCCCATAAAAGATGTATAAAACCGAATGGGAAGATTTTTCCTTTCGATTTTTGCAACGCTTCAGATAGAGATGGCATAGCAATACCGAAACCTATTGGATTTTTTTCTTTATCAACAACTATTTTAACATAATCTGGATTTATAAAACCAAAATATTGCTGAGTGTATGACTCCATCTGCTCTTTTTCAAGAGGTACAAATCCATACAAAGTAGAGTATGATTCATTCAGAATTTCAAAAATCTTCATAGCATATTTTTTAAGTTCTTTAGCCTTTTTAATATCCAAAATGGAAACATTTAGTTTCTCTTGAACAATATTGTTAACCCTTAAAATTTTCTCAGGAATTTTAGATGGAACTTTTACTTCAAACTCAACCCAGTCTATATCCTTAACATATCCAAGTTTTTCAAGATGTTTGGGATAATATTCATAGTTGTATATCATCGGGAGTGTGCCAAGTTCGTCAAAACCTTCTATAAGCATACCTTCTGGGTCAAGATCGGTAAAACCCATTGGTCCATGGCTTTCAAATATACCATTTTTTTTAAGCCAATTTTCATAGGTTGAAAATAATAGACCAGAAACCTCAAAATCATCAACAAAATCAACCCATCCGAACCTTCCAATATTTTTTTCCCAAATCTCTATCTCTTTTCTGTTAATTATTCCGACCAATCTCCCAAGAACATTTTTATTCTCCTCAACCATCCATATCATAACATCAGAATATTTGAATGCGGGATTTTTTTCTCTGTTTAAAGTGTTGAAAGTGTCATCCCTTAAAGGTGGAACAAAATATTTGCAATCTTTATAAAGTGAATATTGAAAATCTATAAACCTTTTTAAATCTTTTTTATCCTTCACTTCTACGATTTTCATAATATTTCAATCATTTTTTCAATTGATTTTAAAGCTTTTAATCTTATAGTTTCCTCTATAAAAATATTCTCTCCACCTTCTCCCCTCAAAGAAAGAAGAATATCTTCCAATGTGGTTTTTTTCATGTTGTTACATATAGCTTTTGGTTTCTCTCTTAAAGGAAAAAACTTTTTATCAGGATACAATTTTTCTAACCTGTATATCATACCTTCCTCAGTTCCAACAACGAACTGGTTATTTTTACTCTCTTTTGGATATTTAACCATTCCACCTGTAGAAAGTATAACATCACATAAAAGCTGCACATCCTCAGGTGCTTCAGGGTGTATCATTATTGTTGCATCAGTATATTTTTCTCTCGCTCTCCTAACATCAAGAATATTGAACTGGTTATGAACATAGCAGAAACCTTCATAACTTATAATCTTTTTATCAGTATTCCTTCTTACAAAAGCAGCAAGATTTTTATCAGGTAAAAATATTATTTCCTTTTCTTTCAAAGAATTAACAACTTTAACAGCGTTTGCAGATGTACAACATATATCACAAATAGATTTTACAAGAGCGGTTGTGTTCACATAACAAACAGTTTTGGCATTTTTATTTTCTTCCTGCAATTTTTTTACTTTCTCTATTTCAACCATATCTGCCATTTCACAACCTGCTGATGGAACTGGTAGTATTATATTCTTTTCTGGTGAAAGTATCTTTGCAGTTTCAGCCATAAACCTTACACCTGCAAAAATAACATTTTTTTTATCAATATCTTTTATAACTCTACTCAGTTCAAGTGAATCGCCAACAAAATCTGCAACATCCTGAATATCTCCTATCTGATAGTTGTGTGCTATTATAACAAAATCTTTTTCCTTTTTTAATTTTAAAATTTCTTCTTTAAATTTATTTTCCATTATTTATCTCCATCAAAATTTTGCCAGCTCTCATATAGATGAACTTGTCTTTATATAATTTAATTACTAAACTTTTTTTTTCATCTTTCCATAATATTGTATCATTGAAATAAGCTCTTTTCAATTCATAATCACCATGTATCATAGAACATCTATAAAAATCTTTATCGTAATACTTTAGAAAGAACGGGAGGATGAGCCAATCGTTAGGCTCAAATTTTAAAGAATCGTAAAATTTTTTATTCTCACCTGTCAAAGATGTCTCTATTGAATTTTCAAAAAATTTTACAACACCTTCACTTTTTTTACCTGCTTTGTTATATTTTGAAATTATTACGATAGGTTTTAGTTCTTTCAAATATATCTTCCCAAGATTTTCTATTTTAAATGTGCCAAAAGCCACATCTGTTTTTATCTCTATAAAAAGTGTATCATCAAAAACATTTTCTTTAATAACACTTTTACCTGAAAAAAGTTCCATTTTAACTTTATATGAATACTCTTCCGAAAATATTGGAATCAAAAGAAAGATTAAAAATAAAAGTTTAATCGACCTTTGCAAACTTTTTCTTCCCAACCTGAATTATATCACCCTTTTTTGGTGTGTATTGATAGTTAAAATCATCTATAACGACATTGTTAATTTTCAGTCCTTTTCCTTTTATAATCCTACTCGCCTCAGATGTTGATTCTGTTAATTCATACTTTTTTAAAAAATTAGTTATTTTGATATCCTTATCTTCAGGAGAAACTTTTATCAAAGGGATGTTATCTGGAATTCCCTTCTCTTTAAAAATTCTGTTGAACTCCTCTTCACACCTTTCACTTTCCTCTTTTGAGTAATACATCTGGACAATCTTTTTAGCAAGAATTACTTTATAATCTTTTGGATTTTTACCATCTTTCATTTCCATTTCATACTTTTTTATCATATCCTCAGGTATATCTGTTGTAAGAAGCATATATTTTGTAATAAGGTTATCAGGGATGGACATCAATTTTCCAAATATCTGTGTAGGATTTTCAGTTATTCCAACATAGTTATCATAAGATTTTGACATTTTCCTTGTTCCATCTATTCCCTCAAGAAGAGGGAGTGTCATAATCACTTGTCCGGGTATACCATACTCTTCCTGTATCTCCCTACCAAGAAGAAGGTTGAACTTCTGATCGGTGCCTCCAAGCTCTATATCAGCTTTAACTGCGACTGAATCGTAAGCTTGAAATAAAGGATAAAGAAATTCATGGAGGGATATAGGTATTCCACTTTTGTATCTCTGTTCGAAATAATCCCTTTCAAGCATTCTTGCAACCGTCATCTTTGAAGAGAGTTTAATAATATCCTGTGGAGAAAGTTTATCAGACCATTCTCCATTCAATCTTATTTCTGTTTTCTGGGGATCAAGAATTTTGAAAACCTGCTCTTTGTAATTTTTTAAATTCTCTTTTATCTCTTCATCTGAAAGTTGTGGTCTTGTTTTATTCTTCCCTGTAGGATCACCGATTTTACCTGTAAAATCACCGAATATTAAAACAGCCGTATGTCCAAACTCTTGAAACTTTTTCAACTTCCTTAAAGGTATTGTGAACCCAAGATGTATGTAGGGACCTGAGGCATCTATTCCGAGTTTAACTCTTAAAGGTCTATTCTCTTTTTCAGAGATCAAAAGTTTTTTTTCAAGTTCACCCTCAGGAAGTATATCTACGCAACCTCTTGAAAGTTCTGACAAAATTTCTTTTAAATTTTCCATAGTTTAAAAAAATGACGGCACAGGGACTCGAACCCCGGACACGAGGATTATGATTCCTCTGCTCTACCGACTGAGCTATGCCGCCATCTTGATCATCTATAATCTGTTACAGAATATTTTTTTCTTAACTGGTTCATCCAATCGTTTATAACCGATTGTTGTTTTGCCTGATGCAAAGCCTGAAAATATTTTACATAATAGTCTTGCATCTTTTCCTTTGAAGGTTCTTCTATCTTCAAAACTCTAAAAATGTATCCATTGTTTTCACCTGTAAGATAGTAAACCTTTTGAGGTGCTGCTGCAAAAATTGCCCCAAAGAATTGATACTGGTTATCAACATCCAACAACTTTTCAGAGATCGTTTGAAAACCTGTTTTGTGGTAAATAAGTTTATTCTTTTTTGCAAAATTTTCAAGAGATATGTTCTCATTGCTTATTCTTTCAACATATTTGGATAATTTTAAAGCTGATAATATTTTTCTCTTCTTTCCTATCATATAATTTTTTACCTGCTCTTTGACATCCTCAAACTTTACATCCTTAGAAATATTCTTTTTATCTATCCTTGCTATAACAAATCTGTCTGAAAGTTCTATAACCTTCACATCCCCTTCTTTTGAGCTGTTAACAAAATTTATTATCCTTTGAGGGTTATCAAAATCAGGTATGTAACCATCTTCAGGATCAAAAGGTTTGGTTGTAAAAACTTTCAAAGATTCACTCTCTGCAACCTTTTCAAGCCCTTTTTCCTTTATTTTGTTTAAAAGGTTATCACATCTCTGTTTAATAGAGGAAACCGTTTCATAGGATGGGAGTGTTCTTATAAGTATATGACTTGCTTTTATTATAGAATCTCTTTTTATATCCTCAACTCTTATCAAATGCCATCCGAATACAGTTTTAACTGGAGCAGAGATCTCGTTAACCTTCAAACCGAAAGCCGCATCTTCGAACTCTTTTACCATTTGACCTTTTTTGAAATATCCTAAAGAACCTCCGTTGACTGCTGAACCATAATCATCCGAATAGAGTTGTGCAGCTTTTTCAAAAGTTAAATTACCATTTATGATATCGTTTCTTAAACCTTCAATATTCTCTTTTGCATTCAAAATATCCTCTGTAGACGGATTTTTACTAATTTCAATGTAGGAAAGAACAACCTCTCTATTTTTTTCAAAAATATATTTTTTATTGTCGAAATATTCTTTCGCTTCCTCATCGGAAACTGTTGGTGGAACATCTATAATCGTTGGAACAACAACATACTCAACCTGAACCTTAGTTTCATTCAACTTGATCAATCTTCCAATTTCATCATTCTGGATCTTTATACCTGAAACAAGGTCTGATTGTATTTTAACCTTTGGAAGATTTTCAACTATCTGGTTATAATATGAAATTTTGAACTCTGCATTGTTTGGATCATCTATTATCTGCTTATAAAGCTGGTAATCAAATTTTCCTTCCTTATAAAATCTCTCATCATTTTTTATCTCCTGAGGAGGAACATTGTAAAGTATATCAAGTATTTCCTGTCTATCTACATTATAATTGTATTTTTTAATTATATCATCGAAAATTGTTTTTGTTACCAACTGGTTGAAAGCCTGATCGAGCAGCTCGTTTTCAGTTTGCTGATCGAGACTTGTTCTGTTGGAATTCGCAAGATATGTTTTTCTCAATTTTAAGAACTGATCGTTCAACTGGTTATAGGTTATCTTCGTTTTGTTCACTTTACCTATAAAATTTCCTTTTTCAGGATTGTTCGATGAAGCAAGGTTCATACCCCAATCAAGAAAAATGAATAGAACGAATGAAAGAATAACTATAACAAATACTATAGTCATATTTTTTCTCAATTTAGACATCATAAATAATCTCCTTTTTAGAAGGTAAATATATCATATATAAAAAATTTTTCAACTATCTTTAGTCAACTCCTCCAATCTTAAAAAATTGTTATAATTTTTGAACTTTTCATAAAATTTTTCATAAATTTTCAAAGCCTCTTTCCTGAAATCTTCCCTCTTCGTCTTTTTGTAAAGAGTATAGTAAATTTCACCTTTTATACTCTCTTCATCATATTTAAAAATCAAATCTTTAACTTTATCTATAAATTCATTCTCATCTTTTATTTCATAAAAAAGTTTCAAAAGAGTATATTTAACAAAATATTCCTCATATTCTTTTCTACCTTTTAAAAACTCTATCCCTTCATCAAGAAGTTTTAAACCGTTTTCAAAGTCACCCATTTTAAGAAGGATTTCTCCTTTTAACAGCAAAGAATGGTAGTAGTACTGTTTCAACTTAATTTCTTCCAAAAGTGATAAAGCTTCCTCTACATGTTTTAAAGAAAGTTCAAAAAGATTGTTTATAAAATATGTCTGTGATAGGTAATATTTGTTTAAAGCTATACCCATCTTATCATCTATCTGTTTTGCAATTTCTACACTCTCTTTCAGGTATGAAACGGAAACATCAAAATCTCCAAGAAGTCCATAGAGTTGCCCCAAATTTGACAGAACGGTTCTTTTTCCTTTTCTATCCCCAAGATCTTCAGCTATCTTTAAAGATTCTTTATAGAATTCAGATTCTGCTACATAATCCCCTTTTATGTTTGCTATTCCTCCAAGGTTGTTTAAAACTATCCTTATACTCTTTCTATCGTTCAACTCCCTCGAAATTTTAAGTTGTTTTGAAAAATAATCTTCAGCTTTTGTGTAATCTTTTAAGGAATAATAGAGAGCACCAAGATTTCCATAAAGATATGATAAAGGAGTTTTAGAGTTTACATCTTTCATAATTTTTTCGTTCTCAAGATAGTAAGATAATGCCTTTTCAAAATCCCCTTTCATCCAGTTTATAAGACCAAGATTTCCATAAACTGCATTTAAAGTTAAAAGTAGATTGTTCTTTTTGGCAACCTTTAAAACAACTTCATAATTTTTTACAGACTCATCGTAATCACCCATATCTTTGGCAATATTCCCTTTTGTTAAAAAAGCGTTAGCATAAGTTTCAGGATCACTATTTTCATCAACTATCTCTAAAATCTTCTCAACATTCTCCATAGCTTTTTTATATTCGTTCTTTCTCCACAATATTTGTCCCTTAATACTCAAAATATCTGCTATTTTTTCTTTATCTTTGAACCTTACAAAAATTTCATAAGATTTATCAAGATATTTTTCACATTCTTCGTAAAATCCCATCTGGAAAAGAAGGTCACCATAATCTTTTAAAATTTCAGCTTTCAACTCATTTTCAGGATAATCAACGATTTCATTTAAGATCTGTTCATAATCTTTCTTAGCATCAATCCACATACCAAGTAACATTTCCATCCTTAAAAAATTTATTCTAATTGATAATTTTTCGGAAAAATCAAAAGCATAGTTTAAAGCTTTTTTATAAAAATTCAAACCATCAGAGAAACGGAATTTTTTATGAGAATAATCACCAGATTTTCTATAAAAAATTTTCGCCTTTTCAAAATTTTCTCCTTTCTCATAATGGAAGGCTATGTCTTTAAACCTTTCCTCATCATTGATAAAGAGTTTTTCCATTACTTCACCAACAATCAGATGATACTCTTTCAACTTTTTTTTAAGTATCATATTGTATACTGTATCTTTTATAAGGGAGTGTTTGAATATGAGTTTAATCTCATTTATTTTCAATAGAATATTTTCCCTTGTTATCTTTTTTATACCTTCTTCAAAATCAGAAACATCAACAACCCTTTTTAAAACTTCATTTTCAACTTCGTAACCTATAACTGAAGATTTTTCAACCAAACTTTTCAGTTCAGCGTTCAATCTGTCTATTCTTGCAATAATTATGGAACTTATTGTTGAAGGAATATTTTTAATCTCTTTGGATATCACATTCTTTCCGTTTTCATTTTTTATAAAATCGTTTTCAAGAAGATATATTGAAAACTGTTCAACATAGAATGGGTTACCTTCGGTTCTTTCAAAAATGAATCTCACAGTATCCTCTGATGGAGAAAAGATAAGCTGGTCTTCTATATAAGATTTACAACTCACATAATCAAAATTTTTAAGTTCAATCACTTGGACTGGAAATTTTTCATAAAGATTCAAAAACTTTTTACTCCCGTCATAATCGTACCTTGAAGTGAAAATTATCATAAATGGATAATTTTCAACCTCTCTTGAAAGTATCTCAAAGAACTGGTTACTCTTTTCATCCTGATACTGAAGATCCTCTACGATTATAACCAAAGGTTTTTTCTGGCATAGAAATATAAAAAATTCTTTCAATGAAAAGAATATCTCTTCCTCTAAACTCTTCCTATTCAACTTATAAATGGCTGAATCCTGATCTACAAGGTTTAGCAAAAATTTAAAGGTTTCTTTTAAATTTTCTTTTGTTTTGCGATCTTCAAAAATCGTGTCAAAAATTTTTATGTTCTCATTTTTTGAAAGAAACCTGTCCTGTTTAAAAAAATCGAACAAAAACCTTTTTATAGATGAGAACTCTTCTTTATCAACATTTTCGTTTTTGAAAATTAAAAACTGAAAATTCTCACTATTCCTTGAAACTATCTCAAAACAGATCCTTGATTTTCCAACACCAGCATCTCCAAAAATGTATACACATCCTCCATTTTTGCCTTCAGAAAGGAGTTTTAAAGAATTTTCAACTACTTCAATCTCTTTTTCCCTTCCAACTATCTCGTTTTCGAAATAAATTTTTGTATCAAAAATCTCTTCATTTAAAACTTTGAAAATCTTTTCTTTTTCACTTTTTCCTTTTAACAACTTTTCTTTTTTAAAAACAGTTCTAAATGAAGTACCTAAAAATTCTTCGGTGAACCAATCCACACAAACCTCACCATAATCACTTTCAACCATTATCCTTGCGGATACATTCACTCTATCTCCCAAAACTGTATAGGTTGATCTTACCGGTGAACCTACATAACCTGCATAAACCTTACCATAAGTTAAGCCGCTTTTAATAAAATTTCTATATCTGTCGAGTTTCTTATCATAAAAAAGCATCAAACCTCTTTTAAGATCATTCTCATAACTTTTGGGTGCACCAAAGATTATGAAAATTTTGCCTCCCTTATCTCCAAAATCCACAAGGTCAAAATAACCTTTATATTTTTTGGAAAGTTCAAAAACTGTTAGTAAAAACTCTTCCTGATCCTTTTCATCAACTCCATCAAAGGAAATGAACATTGATGCAACATCCCTGAACTCTCCTCCAAACTCTTTCGGAAGATCTGCATATATAAAACTTTTCAAAATTTTTTCATCGATTTCTTCACTATTTAATTCACCTTCTTTTTTAAAAATATCTTTTTTACCATTATATTTGTAAACATCTTTAAAATTTGTAAAAAGTTCTTCTGAAAAAAATTTTTTTGCTTCAAGTGAAAAAACCGCTTCATTTTCACCACAAAATTTTTCCATTTTTGCTGCAACATTTATAGGTTCACCTTTAAAATAATAAATTTTCTCCACATCTCCTAAAATTGCCCATTCAAGATCCCCAAAGGAAACACCAATTTTAAAGGATAATTCAAATTCTCCATCTAAAGTCTTTATCCTCCCCTTCTCTTTTGAAAAGGTTAATATAGAATCTACAATATCTATCAAACCACTGTAACCATCTTTCTTTATAACACCCGTAAAAGCATCTCCAGCAAAATTTAAAATATCCCCACCTTTCAAGTAAACAATTTTTATCAGTTCTCCAAAAAATGAGTTTATAATTTCAGAAAGTGTTTCACTCCCTTTAAAATCATTTTTCATCAAATTTTCAGTAATGTTTGTGAAACCTTTTATGTCAACAAAAAAAACAAAAAACTTATCCTTTCCCTTTGGCTGATTATTTCTTATTTTTTCAAAAATTAAATCAGGAATTATTTTAAACATAAGAATAAAAAAGGGGTATCAAAAGATACCCCTAAAAATTTTCAATTGAAGCAGATTATTTTTTCTTAGTTGTTTTTTTTGGTGCTGCTTTTTTTGTTGTTTTTTTTGCACAACCAGCTTTTTTTGTTGCCACATTTCCTCCTTTTGTGACTTTTGGTTTATCCTTTACAAAAATTTGGTCAAAAAAATCAAACATCTAAATACCCTCTTATTTTGCTTAAGAATATTTTTTTCGGGAATTATTTTTTAACCTCATCGAGATTTATTATATACTTTCAGGTTACAAAAGTCAATAGTTTATATCATACTTTTTCATTTTATACCTTATAACTCTCTCTGAAGTTTTTAAATATAAAGCTGTGTCTTTAACGGAGTGGTTATTTTTTTCAAGGGCATCAATTATTAATTTTTTTTCAAAATCTGAAACCATTTCCTCAAAAGAATCAAAATTTTTCTTTTCATTATTTTCTATTTTTTCAATAACTATATCGTTCTCTTGAATAATCTCACCATTCCCAAGTATAACAGCCCTTTGAATTATATTCTGCAACTCTCTAACATTTCCCGGATAAGAATAGCTTAACAGTTTTTCAAAAGCTTTTTTTGAAAAGTTTTTAAATCTTTTGTTATTCTCTTTAGAATATTTGTTCAAAAAAAATAGTGCCAACTTTTCAATATCCTCTTTCCTTTCTCTCAAAGGTGGAATTTTTAAAGTTATAACATTCAATCTGAAATAAAGATCCTCTCTGAATTTTTTTTCCTCTATGAGTTTCAAAAGATCCTGATTGGTTGCTGAAATAACTCTAACATCAACTTTTATTCTCTCATTTCCTCCGACCCTTTCAAATTCTCTCTCCTGTAAAACTCTCAAAAGTTTAACTTGCATGTTCAACGATACATCTCCTATTTCATCAAGGAATATGGTTCCCTTATGTGCAATTTCAAACCTTCCCTTTCTTCTTTCATATGCACCAGTGAAAGCGCCTTTTTCATAACCGAAAAGTTCAGTTTCAAGAAGATTCTCATTAAGTGCTCCGCAGTTTACAGCAACAAAAAGTTTATCTTTTCTGCTACTGAAAGAATGGATCATCTTTGCTACCAGCTCTTTACCTGTTCCACTCTCACCAACAATAAGGATGTTAGCGTTTGAGTTAGCTATCTTTTTTACATTTTCAACAACTTCCTTCATCTTTTCAGACCCATAGACGAATTCAGAGAATTCCTCCCTCTCTTTAAGCATCATATTTTCATTCTGAACATCTATTATCTTTTCAATCTTTTCTATCTTTATCTGGAGATCGTCGAGATTTATAGGTTTTTGGATATAATCATAGCCACCATTCTTTAAAATGTAAACCGAATCCTCAACAGAGGAATATGCTGTTATAAGTATAAAGAAAGTTTTCAAATTTTTTTCATTGATAAAATCGAGAATATCTTTGCCGCTTCCATCGTTTAGTTTCATATCGGAAATAACTATATCAAAACTTTTTTTGCTAAGGAGTTCCTTTGCATTCTTAACAGAATCAGATTCACTAACTCTATGTTCAAGACCTTTTAAAAAATCGGACAGATTTTTTCTCTGTATCTTCTCATCCTCTACAAGAAGTATCTCAACCATCTTTCATTTCCTCCATAAAAATTTTTATTTTTGTCCCAACCCCCTTTTCAGATTCAACTTCTATTTTACCTTTATGATCCTCTATTATCCTTTTCGCTGTTGCCAAACCTATCCCGGAGCCATTCTCTTTTGTTGTATAGAAAAGATCAAAGATTTTTTCTTTCTGATCGTATTCCATTCCTATACCATGATCAATAATCTCTATTAAAACTTTTCCATCTTCAGAATCAACTTTTATTTCAATACTTTTTCCTTCAGTTGATGCTTCTATTCCATTCAAAACTATATTTTTGAAAGCAATGTTCAACATCTGTCTATCACCAAATAAAAATTTATCACCTTCTGAAATAAACTTTATTCCGATTTTCCTTTCATCAAGCAAAATTTTTAGTGATCTTATTATTTCCTCAAAAGTTTCCCTCAAGGAGACCTTTTCAAACCTGTACTGATAAGGTTTTGAAAATCTTGTAAACTCTATTATCCTTTTATTCATTCTTTCAACTTCATCGAGAGCTTCCTTCAACATAACTTTTTCATCACCATCAAAAAAGTTCTTTCTCATCATCCTTTGCAAGATAATAGATATACCATTCAATGGATTTTTTAACTCATGAGAAATTCTGAAAGTCATTTCTCCAAGCCGTGATTGGAATTCCATCCTTTTCTTTTCCTCTTTCAAATTTTCAAATTCAGTAATATCTTTTATATATAGAACCAATTTTTTGTTATCCGATGTTTTAGTAGATGAAACGAGAAATTTATAATTTTTATGAATGACCTGCAAATCTTTTACCTCTTTCAAATTCTCAGCAATATCTTTTATCCCTTCTATTTCAAGCAAAGAAAATTTGAATTTCTTTTCAAATCTGTTATCGAAACTTTTAATCTCTCTATCATCGATATTCTCAATAAAAACAAACTCGTCAAGAAGTGACATTATCTTCAATTTTTCGCTACTCTCTTCCAAAAGTTTTTGTGAAAGTCGAATGTTGTTGGAGTAGAAAGATAAAATAGCTATCAAAAGAACAAAAAGTGAAAAAGTAAAAAACAGATTGGTCAAAAAATTTATCATGTTCCCTTTCTTTAACCTATTAATCTCATCCGTTCCAAATCCTACCCTTAAAAGTAGATTTTCATCTTTAACAGGTTTTATTATCTCAAAAACTTTCCTGCCTTCAAAATAATGTATCCTGAAAGTATCAACCCTTTCAAAAAATGAATACATTAAAAGAGAGTCAAAAAAGATACTTTTCATCTGATTAACATTGAATGAAGCGTAAATTATACCGAAATTATCCTGAAAAAGAATGTATTCTATTTCCGGTAAGGATGAAAGATCGTCCAAATAGTTTTTAAGACCACCCTCTTTCAAAAGATTTCTAAAATTTTCTTTCGATCTTGATATCCTGTACAAACCTTTTTGATCCTTTTCATAAATTACAAAAGAATCCTTGTTATAATTTTCAGAAAAAGAGAAACCTTCAGTGAAAAGATCCCCTTTAAAAAGGTTTTTAAAATTATTTTTATATAAGTATTTTTCTTTATTTTTTTCAACATCGAAAATCATCTCGTTAAAAATGAATTTCTCTATGGAAACTATATTCTGGGAAACATTTTTATATGTTTTGCCGATAATATCTGTTATGATTTCAGATCTTGTTAAAAATTCTTTTTCAAGTGATCTTTTTTTTGAAATGAATTCAAATGTTTGAAAGAATATCAAAACCAAAAGTATAAGAAAAAGTAAAAGGGTTTGAAAATTTTTTATGTTTAAAATATTTTTCGATTTCATAGTTATAGGTTGACTTAAAATATTATTTTATATAGAATATTATAGTATGGAAAAAAAATAAATCAAATGGAAAGGAGTTCTTATGGATTTTGCAAAATACAAAAATGATCTTATTCTAAAAAAACTTGGAAGCAGATCAAGCATAAACCTTATCTCAAGTAAGGAGATGTTCAACAGAATCAAAGAAATCCCTGTTATTATAATGGCTTGCAACATAAGAATAAAACATGTCGTTCCCGGAATAATGAAGGCAAGTGAAGAGTTGAACTCCATAATTGGTTTTGAACTTGCAAAATCTGAAGGTGATCTTTCCGGTGGATACACAGGTCAAACTCCTGAAGATTTTGTCAACATGTTACTCGATTATGCTGATAAGTATAAATTTTCAATGCCATTTTTCATACATGCCGATCACATTACAGTTAAAGATACGAGTGAAAAAAATGTTGAGGGAGCAAAAAAACTTATATATGCCCAGATAAAAGCAGGGTTTACATCTTTTGCCATCGATGCTTCTTTCAATGAAATACCCGACAATATAAAGATAACAACTTACCTCTCAAAAGAAATAGTTGATAACGGATTTGGACTTGAAACGGAAGTAGGAGAGGTTAAATCAACAGGTCAGGAGGCTGAGATTACAACTGTTGAAGAGGCTGTAGAATACATTGAAGGATTAAAAAGCAATAATGTTTTTCCACAACTTCTTGCTATAAACAATGGATCAAAACATGGTAACTATAAACCGGGGGAAGAGGTTCACATAGATCTCAAAAGAACTCTTGATATATATAACGCGATCAAAAAACATAATGTATGCATAGCACAACATGGAATAACCGGAACACCTTTGAACATAATTGGACAGTTTGCTGATTGTGGAATAAGAAAAGGGAATGTTGGAACAGAATGGCAAAATATTGCACATAGAGGTCTTCCACCTGAACTTATGGCAAAAATGAAAATGTGGGCAGAAAACAATGGTAAAGATATAAAATTCGCTACAAAAGAGTTTAAAAAAGAGATTGATGATATACCTTCAGAATACTCACAGAAGATAATGGATGAGGCATATATCAAAACAAAAGAGTTCATTTTGGCGTTCAGAAGTAAAGATAGTGCAAACCTTTTATAAAAAATATGAAAACTGTTGATCAACTACTCAGAGAAGAAAAACAGATACTTGCTCCTTATGCTGTTTTCTCTTCAGAATCCAAAGGAAGAAAATATGAAATAGGACAATCAAGACATAGGACTCCATTCCAGAGAGATAGGGACAGGATAATACACTGCCAGGCATTCCGTAGACTCGAGTATAAAACACAGGTTTTTGTTAACCACGAAGGGGATTATTATAGAACAAGATTAACACACACTATAGAGGTTGCCCAGATAGCTAAATCAATTGCAAAATCTTTAAGATTGAATGAGGATCTTGCTGAAGCGATATCTTTAGCTCACGATATTGGTCACACCCCTTTCGGTCATGCTGGAGAGAAAGCACTCCATGAGATAATGGAAGATTTTGGCGGTTTTGAACACAACTCTCAATCTTTAAGGGTAGTAGATTACCTTGAAGAGAGATATAACGATTACCGGGGACTTAATCTAACTTGGGAAGTTAGAGAAGGAATAATAAAACATCATACGAGTTACGATAATCCAAACTCCTCACTGTTGAAAGAATTTTTACCTGACAAAACGAGTTCACTTGAAGCACAGATAGTGAATGTAGCTGATGAAATAGCATACAACAATCACGATATAGATGATGGACTTGAATCTGAACTGATAGATTTCAAGGATCTTTTAGATATTCCACTATTAAAAGAGTGTTATAACAGATTTTATAAAACGGTAAAAAATGAAAAGATTTTAAGGTATGAGATAGTCAGAGAACTTATTGGAGAACAGATTAACGATGTTATAACAACATCACTTGAAAATATAAAAAAGAGAAACATTAAAACTCTTGAAGATGTTAGGAATTCTCCAATATTGATAGATTATTCTGACGAGATGAAGAAAAAAAACAGAGAGTTGAAAATTTTTCTTTACGATAAACTTTATAAGAATTATAAAGTTCTAAAGATGCAACATAAAGCTGAAAGGTATGTGAAAAAACTTTTTGAAGCTTATGAGGAAGATGTAAAACAGCTCCCTCCAAAATTTGTTGAACAGATAGAGATTGATGGAAAGGAAAGGGTTATCTGCGATTATATAGCTGGTATGACTGACAGGTATGCTCAGGATGAATTCGCAAGGTTGTTCCTTCCATACGAAAGAATGTGATGTTTCAAAAATTTAAAAACGAATTAAAAAATTTGATATATTCAAACCTTTCAGCTGATCAGATAGCCAACGGATTTGCGATAGGTGTTTTCATAGGTTTTTTACCTCTTTACGGTTTTCAGACTATACTTTCAATTGTTGCAGCATTTATATTTAAAAAGGTTAACAAGATTTCACTTATTACTGCTACACAACTTTTTCTTCCACCTGTTATTCCTATAGTTGTTTTTTTAAATTACCTTGCTGGTTCTTTTATCCTTTACAGAAAAATATCTTTTTTGAAAATAACTTCGTTGGAAGATATCCTTACATATATAAAACCTATTCTGTTAGGTTCTCTATTCGTTGGATTTTTTTTCGCAATCCTTTCAAAATACTTAATAAAATTTTTAGTAATCAAACTTAGGAGAAAAGATGCAAAATAGAGAAGAGATATTAAGAACTATAAATGAGGAGAAGAGAAAAGAAAACTATATCAAGGTTTTATCACTTTACGGTGATCTTCTTAAAGAGAATATTTACGATTTTAACATTTACTCATCAATGGCAAAAATATATTACCTTCTTGAAGATTACGATGCTAGTGTTAGGTTCAATCTTATTTCGATTCATCTTTCAATAATGGAATCAGAAGAGATCCTAAAAACAGATTCCACTCTTTCCAAAGAGATGAATGAAATGATAAAAAATTTAAAAGGTTTAACAGAACATCTTTCAAAAATTGACAGAATTTTGAACAACCTTATATTCTGTGAACCTAATCTTATACATCTTGGTCATTCTCTTTTGGACTCAAGTTTAAAAGATGAGTCTAAAAAAATTTATTTAAAAATACTTAAAGGGGAAAAAGTTGATATTGATGAAAATTATAAAAAAAGTGAAATGGAACTTTTTTATACTTTTGGTCTACTATTCTCAGCAGTGATTATAGAAACCCAACTAAAAAAAGAAGAAATAGTTGAATACTATCTTTCATACGATAGTTCAGAGATGAGAACAGTTTATGAAAAAGTTTTAAAACTCTATGAAGATTACAAATTTCCTGAAACTTGACAGAAGAGAAAAACATACATTTTTATTTCTTTTGATAGGTTCCATTTTTAACGGGATCTCTCTTGGAGTATTACTTTTACAGGAATTTATTTTAAGAAAAACTCTATTTGGAAATCTTTTTGAGTTAACGGTTCTTGTTATGATTCAACCTGTTTCAAACCTATTTTCGATATTCTTTTACCCGTTGAGTAAGAACTTCAAAAAAAAGAATGACTTTTTTCTTCTTATTGCATTCGTTGGAAAACTGATTCTACTTTTGATGCTTTTAACAAAAAGCTCAAAAATCTTTATTCTCATAATATCTGTTTTTTACATCTTTAACACTTTTATGAACCCTTTATTCTCAAACATAATGCAGGTTAATTTTTCCAAAAAAAATAGAGGTCTTGTTTACGGAATAGTTTCTTCAGTCTCTGTTCTTTCAACACTTGTTGTCTCGAATCTATCTGGAAAACTTCTCGATGTTAACGATAACCTTTACAAACTTCTATTCTCAATATCAGCACTTTCTGGATTTTTATGTTGCTTCTTCTTTTCAAGAATAAAGATAAGAAAAATTAAACAGAAAAAGATTGAAGAGAAAATATCCTTTTTACAACCAATAAAAATAATAGTTAAAATTTTGAAAAATAACAGAGATTTCACAAAGTATGAAATATTTTTCTTCATATATGGAATAGGTTATCTAATAATACTTCCCGCTATACCCGTATATTTTGTTGATATATTGAAACTCGATTATTCAAAGATCTCTTTTATAAAAGGTTTTTTGGGTCAACTCGGTTATATAGTCTTTTTCCCTTTTGTTGGATTTTTCCTCGACAGGATGAATATTTTTCTTTACTCATCTTTAACTTTTCTTTTACTCTCTTTTTATCCTTTCTTCCTTTTAATTTCCAGTTTTGTTCGAAGCCCATTCTTCTTTATCTATTCAGCTTTTTTGATATTCTCTATAAGTATGTCAGCAGTATCGGTAATATGGGATCTTTCATCAATTCATTTCGCAAAGGATAGTGATTCCTCACAGTTTCAAAATGTTCATATTTTTTTAACAGGAGTAAGGGGCATAATCGTTCCATCTTTAGGTTATCTTATATTAAAATTTTCATCTCCAAAACTACTATTTTTAATTTCTACCCTTTTCTTCCTATTTTCATCTTTTGGAATGTTTTTTTTATTTAATAAATCTAAATCTTCTTGACTTTTAATAATAAAATAGTATTATAAAAATTTAAGGTATTTATGAATATGAAAGGTATAATTTTATCAGGTTTTAGACCAACAGGTAAAGTCCATATAGGTAACCTAAAGGGTGCACTTGAGAATTGGGTAAAACTTCAGGACGAATATTCTTGTTATTTCGAAATAGCTGATTGGCATCTTTTAACAACATCATACGATGATGTTTCTTATATTCAAGAAAATATATTTCAGATGGTTGTTGATTGGCTTGCTGCTGGAATAGACCCAAAAAGATCAATTATTTTCATTCAATCTTCAGTAAAAGAACATGCTGAACTATATCTTCTCTTTTCGATGATTACACCTTTATCATGGTTATACAGGAATCCAACTCTGAAAGAACAGATAAGGGATCTTGAGATGACTTCAGATAACAACTATGGACTTTTGGGCTACCCTGTTTTACAGGCGGCAGATATACTATGTTATAAAGCCACAGCAGTCCCTGTTGGCGAAGATCAACTCCCCCATCTTGAACTTACAAGAGAGATAGCGAGAAGATTCAACAACCTTTACAGAGAGATTTTCCCTGAACCGAAATCTTTGATAACACAGTTCCCAAGAGTTCTTGGAATAGATGGTAAAAAGATGTCAAAATCTTTGAACAATGCTATTTACATAGCAGATTCTGAGGATGAGATCAGAAGAAAGGTGAAACTCTCTATTACTGATACAGCAAAAATAAGAAAGAACGATCCGGGTCATCCTGATATTTGTAACATATTCTCCTACCATAACATTTTCAATAGAGAGCAAACTGAGGAGATAAAAAATTCCTGTCAAAAAGGAGAACTCGGTTGTGTTGAATGTAAAAATAGATGTGCTGATAAAATTATAGAGTATTTAAAACCTTTACAGGAAAAAAGAAAAAATTTTGAAAAGGATCCTGATACTATTTACGATATTATAGAAAACGGAAATAAAAACGCAAGAAACATAGCCAGAAAAACTTTAGATGAAGTAAATGAAAGTATGAATTTAATAATAAACAGGAGGTTTTATGATAAAACTTCACTATAACTACAAAGATCTATTCAGATGCACAAGGCTGGGACTTTCAATTAAAAAAATGTTCGTGATGCTTTCAGCCATCACTCTTGGTGCTTTTGCATACACAATTTTTACTTACATCGCTTTCATAGCAAATGGCACATCTATCAAAACTATTTGGGAAACTTACAAATTTATCCCTGTACCTGTCATAGGTATAACAACATTGACATGGTATTCATGGTTGATTTGGATAGTTGGAGTTGTTTTTTATTTTATACTATTCATCTATGCTCAAACGGCTGTTACGAAAATAACTTTCGAACAATTGAAGGGAAACGAATTTTATGAGATGAAGGAATCTCTAAAGTATGCTGCAAAATTCTGGAAATCATCTTTTCTTGCTCCATTAACATTGTTGATACTTATAGTTTTCATGTTTATTGGTGCTTTCATTTTTGGTTTGATAGGAAGGATTCCATATTTTGGACCACTTTTTATTATCCTTTTGATAGTTCCTATAATTTTTGGAGCAGTTTTCACAGTTTATTTGATAATCATATTCTTCGTATCACTTTTCATTTCACCAGCGGTTGCGGGAACATCCAAATCTGATACTTTCGACACATTGTTTGAAATATTCTCTCTTGTATGGGACCATCCATGGAGACTTGTAGTTTGGGGTGGTCTGGTTGGTGCTATGTCAACACTCGGAGGAGTTATACTCGGAATAATTCTGAAGTATTCTTTTGAGTTAACAAGATGGGCATTATCAGTATGGAACAACGGTTCATGGCTTAAAATATGGTCTAACGGTTTCTATTTCCTACCTCCAGTTCCAGCATACCAAATAACTGAAAAGATAGCTTCCTACACAGCACCTTTCCTTTTCTCACTCCACAATTTTGCACCCGGTAACTGGGCTATGAACCTTTCATCTTTCCTGTTTGGAATTTTACTCTATATAGCTGGTTTTACTGTAATATCTTACATCCTTGTCTGCTGGACAGCTGGATTGACAATAATGTATGTCAATCTCGTAAAGATGAAAGATGATGTTAACCTACTTGAGGAAAAGGATGAAGAGTTTGATGAGATTGAAGAAGATGAAAATAAAGAGGAGAAAAAAGAATAAAAGGGAGTTTTTAAACTCCCTTTTTTAAAAGGTGGTGAATATGGGTTTTTTAATATTTTTGATCATTGCTGGGGGTCTTGGGTTTATAGGTTGGGCAATTTACACTAACAAAAAGAATGAAACATATTCCGTTCCAGACACTTTCGTTATCAACAGAAAACCAACCATGCCTCTTGGAACACAAACATCTTTCTTTTTAACAAGAACAAAAGAATTGACTAATAAGAATTTTGAAAAGATAGGTGAATTCTCAATAGATAATTTCCCTTTCAAAAATTATTTCATATCTTTTTTTTCTGGTGAAAAAAATATTTTTATAATTCTTGGACAGAGTGTTCCTGATACCTTTCAAAAATTTTTAGGCATCTCTGAGAAACCTTTTATAAGTGTTTATTCTATATTCACAGACGGTTCTGATCTTGAGACAACAACAAGGGAGAACAGTGATAAGGAAATGAAAAGTGAATTCAGAAGAGTTATTAAAGTTGAAAATATCCCTTTGGAACTTATGATAAACAAACATAAAGAGAGTGTTGACAAGATTGAGATAAAAGGTATCCATGAAGTTTTACTGAACAAGGATGATTTCTTCAAATATTTTGAAAGGGGACTAAGAATAGATATCGCACACAGATCAACAAGAGGATATGTAACAAAAGCTGATATCGAAGAGATATTGAAAAAACTCAATCTAAAATTGACTGAGGTAGGGAAAAAAGAGCAGGAATAATTTAATCCTTCTCTTTCATCCCCTTCCAATTATCAAACAGTCTCCTTATGTGTGGTATAGTTATAGAACCACCAATTATCAAAGCTATATCAGCAGCTTCCACGATTTCATCATCTGTAACTTCTTCCTCAAAACATCTTATAAGGTGGTACAGGATGCAGTCATCACATCTTAAAACAATAGATCCAACAAGTCCCATCAGCTCCTTATATTTTGCAGGTATTTTTCCTTCAGAGTAAACCTGAGTATCAAGGGCAAAAAATCTTTTTGTCGATGTGGATGAATAATCCATAATTATCCTGTTTAACCTTTCCCTTTCCTTTTTGAACTCCTCTACATTTTTTTTCTTTTCATCCATAAAAACCTCACATTACTTTTTTAAATCTAAAAGTTCCGTTAGGTTGAATTATATCAACATTGATTATTTTACCACTCTTCTCTTCAAATCTAACAAAGAAACCTTTCAGGTCCGTGAATTCAAAATAGTTCTTTTCTTTTGGAACTATCTTCATAGGTTTTTGACCCTTTAAAATAAGTCTCAAATATCCATCCTTGCTTAAACTTATCTCAAGAGTATCTTTTTCAAGCATGTATTTCCCTTCAAAATTTTTCAGATAATCTGAAGATGAGAACTTATCCTCTGTTATCCTTTCAAAAACTATATCATCTCCGGAAGGTTCAAGGGGAATAAGAACTTTTGAAATTATTCCATTTTTATCACTCTCAAAAGAAACTTTAAGATCCATATCTTCAATGCCTTCAGACGAAGCTTTAAATACATCATAATATAAATGTTTCAAATTGAATGTAAATTCGTTGAAATTTAAAACAAGTTTGTTCTTTTTATAATCTATCCTTATCTTTCCATACCCTTTATCTTCATAAACTCCAGCATAATCTTTCAACTGATGTGATGGCTTTGTTCCCTTCTTTTCTACATCATCTTTTTTTAAATTTTTTGAGCTTATATTTTCTATCTCTTTCAATCTATCACTCCAAGGTGTTGGTTCGAGTCCCAACATAAGTTCAGAAATGTACATCTCAACTATGAAAGGTATGCTGCTATTGTTTGAATTTGAAAGGATAACAACTCCAAAAGAATCTTCAGGAAATATCCCCATCTGGGCAGAAAAACCATCTACGTTTCCCCCATGGAATATATGGTATCTTCCTCTATAGTATTCGATGAACCATCCCATACCATAAGTTCTAAAACTTCTTTCAGGATAATTTGACTTTTCAGAAACTATCATTTTGGGAGTAGTCATGTTTTCAATATAATCGGAAGATAATATACTTGTCCCTTTACCTTTGTTCAAAATAAACATTATCCATTTTGACATATCTAAAACATTTGAGTTAATAGTTCCAGCAGGACCCATCGCCTGGAATTCTCTAAAATCCATTCTAACAATTTTTTTCCCATCAAAATTGTAAGGATACGCATAATCATCAGATTTTTTCATCACTTCCGTTGAAAAATTTGTATTATCCATATGGAGTGGTTTCAAAATTTTTTCACTTACAAAATTTTCCCAACTCGTATTGGAAATTTTTTCAACAAGGTAACCTGCGACAAGATACATATGGTTCTGATACTGGAACTTTGTTCTTATAGAACAGTTAGGTTTCAAATATTTTAACCTTTTATAAATCTCCTCTCGTGAATATTCGGAACCATACCACATAAAATCATGCCTTGGAAGACCTATTCTATGAGTTAAAATATCTATAGGTGTTGCGAGTTTTTCAGAAACATCGTCGTAAAGATTAAAATCGGGAAGATACTCTTTTAAAGGTTTATCAAATTTCAATTTTCCATCCTGAACAAGAATTGAAACCGCTGTTGCAGTGAAAGATTTGGTGCAAGATCCGATAGCAAAAAGCGTCTTTTCGGTTACTTTTCTTTTTTCATCATAATTCGAAAAACCATAACCCTTAGCGTAAATCAAAGAATCCTTATAAACTATACCTATTGAAAGACCAACTCCGTTATGCACTTTTAAAATTGAATCTATAAAAATATCAATTTTTTCAAACTGCTGTGAAAAATCTTTTTGATAAGAATTTAAAAAGAAAACTAAAATTAAAACTGGAATAAATCTTTTTATAAATTTCATAAAAACTCCTTTGTTAAGAATAAATGATAAATTAAAATTATTTAAAGTCAACAAATATCAGGTTGAAAATGGTTTTTTTTGTTATATAATTTTCATATGGAAAAATTTAAAATAGTTATACTTGAAGATCAACAGGATATAAATGACCTTATAGCGATACATCTTAAACAGAACAACTTTGATTATGTTCAATTTTTTTCAGGTAAAGATTTTTTAAAATATCTCTCAAACAATAACACATTTCATCTTCTGATACTGGATCTGATGTTACCTGAGGTTGACGGAATTGAGATTTTAAAGAGGATGAAAGATGACCAATCATACAAAAATATTCCTGTTATTATACTAACAGCGAAATCTGATGAGAGTGATAAAATAGTTGGTTTGGAGCTTGGAAGTGATGATTACATAACCAAACCTTTCTCTGTAAAGGAACTTATTGCGAGGATAAAGGTTATACTTAAAAGATATTATAACGAAAAAGATGAGAGTATTATAAAAATAGGTAAAGATATAATAATAGATACTAACAGAGCAGTATGTTCCTATAAAAATAGAACAGTGAATCTGACATCAACAGAATTTAAAATATTAACTACACTCGCTAAAAGAAAGGGATGGATTTTTTCAAGAGAAAAGATACTACTTTCAATATGGGGAAACGATAAAATAGTTACAAAGAGAACTGTTGATGTTCATATAAAAAGTTTAAGGGATAAGATAGATCCAGAAGGAAAACATATAAAAAATATTAGAGGGATGGGTTATAAAATTGAAGATTAAAATATTTTCAAATGTAAAAATTTTAATTTATTTTCTCATATCTGTTCTGATAATTATAAATCTGACATCATTTTACTTTACTGCAAAAATGGTAAAAAAAACTTACATATACTCAAACACTAACGATATGAGATCAATTTCAAGAATTCTAAATGAGGAGATAGAAAATTTTTGGGAGGATTTGGATATTTTGAATAAAAAGGTAAAGGAAAAAAGTGATTTGACTGGAGTAAGAATAACAGTTATCGATACAACTGGAAGAGTTTTGGCTGATTCACATCAGGATTTTAGATTGATGGAGAATCATAAAGGAAGAAAAGATATAGATGAGGCTTTGAAAGGAGAAGAGATAACTATAGAAAGATACAGTAAAACTTTGAAAAATAAAATGTTGTATTTCTCTTCTCCAATATATAAGGATGGTAATTTAATAGGTGTTTTAAGGTTAAGTTCCTTTTCAAAAGATATCGACAAAATACTTCTTAATATTTTCAGGGATTACATCTTCATTTTCATCTTAACACTTTTTATAACCTTTTCCCTCTTTTACTTTCTCAACAGAAAGGTTACATATCCTGTTAACCTTATAGTAAAAAATCTTGAAAAGTTCGGAAACGGTGAATTGGATACAAAAATAATTTTAAAAGAGGATGATGAGTTCAAAAAGATCGGAAAAAGTTTCAACGATATGGCTGATAGAATTAAAAAACTCATTTGTGATGTTGAGGAAAAAAATAGAGAACTTGAAACTCTTTTAAAAACTATAGAACAGGGAATTATTATTGTTGATAATGAATTTAATATAATCTATTCAAATAAAAAATTGGAAAACATTATAAAAGAGAAAAGAGAGATTTCGAAGATAACAGATATCTTTTTGAACTATGATTTTTTGAAAGCTCTTAAAGATGCAAAGAAGGAAACCATAAAAATTGAAAGTGAAATAAACTCAAGAATTTTTCTAATTAACATATCTTTCATAATAGAGGATAACAAATATATTCTAACATTTTTTGATATAACCGAAATAAAGAATGTTGACAGGATGAGAAAAGATTTCATATCAAATATCTCACATGAGTTAAAAACACCTTTGACAGCAATATATGGATATTTGGAAACTATAGAGATGGAATATAAAGATGTAAAATATATTCCTATAATTAAAAAACATGTTGAGAATATGAATAAACTTGTTGAAGAGATTTTAACATTATCCTACCTTGAAGCATCTCCCAAAATAAAAAAGGAAGAGTTCCTTTTAACTGATACGGTTAAAAATGTTTTAAAAAGTTTTGAAGAGGATGCTAAGAAAAAAAATCTGAAAATAGATTTTTCTTATAGTGATGAAAAAATCTATTTCAATGGTGACAAAGAAAAGATAGAGAGGATGATAAAAAATCTTGTTGAGAATTCTATAAGGTATACTGATAATGGCTATGTAAAAATATTACTTGAAAAAAAAGATAAAAACATATTTTTAACAGTTGAGGATACCGGGATAGGTATACCTGAAAGAGAAATTGAGAGGATATTTGAAAGGTTTTATACGATAGATAAATCAAGGTCAAAAAAGTATGGAGGTTTTGGCCTTGGACTCTCAATAGTTAAACATATTGTAAAACTTCACGATGGGAAAATAGAAGTTGTGAGTGAAGAGGGAAAAGGGACAAAGATAAAAGTAACTTTTGAAATTTAAATTTTTATCTTTGAAATTGCTTTCAAAAAAATCTTCCTGTCAGTTTTTGGAATTTTATTCTTCTGTGGGAATTTTTTGTTTTTTACATCATGAGCATATTTATTCAAAGCGATAGAAATTTTTTCTGAAATATTTTCATACCTTTTGATAAACCTTGGAGTGAATTTAGAATATAGTCCTATAATATCGTTTATAACAACTATCTGTCCGTCACTATCAATTCCTGAACCAATAGAATAAACTGGAATTTTCAGATTCTCTTTCAAATATTTTACAACAAGATCTGTTGTGTTTTCTACTATTATCATCAAAACACCATTCTTTTGAAGTTCAAAACCATCCTCGATAATTTTTGTTATCTCCTCTTCATCGTTTCCAAGTATTGGATAACCTCCATACTTTTTATAACTCTGTGGTTTCATTCCTATATGTCCGCAAACAGGTATACCTGCATCAACAACAGCCTTTATTCTGTCAATTATCTCTTTACCTCCCTCCATTTTGACAGCATCAGACCTTGTTTCCTTTAAAGCCCTACCACAATTTTTTATAGCCTCACTTTTTGATACCTGATATGTCAAAAAAGGCATATCGAAGATCAGATACTGTTTTCTGATAGCTTTTCTTACAGATTTTCCAAAAACTATCATCTCATCAAGGGTTATATCGAGTGTTGAAGGATTCCCCATCATAACCATCGAAGCAGAATCACCAACAAGAACTATATCAACAGGTGACTTGTTAACTATGGAAGCTATAGAATAATCATAGGCAGTCACAAGGACTGCCTTTTCGTTATTTTTCTTTTTTTTTAAAAGTTCTTTGTATGTGATCTTCTCAACTTTATTCTTCAATTATTATTATCTCCTCTTCACCTTTTACAGTGTCTTTAGGAGTTGTATCCTGTTTTTCTTCCTCTATTATGAATGTTCCTTCTTCTTTTTTCTCTTCTTTAGGTTGTGTAGTAGGTGTTTCAACTTTTTTTTCTTCGACAGGTTTTTCTTCAGAAACTGTTTGTTCTGTTGTTTTTTCTTCAACAACTGGAACAACCTTTTCCTCTTTAACCTCTTCTATTACAGGCGCAGGTGTTACAACCTCTTCCTTTACTCCTTCATCTTTTATAACATTTGTTTCACCTGTTAAATTCATAAGTTCACCATACTTTTTCATAAGGTATTCGGTTTTGTTTCTGTATGAAAGTTTTATCTCTTCATAAGGTTTTATATCCATATTACCTTTAATAGAAATAATTGCCGCTGTAGAATATTTATCATAAGGAACAAGGACTTGCAAAGCTCCAGCTGCAAAATACTTTCCAGTTTTATCCTTTCTAACAATAGTGAAAACATCTCCAGTATTTATTTCATCATTCTTCCCAAGATTTATAAAGACTATAGTGAACTCGTTTGTTCTTATCTTTGGATTTTCAGTTCCGATCAATGAACCGTAAAGATCCTCTGAAACTTTCAAGTAAGATGAGTTTGGATTTATCTGTGGTTCTTCATAAAATGTTACAAAATCGCCTTTTTCTATCTCATCGTAAGATGCAGTTATAGTTCCATAAGCGAGGTTGTTCTCATACCCATCTATTCTCACCTTTCCTGTTATCCTTACATGCTTGCCAAGATTTTCGCCACTTTTATTATCCTTTACCTTGTTGTTCCATTTGAATATTACAAGTTCTTTACCTGTTAAAGATTGTTCAGTTGAATTAAGTTTTATGTAAACTTTTTCGTTTTTAACCATCTGGTATGAATTTTTGAAAAGCCCATCTATCTTTCCTATCTGAGGATTCTCTATGGAAAGGTAACCAGCCCTTGATGCGAGTTTTTTTGCAACAGCGTATTCAACAGCATTTTTAATAGCATAACTTTTCGTTCTTTCTATCTTTTTTATATCTTCTCTTATCTGTTTGACTTTTCCAATCTCTTCACCAACTTCAGTTGTGGTTATAGGTTGAACATTTTTTTCTTCAATCTCTTTTTCAAAACCTATACCTTCATCACCATTTGTAATATTTTTTTCCTCAACAGGCGAAACATTTTCCTGAGTTATAGCATCAGCCATAACATCAGGTATAATGAATTCCTGACCGGGATATATCCAGTGTGGATCTTTTATTTTCTCTATATTGGCATTATAAATATTTCTCCATATGAATGGATTGTTATAATAATAACCGGCAAGATCCCATAAAGTATCTCCCTTTTTAACAGTATGTATTTTCTGACCAAAGATTACAAGAGATACTATTATGGTCAACAAGAGGAATAACCATTTCTTCACTTCTCCTCCTTTTTAGTTTGATTTTTGACCTGAATGAACTGGTATTTTAAAATACCTAAAATCTCTTCAAAAACTTTTTTCTCTTCAGAGTCTAATCCATTTTCCATTTTTTTGAAAACAAACTCAAGTATATCTATAGAATGTGATGCACTCTCAAGATCGAGTTTCGTTTCTACACCAGGTATCTCTATAAGTTTCAAGTTGGCAAGTGTTTGAATATAGAATGGATTTATAACATCCATTATCTCAATCTTTTTTTCAGACAAGGTTTCCTCCATTTGTAGCGAGAATATTTTTCTGATAATATATATTCCCATTTTTTACAAATATCCTTGGAACCCTTGGACCTATACCTGTTAAAATCTCATAGTTTAAAAGACCTGAAAGTTTTGCTAATTCGTTTATAGAGATATTGTCCCCAAAAATTTCAACCTCATCCCCAACTTTCACATCATCAACTTCACTTATATCTATCATTGTAAGGTCCATGCAAACATTACCTACAACCTTAACCTTTTTCCCTTTTAAAAACATATAGGATCTGTTTGAAAGTAATCTTGAATAACCATCACCGTAACCTATTAGAACTGTCGCTATCTTCATATTTTTTTCTGCGACAAAATTCCTACCATAAGAAACGGTGTCTCCCTTTTTTAAATTTTTGATCTGACATATTCTTGATTTTAAAAACATAACCTGTTTAACTTTTATAAATTCTTTCAACCTTTCATCAGTGTATTGACCATAAATCATTATACCAGGCCTTACAAGATTATAAAAACTACCCTTGATGTTAACTATGCCAGATGAGTTAGCAAGATGTCTATATCTAAAATTTATACCTTTCTCTTTTAATTTTTTTATAATTATATCATATCTTCTCTTTTGTTCAATAGAAAAACCTTTATCTTGCTTTTCAGCTTCAGCAAAATGGGAAAAAATACCGGTAACATTCAAATTTTTCAAATCCAAAATTTTAGGTATTTCCCTTTCAGCATCCCTATAGGAAATACCTGTTCTGTTCATACCTGTATCAATTTCTATATGTGCTTCAGTTATTCGGTTTTTTTTGTGAGATTCTCTATCTATACTTTTTGCATAAGAATAGGATACAAGGTTTGGCATAATATTGTAATCAACTATCTTTGGAGCATCATTTGAAAGTGTTGGACTGAGAATCAGTATCCTGTTGGGTATTCTGTGGATTCTAAGCTCTATCGCTTCATCAATAGATGCTACACCGAATATTTCAATATATGGTGATAAAACTCTTGTTATCTCTATGCTATCATGACCGTAAGCGTTCGCTTTTACAGCGGCAAGGATTTTTACATCTTTACCAACAAAATTTTTTATCGTCTTAACATTGTAAATAAGGTTATCGATATTTATTTCAGCCCATGTCCTATTTTTCATAAACCTCTTTCAATATTGTATCTTTTGTAAAAACCAAAAATGTGTCATCAAAAGAGTATTTTAACTTTAATCTGTAATCTCTGTAAAAACTCTGGTATTCAAATAATGAATCAAGGTTTAGATCAAAATACCTCTGAAATGTTTTCAAATCGTAAGGGTAATAATCCTCTTCCTGATAAAATTTATCTATACGATTTTTCAAAGATAAAGATTTTAAAAGGACATACTCTTTTGTTGTTTTATCTTTATTTTTGAAATTGAAAGTTGGTGGTTTTAAAAATAAACCAAGTATTATTGATAAGAAAATGAATAAGGTTAAAATTTTATAAAACTTGTTATTTTTCATCCTCAATCAAACTCAAATAATTTTCTTCTGAAATCATAGTCTGATTCCATTTAGGTTCAAAAACCAAATTTATGTTAACATTTCCTTCACCTGCAACCTCTTCAACCTTCTGTTTCAGTTCACTCAACATCATAGAAGCGAGAGGGCAACCGGGGAAAGTTAAAGTCATATCAATAAAAATTTTCCCTTCTTCAATTTTAAGACCATATATCAAACCTAAAGTTACAATATCCATTCCAATTTCAGGATCTATAACTTCGCGCATCTTTTCAACTATAGCTTTTTTATCCATAAAACCTCCTAAAAATTAAAATTTATCATATAGAAAAAATAAATCAATAGTTTACTATAAAATATTCCTATACCTTAAAAACAATTTTTCATCCTTTCCAAACATAAGATCATACCTTTCAACAAGTTCATCATACCTTTTTCTGTCTAAAATAACTTTTCCTATATAAAAAGGTTTACTTTTTTTGGTAAAAGATCTTTTAAACTCTGTTAATCCATCATTCCCATCCTTAGTTCCACCACCGAGTATCATTCTTTCACTTCCCAAATTTTTTGCAAGTTCAAATCCCTTGTAAAGCAAAAGATTTGAAAGACCTTTTGTTGTTTCATCCCTTAAAATTGATGATAGATGGTAGTAGGAGTTAAAACCTTCCTTTATCAAAAATATCGATCCGCCTAAATATTTTTCATCCTTATAAGAGTTTAGAATATATGAAAATTCAATATTTTTTAAACCTAAAAAATATTTTTCGCTGAACTTTAAAAAATCTCTTCCATTCTTTTTTTCGATCATATCACTATAAATCTCATAAAATTTTATAAACTCTGATTCATCCTTTTTTTCACTTATTAAAAAATTTTTCTTTTTCGCAATATTTATCTTATTTCGAACTGAACTTTTAAAATCATCGATGTAGTTTTCATCCAGATCGATGTAAAAAACTTCCCTTACATACTCTATCTGAAAAAGTTGACTCTCTAAGGTAGGGAAAAATGGGTTGAACCTTATTAAACCTGCTATAAGATTTTTATCCTTTAAAATTTTAAAAACTTCTTCAAAAAAAGGTTCTGTGAAATTTTTATCATTTTTAGATGAGTAGAACGATCCATAACCGTAAGGAGTTTCAAAATCTCTATAACTTTCATTTAAAAGAAGTATAAGAAAGATTATATGACCATTTTCTTCTTTAAGAAAAATCTTAGCATCACCGTAAAGTTTTGCATACTCTTCATAAAATTGTAATTCCTTAATATTGTAATCTTTTAAAATTCTGTTCCAACTATCTTTTATCTTTATCAAAATCTCTCACAGGTTATAGAAAAATTTGTTATCAAGTATTCTGTACTGTATAGCTTCTGAAATATGTTCATCTTTTATATTTTCTTCTCCAGCCATATCTGCGATTGTTCTTGCTACTTTTATTATCTTTGTTATGGATCTCGGAGAGAAAGAGTAATGTTTTACAGATGCTTCAAGTAAAAGTTTTGAATCTTCATCAAGTTTGCAAAAAACTTTCAAATATTTTGAGGAAAGATGTCCATTCCTTCTTATATTTTTTATTTCTTTATATCTCTCCTCCTGAATATTAACAACATTCTGAACCCTTTTTCTGATATCCTTAGATGTTTCAACATTCTCTTCCCTTGTCTCATTCAAAAAATCGATACGGGGAACCTCTATATGTATATCTATCCTATCAAGTATTGGACCTGAAATTTTTGAAAGATATTTTTGAATATCGTAAGGCGTACATTTGCATATATGGTTCGGATCAGAATAGTAACCACATCTGCATGGATTCATAGCTGCTATAAGTGTAAACCTTGAAGGATAAACGAAAGTGTTCTGTGCTCTTGAAACTGTTACATATCCATCTTCAAGAGGTTGTCTTAAAGATTCTATTATATTTTTAGAAAATTCTGGAAACTCATCCAAGAAAAGAACTCCATTATGCGCAAGTGAAACCTCTCCAGGATGGGAGTCCTGTCCTCCACCAATTAAAGCAACATCAGAAATAGTATGGTGTGGACTTCTGAAAGGCCTTTCTCTTATTATCCCTTCATTATCCTTGAGAAGTCCTCTTATAGAATAAATCTTTGTTGTTTCAAGGGATTCTTCATCTGTCATCTTAGGCAGTATCGTTACAAACCTTTTTGCAAGCATAGTTTTCCCTGTCCCAGGTGGACCAACCATCAAAAGATTGTGTCCCCCACTCGCTGCAATTTCAAGAGCTCTCTTTTGCAATGTTAAACCTTTTACATCCTCAAAACCAAAATCGTATTCAAAATCTTCTTTAACAGGATTTTTATTTTCAAACTTTTTTATCTCTTTAAGACCAGATAAAAAATCAACAACCTCCCTTAAATCTTTTACCGGATATACTGACATTCCCTTTACAACAGAAGCTTCATGTCTGTTAGCATATGGAATTATAAGTTTCCTTTCACCTTTTTCATATATAGATGAAACTATTGCCAATATTCCGTTGACACCTCTGACTTTACCATCAAGAGCGAGCTCACCAACGAAAATAAAATCATCAGCAAAATTTTTTACAATTCCCAACGATTTCAAAAGAGAAACAGCAATAGGTAAATCGAAGTATGATCCCTCCTTCTTTATATCAGCAGGTGCAAGGTTTACAGTTATCCTTCTATCAGGGAATGGAAAGTTAGAGTTTTTGATAGCGCTCCTTATCCTCTCTTTTGACTCTTTTACAGTTCTTTCAGCAAGACCAACTATGTTGAACGCTGGAAGCCCATTCTGAATATCAGTTTCAACTTCAACAACATAACCTTCAATACCTTTTATTCCTGCAGATTTTAGTATTGATATCATATATCCTTTCCAACCTCCTCCTTACAACCCCATCGGAAATAAACCTTATAACTTCAGGTATAATTTTAACCTTTTCAAGATATTTTTCTCTATCATTCCTTTTCAAAAATTTTAGATAGTTGTAAAAAAGTTTAGCATATTCAAGTAATCTGTAACTTTTTTTCAACCTTTCGCAACTTCTTTCAAATAAATTTTCTCTTTTTTTAATATCAACATCATTTTCACTTTTAATATAACTTACCATTATACCATTGTTCATATCTTTTTCTATCAAACTCTCATACCTTTTAACTATCTCTTTCTTCTTCTTTTCACTTCTCAAAAACCTTGTTAAAAAGAAAACAGCTTCAGTCAAAAGATAACCGTTACCAATAGATGAACCTATGTTGAAGGATTTTAAGTAATAATCTTTAGATCTTTCATAATTTTTCTTCATAAGATACAACCTTCCAAGATTGTTATAAACCATCCATAAACCGAGTTTGTTGTTCAATTTCAAAGCGTTATCAAGTGATTCTAAAAGGTTGTATTCAGCATCCAAAAATTTCCCTTGTTCAATGTAAACCAAAGCAAGACCACTCTGGCTTCTTATCGAACCATAAAGGTCACCATAAAAATGTTTTATATCTATAGAATCAAGGTAACTCTGCACAGCCCTTTCGAAGTTACCCATATTTAGATAGACAAAACCTTTCGCATCGTAATATTTTGCAAGATCCAAAGTCATCTCTTTCTTAAAGTTTATAAGCTGGTTGTACCTTACTATTGAAAAATTTTTTTCAGCCAAAAATTCCTTTTCCTTCTCAAAACTCTCTTCCATCTTTTCATAAAAACTTTTTGACATATCGAGATATTTGAAAACTTCATCTATACTCTTACCCATCTTAAAATTTATCATACCTATATGTCTTACAGCTCTCGATTTTTCAAGTAGGTTTGAGTTTTTACTCTTTAAAACCAGAAAGGAGTATTTTAAAGATTCTTCGAAATTGTTCAGATAGTAGTATGCTGAAGATATTTCATTATAAAGTTCAAATTTTGAGATTCTGTTTTTTCTTCCTTTCAAAATTTTCTCAACTTTTTTTAGAATTTTTATCCCTTCCTTATTTCTTCCACTCTGAACGAATATCTTTCCAATATTAAGATCTATCAAGAGTCTATCATCCCTGTTTTTCATCCTTTTTCTTGCATCCATCAAAAAGAGATAAGATTTATCGAGTGAATTTATACTCTGCATCTTTAAAAGATGTAAACCTTTTTCAAGGTGAATATAACCTTCATTGTAAAGATCTATAAAGATTTTAACTATCTGTGGATCGAACTGAGTCTTAGAATTTTTTGATATCTCTTTTATAGCATTCTCTTCACTCTTTATCTCCTTTTTATAACTCCTGCCTGAAGTCATAGCATCAAAAGAATCAGATACAGAAATTATTCTTGAAAAGAGTGGAATATTTTTCCCTTTCAAGCCATCAGGATAACCTTTTCCATCAAACCTTTCATGATGGTATTTTATAGCATCCTGTAAACCCGGTACATACTTAAAGGATCCTAAAAGGTAAGCACCATAAACTGAATGCCTTTTTATTTCTGAAAACTGGAACCTGTTCAACTTTTTTCTACTGTTTAGAATTGATATAGGGACTTTTACTTTTCCAATATCATGTAGAATTGAAGCAAGGTATAAAACATCAAGATCTTTTTTTGAAAGACCCATTCTCTTTCCGATAAGTACAGAATACCTTTGTACCCTTTCGGAATGACCTATCGTGTATTCATCCTTAGCATCTATAACATCGGAAAGATACTTTATGGTGTTCAAAAAGAGTTCTTCATTTTCAAGTGAGGTTGATAATTTTTTCAAATCTCTCATAGTAAAAATGGAGGCGGCGGGAATCGAACCCGCGTCCAAAGATAGATGCTCAGTTCTTCTACATGCTTAGCATCCATAATTTTGATCCTGATCGGCTGGATGCTACCTTTCAGGATTTTTGCCCTATTCTTATGGTATGGCTCGGGCTCACCATACCAGCAGTCAGGATTATGAAGATCTTTTCAAAACCCCTGACAGGTCTTGAAAGATCCTGCTGCAAATTAAGCAGCTAATGCGAAATTGTTGTCTTTTCTTTTTTGCCGGTTTTTTTACGAGACACCAGCGATCTCGGCATGCTTCCCCTGAACAAGATTATCCCTGTCGAGACCAATTTCGCCCCCCATATAATAATAACTTAAATTTTCAATTTTTCAACAAAAATATTGAAAAAATTTTTTTTAATAATATACTATTTTTTAGGGAAATGAAAAATTTAATTTTTAACAGATCTCACATTTTAAAAGTTATATTATTTTTAGATATAATAATCCTTTCAATTTTCCTGTTGATTTTGTTCAAACAGATAGATTCTGTAAAAAAACTGCAAGACAATAATATGTTAAATTTGTTGGAACATAACAAAGAATTTTTTAAACTAAAAAAAGAAAATTTTTATAAAGATTTAAGATTTATAAGTTACCTTTACACTGTAAACGATTTTTTAGAAAATAGCAAGAATAAAGATGTAAGAGACAGATTCTTTAAAAAGGTAAAAGAGATACATGAAGCTTACAGTGAAATCAACTGTATCTCTGTAATTGATAGAAATGGTAAATTGATATATTCAGAAAATAGAGAATGTTTAATAGACACAAATCTTCTGACAAACTCAACAATAGAAAAAGAGATAAAAATATCAAAAATTAATACCTTTGGAGAAAAAGTTCTTTTTGATGCATATATCCCTGTTTTTGGAAAAAAGAGAGGTAATTTTATAGGAACTATGCTTTTACAAATTGATTTTTATAAATTTTATTCTTTTGAGAAAGGACATTTTTTCCCATTCAAAGATGTGAACACATATTTTGTTAATATTGAAAAAGATTCATTAAAATTTTTTCAGATTACAGATTATAAACCAAAAGTTGAATCTTATGGGTTTGATGATTTTTCAAACTTTTTTGAAAATTTGAATTCGACAAAGAGTTTCGATATATACTTAAAAAAATATAACAAAAAATTACATTCAGCTATAACAAAGATTGATGAAAATGAGTACATCCTTTCATGCTTGGATTATAAAAAATTTATAGGAAATATTTCCAAAGTTGTGATATACACTATTTTATTTTTCATCCTTACCATCTCTTTTGTAGATATGCTTCTCTTTTCAATATACCTTTTGGTAAACAATTTCCTATACAAAAAGGAAGTTGAGACTAAAAGGGAAATAGAAAAAACAAAAAAATACCTTGAAACGATTCTTAACTCAGCACCTTTGTATATACTTGACATAACAAATGATCTTAAAATAAATTTTTTGATGAACGATTCAGCAAAAGTTTTTTTCAGCTCAGATAAAAATAATTTCGATTTTAAAAACTTTCTTTTTAAAGATGATTACATGAAACTAAAAGATTCTGTTGAAAAGTTTTTCGAAGATAGAGATAAGAATTTTGATAGTTTTGAAGTAAAAGTAAAAATTGATCTTGAGGAAAGGTATCTTACATTTCTTCTTTCACCAATAAAGGATGAAAATTCAGAAATAATATCTATTCTTCTAATAATGGCTGATATAACGGATCTTAAAAATTATCAAAATGATCTTGAGGACAAAAACAAAAAACTTCTTTTTACATTACAACAACTTGAGTCAACAAATGAAGAGTTACAGACATCTGAAGAGGAACTCGTTGCAACTGAAGAGGAGCTAAAATTCCAGATTGAAGAACTTGAAAGAAAAGGTAAAATTTTACATGAAACAGAGGAAAGGTTCAGGATAGCCTTGAAAAATTCCAACATTTCAGTATTTTTACAGGATAAAGATTTAAAATATGTTTACGGATTCAACATTCCGGATAACATTCCATTCGAAATGGTTGCGGACAAAACGGATGATTACCTATTCAAAGGGAAAAGTGTTGAAAAGTTTATAAGGATGAAAAATCTTTCCATTGTTAATGGGGAGAAGTTTTCAGGTGAGATCGAGTTGATATTTTTTAAAACAAAACATGACTTTTTCTATACAATAGAACCTTTCTATTCAAAGGATGGTAAGATAACCGGAGTTTTGACAGCACTTCAGGATATAACTGAAAAAGTTGAGATGCAAAAAGAACTGATGCAAGTTTTTAAACTTGAAGCGTTAGGTAACCTTGCTGGAGGAATCGCTCACGATTTCAACAATATTCTTGCAGGAATTATTGGGAACGCTGAGATACTTGATATGAAGTTGGGAGAGGAAAAAGAATTTTCAAAATATGTTAAAAGTATTATAAAAATCTCTGAGAGTGCTTCAAAGTTGACAAAACAACTTCTCTCCTTTGCAAGAAAAGGTAAATATCAAAATATAGATTTCTCAATTCACAAAACTATAAACGATGTTTGCGAAATACTTGAAAGAACTATTGATAGAAGGATAAGGATAGAGCAACATTTAAAAGCTAAACCATCATCTATAAAAGGTGACCCATCACAGATAGAGACAGCGTTGATGAACCTTATAATAAATTCAAAGGATGCTATAATGGAAAAAGGTGGTGAGGGTAAAATAGAGATTAGAACAGAAACGGTTATAGTTGATGAGAATTTTAACAGATTTTTAAATACAAAACTTGAAAATGGAACTTATATCCACATATCTGTATCTGATGATGGAATAGGGATGGATGAGGAAACAAAAAAGCATATATTTGAACCGTTCTTCACAACAAAAGAGGTTGGAAAAGGAACAGGTCTTGGGCTCGCAAGTGTTTATGGAACTATAAAAACTCATAAAGGTTTTATAGATTTTTACTCTGAAAGATTCAAGGGAACCACTTTCAACATTTATCTTCCATTATCTTCGGTTATAGTCGAAGAGGAAATTTTGAATGAGGATAAAGAAATTTTTAATTTACCTTTAAATAAAACTATTCTTATTATTGATGATGAGGAATCTATAAGAAACAGTTGTAAAGAGATACTTGAAAGAGACGGGATAAAAGTTCTAACAGCAAAGGATGGTGTTGAAGGGATAAATGTTTTAGAAAAAAATAAAGATGAAATATCGTTAGTAATACTTGATATGATAATGCCCAAAATGTCTGGTAAGGATACTTTTATAGAAATAAAGAAGATTGACAGAAACATCCCTGTTATTCTATGTTCAGGTTATTCTGAGGAGGGAGAAGCAGAAGAGATAATCAATATGGGTGTCGATGGATTTTTGCAGAAACCTTACAGGATGAAAACTCTTCTTGAAACTATAAAGAAAATATTAAAATGATCATATCTTTTCAAAATGATGCTTTACACTCTTCCCTGTTATCATAAAAATTGTATCTTCAGCTATATTTGTTGAAAGGTCAGCTATCCTTTCAAGATTTCTCGCAACATCCATTATAACTATTTCTAAAAAAGAATCACCTTCACATTTGTTTATTCCGGAAATAATCTCTTTAACTATTTTATCTCTAAGCATATCAACATTATCATCTTCTTCTAAAACCTCTTTTGCTAAATTTATATCACCGTTTACAAAAGATTTTATACTATCCTCAAACATCCTCTTTACAACAATGTATATTTTTTCAAGATCTTTATTCCTTTCAAAGATCTTTTCACTCTTCAGACTATCAACTCTTGAAGAGATGTTAACACAATGATCACCTATCCTTTCAAGGTCATTGTTTATTTTCAATATTGTGAAAAGAGTTCTAAGATCAGATGCAACAGGTTGATTGGTCGCAATTATCGAAACACATTCGTTTTCAATTTCAACCTCTTTCCTGTTTGCAAAATCTTCCATTTCCTTCAAAATTTTTTCGGATAATTTTAAATCGTGATTTTTCAAAGAAAATATAGAATCTTCAAACATCTTTTGAATAAAAAGTGAGTAATCTATCAATTCTTTTTTAAGACTTTCAATTCTATCTTTTAGCATAATTTCTCCTTATCCAAAAATTCCAGTTATATACTCTTCAGTTTTTTTATTTTCAGGTGCGGTGAACATCTTTTTTGTTTCTCCAAATTCAACTATCTCTCCGAGATAAATAAAAAGAGTATAATCTGAAACTCTTCCAGCCTGAGCTATGTTGTGTGTCACTATTATAATAGTAAGTTTTTTTTTCAAAACTTCAAGGAGCTCTTCAATCTTTTGCGTTGATTTTGGATCAAGTGCGGAAGTTGGTTCATCGAGAAGTAAAACTTCTGGGTCATTTGCAAGTGCCCTCGCTATGCATAACCTTTGTTGTTGTCCACCGGAGAGTGACATAGCACTATCGAAAAGTCTATCCTTTATCTCATCGTAAAGCCAAACATCTTTTAAACTTTTTACAACCTTCTCATCAATGAAAGATTTATCATTTATTCCTTTCACTTTAAGACCGAAAGCAACATTATCATATATTGAGAATGGAAATGGGTTAGGTTTTTGAAAAACCATTCCTATTTTTGTTCTTAAATTAGAAAGGTCTATATTTCTATCATTTATGTTGATTCCATCAAAAATTATCTTGCCATCAACTTTAGCATTATAAAAATCGTTCATCCTGTTGAAAGACCTTATAAGAGTTGATTTCCCACAACCTGAAGGTCCTATTATTGCTGTTACCTTATTTTCAAATATTGAAAGGTTAATGTTATTTAAAACTTTTTTATCCTTAAAATAAAGATTAAAATTTTCAACTTTTATCTTTTCTTTTACCATCTTCTCTGCCTCCTCAGCTTTTGTCTTATAATTATAGCTGAAAGGTTAACTATAAGAACAAGTAATAAAAGAACAAATGCTGATTTATAAGCTATTGGTATCTGTTTTTCAGGTGAAACACCTTCTGTGACAAGTCCATATATATGGTAAGGTATAGCCATAACCTCACTCGATAGAGATTTTGGCAACCTCCTTGAATATAATGTTGCAGCTGTGAACATAATAGGTGCTGTTTCTCCTGCAACCCTTCCTATACTTAAAATCAAAGAAGTTAAAATATTTGGAAAGGCAACAGGTATTGAAACTTTATATATAGTTTCAAATTTAGAGCAACCCAAAGAGTATGCTGCTTCTTTGAATGTCACAGGGACACTTTTTAAAGATTCCTCTACAGACCTTATTATTATTGGAAGTGAAAGGATCGCGAGTGTTAAGCTTCCAGATAATAAAGAAACTTCAAGAGAAAATCTTACAACAAAAAATGATAAACCGAAAAGTCCAAAAATTATTGAAGGTATCCCTGAGAGTGTACTTATAGAGGTTCTTATCATATCAACCAAAAATTTTGGTTTTCCATATTCTGCCAAATATATCGCGGTTATTATTCCTACTGGAAAGGAAAAGAAGGTTGAAAGTATTGTAAGGTAAAATGTTCCAACTATGGCTGGAAATATTCCACCTTCAGTCATCCCATTTTTTGGAAATGTGAACAGAAATTCTGGGAAAATACCTTTATAACCATTTTTAAAAATTGGGATCAAAAATATAAAAAGTGAAATTATCGTTATAAGTGTTGATAGGTATATGAAAAATTCAAAACTGAATTCTTTAAATTTTCTCATTCTAATCTCTCTTTAGATTTTTTATAAAATGGTTTGAGATTAAAGTAAGAACGAGTGTTAAAAACAGAAGAACCAAGGCTATACTATAGAGAACATAAAAATGTGTAGTTCCAACTGCAGTTTCTCCCATCTCTGCTGCTATAGTTGCAGTTAAAGGTCTCACAGGTGAAAATATAGAGTTTGGGAAATTCATAGCACCACCAGCAACCATAAGAACTATCATCGTCTCTCCAATAGATCTTCCAATACCTAAAAGGAGCGCCGAAATAAGCGCTCCCTTTGTGTATGGAATAACAACTCTTGTTATAGTATCAAACTTTGTCCCACCTAAAGCATAAGATGCCTCTTTCAAAGTAAGTGGTACAGTTGAAAGTGCATCTTCAGTCAAACTTGAAATTATTGGAACAATAACTATTCCAAGAATAAATGAAGCGGTGAAAAGGTTAAGTCCTGTCGGGATGTTAAAAAACCTTCTTATAAATGGACCTATTAAAACTATTCCTATAAAACCAAAAATAACTGACGGTATTGAAGAAAGAATTTCTATGAAAGGTTTTAACAACTCTTTTGTTCTTAAATCAGCATATTCTGAAAGAAATAGAGCTGACCCTACACCGAGAGGTAAACCAACCAAAATCGATCCCAAAGTCACAAAAAGTGATGAAATTATAAAATTGAATATACCAAATGATGGTGGTTCCATAGTAGGATAATATTTTGTTCCAAAAATAATATTCTTAAATCCAACCTCTCTGAAAGCTATAATTCCTTTTGAAAATATATCATAAACTATCATAACAAGGACTATCAAAGATACGAGTGAAACCAAGAATATCAAAAAAGTTGCGACAACATCCCTTAACTTTCTTCTTTCCATAATCACCTTAATGGTATATATCCTGTTTCTTCAACTATCTTCTGACCTTCATCCGAAAGTATAAAATCTATAAATTTTCCAATATTACCTTTCGGTTTTCCATTGGTATACAAATACAAACTTCTTGCTATTTTGTAAGTTTTATTGTTTACACTTTCCTTTGATGGGTAAACACCTTCAACTTTTAAAGCTTTAACACTTTCATTTACAAAACCTAAACCAATATAACCTATAGCACCGGGAGTGTCTTTAACTGTTGATAAAACAGCATTGTTTGAAGCAAGCAGTAAAGCATCCTCTCTATACTTTGCTCCCTCTAAAATTTTTTCGTTGAAAACTTCAAATGTCCCTGATGAAACATCCCTTGAAACAACAACTATTGACATATCTTTTCCACCAATCTCTTTCCAGTTTTTTATCTTTCCGGTGTAAATATCTTTCAATGTTTTTAAACTTATATCTGAAACTGGATTGGATGGATGAACAACTATTGAAAGAGCATCGTTGGCAATAACTGTTTCAAAAACATTTACTCCATTCTCTTTTGCCTGATAAATTTCTTTTTCCTTTATCTTTCTTGACGAGTTTGCAATATCAACTTTTCCTTCAATAAGATTAGATATTCCAACACCACTTCCACCACCTCTTACTGTAATGTTTATAGATGGGTTTTTATCCATAAAAACTTCTGAAGCTTTTTGAGCAATAGGGAATACCGTTGTTGAACCAGACATAGTTATATCGTTAGTTTTTGGAAATACAAATAAAAAAACGGTTAAAATACTTAAAATCAATGTTAATATTTTTTTCATCTTTCTCCTCCTATTTAAGAGTGTTTGAAAACTTCCATTTCATCTGGAAAATTACATTGTTTACATCAGCTTTTGTTGTATCCTCATACATAGTCCTATCATATGAAAGTTGCATAATCACTCCATTATCTTTAAAGAAATTCATGTTAGTCCCGGCTATAATCCTTTTATGCCCGTCAAAAGTTGCATCAAGATTTTTATCCCAACTATCGTATCTTGCAACCAATTCTAATGGAATATCTGCAATTCTCTTAGCATCTATTAAACCTATTACAGAATATCCAGCACCTATAACACTATCTATCCTGTTTGAAAGATACTCAAATGATAGTGATAAAAAGTTGAAATTGTATTTTACAAGTCCAACATAAGCCATTCTTAAACTATCAGAGATCATAGAATCAACGCTTTCAGGTGAAAGGAGTGTTTTATCTTCATAAAGAACAGAGCCACCAACTGTTAATCCTATAACAGGTATCAATCTTAAATTAACAAGAAACGCTGGGTTCAAATCAACTGAAGAATCTGTTTTTTTGTATCCTTCTCCATTCATAATTGAAAAAGCATAAAAACCAAAACCTGCTGGAAGAAGTCCATTGAAAGATACACCATAATCAGCAGAGTTGACCACTTTCTCTTTATCACTCAACTCTGTTTCGTAAACAGGATACTCGTAATCGTAAACTGTTCCAAAATAGTTTTTAATCAAACCAAAATTTATGTTGCTACTTTTTATTGGAAGATTTGAAAAATCAAGATAGGCATATTTTAAACGAACAGAAGCACCTTCAACTCCATCCTTTAAGGAAACGAAATCGAGAGTAAACCTACCTTTTATGTTATCACTTAATTTTGGTTCAACTGTAAAGTAACCTCTTGGAGAATAAATCTGATTCTTGGTTAGTAAAAACTCATTCTCATTTTCAAAAGTTGCTTGATACCTGCTCCAGATCTCAAATCCATATTTTGTTTCTCCACCAACAAGGGATAGGAAAAGAAGACTTAAAAGAAGAAAAAGTGTTATTCTTTTACTTTTCACAAAACCTCCTTTTTTAAATTTTCAATTGGAATATAAACTTTGATTGTTAATTTTCGGTTAAGATTATGTTAAATTTTTATCACTTTCTCGATTTGTAAAGTAGAAAGAAACTTATAAAAAGGAAGAAAAAGTTTGGCAAGAGAAAAATTGTGAAAGGGTTTCCTCCACCATTTGATGCTGCAGACCTGAATCCTTGTAAAACTCCCCAGTAAAGAAAGGATAGAAGAACACTTATAGCGAGTCCAAAAATTATCCCTGTATTTTTTGCGTTTACAACAAAACTTGCAGAAATTAAAGCAATGATAATATTTATGAAAATAAAATAGAACCTGTAAGAAATTTCAGTTTCTTGTTTTGCAACTTCTCCTTTACTTTTTTTTATACTATCCCTTATTTTTAAAAGTTCAGAAATTTTATATATATCAACATTCTCCCTATCGAAAACAATCTCGTTCGGTTTTACATTCAAAATATCAAACATCTCCCTGTTTTCAAAAGTTTCGAAAAGGTTATTTTTAAGATCATATATCTGGCAACTTTCAAAAATCCATTCGTCATTTTTAAATATACCTCTTTTAGCTTTAACATATTTTTCAAGATTCTTTTTTTCATCGAATTTGAATATCTCAGGTTCTTTTATTGAAAAATTTTTAACTGAAAAATATTCTCCTTTAAGAACAGTTTTTTCATCTTGAACAAAAACAAAATCTTCCCTGTTTATCTGTTCAAAATCTTTTGACTCTTTAATCTCTCTATACCTTCGGGTTGAATATGTTTCAATATTTTCTTTCAAAAAAAATTGCAAAAAAGATAAAAACAATATGAGTAGAAAAAGTGGAATAAGAAATCTGTAAACTGAAATGCCTGCTGATTTTATAGCAACAAGTTCATTGTTTTTAACCATAATTCCAACAGTGATAAATATTGAGACAAGTATTCCAAGAGGAAAGAGAAGAGTTAAAAGGGATGGTATATAAAAAAGGTAAAGTAAAATTATCTCTTTAACACTTTTTCCAGATTGTAGATAATTTGAAAGGTTATCAGATATATCAACTATCAAAAATATAAATATAAAAAGGAAAAGTACAATAAATAGAAATAGGATAAAATTTTTTAATATATACCTGTCGAGTATCTTCATCTTCTAAAAATCCCCGTGTCTTTTAAAATAAAATATAAACATAAAAATAGAGTTAAAAAATTTGGAAACCAAATTGTTATAGATGGATTTATAATGCCATTATCTGACAACTGTTCCCCAAGAACAAGTAAAACATAATAGAAAACGAAAAGCAATGTAGATATCCCAAAACCTAAAGCTAAAGAAGATTTTTTTAACCTAATGCCTATTATTCCACCAAGTAAAATGAAAGCGAAAACTCCAAAAGAGATTGAAAATTTTTTGTGAATCTCAACAAGGTATCTGTAAATAGATTTTTTTCTTCTTAAATCGTACTCTTTTCCCTTCTTCCCGTTAAAACTTTTATCAACATTTTTTATGCTTTCGACAAGCATCCTTATACTCATCTCCCTATCTCCCCTTACATCGAAACCACCTTCAACTATATCTCCTGAAATTTTTATCTTCTGGACAAAAGTTGAAAAAACACTTTTTTTATAATTTCCATCTGAAACTATTTCAAAAATCTCTCCATTTTTCATAAAAACTGAAATTCTATTTTCTCCTCTGATCGTTTTCAGATATCCACTATCAGCTTTGATATAAATTTTATCCTTTATTATATGACAGTTTGAAAATGTGTTATCATTTTTAATATCCTCAAAATAAAAATATATATCGTTATCATAACTCTTTTTGAATACTCCTTTTTCAACACTCACGGCAGGTCTTAAGTTGAGAATTTGAACAAATATCTGTCTTACCCTATGGTTTGAATATGGAACAACAACATCTGAAATGAAAAAAGTTATAAGAAAAAGAATAGTTGAAAAAAATGTTAAGTTGAAAACAAACCTGAATGGATTAATCCCGAGTGATTTTAACGCGATAATTTCAAAATCTGAGGACATCCTTCCAAAAGTCATAATTGTAGCGACAAGAACTGACATAGGTATCGAGAGGAAAATTATGAATGGAAGGTTGAAAAGGAAGAGTTTTAAAACTATCAAAAATGGCAAGCCTTTTCCAATAAGAAGGTTAACGAGTTCAAAAATCCTGTTTACGAGAAGAACAAAGATGATCAAAAATAGTGCAAGAAAAAATGATGGGATGAATTCTTTTAAAATAGTTCTGTCGATAATTTTCATAACAAATATAATAACTTAAAATTTTTTCAAGTAAACAATCATCTGAAAAACTCTGGTTTCTTTTCTTTATAACTGTAGTATGAGTCTTTTGATAAAATTATATGATCGTAAACCTCTATACCCAAAATCTTTCCAGCATCCACAAGACGACTCGTAACAAGATCATCCTCACTTGAAGGTTCAACATTTGAAGATGGATGGTTGTGAGCGACTATTATTCCACAAGCCCTATCAACTATAGGATCTGCAAAAACCTCTCTCGGGTGAACAAATGTTGTATTAAGGGTACCTATAAAAACGGTCCTTTTATGAATTATCTTCATAGAAGAATCAAGACTTATAACTATAAAATTTTCCTGTCTTCTTTTTGCTATATCCTTTAAAAGGGAAAAAACATCCTTTGGGGATCTTATCCTTTTCTCTTTCTCTTTAATCCTTTCATAAAATTGAAATATCGAAAATAATAAATTTTTGTCTTCCTCTTCAAGTTGATCCAAAATATCGAACGAAATTTCGGGAAAGTTTAGATATATTTTTTCAAGTGTTTTTAAAAGTATCTCTTCCTTATAATCCTTTTTAAGAATCTTTTTCAAAATATCTGTATCTTTTAAATCCCCATAATCCTCAAACCTTTTCATAAACCCTCCTCAAAAAAGTTTTTTCATCTCAATAGAAAAATTCTTCTCCTCTAATTTATTATCAACAAAAAACTTTTTTATCATCTCTTCAATTTTACTTTTAATCTTTTTAACATCACTTTTATAAAATGTAACAGAAAGATTTCTGTCATCTAAAAGATTCACATTCAAAACACCGTCAACATTTTTCTCAACCATCAATTCAAAAGATCTTTTTGGAAAAGCAAAATTTTTTAAATCTGTCTTTTTAAAAATTAAAAATTTTTCAAAAGAATAGAATGGAAATGTAAATATTTCAAATTTTTCATTCTCTCCCTTTTTGCAGAAATACAATTTATAATCTCCTTCATCATAAATATAAAGATTATCAAAATTTTCAACCTTCTTTATAAAACCTTTCTTTATAAAACAATCCCCTTTAAAATCCATAATGTAAAATCTTTTTATATATGGGTTCTCCGGATAAACATATGAGTTAAAGGTTGATCTGTATAAAGATATTTCATCAAAATCGTCAAGTAGAAATGGAACAACCATATCTGTTCTATATTTGAAAAAAACCTCTAATGGATATACCCTTTTGAAAAATTCCCTCTCTCCCAAAATTATGTTGTAAGGTTTTGAAAGAAAAATATCAAGGATCCTCTTGTTTTGAAGATCCTTTTTAAAAAAAGATATTTCAAAATTTTTGTTTACTTTTTCAAACCCTTCATAATCATCGAAAACTATAACTGACCTTTTCCTTTTATTCATATAAGGTGGGAATATATTCTTCTCTATAATACTTTTTATATTTTCAAGAAAAAATTTAAACTCTTTCATAATATTTTTTTGTCTCTCTGTTAAAACTTCTCACAAGATTTTTAAGATTCTGCACCTCTTCCTCTGAATATTTATAATATGATGGAAAAACACTTTTGTTTGTTAACAGTGGATCTTTTATTATATTTTCGTATCTGTTGTAAAAATCTGTTTTGGGAACTGGTGTAAACTCGTTTAAAACTATCCTTACCCTTTTTTCCTTAAGATACTTTGCTGTGTTTATAACATCTTCCATCCTTTCATCTGGTAGTCCGACAAGTATATAACAGAAAATTTTTCTTCCGTCAAAACCATTTTTTAAAAGAAGATCTAAAGCTTTTTCTATCTCATCAAGGTTTGTCTTGTTCCCCGTTTTTGTTAAGATATCTTTTGAAACTGTTTCGATTGAAAGGGATAACATACCAAGGTTTATCTTTTTAAAAATATCTACAACATCTTTTTCTATGAACCTTGTGTGCAAACCATTAGAAAAGTTGAATCTGAAAGAGTAATTTTTTTCAATTATCTTTTCAAATAGTGGTAAAAAATGTTTTTCCTTTTTAAAAAGCAAAGCATCATCATAAAAAGTTATATCTTTCACATTCAGACTTTCAAGAAGATCCAACTGTTTTAAAATATTTTCAAAAGGTAAAGAGTAAAAACTGTTATGCAAAATTGAGACGGCACAGTAACTACACCTGTATGGGCATCCAACCTGTGTTAGAACAGCAGCAGACTCTAACTCTTTATAAAGATCATAGGAAGGAACAAGTTCTTCTACTTTAAAACTCTTTTTAACATCTATATCTGTATTATCCTTTAAAAACTGATATAGGTTTTCAACATTCCCGGAAAATACAAAGTCGCAACCTAAATTTTTCGCATGTTCTGGTAAAAGTTTTGCGTAAACTCCACCAACTATTGTTTTCGCATTTGGATTTTTCTTTTTAACACTTTCTATAACCTCTTCTATCCCCTCATACCAATATGTCATCATAGATGTTATGAAAACATAATCGTAACTTTTATTAGAGATGAAATCCAAAAATTTTTCTTTTGAAACACCGTATCTAAAATAAGGTCTTTTAAACCAATCAAAAATTTCTTTCTTTATAGCATCTTCTTTTCTGAATTTTCCTGTTGATAAAAATCTACTTTTATTTTTCCTTTCAAGAAAAGGTGATCTTCTATCCATAAAATCAAAGAAATCAAAACTAACACCATTCTTTCTTAAAAAAGATGCAACATACAAAAGCCCTAAAGGTTTCAACCAATAATCGTAACAGGTAAAATCATATATTGGGGGATTTACCAAAAGTATCTGCATATTTGAAGATGAAATCAGATTTGGAAAACATTGATGGGAAATTTTTAAAAGATTTTATTCCAAGAACAAGTGTTCTTATGTTATCAACATATATTTTATAATCGTTCAATTTTGAAGGATCTATTGTAACATTTTCTTCATTCTTAATTTTTAAAGGATTTATGAATTTACCATTCTTTTTAACAGCGAAATGGAGATGGTATCCAGTTGCATATCCTGATTTCCCAACATAACCGATAACCTCTCCCTGTTTTACAAATTTCCCAACTTTAATATCTTTAGCATAGGAAAAAAGGTGACAGTATTCACTATTGTATCCGTTCTCATGATCTATTCTAACAGTTTTTCCACCAATATAATTGTAACCAACATATATTATATAACCATCACTTGCAGCATAAACTGGTGTTTTTTTCGGAGCAGAATAATCTACAGCATAATGTGGAATATACCTTTTCAAAATTGGATGGTATCTTTTTGAAGTGAATGTTGAAGAAATTCTATAGTAGGTTGCAAGTGGTGCTTTCAAAAAAGTCCCTTCGAGAGAGTTTCCATTCTGATCATAATATATTTTCCCATTTCCATCATCATAAAGGAAACCTTCATAAAGGTTTTTATCATTCTCAAATGACGCATATATTATATCACCATACTTATAGAATTCGCCATCTATATATTCCTTTTCAAAAAGTATCGTGAACTTATCTCCCTTTTTAACTTCTGAAAAAACATCTATTCTCCAATCAAAAATTTTTGTGAACTTTAAAGCGAGTTTTTCATTTTCACCTTTCGCTTTTATTGCGTTAATAATGTTGTCATCAACTTCACCCTCAATAAATTCTATTGAAACCGTTGAACGGTTGTTTATTATATATGAGTTATATTTTGATGTATATTCAACAACATATGTTTTTGATGGATCATTTTTGTATTCGAGTCTTCTGAAATTGAAATCCTCATCTGTAAAAATGAATACCTGATCGTCAACATCTATCTTTTTTGGGCTGTATATTTTTGAAAAGGAGTTTATTATTGAATCTATAACATCATTTTTTAGATGGGATTTTCTTAAAATCTGAACGAAAGTTTCACCTTTTCCAACCTCATATTTTACACCTATATAATTTTTCCTTTCGGCACTAACATCATCCTTTTTAACTTCACCTTTTAAATACCTAACATAAAGAAAGGATGAAATCAGAAAAACTAACAATGAAAAATAAACAAATTTTTTCAATCTTTTAATCCGCTCCTTGCATAGCTTTCTATTATCTGTTTCTGAGCAAGGAAGAACATTATAACAAGTGGAAGAACAACAAATGTTGATGCTGCCATAAGTAGAGTATAACTTGTAGATTGCTCCTGAATGAAATATGCGAGTCCAACCTGAACTGGCCTGATCGAATCAGAATTGGTTACAACCAAAGGCCAGATAAAAGAGTTCCATGATGAAAGGATCGAAAATATTGAAATTGTTGTCAGTGCTGGTTTTGAAAGTGGAACAACTACTTTAAATAAAAATCCAATATCAGAGTATCCATCTATTACAGCTGCATCATAAAGGTCTTTCGGTATTGTTTTAAAATGTTGTCTTAGAAGAAATATTGAAAAAACATTAGCCATCCATGGAACTATCTGAGCATAATATGTATCTATCCATCCTATTTTTTGCAATATCATATAACCGGGAACTATGTAAACAGGCATAGGGACCATCATAAGTCCAAGTAAGGACACAAAAAGGATCTCTCTCCCTTTAAAATCGAGACGGGCAAAAGCGTATGCGGCAAGTATAGATGTGAACAATGTCCCAACAAGTTCTGTTAAAGAGATGAAAATAGTATTTAAAAAATACCTTGTAAAGTTAACCTTTTTCCATGCGGTAATATAGTTATCTATCTGTGGATTTTTTGGAAAAATATCTGGCGGGAATTTTACTGCTTCAGCTGGAGTTTTCAAAGATGTTGAAACCATCCAGAAGAAAGGGAAAAGTATAGTTAAAGCTATCACTATAAGAACGATGTATGTTAAAACCATTGACAAATTTATATGTTTTAATTTATTCATAAAAGACATTTTTCTCTCCATACTTCTTCTGAATAATAGTCAAAAAGAGAATTATCAAAAAAAGGATAAAAGCTATAGCTGTTCCATAACCATATTTCCCATAATTGAAAGCCATATCATAAAGATAATAAACTATAACATTTGTTGTTCCGAGAGGACCTCCGGCAGGTGGACCTGTCATCATCCATACAGGTGCAAAAACCTGAAAACTTGTTATGGTTGTCATAATAAAAACATAGAATGTTGTTGGTGAAAGTAATGGTAAAGTTATGTGCCTGAATGTCTGCCATCCACTTGCACCATCGATTTTTGCAGATTCATAATAATGTTCTGGAATGTTTTGAAGTCCAGCAAGAAAGATAATAACATTGTATCCTATAGATTTCCAGATAGTCATTATTGAAAGAGAGAATAAAGCGAGTGATGGACCTTCAAGAATTTTTGGGAGATCACGCTGGAAGATCATTTCAAAAATTCCCCTTGACTCCTCAAGCCATTTTAAAGGAGAAATGCCCAAAGAAGTTAGAATATAGTTTGCTATTCCTATTTTTGGATGGTATATCCATTTCCAAACAAAAGAAATAGCTATTATTGAAGTGACCTCTGGAAGGAAATATGTTGTTCTGAAAAATCCTTTGAACTTTATCTTCTGGTTTAAAAGTATAGCAATAAACATAGAAATTATTATTGTTCCAGGAAGTACTGTTAAAACATACCAGAGAGTATTCAAAAGTGATTGGTAGAACTTTTCATCTTTAAAAATATCGAGATAATTGTTTAATCCAACAAAAGGACCTTTTCCTGCAATTCCCCAATCAAAAAAACTTATAAAAAATGATAGAATTATAGGTAAAAACCTAAAAATTATAAGAATCACCAAAGCAGGTAGAATAAAAAGGAGTGCTTTAAAAAATTTACTTCGTTCATTCATATTTATTTAAGAAGTTTATAACAAATAAAAAAAAATGTCAACATACTAATAAAATGTATAATAAGAACGTAAATTTAATAATAAAATATTTCTGTTTTTATTAAAATTTTCTATTTCTCTCTTCTTAGTTATAATAAAATTTTCAAAAATTAACAATAAATTAAAAAGTATTGAGATTTTAGGAAAAAGAGATATAATAACTTCATAAAAGTTTATGGGAATTTGTCATGAATGAAATTTTAGAAAATTTTCCTAAAAAGAATTGCGTTTTAAAAGAAAAGGATGCAGGTATTTTGTTATACCAGATGGATTCCATTAAATTGATGGACATTCTAATAGAAAAATTTCCAGAAGGTGTATTTGACATGATTTTTGCAGATCCACCATATTTTCTGTCAAATGGTGGTATTACCTGTTATGCTGGTAAAATGGCAAAAGTTGATAAAGGGGAATGGGACAAATCAAAAGGAATCAATAAAAACCATGAATTTAATTTATCTTGGCTTTCAAGATGTCAAAAATTATTAAAAAAAGATGGTACAATTTGGGTTACAGGAACTCACCATGTAATTTATTCTGTTGGTTTTGGCATGCAACAATTAGGGATGAAAATTTTAAACGATATAGCATGGGAAAAGCCAAATCCTCCACCAAATCTTTCTTGTAGATATTTTACACACTCAACAGAAACAATTATTTGGGCTGCCAAAAATCATTACTCCAAACATTTTTTTAACTATGAAGAGATGAAAAAATTAAACTATGGCAAACAGATGAGAACTGTTTGGACAATACAACCTCCAAATGGAGATGAAAAAATATTTGGTAAACATCCAACACAAAAACCTTTAAAACTACTTGAAAGAATTATCCTTGCAAGCACAAAAAAAAACGAGTTGATTTTTGATCCTTTTTCTGGAAGTTCAACAACAGGGATTGCAGCATTAAAATTGAAAAGAAAATTTGTAGGATGCGAGCTTGAAGATAAATATATTTCATTATCAATCAAAAGAATTCAAGAACTTATAAATTCAATAAAAAATAGCCCTGCTCTTTTTGAGGAGGTTTTATGAAAAAGGGAGGTTGTGGGGGAGCAAAAACAATAACAGGATTAAATTTTGAAAAAAAAGTAGATCTATATAAACTTTTAACAACGATTCCAGGATACAGAGTTGAAAAATCAAAAACAAGAGCTGGAATTGATGTTTATTATAATAACGAATTGATTGCAAGATGTTTTAGAAAATATGAATTTTACAAATTTTTATATGAAAACCAAATTGACTGGAAACAAATAATTTCTAAAAAACTTTTGCCTGACGATGCTATGCTTGTTATTATCAGAGAGACATTATTTATAATAGAAATAAAATTTCAGCAGGTTGAAGGTTCAGTTGATGAAAAACTACAAACCTGTGATTTTAAAAGAAAACAGTTTTTAAAATTGGTAACACCTCTCGGTTTAAAAGTAGAGTATGTTTATGTTTTAAATGATTGGTTTAAAAAACCTCAATATAAAGATGTTTTAGATTACATTCAAAGTGTTAATTGTCATTACAAATTCAATGAACTACCACTATCTTGGTTAGGTTTACCATATAAAAAGTAAAAAACAGTCAATAGTATACATGTAATAAAATTTCAGCAAAATTTACAATAACCTTTTTCAGTTGACAAATTTTTCTATTAAATATAGAATATTTTTTTAAGTTAAGGAGGCTTTTATGTTCAATATCAACAGAGAGAGATTGATAAACGATTTTATAAATATGGTTAAGATAAGTTCAGAATCATACGATGAAAAATTGATGGGGGATTACTGTAAAAAGGTTCTCAAAGATGAATTCGGTCTTGAAATATATGAAGATGATGCTGCTTTAAAAATAGGATCAAACCAATCGAATATAATCGCAAAATTCAGAGGTAATCCAAGAAAAAAAACTCTACTTTTTTGTGCTCATCTTGATACTGTAAAACCTGGAAAAGATGTTAATCCAATAAGAGAGAATGGGAAAATTTTTACAGATGGAAAAACTGTTTTAGGTTCTGATGATAAATCTGGAATCGCTCCACTTTTTGAAGCTTTAAGAATTGTAAAAGAGAATGAACTTGATGTTCCAGATATTGAAATAGTTTTAACTGTTGCTGAAGAGGTTGGTTTAAAAGGTGCAAAGAACCTTGATTTTTCAGTGCTTAAAGCGAAAGAAGGCTACGCTCTCGATAGTGAGGATGTTGAGGGAATATTCAACAGAGCCCCCTCACAAAATTTTATAGAAATAAGTGTTGAAGGGATAGAATCACATGCCGGGATGTCCCCTGAAAAGGGAATATCCGCAATAAAAGTTTTAAGTGAAGCAATAGCTAATATGCCTTTGGGGAGGATAGATAGTCAGACAACGGCAAATATAGGAGTTATAGAGGGTGGTGTAGCTTCAAATATTGTTGCTAAAAAATGCACTGCAAAAGGTGAAGCGAGAAGCCATGATGATGAAAGGTTAAAATACTATACTGAAAAAATCAAGGAAGCAGTCTACAATGCTATCAGGAAAAACAGAATTATTTTACCCGATGGGTCAATTAAAACTGCAAACTGCAAAATTGATGTTGAAAAAGCATACTCTGCAATGTATGTGAAAGAGGATGAGCCGGTACTTCAAAGAGTTATAAATGTTTATAAAAACCTTAAAATACCTTACAGAATTCTAACAGGTGGCGGTGGATCTGATGCGAACATCTTCAACGAACATGGCATAAAAACTGTGATAATTGGAACAGGAATGAAAAATGTCCACACAGTTGATGAATATATACTTGAAGATGACCTTGTAAGAGTTACAAATATAATTCTTGGAATAATGACACACGACCAATAAGTATGTAAATTTTTTATTGACATTTTTGTATAATTCTTTATTATATAAATTCAATTTTTTTATTAAAAGTAAAAGGAGGATATTTTGGCTGATATTAAAACTAATGACATCAGAAACATAGCACTTGTTGGTCATAACGGAGCTGGAAAAACAAGTTTCGGGGAAACTATACTTTTTAATACCGGTTTTACAACAAGATTGAATAAGGTGGATGAAAAAAATTCCATGCTTGATTACACCGATGAAGAGATAGCAAGAGGAATAACTATAGGACTTAAACTCGCAACAGTAAAATGGCTTGATAAAACTATAAACTTTATAGATACTCCAGGTTTTGTTGACTTTTTTGGAGAGGTTATCTCATCATCCAAGGTTGTTGAATCTTTTGTATTCATAGTAGATGGTTCAACAGGAGTCGATTTGGGAACTGAGAATGCATGGGAACTCAGAAAGAAAGAGAAACTTGCCGGACTTTTTGTGATTAATAAGATGAAAAAGGAAAATGTCGATTATGAAAAAGTTTTCCAAGAAATAAAAAATACACTTTCTGAAAGTGCTACTCTGATAGAGTTACCTATAGGTGTTGGTCCAAACTTTAAAGGTGTTGTTGACCTAATAACAGGAAAAGCGTATACCTATGAAAATGGTAAAAGGAATGAGGTTAATGTTCCAAGTGAAATAAAAGATTTGGTTGAAAAGATGAAGAAAGAACTTTTGGAACAGATAGCATCATCGGATGAATCTTTGATGGAAAAATTTTTCGCAGATGAACTCTCTCAGGAAGATATAAATTCTGGATTTTTGAACGCTATTAAAAATGGAACACTTTACCCTGTATGTTTTGCAGATTCTGTTGAAAATATAGGTTCAGATCTTGTTCTTGATTATATAGTTAAATATTTACCTTCACCTGCAGATCTTAACATAAGAAGACCCATAGAATCTGAAACATATCCTGAAAAACCAGATCAGAACTCTCCATTTGCGGGTTTTGTTTTCAAAACTAATGTTGAAAAACATTTGGGTGATATAAATTTTGTAAGGGTTTTCTCAGGAACTCTTAAATCAGGTAATGAAATTTATAACAGTTCAAAAAATGTAACTGAAAAAGTCAACCAGATGTATATAAACATAGGTAAAGAAAGGAGAGATATAGATGAGTTGACAACAGGAATGATAGGTGTTCTTGTTAAATTGAAATCAACAAAAACATCTGATACTGTTTGTGATAAATCTATAAACATAAAATTCCCACCTATAGAATTTCCTCATGCTAATGTTTCGATGGCTATAATTCCTCTTGCAAAAGGTGACGAAGAGAAAATTTCAAACGGGTTATCGAAATTGCATGAAGAAGATCCATCTTTCTATTTCAAGTTTGATCCAGAGATAAAACAAACACTTATCCATGGTCTTGGAACAATACATCTTGAAGTTATAATAAACAAGTTGAAAGAAAAATTCGGAGTCAATGTTAACCTTGAAAAGCCAAGAATAAAATATAGAGAAACTATAAAGAAGAGTGCCTCGGCTGAGGGAAAACATAAGAAACAGTCAGGTGGTAGAGGACAGTTCGGTGTTTGTAATGTAAAGTTTGAACCTTTACCAAGGGGAAGTGGATTCGTTTTTGCAGATGAAATTTTTGGTGGTGCGATACCCGCGAAATTCGTTCCATCTGTAGAGAAAGGTATTAGGGATGCACTCGAAAAGGGAGTTGTAGCAGGTTATCCAATAGTTGATGTAAAAGCTACACTTTTCGATGGAAAGTATCATGATGTTGACTCTTCAGATATCGCTTTTCAAATTGCTGGTTCTCTCTCAGTAAAAGGTGCAATACCACTTGCTGATCCTGTAATACTCGAACCTATAATGAATGTTGAGGTTACAGTTCCAGAAGAATATATGGGTGATATAATGGGAGATATTAACGCGAGAAGAGGAAAAATTTTGGGAACAGAACATGCTGGTAGATACCAGAGAATAAAAGCACTTGTTCCTGAAGCAGAAATGTACCAGTATTCATCACAACTCAGATCCATGACACAGGGAAGGGGAACCTTCAAAATGGAATTTGAAACATACGAAGAGGTTCCAAGAGAAAGAGTCTCAAAGATTGTAGAGGAAGCAAAAAGGTTTATGGAAGAACAACAGGAAAAATGATCATTTCAGATCATACCTGTTTTCAATATATTTTCTAAAATCTCTAATTTTTTCAGAAAATTGGATGAAGAGAGCATCGAGAGTGCTCTCTTCATCATTTAAAATCTTATTTTTACCAAAAAATTCAATCTTCTTCGAAATCTCCATCAAATCTTGAAGATTAAAATTTCCAACAACACTTTTGAAAGCGTGTGCAAGTTTTGAGATCTGTTCAAAATCTCTTTCCTTCACAGCTTTCTCAAGTAAAGGATACCTCTGGTCATAATCACTTATAAAAGCTTTTAATATATCTTTAAAATCTTCAGAGTCCTTTCCAAACAATTCTTCAAGTGATGAAAGATCGTAATCCATAATTTTATGGTTTAAACCTGTAAGGTATTGTTGTTTTCATTTCAGCAGGAACACCATCTATCGTTCCGGGGTTGAACACAGCTTTGTATGCAGCTTCAACGGCAGCATTATCGCATGCTGGATTCAAAGATTTAATAACTCTTGCTGCGACAACCTTTCCATCTTTACCAATGGTCACTTCAACGAACACTGTTCCTTCTGCACCTATCTTTCTTGCAGCTTCAGGATACACTGGTTGAATTATCTGTTTTGGTGTCGGTTGTATTATAACTTGAGGTTTTTTCTCTTCTTCTTTCTTTACAGTATCAACAACAGGTTGTGACTGTTGTTGTGCCTGCTGCTGAACCTGTTGAGAAAGCAACTGGGATGCTGTAGGTGTTTTTACCTGTGTTTCCTCTTTTGGTTTCACCTCTTCCTTAACTTCTTTCTTTAAATTCTTGTTGGTTTCATTAACTTTTGTTTCACTTTCCTGAATCTTCTCTTCAACTTTTGGTGCAGGGAAAAGTAGGGCGAAATCTATCTTTTTCTGGTTTGATTTCTCAACATAGAATATGTCAAGATTTGAAATTGGTTCTATATTTGAAGAGTAAACATTATCAAATGATTTCAATACATTGTTTGCAACTATAACTCTGTTTGGAACAAAAAGGAAAGCGTATGGTTGATCATCCACAACAATCTGTTGGAACTCTTTCCAGTAATTTCTTGCCTCTTCTTCGTCCATCGTAGTCATTGCGAGATTTACTATCGAATCTACTTTTGGATTCCTATACTCAACGAAGTTGAATCTTCCAGTCTCTTTGACAGATGACCAGAATGGAAGTGGGTTGAAATCTTCATTTATCTGCCAAGAAAGGATATAAAGATCATAATCTTTTGAGAAAAGTTTTAAGATCAAAGAATCTGATGGTAACTCTTTTAAATTAACATTTATTCCAGCATTTTTCAATTGGTTTGAAACTTCCCTTGCAACTTTAACAAGCATCGCATCATTCTTATCTGTAATTATATTTAAAATGAAAGGTTTATTGTTATACAGATATCCTTTTATATTATCTTTCTTTAAAACTTTTTCTAAAAGTTTTATACCATCTTTGCTATAGGAGATTGGCTTTATCTCTTCAGAATAAGCCCAGAAGGATGGTGTAATAGGGCCATTCGATGGAATACCATTTTTTATTGTATTCTTTATAAGGAGATCCCTGTTGATAAGTTGTGATATGCCCATTCTAAAATCTTTCAAGTCAAAAGGTTTTCTTGTAAGGTTGAAACCTATATAAGTGTAAATATTTCCCTTTTTCTGTATCCCAGTAACATTTTTTATCTTTGCTATCTCTTCTGCATTATCTGGAGTAAGATCATAAACAAGGTCAAGTTTTCCTTCCTTGAGATCATTTATTATTGATTGCTGATCGGTATATATCCTGTAAACTATCTTGTCCAAAAAAGGTTTATCATCGAGAGAGTAATTCTCATTTTTTACAAGTGAAATATATTTACCACTCTCCCATTTTTCAAGTTTGTATGGTCCATTTCCAACAGGTTTAGAGTTGAAATCAGAATACTGTATCTGATCTTTTTCTTTTTCGAGTAAATGTTTTGGAAGTGGCTTTATATTTGAATCAAAGAGAGCCATAGGATAAACTTTGTTACAGTAAAAAACTATCTTGTAATCTGAAACAGCTTTAACAGAATCTATATTTTGTAATTTTGAAAATAAAGGTGAGTTGTTTTTTGGATCCTTTATAAGATTGAATGTAAACTCTACATCGTAAGCTGTAACAGGTTCTCCATCCTGCCATACAACATCTTTTCTAAGGTAATATGTTATCTTTTTTAGATCCTCAGAATATTCCCATGATGTCGCAAGCATGGGAACAATTTTTCCATTCACATCATTCTTATGGAGTGGAAGAAATAACATTTCAACTATTTCGTTATGTGCTATAAATGATGGGTAAATTGGAGAAAGGTTTTCAGGTTCTCCAACTATGCCAACAACTACTTCTCCTCCCGCTTCTCCAGTCTGTGGAACTCTTGAAACTTTTTTCTCACAGGAGATCATAAGAATTATTGCCAGTAGAATAAGAACTATTTTAGATATTTTTGAAAATCGCCTCATCAATCCTCCTTTTATTTTATATTTTAAAATTATTATTTAAAAATATGAATTTGTCAACAATTTGTTACTTCTGAAAGAGTTTGATTTATAACCTCTTCAAGTTTGTCTCCAAGACTCTGTTCGGAGTAAAATTTTAAAATATAATCTTTCCCTCTTTTACCCATCTCTTCCCTTTCATTTTTAGGCATATTATAAACCTTCATAACTGTTGAAACTATCTCATCCAAATTTTCTGGATCAGCATAAAAACCACATCCAGAATCTTTTACGAATTCTGAATATTCTGGTTTCGCTGTGATAAGAATAGGTTTTCCAGCAAGCATGTAATCAAAAAGTTTGTTAGGGCTCAATCCATACTTATATAGTTCAGTTTTGTTAACGGTAATCAAACATAGGTCAACATTAGCGAGAAAGTTTAAAATATTCCTTTTTGGAATAGTTTTGTATATTTTAACATTTTTGATATTATCGTTTTCAATTTTCTTTTCTATCTCTTCCCTCAAAGGTCCTTCACCAAGTATCAGAAAATCTATCGGCTGATTTTCAAGTCTTTTTGCTATATCAAGTATTAGGTAAGGATTATTTGCAACACCTATTGCACCAGTATAGGCAACGGTGAACCTGTTTATTTTGTATTTCTCTTTGTAGTATTCAACAGGTTTATCCGGAGTGAAGTGGTTTGGATATGTGCAGTTTGAAATGAAATGAATTTTTTTCTCATCTATACCTTTTGATACAATATGATTTTTAAACTTTTCAACACAAACTATTATACTTTTACTTTTTCTGTATATCAACCTTTCAAGATAATATAAAAACCAAGTGTATGGATTATGTTTCATCTCTGGTTTAAGTTGTATCAAAGATTCTGGCCAGAGATCGAGAATATCAGATATGAAAGGTTTTTTCAATTTTATTGAAAGGAAAAGGGCTGAAAGTGCTGTGATGAGTTGAGGTGAAACCCCCATTATTATGTCTGGCTTTTCAAGTATCCTTCCAACTCTATACATCTCAACAGAAAATATTATCTGGTTAAGTAACCTTTGAAGATCATTCTTTTTATAGGTAAAGGTTTTAACCCAGACGAAATTTACACCACTTACATTTTCTATTTTATAATATTCATCCTTGGAAAGTTTCATATGTTGTAGTTTGTGCACATTGAAATCGGATGAGATTATATAAACCTTATATCCCCTTTTTACAAGTTCTATTCCAAAATCGAGATGTCTCGTTCCACCAGTCATTTCGTATGTGTGAGCGTTTTGATAACATATCCAGATAACTTTCTTCTTCGTAAATTACTCCTTTTACGGATTTTTTTATTATAATAAAATAGGGATTAAAGTCAACTATTTTAAAAAACCCATATGCCTGTTGATAAAGAAAAACCTGAAAAGATTATTCCTTTGTTCAAAGATGGATCAGAAAAGAAAAAATATGTGTAACCTGCCTGAATTGAAAAACTCAAAGATAAATTCTCTTTAAAATAGAATGAAAACCCATTCTCGTTTGCAAGTGTAAAAGCTGTGTAAGATTCAGATTGATTGTAAACAACTTTCGTGTAGCCAGAAGTAAAATAACCTGAATACGCTCCATCTTTACTTCTCCCCTTCTGGTATGTAGGAATGGAAAAAGAAAGACCGAGCTGCCCAAACCTAACTCCATAAGAGTACAATTTTAACCCAACAACAGGTAAAAATTTTATCCCATTCTTTTCAGAGAATGCGAGTTCCGTCGAAAAAGGGAAAAGGTTAAGGTATAAAGTGTTATTCTCTTCTATAGGTTCAAAATAAATCTGTGGATTGAAAGAAATATTAAAAATGTTATAAACTTTATTCTTCTTTTGCTTAACTTTTGAGTAGGATGGTATTAAAAAAACAAAAATAATTAAAATGGAGATTAAAATTTTTTTAACCATAGAAAAATAATACAATAAAACATTTTTTTTTCAACAAAAATTGATACCCTTTATCTTGACAAAGATAAATATAAGATTATTATAAAAAATTATGGGTAACTTAAAAAAAACACTCTTTTTGATACTCTTCGTAATAAGTTTTGAAATTTCTTTTTCTAATACGATAAATGATTTTCTTTTCTCAAAATCATCCAATGTTGGTTTTGCAATTTTAAAAATAAACCCAGACGCTTTTTCTTCAGCTCTTTCTGGCAGCTTAACAACAGGTTATAACTCTCCATCTTCATTTCTGATAAATCCAGCATCATCCTCTTCCTTTCAAGGGAAAAGCATAATCGTTACAACAATATACTCTTCAGGTTTTTCAACCAATTATTCCATAGCATTAAAATATCCTTTTTCTATTGGAACATTTTCCTTTGCAGCATTATCATCATCCTCTGATACCATTCAACTAAGAAACGAAAACCCAACAGAAGATCCTTTGGGTTATTATAGATTCAATTCCTACTTTTTTTCCTTAGGTTATTCAAACAGTATTACCAAAGGAGTTTTTGTTGGTTTGTCTACAACAGCGATTAATGAAAATTCCTTTCTTCTCAATAAAACATCTTTTGTTGCAAACGCAGGTGTTCTTATAGAATTTGAAAATTTCTACAATTTGAAATTTGGGATTTCAGCTTTGAATGTTGGTTTTAGGACAAGGTATGATGAGAATTCTCTTGATTACATTATTCCACCATTCACTTTAAGGGCCGGAACTTCCTTTAATATAGATTTTTCAAATGTCAAAAACAGATTTTTCTCAGATTTTATCAAAGTTAACGATCAGGAGTATAAAATAGCTTTAGGTTACGATGGAGAAATTTTAGAGATACTTTCTTTAAGGTTTGGAGTCTTAGTCAACGATCCAACAAAATTGTTATCTTTAGGAGTTGGTGTTAGAAATAACAAACTATCTCTAAATTACTCCTTCGTTCCCTACAGATATGGACTCGGTTTCGATAACTGTGTTAGTTTAAACTATAACTTTTAGGTAAAAAAATGGCAGGATTACAGGGAAGCTTAAAAGATTTTGAAATAACAGATATCCTTCAACTTATAAATATGAACAAGAAGGATGGATGCCTTGAGATAACAACAAAAAATGCTGTTGGAAGGATATACTTTGAAGGTGGTAGTGTTACCCATGCTGAAATCGATGATAGGTATGGAGAGAGTGCAATACATCAAATACTACTTATAACAGATGGAATTTTCAAATTCCTTCCGGATGTAAAAACTCCAAGGAATACGATAAGTTTACCTATCCATCACCTTATGCTTGAAGCAGCAAGGAATATAGATGAATGGAAACAGATTGAAAAACTTATTCCATCTCTTGATCTTGTCGTAAAGGTTGTTGAAAATCCAGACCTTGATACTGACAACATAAAATTATCGAGTGAAGAATGGAAGATGTTAACATTTGTAGATAACCATTCAACAATAAAAGAGATAGCGAAAAAGGTAAACCAATCTGAATTTCAGACTGCGAAAACTCTTTACGGCCTTATAACGAGTGGATTGATAACTGTTGAAGAGAAGGAAGGACTTGATGATATTTTAAAAGCGATAGATGCACAGATAACCGATGAAAAGAATGAAGATAAAAAAGATGAAAAAAATGAAGATAACAAAAAGGGTGGAATAAAAAAATTCTTTTCAAGATAGAATATTTCTGTATTCTTCTTTTTTCCTTTCAAGAAAAATATTTGTTAACTTTTCAAGATTAACAACATCGAACATGTTGTATTCTATAAGGATGTTCAAAGAATCCTTTGAGCCATTCTTATAATCCTGCCATAAAAGTACAGCATCGTAACCTGTTAGATTTTTTACTTTTCCTGATCTTTCAATCAAAAATTGTTCTTCAAGTTTCTTCAAACCACCTTTCCAACCTATACTTTTCGATGCTCTGAAAAGATCAAAATGATAATCAGGTAAAGATAAAAAGGGGAACTCCTTTTTTATCCTTGGAATATCGAATGTCTGTCCATTGAAAGAAACAAGTATAGTCGGTATTGAAAACATTTTTTCAAGTTTTAAATAATCATCTCCACTTTTGTAAAGATAGAAGTTCCCTCCAACGAAAAGTCCTATGAGTGTTATCTCTCCTTCCATAGATGTTTCAATATCAAGATAACCTATCTCTTTCCTGTAGTGGGTCAGCACCCTCCAATAATCTCTATATTTCAACCTTTTTAAAAAATATTTTATATCGTCATTTTTAAAAGAATTTATAGATCGTTTAATCTCTTTAAGAACCTCTTCATTCTTTTTTTCACCAAAAGGTAAATCTTTCCATCTTTCAAGAACATCCCACCAACTCTTAAAGCCTTTTTTCCAAAGTTGTTGTTCTTTCCTATAACTTATACCATCAATATGAATGAATGTATTTGTCAGCATATATTTTTAAAATCTCTTCTAAAGAGAGAGTGTGGATTTTTCTTTCATCAAGATCTTTGAAAAACTTGTTTAAATTTCTGTTTCTATTCTGCGTTAAAAAGTTTAGAAAATCCCAAAGTTTATCATATTTTTTTTCAAAACTTTTTTTTCTTAAAATATGTAATAATCTTGAATCAACTTTAGGTGGAGGATTAAAAGAATTCTTCTTTATATCAAAAATATTCTCCGTTTCAAAAAAAATATTAACATACATTGATATAGGGAGAAATGAACCTTTTGTAATCTTTTCTCCAAACTCTTTTTGAACTATGAAATAACCTTCCTCAATGCTTTCAGATTCAACTATTTTTTTGAAAATATCCTTCGATAAACTGTATGGAATACTTGAAACAGTTATATCTTCTTCTATCTTATAATCAAGACAACTTTTGTTAAAAATCTTTACATTTTCAAATTTTGAGAATTTTTCTTTAAGAATTTCAAAATACACTCTATCGAGTTCCAGTATAGATAGATTGTCAGGTTTTTTCGATAATATTATCTCACTTATCTTTCCATCTCCACCACCTATCTCTAAAACATTTTTTCCTTCAAGTTCTGGTAAACTTATTTCTATATTTTTCAAAACATTTCTATCAGTCAAAAAATTTTGTGACAGTTTAACTCTTTTTCCCGATGAACTCATAGAAATTCTCTCTTATTATTCTTTTCAGATCTTTTATGTCTATACCAAAAAGTTCGGATACTCTCTTATAAATGTAAATTACCTTTTCAGGAGTATTCCTTTTCCCTCTGAAAGGAACTGGTGTTAAGTATGGGGAATCTGTTTCGATAAGCATTCTGGCAAGATGTTTTTTATTTAAAATCTCTTTCAGATCGTTATTCTTAAATGTTAAAATACCGTTTATACCAAAAAAATATTTTTTGGAAAAAATGATTTCGAGTTGTTCCTTTGTACCAGAAAAACTATGGAACTCAAAGACCAAATCTTTGTATCCTTCAATAATCTCTAAAACCTCATCGTAACCATTTCTAACATGAAGCATAACAGGTTTTTTCTTTCTTCTTGCTATATCAAGCTGTTTTATAAAAAGTTCCTTTTGATTTTCAATCTCGTCACTTTTATGCCAAAAGAGATCTATTCCTATCTCTCCCAATCCAGTACAATCTTTTCTCTCAAGTAATTTTTCTATTTCAAGAATTTCTTCATTTTTGTATTTTAAAGCATAATGTGGATGAATTCCAACAAAATGGTATACCTCGAAATCATCTGGAAATTTTATGTTGAAAGATTTTTCACTACTCTCGAGATCGTATCCAACTATGTTCAATATTCTTACATCATTCTCTCTTAGCGTTGAAATATAATCTTCCTTCTTTTTTTCAAACTCAAACTCATCCATCTGAAGATGGAGATGGGAATCAAGAAAAGTTTCAGCCAACTGTGTCACCCGCCTCACTACTTTCATCAGCGAAAAGAACTTTTACTCTTTTTTTATCTTTATCTGATGCAGCAAGAAGCATTCCATAAGATTTGTTCCCTCTTATTGTTGCAGGTTCAAGATTTTTCACAACTATGATCTTTTTTCCAACAAGGTCTTCAGGTTTATAGAATAATGCTACACCTGCTACTATCTCTCTCGTTTCATCTTTTAAATCTATCCTTAACTTTAAAAGTTTATCAGAGTTTGCAACCTTCTCACAGGAAAGAACCTTTGCAACTACAAGTTTAACTTTTTTAAAATAATCTATAGATATATGTTCATCATTCTTTTCAACGCTAACATTTAAACTATCTTGAATTGGTTGTCCCATCCTTTTCCTTTCCTCTTCGATTATTTTTTCGTCAATCTTCGTGAAAAGTATATCAAGTTTCTTACCTTTGAAATCACCCTTTGGCTCTATATCCTTTATATTTTTCCACGAAAAACTATCTATGGACAAAAATTCTCTTAACTTCTTTGATGTGAAAGGAATAAAAGGATCTCCAACACATGAAAGAACAACCACAGCTTTCATACAAACATATAAAACTGTATCAAGATAATCCCTATCATTTTTTGATAGAGTCCATGGTTCCTTTAAAGCAAAGTATTTGTTAGATTCTCTTGCTATATCCATAAACTCATATGTTGCTTTTCTCAATTGATATGTTTCTATATACTCTCCAATTTTTTCAACTTTCTCATAGATGTTTTTCAAAAATTCTCTATCATCATCCTTAAGATCTTTTCCGATTTTTACTTTCCCATCATTGTATTTTAATACAAACTGAACTGTTCTGTTAACGAAATTCCCATATATATCAGCAAGTTCACCATTATTTCTATTTTGAAATTCTGTCCATGAGAAATCTGTATCCTTGTTTTCCGGAAGTATGGAAGCTAACACATACCTTAAAATGTCTGGTGGGAATCTTTTAAGATAATCATCAAGCCATATTGCCCAGTTTCTCGATGTTGAAAGTTTTTTACCTTCAATATTCAGATACTCATTTGCAGGAATATCGTATGGAAGGTTATATCCTTCATCAACACCCATAAGTATAGATGGCCATATTACAGAATGAAACACTATATTATCCTTTCCCAAAAAATGTATTATCCTTGTGTCTTTATCTTTCCACCATTTTTCCCACTCTTTCTCATCACCTTTATTTTTGAAATACTCCATAGTTGATGATATGTAACCTATTGGAGCATCAAACCAAACATAGAGAACTTTATTCTCAAAACCCTGAATAGGAACTTTAACTCCCCAATCTAAATCCCTTGTTATAGCTCTCGGTTTCAATCCTTCTTTTATCCAACCCAAAGAAAACTCTTTAACATTATCTTTCCACCATGTTCTCGAGTTTATGTAATCTTTCAACTTTTCCTGAAATTTATCAAGATCAAGATAAAAATGTTCTGTCTCTTTTACTATAGGTGTTGCACCACATAATTTGCATTTTGGCTCAATTAGGGAAACATTATCTATAGGTTTTCCACAAGCATCACATTGATCCCCTCTCGCTCCCTCAGCTTTGCAATGTGGACATATTCCTTCAACATACCTGTCAGGTAAAAATCTTTTACAATGCTCACAGTAATACTGTTTTTCAACTTTTTTTGATACGAATCCATTTTCGTAAAGTTTTAAAAAGAAATGTTTAGCATTCTCGTGATGTATAGGTCTCGATGTTCCAGAAAAATTGTCGAAAACTATTCCAAATTTTTCAAAAGAGTCTTTCATAACTTTATGATAATAATCAACTATTTCCTTTGGAGTTTTTTTCATCTCGTCCGCTTTTATCGTTATTGGAACACCATGTTCATCACTTCCACATATAAAACAGACATCTTCTCCCTTAAGCCTAAGATACCTAACATATATATCAGCAGGAAGATAACAACCTGCCAGATGCCCTATATGTATTGGGCCATTAGCGTAAGGTAAAGCAGCGGTTACGAGATACCTTGTCATCGATCCTCCTTTGTTCTATTCATATTTGTTATGAATTTCCATCTTTTCTTTTTTATCCTGTTGAATTCTTCGAGTGAATGGGTTATCAGACCTCCATTCTCTTCCACATTATTGTACTGTATAGTTACTTGGTCTTTGTATATATCCAGTTTAACTATTTTCCCTTCACCAAGATCAGTGATAACATTAGAGTTTATCGGAGGGAACTTTTTATAAACTTCCTCATAAAAATCCATCTCATACATAAGACAACACATCAACCTTCCACACATTCCAGAAACTTTTTGCGGAGTAACTGATAATCCTTGGTCTTTTAATGTTTGTAATGTTATAGCTTCAAAATCTTTCAAAAACCTTTTACAACATAGTTCCTGTCCACATGCTCCAAAACCACCGAGCCTTTTAGCATAATCTCTGACTCCTATCTGTTTCATCTGTATTCTCGCATGGAAGAATGAAGCAAGTTGTTTTACAAGATTTCTGAAATCAACTCTCTTTTCTGATATGAAATAGAATGTTATATGTTGACCGTCAAAATGTATTTCTATATCAACGAGTTTTATATTCAATCCATTCTCTTTTATAAATTTCAGAGTCGGTTCATAAGCATCTTTTTCCTTCATCTCATTAGATTTTTTCAATCTAATATCATCATCCGTCGCTTTTCTTATTATCTTTCCTATAGATTTTTCAAACTCGTATGGAAAGATTTTTAAAAGTATTCCAATATCGAGCCCCTGATCGTGTTGACATATTACATATTTCCCTTCCTCCACATCTATGTTGGTTGGGATCTCGAACATCATCCTATCAGAACCTCTGAACTCAACTCTTCCAAACATTCTCTTTTACTCCTTCATTTAGATCGAAGATATGATTAATAATATGAGCGGTCTGAAAATTGACTTTAATATCCTGCTCAATATCCATCAACTCTTCAAACATATCTGAAATTTTCTCCACATTCTCATTGCTCTCTTCCTGAACCATCTTCTGGTTTAAATATTTTGTTAGAACTTTCAAAAAAAGTTTTAAAAAATATTTTTCACTTCCCTTTTTACTTAAGGTAGAAAAATATTTCAAGAAATTTTCCCTGTCACCAGAAAGAAACATCTCTAAACTTTTTTTAGAATCGAAAGATATTTCAAGATCAATTTCAGGACTTATATAACCATCGAAAAGGTAAAGATAATTTTCTATTTTACTCTCATCGTATCCAAGATCTTTATAAATTTTTTTAAAATCATCTTTTGAAAGGTAACCGAATTTTAAAACCTGACATCTTGAAACTATTGTAGGTAAAACACCATTCAAATTATCCGTTGTAAGTATAAACATTGTTGATTTAGGTGGTTCTTCAAGAATCTTTAAAAAAGTGTTCGCAGATTCTTTTCTCATCATTTCAATATTTCTAACAATGAAAATCCTTTTATCTGAAAGGTAAGGTTTGGTTGAAGATTCAACTATCATCTCTCTAACAAGGTCAACTGGAATATTCTCGTTTCCTGAATATGAGAAAAAGTTTAAAAGGAAAAGAGTCCTTTCCTTTTTCGTTCTTTTATCCTTTATACCTTCCTGTAGGCTTTCATTTATAGATTTCAACAATGAATCCGAAGAAGCAAGATCCTTCTTCAAAAAGGGATATATTATAAAAAGGTCTGGATGTCTGAACTCTTCAACATAGGTTCTGTATTTCTCACCAAAGATCTGTATTGCGAACTCTAATGCAAGAGAAAATTTTCCAACACCTTTGTTCCCTGTAAAAAGATACGCTCCAGCTATCCTTTTTTCAGTTAAGGATTTTTCGAGAATACTTTTTACCTTCAAATGTCCAACAATATTTTCAAACATACTACTTCTTCTTAAGATAGTTCAAAGGGTTAACAGGTTTTCCATCTTTCCTAATTTCAAAATGCAAAACAGGCCCTTCGAGTGAACCCGTGTCACCACCTTTTCCAATAACTTCACCAGTTAGAATCGGCTGGTTCAAAACCACATCTATCTCTGAAAGATGTGCATATAAAGTATAGTAACCATTTCCATGATCTATCATTATAACATTCCCATAACCCAAAAATTTATCAGCATAGATAATGTCTCCATCATAAACGGCATAAATTGGATCTCCAATATTCACTTTTATATCTATACCGTTGTTTATAGTTTTCGTTCCATATTTTGGATGCATAACTGAACCAAAAGAAGAGATCAACTTTCCACTGGCAGGCCAAATAACTTTACCTTTATTCAAATCAAAATAATGCTTCCCTTCAGAAACATCCCTTTTCTTGTCAATCTTTTTTTGTGCGATCCTCAACTTGTTTATAAGGTATTGCAAAGATTCTTGAGATTTAATAAGTTCTTTTTCAATATCACTCTGTTTTTTCTGTTCACTCTGCAAGCCTTTTAAGAACTGCTTCTTCTGTTCCATCTTGCTTTGAAGTTCAATTTTTTCTTTTTCAACCTCACTCTTCACTAAAAGAAGTTGCTCCTTACTCTGGTTATACTCTTTCAATTTTGTCTGATAGGATAATTGTAACTTCTTTACTTTATCGTAAAGTTTTTTATCCTGTTTTGCTAAAAGTAAAAGATACCTTATCCTTTTAGCTAAATCTGCGAAAGATTTTGATGTGAAAACAACTTCAAATGTGTGAATTTTTCCTTTCTTGTATATGTTTACAACTCTCGTTTTCAGTCTCGCTCTTCTATCGTTCAATTCACTTTGTATTTTTATAAGTTCCTTTTCGGTTGTATCTATTTTCAAAGATAAAAGTTTATCTTTGGTTTCAAGTTGTTTTATCAAAAGGTTTGTAAGGTATATCTCCTCATCCATCTTGTTTAAACTAAAAAGTGTCTTAGTCTCCTCAACTTTTAAGGAATCCTTTTTAACTTTTATCTGGTTCAACTGTTTTTTTAGATCGTTTAACTTTTTCTCATTTTCATTAATTTTATTATCAATATCATCATCTGCAAAAAGATTACAAAAAATAAGAGAGAAAAAAATTAAACTAAAAACAACTTTTTTTAATGATACTTTCAATGATATCTTCCTTTTTAACATTTTCCATCTCACCTTTGAAAGAAAGGATCAACCTGTGTTTTAAAACATAAGAAGAAACTTTAACAACATCACTTATATCAGGTGTTAACCTTCCATCGAGAAGAGCGTATCCTTTTGCCGCAGCTATGATAAAAATTCCAGCTCTCGGACTTGCTCCCCATTTTACATATTCTGATACTTTATCTACTTCACTCGTTTCAGGTCTTGAGTTTCTCAAAATTTTTAAAACCGTTTCAACAATATTAGAACCTACCGGAAGAGTTTTAACATATTCTTGAATTTTTAATATCTCATCTTTTTTAACTATACCTTCTTCAACATTAAAATTCTCGTTGACTATCCTTTCCTTCAAAATTTCAATCTCTGATCTTTTATCAGGATAATTTATCTCTATCATAAACATGAACCTATCAAGTTCAGCTTCAGGTAAAGGGTATGTTCCTTCCTGCTCTATAGGATTTTGGGTTGCAAAAACATTGAAAGGCTTTTCCAATTTGTAATCTAACCCTTCATTGGTTACAACCCTCTCTTCCATAGACTGTAGTAATGCAGCCTGGGTTTTAGGTGGAGTTCTGTTTATTTCATCAGCAAGTATAATGTTTGCAAATATCGGTCCCTTTATGAACTTATACAAAGTTTCGTTTCCATCCTTTCTTAAAACAGTTGTTCCGGTTATATCTGAAGGCATCAGATCGGGAGTGAACTGTATTCTACTATATTTACAATCAATTGTTTTTGCTATAAGTTTTATTATCAACGTTTTTGCAAGACCCGGAACACCAACTATTATAGAATGAGAATCACATATGAGAGTCAGGAAAACCATTTTAATTATCTCATCCTGACCAACTACAACTTTTTTTACATTATCTTCAATTTTTTTGTATAATTTTGAAACATCTATAATTTCATTCATTCTTTTCACCTAAACTCTCTTCGTCGTTTTTCTCTTCTCCGTTTTCTTCTTCCTCAACATCTTCATTATCAACTTTATCATCTCCATTCTCTCCCTCAGAATACTCGTGTGCTATTATAGCTACATCAATAAGTTTGTCTCCCTCTGAGAGATTCATCAACCTGACACCACCCGTGTTTCTTCCGATAACTCTAATATCTGAAACAGCTATTCTAACTATTTGCCCAGACTCAGCTATCAAAAGAAGTTCATCGTTATCAAGAACCTCTATAGCATCAACAACTGCACCATTCCTTTCATGTGTCTTGATGGCGATAACACCCTTTCCACCTCTATGGGTTTTTCTATATTCCTGCATCTCTGATCTCTTCCCATAACCGTTTTCTGTTGCGATAAAGAGTGTTGATTCCCTTTTAACAACAACCATACTGACAACTTCATCATCCTCATCAAGTGTAACACCTTTAACTCCTGTTGCACCTCTACCCATATCTCTAACTTCATTCTCGTTGAATCTTATTGCCATTCCCCATTTTGTAACTATTATCACATCGTTGTTTCCATCTGTTAATGCAACATCAGCAACATTATCACCCTCATTCAAACTCAAAGCTATTATTCCACCCTTTCTTGGATTACTGAATGCTGAAAGTTCAGTTTTTTTAGCTACACCATTTTTAGTTATTATGAAAACGAAATGTTTATCATCAAACTCTCTAACAGGGACACTTCCCATTATCTCTTCGCCCTTTTCAAGTTCAAGAAGGTTAACTATTGCCCTTCCTTTGGAAGTCCTTCCACCTTCAGGTATCTGGAAAACTTTAAGCCAATAAACTTTTCCCTTGTTTGTGAAGAAAAGTATATACTGGTGGGTTGAGGCTATAAAAATCTTTTCAGCGAAATCATCATCTTTTGTAGTTAAACCTATTATTCCTTTACCACCTCTATTCTGTTTTCTATAGGATGAAATCGACTGTCTTTTTATGTAACCCTGATGTGTTATCGTAACAATAACATTTTCATCAGCTATAAGATCCTCTATTTCAAGTTCCTCATCCTCAGATGGAACTATCTCTGTCAACCTTTCATCCCCATACTCTTTTTTTATCTGTATAAGTTCTTCCTTTACAACATTGAGAATATTTTTTTCAGAAGAAAGGATGAATCTTAACTTTTCTATGAGTTTTATCAACTCCTCATATTCCTGGTCAAGTTTTTCTCTCTCAAGTCCAGTCAACCTTGCAAGTTTCATCTCAAGTATAGCGTTCGCTTGTACCTCTGAAAGTTTAAATTTTTTCTGCAATTTTTCTGATGCGTCCTGAACATTTTCAGATGTCTTTATTATTCTTACAACCTCATCGATATTTGAAACTGCTATTTTTAAACCTTCTACAATATGAGCCCTTTCTTCAGCTTTTCTAAGATCAAACTCGGTTCTTCTTTTTACAACAACCTCTCTATGTTTTATGTAATGATGGATTATATCCTTAAGTCCAAGCACTTTTGGCTCGTTGTTAACAAGACAAATAAACATTATAGAATATGAAGTTTTCAACTGGGTGTGCTTGTATAGTTGGTTTAAAACTACCTTTTTTTCAGCACCTCTTTTAAGTTCAAGAACTATTCTCATGCCATCTCTATCACTTTCATCCCTTATATCGGAAATATCTTCAATCACTTTGTTTGTGACAAGTTCAGCAATTTTTTCAATCAGTTTTGCTTTGTTTGTTTGATATGGTATTTCTGTTATTATTATCTGTTCTTTATCGTTCTTCTTAGTCTCAAATTTCACCTTTCCTTTTATAATTATCTGTCCTTTTCCAGTTTCATAAGCTTTTTTAATACCGCTAACTCCCTGTATTATTCCACCTGTAGGAAAATCTGGGCCTTTTATATATTTCATAAGTTTATCAACTGAAATATCCTGATCATCAATGTAAGCTACCATTCCATCAACAAGTTCGGTTATGTTGTGTGGTGGTATATTTGTTGCCATTCCAACTGCGATACCAGATGTTCCGTTAGCAAGTATATTTGGAAACTTTGATGGAAGGACAACAGGTTCTTTATAAGAACCATCAAAGTTCGGCATAAAATCGACAGTATCCTTTTCAATATCAACAAGCATCTCTTCAGCGATCTTTGAAAGTTTCGCTTCAGTGTATCTGTATGCTGCTGCCGAATCACCATCTATTGAACCAAAGTTACCCTGTCCTTTTACAAGTGGATACCTTAAAGAAAAATCTTGCACCATCCTTACGAGTGTTTCATAAACAGCCATATCACCGTGTGGGTGATATTTTCCAAGAACATCACCAACAACAGTTGCAGATTTTTTGAATGGCTTGTTATGGTAAAGACCTAACTCCTTCATTGCATAAAGGATCCTTCTATGAACAGGCTTCAAACCATCCCTTACATCTGGTAAAGCTCTGCTTATGATTACTGACATAGCGTAATCAAGGTAAGATGATTTCATTTCATCTTCAATAGTAACATCAATCACTCTCTGTCTGTTGATATCCATTCATAACTCCTTAAAGTTGTGGGTAATTTTTATTTTTCACATTTCCGTTATTTTTGTTATATACAAAATCCTCTATAGGATTAAAAAGATCTATATTCAACTCACCAAGATCGTTTGGATATCTACCATTGTTCATGTAAAAAGTTGCTATCTGGTTTCTAAGTTTTGATAGATCTGAAATGACTTTTGTTTTATCTGGAAGTTCAAGAACCTTTTCGGTAGTTTCAACAACTTCCTTTTTACTTTCACATGCAGGTAAAAATAAAATTAAAAATACAGTTAAAATTAAGATAATAAAAATCGTTCTTTTTGCCATTCTTTCTCCTAATTTTTAATATTTCATTATATCAAAAATTTATCCTTTATTCAACAAGTAAATTCTCGTGGATTTGTTACTTCCCATCCTTCTGAAAGTAGAAATTTAAATAACATACAAAATGTATACATTAATAATCTGTATAATTTTTCAAAAAATTCGAAAAAGTATATTGACTTTACGCTTATTGTAAATTACCATTTATTAAGGGAGAATTGGTTAATTGACATCAATTAATTTAAAGGGAGTTTTTATGAAAAAATTTTTTCTTTTTATTCTTTCCATACTTATTATAACATCTTGCAACCTTGGTCCACAGGCTCAATATGGACCCGATGATACTGTTAAGATAAGTGGAAAATGTATAGACACAGATTCAACTTCTTACGATGATATGGAGATTGGGCTTTGGATATTATCAACAGAATCTTTTTTAACTGATTTTTTTGGGTTAACTCCATCAACTTACACTGTAACAGATTCTTCTGGTTATTATGAGTTTTTAAGAAAAGGAAGAGATTTTACAACAAGTAACGGTTCAACCTATAAGGTTGCAGTTATGAATTACAACACAAACCTTCCACTTGAGCCACACACGAGAATAGATTTTTATCCTTTAAATTTAGAAAACCCTGTTCCAGATTTGAAACTATGGAAAGCGAACTGTTCTTTTAATATTGATAATGGGAATGTAAACTTTTCTTTTGAAGGTGTTGAAAAGATTGGCATAAATGATATAGATACATACAGATTCGAAGTGAAAGCTAAAATAGATGGAATAGGATACAACCTTTGGCAGAAAAAGATTGCAAAAGGGGACACAATCTCTTATCCCTATTACATTTTTGGTGGGAACCAGTATCTTGGATGGAGGATCTTATGTGAAAAGAAGGCTTCATCAGATGCTGATTTTAGCTTCATCTATATGTCTGAAACTGACACTACATCAATACCTTTAACTGGATACACTCTTATTTCACTTGGAAAAAACTCTTTCAGAGAAGCAACACCTGACACAATAAAAACACTCACGGATGGTGGTTTTGGACCATACCCTTCTTATTCACTCTCTATTGGTTCAACCGATGTTTCTTGGATAGTTGTTGATTTGGGACAGGTTTACGATTCAATCTTCTCAGTTGTTGTCTATGGTATAACTCACACCGGAGAAAGTGGAAAATATTACCTTATTCTTGACGATGATACAACCAATGGATGGGATGAAAAGATAGATTCCGTTTCTATGGATGAAAATTATTTTTATTTTCAGAATTTAAACAAAAGAGCAAGATTTGTTAGGATAGAATTAAGCAAGATGTCCAATATGGGTATAACCGGTTGTAGAGAAATAAGTGTTTATAAGAAAAATTGATCATCTGATCAAAAAAAGGTATGCAATACCAAGATAGATAGCTGTTCCGATTATATCTGCAAGAGATGTTATAAGTGGAGTACTTGCTGTTGCAGGATCCTTTTTCAATTTCGTGAAAATAAATGGTAAAAGAATACCTATCAGACTTCCAATTATAACATTGATAAACATCGAAATTATAACTACAATCGTGATCGACAAACTTTTCCCCCTAACAAATCCCATAATTGAAATACCAGCTCCCATAACAAGACCAAGAAGGGTAGATATGAAAAGTTCTCTAACAATCAAAGAAAACCAATCCTTCATCTGTATAGTTCCCATAGCAAGAGCCCTTATAACAAGAGTAGCTGATTGGGCACCAGCATTTCCAGCTGTATCAACAAGAACAGGCAGAAATGAAACAAGAACAACATATTTTGCAATAGTGTCCTGAAATCCCTGAATGATACCACCAGTTACAAAATCCATAATTAATAGAGCAACAAGCCAGCTAATCCTTGCTTTAAAAATTTGCATCATTGGAACATCTTTTATTCTCGTTATGAAATCAAGGTCAATATCGTGTGACTGAATACCTGAAAATTTTGTAAAATCTTCTGTCTGTTCCTCTCTAACAGCATCAAGTATATCGTCAAATGTAACTATTCCTAAAAGATGTCTTCCTTCATCTGTAATAGGCAAAGATAAAAGATCATACTTTTCAAAAATTTTAATTGCTTCTTCCTGATCAGTGTTTGCAGTTAAAAAGACAACACTTTTATCCATCAAAGATTCTATAGTCTGTGAAGGATGTGCAAGTATAAGTTTCTTTATAGAGATATCATCGAGAAGATGCCACTGTTCATCAACAACATAGATCATATTTATAGTTTCAACATCTTTACCAAAATTTCTTATATATTCTATAGTTTTCTCAATAGTCCAAGAATTCTGTACCGCTATATAATCTGGAGTCATCAATCTTCCAACACTTTTTTCAGGATAACCTAAAAGTTGTAAAGATCTCTTTCTCTCATCTGAAGAGAGAAGATTTATCATTTTCCTTGTCAGATCCGGTGGCATCTCTTCAAAAAGTTCTGTTCTATCGTCAGGTTCAAGTTCCTCAATTATAGATTTGATATCATCGTTAGAAAGGTTTTTTAAAAGATTCTCTTGCATATCGCTATCAAGGTATGAAAAAACTTCCTGTTGAAAATCTTTTGGAAGCAATCTTAGAATAACAACCCTTTCCCTCGGTTCAATCTCTCTAAAAAGGTCTGCTATCTCAGGAGGCTGCCAGAAAGAGATTATCTCTTTTAAATTCTTCCAGTCCTTATTTTTTATTATCTCTTCAAGTTCTGGTTTTAGAAGTCTAACCATTGGATCAAATTTATAGTCGTCTGACATACACACCTCTTTAAAAGAGAAAATTTTTCTTTGATTATAATTTTTTTTTTGTTCAAGTCAATTTATTTTTTAAAAAATTTTTATTTACTTTAAAAGTCTATATGTTAAAATTCTTTAAAAAAGGAGGCATGATGACTGGAAAGATAGCTTACGATCTTATGCTTAAACTAAAAGGAGAAAGGGTTGCTGGAACAGATAACCATAAAAAAGCAAACAGAATAATCGTTCAATTTTTAAAAGATATAAAAGTCGAATATGAAACCCTTGAGTTTCCTTTATACATATCTGAAATTGGAAAAGGAAATATCTTTATAGGCTCAAAAAAATTTGAAGGTGTCCCATACGGATTAACTGTCCCATTTGTTGTCGATGGAATACTTGAATATGCAGAATCTTTTGACCAGATACAGAATGTTGATAAAAACTTTGAAAACAAAATTCTAATAATGAGGGATAGACCAAACATGTCTAAATTCCAAATACTGAAAGAGAAAAAGATTAAAGGTATTATAACCGCTTCAAGATCTGACGACCTCATTTCATCTTTACACCTTTCAAGCTGGATGATAGAGAAAAAATGTATAATACCTATGATGGATGTAAAATATTCTGATATTTTAAAACTTATTGAAAATGTTGGGAAAAAGGTAAAGATTGAAGGTAAGGGGAAAACTTTTAAAACGAGAAGTGAAAACATTATTGCAAAGATAAAAGGTAAAAGTAAAAGTGAAGAGAAGTTGGTTCTTATGGGACATACGGATACAGTTCCAAGATCTCCGGGAGGTTCAGATAACAGTGGTGGAATAGGTATAATGGCAGAAATGATAGCATACTTTTCAAAAAATCCAACAAAAAGAGATCTGATATTTTCATTCTTCTCTGGAGAGGAATGGGGTTTATGGGGAAGTAGATTTTTTGTAGCGAGAAGAGAGCATGAGTTAAAAGATTATATCCTTGGAATTAATTTTGATGTTGCCGGAGATCCTTTTGGAGTAACACAATGTATAGTAACTGCCTCAGATTATTTAGTTAATGTTGTAAATTTTGTTTCAAAACTTGTTGGAAGTTCTTTGATCGTTTTGAAAGATATTTACTCAAGTGACAACATGCCCTTCTCATTGAAAGGAGTCCCAACGATAAACCTTCTGAGGGCAGGTGGAGTTCCTTCAAGATTTGTCCATACGGATAAGGATTCTGTTGATTATATAACAGAAAAAGGGGTTTCCCCTATAATTGATTTTGGAAAATTCTTTGTTGAAACTGTTGGAAACTCTCCAATAAATCCAATAGAGAGAAATATAGATGAAGGGATAAAGAAAAAAATTGAAGCATACTTTACTGGAAGGGGAACAGATTTAAAGGATGTTGTTGATAGTTTGAAAAAGGTTAAATAGTTTCAAGATAGTATAAAGTTCTATTATCAATGCTAACATTGTATTTTGAAAGAAGATATGAAAGATCAAGTAAAAAAAGGGACTTGAATTTTTTATTATCTATTTTTGAAACTATTTGAAGTGTTTCTATAAGGTTATCGTTGTTTAAACTGTTATCATCCTTTTTGAAGGTTTCTTCAAGATAAAGATAAAGAAGTGGTATCTTTTCCTTAACATCTTTAACCGCTCTTATATACTCTATTCCTTTGTAAAAATCATTCTTATATATGTACATCTTAGCTATAACTGAAGGATAATTTTTAAAGTACTTTTTCAAAATATTTATATAATCCATACATGAAGATACACTACCATAATCAGCATACATCTCTGATATAAGTTGCAAATAGAATAAAAGGTTTTCATCCTTGTTCGATCTCAATTCGTTCAAAACAATTTTCAACAGCAAAAAACCTTTTTCTTCTTCACCTTTTATAAGATATGTCTCAATGAGTTTTAAAAACATCTCATTTTTTAATCTACGATCCTTGATCAAAAATATATCCTCTACCAAAAGTTTATCTAAATTTTCGTCATCATTGAATTTAAAAACCGACATTATAATTTTGATCCTATCCTCTCTTTTAGAAATACCTTTCGCTTCCTTAATAGTTTCATTGAAAGATAAAATAACTTTTTTCTTTTCATTCAAAATAGAATATCTATTCGTTATCTGAGAAAGTATCTGCGCTTTTTTTACATTATTTTTTATAAAGTTCTTATTCTTGTATGCAAGGTCGAGATATTTTTTAGAATTTATATTATCTCCTTTTTCATAGAATTTTTCAGAGATTAAAAGTAAACATTCTGGATCTTTTTCAAGATCTATCTGAATTTCCAACAACTTTGAGTTCACCAAGAGATTCAATTTTTTGTAGGAGTCGTAAAGTTCAACAAGAAGTATAGATTTTTTATCCTTATCTTTCAACCTGTTTATCTCCCAAAAAGTTGAGCTAAGGTATGAGAGAGATTTTGACATATCTTTAACTATACCGAACCCTTTTCCTAAAAGTATCTTTGACTCTATCCTGTTAAAATCTCCCTTTATAAGTGGAAGAAATTGCTCTGAAAGAGTTAGGTAGTTTTTTGCTTTTGAAAAATTTTGTTCATCAATATACCTGTAAGATAATTTAAGATAGAATTTGGTTTTTAAAGAATCATCGAGATTTTCTATAAGTTTTAAAGAGTAAACATAATTTTTATTTTCAACAGCATATTTAAAACTTTCCTCTTCAATAATCTTTTTGATTTCGTAATCTTTTATATTTTTCAATGTCCCCAAAAAATTGTCTATATCATATTCAACATAATAGTTTCTGGCAATCTTAACTAAAATCTCATCATCCAACTCTTCAAAATTTCTCTTTTCTATAGCCTTCTCTATAAAAAGTTGATTATACCTTTGTCCAGAATGTACAAAGACAAATATAAAAAGCATAAAAATTTTTAAAAATACAATTTTCTTCATAACCCGTATTTTACCTATTTACTATTTTTTTTCAACACATATAATATCAATAATGAAAATTGGAATTGTCCATGATTATCTAAACCAATATGGTGGGGCTGAAAGGGTTTTAGAGGTATTACTTGAGATTTTTCCCCAATCAACCGTATTTACACTTATATACGATAAAAATAAAATTTCACCATTTCTTTCAAAGCAAAATATAAAGAAATCTTTTTTAAACAGATTCCCATTTTCAAAATTTTACTATGAATACCTTTTGCCATTTTATCCAGCTGCTGTTGAATCCTTCGATACAAGAGAGTTCGATATAATAATTTCGAATTCGAGTGCATGGGCAAAAGGAGTTGTTACAAACACAAAAACTATGCATGTTACTTACTGTTTAAACCCAATGAGATTCGTTTGGGAATCTTTCTTTCCACTGATTAAAAAGAAAGGTGTTATCAGCAAAGGACTTAAAATAATTCTAAGTCAAATAAGAATTTGGGATGAGGTCTCTTCAAAAAGACCAGATTTTTATATAACCATTTCAAAAACTGTTCAAAAAAGGTTAAAAAAATATTATGATATTGAATCTCCGATAATCTATCCACCTATAAATACAGAATTTTTTGTTCCAGATCAAAATAAAAGGCAGGAAGAGTTCTTTCTTATAGTTTCAAGGTTGAAACCTTACAAATCTATAGAACTTGCAATAGAATCTTTTAACAGATTGAAAAAACCGCTCGTTATAATAGGAGAGGGAACACATTACAACTATTTGAAATCTATTGCAGAAAGAAACATCCAATTTTTAAACTATGTTGATGATAAAAAACTTTTATCATACTATCAGAGATGTAGAGCGTTAATTTTCCCACAGATAGAAGATTTTGGAATAGTTTCTCTTGAAGCACAGGCATGCGGGAAACCTGTTATAGCTTTGAAGAAGGGTGGTGCTTTGGAAACAGTAGTTGAAGGAAAAACAGGTTTATTTTTTGAAAAACAGAGTGTAGATTCTCTAACAGATGCCATAAAAAGGTTTGAACAGATTAGTTTTTCACAAAAGGAATGTAGAGATAATGCATTAAAATTCTCAAAGGAAAGATTCAAAAAAGAGTTCAAGGAAAAAATTTTTGAATATTATGAAACATACAAAAGGGAGATGGAATTATGAACCTTTTCCCAATTTCACTCACTATGGATAAAGAAGAGATAAAAATATTAGGAATGGACCTTTCTCAGATCAACAGTATATCAAAAATAGAGAACACTTTTGATCTGATAAAAAACCTTGAAAAGATTTTGAATTTTTATTTCGAAAGTGCAAATTTTCAAAATGATCAAAATATTTTAGAAAACATTTTAATAATAGGTGAAAGAAAAAAACTCCATTTAGGTAAAAATGTTAAAATAGAAGGCTTTACTATAATAAATTTAACAAAAGGTGATGTTTACATATCCGATAACACTATCTTGAAAAATTTTAATTCTATCGAAGGACCAGCTTTCATAGGTGAAAATAACCTGATAGACAGTGCAACAATAAGGGGGCCATTCATTTCTGGAAAAGTATGTAAAATTTCTGGAGAAGTTGAAGAATCGATTTTTTTTGATTATGTTAACAAACACCATTACGGTTTTATTGGACACTCAATTATTTGTAGATGGGTAAACCTTGGTGCTGGAACAACAAATTCCGATTTAAAAAACAACTATTCTACTGTAAAGATTTATAACGGAGAGAGTTTCGTTGATAGTGGAATGCAGAAACTCGGTTCTATAATAGGGGAACATACAAGAACAGCTATTGGAACAATGATAAATACTGGAACGGTTATAGGTCCATTCTCAAACATCTTTCTTGATATAAAAAACAAAAAATATATAAAACCTTTTTCATGGGGAGATGAAACAAATATTTACGATATCGAAAAGTTGATTGAAGATATAAAAAAGGTAATGATCAGAAGAAACGAGATACCTGATAAAAATTATATAGAAAGAGTAAAAAATCTTTACACTATCTATTCTTCAGAACTATCTTCTTGAACCTGCTGAATATGACCGCATTTTATACATTTATATTTATCTTTTAACCTAACCATCCCTTCAAAACCACAATTCTCACATTTTACCTTTTCAGGTTTTGCCCATAGAACAAAATCACATTTAGGATAATTGGAACATCCGTAAAAGATTTTCCCTTTTGAACTTTTTCTTTGAACTATATCTCCACCATCCTTTGGGCATTTTATTCCAATAGAATAGTTCTTTGTAAACTTACATTTTGGATAATCTGAACAGGAAATAAATTTTCCAAACTTTCCATTTTTAACAACAAGTTCTTTTCCACATATCGGACACTTCTCATCAAGTTTTTCTTCTTCTTCAACTATAGGTTTAGCGTTTGAGCATTTCGGATAGTTAGTGCATGATAAAAATTTTCCATACCTTCCCCATCTTATGACCATTGGTGCTCCACATTTTTCACATATCTGGTCAGTTTTTTGCTGAACACTTTTTGAAACCTCTTTGCTGTTCCCATTAGCATTCTTTAAATCCTTTTCAAGTTCATTATAAAATTCTTTTAAAACATCCTTTCTTAAAAATTTTCCATCAACTATCCGATCAAGCTTTTCTTCCATCTTTGCCGTAAAATCAGCATCAAAAATATCTGGAAACCATTTTATCAAAAGTTTATTAACTAATTCACCAAGTTCCGTAGGTTTGAAGAATCTCTTTTCTCTTAAAACATACTCTCTCTTTAAAAGAATGTCTATTATTGCAGCATAGGTTGAAGGTCTCCCTATACCTTTCTGTTCCAAAGCTTTTACAAGTGTTGCATCCGTATATCTTGATGGTGGTTGTGTCTCTTCCTTTTTTATATAGGCTTCTTTAAGCTTTACATTATCACCTTTAAGAACATCTGGAATATCATTTTTAAGGTTTCGGAAATCTCCATAAGGATAAACTTTTAAAAACCCGTCAAATTTTAACCTGTTACCAACTGCTCTGAAATAAAATTTGCCACCTTCTATATCAACTGTAGTATATGTGTATATTCCATTCTTCATCTGTGTAGCAACACTTCTTTTCCAAATCAAAGAGTAGAGTTTAAACTGATCCTTTGATAGATACTTTTCAACCCTTTCAGGGGTTAAATCAACATCGGTAACCCTTATAGCTTCATGTGCATCCTGAGAAGATTTTGAACTTTCATATATGTTGACCTTATCTGAAAGGTAATCTTTTGAATAATTTTTAGCTATATAATCTCTTATCATCTTTAAACCATCATCACTCATCCTTGTAGAATCTGTTCTCATATATGTTATAAGACCTGTCATGCTATTTTCAATCTTTACTCCCTCATACAACTGTTGAGCAATTGTCATTGTTTTTTTTGCAGGAAAACCTAAAATGTTTGCTGCAGCCTGCTGGAGTGTACTGGTGATGAATGGGGGATAAGGTTTTATCGATTTATCATCAAAAGAAAGATTCTTAATAAAAAATTCTTCTTTTCTCAAAATTTCAGATATTTCTTTAGCTTTACTTTCATCTTCAAATATAGCTTTATCGTTATCATACTTTATCAGATCAGCATAAAATGAACCGTTTTTATGTTTAAACTCACCTTTTATTTTGAATGTTACCTTACTTTTGAAATTTCTAATCTTCTCTTCTTTTTCACATATAAATCTCAAAGCAACCGATTGAACTCTTCCAGCAGAAAGACCTTTTTTTATAACCTTCCATAAGAAAGGACTGATAAGATAACCAACAAGACGATCAAGAATCCTTCTTGCATACTGAGATTCGACAAGATTCATATTTACTTCTTTTGGATTTTCAAGTCCTTCCTTGATCCCCTTTTTGGTAATCTCATAAAATAGTACTCTTTTAGCTTTAGATTTTGATTTTTCATCCATTATTGAAACTATATGGTATGCTATAGCTTCACCTTCCCTATCAGGGTCAGTTGCAACAAAAATATTTTCACTTTTTAAACTCTCTTCCTTTATCTGTGAAATTATCTTCGATTTACTTTGGATCATTTTGAATTCTGGTTCAAAATCTTTTTCTATTTTTATTCCAAGTACCTTTTCTGGAAGGTCTATTATATGCCCTTTTGAAGATAAAACTTTAAAATCTTTACCAGCATAATTTTCTATGGTTTTTGCTTTTGTTGGTGATTCAACGATTATAAGGTTCAACATTTCTCCTTTTCTAAATTCCAGAGGTAATTCAAAACCTCTTTAAAATCTTCAGGCAGAGGTGAATAGAATGAAACTAATCTACCGTCTGAAGGATGTCTGAATGTCAACGATACAGAGTGCAGAGCCTGTCTTGTTATAAGTCCGTTTATATTATCAAAATGTTTTTTCAAGTCAACAGGAAGATTTTTCAAAGCTAAATGAACATTTTTTTTATATTCCTGATCTCCAACAACAGGATGTTCTATATGGTGCATATGAACTCTGATCTGATGGGTTCTTCCGGTTTGAAGGTTAACTTTGAGTAGAGAACATATCTTAAAATTTTTCAAAACTCTGTAAACTGTTATCGCCTCTCTACTGTTTACATCTGTAACAGTCATAAGTTTTCTATCAACATTGCTCCTTCCTATTGGAGCATTTATTTCCCCAACTTTTCTTGTAAATCCACCCCAAACAATAGCAAGGTATGTTCTTTTAACTCTCCTTCTTTCGATTTCATTTGCAAGGAATTGATGGGCTCTTTCATTCTTTGCAAAAACCATAACTCCACTTGTATCCTTATCTAAACGATGAACAACTCCTGGTCTTTCAGCATCTCCACCCGAAATCTTCGTATGGTGAAGTAAAGCATTTACAATAGTTCCCTCTCTGTTTCCCTTTGCTGGATGTACAACCATACCTTTCTCTTTATCTATAACTATTATATCATCATCCTCATAGATAACCTTTAAAGGTATATCCTCAGGTTGTAAATCGGTTTTTACAAGTATCTCATATTCAACAAGAATATGATCTCCTTTTTTTACTTTATATGAAGGTTTCTCTATCCTACCATTAACTAAAACTCTTCCATCCTCTATAAGATTTATAATTCTTGTTCTCGATAACCTTACACCGAGAGATTTCAAAAAGATGTCCAACCTTGAAGATGGATTCTCACTCTTTACCGTATGCTCTATTTTAAATTTTGCCATATCCAACTTTTTTCTTTGAAAAAGCTATTATTGAAAATATATCCTTTTTGGCTTTTTCAAAAATTTTATCAAAATCATCCTTAGAAATATTATCCCTTTCAGATGTTCCCTGTATCTCAACTATTTTTCCTTTATCATCCAAAATGAAGTTGAAATCTGATGAAGATTTCGAATCATTTTCATAATCAAGATCTATAACTATTCTTTTGTCAACGATACCACCACTTATCGCACCTATATATGTTTTGAATGGGTTTTCCTCTATAAGACCATCTTTCAAAAGTTTTGAAACAAGTATATAAAGAACAGCCATACCTCCATTTATCGAGGCGCATCTTGTCCCACCATCAGCTAAAATAACATCACAATCAACAATTATTGAAATATTTTTCATCTTGCGAAGATCAACAGATGCACGCAACGCTCTACCTATAAGTCTTTGTATCTCCGTTGATCTGCTGTTTATCTTTCCCCTCTCCCTTTCAACTCTATTAACTGAAGACCTTGGTAACATCGAATACTCTGCTGTTATCCATCCACTTTCATCTGGGTTCAAAAATGGTGGAAGTTTTTTCTGCAGAGTTGCTACACACAAAACCTGAGTGTTGCCCATCGAAATCAAACAACTCGCTTTTTCATTTTTAAGATAGTTGAGTTTTAAATTATACTCTCTCAAAATTCCTCCTATTTTCCTATACAGAAATTTGAAAAGATTTCATTCAGAATATTCTCTTCAGTTATTTTTCCTAAAAGCATATCAAATCCATCGATTATGTTTTTAAGATGGTAATCTATTATTTCTGGTTCTTTCTCAGAATTAAGATTTTCAATTTTTTTCATCTGGTCAAACATCTTTTCAACAACATTGTATTGATGTGCAGAAACTATTATAGTTTCCTCTGAAAAGTTTATCCTTTTAAAAATCTCCTCATTCAAAAGGTTCAGATTCTCTCCAGTTAAAGCTGAAATTTTTATTCCTTCAAAATTTTTGTCATCAGAAATGTCACTTTTGTTTCCAACAATGATTGGATTTTTATTCTCTATCATCTTTAGTATCTTTTTATCCTCTTCAACCATTCCTTTCGAAAGATCGAATACAAAAATAACTATATCTGAACTTTCAACTTTCTGTAAAACTAATTCAATTCCCTTTTTTTCTATAGGATCTTTTGTATCCCTTATTCCACATCCATCAGTCAAATTAACAGGAATGCCATTTATATCTATCCATTCGGATATAAAATCCCTTGTTGTCCCCTCATACTCCGAAACTATTGCTCTTTCCTCTTTCAGCATCCTGTTGAAAAGGGTAGATTTACCTGTGTTACTTCTTCCTACTATAACTACCTTTATACCTCTATCCATTATCCTTCCACTCGATATAGAACTTTTAAAACTATCAAGCTCCATTTTTATCTTTTCAAAATCTTTCTTAAATCTATCAAAACACCATTCAACATCATCTGGAAAATCTATAGAGCTCTGTACATAAGATTTCAAGGATAAAAAGTCATCTCTGATTTTTTTTATCCTTTTTGAAAATTCCCCCATCTCATTTTTAACCGAAAGGAAAAGCGATTTTTCCGTCTTTGAATTTATAATTTGAAGTATCGATTCCGCTTGAATAAGATCTATTTTACCATTTAAAAATGCTCTTCTTGTGAACTCTCCCCTTTCAGCTTCTCTAAGGTTTAAGGATTTCAAAAGTTTTAAAAAAGTTTCAAGGACAGCATAACCACCATGCAGAGAGATCTCCGCCATATCTTCTCCAGTATAACTGTTGGGAGATAAAAATGTTGTTATAACAGAGTGATCGTAAACTTTTCCTTTGTATTTTATATATTCGACATAAACTTTTTGATGTTCTACCTTTTTAATAGATGTTATTTTTTTTAATGTTTCAAAAGTTTCTAAACCTGATATCCTAACGACGGTTATAGCGGAATTACCAACAAGAGTAATCGGAGCAAATATTGTATCATTTTTTTCCATTTTTTAGAAATCTGTTTCTCCTCTTCTGCTTTACATAGCCTTTTATATCAAGATACACAGGTTTGTTGAATTTTTCTTTTATCAACATTTTGTTCAAAATATGTTGTAAAGCATCTATAGTTTTTCCATTCTTTCCTATCAAAAGATTAGCATCGGGAGTATCTTTAATAATTATCCTATATTTGTTGTTCAAATAACTTATTTCAGGCTCAACCTTAAAACCCATAAGCTGTGTCAGACTTTTGAATTTTTCTTCTATCATCTTAATCTCTGATGGTTCTTTGCTCTTTTCTTCAGGTTTTTCAGAAATTTTTTCAAAATTTTCTTGACTATTATTGAAATCTTTTTTTTCAGCTGAAACTTTTTCAAGAACCTCTTCGATTTTTATTTTTTCTTTTTTCTCTTCCTCAACCTTTTCCTCTTTTTTCAAAAGTTCTGAAGGAATCTCTCCGGAAAGAAGGCGTAATCTAACAACAGCCTTTTTCTTACCAAATTTCAAAAAACCGTTCTGTGGTTCATTTATTATCTCCACATCAACATTATCTATAGTTGTTTTTAAAAGTTCGACTCCCTTTTCTATAGCTTTTTCTACAGTTTCGTCTTCAACATCAATATAGTTTTTTTCTTTATCCATAATCATTCTCCCATCTTTTTCTTTATACTGTTTTTGATTAGAATCTGTTGTCCAACTGACAAAAGGTTATATATAAACCAATAAAGATTTATTCCAGAAGGCATATTTAAAAATAAAATTGTTATCATAATAGGCATAACATAAACAAGAATTTTCTGTGATTCGTCTGTTGCTGTTGAAGAGATCTTTTGTGAGAAGAACATCGTTACACCTGTAAGAATAGGAAGAACATAATAAGGATCCTTGTAGGAAAGATCTTTTATCCAGAATGCAAAAGGTGCCTGTCTTAGTTCTATCGTTGTTCTTAGTATAGCATATAGAGCGAAAAAGATTGGCATCTGTATCAGAATTGGTAAGCAACCCATAAAAGGATTTATTCCAGATTTTTTATAAAGGTTCATAGTTTCAGTGTTAAGTTTTTGAGGGTCCTTTTCATATTTTTTCTTCAACTCTTCAAGTTGTGGTTGTATCATCTGCATCTTTCTCATAGATGAGAATGATGTAAAAGTCAATGGTGAAAATATAACTATGAATAGTATTGAAAGGATTATGATTATTATTCCATAGTTTGGAATAAATTTATACATAAAAATCAAAAATGAAAGTATGAGTTTACTTATTGGTTGTATCAATGACCAGCCGAAATCTGGAATTTTGTCCATTCCATTTTTCAACTCTTTCAAAATCCTGTAATCTACTGGACCAACATAAAAGTCAACTGAGTCTGATAGTAAAGAAAATTGTGCTTCAAGTTTTTTGTTTTCAAGTTTTCTCACCTCTATATTATCTCCATCCCCTATAACACCTATGAAGAAATATTTCGTTTGCATTCCCATCCAATCAAAATTTCCAGGATATGTTGATACATTTTTTATATTTTTCTCTTTAATCCTGTAAATACTGTTAAAGCTATGATAACTGACACCATAATACTGAAATTCATCAGATATGTTATCCTCTGTAAAAGAGATCCCCTTTTCAAGTATATACTCCTTTTTATCGAGAGGAATATTTGAACTAACTTTATGTGTTATAAGATAACTTCCCTTTTTGAAGATAAAAGTTCTTGTGATTTTTATGGTATCAAAAAAGCCTACCATAACCAAAGAATCAACATCATTTTTTAATGGATTTATATCTCCAACATAAACTGTTTTAAAATTGATGTTTGAAAAATCAACTATAAGATTATTCGATTTTATTATAAGAGTAAAAGATCTTTGCCCATCTTTTAAAAGTTCAAGAGAGTCCCCTTTTCTTGTTTTATAATTTTTTAAAATTAGTGAAGTGAAGGAACCTGAAAGGGAGGAGATCTTTCCTTTTATGAGATCTGTTTCAAAATAAAAGAATGTCGTATCTTTGGGAACAATATAATTTTCTGGGGAAACCTTTTGCAAAGTTTCGACTTCTTTAAAAGTTGTATCCTCTTTTTGAACATTAACTGTATCCGATGGGTTTTGAACCATCTGTGTTTTGGGAGTCATATAGGAATAATAGGTAAAAATAAGAATTATAAGTAAAAACATGATAAGCATTTTTGTTGAATTGTTCATAAAAACTCCTATTCGAGTGGATCCTCTCCACCTTTGGAAAATGGGTTACATCTTAATATTCTTTTTGCTGACAAAAAGGATGCTTTAAAAAAATTGTACTTTTTGTAAGCCTGTAAAGAGTACTCTGAACATGTTGGAGTGAAACGACATGTTGGAGGGAATAAAGGAGATATAAATTTTCTGTAAATCTGTATAAAAAAAATCACAATTTTATTCATACCTCTTTTACCTTCTTAACGATCTCAGTAAATTCTTCCTTCAACTTTTCTATATCTTTTGTTAAAATTTTCCTGTTAGCAATAAAAACATAGTTTAAATTTTTATCGAATTGAGATTCGTTTTCAACAAAAAGTTTTCTGAGAATCCTTTTCATCCTGTTTCTTTCAACTATCGTTCTATAGTTTCCCTTTTTAACAGTAAAAGCGACCTTTTTCTCTTTCCCATCTTTATACAAAAGAATAAATGAGTCAGATGAAATCCTTTTAGGATTTTCAAATACTCTCTTTATTTCATTCTCTTTTAAAATCGGGGTATTCCCAATTCTCCTCATACCTTAGGATCGGAGACAGTCAAGCGTTTTCTTCCTTTTGCCCTTCTTCTTGAAAGGACTTCTCTTCCGTTGGTTGTCTCCATCCTTTTTCTGAATCCATGTTTTCTAACTCTTTTTATCTTACTTGGATGATAAGTTGGTTTCATTATACCTCCTATCCAAAACTTAAATCATCATAAATTTTTAAAAGAAAGTATTTTACATAAAAATTCTTTCAAGTCAATAAGAAATTTAACTTTTCTTGTTGATTAGTTTCACTTTTTTATTATTATAGATAACATGGGAATAATTAAAAATATAGAAGAAATAAAAAAAATTTCAAAGGTAAAATCTATTGAGAATGAAAATTTTTTTGAAGTTTTTAGAGATTTCAACGAAGAACTTAAAAAAAGTTACGATAAACCTGTAAAAAATTTCTATCAGCAATTGACAAAAATCATAGATTGTAGAGAATGTGGCAACTGTTGCAGGGATATAATAATTGTTTTTGAAAAGGATGATATCCCTCTACTTTCAAAAGGTATAGGGAAAAGTGAAAAAGAAATTGTCGAAAAAGATTTTATTTTTTATGAGAAACATCAAGTTTACATCATGAACCAATCTCCTTGCAAATTTCTAAAAGGGAATGAATGTTCAATATATCCATTCAGGGGAACAGAATGCAGGGAATTCCCTTACATAGAAACAAAAGAATTTTCAAAAATATACAATTATGTCTTTCAGGGTTATTCAATTTGCCCTTTCCATTTCAATATAGTTGAATTTGTAAAAAATTTATCTGTTGACAATTTAAAAATCAATTGATAGACTTAAATAATGTTAGATTTTGAAAAATATGATTTTGAAAAGTTAATAGATATTGCTAAAAAACAGGAAGCAATATTCTATAATTTTTTGAATCTTATAGATGATGCAATTTTGCTTGTTAACAAAAATTTTGTTGTAGAATTTTTAAATGAAAAAGCAAAGGAACTTTTTGATATAAAAAATGAGGGTGATATACCTCTTAAACATTTTTTCAATGATTTTGAACTTGAACAGAAAAAGGAAGCTATTTCTAAAGCGTTAAATCTTAAAAAAGTTTTAGATGTTGATAACCTTACTATTATAAAAGGTCGAGAGATTTGGGTTAAAAATCTTTTCATTCCAGTAGATGATCTTGAAAGTGATGACATCAAAATACTTCTTTTCATTAAAGATATAACATTCAGAAAATATGTTGAAGACCAAAATATAAAAGTCAACGAAAGGTTTGCAAAAATCTTTCAAAACAATCCTGCTGTTGTTTTGATAAGCAGGGTTGAGGATGGAAAGATAATCGAAATAAACAGTTCTGTTGAAAAAGTTTTTGGTTATACACAAAGTGAAATCCTTGGTCAATCAACAAAAATTCTTTATGCTGATCCAAGAGAAAGAGCTCTTTTCATTGATAAGATTTTGACTAAAGGACCAATAACAAATTACGAGTTAAAATTTAAAAGAAAAGACGGATCTATAGGTTGGGCGAGTGTAAGTGCAGATTTTATAGAAATTGATGAGGAAAATTGTATTATAGCAATAATTAACGATATTTCAGAAAAAAAATTTTCATCACTTTTGAATGAGGCTCTCTATAAAATTTCAAATATTATATACAGTTCAAAAAATCTTGATGACCTTTTTGCAAAGTTACATGAGGAAATTAAAAATATAATATACTCTGAAAACTTTTATATCGCTATATACAATAGGGAAACAAACATAATTTCTTTTCCATATTTTGTTGATCAAAAGGATAACCATGCACCATCAAAAAAGTTTGGAAATGGTTTAACAGAATATGTATTAAAAACAAAAGAAGCAAAGCTTTTAACAAGGCAAGATATAATAAATCTCTCAAGAAAGCAAGAGGCTGAGATCGTTGGAACTTTGAGTGAATACTGGCTTGGTGTTCCACTTTTAGGAGACAATTTTTCTGGAGTTCTTGCAGTTCAGAGCTATGATGAGAATACAAAATACAGCGAGAAGGATAAAGATTTTCTTTCATTTGTCGGGCAACAGATTTCAAGATTGATAGATAAAAAAATTCTTGAAGAGAAAACCAATTCACAGTTAAAAAGGTATTATTCGATCCTTGAAGCTCTACCAACTCCACTTTTTGCAACTGATAACAATTTCAAAATATTTTTCTATAATGATAAATTTTTAAATTCTATAATGAAACATAAAAACGTTGGACCAGAGATAAAAATTACCGACATTATTCCAGATTTTTATTCATCAGAAATACACTTTTTATTAAAAGATGAAACTTTTACAAATAAAACTTTCTCTTTTGAATTTTTCGAAGCTAAAACTCTTCAGATTTCAAGAATAGAAGATGGATTCCTTTTTATCTTTATATAGTATAGTTAAAGATTATTTTCCTTTTTTTACAACTCTTATTGTTTTTTTTGTTATAGCTTTGAGAGAATTCTTCGGTGATAAGATAAAAATATACCTTGTAATGCTTTTTGGTGCTTTGTTTGTTATTTTTACAGGTAGCATCTCCTTAAAGGATTCTCTTAAAGCTATAGATTTCGATGTAATAATTTTTCTCACATCTATTTTCATCGTTGGTGAGGCTTTATTCGAAAGTGGTTTCTTATACTCTATAAGTTACAGGATCTTTTCAAAAGCAAAAAATTTGAGTTATCTCTTTTTTCTTTATATAATGACGATGGGTATTTTTTCATATTTTTTTATGAACGATACGATAGCTATAATAGGAACTTTTCTTGCCATATACCTTTCAAAAAAATTTCAATTGGACAGTGAACCTTTACTTTTAACATTAGCATACAGTGTGACACTTGGAAGTGTTGCAAGTCCAATTGGTAACCCTCAGAATCTTGTTATAGCTTCAAAGATTAAAACGGTAACACCCTTTTTACCATTCACAAAATACCTTTTTATACCAACATTGCTGAATCTTTTTGTACTTTACTTTTTCATAACAATATATTTCAAAAAAAAGATAGATTTTAAAAGAAAGATTTTTTTTGAAAAAGAAAAATATGTAAAAAATAGAAACTTTAAAATCTCTTTCCTTTCAGTTTTACTTCTTATTTTTATGATATCTCTCAAAATAATATTACCTTTAATTTTTAAAAATATAAAAATGCCTCTTTTTATAATTCCAATACCATCCGCAATTCTAATTATTATTTTAAATCAAAACAGGAAACATATAATAAAAAATATCGATTACAGAACCCTGATATTTTTCGTTTCGATGTTTGTTCTTATGAAAAGTTTATACCTAAAAGGAAAACCAGATTTTCTATTCAATTTCGAAAATATCAAAATCTCTTTAAATTTCATATTCTCCTCATCAATAATTTTAAGCCAACTTATTTCAAATGTTCCTTTTGTCATACTTTTTCTTGAAACTTTCAAAAATCTCGATCAAAGGTTACTTATGGCTCTCGCAGCTGGAAGTACAATAGCTGGGAATATTTTTCTTCTTGGTGCTGCAAGCAACATTATAATTTTACAAACCGCAGAAAAAAAGGGATCCCGTTTAAAAATTATTGATTTTTCTAAATTAGGTATACCTTTAACTATTATAAATGTTTTAGTTTATTTATTTTTCTTCTATATTTTCAAATGATCATCTCGTAATGATTTCTTTTAATTCAATAATGTAACCAACTTCCATTTTAAGTATTAAAGGAAAAGAGTAATCATCAAGAATTGAAAAGTAACCAAAAAGATCACTCGACGCATTTATACATTTTAGTTCAATTTCTTTCCCATCAACTACACAAAAATAACTATCTTTATTTCCAAATGTTAGATGCTCTTCCCCATCCCCAACATCTATCGTAACTTCCTTTTTGTTGACAAGATCTCTAAAAACTTTTTTTGAAAAAAGAATAGATGTCTTTTCTTTTGTATCAACTATACCACCATCCCAAAAATTCATAAATATTTTAATTGAATTTTCAAGGGATTTTTTCGAAATATTAATTTCTCCCTCTCCAACAACATTACCGTCAGATAGAGTATATTTGTAAGTAAGATCTCCTTTAATTTTTTCTATTTCAACTTTTAAAGTGTACATATCACCCCATGAAGAAACTTCGTAAACAAGAGTTGTTCCACTTTTAAAAAATTTTGAATATTGAGAACTTTGAGTTTTAAAATCTTTTGCACAGTTTACAGTTAAAATAATAAAAAGAGTTAATAAAAATTTTTTTATGAATTTTTCCATTCTCCCTCCATTTTTTTTTATTATAATTTATTACTAAAAATTTTTCAATCTTCTTTTAAAAATAAAAAAAAATGTTATAATTATTTTATGGAAAAAATAATTAGCTCAAAAACATTAACAGAGATGTTTGAAAACTCTGTTGCAAGGTATCCTTTTAGGATTATACAGAGTTATAGAAAGGATAACTCCATAGTTAACATAACATACAAAGAATTTTTTGAAAAGGTGAAAAAGGTTTCTTCAGCATTAAGAAAACTGGGAGTTAAAAAGGGAACAAAAGTTTTACTAATATCTGACAACAGGTATGAATGGTTGATTTCCGATATAGCGCTAATGTTTATAGGTGGTATAGATGTTCCAAGAAGTTCTTCAACACCAGAAAGTGAGTTGAATTTCATTGCAAAACATTCTGATTCGGAATTCGCAATCATAGAGGATGAAAAACTTTACGAACCTATAAAAGATGTTATAAAAAAAGAAAAAGTTATAGTTTTCAACTACTCTCAAAACTTTATAAATTTTTCAGAACTTCTTTCCGATGATGCTAAAGAATTCAAAAGAGAGAATATAAACGGGGATGATCTTGTTACAATAATTTACACATCTGGAACAACGGGAAACCCAAAAGGAGTTATGCTTTCCCACAAGAATTTTATGCATAATGTTTCAACTATAACTCCTTTGATAAAATTCAAAACTTTTGGAAAAGAACAGGATGTCGCTTTATCTATTTTACCTGTCTGGCATATATTTGAAAGAACTTTTGAATATGTATGTATTGCTGGTGGAGCGAAAACTTTTTATTCCAATGTAAAAAATTTTGCAAGAGATCTTGTAGAGATAAAACCTACCATTATGAGTGCTGTCCCAAGAATATGGGAACATATATACAGAAAAATCATAGATAGGATGAAAAGTGAAAAACTTTTCAAAAAAACATTGTTCTATATTTTTTTAAAAATAAGAGAAAAACATCTTTACTCTTACAGAGTTCTCACAAACAGAGATACCATACTTTACGATGAGGGTTACAAAAAAAGATTTTTCAAAATAATTTCATCTCTTTTTCTTTTTCCACTTCTTCTGGTACCTTCACTTCTTGCCTATTTTATCTTTGAACCTATCAGGGATAATTTGGGTGGTAGGCTTAGGGGTGCGTTCACTGGTGGAGGTATGATTCCAAAATATATAGACAACTTTTTTAACACGGTAGGGATAACACTTCTAAACGCTTACGGAATGACGGAAGCATCTCCAGGTATAAGTTCAAGAAGATTCGATTACAACTACCTTTTCACTGCCGGTATTCCATTTGATAGAACTCAAATAACTTTAAGAGATGAAAATGGAAAGATTGTTAAAAAAGGTGAAAAGGGAATAATATATGTAAAAGGTGAACAGGTAATGAAAGGTTATTATAAAAATGAAGAGGAAACCAAAAAGGTTTTAACTGAAGATGGATGGTTGAATACTGGTGATATAGGATTTTTAACAAAAAATAATAACCTTATAATTCTTGGTAGGGCTAAAGATACGATAGTACTTTTAGGTGGAGAGAATGTTGAACCGCAAAGGATTGAAGAGAAACTTGAAGAAAATGAATTCATTTCCCATGCTCTTGTTGTCGGAGATGATGAAAAAGATCTTTCAGCTTTGATCTTTATTGAGGAAGAAAAACTTAAAAATCTTGTTAAAGAGTTAAAACTGAATATAGAGGATCTGAAAGATGCCGTTGATAACATAAAGGTTAAAGAGTTTTTTAAAAATTTTGTTGAGGAAAATGTAAACAGGTCAAAGAATTTTCATCCTTTCGAATCTGTAAAAAATTTCACAATAATACCTGAAAAATTGCAGATAGGAAAAGAGATAACTGAAACTTTGAAAAAAAGAAGAAAGCTTATAATTGAAAAATATAGAAACAGGATTGAAGAGATGTATAGAAAAAGAAGATGATATCTACAATAAAAAAAATATTATTCCTTTCATTTCTTATAATTTTTACATTTATTTTTTCTGAAGAGAAGGTAGGACTCGTTCTTGGTGGTGGTGCTGCGAGAGGACTTGCACATATAGGTGTCCTAAAAGTTATAGAAGAATACAACATACCTGTTGATTATGTTGCAGGAACAAGTATGGGCTCAATAATAGGGGGACTTTGGTCATCAGGTTATACGGCATCTGAAATAGAATCTATATTTTTAAGTGAAAATATAAAAAACTGGCTCAACGAATCAACTATAAAAAATTACCAACCTGTTTTTCTCTATCTAAACTCATATCCCACTTTTTTGACTACAGAGTTGAAGGATGGAAAGTTGAAGATTCCTGAAAGTACTGTTGATGATAAGATCATCAACCTTGAACTTTTCTCTTTCTTTTCTGAAATTGATTACGCCATAGATTCAGATTTCAGAAAGATGTATAAACCATTCCTATGTACAGCATCAGATATTAAAAGTGAGAATCCAAAAATCTTTACAAAAGGAAAATTGGAAAAATCTATTAGAGCTTCAATGGCAATCCCACTCATTTTTAAACCTGTTATTTTTGATTCAGTATCATATTTCGATGGAGGAATGTTTGAAAATATTCCTTTGAAATCTATAAAAGATACTTTTAACCCTGATATAATAATAAGTGTTGATGTATCCTCAGATGGAAAGAGTTTAGAAGAGAAAAATCCTTCGATAATAGATATAGCTTTTTCCATAGTAGATCTTTTAACAAGAAATTATCCTCCTGATACTCTTGAAAAATACAGTGTTTACATAAGACCTGATGTTGGGCAATATAGAGGATATGAGTTTACAAAATCTGAAGAGATCATAAAAAAAGGTTACGAACAAGCCAAGAAGGTACTGCCCAAAATAAAGGATAAGATAAAAAAAGAGGAAGTGTATCCAAAAGAGAACAGAAAATTTTATATAGATGGATTTAAAAGTTTCAATGGAAGGATAATAGATACGGTAATTATAGAATCCAAAAATGGATGGAGTGATAGATCAATTAGAAATATTATAAAATTGAAAAGTGGAGATTTATTCTTTTATGATAACTTTAAAAAATCTATCTACACTCTATACTCTCTTTCAATTTTTGAATCGATAGAACCTGAAATAAAGATAAACAGTAAAAATAATAGAATGATTTTGAAGTTAAAAGTAAAAGAGATAGATTCAACGATATTCAGATTTGGTGGATTCGCTGATTCGAAGGCTGGTATAAATCTTTATGGAGTCTATCAAAAGAACAATATTTTCAACACTTTTTCCTTTTTGGATGTATACGGCTTCGCTGGAAACTATATAAAGGGATTCACCCTGAATTTGTTTTCACCAAGCATATTTCATTCAAAAATGATTGCTGGAATTTACTCAAATTTCCATATATACAAAGTGTTCAACCTTTTCGACAATTATTTCAATTATGAACAGAATTACAGCTCTACTTTCCTTTTCGGTTCAAATCTTGATAAAAGAAAAATCTTTTCTATCTTTTTTATGTCAAGGTATAAAAAATTTCTTTCAGTTGACCTTTTCAAAACAGGTTTTGGAATATATTATTTTGAAAAAGAAGAAAGACCCTTGAATCAAAATATTTCAACAGATAAAAAGAGTTTCATATTTGGAGTTAACCTTCCAAATCCAACACTTAAAACAAACGATTTTAAAACATACGATGATATTTTAAGTTCAAACTCTTTAAAACAGATCTACATAAAATCTACAGGTTATTTTTTAGATCAAAAAAGGTTATCAAAAAAAATTAATCATTCCTTTGTTTTCAAATACGGTTTTGTAAACTATATCTTTTCAGATCTTCCAAAATCTTCAAAGATACAACTCGATTACCCTATTTCACAGCCAACATTTGAACTGAGATACCTTTACGATAAGAACTTACAAAAAAGGTATACATTATCATCAGGATATACTTTCAGGTATTTTATAAACGACAATTTTTACATTAAAAGCGAAAATGAAGGATCTGTTATGTTTGACAGAATAATAGAGCAGTTCTACATAAAATATATTTTTGGTTCAAGATTATCTTTAACATTCGCAACACCTTTTGGAGTTTTTGAAACGAGTTTCGGTTATTTTAAAAACAATATAAAAAAAGATTTCTTTACTTTCAACATTCACCTTGGAAACCCTATAAATTATCTTGAACTTCTTGGACAATACTGATGAAAGAGAAAAAAATTGGTTTGATTTACGCTTTTATAGCACTTTTTCTTTGGGGAATACATGGTGTTGCAGGCAGATACCTTGCAATTGAAAATGTTAATATGCTTTTCGTAGCAGCAGTGAGATTTTTTATTGGGACTTCTCTTTTTTTCATATTTCTTTTTTTTAAAAAAAATTTGACTTTCAACTTTAAAGAAAAATTTAAACTGGTTCTTGCTATCTCCATAATTGGAATAACTGGAAACTCTTTACTCTACCATATATCTTTAAAATACCTTTCAGGTACACTTGTTATGATTTTTGAAAATCTATCTCCTATTTTTGTGATTCTTTTTTCATTTCTTGTTGATAAAGAAAAACCGACACTCTTTGAAATTATTGCATTCCTTCTATCATTTTTAGGGATAATAATAATCGTTTTAGGAAAAGAACATTTTTTAGATCTGAAAGAGAATTTTTACTTGGGAATATTTTGGGGAATTTTGACAGGGATGAGCTTTGGATTCTATGTTTACCTTTCATCAAAACTTGTCTCACCTCTTAGAAATAAACCGGATAGGATAATAAATTTTCTTTTTAAAATATTTTTAATATCCTCAATAACTGTATCTCCAATAATATTTTTTTCCTCAAACAAACCTACAAAATTACAACACTGGTTTTGGATTTTAGAGATGGGAATATTTCAAAGTGGACTCGCTTATATTTTCTGGAATTATGCTTTATCATATCTTCCTGTAAACTCTACTTCTATACTTTTTATATTCACAATACTTTTCACAACAATAAACGAAATAATTTTCTTAAAATTGAAACTCAACATATTTTTAATAATAGGAGGTGGTCTTATAATATTGTCTGGATATCTTATATCAAAAAATTTAAAAAATAGTGAGGGGAAAAGATAAATTTTGCGTCTAATAAACAGTTGATAAAAAATTTTAATAGTTTAAAATTTTATTCAAATAAAAGTTGTGAGGTAAGATGAAAAAATTTTTAATCTCTTTAATAATAGTTTTGTCATTATTTTTAGCACTCTTTTCAGATACATCTTTGGAAGATGCACTTTTAAAAGTCAAAACTTCTTCGATAGATTTTAAACTTAAAGTTATTGAAAGGGATATAAATAACAAAGCACTTTTAAATTCACTACCATCAATTTTACCATACATAGCTTATACAGTTTCGGTTGATTCTACAAACTATTCAAACTGGAACTATTCCCAATCAATTTCAATAAGTCAGACCATTTTCAATCTTCCAACATTTTTAGGTGTTTTTAAAAATAAAGAGTATGCAGACATAGCAAACCTTTTATATCTTAAAAGTATAAACGATATAACACAAAGAATAATAGAATCCTATTTTAACCTTTTATCCTATCAGAAAAAAATTGAAACCGATTCGATTCTTTTGTTAACTGAAGAATCAAACTTAAAAAAGAATAAAATACTTTATGAAAATGGACTCATTTCAGAGTCAAGCTATCTTAATATAGAATCGAACTACTATTCTGTTCAATTTTCATACGAAAATGATAAGATCACATACCAAACTTACCTTGAAGATTTTATAAATTTAACAGGTATATACTCTCCCGGAAAACTTATAGATATTGATACTTTTCCTGAAATTCAATTCAAAGAAACAGATCTCTCAAAAATTCTCAAAAATCTGCCAGAATATATTATTGCACATAAAAATTACAAAGTTTCCGAAGAGGAAAAACTCATTTCCTATTCGGAATTTTTTCCAAAAGCATCCTTGAATCTATCTTATGGAATATCAGATACGATTTACAGATTTGATGTGAAAGACCTTTTTGATAGTTCCTCTGTAAGGGTTGGGATTTCAATATCTTTCCCTGTTTTTACTGGATTTTCAAGAAGTTTGAACATTATCCAGAAAGATTATTCAAGAAAGAGTGCGTATCTAAACTTTCTAAAAACTAAAGAGAGTTTAAAACTTGAAATAGATAATTTTGATGAGAGGATCAAACTTTCAAAAAACTTTCTCGAAAGTTCCAAAAAACTTTACGAATCATCCCAGAAGAGTTTTGAAAAGGCAAAAATACTCTTTCAGAACGGGGAACTATCAGCAATAGATTACACATCTATCGAGAAAGCTTATATGGAGAGCATTTTGAATTACCTTAATTCAAAAAAAGAGTATTATAAAACTTATTACAGATACCTTTATCTAATAAGGAGGATGAGGTGAAAATATTTAAAAAGAAAAGAACATACATTATAATTTTTGTTATCATTATATTTTTGTTTCTGATTTTTGGAAAGAAAAAGAGTACAGTTTCGGTTGAGGTTGAACAGATAAAGTTGGACTCTATTGAGGAGACAGTAAACGCTTCTGGAGCTCTTGAACCTTTTGTTGATGTTGAAATATCTTCAGACATAATGGGAAAGTGTTTAAAGATATATGTAAAAGAGGGTGATTTCGTTAAAAAAGGTGCTCCACTTTTAAAAATAGATGATATATCACAACAGGCAAGGTTGAAGGAGGCTGAAACTGCATTAAACTATGCTCAATCCAATTTTGATTATGTTTCTTACAAGTTTGAAAATCAGAAAAAACTTTTTGAACAGAACCTTATTTCAAAATCAGAATTCACCCTATCAGAACTTGAATATAAAAACAGCTTAAACCTTTTAACATCGGCAAAGTCATCCTATGATATAGCAAAGGATAATCTTGAGAAAACTGTTATAAGATCACCTATAGATGGCATAGTTACAGCGATTTATGTAGAGGAAGGTGAAAATATAATAACAGGGACAATGAATAATGCCGGAACTGTATTAATGACTATATCCAACAATCAAAAACTTATAGTTAAAGCAAATGTTGATGAAACATCAATTTCAAAAGTGAAAAATGGAAACATCGCAAAAGTGGTTTTTGATGCTTTCCCTGAAAAAACTTTTACAGGTAAAGTTTATGTCAAAGCCAACAGACCAAAATACTCTGTAAGTACCTCTTCTCTTTCCTCATCATCAACAACAGCTGTTGAATATGAGGTAAAGATAATACTCGATGATTCTTTTGAAAACAAATCTCTCGTTTCAGGTATGAGTTGCGATGTTGATATTGTTACTTTAAAAAAGGATAGTGTTCTTTCAATACCTATTCAATCAATTGTTAACAGAGAAAACAGAGAAGGAGTATTCAAATATTCTGCAGGTAAGATACATTTTGTTCCAATAAAAACAGGTATTACTGGTAACCTTAAAATGGAAATATTTTCTGACAGTTTAAAAGAAGGTGATTCAATAGTTACAGGTCCCTTCATCTCATTCAAAAATCTCAGAGATGGTTTGAAGGTAAAAGTTTCAACAGAAAAGAAAATCCCTTATGGGAGAAAAAGATGATAGAACTTTTTCTTGAAAGTTTGAGGGTCAGTTTAGATTCAATAAGAAGCAACAAACTTAGAAGTTTTCTGACAACACTCGGTATAATAATAGGGGTAATGACTGTCATTATAGTTGTTTCAATAATTGCGGGACTCGAATCAAAAGTTCAGCAAGTTTTTTCAACAATAGGTTCAAATGTTATTTATGTTGAAAGGTTCCCATGGGTTTCGATGGGACCAAACGATTGGAGAAGATCTTTTAGAAACTATGTAGATTTTGACGATTATAAGATGGTAAAACAGATGATAAGATCAGCAGATGATGTTGGGATATCAATATCGAGAAGATTTCTCGTAAAATATAAAGGTGAAAGATTGGATGCTGTAACAGTTTCTGGAATTTCTGACAACTCTTTTAAAATAGAGAATATTTCTATGGAGATTGGGATTCCGATATCTTCAGATGACATAAAGTATAGAAGGAATGTTTGTGTTATAGGTAAAGATATTCAAAAAAATCTTTTCAAAAATGAAAATCCTATAGGAAAACTTTTAACTGTTGATGGAAGAAAATATATGGTTATAGGTGTAACATCACCTAAAGGTTCAATATTCGGTCAATCTATGGATGAGGTCGTTTACCTTCCATATTCTACACTTATAAAATATTATGGTGATGAATCGAGAAGAATCTCTATAATGGTGAGAAGTTTCAATCCTGATGAAACTATTGAAGAACTTAGATGGATAATGAGATTATCACATTCTTTAAAAACAACAGAACCTGACAATTTTTACATAAACACACAGGATGCCTTAATAAGCCAATGGAAATCTTTAACTACAGCTATATTTTTCGTTATGATCGCGGTTGGAACACTATCTTTGATAGTTGGTGGAATAGGTATAATGAACATAATGTTGGTTTCAGTTTCAGAAAGAACAAGAGAAATAGGAATCAGAAAATCTATAGGTGCAAAAAACAGAGAGATCCTTTTACAATTCTTGTTTGAATCTATTACTATTTCTTTAACAGGTGGAATAATAGGTATAATAACAGGATTTTTGATCTCATTCACAATTTCTAAACTCACAAACCTTCCCTTTGCTATCCCTTTGTGGTCAGTTTTACTTGGATTCACTTTTTCAGTTTCAGCTGGACTATTCTTCGGGATATTACCTTCAAGGAAGGCAGCATCACTTGACCCTGTGGAGTGTTTAAGATATGAATAAAATAATAGAAATGTCTCATATAAAAAAATATTACCCATTTAAAGGTGGTTATGTTGAAGCTTTAAAAGATATAAATCTTACAATATTTGAAGGAGAATTTTTGTCTATAATGGGACCATCAGGTTCAGGAAAATCTACCCTTATGCATATAATGGGATGTTTGGACAGGCCAACGGATGGAACTTACTTTTTAAACAACAATGATACTTCTAAATATGATGATGATAAACTCGCAGAAATAAGGAACAGATATATAGGTTTCGTTTTTCAAAGTTACAACCTTCTCCCAAAAACTACAGCCCTTAGAAATGTTGAAATGCCTATGATATATGCAAAGGTAAAAAGAACTGAAAGGTTAAAAAGAGCAAAAGAACTTCTTGAACTTGTCGGGTTATCCCATAGGATACATCACCTTCCATCAGAAATGTCTGGAGGTGAAAGACAGAGGGTATCCATAGCAAGATCTCTTGCAAATAATCCACAATTCATACTTGCGGATGAACCTACAGGTAACCTTGATTCAAAAATGTCTGATGAGATTATGAAGATTCTTAGGGATCTTAACAGGGAAGGTAAAACTATAATCATAGTTACACATGAAATGGATGTTGCTCAAAAAACTGACAGGATTATACACATAAAAGATGGATTGATAGTAAACTGACCAATACTCCCTTTTATTGACATTTATTTTATAAATATTATAATGTTTTTATATGAAACCAGTTGTAATTAAATTTTTAACATCTGAGAATGAAAACGATTTTATCGATGCTGTAAATCTTTTTATAAAAGAGTTCTATATAAAAAATTTGTTTCTGAGTTTGAAAACCCAAAACGGTTTTTATTTCTATTCAACCTTCAAAAAAGAAAAAAACCTTTCCGAAACGAAAGAATTATACGATTTTAAAAGGATAGCGATCGAAGAAAAAGAGCAGGTTAACAGGATAGATTCTCTTCTATACGATATAAGAGTTAAAGACGAAATTGTACTTCAGAGTGGAAACCATTATATTTTTCTTACCGATAAACAGGAAGATCTGTTTTTAATTTTTCAGAATGAAGGAGAAATTTACGACGAAAGAAAAAATTCTGATATACTTGAAATAATTCCTTCAATAAAGAATGGACTTACGAAAATATACCTTCAACAGAAATTGAGTTCAGAAAAAGATATTGAAGAAAAAATAGCAACCGTTAATAAAAAACTTTACACATTACAACAGTTAACAATACTTTTACAATCAACTTTCGATTTTGAAAAGATCTTGGATATAATAACGAAAGCTATAAGTTCATCTCTCGGTTTTTCTGTAGTTTTAGTATCACTTTACAACGAGAATGATGACTCTATGGAAAGGGTTGCTCAAAACGGATTGAGTGAGAAAGTTTTTGAAAAATTAAAAAAACAGAGGGTTCCATTTTCAACTATAAAAAACCTAATGCAGGAAAGATTCAGGATCTCAAAATCTTTCTATATAAACCATCAAGATATGAACATAAGCAATATGGAGAAAACTATCGATAAAATTGCCTATGTTCTCCCTGAAGAAAAACCTGAAGAATATATAAATTGGCATCCTGAGGATATACTTATAATTCCACTATACTCAAAAGAAAACAAAATTCTTGGAATAATAACTGTTGATAAACCAATAAACAGGTATGTTAATTTAAAAGAATCTATAGAAATTTTAGAATCTTTTGCCCAAACTGCAGCGATTTCTCTTGAAAATGCTAAACTATTTTCAAAAATGGAACAACTCATAAAAAATCTTGAGAAAGTTTCAACAATATCTGCTCTAATGAACTCTCATATTCAACTTGAAGATCTGCTTTCACATTTTGTAAAATCTATAAAGGAAAACTTCCCACATTACAACACTTCTATAATACTTTATAACCAGTTTAACGAACTCGAAATAAAAGCTTATTCAGGATACACTGATAAGTATATAGAAAGAGTTAACGAGATGTTAAAGATGGGAGAGGGAATAGTTGGCTGGGTAGCTGAACATAAGACACCAGTTCATGTAAAGGATACAAGGTCTGATCCAAGATTTGTTGGCAGACTTGATGTGCCTATGTCTGAAATAGCAGTGCCTCTTGAAATATCTTCGGGAATGATAGGAATACTTGATATTGAGAGTGAAGGAGTGAACTCTTTGGATGAAAACGATTTCAGAATAGTTACCATTCTCGCATCACATCTTTCCGTTTCTATAGATAACACTTTTAAATATGAGGAGACGAAAAGAATCGCTAACACAGATCCTTTAACAAATACTTACAATTACAGATTTTTTATAGATAAGTTGAAAGAGGAACTTGAAAGGTCAAAAAAATTATCTATTCCACTTTCAATACTTATGCTTGACATAGATTACTTCAAAGAGATAAACGATAATTATGGACATATGGTTGGAGATATGGTTATAAAAGACCTTGCACAACTTCTTTCAAAAACTGTAAGAAAAGGTGATATAGTTATCAGGTATGGAGGGGATGAGTTTTTCATAATTTTACCTGGAACCGGTAAACAGTTTACACATTCTATTGCTGAAAAGATAAACAAACTCGTTAAAAAGACAAACTTTACAAATGGTATAAAGATAACAGTTTCAGTTGGAACAGTTACCTACCCTGACGATGGTGATTCGGTTGAAACACTTCTCAAATGGGTTGATGACGCTTTATACGATGCAAAAAGAAAAGGAAGAGATAGAATAAATGGGTAGAGAATGAACAAAAACCCATTCTTTTTCAAAACTTATTTTTTTGTAGCACTCATAGTTGTATCTTTAGCATCCTTTCTTTTCATTCAGGATATAATTTTTAAACTCGAAGAAAAATCTTTGATCCAATCAAGAATTTTTGCAAAATTCACAACAGGCATCTCTGAAAACCAATCTAACGCCGAGCAGATAATTTTTGAGGAGATAATAAAAAACATATCTTTTCCAATAGTTATAACTGACACAACAGGTTACCCTTTATCTTGGAGAAATGTTGGTTACCTTGATACAGTCTTTGAAATCGAAAGCAATCCTAAATATCTTTCAGATTTACAAAAAATCGTAGAAAAACTTGATGGTGAGAAGAGACCAATAGAACTTGTTTACAACTCAAAAGTTCTTGCAGTGATTCATATGGGAGAAGATCCCTTGTACAAAAAACTTCAATTCGCCCCATTCTTTCAGGTAATAGTTTCAACAATTTTTCTTTTGATAGGTATATACGCTTTCTTACTTTACAGAAAAAGCGAAGATAACATAATCTGGGCTGGGATGGCAAAAGAGACAGCGCATCAGATTGGCACACCTTTAACTTCGTTGAAGACTTGGATATATATGCTTGATGAAAAAAAGAATGTTGAAAAGAATATTCTTGAAGGTATCAAAGAGGATTGCTCTCGCCTTGAAACAGTTTCAAACAGGTTCAACAAAATAGGTTCAAACCCTGTTTTTGAGTTAACGAGTTTGAATGAAACAATAGAGGAGATTGCATCCTATTTTAAAAAAAGGGTACCACAGGAAGGGAAGAATATTGTTTCCATTGAAACATCCCTCGATACAGATGAACAGATACCTGTTGATAGGGAACTTTTCAAATGGGCTTTAGAAAATATGATCAAAAACAGCATAGATGCATTAAAAAATTCAACTGAAGGAAAAATAAAGATAGAGACAAAAAATGAAAAAAATAGAATACTTATAAGAATAAAAGACAACGGTATAGGGATAGAGAGAAAAAATATTGAAAAGATATTCAACATAGGTTTTACAACAAAAAAATTCGGTTGGGGCTTGGGGCTTCCACTTTCTAAAAAAATAATAGAGGATTTCCATAAAGGAAAACTTATCCTTGAAAGAACAGTTGTTAACGATGGAACAACTTTTTTGATAATACTCGATAAAGATGAAAAAAAGAATTTTATGGATCGATGATCAGATAGATAATCTGAAGTCTTTAACCTTATTCCTTCAAAATGAAGGTTATGAGGTTGTTGCCTCTTCAAACGGTTTGGATGGATTAGAAAAAGTAAAAAATGAAGTTTTCGATCTTATAATACTTGATCAGTATATGCCTGGCCTTGATGGAATAGAGACTTTAACACTTTTAAAAGAATATTCGACGAACATCCCAGTTATAATGGTTACAAAATCTGATGACAGGGATATAATTCAGAACGCTATATCTCTTAAAATAAACGATTACCTTATAAAACCTATAAACGCTATCCAGCTTCTAACAACTATAAAAAGGATACTTGAAAATAAAAAGATAATTTCAGATAGCATAGGTGAAAGGTATTCAAATTTTTTGAAGAAGGTTGAAAAATCTCTAAACGGTGAGATCTCTTTGGATTCTTTCTTTGAACTTCACCATATATCATCCTCTATGAATGTAATCTTAAACGAGTTTTTAAAAAAAGATATAATTTCGCTGCATGAACAGACAAAAGAGAATATGAACAAAGTGTTTTGTAGATTTATAAGTAAAAACTATACAAACCTTTTGAATGATAAAAATTTAACATTCTCACATAGACTTTTTGAACATAAAGTTTTTCCCATCCTAAAAGATGGCAAAAGTGTTACCTTCATACTTATAGATTGTATGAGATATGATCAGTATCTTATTTTTAACTCTATACTTTCAGAGTATTTCAGAGTTAAAAACGATCATTACTATTCAATAATTCCAACAGCAACTCCTTTCAGCAGAAATTCAATATTCAGTGGTTTTTTACCTTTGGAAATATACAGAATCTTTCCAGAAAGATGGGATTTTGAAGATAATCTTTCACAAAATCAGTATGAGGAGGAATTCATAAAATCTCTTGCCAAGAAAAATGGAGTTGAAACTGTACATTATTCAAAAGTTTCAACAAATGAAGCACTTTCAAGGTATATTTCCAATTTCTCAAATTTAAAAAATAACAGGTTGAATGTTTTGGTTATAAATATAATGGATATCTTTACCCATATTAGAAGTGATTCCAACATACTTAAAGACATGTTGCCTGATGAGAATTCTCTTCTATCTTTTACAGGTATATGGATAAAAACATCAGGTATACTCGAACTCGTTGAAAAAAGTATAGAGTTTGGAAATAAAGTTTTTATTACTTCAGATCATGGTTCGATTGTTTCTAAAAATCCAATAGTTTTGAATACAGGGAAAGATGTTTCAATAAATCTTAAATACAAATTCGGTTCTTCGATAGACCCACAGAGTAAAGATCTCTTAATAATAGAAAAACCTGAAGATTATGGTTTACCTGTTCAAAAGCCTAACGATAGATGGTATATAACTTTTGGAAATGGATATTTTATTTATTCTACAAAACTAAACCAGTATAAGAAAGAGTATTACAACACCTTCCAACATGGTGGCATATCTATGGAAGAGATGATTCTCCCAATAGGAATAGTTGAGGGCAAGTATGTATAAGGTGAAAATATTGATAAAAAATCATCCGATATTTTTAGGAATATACGATAGTGAAAAGAGAAAGAGGAACCGTGTTGATATTCAGATAGAATATTTTGAAAAAACTTATATCGATTATTCTGAGGTTTATAAGATTGTTGAAAAAACTCTGAAAGATAAAAAATTTTCTCTCATGGAAGAATTGTTAGAGCAAATAGAAATGGATTTGAAAAAGTTTTTTAAAAATAGAACCACCTTTAAAGTTATAATTAGAAAAATAAAACCATACAGGATGAAATTTTGCGATTTTGTGGAGATGGAAAAATGCAAAAAGATATGATCCTTCTTTGTCTCGGTTCAAATATTGGGGATAGGGAAAAAAATATCTGTGATGCTATAAAACTTTTAAAGATGAACAATATAAAAATTATTTCCTTTTCAAAACTTTATAACACTGAACCTGTTGATTATGAAAATCAGAAAGATTTTCTAAACATTGTTCTAAGGGTCTCAACAGATTATTCTCCAGAAGAACTTTTAAGGGTTGTAAAAAAGATTGAGTATATTATAGGAAGAAGGGATTCAAAAATCAAAAAGGGTCCAAGAATAATTGATATTGATATATTGTTTTACAATGATATAATAATCGATAGTGATGAGTTAACTATACCTCATAGAAGCATTTTGGCCAGATATTTTGTTATAAAAATGCTTATGGATATAGATGAAAATTATATTATGCCAAAGTTCAACAAAAGGGTAAAGGATATTTTTGAAAGTATAGATAAGAGCAAAAGGGTTGAAGAGTTTAAAAGTAAAAGATTAAAAGGAGTTGGATTTTGACAAACTCTTATAAATTCATTAGTGTTGAGGGTGTTATAGGTGTAGGGAAAACTACACTCGCTACAAGGCTGTCAAAACATTACAATGCAGAACTTATACTTGAGCCTGTTGAAGAGAATCCCTTCCTTGAGAATTTTTATAAGAATGTAAAAAATTATGCTTTTCAGACACAGATATACTTTCTTTTCGCAAGATACAAACAATTGCAGAAGTTGAAACAGACAAGGATGTTTTTCGATATGGTGATAAGTGATTACATTTTTCAGAAGGATAGGATATTTGCAAATCTTAACCTTGACGATAATGAACTTGTTCTTTATGAACATATAATAAAATTTATTGAGCCTGAAATTCCAAAACCAGATTTAGTAATATTCCTTCAGGCTTCATGTGAAACAATAATGGAAAGGATTAAAAAGAGAAACAGGACTTTTGAGCAGGATATAAGTTACGATTATATAAATCAGCTTTCAAAAAATTACTCGAATTTCTTTATGATGTATAAAGATGCACCTGTACTTATGGTTAATGTTGATGATGTTGATCTTTCAAAAGATCAAGCATCCATAGCACAGATAATTCAAGAAATAGAAAGACCTTTTAAAGGGTTAAAATTTTTAAAACCCATCTCAGTATGAAAACATATACGAGTATAGAAAGTTTAAAAAAAGAATTAAAAAATTTAAAAAAGAAAAACAGATCAATAGGATTAGTTCCAACTATGGGGTATCTCCATAAGGGGCATATCTCACTCATAAAAAGAGCAAGAAAAGATAACGATATAGTTGTTGCTTCAATTTATGTTAACCCTTTGCAGTTTGGTGTCAACGAGGATTATGGAAGGTATCCGCGAGACCTTGAAAGGGATAAAAGGATGTTGAAAGAAAATGGATGTGATATTCTTTTTGCACCATCAGATAAAGAGATGTATAAAGAGCAACTCGTTTCTGTAAGGATAAAAGATCTTTCAGAAAAACTCTGTGGAATATCAAGACCAACACATTTTGAAGGTGTTTTAACAGTTGTAGCAAAACTTTTCAATATAGTTACCCCAGATAGAGCATATTTTGGTGAAAAAGATTTTCAACAATACTTGATAATAAAGAAGATGGTTGAAGATCTGAATTTCAATTTAAAGGTTATTGCCTGCCCTATAGTTAGAGAGAAAGATGGACTCGCGATGAGTTCAAGAAACACCTACCTTTCTGAAGATGAAAGAAAAAGGGCTTTGGTACTTTACAGATCTTTAAAAGCTGGAAAAGAGATAATTGAAAAATCTGGTGATATAAAGAAAGCAAAAGAAACTATAAGAGAAATTATAGAAAATGAAAAACCTGACAGAATAGATTATATAGAAATTTACGATGAAAACGGTTTAAAAGAAATAACCAACGATACCAAATATTGCAGGATCTTTCTCGCAGTTTTCTTTGGCAAAACAAGATTGATAGATAATATGAGGGCAAAGTTAAAATGAAGGAAAAAACCGATATACTTATCCTTGCAGCTGGACTTGGAAAAAGGATGAAATCAGAAAAGCCAAAAGTACTTTTCGATCTACTCGGTAAACCGATTTTAGGATACATTCTTCAAACTGTTGAAAATATAAAAAATGATAAGGTTATTGTTCTTGTTGGAAATAGAGCTGAAATGGTAATAGATTTTTTAAAGGACAAAAATGTTGAAATAGCTCACCAAAATGAACAACTCGGAACCGGACATGCCGTTATGTGTGCTTTCGATAAATTCGATAAAAATTCAAACATTATAGTTCTTGCTGGAGATGTTCCTCTTATAACATCTGAAACTCTCTCAAAAATGTTAGAAAAACACTCAAAGAATAAAAATGATATAACTTTTTTGACTATGGAGATTGAAAATCCATCTGGTTATGGAAGAGTTGTAAAAGATAAAAATTCTAAGGTTATGATGATAGTTGAAGATAAGGACTGTGATAAAAAAGAGAAAAAGATAAAAGAGGTTAACTCTGGTGTTTATGTTTTTAGATACGATTTTCTGAAAAAATATCTTAAAACCCTTTCCAACAAAAACAATCAAAACGAATACTATCTTACAGACCTTATAAAGATAGGTTATAAAGAAAAATCCAAAATCGAAACAATTCTACTTGAAAACATAATTGAGGTTTCAGGAATAAACGATAGGGAACAACTATCAAGAATTGAAGAGATACTTTTAAAAAGAAAAATTTCCAACCTTTTAAAAAATGGTGTCACTATAAAATCTCCAAACACATGTTATATTGAAAATGATGTTGTTTTCGAAAATGATGTTACGATAGAGCCATTTGTTGTTATCAAAGGAAAATCTGTAATAAGGAAAGGAAGTATAATTTCATCCTTTTCAACTCTTGAAAATTATCAAACTGAACAAAACCAGTTCGTTCCTCCGTTTTCTAATTTAAAAGGATGAAAAAACTTTTTATAATCGTTGTTTTTGCTTCTATAATAGTTTCAGCTTTTTTAATTTTTTTACTCTTGTTTGACAAAGATGAACATATAGCAAAAGTTGAAATACTTAACACAACAGAAAGTAGAGATGTTGCTAATACCTTTGCAGAGATTTTGAAAAAAAACAGATTTGAGGTCTTTTGCGTAAACATGGTTGAAAATGAGGATCTTGACAACACATCAATAGTTGATAGAAAAGATAAAAAAATGAAATATGCAAAAAGTGTTGCAAAAATCTTTAAATGTAAAGAAGTTTTTTCTATCATTGATACAACTTTAAACATAGATGTGACCATCATAATAGGAAAAGATTATGAGGAAATTTTAAAAAGGAGTTCCTTTGGAAAAGAAAGTAAAAATGATCGTTGATGCTATACTTGAAAAAAAAGGGCTTAACACTGTTGTTATAGATCTTACAGATGTTTCAACCTTTACAGATTATTTCATAATAACAACAGGAATATCATCGGTTCAAACTAACGCTATAAAAGAAAATATACACAGAAAACTCAGAAAAACATATAAAAATGTTAACATAGAGGGAGAAAATGCAGGTGTCTGGATACTTATGGATTATGGAGATGTTGTTGTCCACATTTTCCAACAGGAAGAAAGGGAAAGATACTCTTTAGAATCACTTTGGGCGGATGGAAAGGTTACCCATGTAGGTGATGAAGATGTTAGTTGAAAAATTTTTAAAAGATCTTAAAAGTATAGTTGAAAAAGACTTTTCTGTTGAACTAAACTTTAAAGATTACGAGATACTCTCTTTTACAGATTTTGGAGACATATCGACGAATATTTCCTTTCAGATTGCAAAAAGTGTTAAAAAAAATCCTTTAAAGATTGCCGAAGAGATCTCTGAGAAACTCGCAAAAGATTACGGTTACAAAAGTGAACCTGTCAAACCGGGATTTATAAATATCTTTTTTGATGACAAAGAGATTTTTAAGGAATGTGAAAAAATCGTTTCAGGCAACAGGTATGGTGAAAAAGAGAATAACAACAAAAAGGTGAATATAGAATTCATTAGTGCAAATCCGACAGGGCCACTCGTTCTTGTAAATCTAAGGGCTGGAGTTTCAGGAAACATGCTTTACAATGTACTGAAATATTCTGGCTACAATGTTGAAAGAGAAAATTATATAAATGATGCAGGTAACCAAATTTACAATTTTGGTGCATCCATACTTTACCATATTGCAAAGAATAAACCTGAAAATTTCCCTGAAAATGGCTATAAGGGAAACTATGTTAAAGATATATCCAATAAACTAAAAGAGAATATAGGTGAAGTTGAATATAATGATGAGTATATAAAAAAAGCTGCAGATTTTGGAAAGGAGTTTATACTTAACTGGCAAAAAGAATCTTTAAAAAAATACTCGATAGATTTTGAAAATTGGATCTTTGAATCTGAGGTTAGAAAAAAATACCTTGACGGAGTTTTAGAAAAGTTATCTGAAAAAGGTTTCACTTATTCTAAAGATAACGCATTATATTTAAAAACAACACTTTTCGGTGATGATAAAGACAGGGTTATAATCAAATCTAACGGAGAGTATACATATTTTTTACCAGATATAGCATACCATTTTTATAAGACAGAAAGAGGTTTTGAAAGGATTATAGATATATTGGGACCCGATCATCATGGTTACATTCCAAGATTGAATGCCGCTATAAAGATGGTTTCAGAAAGAGATATCAAGTTCGATGTTATAATAGCACAACTTGTAACCATATTTAAAGATGGACAAAAGTATGAAATGTCAAAAAGAACTGGAGAATTCATAACATTGGATGAACTCTCGGAAGAAATAGACCCGGATGTTTTGAAATTTACAATACTATCGAGAAAACTTTCACAACCTTTCAATTTCGATATAGAGAAAGTGAAAGAAAAGAGTATGGATAACCCTGTTTATTATGTACAATACTCTTATGCAAGACTCTCTTCCCTCTTCGATAAAGCCAATACAGATATCAAAGATATCTCTTTCGATTACGAGAATTTTGAAAATATAGATTTAAGAAAGATAGCTAAAAAACTTCTCGAATTCCCTTACATAGTTTACAATCTATCTGATTCTTACGAATTACAAAAGGTTCCAAACTACCTTATAGAATTATCTTCCTTAATCAACCAGTTCTATCATGATTACAGAATAATAGATGAAAACAGAAAAGAGATGATAAAAAAGATATCAGTTCTATTCTCAGCAAGAGAAATACTCAAAATTGGATTATCCCTTATGGGAATAACAATCAAAGAAAGGATGTATAAAGATGAAGTATAAAGATTCTGGAGTTAATATCAGTAAAGCTAACCAAACAGTTAAAGACATAAAGAAACTTGTTAGATCAACTTACTCTAAAAATGTGTTGTCTGACATTGGAACTTTTGGAAGTATCTATTCCGGAAAATTTTCAGGATATAAAAACCCTGTTTTAGTTTCATCATGTGATGGAGTTGGAACAAAAGTTTTACTCGCTGAACAGGTAAACTTTTTCGATCACCTTGGAGAGGATATAGTTAACCATTCGGTAAACGATATCCTTGCTGTTGGGGCAAAACCTTTATATTTTCTCGATTATATAGGTATGGGGAAATTGGACAGGAGCAAAGTAAATACAATAATTTCATCTATGGTTAAAGCATGTAAAGAAAATTCTCTTTCTCTCGTAGGTGGAGAACTTGCCGAAATGTCAGATGTGTATAACTTTACACATTACGATATAGTTGGATTCATAGTTGGTATATGCGAAAAGGAAAATATTGTTACAGGCAAAAATATAAAAGTTGGTGATCATATTTTGGGATTACCTTCAAACGGTTTTCATACTAACGGTTATTCACTTATAAGAAGTATAATAAAAGAAAAAAATTTAGATATAAAAAAACCACTTAAAAACTCAAAATCACCTTTATTCAAAGAACTCTTAAAACCTCACAAGTCATATTTAAACGAGGTATATCCACTTATAGAGAAAAAAAAGGTAAACGGAATTGCACATATAACGGGAGGAGGATTTAAAGATAACATTGAAAGGATTTTACCACAAAATGTTGATGCTATAATTGAAACATCATCATGGGAAGTTCCAAATCTTTTTAGAAATTTTTGCGATATAGGTAATATTGGCTTCGATGAATCTTATAGAGTTTTCAATATGGGTATAGGAATGGTTTTGATAATAAGTGAAAAAAATATTTCGAGTGTTGAAAATTTCTTCAAAAAAATTAAAATAGATTATAGACGGATTGGCCATATAGTTTCAGGAAAAGGTAATGTATCTCTTTTAAAATAGGAAGGAGGAAAGATGAAAGATGATTCCTTCGATAGCGATAATATAGATAGTCTTATAGACGATTTTCTTGGGTTTTCAAGGGTAGTATCTTTCAGGAAAACACATCTTGTTCCACCTGCTGATATATATGAGGTTAAAGATAGGTTCATAATTGTTGTAGAGATTCCTGGAATGGAAAAAAAGGATATATCTTTAACTGTCAGTGATGATATTCTTATTCTAAAAGGTGAAAAGAAAAGAAAAACATTTTTGGAAAATGATATATGTTATTACCATATGGAGATAGAGTATGGACCTTTTGAAAGAAGGTTCAGAATCCCTTCAAACAGTGATATAGATAATATGGAGGTTGAATATAATAATGGCTTTTTAAGAATAGAGATACCTCTCATTTACAAAAAGATCAAAAAGATAAATATTGAATAGAAAGGATGATTTATGGAAGAAAATATCAAAAACAACGAAAATATCGAACAGGTAAATGAAGAAAACAAGAACCTACCAGAGATTCTGCCAGTTCTTGTTAGAAATGATGTTATCATTTATCCTCTTTTGATACTACCTGTTGCTATAAATGACCCAAACCAGATAAAACTTATAGATGATTCTCTTTCTCAAAATAAACTTATAATTTTGGGATATACAAAAAAAGATAACCTTTCAAATATAACATCGAAAGATATAGAGGAGTTAGGTGTTGTTGCAAACATAATGAAGATGTTAAGATTCCCGGATGGGTCTGTAAGAATACTTCTGCAGGGTATAAAAAGGGCAAAGATAGAGGAGATAGTAACAAACGATAAACCATATTTCTTGGCAAAGTATAAACAGATAGAAGAGGTTGAAAGTAACACTATAACCTATCAAGCTTTCATAAGAAATTTGAAAGACCAGTTCAAAAACTATATAAAAATTTCACAACAGTTCCCAGAAGAGATATTTCAAATACTTGATACGATACAGGAAGGATGGAAACTTGCAGATTTTATCGCATCAAACCTTCCAATAGATGTTAACACAAGGTATGAGATATTAACAATAAAAAATTCAACAAAAAGGATGGAAAGGGTCAGCGAGATACTTGCAAAGGAAACATCTATAATAGAACTTGGGCAAAAGATAAAATCTAAGGTAACGAGTGAGATAAATGAAGATCAGAAGAAATTCTTTTTAAGAGAGCAGCTTAAAGCGATCAAAGAGGAGCTTGGTGAAGAGGATCCAAAAGATAAAGAGATAAACGAACTTAGAGAAAAGTTGAAGAAAAAGAAGATGTCTCAAAATGTTTTTGAAATTGTAGAGAAGGAGATAGAGAAACTGGAAATGATGAACCCTTTGATGCCAGACTACAATGTTTCAAGAACATATCTGGACTGGATACTTGAACTCCCATGGAATGAATATTCGAAAGATAATCTTGATATAAAAAGGGCTGAAAAGATTTTGAACGAGGACCATTATGACCTTGAAAAAGTAAAAGAGAGGATACTCGAATATCTCGCAGTCAGAAAACTAAAAAATGATTCAAAGGGACCTATACTATGTTTTGTTGGACCACCGGGTGTTGGAAAAACATCTCTTGGAAAATCTATAGCAAGAGCTCTTGGTAGAAATTTTGTAAGAATATCTTTAGGTGGAATACATGATGAGGCAGAGATAAGAGGACATAGAAGAACATATGTTGGTGCTTTACCTGGAAGGATAATTCAGGAACTTAAAAAAGCAAAAACATCTAACCCTGTTTTCATGCTTGATGAGATAGATAAGATAGGATCAGATTTCAGGGGAGATCCATCAAGTGCTCTTCTTGAAGTTCTTGATCCGATGCAGAATGATACTTTCGTTGATCATTATCTCGATATTCCATACGATCTATCTCAAGTGATGTTCATAACAACAGCAAATGTTCTTTATACAATCCCACCTGCACTACTTGACAGAATGGAGGTTATTGAACTACCGGGTTACACTATAACCGATAAAATTTTTATAGCAAAAAGATACCTCCTACCAAGACAGATAGAGGAAAATGGACTTACAAAAGATAATCTTTCAATAACTGATGAAGGTCTTAAAGAGATAATAGATGGTTACACCAGAGAGGCTGGAGTAAGGAATCTTGAAAGAACCATAGGAAGTATATGTAGGAAAATAGCGAAAAAGATAGCAGAGAACAAGAATAAAAAATACCATATAGATCAAAATAATGTAAAAGATTATCTTGGTAAAAGAAAATTCCTTTCAGATAAAGCTGAAAAGAAATCTGAAATGGGCATAACAACAGGAATGGCATGGACTCCAAATGGAGGAGAGATACTATTCGTTGAAGCTATAAAAATGATTGGAAAAGGTAACCTCATCTTAACTGGTCAACTCGGTGATGTTATGAAGGAAAGTGCAAGAGCGGCTCTCTCTTACATAAAAGCGAATTATAAAAAATTCAAAATTAAACCAGAAAATTTTGAAAAATTTGATATACACATTCACCTTCCAGAGGGAGCCATTCCAAAGGATGGGCCATCAGCAGGAATAACACTCGCTACATCTATAGTTTCAATATTATCAGAGGTTCCAGTAAGAAGTGATATAGCTATGACAGGGGAAATAACATTAAGAGGAAAGGTACTTCCCATAGGAGGAGTAAAAGAGAAAATAATAGGAGCAAAACTTGCTGGCATCAAAAATATTATCCTACCAGAATTCAACAAAAGGGATCTTGATGAGATCTCCAAAGATACTTTGAAAGGGCTAAAATTCTATTTTGTTAAAAATTTCGATCAGGTTATCGATATAGCACTCGATAAAAAAAGAGAAAAGAGGAAAAAATGAAAAAAATTTTTCTTTTATTTCTTATCCTTTCAATAATAACATCATCAATATTCTCTCAATCCAAAGATGAAGCACTAAAGATTATGAACTCCTATAAAACCATACTTGATACTACAACAACATACACCTGTATACTACACGAATATGTTAAAGCAAAAAATAAAACTACAGACAACTTCTGGGATTACAAGTTTATGAAACCTAAATATATCCGTATGGAATCTATTAAAGGTGACAGATTGGGAAGTAAAGCTTTTTTTGACTTCAAAACACAAAAGGTAACCGGAAGACAAGGTGGTATTCTTTCAAAAATAAAGTTGACTTTAGATCTTTCAAACTCTTTGGTAAAAAATATAAGAGGTATAACTATTGCCCAGTCAGACAGGCTTTATGTTTTGAATAGAACTTTGGATATACTTGATGATAATGATGTTGAAGTTTCAACAGGTGAAGCCAAATTCAAAGGGGAGCAATCTAAATTCCTACATATAAAGAATATAGATTTAAAAAAATATGGATTCGATGAAACAAAAATGTTTTTTGATGAAAACAACCTCCTTGTTGGTTTCTACAATTTCGAAATGGGAGATGTTGTTGAGGACATACATTATCAGAATATAAAGATAAATCCATTTCTGACAATCGATAGTTTATATGTAAAATAGGAGGAAATATGGGAATAAACGGATGTTGCACTGCACTGATAACTCCTTTCAAAAAGGATAAAAGTGTAGATTTTGAACTTTTCAAAAAACAGATAAAAAGACAACTGGACAATAAAGTTTCAGGATTACTTGCCTGTGGAACAACCGGTGAATCACCAGCTCTTTCAGATGATGAATGGGAAAAAGTTGTAAAGGTTGCAAATTCGAACAAAAAGAATTCCTATCTTATAGCTGGAACAGGCACCAACAACACTGAAAAGACGATTGAAAAAACAAAAATTGCTGAAAGCATAGGTGTAGATTACGCGTTAGTTATAACACCATATTACAACAAACCTAACCAGCAGGGGCTTGTTGAACATTTTAAAAAAGTAGCAAAATCAACAAAACTTGAAATAATAATTTACAATGTCCCATCAAGAACTGGAGTAAACATTTTACCTGAAACTGTAGCACATCTTTCGGAGATAAAAAACATTGTTGGAATAAAAGAAGCATCTGGAAATTTAAATCAAACAACAGAGATTCTTTTAAAAGCTAAAAAAGGGTTCTCTGTTATGTCTGGAGAGGATTCCATTTTCCTTCCAATACTTTCCGTTGGAGGTGTTGGAATAATTTCAACAATATCAAATGTTGTCCCAGAATATATGCAATCACTTTTTGAATTATTCTTTGCAAAAGAGATAGAGGAATGCAGAAAACTTCATCACTTTTTATATCCCATTTCCAAAGTTCTATTCGTTGAAACAAACCCTGTGCCTGTAAAGTATTGTATGGAATATTTAAATTTAGATTCCGGAGAGTTGAGATTACCTCTTGCTCCCCTTTCAGAAAATAACAAAAAACTCGTTGAAGAAACTGTTAAAAATATGGGATTAAAAAAGGAGATTATTTGAAGGTAAAGGAACCTAAATTTGCTGGTTATTTTTATCCGGCATCTTCAGAACAGATTGAGAAACTTTTTAAAAAATTCGATGAGAATATAAACCAAAAAATTGTAAAAGGTGAAATTTTTACTGGTATAGTTCCACATGCTGGGATAATTTACTCTGGATTCACTGCATTCCATTTTTACAAACTTCTTAAAGATAAAAATATTGAAAGGGTTGTTGTCATAGGACCTTCACATCATCATCTTTTTGATGGTTTCGTCATGCCAGAATCTGAAATATGGAATACACCCTTTGGTAAGATAAGAATAGATCAAGATTTTTTATCTGATCTGAAATCAAAAAAATTTATATTCAACGAAAATACTCATAACGATGAGCATTCCGTTGAGGTTCAATCAATCTTTTTAAGATATGTTTTAAAAAATGATTTCCTTTTTGTTCCATTGATAATGTCAAAACAGAGTATAGATAACTCAAACAAATTAGTTGAAAAAGTATCAAAACTTGACATTAAAAACACTATATTTATCGCTTCTTCAGACCTTTATCATGGAAACATTTACGATGAGGCAATCCGGACCGATAAAAGAACAGTTTCAAAAATCTCATTAAACGATTATAAGACTTTTTACGACTATGTTGTTCAGGAGGAAATTTCTGGCAACTCACCTGCATGTGGTTTTGGCCCAATAACTACAATTCTTCTTCTGAACAAAAAATTTAACATAAAAAATTTTATACATCTTCACCATATAACGAGTGCTGATATAACAAACGATTATTCAGGGTATACGGTAGGATACACATCTTTCGTTGGAGTTAAAGATGGAAGATAAAGATAAATTTTATCTTTTAAAGGTTGCAAGAGAAACTATTCTAAAAGAGTTGAAAGGTGAAAAGATAAACCTTTCAGAACCAGATAGCCAGGATTTAAAGAGAAAATCAGGTTGTTTTGTCACTTTAAAAATAGATGGGGATCTTAGAGGTTGTATAGGTTATATACAACCTGTTATGGAACTTTACAAAGCAGTTTCACAGATGGCAATAGAGGCTGCCTTCAATGATCCAAGATTTTACCCTTTGACTTTTGAAGAGTTTTCCAATGTAAAAATAGAAATATCAGTTTTAACTCCTTTACAGAAGGTTGAAGATCTAAACGAAATTACTGTTGGAAAGGATGGATTACTTATAAAAAAGGGATTCAGAAGCGGTTTACTCTTACCGCAGGTAGCAACTGAATGGGGTTACAACAGGGAACAATTTTTGAAACAAACATGTTTAAAAGCAGGACTTTATCCTGATTGTTACAAAGAAAAAGATACCCAGGTTTACAAATTTCAAGCAGAAATATTTTCTGAAGAGGATTTTAACTTATGAAAAGAAACCTTTTTTTACTGGGAAACGGAGGAAGGGAATCTGCACTCTGTTATAAACTCAACAGGGACAGAGCGTTAATATACTCATACGATCCAAACCCAACAATAGCGGGTTATTCTATAAGATCACCAGAATTTTCAAAAGAGAGTTTTTATAGTGATCTTTCCAAATTCGTTGAAGAAAAAGATATTCAAATGGTTGTAATAGGTCCTGAAAAATATCTCGATGAGGGAGCAACAGATTTTTTGGAATCAAAAGGGATTAAAGTTTTTGGTCCCTCAAAAGAGGCAGCCAAAATAGAAACAGATAAAAGTTTTGCAAAAGAGTTGATGAAAAAATATAATGTTCCAACAGCAAGATATGAGATATCAGAATCTTTGGAAAGAAGCATGGAACTAAAAAGATTTTTTAACTTTCCATTCGTAATGAAAGTATCAGGACTCGCATCAGGAAAAGGAGCTTTAATAATAAAAAATGATGATGACTTTGAAAAAGCTTTAGATGATATTTACAAAAAAAATATTTTTAAAGATGCAGCTAAAAGGGTAGTTTTTGAAGAGTTTCTTTACGGTGATGAGGTTTCTCTTTTTATTCTCACAGATGGAAAAAAGTTTTTATTACTTCCTCCAGCACAGGATCATAAAAAAGTTTTCGATAACGATGAGGGTCCAAACACAGGAGGTATGGGATCATACGCTCCATGTAACCTTCTTAAAGATAAACTTATAGATAAAAGTGTTGAAAAGATAGTTGAACCTATACTTTACGCTTTGAGAAAAGAGGGTAAACCTTTCAAAGGACTCCTTTATGCGGGACTTATGGTTAATGATGATGAAATTTTTGTAGTTGAGTTCAACTCAAGGTTTGGAGACCCAGAAACACAATCAATAATACCTTTAATAGATTCTTCTCTTTACGATATTATGGTTGAAATATCTTATGGGGATTTGAAAACCCAAAATTTAAAGATCAACCATTTCCATTCAACAACGGTTGTTCTAGCAGCAAAAGGATACCCCTCAGATTACAAAAAAGGTATAAGGTTTAAAATTGAAGAAAATATTTTTGATCAGAACACAATACTTTTCCACGCCTCATCAAAAGAGATTGCAAATAACCTTTATGAAAACACTGGTGGAAGGATTTTGAATCTTACATCTTTTGATACTTCACTTGAAAAATCTATAAATAGGGTTTATTCTAATATTGAAAAACTAAAAATTGAGGATACTTTTTACCGACATGATATAGGGAAAAAAGGCATTTTATATGAAAAAATTTAGCGTGTTGATAATTTTAGTTTTCACTTTTCTTTCAATATTCCCATTCAACATATATGTTGTCGAATCTGAAGACAATGAGATATATTCTCCAATGCTTTATTCTTTTAAAGAGAGGGCTGAGTATGACCTTGTCTATTTTAACCTTAACAATGAACAGAAAAATATTGATTTTATAGTTGAAAAGATAAAATCTGATAAACCATCTGTAGTTTTACTTGTAGGTTATTTTGCTGTATCCCAGATAGGTGAAAAAATAGATTCTATTCCAATTATTTTATCTATGATTACATCTATTCCACAAACCTTAAAAAACAAAAAGAATGTTTGTGGGGTGATCTTCGATTTAAACGAAAAAACTATATTTTCTTGGATGAAGAAAAATATTCCACTTTATGACTCTTTAGGGTTGATATTTTCTGTTGAAAACTCCTTAGATTACGCAAAAAAATTCAAAAGTATTGGTGAAGATGAAGGTATTTTTGTTGAACTGGGAAACATTTCAACATTGGATGATCTTCCTTTAACTTTAAAACTTTTAAAAACTGTTGGTATAAAGGCAATATGGCTTGGTAAGGATAAACTTGTAACATCAAAGGAAGGTTTTGATAACCTTTTAAAAATAGCAAAAAGTGAAAATATACCGATAATAGCACCATATTCAAATTTTGTTAAAAATGGTGCAACATTTGCTATTTCACCTGATCCTTCAAACCATGGATATATATGTGGTAACATTGCGATAAGATTGTATAATGGTGAGAAACCTGAAGAGATAGGTTTTTTCAAAACAGATTCAGTCCAATTCTCTTACAATAAAAATTCAATAAAAAATCTAAAAATAGGTATTTCTAAAAATCTGATAGATAACAGTAAAAGTTATTGACCCTTTCTTTTAAAAGAATCATTGTAAACATCAATAAGTCTTTCTATAGAAGTATGAGTATAAATCTGTGTTGTTCCTATAGAAGAGTGTCCAAGTAACTCCTGAACAAACCTTATATCTGCACCACTGTTTAAAAGATGTGTTGCAAAGGAGTGCCTCAGAGTGTGAGGGGAGATGTTTGAAATCTCTGCAAAATCTTTTATCCTTTTTTTTACTATTTTTCTAACTATGCTGTTATCAAGTTTTTTCCCATTTCTTGATATCAAAAGATTAACACATCCAGATTTTCTTATGTTATCTCTAAGTGGAATATATTTTATCAAAAGTTCTTTAACCTTTTTATTGAAAGGGACTATCCTTTCTTTATCACCCTTTCCTTTTTCGATCCTTATTATCCTGTTTTCAATATCTATATCTTTATCCTCAATGTTTATAAGTTCGTTCGACCTTATTCCACATCCATAAAGTATTTCAAAAATAAGATGATCCCTTAACTCCAAAAAATCATTATCTTTGAATGAGTCAAGGAATTTTGCAACAACAGCAACGGATAAAGTTTGTGGTAATTTCTTTTCAAATTTTAAACCTTTTGAAAATGACATAGGATCGTTTTCAATAACCTTTTTATGTTTAAGAAATTTGAAAAAAGTTTTTAAAGTTGAGATTTTTCTCGTTATAGATCTTTTTGATATTTTTGATTCTATCAGGTATGTTGTGAAATTTCTTATATCATTTCTTTTTACAGATTTAAAATCATCTATTCCAATATTTTCTAAAAATTGCAGAAACTGGTTTAGGTCATCCTCATACGATTTTATAGTGTTTTCCGAATAACCTCTATTGTTTTTTAGATATTCAAGAAAGTCAACTGTTAGTTCTTTCATTTTATTATCAAAACAGAGTATCTTTTTTTGTCATTCCCGTTAAGTATTAAAAAATATTTTCCACTTTTCAAAAATGATAGCCCAATATTTTTCTTTCTTTCAAAAGAAAATTTTTCAGAATATATTTGTTTACCACTCAGATCATAAATTTTAAGCTGAATATCTTTCCTTTGCTGGAATATCGATGTCAATATTAGAGTTTTTCCCTTAAAATCAAACTCTATATTGTAGTCACTAAATTTCAAACTATCCAAGTAGACTGGAGGCAACGAGAGCGGGAAAAAATATTCAACATAATCTGACGATTTTGTGAATCCAAAATCTTTTTTGTAAGGTGTTACCTCAAAGAAATTTTTATCCGTCTGAACAACAGAAGGGATCTCAATAAGCATTGAGGTATCTACTACTGAATCTTTAAATATTGTATCGCTTGTGAATTTTGTAAGGTATCCGATATCATCTATCCAAACCCCACTATTTAGAGTGAATGGATCAAAAAGTGTTCTTATCCTTAAAAATATGTAGTTTGAATCTTCATTGAAAGGTATTTTGAAAATGTTCCAGTTAAGATTGGTTCCGGTGAATTTGTAGAAATTTGTATCAACAGGTTTGTATTCGAAACCATCAGTAGAATACTCAACAAGCAAAACATCATAATCTTTTTCAAGATCGTATTTTAAAGTTAGGTACAATGTATCACCTTTAAAATATTTACTCTTGTATTTACTCTCAAGTACTGAAAAAGAACTGTTCAAATTTATTGGATGAAAAGAGTATTTTGGAGAATAGTAAACAGAAGAGTCAAGATTTATGTTTATAATGTTATATATATTTTTTTCGTTTGAACTATCTATCAACTCTATTTTGCCTGAATAGATTTTAACTCTGTAAAAATCTGAAAATTCTTTGTTCTCAACTTTCCAGAATAAAGAATCTAAAAATATGCTAACTTCTGGTTTTAGAGGTATCTCTTCCGTCCTTCCCTCAACACTATCAGTTAAAATAAGCCCTTCAAGAAATCCAGAGAAAACATTTCTACACAAGGTATCGAGTGTTGATACTGGTGGTTGAAAAGTCTGATCCATCTCTACCGTAAAAGGAATGGTTGTTTTTCCTTTCACGAACTTTGAGAACCCATATATCCAATCATCAGTATCACCTGTTGTTGCATACAAAGCTACAGATCTTAAAGTATCATAAGGTTCTCCACTATTTTTTTTCATCTTTGATGCTATTCTAAAAGCAAAACTTCTAATAATATCCTCATCAAGTGTAAGATTGTAAACTGATGCCCATGGATAAAGTATATCTTCACCATAAGAATGTAATGATAAAGACAATTTAACATTATAATTTTTTATCAAATTCTCAACACTTCTAACTTCGACTTCACTTGACGGATATGGACCACAATAGGTATAAAGATCTGATGGATTGTGTGATATTCCTGCGATGTATCCCCATTCACTCTCAGCAATTTTGTTACAACCACCTCCATAATTTCTGTTCAGGTCAACTCCATAATAACCGTTTCTATAAGATCTGTTTTTTCTCCAATAATTATCACCGGAAGGGTCATCATGGGAGTAGTAGTAACCATCCGGGTTAACTATTGGAAAAACTATTATAAAATTTTTATCAATAAGTGATGTTATCAAACTATCCTTACCATATGAAAAGAGTAAAGACTCGGCAAAGAATATCGCTGTTACTGTTGTTTGCCATTCTCTCGAATGGTGTAAAGCCATAAGAAGAAAGGTGTTCTGCCCTGAGTAGGCAGATGGGTTTTCTCCATTTATCTTCATAATCACAAGAGGATTGCCATTATAGGTAAAATCCAATGTTTCGAGTTTTACAATGTTGGGAAACCTTAAAACCAACGAATCTATATACTGATAATAACCCGCTAAACTTTTATAGTCAGTTTTATAACTTTTAGGTTCATAAATTTCATATTTCAAATTCAAACCTTTCAAAATTTCAAAATCTTTTTCCGGAAGGTTTATAAGGTAACTTTTACCTTTTTCAAATCCAACTATATCCAAAGATTTTAAATTCTTCTTCAAAATTTCAAAATTTTCTTTGTCAACTTTTATCCTTATCTCAGAAAAAGATATCAAAAATGATAAAAAGATAAAAAGAATTATTAATATTCTCTTCATAATTTTATGATAAACCAGCTTTTATAAAAATCAAGATTTATATTTTTCCCCAACAACAATTAAAGAAATAGAAATTTCAAATTAAGAGAATATATAAACTATTGATAATCGTTATTCTATCACTATAATGAAAATATGTTAAAAAAAAATATAGGTTTTAAATACTATTTCAAAACTTTCTCTTCCATTATAAAAAGAAGACCTTTTATACTTTATCACAAGCCAACACTTCTATGTAACTGTAAATGTGAGTTTTGTGACTTTTGGAAAATAAAAGACCCAAACGAAATAAAATTGACAAGAGAAAATATTTCTACGATTTTGAAGGAAGGATGGGAAAAAGGGTTTTCAACTTATGTTTTATGGGGTGGTGAACCTCTTATGGTAAAAGATTTAGGATTTTATTTGAAAACTGCAAAAAATATTGGTTACAAAACAAGTATGTGCACAGCTGGTCTTCTTTTGAAGGAAAGATTTGAAGAGATAAAAGATAACATTGATATCATTATAATCTCTTTGGAATCTACAGGAGAAAAACATAACAGAACAAGAAGAACTCCAAACCTTTTCGAAAAAATTGTAGATGGTGTTGAACTTTTCAAAAATCAAAAAAATGTAAAAATCAAGATATGGTCACATATAAATAGGATCAATAAAAATGATTTTATCGATGTTTTGAAATTTGCAAAAAAATATGGCATAGTTGTTGAGTTTTTCCCTTCAAATATTTTCTCCGATTACAATGAGAGTATAATACTTGATAAAGATGAAAGGTATGAAGTTTTCAATACAATTATATTTTATAAAAAAATCGGTTATCCTGTTAACAATTCAATCAAAGCTTTAAAGATTATGAGGGATAAGATCCCATATGTATGTAATAAAGCGAAAATATCAGTTCAGATTGAAAATGATGGAACCATATATCCATGTGAAAGAAGGTTCGTTAAAGATATGAAAAGTTATGGTAACATTTTACAGGATGGATTTTCAAAAATAAATGATAAAAAACTTTACCTTTACAATGTTAAAAAACTTTCAAAATGTTCAAACTGCTTCTTCCCTTGTGTTGGAGAGAGTGTTGATAACCTTTTAGTTAGTGGATTTGTTAGATTTTTAAATTTTGTTATGAACAAAGACAGCTGATCTATTCTATACTTTTTTTTATCTCTTTAATTTTATCCCTTATTTTTGCAGCTTTTTCAAACTCCAATTGGGCAGCAAACTTATGCATCTTTTCAGTTAATTTCTCTATCAGATCTATCTTTTCAACAGTTGAAAGTTTTTTGAAATCTTCATCCAAATCTTTCTCAACCTCTTTGGTAAAAGAGGAGGCTATATCTGTAATTATAAGTATATCCTCAATATTTTTGGATATAGTTTTCGGAACAATATTATGTTCTCTGTTATAAATTATCTGCCTTTCCCTCCTTTTTCTTGTTATCTCAACAGCCCTTCTCATACTATCGGTTATCCTATCAGCATAAAGAATAACTTTTCCGTTAACATTTCTTGATGCTCTTCCTATCGTCTGTATAAGAGATGTTTCAGATCTTAAAAATCCTTCCTTGTCAGCATCAAGAATTGCAACAAGTGAAACTTCTGGCAGATCAAGACCTTCCCTCAGAAGGTTTATTCCTACAAGAACATCGAACTCCTTCAACCTTAAACCTCTTATAATACTAACCCTTTCTATAGAATCAATTTCAGAATGCATATATCTAACTTTTATTCCCTTTTCTTCAAGGTATTTTGAGAGTGATTCAGCCATCTTCTTTGTCAAAGTTGTTACAAGAACCCTTTCATTTCTTTCAACAACGCTTTTTATGTTCTCTATAAGATCCTCTATCTGATTTTCAGAACTTTTAATCAATATCTCTGGATCAACAAGTCCCGTTGGTCTTATAACAAGCTCTACAACCTCCTTTGCCTTCTCTATCTCATACCTTTCTGGTGTTGCTGACATACACACGATAGGTCCTGTTATCCTCTCAAACTCCTCAAGTGTAAGGGGTCTGTTATCAAGTGCAGATTTCAACCTAAAACCGTATTCCACAAGATTCATCTTCCTCGATCTATCACCATTATACATTCCCCTGATCTGCGGTATTGTTACATGTGATTCATCTATAACTGTTAGAAAATCACCCCTGAAATAATCTATAAGTGTAAAAGGTCTTTCCCCCTCCTTTCTACCATCTATATGTCTTGAATAGTTTTCTATTCCTGGGCAGTATCCTACCTCTTTCAAAAGTTCAAGATCATAATTTGTCCTTGAAACAAGTCTTGTTGCTTCAAGTATCTTTCCCGCATCCCTAAGTTCCTTTTCCCTTTCTTTCAACTCTTTTCTAATAGAAACAACTGCCCTTTTTATCCTATCGTCGGATGTAACAAAATGTTTTGCTGGAAAGAAAGATAATATTTCAAGTTCTTCAAACTTTGAATTGTTTAAATTATCAAAAGTATAAATTTCCTCAACCTTCTGATCATCGAAAATTATCTTAACAGGTATATCAAGGTGTGAAGGAAAAACATCAATAGTGTTACCAAGAACCCTGAACCTTCCCCTTGAAAAATCTATATCGTTTCTCTGATATTGCATAGTGATAAGTTTATCAATCAACCTTTCCATGTTGTAAAAATCTCCCCTTTTTATAGAGAATATCTGATCGTAGTAATCTGCCGGAGATCCCAAAGTGTATATAGAAGAAACTGAAGCAACTATTATTACATCGTTTCTTTCATAAAGGGAGACTGTAGCTTTCAACCTCAATTTATCGATGTATTCGTTTATATCAACCTCTTTCTCTATGTATATATCCCTCTCCGGAAGGTAAGCTTCAGGTTGGTAGTAATCGTAATATGATATAAAATATTCAACACTGTTTTCAGGAAAGAGTGTTTTTAGCTCTCCATAAAGTTGTGCGGCAAGAGTTTTGTTATGTGAAATTATAAGTGTAGGTTTATTCAACCTTTCTATAACATTAGCAATAGTGAAAGTCTTTCCAGAACCTGTAATACCAAGAAGGACCTGATATTTTTTCCCATTCAAAACACCTTCAACAAGTTTATCTATAGCTTTTTTCTGTTCATCCGATGGAGAGAATCTTGAAACTATTTTAAATTTATTCATACTCTATTTCCATCCCATCATAAGTTGGAAATATATTTTCTGGAACCATTTTTAGAAGATCTTCATGTTTTAATGAGTCTGAAAGATGAACAAAATACGCTTTTTCAAAACCAAGAGATTTTACCAAAAATATAGACTCTGGAATAGAAAAATGTGTAGGATGTGGTCTTGTCCTTAAAGAGTTTATTATTATAATTTTTCCATTCTTTTTAATAAACCTGTAATTTTTCATATCTATATAAGAACCATCCATAAGAATAACGATTCTATCGAGAATGAAACCTTTTAACTTTATACCTCCATGGTAATAATCGAAAAGTTTCAAAGAGAATGGTCCAATATTCTTTAATAAACTGATGTTATGGAAAGAAAATTTTGGCTTTCCACCACCTTCCTGTGAGTTGTTGAAAACATAAGAGTAAACTCTCCTTACATCTTTTTCAACTCTTTTTGTGCAATATATATCCATACTCTTTTGATACTTTTTACTCAACATCCTTGTGTCATCAAGCCCAAATATGTGATCGGCATGTGCATGTGTTATAATTATCCCATCTATCCTCTCAATTCTATTTTTCAAAAGCTGATCTCTTAGATCCTGTGATGCATCTATAAGAAGGTTGAATCCGTTTTTAACAAGAAGAATCCCTGGCCTTGACCTTTTATCTTTAATATCTTCAGATAAACATACATTACATTTGCATCCAAGAACTGGTACTCCGGTTGATGTTCCAGATCCAAGAATTGTAATCTTCATCTGTTTCTCCAAAAAAACAAAAAATCTGTAATAAAATATGAAAAGACAAAAATCGAAGTTAAAATTAAACTGTTTATTCTATTCAAAAAAGGAATAGAAATTAAAATTGAAAATATTATTAAGGTATACCTTTTTATGAAAACTTTTGAAGGGAAAATATCTTTTATAAAAAACATTGTCAAAGAGACTGAAACAACTGTTGCAATAACGAAAGAGAATGAAACCAAAAAGGTGTTAAAAAATTTAGCAAATAACAAAGAAAAAAGTAAAGTTAAAAAAGAATCCAAAAGTGAAATAGAAAAGAGTAAAAAACTTTTTCCCTTCAAAGAGAGAAGGAAACCAAAAGGTATGTTTCTCAAAGGTAAAACTGTAAGATAAACCATAAAAAATCTGTAAGACTGAACATATTTTTCTGAGAATAAAATTTTTATTATCTCTTTAGAGTTTATAAACAATATCAAAGTTAAAACACCTAAAATGGAAATTGAGTATTTTAAAACCTTTTCAAACTCTTTTTTCAACTCGTTATACTTTTTACTCTCAATCTTTTCCTTTATGTAATCAGCCCTTTCATGAAAAATCCCTGAGAAGAATCTTGCAACAAGAGGTATCTCAAAACTTCCAGTTGAATAATCAGCAAAACTCTTTCCATAATAGAAAAGTGATACTATAAATTTATCTATCTGTTTTGAAACACTACCTAAAACACCGTTAAGATAAAGAGGAAAAGAAAATTTTATTATTTCTTTTTTATCATACTCTCTATTTTTTCTGTTTAAAAATAGAGTCAAGACAGAATAAAAAATCATTTTTATAAAACTCAAAAAGAGAAGATATGAAAAAAATTTATACTCGTTCACTTTGAAAAGTAAAACAAGAAAAAGGGGAATAAAAAACGATGTTGATTCAAAGATGTTCAAAATTACCGAAAGGGATGCGTTTCTAAGTGAAAGGGATGTTGCCTCACAAACAAGAAAAAATACGGATGAGAAAGATACAACAAAAGAGAGTGGTATCAAAAAAGATTTTGAGAAAAGATAAAGTATCATGAAAAATATAGAAAGAAAAAGAAAGGAGATCGAATAAACAAAAAAAATGTTTCTATTGTTTCTATCCCTGAAATAATAGAGTGTGTTCGTTGCAGGAATTCCGGCAAGGTTGACTCCTATTAGAAAATATAGGATAAACTCTCTGAAATTTATATAAAAATCTACGGAGAATAACCTTGAACATATTACCGTTAAAAGGAATATAACAATTGAATAGAGAACCCTTCCAGATCCAACAAGTATTGATTTCATAGAACTATTTTTATTCCACTTTTCAGGTCAAAATATTTTGAAGAATTTTTTATACCATAGTTGTAAGACAGATCAGAGTAAAAAATAAACTTTTTGAAAAGGTATTCAAAATTAAAAGAGATGAGAAACCATTTTGAAACAGGTTCAACTCCTATAGGTGTCTTATACCAGTAAATATTTGTTGATGGGAAAACCCATTTTGTATCCAAAAAGTTGTTACCTTTTATATTGTATTCAAAGGAAAAATCTGTTTTTAGATTTCTTAAAGGAAGATAGCTGACAAAAGCTTTTATACTCTGAACATCAGGTCCATCCTTATAGCCGATAGATTTCCCATTATACTGGTACCTATTCCACATAAACCTTTGGTTGTAAACCCATGCGTTGACCCTAACATAAGAAAGTTTTAAAAACCCTTTTGAAAAAGGATATGATATGTTTATTAGGTTTCCAACCTCTGGTGGTTCAAGATCTTTTATACCTTCATATTCATACTGGTAATCATCAACAAGAAAAGAATATGATATGTTTACCTTTTTGAAAAGTTTGTAATTTAAAGCGAACTCCCAAAGAATATTATCGTTCCTATCTATATTGTTCTGTTCCCCATAATATATGAAGAATGGGAAAGTATAGTCAAAAATGTTTGAAATAGTGTTCCTTCCAAAAATCGCTGATTCTGAAAATGATATTGAAAGATCTTTAAAAAGGAATGTGAACCTATGAAATGATAGAAATCTTGATATCCTGTCTATTTCAACACCATCTATATTGTATGTTGAATCAAGAATAATCTCCCCAAGGTTTGAAAATTTTGAAGTGAAATAAAAATCGTCACTCATCTTAAGAGAAAATGTTATTCCATCCATAGGTGGAGCGTTGTAACTGAAAATCAAAGAGTTCTGCTGGTCAAAACCTGAATTAAAATAGGTCCTTCCAAATGTAAAAAGAACCTTTTCATTTTTGTAAGTTATATAACCTTTATCAAAACCTGCTATCAGAAAATCTTTGAAAGGTTTTACCAAAAAACCATAAACATTGGAAGTATCTGTTAGCAAAAATGCTGATGTTGATATATAAATATTTTCGTTTACCTTCTTTTCGTATAAACCCTTCACAAAAAGATCTAAAAAGAATTCGTTCCTATATGAAAGGTAAGGGTCAACTATAAAATGTATATCTTTCAAAAAACCATTATCAATTAAAGAATTTTTTGAAACCAAAAATTTAGAGTAATCGTCAAAATATTTGGTTTCATAATAATCTTTAAATACAGGATAGGTATCAAGATTTTTAATAGAATCGTTTATAAAAAGGTAAAAGTAGTATTGGTCCTGATCAAGATAATTTTCAGAGTAGAATGGGAACAGAAATAAAAAGAAAGTTAAAATTATGAATGATAAAAATTTTTTCATATTTCTATTATATCGTTCCTTTCCTGACCTGTTGTAATATGTGTTATTTTAACATTTATATTTTTTTCAACAAAACTAACGAAATCTTTTATCCTTTTTGAAATTTTATTTTTTTTCAGATCATCAACTTCTTCAGAGGTCCAACACTCAAATTCTTTAAAAACAGGTTTTACAATATCGAATTTTTCAACATTCTCAGGGAAATTATCTATAACTTTCCCATTAACAGTATAATCTGTTAAAATATAAATCTTTCCAATATCAGAAAGAACATCGAATTTTGTCATAATAACACTATCTGTTCTGTTGATAAAAGATGTGTATCTTAAAGCGGGCAGATCAAGCCATCCACATTTTCTTTTCCTTCCAGTTGTTGCACCGAACTCACCACCCTTTTTTCTGACAATCTCTTCACATTCATCTTCCATCCTTGATGGGAAAGGACCATTTCCAACCCTTGTTGCATAACATTTTGTTATACCTATAACTTTGTAATCAAAGTAAGGTGGAATACCTGAACCTAAAAAAGAATTGTAAGATGTTGGATTTGAACTCGTAACATAAGGGTATGTTCCAAAATCAACATCGAGCAAACTCCCCTGAGCACCTTCAAAAAGTATTTTCATCTTACTATCGATAACTTTCTTTGCAAAAATCTCAGGATATACTATCATGTTTTTTATTTTTTCTCTTTTTACAAGAATATCCTCAATAAAATTTTTTTCATCTATCTTTTCGATATTAAAAACTTTGCAGTAAAATTCGTTGAAATTTTTTATCCTTGAAGATAATTTTTTTATAAAAACATCCTTATCTAAAAGATCTCCCATCCTTATTCCTATCCTATCATACTTATCAACATAGCATGGACCTATACCAGATTTTGTTGTTCCTATTGAAAGTTCTTTTTTCCTTTCCTCTTCATGTATATCTATAATTTTATGAAATCCAAAAAGTATATGAGAGTTTGCAGATATTTTAAGTTTTTCAATATCAATATTCTCTTTGCTTAAATTCTCCATCTCTTTCAAAAGTTCATCTATATCAACAACAACACCGTTCCCAATATAGGACAACTTTCCTCTAATTATACCTGATGGAATAAGATGTAAAACATACTTTTTCCCATTTATCACAATAGTATGCCCAGCGTTTGCACCACCCTGATACCTAACAACAAGATCAGCATCGTTTGAAAGGTAATCAACTATTTTACCTTTCCCCTCATCACCCCATTGTAAACCAACAACTATTTTTGCTTCCATAAAACCCCTTAAAAGAAATCCGTGTAAGTTATTTTAACACTTCTTCCAATTCCATTTTCTGTAACATTATTTTTAAGTATATCAACAAAATCTATCTCTATTCCAAGATTTTCCTCATATATCCATTTGAGTCCAATGTTGAAATATCCAACACCTCTTCCAAAACTGTTGTCATCTGTTCTGTCATCAAGTCCAAGAAAATATTCAAGAAGTAACCCAAAATTATCTGTGAAATAGTATTCTGCCTGACAAAAGAAATCTATCATCTTTTCATCAATATTTTCAAATATGGAATAGTTTGTTCCACCGCCTATCAAAAGTTCACCTAAAGGGGGATACAATATTTTAGAAGTGTTAACAAAAAATCCTTTAGATTTTATATAGTACCTGTTGTTATAAAAAGTTCCAAAACCCTGAGAAGATATTCCAAAAGAAACTGCTGGTACATAATCCTCTTCCTCAACAAGTAAAACTTTTACAAGAAAACCCGGATATTTTGAAAATTGTGGTCTATCGTATGAAACTATATTTGTTGCAGAATATGATAGGCCAAACATAACTCTTGGGAAAAATGAAAAGTTTGTAGAAAAACCCATTCCACCAACAGGTAGCATTGTAAAACTCACATTATAACTTTTTGCTGGAATAACCGAAGTAGTAGGGTTCAATATGGTCTCATAATTATATAATGGATAGGAAAAGATTGATAAAAAAACAACTGTTGAAATGAAGAATAGAAAATTTTTCACTCTACCTCCTGAATATGTATTTAACATTCTCTATATCAAAAATGTCACCAATCTTTGAGAATAGTTGTGTTGAAGGTTTTATCTTATATTTTTTAGATCTAATCCTTAAATTCTGCTCTCCATCGTAAACTCTGAAATAGAGGTTTTTGTCACCTTTAAAATTATTCAAAACATTTTCAAGTTGATCAAACTCCCCATTCTTATAAGACTCTGCTGGTATACTTATCTCAACCCCATCGATCATCTCTTTTATCTGGTTCAAAGTGTAAACTTTATCTACTACAACTTTCACTTCTATATCTTTATCACTTTTTGAAATTCTGCCATCAACAACAACAAGTTGATCATCGATTAGTATCTTAGAATACTCATCAAGTTTATTTGAAAATACCATGCAATCTATATATCCTTCAAGTGTGAATATTTTAAAATTACCATAGTATGAACCTGCTTTTGATTTCTTCTTTGAAAAATCTGTAACAATTCCCATGATTGTAACATAGTTATCGTTAGGCATCTCCTTTATCTCTTCATTGGATGCTGTAACAATAGATCTGTATATTTCCCTTTCCTTCTCTACCGGATGTCCTGAAAGATAAAAACCAAGGATCTCCCTTTCATACATCAAAGTTTTTTCCTTATCCCATCTTTTTTGATCAACAAGTTTTGTTTTCCAATCATCATCAAAATTTGAACCAGTTGATGAGGCAAAAAGGTTCATCATTCCACTTTCCTCATCCTTTTTCTTGTTCTGGGCAATATTTAAAAGTTGTGAAAGGTTTTCGAAAAGTATATCTCTGCCAATTTTAAGTGAATCAAAAGCACCTGCTTTTATCAAAGACTCTATCGCCTTCTGGTTAACCGTTGTTGTGTTAACTCTTAAAAGAAAATCCATAAAATCTTTAAATTTACCATCTTTTCTTGCATTAACTATCTCTTTTACAGCATTCTCCCCAACATTTTTAATAACTCCCATACCTAACCTTAAAGAATCATTTTCAACTTTAACATAAAAATCTGAACTGTTCACATCTGGAGGAAGTATAGGAATTCCCATATCTTTAACTTCAGTTATATATTTAACAATATCCTTGATGTCAGATATGTAAGCATTTATTACTGAACACATATACTCGGAAGGATAATGTGCTTTAAGATAACCTGTAAAATATGATAGAAGTCCATAGACTGTTGCGTGTGATTTGTTGAATCCATATCCAGCGAATTTTGCCATTATATCAAAAATTTCATAAGATAGTTCTTCAGATAATCCCTCTTTCATAGCACCATCAACAAATTTTTGCATATACCTGTCCATTATTGTTGGATCCTTTTTTCCCATAGCTTTTCTCAATGTATCAGCCTCTGCAAAAGTGAATCCTCCAAGCATGTTAGCCATCTGCATAACCTGTTCCTGAAAGAGTGGATGTCCAAAAGTTTCCTTCAAAATGGGTTCAAGTTTTGGATGTTTGTATCTTATCTCCTCTTTTCCATTTTTCCTTTTTATTATACTTTCCTTCTGCTCTGGACCAAGCGGACCCGGTCTGTAGAAAGCTATTATGTTTATAATATCGTTAAATTCTGTTGGCTTATATCTTTTTAAAAGGTCCCTCATTCCTGAACTTTCAAGTTGGAAAACCCCAACAGTTTTTCCACTCTGTAAAAGTTCATAAGTTTTTTTATCATCAAGTGGTAAAGAGTAAAGATCAAGATTTATATTTTTCTCTTTTAAAAGATCGAGTGTAAACTCTATAACTGAAAGCGTTGTCAGACCTAAAACATCTATTTTCACAAGTCCTATCTTTTCGATACAGTTCTTTTCAAACTGTGTTACAACCCCATTATCATCTGATGATTGTTTCCAAACTGGAACAAAATCTGTTACAGGACCGGGAGTAATAACTATTCCGGCTGCATGTTTGGATACATGCCTTTTGTTCTTTTCAAGACCTATTGCGAGGTTTAAAACTTTTTCATACTCTTCCTTTCCACCTGTCAACTCTTTCCAGTTGGTTATCTCCTTTTTCCCTTCTTCAAGTGACATATCGGCAGGTAACTTTTTCGTTATATTTTTAACTTCTGAAGGTGGAAGTCCAAAAACTCTTGCAACATCTGTAAAAACTTGTCTCGACTTCAGGTTGTTGAAAGCAGCTATCTGTGCTACATTCTCACTTCCATACTCTTCAATAAGAAGATTCAACAATCTGTCTCTATCCCTATCAGAAATATCTATATCAACATCTGGCATCGAAACTCTATCAGGATTTAAAAACCTTTCAAAATAAAGGTTATAATCAAGAGGGTTAACCTTTGTCACATCCAAAAGGTATAAAACCAAAGAGCCTGCCGCCGATCCCCTTCCCGGACCAACAGATATATTGTTCTCCCTCGCTTTTTTTACAAGGTTGTAAATTATTATAAAATAGCCAGAATAGTTCATCCTACCTATAACATCCATTTCAAACTTTACTCTATCAATAACCTCTTTAGGTGGTTTACCTTTAAATTTCTTTTCAAGTCCCTGATTCACCAAAAATTCAAGATAGATTTTTTCATTTTCGAATTCAGGTGGAATCGATATTTTAGGCATCTTGAAATTTTTACCTGTAGTATCTATAGAAAGATTACATCTATCAGCAATCTTTACACTGTTTTCAAGTGCTTCTGGAATATCTTTAAAAAGTAAGTTCATCTCTTCCTTAGATTTCAGATAAAACTCTTTTGAAGAAAATCTCAACCTTTTTTCATCACTCAAAACCGCTCCGGTTTGAAGGCATAGAAGAACATCATGTATCTCAAAATCCTCTTTATTCAAATAATGGACATCGTTTGTTGCAACATAACCGATCCCCAATTTTTCAGCAATCTTTAATTGTTTCTCTATTATCATCTGATCTTCAGCCATCCCCACTCTCATAAGTTCAAGGAAAAAATTCTCCTTACCAAAAAACTCTATATACCTTTCAGCAGCCTTTAAAGATTCATCGAATTTGTTTTCAAGAATATAGTTTTGAACCTCTCCTTTTCTGCAAGCTGAAAGACCTATAAGCCCTTTTGAATGTTTTTTCAAAATTTTATAATCTATTCTCGGTTTATACCTGAAACCTTTCAGATAAGCTTCGGAGGATAGTTTTATCAGATTTTTATAACCTGCATCATTTTCTGCAAGTATCAAAAGGTGAAAAGTTTTATCTTCATCATTTAAACTTTCATTCTTCTCTTTTTCAATATCTTTAACTATATAAAATTCCTGTCCAATTATAGGTTTTATCCCATTTTTAACACATTTATCATAAAACTCGATTATACCAAAAAGGTTTCCATGGTCAGTTATAGAGAGTGATTTGTAATCGAGTTCTATAGCCCTTTTTATAAGTTTATCAAGATTTATGGCACCATCTAAAAGAGAGTATTCCGTATGTAGATGCAGATGAACAAAATCTTTCATTTTTCCTTTACCTTTCCAAGATCCTTTACAAGCAATCTGTTTATCCTGTGTTTATGTGTTTCGAGAATTTTTATCTCATAGTTATCTATTTTCAATACCTCACCCTTTTTTGGAAGATGTTCAAGTTTTGAAACAACGAAACCACCTATAGAGTTAACATCTTCGGAAACAAAATTTGAACCTATATTTTCGTTGAAATCGTCAAGGTTCATCATTCCGGAAACAAGATATGTGTTTTCATCTATCTTTTTATAATCTATATCCTCTTTCTCAAGTTCATCCTGAATTTCTCCAACAATCTCCTCAATTATATCCTCCATAGTCACTATACCTGCAACACCACCATACTCATCTATCACAATGGCAATAGATATATGATTTTTCTGGAACTCTCTTAATGCTGAAAGTGCAGATTTTGTTTCTGGAACAAAGTATGGAGGTCTAACAATTTCAACGGCATAAAGTTCCTTATCAGTTTTGAAAAACTTTAAAATATCCTTTGAATATATTATTCCAACAATATTATCTATATTATCCTGATAAACAACTATTCTCGATTTACCTGTTCTGTTTATTAAATCTACAACATCGTTTAAACTCTCATCAAATGGAACTGCCTTAACATCAACCCTCGGAACCATTATCTCACCAATCAATGTCTCTTCCAGTTCGAATATACCTTCAACAAGATCCTTTTCATCATCTGAGATAATATTTTTCTCTTCAGACTCTTCAATCATCTCTTTTATGAACTGTTCTTTAGTGTCTGGATTTTTACCAAAAAGTATTTTAAGAATCTCCTTTAACTTTCCTTCCATCTATCTCTCCATTTCTATTCATTAATAAACCACTCGTGACAATTATATTGAAAGCTTCTTCAAGTGTAAAATCAGTTTCAACAACATCCTTTTTCTTTATAACAGCAAAAAATCCGGATGTAGGGTTAGGAGATGTTGGTATGAAAATCGACAGAGATTCTTCCCCATCCACAAACCACTTCTCATCGTTAGTTACAAAACCTATCGTATACATATCTTTATTGAAATAGTGAACAAAAACAACCCTTTTAAAAGATTTTTTTCTCTGCTGTATCAACTGGTTGATAATCTCCTTTGTTGGCATGTAGATATTTTTTATTATCGGAGTTGAAATGAAAACATTTTCAAAAAATTTTATTAGGTATCTTCCAATATACATCTCTCCAATATAACCTAAAATTATTATTAAAATTAATGAAAGTATAAAACCTATTAAATTTATGACAAAATTTGGAAGATTTTTTATGTATGGAATCGTTTTAAAAATAAATCCCCAGAATCCACCCAACTTTGAAATTACAAATGTTACAAAAAGAATTGTAACAAAAAGTGGAACTATCACTAAAATCCCAGAAATAAAAAGTTGTTTTAATCTTTCCTTCATATCATTTTAAAAGTAAAATTTTATCTTTAAAGTAGATCCTATCATTCTCGAATATCAAAAAATATACACCATTTGAGAAATTTTTCAAATCAAAAGTGAAACTGTTTTTGTTTTCAAAAGTATAATCTTTAACAACCCTTCCATCTATAGAAAGAACTTTAACTTTCCATTTTCCATTAAGCCCTTTAAAATAGTATGTCAACTTATCCCTGCTTATAAGATTGGAATCAGCTCTAACAATACCTGTTGTTTCAGAATAGAAAAATTTTGGTTTAACTTTAACATAACTTATAAAAACACCGCTGTCAGTTATAACTGAATCTGATCTGAAAACGAACTGTAATCTTACTTTCTCAACTGTATCTGTACTTAAATCAAAAACCTTCCATCCTTTTAAAGTAAGTGAAGAATCTTTTTTTAACGCTCCACCTGAAGAGATGAAATCCAATATTTTTGTACTATCACCTTTTAAAAGATTTAAAAATATTCCATCAACATTAAAAATCGGCTGAGAGTTGTAAAATTCAAGAACAGGTAGTTTGGCATACATGTAAACAGAGCATATAGTTTGTGGATAAATGTAAAATTCTTTAGATGTAATAGTGTCAGACATATTATTAAAATAACCTGTCTCAAAACCCGGATGAAGGTTTTGATTTTTTGTTATTGTCCAATTCGAAGTGAAATGTTCCCATTTGGAAAGATCTCCTGAAAAATCATCGTAAAAAGAATACTCTCCATTGTTTAAATATTCTATCTTTCTTTTCAAAAGAGTGTCTCCCCTGTAAAGGTATAAAGAAAATTTTAAATTACTCTCACCTGTTGGAACACCACAGAAAAATGTTTTTTCAAGAGTACTATCAAAATTTTCAAAAAATGTTGTATCTATTATTGTATATGAACCTTCAAGAAAAATTCTGAACTTTCCATTTTCAATCAAAGGTTTACAATTTTTTTTGATTTTAAAATTAAAATTCGAATTCGAAAAGAAAAGTTTTTCAACATTCAGACTGAAAGAATAAACTCTTAAAGAAAAAGTATCCTGTAAAACATCATCAACATAAAGTAGCAGAGTATCAACAAAATCTTTTGATTGTAAAGGTGTATAAACTATAGAATCCAAAGAGTAAGATTTCAAACTATCTTCAAAATTTAAAAATTTTGAGACGAGTTTTATCTTATGTGAAATCGGATCAGAATTTTTTATCTTCAAATAATTCTTCGCTCCAATATAGAGTGTATCTGAAAAAATGGATACATTTTTTGTTTCAATATTTTTCACTATTAAGGAATCATAAAATGTTTTATAGTTAACTTTACTTACAACAAAATATAGATAGACACTATCGTTTATTTCTGTCAGAGAGAAATCTACATATCCGTTACCATCCGTCTTTCCCCTAAAAATAATAGTATCCTTTGAAAGACAAACGAGAGCGTTACTAACTGGAATATTATCTTCATCTTTAACAAAAACCTCCATAATGTTTGAACTTTTTCTAAAAAGAACATTCAAACCTTTAGGGTTTTCTGTAAAAATAGGAAGTTCAGGATCACCAAAATAGTTTAACTGGTATATATGCCATCTGTAAAGGTTTTCATCGTAAGAGAAAGGTTCTATCTCACTTTTTACCTGATTTAAAATCTCCGAAGGTCTCTTATCATCACTTTCTGTGAAAAGTATTTGAAAAAATCTGTAATCTAACATCTCAGATACACCGTAACCCGGATAACCAGGAGCACCCCACCCATACCTTGAGTTTGTTATCAATGAGATAAAACCTCCCGTTGGGGAATCCTGAAAATTTTCAGTTATTGAATGAAGAATATAGGTTGTATCCTCTCTATCGAAAGCACCAACCCAACAACCTATTGAATAAAAGAGTCCACTTTTGCTTCCGTTGGTCAATGTTGTAGCATCACCTCTTGTAATGGCTGTTTTATAATCTACCCATACACCTTTAAAAGATCCATGGCCGTTGTGGTTTACAATGTTATAACCCATATCAAGAGAATCCAGTATATCAGCTTTTCCAATATGTCCCTGATCCTCATAAAATTTTAGAATATGGAAATAATCAGGAATTATATCTTTTTCAATCATATCTTTAGCAACGCCACCTGAAGTCATCGGATCATCCCAAAGTATCATCCCTAAAAACACTCCCCTTGTTAGGTGTTCAGTATTTTTAACAAGATCATAATCTATTATTCTTGAAATTATAGGTGAAGGTCGATAATATATAGTATCAAAAAGTATTCTTCCAACAACAACCTCTGGAACAAGATCAGCTGAATCTTCAACTTCCCCCCAGATTGTATCACCATCCAAATTGAAATTTCCATCAAGGTTGGAATAATAGATATCGGAAGGTATAGAGTCCTCATCAGTATAATAATCAGCGTTACAGTTCATGGCGAAAAGTCTTCTAACAGGGATTATAGCCCTATCCCCACCTAAAAGGAGGTATTTAAATCCGTTTAAGTTGTATTCATCTTTAATATAGTTCCTTATCTTTTCGGCACTATCGACACCAGAATAATATGGTAAAATAGATTCTATGAAACTCAACTTGGTTTTATATCCTTTTTTCGTTTTCCAATCTTTAAGACGGGAGAAAATGGAATCATACTTTATGGATGTTATTATCAGGTAATCATATATAGAACTATCTTTAGAAATGTAAATATCTTTTTTTGAATAAAAGATAACTATTTTTTCATAGGAGAATAACTTCCCATCTTTTGTAAAATATGGAAATATTTTCAGGGATCTTTTTTCAGGTAAAAACTGGAGATACTCTTTAAATTCACCTTTAAAACTTTTCTCCTCTTCAATTCTATCAACGGAAAATGGTTGTTGGGAAAAAGTTGTTAACTTGTAATCCTTTATCTCTTTTTGATCTAAAAACTGATAACTTTCTATTTTAAGAATAGAATTTTTTGAAATTAGAATGAAAGATGGAAGGTTTACACCATAACTGTTTTCAACAGTTTTCAAAATAGTAAAATCTGGGTTATAAAAATTATCGTTAAAACTTATCTCTATCTTTTCTGGGAAAATTTTTAAAAAGAGAATAAAAAGAATAAAAATAAAAGTTTTTTTCTTCATAAAATTTCCTTTTGTTTAATTATAGAATATTGAGAAAAAATATCAACTTTAAAAAATTATTCTGGTGTATATCCGGCATCTCTTATAGCGTTAAAAACTTCAGATATCTTGAAATCACCTTCAACATAAACTTCTTTTTTCTCAACATCAACAAAAACTCTTTTAACTCCCTTAACTTTCATCAAACTTTTCTCAATAGTGTTGGCACAATGAGAACACATTATATCTTCAACCTTAATTTTATAACCTTCCATTTTCTTCCTCCAAATTTTCTTTATATACGATCTTGAAATAAGAACAAGGAGTATCAAAGATGATGCAAGTTTAAAATAATTAACACCCATATTATGTTTATGCATAACAAAATTTTCTTTAAGATTGAAATCACCTATTATTAAGTCAAGCAAAAAACCTGAAATGAGAGAGATTATTATTATCGATAAAAGATAAATGAATAGTGTTTTTTTACCAAGCTTTTTTAGAACAAAAAGAATAGTTGCACTATTTGTCGCCGGCCCAGTTATAAGGAATACAAGTGCCGCTCCCGGTGATAGACCTTTAAAAACAAGAGAAGCAGCGATAGGTATTGAGCCTGTTGCACAAACATAAAGTGGTATCCCAGTTAACATCATCAAAAGATAAGAAAGGAATCTGTTTGAAAAATAACTTTTGAAAAAACTTTCTGGAATAATAAGAGAGATGAATGTTCCCAAAAGAACACCAAGAAGAATCCATTTTCCTGTTGATTCAACAAGTTCAAAAAATGAATATTTTAAAGATGATATCATTTTTTCTTTAAAAGTTTCTTTTTCAACATTTTCTGTTTTACATTTTTCAACATCAGTTTTTTCACCCTCTTTAACAAAAATTTTTACAAGTAAACCTCCAAGAATACCACCCAAGAATGATGAAAGAGGTCTAAATATTGCAAAAACTGGTCCAAGCAAAGAATAAGTTGCAAGGATAGAATCCAATCCTGTTGTTGGGGTTGAAATTAAAAAAGAAACTGTTGCCTTTTTTGATGCTCCATTTCTTCTTAAATGTTCCACAAGAGGGATAACTCCACATGAACAAACTGGTATTGGAACTCCAAAAAATGCTGCTTTTACAACATCTGAGAATTTTTTATCTGAAAGATTGTTATATATTTTTTCCTCAGGAATAATAAATTTTACAACTCCCGCAAAAAAATATCCTATCAAAAGATATAAAGACATTGAATAAAAAATGTTAAAACCAGGTAAAGATATAAACTTTTCTAATAAGCCCATACTAAAAAATAATTAAATCCCTTCAATTTTCAACCTAAAATACAAAGAAAATCCCTCTTCTTTTTTCCTCTTCCCCTGAGTAGATTTTGTAGATAAAAAATCCATTCTTCCAAGAAAAATTCTCTTTGAAAAGACTGGATATATCAACAAAAACAAAATTAAGATAATTTATATCAAGATAAACATCACCTATAAATTTTCCATAAAAGTCAAAAAATGATACTGTTATCTGCCCTTTATCGCTGTTATCGAAAGCAACTATAGATGACAATCTTCCAAAAATATCCCTCTTTTTTAAATTTTTTGCATTTTCAACTATCTGGTTCAAAATATCTATATTCAAATTTTTGGGAAGATAGAGAAAAAAAGATATTGAATCTGAAATATATGATGAAGTGTAATTTTTTAATCCTTTATCGTAAAAAACTTCATAATCCTCTTCGTCAAGGGGATCCAACAGAAAATAATCATCAACACCCACCTTATCATCTCTAAACTCTACATTAAACATCATTTCAAGAAAATCCTTTGAACTCCTGTTTTCTGAGAGATTTAAAAACTGAACTATATTTCTTGAAAAGATAAAAACCGGGATATTTTTTGATATATTTTTCAACTGGGACAAAAACTCTGTCTCTTTTAAAAATTTGCCACCATCAACATTAAGGTAAACAAGAAATTTAGAATTTTGCTTCACAATGGATTCAGGTAAAAGAGTATAATTGTAAAAAGTTTTGATAAAATCAAAGTTGAAATCTGAATAGAGGTTTGCTATGTTATCAGTTATAACCTTGCTTCTTGAATCTATTATAAAAGGATAAAAGGGGTTTGAAGGTTGTTCTTTTGTTGTAAAACCTTCAAGATAATAGAAAGTATCTGAAAGTGAACCTGTAAATTTCACAAAAGATAATGAATAATCTTTTTCATCTTCAGGTTTTTTTAAAGAAAATTTAAAAATGTTGTTTTCTGTCAAACTATCATCGATTATAGAAAATATCCTTTTACTTTCAAAGTCGTTATCAGCTTCATACAATATAAAAAGTGAATCTATTCCATTTTTTATAAAGTTGTTGTTATGGTAAAAAACTATTTTTCCGTTAACTGAATCTTTAACATTATCTATTCTAAGGTCAAATTCTGAAGGTGAAATTTTAAGTTCAAGGTATTCCATTCCCTTTTCAGTTGAAAATATTATTGTATCAACAGTTCCGGGTATGAGATCTTCCCTCAAACTACCTACTAGTAACCTGTCACCTTCAAATTTTAAAACACCCCCATCAGAAAAAAGTTTTTTGTTGAAATCTATAGAATAACTTTCAACCCCATAAAGTCCATTGATGTAAACTCTCTCTCCTGCTTCAATAGTTTTATAGTTGTAATCTGAAACGAAAATATCTTCTGAAAAAATATTCAAGGTAAATAAAAAGGATACAATATAAAAAATTTTTTTTGAAAAGTTCATAATTAAAAGTATATTTTATATTTTTCAATAGTCAATCACTTAAAATCCGTTTTACAATTAGAAAAATTTTGTTATAATTTTTTTATGAAACTTTTACTTTTGATACCAGTTGGATTTATTGTTGGAACCATTGGAACTCTCATAGGTGCAGGTGGTGGTTTTTTACTTATGCCTTTTATGATGTTATATTTTTCTAACGGTTCTCCTAAAGATCTTACAGCAATATCGATGATAGCGATATTTTTCAACTCATTATCTGGAACTTACGCTTACATGAAGATGAAAAGGGTTGAAATAAAAACAGCAATAACATTTTCTCTAATTACTATTCCGGGTTCAATAATCGGAACAATAATAACAAGTTTCATAGATAGAGAAAGATACAATCTTGCTTTCGGAATTTTTTTGATTCTTATAGTGATTTTTTTACTATTTTTTAAAAAGATTGGGGAAGGTGATAATAAAAATTCGTCTTTTATAAAAACATGTCGTGTAAAAGATTCTTCTGGAACTGAATATAACTTTTCCTACAACCTTTTAACAGGTCTTATTTTAAGTTTTATAGTTGGTTTTCTCTCGCCTGTATTTGGAATAGGCGGAGGAGTTTTACATGTTCCATTTATGATAAAACTTTTATGTTTTCCACCCCACATTGCAACAGCAACATCACATTTTGTTTTGATGGTTATGAGTTTTGTTAGTGTTTTAACACATATTTTCTCAAAGGTTGACAGATTCGTTCTTTTGAATTCTCTTATGATAGTAATAGGTATAATACCGGGTGCACAGTTGGGAGCAAGGTTATCAAAAAAGGTTCATGGAAATTTTTTATTATATTTCCTTTCTATCGCTCTTTTTATAGTTGCTGTTAGAATACTTTTCTTAAAAGGTTAAACCAACTTAAATAGTGTAGTCCCATATTTTCTTTTTATCTGAAAAACTTTATCATCTTCTATAGAAAGGTTATTTTCAGGATAAAATTCAACAATATAGTCTCCAATCTCAGGAGAGTTCAACTCTTTCCACCTTTTGTAAAAGGAAATATATCTTTCAACCAGTTTTTCACTTCCCCAACTCACTATCTCATCGTTGAAAAGTATAATAAGCCCATTATCAGAACTTTTCAAAATTGTATTCCATAGACCATATCCATTCTCTCTTCCTTTAACATCTGACTCATACATTATCGCATCATCATTTGAAATAGCAATAAAGAAATTGAAATTTGCTCTCCTTCTTCTCTTTTCACTTCTAACATGTTCACTATCATTCTCTTTTTCTATCAAATCTGAAAGTTGTTCTTTTAGATCATCTCTTCTCTTTCCATAAGTTTCAACAACTCTCTGTAAAGATTGTATATTTTTTGCAAAATGTTTTTTATCTGAAAAAACTCCCTCAAAATGTAAAAATTTAACAAAGATACTCAATTTCCCAACCATCCTCTCTTTCTCTCTTTTGAAAGAAACTAAAGTTTCAATACCTCTTGTTACAAGTGGAATTGAAAGGTATCCTCCATCTTTCAATTGGTCAAAAAATGGAATTTCAGGTGCACCACATGTAACAATAATAGAATCATAAGGACCTTCTTTTGAATATCCAAGTCCACCATCTTGATTTATAACTTTAACTTTGGGAAAGTTAGCCCTTTTTAAATTTTCCAAAGCAAAATCGGCAACTTTTTTGTCAATCTCTATACTTACAACATTCTCCTCTTTCTTACAAATATAAGCAATTATAGCAGCGTTGTATCCAGAGCCAGTCCCAATTTCAAGGATCTTTCCACCCTCTCTTACATTAGCATCCCTCAACATCAAAGCCATAACGAACGGCTGTGATGATGTTGTAATAACATTATCTCCCTCTGCTAAAACAACAAGTGGAGTATCTACATAAATTTTTCTTAAAAGATCATCTTTTAAAAAGGAATAATTTAAATTTTCCTTTCTTAATACTCCTCCATCTTCAAAATATATAAAAGGAGTAAAATAATGTCTGTAAACTTTTAAAAAACCTTCAACTATATTTTTATCAGGTTCTTTCAGGTTCATTTTTTTAAACTTCTCTAAAAATGATTCAACCATTTTATTATTAAGTTCATCAACTAACATAGATTCTCCTGTTTTTGATGTATTTTATAAGGTTTTGGTTGAAATTGCAATAATATTATTAAAAAAGTTAAAATTTGGTTAAAATTTTTACCTCCTCTTGACTTAGATATATTTGAGTTTAAAATTTTAATGTATGAAAAAGTTTATAATATTTTTATTGATACTTTCATCTTTATCAATTTTTTCTCAAAGTATACCTGTTTTTGATAATTCTAAGTTTAAAAATTTATCACAAATCTTGAAAATAGATTCATCTTCCTACTCTTTATCTTCTGGAATTTTATTCAACAACAATTATAAAATTTCATATTCTATTTTGAACGCTAATTATTTTTCAAAAATAAATGATAATTTTATTTTAAATTACAATTTTGGCTATATGAATTATAATTTCAATTCAAATTTGATTTTGACAAATTTGAGATTAACATATAACAAAGAAAATTTTTCCTTCTCTTTGGAAATTGGAAAAAGTTTTCAAAAATAAATAGGGAGTTTTTATGAAAAAATCGATCATTTTTATTTTATCTTTTACATTTTTTATTTTTTCCTTTTCTACAGATTATAATCTAACTGGATGGAAACTAAAGCAATATAATTCATCCGTTACATACACTTTCGGAAATATAACCGTTCCGGGTGGATATTATGTTATAATTTGTAGAGGAGCAAAAAAGGCAAATTTTGAGGCATACTATGGAGTAACACTTTCTTCAAATGTTATTTTTATTGATTCAACAGGTAATATGCCTACTTTGAACGGAGCTGAACTTTTCTCTTTATATGATAACTTGAATAACAAAATTGATACAACCTTTATGTCACTTGTAGCTGGAAATATATATTATAGAGATTCTACAAATGTTAATACTTTTTCCAGTGTCTCATTCTCTATAACATATGCAACTCCAGGTTCGACAGGTTCAACAGTCATAAATAAAGGTAGAGGGATGGTTATAACAGAGGTTGTTGATGCAGCAAACTACCTTTACGAATACATTGAACTTTACAACGATACTGGTGGATTTGTAAATCCAAAACCAACCATAACAAATGTAGGAACAAGCCCAGCGATACCTTTCGAAAATGATAGTGTTATAGTTTCATCAAATATAACCGATGATGGTTCAATAACAGCTGATACAATATTTTATCAGTTAAATGGTGGAAGTTGGGTTAAAAAAACGCATGATAACCTTTCTGGAACATTATACTCATATAAAATTGGAAGATTTTCTGCAAATGATAGTGTAAAATATTTTATAAAAGCTACAGACAACCTTAACGATATTACTATTTCAGATACTTTTAAATTTATCGTAAAACAAAAAGTTTCACAATCTTTCAACTTGAATGGATGGAAACTATATCAGTACAATTCATCCTATACCTATAATTTTGGTGATACATTAGTTCCAGGTGGATATTATGTTATAATTTGTAGAGGTGCTAAAAAAGCTGCTTTTGAAACATATTATGGTTTAACACTTCCATCTAATGTTATTTTTATAGATTCTTCTTATAATATGCCATCTTTAAATGGAAGTGAAACATTCTCACTGTACGATAATTTAAACAACAAAGTAGATACAACTTTTATGTCTCTTACAACTGGAAGAGTATATTATAGGGATTCAACAAACGCAAATACATTCTCTTCAACAACATTCTCAACAACAGCTGCAACTCCTGGGTCAACAAATCCTTCCGTAATAAATAAAGGAAGAGGAATGGTTATAACAGAGGTTGTTGATGCAGCAAACTACCTTTATGAATATATAGAACTTTACAATGATACTGTTGGTGCATCAAATACAGTTATAACTTCTGTTAATAGAAACCCTCTTATTCCTTATGAAAACCAGCAGGATACTGTATGGGCTGTAATAAAGCATGAGGTTCCTTTGAAATCTGTAAAAATAATAGCGAGCAGTTATGATAGTTCAGTTATAGATACCTACAATATGTCCAATATATCAGGTGATACTTTGTTTAGATACGTTATAAATGGAAGAGGTGATGGATGTAGGTTTGAATGTTATGTTGAAGTTGTTGATTCCTTAGATAGAGTTGTCCAGTCTTCACCTGAAAGATTCTTCTGGGGTATCACTCCAATGCCAAAATATAAAGAGAATGATAATTTGGGAAAACCAAGATATCTTGGTTATCTTACAAGAACAACAGGAATTGTAACTGTTGGAACTGGAGCTTTCACTACAACACAAAATATTATCAACTTACAGCAAAATTATATCTTGGGTGCAGTGTGGAAAAATGATTCTATAAAAAGTGATGGTTCAGAAACTGTTGTTCCATCAGATTCTGTTGTTGTTGAGGGAACAATAACTTTCTATAATGGACAAACACGAATCGGTAACCCATACTCTAAATTGACAAAATTCACAACAGGACATTATATTGATACGATACTTTTAACAGCAGATCAGCTAAAAGACACGGTTGGTGATAAATATGAAGGGTTACTTCTTAAAATAAATACTGCAAGAAAAGTTAGCGGAACATGGCCTACACCAGGATCAAGTGGTTTGATTGTCTGTAAAGACACAACACTTACAAAAAATGGAACAAAAGCTGTTGATACTTTCCTTGTATGGATAGATTCAGATACAGATATAGATGATTCACCAGAGCCAACTTGGCCAAAACAGATTGTTGGGATTCTGACTCAGTATGATACTTCAGAACCTTACTGGTCTATGTATGAAGTTTATCCAAGATCAATAAATGATATGAATTCAGCTATTGGAATAAATGAATCATCAATATCTGCAACTTTACAGAAAGATGGAGTCCTTTTAAGGTGGAGTTTTACAGATGTTGAGAATACGAGTTTGATAAGAGTCGAAAGAAAGAAAGATGATGAGAAATTCTATTCTATAGTTGGCGAGTTAAAACCTGATCAAAGGACTTTTAAAGATACAGATATCGATAATAAAAGAAGGGAGTATAAAGTTATAGGTATAACTAAGAATGGTAAAGTTTTTGAGATAGGAACTATCACGATAGTTCCAAAAAGTATGATAAAAGAGTTTAACATATTAACAAATAACAACTTAGCAAAAGATAAAATAGATTTTGAACTCGCTCTTCCATCAAAAGGCAATATAGATTTAGGTTTATATAACAGTTCCGGAGCACTTGTAAAAAATATTTTTTCTGGTATAATAGAGAAAGGTTATGCAAAGTTCTTTGTAGACATTAAAGATTTACCATCTGGTGTTTACTTTATAAAAGAGAAGAACAACAATAAATCTTTAAAACTTAATATAGTAAAATAGTGTTTCCCAATCCCGCTGAAAACTCCCTCTTGAAAAAGAGGGAGTTTTTATTTTTTAAAGTATTGAATCGACAAAAAGGTTTTTATCGAAAAAATCTATATCCTCTATACTTTCCCCAACACCAATAAAAGAGATTGGTAACGAAAGTTCATCTGCAATAGTTATAACAGAGCCGCCTTTGGCAGTTCCATCCATTTTTGTTAAAAATATAGTATCAACATTAACTGCATCTTTAAAATTCTTTGCCTGTTGCAATGTGTTTTTTCCGTTTGTAGCATCTATAACAAGTATTGAAAATAGAGGAACATTTGGAAATTTATTTTTCAAAACAGAATAAAGTTTTTTCAACTCATCCATAAGGTTTTTGTTTGTATGCATTCTTCCAGCAGTATCTATTATCATCTTATCGTATCCATTTTCTATCCCATATTTTACAGATTCAAAAGCTGCAGCTGCCGGTTCTTTTCCATCTTGGGGAATATAAACGAAGGAGTTCGCTCTGTTTCCCCATATCTCAATCTGGTCAAAAGCTGCTGCCCTGAATGTATCACAAGCACCTAAAAGTACTCTCTTTTCATTTTTCACTATATAGTTTGCAAGTTTTCCTATAGATGTTGTTTTTCCAGACCCATTTACACCTGAAACAAGTATTATTCCTTTCTCATCAAGGTTAAAATAAACAGGATCTTTCAAAATCTCTTTTATAATCTTTTTCAACTCCTCAACTATATTTTCCCTTCCTATTATTACTCCCTCTTTTACTCTATCTTTCAACTTTTTTATTATCTTTTGTGTTGTCTCAACTCCTATATCTGAAAGTAAAAGCTGTTCTTCAATAAACTCATAATCTTCCCTTTTACCTCCAAAAACAGCACTTTGAACTATATCTTTTAAAGGGAGTTTTGCTTTTTGAAATATATTTTTTAACTTATGAAGTAGCATCTTTCAAAAACCTTTCAGAGATGGTTTGAAGGTTCAAAGAGAAAACATTGGTAACTCCACTTTCCTCCATAGTAACTCCAAATAGAAAATCACAAAACTCCATAGTCCTTTTGTTATGTGTTATTATAATAAACTGTGTTCTCTCCCTGAACTTTCTTAATAAATTTGTGAAATTTTCAACGGTTGCATCATCAAAAGGTGCATCTATCTCATCCATTATACAAACAGGGGTTGGTTTTACCATATACATAGCAAAAAGTAATATCACTATCATCATACCCCTTTCACCTTCTGAAAGTTTTATCAGGTTTCCAATCTTTTTCTCTCCCGGTTCAAAAATAATGTTTATATCACTTTCAAGTGGATTTTCTTCATCAACAAGTATAATATCTGCTTTTCCCTGTTTGTAAATTTCAGAGAAAAGTTCTTTAAATGATACTCTGATAGTATCAAAATATTGTGAGAAGAGAAGTTTGGCTTTAGCATCCAATGTTTTTATAGTTTTTTCAAGGTTTTCTTTAGACTGAACAACATCCTCTTTCTGTTTTAATATCTCTTCGAGACGCGCAGATGTATCTGTGTATTCTTGAAATGCGAGTTCGTTTACAGGTCCGAAATTTTTTATCTTCTCATCAAGAAACCTTATCTCTTCCTCTTCTGTTTCAACATATTTTGAAATAAGTTCATAATCTATATCAAAGTTGGGATCTATCTTTTCATCGTTATTCTTTTTTTCTATAACTATCCTTTCCCTTGCAAGTAAATTTTCCTCATTTTCTCTCGTGATGTCCTCAATCAAATTTCTTAATTCCTCTTCTTTTTCCTCTTCCTCTTTTATGATAGTTTCAATTTCGTCAACCTTTTCATTCAACTCTTTTATACTCTCATCAACAGTTTCAACACTTTTTTCAAGTTCAAGAATTTTTTCATTCTTACTATCTATCTCATCCTCAAACTTTTTTATCTGGTTGTTTGCTTCATCAAAGAAGGAATTGAAAGAATTTATCTCCTTCTCATACCCGTTAAGTATAATTTCAACCTCTTTTATATCCTTTTCAACACTCTCTTTCTCCTTCAAAAGTTCCATGTAAATATTCTCTATCTCATCCTTTCTGTTCTTGAAAACTATGAATTCTTCCCTCTTTTTAGTAAAATCATACTCAACCCTTTTAAGTTCAACAGATAGGTTTTCCTTCTCTTTTTCAACTTGAACTATCCTTTCTTTATTCTCTTCTATTTCCCTGACATATTTTGCCTTTTTTTCATCAACTTCTTTTATTTTCATCTCTATCTTTGAGATGTAAGATCTTTTCGCTTCAATATTCTTTTCAAAAGCTTTTATACTTTCCCAAACGAACCTTTCTTTTCCAGAAAGTTCATTAAGCTGGTTTTTCTTTTTATCATAATTAAAATTGAGATCTTTTATCTGTCCCTTTACATCATCTATTTCCTTTGAAACTCTTTCAAGATCATTCTCAAAATCTTTTATCCTTTTCTGGCAATTCTCTATCTCTTCAACAAAATTCAAAACTTTAACCTCACCAGATTTTACAAAAATCTTATCAGGTGTAACCAAAAATCCATCTTTTGTTACAATGTATCCAGACATATCCAAATTATCATAATCAACTTTATCAACAACTTTGAAATTAGAAAAATAATCTTTTATAAAATCTGGTCCATCTATGTAGTTTGAAAGGTTATTTTCATCTTCTTTTCTCTTATAATCTAAATCTTTCAAAATTATCTGAACAAGTGGTGTTCTCTTTCCTTTCAACTTTTCAAGATCTTCCTTTTTCAGAACAACACCATTCAAAATCAAAGAGAGTGCTGTTTCAACTATCTGTTCATAACCTTCCTTCGGTTTCACAAGGTTTCTCAAAAGTTCTATATCATCCTTTTCTAAAACTTTTAAAACATCTTTAAAACTTTCCTTTGTCTCCCTTATCCTTTCTTCTATCTGTTCAATCCTTGTTTTTTCAACAACTATATTTTTGTTTAAACTATCCCTTTTTTCGTAAAGTTCCCTCTCTTTTCCTCTAAGTTCATTTCTTTTGTTATCTATTTCATTCAATTCTTTCTTTATCTTCTCAATCTCGTTAGTAATTTCAACCTTTTCATTATTCAACTTTTCAAGTTCTTTCAAATTCAATTCATTTTTGCTCTTCTCCTCTTCAAACTCTCTTCTCTTCTCATCTAAAATTTTTTCCTCATACTCTATACTTGTTTTCAGGGAGTTTACCTTTGAGTTCAAAATAACTATCTCTCCATCAAGTTTTCTTATCTTTGAAGATAACTGATCAAATTCTGTTTCACTTTTTCTGTATAATGTTTCAACATCATTGTTGCCAAGGGAATTTCTATCATTCTCAATCTTTTCTATCCTTCTTTTCAAATTTTCAAACTTTTCTGTATCGCTTTTCAACCTCTCCCTTTTCAAAGGCATCTCTTCCGTTATCTTTTCCTTAAAATCTTTCTTATCTTTTATCTGTATTTTTAAACTATCTATCTTCTCACTTAAAATTGAAACATTGTTTTTGAGTTCAAAAAGATTTTTTTGTAAATTTTCCTTTTCAGATATTTTTATCTCAAGTTGATCTTCAAGTTCGCTCTTTTCAACCCTTTTTTCATCTATCAACTTTTTAATATTCTCTATCTGTTCATGGAAACTTTTTATCCTTTCATTTTTCTCTTCAATAATTTTTTCAATCTTTAAAAGTTCTTCTTCAAGTTTTATATTTTTCTTTTTATAATAATCCTGTGTAAGATTCTGGTATAGAGTTTTCATCTCAAAATATCTTTTAGTTCTACCAGCCTGCTTTTTCAACTCTTTTGCATTCTTCTCTATCTCCATTATAAGGTCATTTATTCTGTTCAAATTTTCCTGAGTTGCTATAAGTTTTCTCAAAGTTTCCTTTTTTGAATTTTTATATATAGTTATTCCGGCAGATTCTTCAAGAAGGTTTCTCAAAGCATCAGCCTTATCGTTAACTATATCCTCTATAAGAGATTTTTTGAAAAGTGAGTATGTTTTAGTTCCAAGTCCCATCTCAGTAAGAAGGTGTACAAGATCTTTCAGTCTTACATTCTCTTTGTTTATAAGATACTGTGATTCACCGGATTTAAAAATTTTTCTCTCAATCTCTATCTCTGTAAAATTCAAAGGTAGTTCACCATCATCGTTAACAAACTTTACAGTTACTGAAGCGAGATTCGATGCTGTCCTTTTGTTGGTTCCATCAAAGATAAGGTCCTCATGTAAAGTTGCTCTCAACTCTTTTGCAGACTGCTCACCCAAAACCCACCTTATAGCATCAACAATGTTAGATTTTCCGGATCCGTTTGGACCCACAAATCCTGTAATTCCCCTTTCAAACCTTATAGTTACAGGGTCTGGAAAAGACTTGAACCCATATATCCTCAACTCACTTAGATACAAAAATCCTCCATTTTTAACATTCACTTATACCAAAAAGTCATGAAAAGTCAACATCAAAAAGCAATTTCTTCCTCAAGGTGTTTTAATATCAAATCTGATGTTTCTTTCCTCTCATAGTAAAGGTTTTTAATACCTTTTTCGAAATAACCTTCTCTTTTCAAAACCTTTATCCTTTCAAAAACTTGCTCAATATCTTCAGTTTGGTATCCACTTTTGAAAACCGAATCTGCAAGTGGTCTTCCTTCCTGCCTTTTTCCAATAAGTATCGATGGAGTTTTCAGATAAGGTGTTTCAATAAGAAGGGATGATGAGTTTCCCATAACAGCGAAAGCGTTCTTTATCAAAGATATATACTTTCTGAAACCAAGATGTGGAACGAAAAATATATTCCCTTTCAAAGATATTATATGTTTCAACCTTTTATAGATGTACTCTTCACCTTTATCGGGATTAGGTGATGTGCATAATACTGGCATATCAACTTTGAGTAAAAATTTTTCTATGCCGTTGAACTGTTCTTTTATATTCGCATCGCTTTTCGTTTCAGGATGGAATGTAAAAAGTATATATCTATCTTTTTCAAGTTCTATTTTTATATCCTTCAAAACATTTTCAAAAGGTTCAAGTTGAACTTTATCTATGTATTCGAGTATTGGATCTCCAACATTGAATATCCTTTTATCACTTTTCAAAAAATCAGAAAGATTTTTTTTAAAAACTTCACCTGAAACAAAATGTATATAAGAGTTCAAAGATAGCATTTTCCTAATATTATCATCTATAGCACCCTTTGTTTCCTCTCCACCAGATATATGTACTATTTTTTTGTCCATTATAAGAGAGAGGTTTATTACAGGTAAAAGTTCTATCCTGTCACCAAGAACCATAATATAATCAGTTTTTGTAAGTTTGATAAGTGTTCTCAACTTCTTTTGGAAAGATACCAGAGAGTTAAAAAGTTTAGATTCTGATCTCCAGTTGATTGTTGTTCTAATCTTGAAATCAACCTTTATACCTTCCTCTTTAATCTCTTCAAAAGAAAAACCTTTTTCCTTGTCAAAATGTGAACCTGCCGCAACAAAAAATGTATTTATCTTTTTTGAACTTTTCAACTTTTCAACTATGAGTTTTAAATGTGAAAAATCTGATCTGTTTGTCGAAATTATCATAAGGTTAGGTTTCATAAGACAAAAAGAAGGAAAGATTTTAAATATTCTGTCTCTTTAAAATTTAAAAGGGATGAATGGTCTAAAGGTAAAAAACTCTTTTTTAAAATTTTAACATCCCTTTTCGAATCCCTTATAGCCTTCTCTATAACCTCTTTGAACATCATCTCGTTTACAACAGATGTACAAGATGAAGTAAAAATAAAACTCTCCTCTTTCACTTTTTTTAGAACCGTAGCGTTTAAAAATTTATATGCTTTCAAAGCTTGTTCAGTTTCAGTAATATGTTTTGCGAATGATGGTGGATCTATTATCACAACATCATATTTTGAAAGGTTTTCATTTGTTACAAACTCGAAAAGGTCTGCCTGAACATTCACATTCTTTTCTTTTGGAAACTTATTCAATTCTATGTTATCCTCAACAAGTTTCAAAGCAGGTTTTGAAATATCTACTGAAACAGTTCTTGTTGCTCCATTCGCAAGAGCATATAGTGTGAACCCTCCAGAATATGAACACAGGTTCAACACTTCATTTTGTGCAGATATTTTACCAACAACCTCTCTATTCTCTCTCTGATCAATATAGAAACCGGTTTTATGGCCATAGAGAAGATCTACATAAAAAAGTATACCGTTTTCACTCATTATCTGGACATTGTTTTGCAACTTTCCATAAAGAATCCTATGGTTTTCATCAATTTTGTATTTTTCACAATGTTCGACATTGTAAGTTTCAGGTGTTGTTCTGTCTATTATCGCTATAGGCTTAAAAACTTTTAAAAGAGCGTTTACTATCTGCTCTCTTCTTTTTATAACACCTGCACAGTTCGTTTGTATAACTATATATTTGTTGTAAACATCAATTATCAAACCTGGTATAAAATCGGCCTCTGAAAAAACGAGACGGTACATGTTTGTGTTTAACGAAAGAGTTTTCCTTTTGTATTTTTGTAATTGCAAAAATCTTTGGACAAAGAAATTCTCGTCAACAACAACTTTTGATTTTGAAATAACCCTTATAGCAATAGAGTTTTTTGGAGAGACAAAACCTGTTCCCAAAAATTTCTTTTCACAAAAAATGTAAACTACCTCTCCATTCTCATAATCCTGTAATGGAGAATCTATCTTCCCTGAAAATATCCAAGGATGTCCTGAAAGTATCGCGTTTCTTGCACTTTTGTTGACTTCTATCTTTTTATACATATAATTTACCTTAAATAGTGATTATAAGTTAAAATGAAAAAAAATAAAGTATTATTTTTAATTTTTTTATCCCTTTCCATCTTTTTAAAAACTTTTCCAGAGTTGATTACAGACATATTTTATCTACCAATTGATGTTGAAAACAGGAGAGTTTTAAAACAAAGTTATATAAATCCATATGGTGATTTTGGTATTTGGAGAAAACCTTACAAAGGGATAAGTGGTCATTACCATACAGGTATAGATTTCAAAAACCCCGGAAAGAAAAAGGGTGCCGTTGAACCTATTTTTGCATGTGGTGTTGGAATAGTAAAATCTGTAATAAAAAATGGACCATCATCAACAGTTATAATAGAACACACTTTAAGAAACAACAGAAAAGTCTACTCAGTTTACCTTCACATTTCAGATATTATGGTTAATCCAAATGATACTGTTGATGAAAGAACAGTCTTGGGTTCTTTTATAGATTACAAAAACCTTGATAAATGGGGAGAGTTTTTGAACCATTTACATTTTGAAATGTTGAAAGTCCAACCAAAATTTGTTGGAATGGATAAAGGTGACTCTATTTTCAATTCATATTCGATAAACATAAAGAAAAAGGATAGTATAGATGATTACTATTTTGACCCAAAAATATTTTTCATAAGGTATTAAAAGGAGGAAAGATTAAAAAGTTTTTTATAATTTCGATTATTCTGTTAAGTTTGATTTTAAATTCAAAACAGATAGTCAGAATTAACAGAGATGATTTTAACAGAGTTTCTTCTTTGTATAAGTTCATAGATGTTGCTGGAAGGGCAAACGATCAAACTGTCGATATAGTTATGGATTCTTTAGAGATAGAGAAGTTGAAAAATAGTGGAATAAAATATTATATTGTTGAGAAAAAATTTTATAAGGATGTTTATCCAACAACAGCACAGGTTTACGATTCTATAACAAAACTCGCAACAAAGTATCCTTCGCTTGTAGATGTTGAAACAATAGGTTTTACTTACAATAACAGACCTCTTGTAATAATGAAGATAAATGGGAAAAACCCAGATACATGTCTTGTTAGATACCAGTTTCTACTTATGGCAAACCACCATGCAAGAGAATGGCAAACGATTTCAACAGCACTATTTTTTGTAGATTCTATTTTAAGAGCCTACTCAACAAATTCAACTATAAAAAAATTGATAGACTCAACATACTTGGTTGTTTTTCCGATGGTAAACCCTGATGGATACTATTATTCAATGGATCAGAACAATGAACTTTGGAGAAAAAACAGAACACTAAGAAACTCGGTTTATGGAGTTGATATTAACAGAAACTATCCCGGAGAGGTTAACGGTGATATAAGGGGAGAATGGGGGGCAATATACAACTCAAGCACAACACATTACCCTTCCTCCGATGTTTATTGCGGACCTTATTCTGGATCTGAAAGAGAAGTTCAATCTGTGATGAACCTTGCAAAAAGGTTCTCTTTCAACATATCTATTTCCCTACACTCATACAGTGAACTCGTTTTATATCCATGGGGGGCAACATCAGATACAGCCTTGGATAACACACTGTTAAGCAACCTTGCTACAAAAATAGCATCGAAAATGTTAAAACAGACAAGTGGAACATACACACCAGAAAAATCTGATGCCTTATATCCAACATCTGGAGATTCTGATGGATGGATTTATGGTTACACAAAATTTGTAAAAGGTTTTACAACACTTCCATTCACATTTGAAATTGATACGGGATTCTCACCACCAACAACAACTCTTGCACAACTACACAGAAGAGTTTTCCCCGGAATATTGTATTCAGCATTCCTTTGCGAATCAGTTTATGGAGTCCCAAAGGAAGTTCCTTTAAAACCTATCCTGTCATCATCGGGAAGCAATATAATCTGGAATTTGAAAAATTCTAACAAAGCTGATTATTACAAAGTCCAAAATTACGATTCCATTTATACATACAAAGATTCTCTAAATGGTTCTATTGACTCGATAATATCAACAGATTACAAAACATACAGGATAGAGTTATCAAAGACTACACCATATTCAGCACCTTACTCTTTAAGACCCTTGAAAAAGGATACAACAATTTCCTCGCTTGAATTTTTTGATAGATTGTATGTTCAAAATATTACAGATTCTCTGATTTTTTACATGCAGTATGACCTTGAAACAAACTATGATAAAGCTTTTCTTGAATACTCTTACGATGGATTCTTCTATGAGCCACTCGATACACTCAATGGAATCTTCACTGGCTCAAGCACAACTTGGAAAAGATACTCTTTCCCATTATCAAGATTTTTAAACAAAGAGATAACCATAAGGTTAAAAACTGTTTATGACGATGGAACCATTAATGCAACCGGATTAAAGATAGATAACATTTATCCAGTCCCTACAGCAAAAACAAGGACAACTTTATTTGAAAGTTGCACAGATACTTTTATCTCATCCACAGATACTTTGAAATACTTTTTTGTAACATCACATCATCCTGTTTTAGGATTTACACATAAATCTGACAGATACTTTTTCAAAATTTTGAGATCTGTAATCAAAGATTCATTAGGTGATATAAAAGAAAATAAAGATATTTTAATAGATTTTTCAAACAGGATACTAACTATCAAAAATTCATCAAAAGCGAAAAAATCATTAAGGATAAATATTTTTGATGTAAGTGGAAGAAAAGTTTTTGAAAAAAATGTAAAAGTTGAAAATGTTGAAAAATTTGATTTGAACTTTTTAGCTTCAGGGAAATATTATCTTGTTATTTTAGGTGATAAGAATTACAAAGAAGGAATTTTAATTTTAAAATAGTTAAAAAGTATCTAAAATAACTTTTACAAAAAGAATTGACAGAACGAGTATAAAAAATACTTTAATTATATTATTTCCTTTCTTTATAGCGATTCTTGAACCTGCAAGATTTCCAAGTATTCCAAATATAGCAGCAGGAATACCTATCAAGAACAAAACTTTTCCATTGAATATAAATGTTATCAAAGCAGCAACATTCGATGACAGGTTAACAACTTTTGTGTTTCCATTGCTCATCCTAAGATCATATTTTAAAAGAAGGGAGAAGAAAAGTATAAGAAAAGTTCCTGTCCCGGGTCCAAAAAAACCATCATAAAAACCAATAACAAGACCTGCAAGAGATGAAAAAAACAAAGCTTTTTTATCATCAACACTTTTTGATCTATCAACCATTCCAAAATCTTTTTTTATTAGAACAAATATAGTGATAACAGGAATAAGGATTAAAAGGATATATCTTAAAAAATCTGGTTTTATGAAAAGAACTGTTCTTGCTCCAAGGGCTGAACCTAAAAGTGCAAAAATGGAAGCAAGAAATGCGACTTTCAGGTCTATCATTTTGTTCTGTTTGTAGGTAATAGTAGCGAAAAGTGTTCCAAAAGTTGAAGAAAATTTGTTTGTTCCTAAAGCAAAATGTGGTGGAAGTCCTGCTGCAAGATATGCTGGAACAGAAATTAGCCCTCCTCCACCTGCTATAGAATCTATAAACCCAGCAATAAAAATTGAAGGTAGAATAATGATAAGTTTCAACAAATACTGATCAAACCACATCGCATAATTTTATGACAAAATCTAAGTAAATCAAGAGACTGATTATGATTTATATTTTTATCCATTTCTATGGCTAATGAAAAATAATTTATTACCAAAAATTTTACTAACTATGTTTTTTATTGATCCCAACATACTTATAAATAAAGAGAGTCAAACTAAAAATATATTTTGTAAATTATTGATAAAGTCACAAAGTCAAGCACCGTCCCCAATGCAGGGACTACAGTTTCAATTCCTTAAAGGTATGCTAAAAACATTCTCTGGATTAAATGTGAGATATATGTTCCCGAAGTTTCAATTCCTTAAAGGTATGCTAAAAACATTAACAATTTAAGTGTTGAGGAAATCGTCGAAAAAAGTTTCAATTCCTTAAAGGTATGCTAAAAACATTTTAAAATAGGGGATAGGAATGAAATTTAGAGAAAGTTTCAATTCCTTAAAGGTATGCTAAAAACCAATTCTATAATACAGGTTCAAAACCAAATTCTGAATATTGTTTCAATTCCTTAAAGGTATGCTAAAAACTTTCTCGAAATTATGTAAACATCATTAACTCTATACAGTTTCAATTCCTTAAAGGTATGCTAAAAACATTCTCTGGATTAAATGTGAGATATATGTTCCCGAAGTTTCAATTCCTTAAAGGTATGCTAAAAACTTGATTTGGGAAGATATAGAAAAATAAAAGCATTAAGTTTCAATTCCTTAAAGGTATGCTAAAAACAGGTTATCGCCCTTCTCTTTTAAAAATTAGTATAAAAGTTTCAATTCCTTAAAGGTATGCTAAAAACCTTGCTCAATGTTGATTATGAATGTATATATAAAAGTAGTTTCAATTCCTTAAAGGTATGCTAAAAACAAAATATTTGGTAAAGAATGGTTCTGACATACACAGTTTCAATTCCTTAAAGGTATGCTAAAAACAAACATAAAGCGCAACCAAAAGAAGAACCAAGGTTTTGTTTCAATTCCTTAAAGGTATGCTAAAAACTTGTAGAGAAACATTTTTTGGCTGAGAAAATTTTCGTTTCAATTCCTTAAAGGTATGCTAAAAACTGTGTCATTGCCATTGGATAAAGACTATTGACATCGGTTTCAATTCCTTAAAGGTATGCTAAAAACAAAAATTTAAAATGGAGGTGTAAAAATGAAAAGAGAGTTTCAATTCCTTAAAGGTATGCTAAAAACAAACATAAAGCGCAACCAAAAGAAGAACCAAGGTTTTGTTTCAATTCCTTAAAGGTATGCTAAAAACGGCGTTAAGAAGTCAATTATAACTTTCCTGTCAACAGGTTTCAATTCCTTAAAGGTATGCTAAAAACCCTTCAACAGGAATTGGGTATGTTAATTTTACAAGTTGTTTCAATTCCTTAAAGGTATGCTAAAAACTGGTTATTACTCAGATAAATTTTTTTACGATAAAGAGATGTTTCAATTCCTTAAAGGTATGCTAAAAACCTTTTCAAAAGAAGCAGAGCCAACAAATTGTAAAGGTGTTTCAATTCCTTAAAGGTATGCTAAAAACATAACAGATTTTTCGAGGTTTTATGTTTTCGAATGTAGTTTCAATTCCTTAAAGGTATGCTAAAAACACCAAATCCAACTGTTGACTGAAATTTTTAAAAATAGTTTCAATTCCTTAAAGGTATGCTAAAAACGGACAACAAATGACCCCGAAATTTTAAAATTAACAACGTTTCAATTCCTTAAAGGTATGCTAAAAACCCGCATTGTCATTTCACTACCAATAGGGACGCGAGTTTCAATTCCTTAAAGGTATGCTAAAAACATACTACTACTATTATTATTCATTTTATCCTCCTTGTTTCAATTCCTTAAAGGTATGCTAAAAACGATATCTGAATACGTAGACTCGAAAAGCCGATGTAGTTTCAATTCCTTAAAGGTATGCTAAAAACCATCGACCGGGATAGGTTATGTTAATTTTAAAAGTTGTTTCAATTCCTTAAAGGTATGCTAAAAACTCAATGTCGAATTCGATATTGTCGATAAATGTATTTTGTTTCAATTCCTTAAAGGTATGCTAAAAACGGTAAAACAACTTTAACCTTTAAAGATATGAATAAGTTTCAATTCCTTAAAGGTATGCTAAAAACTCGCTCATGAGTTGGCGCGGTCAAAAGCATGGACAAGTTTCAATTCCTTAAAGGTATGCTAAAAACATGGGAAAAAATCCTATCTGGCAGACATGATTTTGTTTCAATTCCTTAAAGGTATGCTAAAAACTAATAATGTTCCACAATCTTCCAGCAAAAAATCTAGTTTCAATTCCTTAAAGGTATGCTAAAAACTTTACGAATGCTATTGCAACTATTGCTTCGGTGTTTGTGTTTCAATTCCTTAAAGGTATGCTAAAAACTCTGTTTCCCTATCCAGCAGGGAAAATCAAGCAGGGGTTTCAATTCCTTAAAGGTATGCTAAAAACCAGAGTTAAGTTTTACAAGTTTAGAGCCCGAACTCGAGTTTCAATTCCTTAAAGGTATGCTAAAAACTTACTACCCCCACCACCTGCTTTTGATTTTTCATCAGGTTTCAATTCCTTAAAGGTATGCTAAAAACATTTTATCGAATAAATCTGACATTTTTTTAAGAAGTTTCAATTCCTTAAAGGTATGCTAAAAACTGAAGTTCATTCGAATGAATATTTCTTTCTGTTTGTGAGTTTCAATTCCTTAAAGGTATGCTAAAAACCTCAATACAGGATTTTTTTAATACAGACCACCCTTTACCATTGTTTCAATTCCTTAAAGGTATGCTAAAAACAAGAGCGGAGAGAGAATTAATTTGGGAAGTTGCATAGTTTCAATTCCTTAAAGGTATGCTAAAAACGCAAGCAATGCCGGTGGTATAATTGCTGATATTAAGTTTCAATTCCTTAAAGGTATGCTAAAAACCTTCTCCCTTACAGGTGTTTCGACAAATTCATTGAGTTTCAATTCCTTAAAGGTATGCTAAAAACAGGTGTATTTCATTCCGATGTTTAACAAGAAAGAGAAGTTTCAATTCCTTAAAGGTATGCTAAAAACAACCATTTGACAAAATTTTATTGCTTCATCATCATGTTTCAATTCCTTAAAGGTATGCTAAAAACTTTTGAAATATTACCATCTATCTCACTCATAATATGTTTCAATTCCTTAAAGGTATGCTAAAAACTTAAAACTAAAACCAATATATTCATCATATGAAAGATGTTTCAATTCCTTAAAGGTATGCTAAAAACTTCATTGAAAGGGATTAGATTTAAAATTTTATACGAGTTTCAATTCCTTAAAGGTATGCTAAAAACTTGCAGATTATCCAAATCTTAATATTGAAAAACTGAGTTTCAATTCCTTAAAGGTATGCTAAAAACTCAATATACTCTTTAATCTTTTCTTTTTTATTCATGTTTCAATTCCTTAAAGGTATGCTAAAAACAAAAATAAAACTACTCCCTGCTTACCTTCTTTAATAGTTTCAATTCCTTAAAGGTATGCTAAAAACGATAAGGAAGGATTTACACACAATTACGAATTTTAGTTTCAATTCCTTAAAGGTATGCTAAAAACAGTAGGTTCAGGTAAGTTGGTTTTGTCCGATGGTATGTTTCAATTCCTTAAAGGTATGCTAAAAACCTCTCAATATACTTTTTAATCACTTCTTTTTTATTCATGTTTCAATTCCTTAAAGGTATGCTAAAAACTGCCAGAACAATTAGTTGTTGATTTAATACTTTCTTATTGTTTCAATTCCTTAAAGGTATGCTAAAAACATATATGTAGCAGGTAATGTTGCATCTAAATTTGCGTTTCAATTCCTTAAAGGTATGCTAAAAACTTCAAGAGATTTTTAAAAAATATGAAAGTGGAGGTGGTTTCAATTCCTTAAAGGTATGCTAAAAACATAGATACTATTGAAATAGTTAGCAATAACACAGTTAGTTTCAATTCCTTAAAGGTATGCTAAAAACATGTAAAAAATGAGTCAGATGAAATTGTTGGTAAGTAGTTTCAATTCCTTAAAGGTATGCTAAAAACAATAGACAATGAAATTTTAGGTATCACAGGACAAAGTTTCAATTCCTTAAAGGTATGCTAAAAACGAAAGCAGGATATGTTGAAATAAAAACAAGGTTGAATAGTTTCAATTCCTTAAAGGTATGCTAAAAACAAAATAAAAAAATATTTTTTCTCTTACCTTTCGAAGTTTCAATTCCTTAAAGGTATGCTAAAAACATTTCATTGAGGGAAAAATTTCAAAAGATGAATTGCGTTTCAATTCCTTAAAGGTATGCTAAAAACTTGCTGGGGGATTGCGGAACATTATTGCAATTCGTGTTTCAATTCCTTAAAGGTATGCTAAAAACGGAAATTAAAAAAGAGTTTCAAGTTTTACTTATCAAAGTTTCAATTCCTTAAAGGTATGCTAAAAACTCTATTTCATTTGCTTTCACTGTAAAAAAAACTATGTTTCAATTCCTTAAAGGTATGCTAAAAACACAAAAACATTGAAGCCGGTTGCAAGTATTTTTTATGTTTCAATTCCTTAAAGGTATGCTAAAAACTTAAATCAAATGAATGGTTTGATAAGTTTTTATGCAGTTTCAATTCCTTAAAGGTATGCTAAAAACCGTAGACCCTCCAAAATGTTAGATGAAGTATTATAAAAAGTTTCAATTCCTTAAAGGTATGCTAAAAACTCGCGTTTGTTGAAGAGAATTTTTATAATGAAATGTGTTTCAATTCCTTAAAGGTATGCTAAAAACAATAATAATTTGCGGTGTCCGCTTTTCCATAAAGTATGTTTCAATTCCTTAAAGGTATGCTAAAAACACATATCCGATGCCTGTCGATGGTAAAATTTGAGTGTTTCAATTCCTTAAAGGTATGCTAAAAACTTCAATCAAACTGATATTCGAACCCCTCTGAACTTCCTGTTTCAATTCCTTAAAGGTATGCTAAAAACCTAATGTCCCTGTTGCTATTGTTGCACCATTATAAGTTTCAATTCCTTAAAGGTATGCTAAAAACCTCTAAAATTCTAGCTATAGCCTCAAATCCCATTTTTGGTTTCAATTCCTTAAAGGTATGCTAAAAACACTAATGAAACAGAATTAAGAAAGAATAAAAAGAGTGTTTCAATTCCTTAAAGGTATGCTAAAAACTAAATGCAACTATAATATTTTTGTATGTTATTATGGTTTCAATTCCTTAAAGGTATGCTAAAAACAAATATACGGTCGATGCAAAGGAAATTATCAATGGAAGGTTTCAATTCCTTAAAGGTATGCTAAAAACCCATTTTATACCGTATTGAAAAGAACTTTTTATTTTAATATTTTTTCCTTTTTTTTATATTATAACCTAAGAATAAGAATGTCAACAAGTTAATGAAATTTTTTTGTTGTCGAACCTCCAGTAATTCGACATCATTATAGGTCGACGAAAATTTTCAAATTAAATTATTAGACTCTCTCCTCCTTTTTCTTTTCCTATAATCTCTCTTTTTGAATACCAAATGACAGGAGAAGTATATATTATTATAGAATCCTCAGTTTCCTCGATTATATTTTTTAACTCTATTTTTAACTTTTCAAATTTCGATTCTGTCAATTCTCCTTCAAATACTGAATTCTGTACCCAATACAAATATTTCCTGCAAATTTTTAAAACTTTCCCAACTCTTTTTTCTTTTATATCATAAACAAGAATTACAAACATTCTGTCACCAACCTGAAATAAAAGGTAAATATTCCTCCTCTCCAATCAGATGCTTTTCTATCTTATAAAGTTCAAGACGAATCAAATCTCTATAACTTACATGTCTCCCCAATTTTTTATATTCAAAAGTAGATTTCATTCTTTCCTCCATCTCTTTAACAAAAATCTCTCTTCCTTTTTCGTTTAAAACAATACCAGAAAATTTTGTCTCAAAATGTTGAGGTTTTATTATATCTTTGTTGATAAGTGTAAAAATTACTCTATCCCCAATTATTGGTTTAAATATCTCAGCAACATCAAGATTTAGAGTAAATCTTCTAAAATTTGTAGAGTGAAGATACCCTATTCTTGGATCAAGATGTGTTTTATAAATTGCACTCAAACAACTTGTATATATAATAGAGTTTGAAAAACTAATTAACGCATTTAATTTGTTTTTGGGAGGTTTTTTGCTTCTTTCTTCAAAAATAAAATGTTCATTATTGAGTATATTGTCCATCGATTTATAATACTGTTCTCTTATATTTCCTTCAATTGCCATTAGCTGTTCTATAGTATTTACACTTTCTATATTTTGAGACAAATTATTTATTTTTTCAATTGAAAAATCAAGATTTTTCCCTCTATTTGAATAATATATTAAGACTTTTTTTATATTTTCTACAGCACCTTGAACAAATTTTTTTGCAAGTATCATTCTTTTACTTTCATCAAGATAATGCTCCACTTGTTTTAGAATAATATATCCAGAATTCAAGTGTTCTCTTGGGTAATAAGATCCAACATAATATTCATAATAGTTAAAAAAATGTAAAATAATTCCTGCACCACTTAAAAATTCAAGCAATCTTTTATTTATAGAAACTTCTCCAAAAATAAAAATCTCTGAAATATTTTCAACAGGAATATATTTTTTTTCAGATTCAGTTTCTAAAAATATTGTATTATCTTTTCTTTTTAATTCTCCATCTGAAAAAATATACACTGTCTTTTTCATACCCAACACATCTCCATATAAGCACATTTTGAACAAAAAGGTATTCTTTTTAACTGTGGAGGTTTTTCCATTGTAATTATTTCCTTTATTTTTTCAGTAACTAACTCTAACTCACGTTCTATATCATCTGTTAATTCAATATATATTTTCTTTTTTTCCTTCGGAAACAGCAACTCTCCCTTTGCAAGAATACAATTTTGTTTTAAAATATAAAGGTAATAACATAATTGCATTTTTGCACTCTTTTCAAATTTAGAACTTTTTTTTACTTCTCCAATAATTAAATTACCATCTTTCATTCTGCTTATATCTATAACAATATTTTCAAGCCTTATTTCTTTATCTTCTCTTTTGTAGGATTCTTCAGAAATTAATCTTCCAAGTTCAATATAAATATTTTCTTGATACGGCTCTATATATCTTCCCATAAACCAAACTTCTCTTGTGCAAATGTAGTAATACCAAACAAGAGTTCCTGTAATAGAAATCATAAAACTTAAAATGTCAAACAATTATATAATTATTAAAATCAAATTTAAAAATTCGAGCATCTTTTTTTAAAACTTTTGTAGGAATATCAATTAAAGTGGGATATAAGATATTATCTTTTTTTATAAGAGGACATAAATACATAGTTAGTGGAAAAGAATCATTTTTATCTTCAGATTTTTTTAACCTTTTATGCATCAAAAAAAATATACCTGAAATACCTTCTTCGAGTGATATTTTTTCAAATTCTACAGGAAAAGATGTTGTAATTTTTTCACCGATTTTTTCTTTTTCACATTCCTCAACATCCTTTTCAATTATTGATATAACTGTTGCAAGAGATTCATTATCACCACAGAATATTGGAGAATTTAAAAAAGCATTCCTTATTTCCTCTATCGAAATTTCATCATTATCATTATTAAAAAGAAACATTAATGCTAATTCCTTTGAAAAAGCATACTCTCTTCTTAAAGCGTTTGTACATTTTTCTCCAAGATTTATTTCCCATTTAACAATCGCTGATGTTATATAGCTTTTTATTATGCAGGAAGATAATAAATGTGAACCGCACCAAAAAACTTTTTTTTCAACTATATTAAGATAATGTAAAGGATCTTTATCATTTTTATATCTTTGTAAAACATTTGCTAAAATACCAATTATAGATGATGGGGGTAAAATAGGATAGGTTAAAGAAGATTGCCAAGTAAATGGTATTCTAACCGAGTAAAGGGAATTCAATCTTATAGTTAAAATTAAACCTTTCATCCTTAAATTTCCCCTTTCAATTCTTCAAATATCTCATCAACAGTATTTTTTTTGATAACAATATTTTTATCGAGACTTTCTTTTTGACCCCAGTAAAGTATTTTTATATTCTTATTATTTTTAGGTATAAGTCCTATGGTTTTTTCAAAATAGTCTGAATATATAGGCGAAACTGGGAAAGGTAATGGACCCTCTTTTGAATAAATTACAAGTAATTCAATTGGATTTTGATGGGGAATAGAATGAGAAAGCGATGCTCCAATTTGACCTGAGAGTATCAATCTGTATGCCTCAACTGCAACTTTTATTCTGTTTTTTCGTTCATCATCTTTTATTGCATAACGGTCAGAATTCCCCAGATTTAACTCTTCAAGCCCTATTCTATCAACATCAAGGGCTGAAACAAAAGCATAGATGCCGGAAGCATAGGATTTGTTAAAAATCATCTGGGCTGATTCTTCCCCTTCATCCACAGATCCTTGTTGTGATACACGGGTATGGATTACCTGCTTCTGAGTGGTATCATAACCTAAAACTGGCATTAACCAGGAAAACATAACTCGTGAAGTTCTGCGAGTAGAAGTACCTTTTTCCTTATTTTCACCTTTAGGAACTTGTGCTATTAAATACCCGTGAATATCACATACTGCGCATTCACTAATAAGATTTTTTTCTGGTTGCACCATTTGACTTAGTTTTTTATCATTTATAGTCCCAGGTCTCACAGGTTCACCAACTTTGCAGGCTGCACACAACGGAATTGGCCAGTATGCTCCATTTATTAAATGTCTCATCCCTTCATAATGCCAATGTTTAAGCATCCTTCCTGAAACTGCTGGTGCTTCAATACGATTCCCATTCTCATCAAGAAATTCCATTATTCTTATATCTGTGACATTTCCAGCCACTGCCTCGTTATTGAGGTCATGAACATTTAACTGGGTTTTTACTGCGAATGTAACAAATTTAAGCATATTACACCTCCTGATATAAATTAAATTTTATTCTTTTTCTTACTCAGTAATCTCTTCAACTTTTGAAGGAAATGAAAATGCAAGTATAACAAGAGCGAGTTTTGTAGATTCAAAATCTTCATTGGCAAGTTGGAATACTTCTTTAATCTCTTCTTCCTTTGGCAAATAAATCCAGCTTTTGACCTCTTTACCAGCATTTCTTTCTTGCTCTTGCTGAACCCTTCTCAATTCTCCTTCTCTTAACATTTTTGCAATAGTCTCTTCAAAATCTCTTGATCCCTTTCTTGAATTCCTTATGTCGTCTGCATATCCATATTTTCTTTCTCTAATAAAATATCTCAATGTCCTTGCAAGACTTTGCAATGAGGGATTTTCAATTATATTTGATGGCAACATACCGACCTCCTTTAAAAGGTAATTTGCTGTATCTAAAAATAAAAGATTTGTCCAATTGTTTGTAGATGTTTCCTGAACATATAAACGAGCGAATTTGAGTAAGGAATCTGCTTTGCGATAATAAATTGAATTGTTTAATTCGTTTAATGCTTTATATGCTTCATTAATGAGTAATCTATCTATTGTTGCTATGTTAAAAGATGTTTGCCTTATATAATCCAAATAATGCTCAATCTCTATCAAAAAAATACCATCAACATGATATCCTTGCTGACGACTCAAAACTGCAATAAATAAATCAAATCCTTCTAAAATATCTGCAGAAGAAGGGATTTTGGATAAAAATACAAGAGGAATAAGAATTTGAGGAATATTTTGATTTAACCATTGTTTTCTTACCTTGTGTTGTAAAGCAAATATTTCTTGCAGTTTGTAGCCTGTGAGTTCTTGATTTGGAATAGGAATCACTATTACTTCTTTATCAGCAACAGAAAAGATAAAAGAGGCATACCACATTCCAAGAAGTGCGAGGAGTGCACATACCTTACATATATTTTTTGGATTTGTTGGTCTTCTTGGAATATTTTGCTGGATAGAGATATCAATACCATCTCTTTTATGGTGATATGAAGTAGATGCTGCAAAGCCGATAATATTACCTACAGGATTACTCCTGTGTCTACAAATATTTTCAGATTTTTTGTTTGCAGCATTAACAGGCATTGACTTAAAGTCTTCTAATGAGAGTATCTCATTCTCAAAGACAGGTATACTCTCAGCACTTCTTCCTCCAATACCGGGTGTATTGAATGGAATATACGAGGATGAAAGTAATCTCTTGCAGAGAAGATCGAAAGTTCTTTCGAGCCTATCATAATTACTTTCATCGACTTCGGCTATAACTGTATAAAATCCACCATGATTGCATATTGTTATTCTATCGATCCCAAATGCTTCTACCCCTACTCTTGCCAGTCCATAGGCAATCTTAACTTCCAAATCAGGAAACCCAGTTGCGGGGGTATAAAGAGTAATCATTTCTACTTATCCTTCAATTTCGACTTTAACTTTTCCAGACCCCTTACTTTTCTGCCCACCTAAAAGTTTAATATTATAAATTGCTGGGACAAGAAAAGTTTCAATCAAAACTTTTTTCCTGTTATTTATATTAGATTCTTGCCATTTTTCTAACCAAAGGTCTATTACTGTATCCCCAATTTTTCTTGGGTTTCCAAACTCAAAGCCTTGAGGGGTTTTACTTGTTATTTCAATTGTACCATGAAAAATTGTGCCTGGCTTTATCTGTTCTCCGTCAACTTTTGCTTTTGGTGCTGCTGTTCCTGTTTTTCTATCAATTCTGATATTTGTCTGGTCTACTAACCAGTCTCCTTCATGTGGATAAAAATTTGAGAATCTTAAAAATCCCATTATTCCTGTTGCTCCCATAAAATAACACACTGGACAAATACCAAGATTAGTTATTTTAATTTCATCTTCATCAACTTGAATTTCACAATGTCCAGTATATTTTTTATCCACCCTGCTACCTCTATATCCCAAGTTCAAGAGTTCTTGTTCAGATTTAGTAGGTCTGGGTGCTGGAATACATGGTTTAAGTTTATTTTCATTGTCTATATTAAATAAAGTTTTCAAATTTGAGAAATTTTGAATTATTAGTAATTCCATCTGGTTTCTTAAGGCACCTTTAAAACTACTTGCAGGAATTACGGGTGTCCTATCAACTTTAAAAACCGCAGCCTTCTTTTCTGTTAAAGGAGAGGGTGTTGACCCTATATGGAGAAATGAATCATTTTCTACTGCAATTTTTACTTTCATTGTTAAAATCTCTATATTTCCTTCATTCTTAACAGGCATTTCTAATTCTTTCTTATCAATTTGAATTTTTAAATTATCCATTTAACACCTCCCATAGTGTTGTTAATGAATTAAGTTTCCTTATAAAATAAGCGATCTCCAAAGGAGATTGATTTGATTGATAAAGTTCTTTTACATACTCCAGCAATTTTTTGAGAGCATTTTTTGTATACATATTGTTTTCTCTATTTATTTTATCCAGGAAATAAAGCTCAACTATTGAAATTTCATACCTCTCAATAACTTTCCCATAATCGTCCATAGAGGAAGGAGAGGGTAAATTTGATTTAACTAATCCAAAGGAATCAAGATACTCAAAAAGATTATTTAGAAGGTTTGGTTTGTTAGATATTGCTTTGATAAGACTTTGACAAAGTGTTTTAGCTTTTTGGAATTTTTCTCTTTCTTTGTTGTTATTGGTTTGTGTTATTTTTTGGTCATAATCTTTAATTTTTTCCTGTATGACTTTCTCAAATTCGTCCATATTACCATTTCTGAATTTTTCTTTTAATGAAAGCCATTCTTCTTTATTGAAAATTTCTTTTTGGGTCCAAAAGATATCTTCATCATTAAGGATTCTTCTAAATACTTTATCCATGTCACTTATCATAAAATGTTTCCTCCTTTAAAAATATTTCAGGAGCCTTAACGAGGCTATTTTCAAGTAATGCCATTTTATAAATCCCGCTTACAATATCCGTAGGATAAAAAAGATAGCCATATATAGGTGAAAGGACAGTGATGTTGAATTTATCACATTCATCTTCATAAATCCTTACATTAAGAAACCCTTGTTTTATATCAGGTGAAATTTCTTCAATTTCTATAACTTTTGTTTTTCCAAATCCTTTACTTTTTAAGGCTCCAAGGTAAAATTCCAAGCCTTTAAACAATTTTGGACTAATTACATTATTTTTTACAATATAAATTTCTGCTTTAATTTTTGAATTTCCATTTGGACTTAGAAATTCCGTTACAAAAGGCATTTTTGCTGTTTCTAAAAATTTATCCTTAACAGAGTATACAAAATCTTTGATTTGATATGTGTCTTTAACAAAAATTCCTACTCCATTTATTTCTAAACCTAAACAGTTTTTAAAAGCACCTCTTATAGTTGAGGATGGAATAGTTTCAAGGCAAGGTCTATAAATGCCGCCCTTAACTCTTTCTCCAATTATTACTGAATCAATTTCAACATTAAGTTTTATAAAGCTCATTCTCCACCTCTGTAATTCGATAAAAATTAAGAATTTTTTCTGGAGGAATTTTTATTTTAGAATATAAATCGGAAATATCTTGCTGTGATTTTCTTTTATCCATTATTTCTACAATAACACTTATTTCTGAACCTGTTTTTTCATAAATAGAAGCAAGTTTATATAAAAAATGCAGACCCTTTGATTGTAAATTATTTATAAGCCATTTTATTTCCTTTTTGTCATAGCTTGAATGAAATATATTTTGATTTCTAATATTAATAAATCCTTCAGGACTTTCAAAAAATCTAAAATGTTCTCTTATTGGATATTTTACATTTGAAATACTTAAGGACAGTGAAATTGGTGACAAATAATCACCCTCACAATCAGGGAAGTATTCATTATAAACTTCTAAAAATGCTTCTATTGTCTTTTTAACATTTTCACCAGAATACAAAAAAACTCCGAGTTCGTCATAATTAGAAATTGGTTTCTTAGCTAAATCACTTGCTTTATGCCAAAATGTTTTAATCATACCTTTATAGTCCTTGACAAAATCTGATTGACAAGCCAAGGACCTAAACTCATCTTTTATAGTTTGTGCATTATTTATATTTAGACTATCTACATATTTCTCAAAGGCTTTTTGAAGCCAGTTTTCTAACTTCTCGGTATTAAGATTAAACTTAAACCAGACTATTTTATTTTCCTGCCATTGATCTGGATATTTGAAGCTTTCGCCGCTTTCTCTAACTTCATAACATTTATCGCAAATCCACTCTTTGATATTTTCTTTCATTCTCTCTTTACCAGGATTAATTTGGCAAATATCACAAATTGGGGGAACAATCTTGTCTAACATTTCAGGCAATAAAATCTTTCTATATACTCTTGTATTTCTGCTATTAAAAACCTTAGTTATATCGCTTTTATTATTTTCTCTTTCCCTTATAACTTTGATGTCAAGGTTTGACCGCAAGATTCCTAAATCTGCTATTGTTTCAATATATTCAATAAAAAAACCATTATTCAAAAAATCTTTAAACATTTCTTTAAGTTCCATTCCGATGGGAAGGAAAAGAGAAATGAAATCAGAGGTATGGAACATTACATAATCTTTATATTCAGCAAAAAAATCCTCAGCAAGCTTATTTCTTTTTACAAGAAGATTGATATCCTGAAGTCTGACGAAAGAGTGTGGATATTTTATATAGCACTTAACAAATCTTGCTTGCCATTTTCCTTTTTTTATATTTTGATTTCCTTCTGTTCTATTACCACCTTCTGCTTCTTTAATTGTTTTGACAGCCTCTCCATTCAACTTTAGCTCTAATACACTTTCTATTTTAATTTCACAATGTCTTTTTAAGACCCTGTAAATTTTTCCTACCAACTCAATATGCGTATAAAGCGAAGTAATGTTTTTTGGTTTAGCCTCATCCTCTGGGGTGAGAATAAGATATTCATTATACTGACTTAAAAATTCTTCTGGAGAAGTAATTGTATCAATTATTTCAAAAAGTTTTTTTAAATCTTCCTCACTTTTGAAAGCTGCCCAGTATTTTCCTTTATTTTTTTTATAAAAGTCTCGGTTCCATAGTTTTAAAACCTCCTTTGGTTCGTCTTTTGGTTTGTCTTTTGATTCGTCTTTATTACTTGACCCTGACGGTATCGGAGGCAATACCCTTGAGATTGAGGATGCAAGGTGGTCTGCAAGAATAAGCAAAAATAAGGCAGGTCTATATTCTTGTGGGATGTCTCTCCAAGAATCCCCAGTGTTTAAATCTTCATCATTTATCTTTGATTTATTATGATGATGATACTGTCCCCACCAAGAGGGAGAAGTTGGTTTTTCTATCCCAAATTTCCCAAAGTCAAATTTTTCAAAGGTATGACCGGTTAAATTATATCGTTTGAGCTCCGGGGAATTCTTATCAAGAAGTTTTCCAATATCGTGTAATTCAGCAATAAATTCTTTTTCCATTCAAATACCTCTTTGCCTTATATTCTCTACATAATTTTTTATCTCTTCCACCATCAACCAGCCACCGTAATAGTTTTCATCGTCCTCTTTTTGATATTCCTTTCTTTCAGATGCAGCAGAGATGTCACAAAGTTTTAATATATGATGAATAATGGATGCTTGAATCCTTTTCTTGTGTTGTTCTAAAAATCCTCCACTCCTTGCCCAAGTCCTTAATCCTCTTGCCATAATTTTTAAATCTTCAACTGTTAATTCGTTTAACTCCTCTGGGAATAGTTTTTCATCTAAGGTTTTTGTCTCATCTGACCATTTAATTTTACCATCATTACCAACTATCCCATCAATGATTGCCTGAACATCTGGTCTTTCAATGTTGTCTCCAAGAAGTCCACTGTCAGTATGATGAATTGCAACTGCAAAGACAATCGCATTCTTTAAATCGTCGAGTGTATCATTTTTTACAAATTTTTTATAGAGATACGCTGCACCAATCGGAGCATGTGAGGGAAGTTTTTTATTTGTGTCTAAATTTTCCTGCCATCTTTTCGTAAGTTTTCCAAGGTCGTGAAAAACAACCATATTTTCTAATATAGAATTCATATTATTATTTTCCGTTATAGAAAAAATTCTTTTAACAGCATGTTCCCAAATAGGAAAAATGAGTTTAAACTTTTCTGAACACCTATTAATATGGTCAATATATATTTCGTCTGGTGCACTATATAAAATAAGATGCGTCATTTTTTACCCCTATGTTTTCATCATAATCATTTTTTTCAATGATGTACATATTAAAGGGCTGAATTTCTCTTATTTCTTCAAAATCCCAATTTTTAGATTCCACATCGTATTTAAATCTATATTTTAAAATTCCATCCTTATTAAAAAGTTGCCAGGCAACCCCAATATCAATATCAATAGAATTTTCTCTTAAATTCATAGCGGTTTTGCGAATACTACTTCTTATTATATCTTCTTTCTTCTTACCCTCTCCAATTGAAGAATCAATTACAACAAGGGTTACAGGTTTACTATTTCTCACCTGAATATTTTGAGGTTTTGTATCTGCATATAATACACACTCATATAAATCTACCAATGTATCCCGTGCTTCAAAATCATTGGCTTGATAATCCAATTCATCAACGAAAGAGCAAACTTCTTTAAAGTTTTTAATGTTAAAATTTGTATTGTTTCTTATCCAATTAATTGTTTTCATTATATGTTCCTTTTCGTAAGGCTTATATCCTTTTTCGTCATCAACCGGGAAAATTATCATCTCCCCTTCTTCCCCTTCATATCTTGCGCATCTTCCTGCTCTTTGAACAAGACAGTCTGCAGGTGCAATCTCAGTCAATAAAAGTTCTGCTGAAAAATCAATCCCTGCCTCAAGAACCTGCGTTGAAACTACAATGCTCACCCCTTCGGGAATTTTTATCTTTCCATTCTCTTTATGAGGGATTAAAGATAAAGCACTTTTTTCATTTATTTCTCTATCTTTCTTTGTAAATCTTGAATGAAGAAGAACAATCTGATTATTACTTAGATCTAATCTCTTTTTTATTTCTTCGTATACCTTTTGAGCTCTTTTAACTTGATTTAGAACTATAAGTGTTTTCCGCTTTTTTACATTTTCTAAAAGTTCCATATCAATATTTACTTCGTTATTCGCATATAAAGGTTTATCCCAAATTCTGATCCGTAATTTTGAATTTATAACATCCTCCCCCATTATTTTAGTGTAATCCTTAATATTTTCAAAAAGGCTCTTCTCAAGACTTTCAGGCATTGTAGCCGTCATAACAACAAAAGGAATTTTGCTTTCATAAAGAATTTCCATAATCGCTCTCATTACCGAAAATGTAAATTCATCTCTATACATATGAGCTTCATCAAAAACTATCAGAGATGAAGCTATTGAACCAACAGGTATATCTATATGTTTTCCAACTTGTTGACTTGATCTTGTTAATCCATAAACAAATTGATCAAGAGTTGTAATTACTATATCAGATAAAAAAAATGGAGCATCTGGTAGATCTCCGTGTTGTATTTTTACAGAAATATATGGAGATATTTTTTCAGCATATTTTCTTATTCTATCTGAAATCGTGTTAACTAGAACTCTCATTGGTAAAACATAAATTAATCTTGGAGCAATATAAAAATTGTTTTCTAAAAACTGATTAAGAAAAGGAGCCAATATCGCTTCAGTTTTACCGGAGCCAGTAGGGGCTTTCAGAATTAATGGTTTCTTTAAATTGTTTGTATCTGCAAAATAATTCCAAATTTCATCTTGATGTTTATTTGGAGAAAAACAAAAAATATCTTTGTAAATTTTATTCATTGTTATCCTCATATTCCTCTATCATTCCAAAACCTTGACTATTCTTTGATCCAATGCCTGCTTCGTATGCAAGTTTTAACAAGGAGGGTGATCCTTTGATAGTATATATACCAGACCAAGCTTTTATCACAGTTTTTTTATAAATTATAACATGCTCATTTCTTTTAGATACATATAAAGGTTTTATTTCGAATTTTAAATCATCAGCATTCTCTTCTCCTTTTTGTCCATAGAAAGCGAAATATTTATCTTTAATATTCTTTTCCAAAAAATCTGAAAACTCTTTTTCAAATGGAGAATAAAAATATGTCTTTTTTTTATTGTTTAGTCCATAGAGTGTAGTATAGGTTGTTATGGGAGATAATGTTTTTATATTGAAATCCTCTTTAATTTTTTTTTCAAGCGGAACCTCTATTGAAACGAGGTTTAAATATTCACTTCCTATCTTCAAATTTTTCTGCTTTATAAGATGGGAAGCGAATGAATTCAAAATATCATTTATTGGTGAAGAAATCCAAAAATAAATCTCTCTGTTAAAAATTATATTATTTTCAACTATGTCGAATTTTCCAAAAATCTTTGAAAAAGTAAAAAATCTAAAAATCTTTTTTTCAAAATTATAACCTTCATTGTGTATTTTATCTCTTAAGAAATCTGAAAGATGATCATAAATAAAACCCTGAAGAAGATAATTGTAATGAACTGGTAAAGTTATATTATTTTTATCTGAAATAAATTTTAATCTCACCCTCATATATTTATTTTATATATATCCTTTCTATTGTCAATATAATAAATTTTTTATCTTGGGAACGGTGCTTGTTTTTTATCTTGGGGACGGTGCTTGACAGTGTGACACTTTTTTAAGCAAAATTTTGAAAAACAGAAATAATAAAAATGATTAAATACAAACTAAAAATCTATCTGCTCTCAACAATCTTTTTTATATTTCCATTTTCATTAACAGTTATCTTTAAAACTTTTTTGAATGGCTTTTTTTCTAAAAGGTATACGAAAGAGTAAAGTTTCTCTTCAACAGGTTTCACTTTCATTTTTAATTTTTTCTGGACAATTTCTGTATCAGTTTTTATTTCCTTAACTGAAGGTTTGATTTCAGAATACTCTTCATACTTTTCCTTAACAATTTTATCGACAATGTTTTTTAATTCTTTTTTATTCATAAGAGACCTCCACTAAAGGATTGCCATATAGAGTAAACTCTATCAATGTTTTTTTATCATCTTCATCAAGGTATCTGTTTTTTTCAAGATTAAATCTTGCGAACTCTTTTTTAGCGTTTAAAAATGAAAGAGAAGATCTGTAACCTTTTTGCATGTTTTCAAAAAATAGTTTAGCTAAAAGATCAGACTCACTTGATGGTGGATACAAAGGTCCATAGGCGGTTGCAGTTGAAGCAACACAAAATAGAAAAGAGTTTTTCAATGCAGTTAATACTATAGAATCATTCTCTTTCTTTTTGTATATATAGCCTCCAAAACACGCTTCGGAAAAGAAAAAAGAGTCTTTTATTCCTTTTTTAAAACTTTTTGGAAGTAATGCGAGTGGATATTCTTCTTTGTAATCAGAGTTTCTTGCTCTCTGCCCATACCAACCCGGGAGTCCATCACTTCCATGTAGATTGAAATAGAATGAGCCGGTAAAATTTTCAAAATCGTATTTTTTTGAAACATCAAATGGTGGAGAAATCAAAATCTCTCCCTGACCTTTTATTTTATTAAAAACTTCAAATGATGCTTTTTCCCATATCTGGGCTGTTATCCCATTCTTCTCAAAAATTTTTACATTTTTAATAGACAAAATTTTTTCAACTTTGCTTATAAAACTTTTCAAATTGTCATCTGTTGAGTTTGGTATCCTTGTTATTTCTATTTCAGGAAAAATTAATTCCTTATCTTCACAAACAAAAAAGTTGTCAGTCAAAATTATTCCATCTCCATCATCTATTGGTGATTTGATTCTATAGAATGGGAAAAGATCATCGTTACCTATTATTACAAGTATTGAATCCTTAAGTTCTTCAAAGATATATTTTTTTGCTTTCTTTTCGTTACCATCTTCAACATCCACAAAAAGAAGTTCACCAAGAGATGATACAAGAGTATCCTGAATACTTATCAGTGAATTCTTTCCAAAAAATTTTTCTATTCTTTTTTTGTTGTGAAGTATAACGATCTGTTTCATAAAACCCCCCATAAAAAAAGAGCCGGTCTGTGACCGGCTCTACTTTTTCCCGCTGCTTACTTCTTTGTTGTTTTCTTTGCTGCCTTTTTCGCTGGCTTCTTAGCCGTTTTCTTTGCTGGCATTGTCCCTCCTACTTGTTAAAGGTTTCTAAAAAATTTATATCACAAAAAAAAATTTTTTCAAGAGTTTTTTTTATTTTTTTTATATTGTATTTTTTTTAATCGATTTTATAATTTTAATAAAGGAGTTTTTATGAATAAAAAAATTGAGTGTTTATGTGTCAAATGCAAGAATTATAAAAAGAAATCCAACTCAAAATTTTTCTGTGATGAATTCACTGAAATTTTCGAAGATATTATAACAGGTGATTGTCTTTGTGCAAAATGTAAATACCATAATGAAAAAAAATATAAATTCAACTCTTACTGTTATAAAGGTACCGAAGAAAATCAAAGAGAACTGTAATAATGTTTAAGACTCTAACCGCAGCAAAAATTTTTCTGAAACAGGGACTCTTTAAAGAAGCTTTGGACATCCTTGAACAACTCGAAAAAGATAATGATGATCTCAACATAAAATTCTACAAGATAATAGCACTCGAAGGACTTGGATTTTTCAAAAGAGCAAAAGAACTCTGTTATTTTCTACTCGAAAAAAATTTTGAAACTGAAGAGATAAAAAAAATTCTTGAAAGAATAAAAGATAAAGATGATGAAATAAAAATTGAAAAGAATTTAGATTACACTGAAGATGAGATAGCGAAAGTTTATGAGATGATCGGTGATTATGAAAATGCGATTTTTTGGTACAACAAAAAGATTGAAAAATTGAAAGAGAATATCAGATAATATTTCTTAACCTTTTTATCTGCTTTTTGTAAATAGGGAAAATCTTAGCAAAGAAAAATTTCAGAAGGTTCAACTGTATCACAGGGATTACAGTAATAAATATAGTTTCATAGAATCTGTTCAAAGAACCCGGCTCTATTTTTGAAATTATTTTTAAAAGTTTCGATTCGAAAATTTTATTTTCATCCTGAATATAATTTTTAAGATTTTTTTTGTAATCTTCAATATTTCTCAAAAATATTTTAAAATCATTTGTTGAAAAATCCAAAGATGATTTCCCATATCCCATCTTCTCAACAAGAAAACTGTTAACTCTCTGTTCATACTGACCTTTTATTGGAACAGAGAAAATAGGTTTTTTGAGATATATGGATTCACTTATAAGAGTGAATCCACCATTTGTTATAACTCCCTTGCATTTTGAAAGATCTTTCAAAAAATTTTCTCTTGAAAAATTTTCTTTCTTTAGATTTTTTCTTTCTTCAAGATCCAATCCATAGGAAACGAATTTTACTTCTGGAAAACTTTTTGTTAGTTCGTTTATCTTTTCTATTAAGCTTTTCGATGTTTGATAAATAAGAATAAAATCTCCATCCTCTTTTTCCTTTGCAATCTCAATCACTTCTCTTCTTATTATAGGTGGAACTATGATTACCTTGTATTTTGACTCTTTTGGTAAATCTATGAATTTGTCTGCAAAAGACAGAATGAAATGGTAGTTTGCTTTTCTTTCAAAAAGATTTATTACAAGTTGTGTAAAATATTTTTCAGTAAAAGATGTTTCGTCAGGTATCTCTTTCAAAATGTTAACGGTGATGTTGTTATCAATGTTTATAAGTGGCACCCCAACAGTTTTTGCAAATATTTGTGAAAATGGCTCAAAATCTGATAAAACAAGATCAGGTTTATACTGATAGAGCATTTTAAAAAAGTATATGAACTGTTTAGTTGTGTTAAGTGGAAGTCTTTTTAAAAACTCATAAAAGGTTCTGTAATTTCTAACAACACCATCTTTATATATGATATCGAATCCAGATATATCGTGATAATCGGCATCCTTTTTAACAATGTTTAAATATTTTATTCCCTGTCCATAGGTTAAAATCTTTACCTTACACCCATTTTTTTCAAGAAAGTTTATAACATAGGTGCTTCTCGTTATATGGCCATTTCCATGACCGGCAACACCATATATTATTTTCATTTCTCTTCGAAGTTGTAACCTCTGTTAAATGCCTTAAAATTTATTTCAAAAACTTTTTCAGGTAATCTTTCTTTTAAAGATTCATCCCAATATTTTTTTTCAATCTCTTTAATGTTTTTTGAAAGAAAGCCAAGAAGAACAACATTCATCACTTTTATATTCCCAAGTTCTTTTGCAATTTTTTCAGCATCAACAACATAAGTTTTCTTAATAAACTTTTTCACTTCACCTATCGGATCTTCAGGATAATCCATAAGTCCAGCCGCAACAGGAAGTGGTAAAATCTTTGTTGTATTTATTATCATAACTCCGTCATCTTTCAAAAAATCTATATTCCTTAAAGATTCTATCTGCTCGAAAGCAAGTATAACATCAGCTTCATTATAAGATATCAAAGGAGAGTATACTTTTTCACCAAAAACTATATGACTAACAACATCTCCTCCTCTTTGACTCATTCCATGGACCTCAGATTTTTTTACATCGAAACCAGCTCTCATTGCAGCATCAGAAAGAAGGTCTGAAGCAAGGAGAATTCCCTGACCACCAACACCGGCGATTATTATTCTTTTATTTTCCATAATCACTCCTTAAACTTTTTTGATAGCGTTGAATTTGCAAACCTGAAAACATAATGAGCATCCAACACAAAGATCATAGTTGATGTTAGCTTTCTTTTTGTTTTTATCGAAAGATATTGCTGGACAACCTATTTTTACACACATCTGACAACCAGTGCATTTGGTTTCATCAACTTCATATTTATCAAATTTCTTTTTCTTCATATCAGGTAAAAGCATACATGGTCTTCTCGCTATTATAACTGAAAGTTCATCCCTTTCACTCTCCTCTTTAACAGTTTTAATGACCTCTTCGAGATTGTATGTATCTATAACCCTCACATTTTTAACTCCAAGTCCTCTGACAAGATTTTCTATATCTACTTTAGGTGCTTCGTCTCCCATCAATGTCTTACCGGTTCCCGGGTTATCCTGATGACCGGTCATTGCTGTAATAGAATTATCAAGAATAATAACGGTTCCCTTTGCTCCATTGTAGATCATATCGATAAGTCCCGTTATTCCAGAATGGTAAAAAGTTGAATCACCTATAACGGCAACTATCTTTCTGTTGTCACCCGCTTTTTTTAAAGCATACTCAAGACCTATAGCGTTCGTTATAGATGCTCCCATATCAACACAAGTATCCATAGCGTTAAGCGGCGGTAGTGCTCCAAGGGTATAACAACCTATATCACCAGTTGCTATAAGTTTATTTTTATTTATAGCATAAAAAACTGATGTGTGTGGACAACCGGGACATAATGCTGGTGGTCTTGGAGTTGCTTTAACTTCAACCTGTTTTGGAGTGTAAGGTTTTATAACTCCAAGTGAAACTTTTACTATGTAAGGGTTAAGTTCACCGACTTCGGGAATTAGTTCTTTTCCAACAACATCTATTCCCATAGCCTTGATCTCAGTTTCAAGGAATGGGTCATTCTCCTCAACAACATATATGACCTGAACATTTTTCGCAAACTCTCTTATCAATTCCTCTGGTAATGGCCATGTCAGAGATATTTTCAAAAATGATGCATCAGGCATCGCTTCTTTTGCATACTGGTATGATATACCTGAAGTTATTATTCCAACCTTTTTGTCTTTATATTCTATAAAATTGTATTTGAAATCGTTTGAAAGTTCTTTAAGTTTTCCAAACCTTTCCTCAACTTTTTTGTGAAGTAACCTTGCATGTGCTGGAAGTATGAGATTCTTTTTTATGTCTTTTTCATACCCTTTGATCGGGACTATTTCCCTGTCACCAAGTTGGACTATACTTTTCGAATGAGAGATTCTTGTGGTCAATCTGAGAATAACAGGTGTATCAAACTCTTCACTTATTGTGAAAGCTATCTTTGTAAAATCTTTCGCTTCCTGTGAATCTGAAGGCTCAAGCATAGGAATCTTTGCTGCTCTCGCATAATTCCTGTTGTCCTGCTCGTTCTGTGAAGAATGCATTCCAGGGTCATCAGCAGTTACTATAACAAGTCCACCCTTTGCTCCAATATATCCAACTGAAAACAATGGATCAGCTGCAACATTCAATCCAACATGTTTCATCGTAACTATAGCTCTCATTCCACCGAAGGAAGCACCTATCGCAGTTTCGAGTGCAGTCTTTTCATTTACAGACCATTGTGAATGCACTTCTCTATATTTCGCCATATTTTCAAGTATCTCTGTTGATGGAGTACCCGGATATGCGGATGCAAAATGAACTCCAGCCTCAAAGGCACCTCTTGCAACCGCTTCATTTCCCGATAGCAATTCTTTCATAAAAACCTCCGATTTATACTAAATTTTAACTTATTTTTTATTTAAATTCAATTATTTTTCTCTTGGCTCAACGAATATCACTTCTTCCCTCAAAAGGACAACCTCACCATTTTTACTTCCTTTTCTTTTTGTTACATACTTTCTTTCAGTATATGATACTGGAACGAGTTTAGAATGTTTTCCTTTTGAATTATAAGCAGCAATGGAAGCAGCATAATATATATCCTCTTTTTTTGGAATTCTTCCACCTTTTTTCAAAATCACATGTGCTCCCTTAGCTTCCCTTGCATGGAAAAAAAGATCATCTTTAGATGCAACTTTCAAAGTCAAAAAATCGTTTTCCTCGCTGTTTCTTCCACATAAAACGGTAAATCCATTTGGAGAATAAAAAATTTTCCCTACCTTTTTTTCCTCTTTTTCTTTTTTTAACTCTATTGGCATCCTGTCTATATTTTCTTTTTTCTTCTCAAGTTCAGTTAACCTTTTTAAAAGTTTTTCTCTGTTTAAATTAAACTTTTCAAAATCCTCTTTTAACTCCTTCAAGCTCTTATAAAGTTTATCGAGAGTGTAAAATGGATTTTTCTCTACAAATATTTCAACAATTTTATTTTCATCATAAATCGATTTTAGTTTGTAATTACCGGGCTCATTTATTTTGATAGAGTTTTCTTTCAAAGTCTCAATCTTTTCGAAAAGATCTTTCCTTTTCAAATCAAAATTTTTTCCTTCATCATTTTCTAACTTTTCCTTTATATTTTCTATCTCTTTTTCAATCTGTTTTAATAGTGTCAATTTTCTTTTATCCTTTAAACTCTCCTCTTCAAAATTCAAATACTCTTTAACAAGGTTTGTTATCAAAGGATCTTTTTTTATAACAACTGACCCTTCATCAACAAAAGGAGAAATAAAAAATTTTCCTTTATTTTCAAGAAGATAATTCTCTAAATCCAAAACAGATTTTAAATCAAGATCTTTTTCACTTATGAATTTTTTTGTTCTGTTATCGATATATTTTAAATAATCCTCTTCAAATTTTACATCTATTTTTTCTCCTATTCTGTATATCATCTCTCCCTCATTATCTTTTGGAAAAGAGTAAAGATTTAAAATTTTTAAATTCTCATCGGTAATTATTATGTTGAATTTTGAAGGGATAAGGATAAATATAATATTTTTACCATTTGAAAGTTCAAACTTTAAGATCCTTTCTAAACCAAACTGAACTATATTTTTTATCCTGACACCTTTACAAAAATTTTTCAAACTCTCAGAAAAATTTATTTTCAACTTTTCTCCAACAATAGTATCTTTGAAGATAAAGGAAAAGTTTTTATTACACAGAAAAGTTAGATTAAATTTTTCAGTTTCAAAAGTCAAAAATCTTTCATCCAAAAAATTTTGAAAATAAACTTTTTCTATCTTTGAAGGAAGAAGATTTAAAACCTCATCATTCAAAAATTTTTTTATGTTAAGAGAAGAAAAATCAATTTTCCTCATATTTTTTTATGAATTCTATAGCTTTAAATGCTATATAGTTTGCTTTAACAGCCCACTGGGGATCGTTAACGGTCAGAACAACTATTCCATACCTGCTTTTATCTCCATCGTAAATCCCCACAAACCAGTTATAATAACCATCAGGATCGTTAGCGTATAGAGATCCTGTTTTTGCGTAAGTTTTTGATGAAATCTCTGGATTTTTTGAAAACTGTTTTCTTGCTGTTCCAATTTTTGTTGTCAAAGAGAGAGAGTTCAAAATCTCATTTGCTATGCTTTTTTCCATAACATTCAAACTCTTCTTACTATCATTTTTATTTATATAAGGTAAAACGAGTTTCCCATCATTTCCAACCGACATAATTATAAGCAATGCGTGTAGTGGAGACATATATGAATATTCGAGTCCAGATGCGAGTTTTATAAGAGAACTTGAATCCTCAGGTAACTCTATAAAACCTGTGTTTATTCCCTTTATCTTTTCTCCGGTAAAAAATAATCTTTCGGCAGAATCAACAATCTTTTCTCTTTTCAGTTTCAAAGATATTTCAGCGAATGCTGAGTTGTTAGAAAAAGCCATCGCTTCTTTTACCGTTGTTTTGTTGTAAACTTTAGTAGTTTGCCTTCTGTTGAGATAGTTTCTGAGTTCCGAGTACATTCTGTCATAATATTTTATAGTATCCCTGCTGTTGTAAACATTAGATCTCAGTGAAGCGAAAAATGTTACTATTTTGAATATGGATGCAGCCTGAAGTGGTTTGTTTATGTATTTGCCTATATCGTATCCCCTTTTGGAATACTCATCTATAGCGAGTATTCTACCATCTCTCACATCTGAAATTATTACAACTCCATAGGGAACTTTATGATTTTTTAAAACCAAAGAAATATCTTTCTGAATATTTTCATTTATAGTTGTGTTCTCAAAACTATTATGTGTTTTTATATAAAGATATTCTTTGAAAAGATCATCTTTTGGCAATCTGCTACAGGATACTATAAGAAAAAATAAAAAAATGAAAAAAATATTATTCTTCTTTTTCATAACCTTTAGAAAGGATCTCTTTTGCTATTTCATAATCCTTTTCGAGAACGAAAATTTTTACTCTATTTTCAAGATCAAGTGAAGGATAGTAACCGTAAGCGTCATCTGAAGAAAGAAAAACTTTTATACCGTTACTTTCAAGAAGAGATTTTACTATAATAGCCTCCATTTTGTCTTCAAAATCTAAAAGCAATTTTAAATCATTTTCCATAATTCTTAACAATTTTTTTAGCTTTTTCTATAAGATAGAATGAGCCTATAAAAAGGATTATACTGTTTCTCTCAATAGCTTTTTTAAAAGCTTCCTTTGGTCTTTTAAAAACTTTTACACCTTCTATATTTTCATAATCTTTTACCTTTGCACATCTAAAGAAATTTATCTGTGTTAAAAAAACTTTTGATGCATATTTTTTTAAAATATCTATAGATTTCGAATAATCTTTATCAGACATAAAAATGGAAATAGTGTTTATCTTCTTTGTTGGGTATAAATTTTTCAACTCTTTTAAAGATCTTTCAACTGCAGCAGGATTATGACTTCCATCAACAATAACAAACGGATTTTTACTTACAATTTCAAGTCGTCCCTCAATATTGAAATTTTCAATTCCTTTTTTAATATCCCTTTGTTTTAGACCTAAAAAGTTTGAAACCTCTATTGAAAGAATTGCGTTTTCTATCTGGTAGGAGTATGGGTATTTGAATTTATAAAAAACATTTTTGTATATAAAACCACCTTTACTTTTTTTATATTTTGAACAATCTATTACAAAAATTTTACTTTTCCTTTTTTTCGCTATACTTTTCAAAACATTTAAAACTTTTTTTTCCTGTTTGAATGTGAATACAATGCCATTCTCTTTAATAATTCCACCTTTTTCGTAAGATATTTCTTCAAGAGTATTTCCTAAAAGATGCATATGGTCAAAATCTATTTTTGTTATAACGGAAATTGAATTTTCAACAACATTTGTTGAATCGAGCCTTCCACCGAGTCCAACCTCAATAACCGAATAATCAACCTTTTTCTCTCTGAAATATAAAAAAGCGAGTGTAGTTATAGCTTCAAAAAATGTTCTGTAATCTTTTTTTCTGATTTTGATCTTATCATAAACCATTTTCTCATATTTTTCAAAATCTCTATCAGATATATCTCTACCATTTATTTTTATCCTCTCGTTGATACTTTTTATATGTGGAGAAGTGTATGTTCCAACTTTAAAAGAACTCTCTTTCAGAATACTTGAAATAATTCCAACAACACTCCCTTTTCCATTTGTCCCAGCAACATGGATAATTTTTCCAATATCTTTTTGTGGTGAAGAGAATTCTTTAAGAAAATCTTTAAAATTTTTAAGATCAAAATTGTAAGTTTTTACAGGTTTATGTTCAAGATTATAAAGGTTTTTGAAAAGTTTTGGTTCAATCATTTATCTTCATCTTTTTGATAACAATGTCCCTTCCATATCCTCTTTTAATCAACTCATCCCTTTTTATAGAAGCATCATCCATATTTTCAAAAAGTCCAAGATATATCCTGTATATCTTTTTATCAAGTATAGTTGTATCGTTTACAATAATTGTGTCTTCTGGATTTTTAGCTTTCAATCTTTCCTTTTCACTTTTAGCAGATATTTCATTTGAAAGGGAGTATATCTGGATAGTATAAAATTCTTTTATCTGAGGTTTCTCTTCAACCTTCTCTTCAAACTCTTCGGAAACTACTCTTATACCTTTAATTTTTTCTTTGATAACATAGGTTTTAAAACTGTCTGTAAAAATGTTATAAACTAAGACAAGAGAGTCTTTTGCAAGAATAAGATCCTTTTCTAAAATCAAATCAACCATTCTGGTTTCCTGTTCACTTTTAACATTGAATTTCCTTGTTCTTCTTCCGTTAACAAAAAGATCAAAATTATTTCTCGTTTTTGAATGTATTATAAGTATTGAATCGCTGAAACTTTTTATATCACTATTCTTATCTTTCACTTCAATCTTTTCCATTGGAGTATATTTTATACCATCGTAGAGAAACATTCTTCCATCAGCATAAGAGTAAAGTAAAAATTGTGGATTTTTATCAAAAGTATAACAGTTTGTGAAAAAATCTTTTATCTCTTCTATTATGTTCAATGTTTCAAAATCAAGAATAAGGGTAGTTTTCGGTGAAACAACTATTAACCTTGTCCCATACTTTTCAAATCCTATATCAAGAACATCTCCAACGAAAAATCTTCTTTTCAAAATTTTCCTTGAAAAATCTATCGAATATAAAAATCCCTTTTCGTCAACTATATATAAAAAATTCTGGAAAGGATTTTTGAAGATCTGGACAAAATTTGTATCAACAGAAATAACAGTTTCCTCTTTCTGTTTATCTTTATAAATTAGTTTATTTTTAGAGATATAGTAGAAACCTCTTTCGTTTGATATAATCTTCATCAAAGTTGGTGGCTGGTTGAAGGAGAAGTTGTATTCTATGTTAAAAAGTTTTTTGTTGAAAATTGAAATTTTCGAATCAGATGTCATAACATAAACTTTTTCTTTGAACTCGGAAAAATCAATTACTGGAAATTGGAATGAAAATGCTCTTTTAAGGTTGAAATCTTTATCGTATAAGTTAAAACCTTTTTCTGAAATAACAAAAAATGAATATTTTTCTTTCGTTTCTTCTTTCTTCTGCTCACTTTTCTCTTCAACATAATTTTTCTTACAGAAAGGTAAGAAAAGGATAAAAAGTATCAAAAAACCAAAAATAAATTTATCTTTTTTCAATCAGATCCCTCATAAGTTTTACAGATTTCTCAATACCATAAAAAACAGATTTTGCTATTATGGAGTGTCCTATGTTGAGTTCGTTTATCTCCTCAATCTCAACTATCGGGGAAACATTATCATAGTTTAAGCCATGACCAGCGTTAACTATGAGTTTCTTTTTGTAAGCTGCATAGTTAGCACATTCGGCAACCCTTTCAAACTCTTTTTCAAGTTCTTTTAGATTTTCACATTCAGAATAAGATTTCGTGTTTATTTCTATAGCGTCAGCACCAAGATTCTTTGCAAGATCAACCATCTTCAATTCTGGTTCTATAAAGATAGAAACCTCTATATCCCTTGAATGCAGCTTTTTTATAACATTTTTCGTTTTATCATAAATATTTTTTGAAAGAAGATTCAACCCACCTTCGGTTGTTATCTCACTTGGATTCTCCGGAACAAGACATACCTTTTCAGGCTTTATGGTTCTTATGAATTCAACGGTTTGTTCATCAAGAGAGATTTCAACGTTCAAAGGAACGGAGATGCCATTTTTCAAAATCACAACATCCTCTTCCTGTATGTGCCTTCTATCCTGTCTCAGATGAACAGTTATCCCGTCAGCACCTCCAAGTTGTGCGAGTATTGCAGCAGTCATAATATCAGGCTCAAAAGATCTTCTCGCTTCCCTTAAAGTTGCAACATGGTCTATATTAACTCCTAAAAGCATTTTTCCTCCTTAATATGATTATATGATTATAAGAAATTTATAAAAAAAATCAAATATTACTTGAAAGATTTAATTATTTTCAAAAACGATCTTATGTGAACAAAGATCGAAAACAAAAATATAAAATAGAAGAAAGTTTTTCCAACAAAATAACCTTTTTTCCAGAAAAGGTTGTTTATAAAATTTCTTGCTTCAGGAGATGAATAGTAAACTGCGACGATAGAGTTTATAATAGAAAAGATAAAGTTTGTTGTAATAAAAACCAAAAGCAACCCACCCCTTGTAAGTTTTTTACCATTTTTATTCTCTGAAAGAAAATTTGGAAAGAGTGAGTAATAGAAAGGAAAAACAGCAGACATCACAAGTGGGAAGAAAAATAAAAACATAAAATACTCTAAACTTTTTATAATTTGAAGGTTGGAAAAATAGTTCGTTTTTAAAAGTGAAACCAGACTTGTAAATATAACAGGTAGAAAAGCGAAAAGATAATAGAAAAGATATACAACACCCTCAAACTTTTTAAATGAAATAGGCACTGTGTCGAGTATAAAGATATAATTTTCTTCCCTTGATGGAAGGAGTTTATCAAAAAATACAAAAAGGTAAATGTATAGTGTTAAAGATAAAAATGTGAAGAAGAAAAAGTTTTTGATAAATATATAACTCAAAATCAAAAGTAAAAACCAGAGCACAAAAAAGAAGGTTGTTGTAAAATTGAAAACTCTTTTAAAAATCAATTTAAAAATAGATGAAACATTATAAGTTTTTTTTATTTTAAAATCAAATTCAATATCTTTTTGAAAAGGTAAAAGGAAATTGAGATCTGAAAAAATTTTAAAAAGAAAAATCATGAAAGTTAAGATTATAAAAGAAAAGGTAAAATACAAAAAACCAGATTTTTTTAAAATCAAAAGTAGTATATTTGATGAAAAACCAACTGTTGAGAATAAAAATTTTAAATTGTTAAGATCATTTTTCTGAATAAAAGTATAGATGTAAGAAAAGTATTTTTTGAAAAGAAGCAAAACCAAAAAATAGAATACAAAAAGTATGAATTTTTTAAAACCACCTTCAAAAATCTCACTTATTTTTTTTATCAAAATCCCTATTAATCCACCTGTCAAAAGGGAAACAATCAGATTGTAAGGCAAAGACAGAAATGATGGTGAAAGAAAAGAGAGTATTTCTGAAAATGAAAATATGTTCTTACCATTTATCTTTATTAGTGATAAAAGAAGGGATATAGAATAAAACAGAAAACAAAAGGTAAAAAGAAGAAACAGGAAAAGGAAAAAGAATATAACCGCAAATATATAAAATTTTTTTATAGGTAGATAATTTATCGGGTAATCTTCAAAAATTTTATCTTCAGGATCTGATATGTAAAGCAGAGAAAAGGAGGTAACAAGTATTGCTATCAAAAAATCTATAGATAAGAGAACACTCTCCCTGTTAAAAAAAATTGATGAATTCGAAAGTGTGAGGGTTAAAAAAAGAAATATTGGAACTATTATAAAGAATAGAAACTGAAAGATCCTTTTATTGTTATCAGATCTGAAATACTCTTTGAAAACAACAGGAATAAGAGTTTTTATCATTCTTTGATGATTTCGATTATCTTTTTTATGTTCTCATCATTTTCTGATGAGACTATTACCCTTTTGAAAAATTCCTCAACACCACCATCCCTTTTTATCTGCTCTATCTCTCCTTCTCCGACCTTCCTTCCATCGTTTAGAAGAATAACTCTGTCTGATAATTTTTCAACAATTTCAAGTGTATGTGATGAGAAAAGAATAGAGACTCCTTCCTCCTTTAAACCGTTCAGAATGTTTTTCATCAAAAAGGCTGTCTGGGGTTCAACAGCGTTAAAAGGCTCATCAAGAATAAGAAGTTTTGGATTATGTATTATAGCAGAGATGAAAAGAAGCTTTTGTTTCATCCCTTTTGAATATTTTCCAATCTTTTTTTTCTCCTCTTTAAGGTTAAAAATTCTGAAAAGTTCATCCAATTTCTTTTCATCCTTTTTTACTTTAAAAACTCCCAAAATAAAATCTATATACTCTCTTCCAGTCAAAAATTCATAAGGTGTTCCACTTTCAGGCATATATCCTATATCCCTTCTGAAAGTAACATCATCTTTTTCTATCCTTTTTCCATCAAAAATTATTTCTCCGCCATCCTTTGGAATACTGTTCATTATCAGTTTTATTGTTGTTGTCTTACCTGAACCATTTGGTCCAAGAAAACCAACCATCTCCTTTTCATATAATTCAAAAGACAGGTTATCAAGCAAAAATTTACCATAACTTTTTTTTAGATTTTTAACACTTAAAAGTGGGCTCATTCACCTTCCCTTTTTATAACTGCAGGAATAGTTTTTAAAAGTATTATTATATCAAGCCAAATGTTGAAATTCTCAACATAGTATATATCAAGCAAAACCATATCCTCAAAACCAACCCTATTTCTTCCTGAAACCTGCCACATACCTGTCATGCCTGGTTTAACCGACAACCTTCTTTTATGCCATTCATCATAATTTTCAACCTCATACTCAATAGGTGGACGGGGACCAACAAGGGACATTTCACCTTTTAAAACATTTATAAGTTGAGGAAATTCATCAAGGGAAAATGCTCTCAAAAATTTTCCTATCTTTGTTATTCTTGGATCATTTTTGATCTTGTAAATTCCGGATTCATCCTTCTTTCCCTCTTTTATAAGTTTTGTAACATACTCTTTATGTATCCTTTCATCATTATCTTTGTACATTGTTCTGAATTTGAACATTTTAAATTTTTTTCCATTCCTTCCAACCCTCTCCTGAAGGAAGAAAACTGGTCCAGAAGAATCTATCTTTATTATTAAAGCGATTATTAAAAAGAATGGTAAAAGTATCAAAAGAAGTAAAAGTGATATTATTATATCCATCACCCTTTTGATGAGAAGGTTGAAAACTTTATTCTTCTGTGTCAACTCTATAACTGGTATACCCTCAAATGTAGTCATATCTACATTTGAGAATGCAAAATCGAACATATTTGAAAGAAGAAAAACTTGATGATTTTTATTTTTACATAACGCTATGAGGTTGACAAGAGTATTCTTTTCTATTCCTTCCTCAATAAAAAAAACTGTATCAATTCTGTTGTTCTGAATAAATTTCTCAACATCATTAACAGTTATATTTTCAGAAATTTTTCCTTTGATTAAAAATCTGAACCTATCGAAATCGTAAAGGGCGAGTTCCAACCTTTCCGCTATATCTCTGTTTCCAACTATCAAAACATTCTCTCTTCCTATACCTTTTTTTAATAGTGTATGAAAAAAGTTTCTAAAAATAACAAGCCTAAATAGTATGAGAAGAAAAATTTCAACTATAAACGCTATAACAATAACAGATCTTCTTTCTAAAAATGGATTCCCTTTTGTAAGGTATGAGAAGAAAAGAAGGAATATTATTGTGATCAATGCTGACTGTATTATTATTGGAACCTGCTTTATTCTTCTTAAAAAATTTTTTTCAGAGTATAATCCCTTTTCATAAAAAATATAGATCTGGAAAAAGGTTACACCTAAAAGTGTCAAAATATGGTTAAAAGTAAAAACTATTGGAACAGATTTTGGAAAAAAACCTGAATGCATCCTTAGCCATAAGGCAAAAAGATATGAAAGAACTATAACAAAAATATCTGTAACTATAATAATTGATTTTTCAATCTTAGAACTTTTTACAATCATAAAGAATCGTAAAGAATCTTGTCAGCCTTTTCAATAGTTTCTACTATCCTTAATCCAAACTCTCCATCAGAAATCGGTTTTTTCCTCGTTTCCATACAATCTATAAACTCTTCCATCTCCAATTTTAAAGGTTCAACATTTTCTACTCGAGGAACATACATATCACCTGTTCTGTATGTTAGCTGGTACTCTCCAAAAGATTCAGGATCTTTTATATCTATACCTTTGTCGTAAACTCTTATCTTTTCGTTAGGTTCACCATCATCGTAAACAAGCATCTTCTTCGAACCAACAACAACGGTCCTTCTCATCTTTGTTGGAGCAAGCCATGAAAGCTCAATGTTTGCAACAATATTTGATGGGAATTTTAAATTTATAAAAGAAACATCGGGAATACCTTTTATTATAGAATCTCTTCCAATAGCATCTATAAAGTTTGGATACTCTCCAAGACAGAAAAATATTATTGAGAGATCATGTGGAGCAAGATCCCAGACAACAGATATAGATTTTCTGTGTAAACCAAGATTTACTCTTGAACTCGTCATAAAATATATATCTCCAAGTTCATTTGACTCGATAATACTTTTCATCTTTCTTACAGGTGGAGAATAAACGAAAGTGTGTCCAACCATTAAAATTTTTCCAAACTTTTTCCCCATTTCAACAAGTTCCAAAGATTCTTTAGATGAACCTGCAAGAGGCTTTTCAACAAAAACATCTTTTCCACTCTCAAAACCTCTTTTTGCGAGTTGATAGTGAGTCTCTATCGGTGTTGCTATAATGATACCATCAACATCCTTGTCGTTGAAAATATTATCAACATTTGTCGTGTATATATAGTTTGGATACTTCTCTTTAGCATCATGTAACCTTTTTTCGTTAAGGTCACAAACATATTTAACTTTTACATTTTTCAACGAATCGAGAACTCTTAAAAGATTGGGACCCCAGTAACCATACCCTATAACTGCAACACTTTTCATTTATTTTCCTTTGTAAAATTCTTTAATCTTTGAAACCACATATTCTATCTGCTCATCTGTCATCTCAGGATACATAGGTAGTGAAAGTAGTTTTGGAGCATACTCTTCAGCAATTGGGAAATCACCCTGTTTATATCCTACGAACTTGTAAGATTCCTGAAGATGTAATGGATAAGGATAATGTATGTTTGTTCCAACTCCATTATCATTCAAAAATTGTCTCAACTCCTCTCTGAAACTTGTTCTTATAACATAAAGATGGAAAACATGCTCACAATCTTTTTGAACATATGGCAAACTTAGATCTTTTATATCTTTCAACTTCTCAGTGTATTTTTCTGCTATCTCTCTTCTCCTTTTGTTCCATCCATCAAGATATTTCAACTTTATAGTAAGAACCGCTCCTTGAAAACCATGCATATGATAGTTGTATCCAACAAACTCATGAACATATTTTATCTTTGAACCATGATTTCTAATCTTATCCATCTTTTCAGCGATATCATCAGAATTTGTTGCAACTCCTCCACCCTCTCCATAGGAGCCAAGATTTTTCCCGGGATAGAAGGAGAAACATGCAGCATGACCGAATGTTCCAACCATCTTTCCTTTAAATTTGGCACCATGTGCCTGAGCACAATCCTCAATTACTATAAGATTATGTTTGGATGCTATTTCACCAATCTTTTCCATATCTGCAGGTTGTCCATAAAGATGAACGGGAATTATCGCTCTCGTTTTATGAGTTATAAGTTGCTCTATCTTTGAAACATCCATATTGTATGTCAAAGGATCATTATCAACGAAAACAGGTTTTGCTCCAACCATCACAACTGCCTCTGCAGTTGCAGTGAAAGTGTTAACTGGAACTAAAACCTCATCACCATTTCCTATTCCAAAAGCAAGAAGAGCTGTGTGCAAAGCACTTGTTCCCGTACTTGTAGCAACAAAATGTTTTACACCTAAATATTCAGAAAACTTTTTTTCAAACTCTTCAACAAAAGGACCCATTGTAAAAGCTGTGTTTTCACAAACCTCTATAAGTTTTTTGTCAACTTCATTCTTAATCGAATGATACTGAGCTTTAAGATCAAGAAAAGGAACCTTTACCATTTATAAACCTCCTAAAAATTATTAAACAATATATTTTATAATATTTTTTGCAAAAATCAATAAACAAGCAATTATTTGACAAAGATTTTTGATATTAGAAATCCAACAAAAATTAGGGTACTTCCGATCAAAAATCCAATAGTGAACCTTTCTCCATATATAAGGTAGGAAAAAATTGAGGCAAAGACTGGCTCAAGTGTGTATATTATTCCTGCTCTGACCTCATCCGTATCTTTCTGGAACCTATTTTGTAGCAAAAGGGCAATAAATGTTGCAAAAACTGAAGTATAAAACATACCTATGTAAAAATTTTTGTTTAAAGAAAGATAAAAACCTTCAAAGAAAATGAAGATGAAGGATAGAAGGGATACTGTCATAAATTGAATGAAAACAAGGATAAAACTATCATTTCTTCTGTTGAATATCTGAACAAAAATTATCACGAAAGCAAAAATGAATGCACAAGCTAATGTTAATATGTCACCAAGATTCATCCCTGAAGAAAATGATGGGTTGAATATAAAAATCAAACCAATAACAGAAAAAATTAGTGCAAGGAAGGTAAAAAAGTTTATCCTTTTTTTTAAAAAAAATATAGAAAGGAAGGGAACAATTATAACTGAAAGACCGGTTATAAATGCTGATCTTGATGGTGTTGTATATTTTAGACCAGCAGTTTGTAGATAAAAACCTGCAAAAACAAAAATTCCAAGAATTACCCCATCATATATATTCCTTTTTATAACATTTTTAAACCTTTTGAAAGTAAAAGGAAATAGTAAAATTGTTGCTATAAAGAATCTGAGAAATATAAACAATGAGAAAGATGAACTTTTCACTCCATCTTTTACTGTAACAAATGTCAGTCCCCAAAGTATCGTAACGAAAAGTAGTATTATATCGGCAAAAAATCCTATATTTTTTAACTTCATATATGCGATTATATTAAACAAAAGAAAAATAAAGTCAATTTATTCTTTTGTTGAAAAAAATATTTTGAAAGTTATAATAGTTGAATGAGATTTGAAAGTTTACTTTACGAAAAATTTTTCCCAAAAGATGAACCTAAAGCGATAATCCAGATCTCACACGGACTTGTAGAATATAAAAGAAGGTATTATGAGTTTATCGAATACCTTACAAAAAACAATTTTGCAGTTTATATAAACGATCATTACGGGTTTGGAGAAAACAATATAAACAATGTTGTAGGCTCATACGAAAGTTTAAAAGTTTGGGAAAAACTTGTTGATGATATGTTTAAATTAAACATTATAATACGAAAGGAAAACCCAAACAAAAAGGTAATACTTCTTGGACATAGCATGGGATCGATGTTATCAAGAAGGTATATACAAAGGTATGGTGGAGTTGACGGAGTAATCCTTTCTGGTGCAAACGGAAAACCTTTCATAAACGAGTTGGTAGCACTATTCATTTCACTTTTTGAAACAACATTTTTCGGCAGGAGACATCTTAGTAAAACTCTTTTCTACCTTCAGTTTGGAACATACAACAGTCATTTTAAAGATAGAAGAACTCTTTTTGAATGGTTGTCTACAGACAGAGAAAAAGTTATTGATTACAAAAATGATCCTTACTGCGGTATACCAGTTTCTTCTGCATTCTTTATGGATATGGTTTTAGGTTATTTCAGGTTGAGTAAGATTGAAAATGTTAAGAAGGTTAAAAAGGATTTACATTTACTTTTTATTTCAGGAAAAGATGACCCTGTTGGAAATTTTGGTAAGGGAGTTTTAGAAAGTTTCAATCTTTATAAAAATGTTGGATTAAAAAATATTTCTATAAAATTTTATGATGGAAAAAGACATGAAATTTTGAATGAAAATGGTAGAAAAGAAATTTATGATGATATAATATTTTGGATTAAAAAAAATGTTCTGGAGGAAATATGAAAAAAAATTTTTTCTTTTTAATCATCACAATTTTTTCTTTCTTTTCTCTTTCGGGATTTGATAAAAGACAAAATATCGCAACATTTTCTATAGTTGCTTACGACACTTTGATGGAGGAGTGGGGTGTTGCCGTCCAGTCAAAATTTTTTGCTGTTGGTGCAGTTGTTCCTCAGGCAAAAGCTGGAGTAGGTGCTATAGCTACCCAAGCATGGGGAAACACAACATTTAAAGATAAAGCCATGCAACTTTTTTCTCAAGGATACAACGCTAAAGAGGTTATTGAGATGCTGATAAAGGATGACCCTGATTTTGAATACAGACAGATCGGTGTAGTTGATAAAAATGGTAACCCATATTCTTTTACAGGAAAGAATTGTTCACCTTATGCAGGTCATATAGTTGGCAAAAATTATGCTGTTTTAGGTAATATTTTATTTTCAGAAGATGTTTTGAAAAATATGGCTTTAGCTTTTGAAAATACAAAAGGACCTCTTGGAATAAAACTGATAGAAGCTTTAAAAGCTGGACAGATTGCTGGTGGTGATAAAAGAGGTATGCAGAGTGCTGCTTTACTTGTTGTATCAAAAAATGGAGGATACTCCGGTTTCGATGACAGGATTATAGATTTAAGAGTAGATGATGATGAAAAACCTATAGAAGAACTTCAAAGGTTATACTATATAAATGAAGAAACTTTTTTGATAAGTTCTTACATAAGGATAGCCTTTGATGCCCTTAAAGAGAAGAAGGATAAAAAAGCTGAAGAGGCATTCAACAGAGTTGAAATTATTTTAAACAAGTACAATCAAAGTGCTGATATGTATAACTCGGTTGCTTGGGAGATGGCTATAAACTACTATAAACTTGATAAAGCACTACAATACGCAAAAAAAGCTATAGAGTTAAAAAAAGATGATGCGAATATCTGGGACACACTTGGAGAAATTTATTACAGAATGAAAAATTTTAAAAAGGCTGTTGAAGCTGAAAAAAGAGCTGTTGAATTAGCCCCAGATGAAAAACTTTTTAAAGATAAACTCAAAGAATGGCAGAAGAAAAAGTAACATTTTAAATTTTATGGATAAAAAAAGAGAATACGAAAAGTTTGAAGAACTGTTGGAGAAAAATCCTTGTTATGATAAAGATGGAATATCTCCAAAAAATTTCAGATCAAAAACTTTAGATTTGCATGGTTATAAAAGGCATGAAGCGTTAGAGAAAGTCCTTATAATATTAAAAAGTGCAAGAAAGGAGAATCTGAAAGAATTAAAAATCATCTGTGGAAAAGGGAAACATTCTGAAAGTGAACCTGTCCTTTTTGAAAGTGTAAGAAATCTCTTAAAAAATAATAAAATTTATTATAAAAATTTTAACTTCGACAAAAATAACAACATTTTTGTATACTTTTAATAAGGGTTTTGGATATGTTAGATTTTAAAGAAAAAAAGTATTTTTTGATTTTATTTCCTATTATATTTCAACTCTTTCTATTTATAACATCAAATAGAGTTGAAAAGATTTTTCTTATTTTTAGAATGGATGATTATTCAACAGATTCAAATAGTGAAATTGAAAGTAAGATTTTTGAAATTTTTTCAAAAGATAGTTTACCTATAATTGTTGGTATAACACCTTTTTCATATGATGATAGTAACAATCTTATCCCTTTGGGTTATAAAAAGAAAGAGTTGATATTTAAATATTTAGATCAAAAAAATTTTTATATCGCTCTCCACGGTTACTCGCATAAAAATTTTTCAAAGGAAAACAGATATAAATATGAGTTTATAGATCTTCCTCTTGAAAAGCAAAATGAGATGATAGTTAAAGGAAAAGGTTTTATAGATTCTACTTTTGGTAAAAATGTAAAAATTTTTATACCACCATGGAATGGTTATGATGATAAAACAATTTATGCTCTTGAAAAAAACAATTTCCAACTTATATCTGCTGGGATAAGAGGGTTTCATAAAAAAACCAATTTAAAGTTTTTACCTTTAACGGGAACTATTAAAGATTTGGAAAAATCTTTAGAACATGCAAAAAAATCAAGGGAGAAAAATCCACTCATAATAGTTAACTTCCATTCTTTTGAGTTTAAAAATGATAACTATCTTGAAAATTTCAAAAATGAACTAAAAAGGTTGAAGCAGAATAGAAAAATAGTTTTTGTCGGATTAGAAGAACTTTTAGAAAATTTTTCTTTATCAGATGAGATTTTTATAAAAAACAAAAAAAGATATTTTATTTTATCACTTGCACCAGAGTTTTGGTATAAAATTGCAGGTTACAGTTCATTATACTATTACAACGAGGGAAGTTTCACAAAATTTGAAAATTTAAGGTTAATTTTTTCATTTCTGAACTATATTTTTTTAGTATTTGTTCTATCCTACTCTATTTTTTCAATCTTTAGTAAGAAAATTTCTGGTTTATTAAGTAAAAAAATAGTTTTACCATTTGGATCATTACTAATAATATTATCTTCTATATATATCTTTTCAAATTTGAGAATAAGTTCAAAAGGGATAACTTTTTTATCTGCGATCTTTTCTTTCTTCTTTTTCATTATAAAAGAGAGAAAACCTAAATAATGTTAAAAATAAATTGTGATTTTAGAATTATATGATTTTTTTGAAATGGTAAATATGGAGGTTATAAAATAAAAAAGCCGGCAGCGACCTACTCTCCCACGCAGTTGCCCACGCAGTACCATCAGCGATGAAGGGCTTAACTTCCGTGTTCGGAATGGGAACGGGTGTGACCCCTTCTCTATAGCCACCGGCAAATTTTATATAACATTTAAAGACATTCGAATTCGTAGAAAGACAACTTAAGGATTAAGACTCTCGGCCTATTAGTACTGCTCAGCTGAATGCGTTACCGCACTTACACTTGCAGCCTATCAACCTGGTAGTCTCCCAGGAGCCTTCGCCAGGAAAACCTGGAGTGAAATCTTATCTTGGGGTAGGTTTCCCGCTTAGATGCTTTCAGCGGTTATCCTGAACAAACACTGCTACCCAGCGCTGCCACTGGCGTGACAACTGGTACACAGGAGGTTTGCCCATCCCGGTCCTTTCGTACTAGGGACAGCACACCCTCAGATTTCATACGCCTACAATGGATACAGACCGAACTGTCTCACGACGTTCTGAACCCAGCTCGCGTGCCACTTTAATGGGCGAACAGACCAACCCTTGGGACCTTCTCCAGCCCCAGGATGTGACGAGCCGACATCGAGGTGCCAAACCTCCCCGTCGATGTGGACTCTTGGGGGAGATCAGCCTGTTATCCCCGGAGTACCTTTTATCCGTTGAGCGATGGCCCTTCCACACGGAACCACCGGATCACTAAGACCAACTTTCGTTCCTGCTCGATCCGTCGATCTCACAGTTAAGCTCCCTTATACCTTTGCGCTCTACATGCGATTACCAACCGCATTGAGGGAACCTTCGTGCTCCTCCGTTACATTTTAGGAGGAGACCGCCCCAGTCAAACTGCCCGCCTGACATTGTCCTTGCCCTGGATTACAGGTGCAAGTTAGAATTCCAATAAGATAAGGGTGGTATTTCACCGTTGGCTCCACCGAAGCTGACGCTCCGGCTTCAAAGCCTCCCACCTATCCTACACATACCTCACCAAAACCCAATATCAAGGTGCAGTAAAGGTTCACGGGGTCTTTTTGTCCGATTGCAGGTAGGCGGCATCTTCACCGCCACTACAATGTTCGTCGAGCCTCTCGTTGAGACACTGCTCATATCGTTACACCATTCGTGCAGGTCGGAACTTACCCGACAAGGAATTTCGCTACCTTAGGACCGTTCGTTTATGTTAACTTCATATCGCTATGAAGACCGGACTATATCATCGGTTTTTCAACCGTTTGGCGTGTAGTCTCTGAGGATTCTTTTTGATGAATGATATCCGTTTCGGAGTATTTTCTATTTCCACCATCATTCATCTGTCTCCTTAATTCCAGTATCTTTTTTATTCCTTCTTCTGTCAAATGTTCATTTCTTTTCATAAGTTCAGCTATCTGACAGAATTTTGAAAAATCCCGTTTTTTCTTCTGAGAAAGGAATCTAAATCTTTTGAAGAATGGTATCACTTTTTCGTTGATTGCAGTCAAATTGTTGACTTCGTAGTACCAAACCCCATCCTTTCTCTGTCTTAAAGTTCCACAGTTTAAGTGTTTTTTAAAGAGAGTCAGTATCACTTTCTCTTTCTGCGATACATTAAAACATAAGGAAATTTTAAACCCCTGATTATAATCATCGCGTTTTCTGAAAGAGACATTGAAACTACCTTCTCCATCTGCGAAACCGGCAAGATAAAAACCTATATCTACTGGAACATTTTTCATGGAGACCTCCTAAAAGTCTTTCCTGCTGATTGTCCGCACCCGAATCATTGTCACTGCTCTCTTATTTCAAGAGCGAGTAGACCGGGATACACCGGATTTTCCAGCATATAGCCAAATTTTACAACTACAGTGGTCCACATCTATAGTTACGGCCGCCGTTTACCGGGGCTTCGGTTCAAAGCTTCGACCAATTGCTTGACCTAACCTCTTCCCTTAACCTTCCGGCACCGGGCAGGTGTCAGACCCTATACGTCGTCTTCACGACTTTGCAGAGTCCTGTGTTTTTGATAAACAGTCGCATGAGCCATTTCTCTGCGACCCAACTTAGCTTACGGAGTAAATCCTTCACCAAGTCGGGTCCCCCATTTCCCGAAGTTACGGGGGTAAATTGCCGAGTTCCTTAACGAGAGATAACTCGAGCACCTTAGGATTCTCTCCTCATCCACCTGTGTCGGTTTACGGTACGGTCACCATCATTTCTTCCTACGTGGCTTTTCTAGTCAGCATGGGATTAACCACTTCGCTCTAATGAGCTCGCCATCACATCTCGGAGTTATGAAGGAGCGGATTTGCCTACTCCTTCCTCCTACCTGCTTGGTCCAGTATATCCACTAACTGGTAGGTCTACCCTTCTGCACCCCCACTTCAGTCAAACGAAACAATGGTGGTACAGGAATATTAACCTGTTGTCCATCGATTACGCCTTTCGGCCTCATCTTAGGCACCGACTAACCCTGGGAGGATTAACCTTCCCCAGGAAACCTTGGATTTTCGGTGAGCGGGTTTCTCGCCCGCTTTATCACTACTCATACCGGCATTTTCACTTCTGTTAACTCCACGGCCCCTTGCGATACCGCTTCAACGTCAACAGAACGCTCCCCTACGAACAAGTAAACTTGTTCCGCAGTTTCGGTAATAGGCTTTAGCCCCGTTAAATCTTAGGCGCAAAACCACTCGACCAGTGAGCTATTACGCACTCTTTAAATGTATGGCTGCTTCTAAGCCAACATCCTGGCTGTCTGGGTAATTTCACATCCTTTACCACTTAGCCTATATTTTGGGACCTTAACTGACGGTCTGGGTTGTTTCCCTCTCGGCAATGAAGCTTAGCCCCCACTGCCTGACTCCCGGACTTTGAGTATTAGGATTCGTAGTTTGATAAGGGTCGGTATGCTTGTGACACCCTAACCTTTTCAGAGCTCTACCCCCAATACTGACCATCCGAGGCTAGCCCTAAAGCTATTTCGGGGAGAACCAGCTATCACTGAACTTGTTAAGCCTTTCACTCCCATCCACAGCTCATCCAAAACCTTTTAAAGGGTTACTAGTTCGAGCCTCCATCGGGTGTTACCCCGACTTCACTCTGGCCATGGATAGCTCGTTCAGCTTCGGGTCTACTCCATGCTACTAAACGCCCTATTCGGACTCGCTTTCGCTTCGGTTCCGTGATTACTTTCACTTAACCTCGCAACATAGAGTAACTCGCCGGTCCATTATGCAAAAGGTACGCTGTCAGGCATATTTCGGTTGCCCGAAATGTAGCCCTCCAACTGATTGTAAGTATGTGGTTTCAGATTCTATTTCACTCCCCGCCAGGGGTTCTTTTCACCTTTCCCTCACGGTACTAGTTCACTATCGGTCACAGATGAGTATTTAGCCTTAGGAGGTGGTCCTCCCGAATTCCCACAGGATTTCCCGTGTCCCGTGGTACTTGGGATACCTGAAAAAGGCTGTTTGATTTTTGCATACCGGGCTTTCACCTTCTTTGGCCTGCCATTCCAGACAAGTTCTGCTAATCAAACAGTTTGTAACCTTTTGACCTCACTGCACTTGGTCTATCAGGTCCCTCGACACCGGATGTACAACGGTTGCAGCCTTACATACATCTCGGTTTAGGCTCTTCCCCTTTCGCTCACCACTACTTAGGGAATCACTTTTGTTTTCTTTTCCTTCAGGTACTGAGATGTTTCACTTCCCTGAGTTAGCGACCATGAACTATGAATTCATTCATGGACTATACGGGTTTACCGTATAAGGTTTCCCCATTCGGAAATCCTCGGATCTAAGCCCGCTTGGCGGCTCCCCGAGGCTTATCGCAGCCTGCTACGTCCTTCTTCGCCTATCTGTGCCAAGGCATTCCCCACATACTCTTAGTATCTTAATCCATAAGATGCCTTTCCACAAAATTCGAAATGTCAAAGATCAATCAAAATTTAAAAGGATAAAAATTATATCAAACTTTTTAAATTTGTCAAGAGCAATTTTCTTTTTTTTGAAATTTACCGAAGGGCTTTGTTCCTTCAGTGTTTTTTCATTATAACCAAATTTCTTTTCGTGTCAAGAGTATTTTGAAGATTTTTCAAAATACTTTAAACCAAAAGTTTTAAACTATTATAATGAATTTTTCTATAAAGTAAACATAGTAATTAATTCAACATTATTATTATGAAAATGTTTTTTCTAAGAATATCAACAATTTTTTCAATTCCAGAATTTTTATTTTTGGTTAGACAATTTAAATATAATGAAAAATTTTTTTACTAAAACCAAAAGTTAAAAACAATTGTTGAACTTTATTATTTTTTTTTCTTCTTAAAATCCAAACGATTCTTTTTTTGTTTTCTTTCAAAAAAATATCACAGAGTCAAGCTCGTCCCCAAAATTTTTCTTGAAATAAAATTTTTGGATTGTAAAATATATGCATGATAGATATTCATAACCATTCGCTTTTTGGATTGGATGATGGTCCAAAAGATATAGAAACAAGTTTGATGATGCTTCAGATAGCTAAAAATGATGGTATAAATGAAATAATTTTAACTCCACATATAGCAGAAGAGTTCAAATATGATATAGAAAATGTTAAAGAGAATTTTTCTATCTTGAAAGATAAAATAAAAGAAGTTGGAATAGATTTAAAATTGCATCTTGGTTTTGAGGTTAGAATAGATAAAGAACTTTTAAAAAAATATGAAGATAATGTTGAGATTTTAACGGTTAACGGGATGGGTAAATATGTTCTTTTAGAATTTCCATTTCTCGATATACCTTTATACTATAAGGAGATAATAAAATATTTTACATCGGCAGATATAACTCCAATTATAGTTCATCCTTTTAGAAACAGAAAAATTTTTTCAAACATCAATTTTCTCGATGAACTTTCAGATCTTGGAGTTTTATTTCAATTCAACGCAGACGATATTTTAAACAAAAATATTTTTCCAACATTTATAAAAGTCCTTAAAAAAAATCAGGTGAACTTTGTCGCTTCCGATGCACATTCAATAGATCTAAGACCACCCATACTTTCATCATCTTTCAAAAACATAGAGAAAAAATTTAAAGAAAATGTTGCGAAACAACTTTTCTTTGAAAATCCTTCAAAAGTTGTTAAAGGTGAATTTTTTGAAAATAAGGTATTGATTAAATCAAATTTTTTTGGTAGAATAAAAGACATATTTAAAAAAGAAGAGGAAGATTGATGGAATTCATTTATAAACTTTTAAATGAGAATCTTATAAAAACTGACCTCAAAGCAAAAACGAAAGATGATGTTTTGGTTGAACTTGCACAGGTTCTTGTTGACAACAATCTTGTTGAAGATAAAAATTTACTTGTTGAAAAATTGAAGGAAAGGGAATCTATAGAAACAACAGGTATAGGACACAATATAGCCATACCACATGCAAGAACAGAAACGGTTTCAGGACTTGCTCTCGCTTTTGGTATTTCAAGGGATGGAATAGATTTTAAATCTTTCGATTCAAAACCTGTTCACATATTCTTTTTGATAGCATCCAATGAGGAAAATAAAAACAAATATATACAGTTACTCGCAAGAATTTCAAGAATATGCAGAAAGGAAAGTTTCAGAGAAAAAATTCTGAAAGCTGAAACTGCAAAGGATGTGCTAAAGATCTTCCAACAGGAAGAAACAGTTTAAAGAATGTCCCAATACGATATAGTAATAGTTGGTGGAGGGCATGCCGGAATTGAGGCTGCCACAATAAGTTCACTTTTAAACCTAAAAGTCCTTTTGGTTACATTTGCAAAGGATAAAATCGGATTTCCATCTTGCAACCCTTCTATAGGTGGAATAGGAAAAAGCCATCTTGTTTATGAACTTGATGTTCTTTCCGGTTCGATGCCGATACTTGCGGATAGAAGTGGAATACATTTTAAACTTTTAAACTCAAGCAAAGGACCTGCTGTATGGTCTTTAAGAGCACAGATAGATTCTTCAACATACCCGGAAAATGGATTACAAATTTTAAATGGCTTTAAAAATTTAACTATAGTTGAGGATGAGGTAACGGATATTTTATTACAAAATGAGAGGGTGGTTGGAGTCAAATTAGAAAAAGGTCAAAATATACAAACAAATTATGTTGTAATATGTTCTGGAACTTTTTTAGGTGGAAAAATTTTTATAGGAAAAGAAGAGATAAAAGGTGGAAGATACTCTGAAAAGAACTCGGAAAAACTTTCCAACTCTTTAAAGAGTATAGGGATTAAACTTATAAGATTGAAAACCGGAACAAGTCCAAGGTTGAAAAAAAGTAGTATCGATTTTTCAAAGATGGAAGAACAAAAAGGTGAGAAGGATATTGGTACTTTTTCTGTTCTGACAGATAAAGTTGAAAACAGGATATCATGCTATATAACAAGAACAAACGAAAGAACACATAAAACAATTAGGGATAACCTTCACCTTTCAGCACTCTATTCAGGGAACATAGAGGGAAAAGGACCAAGATATTGCCCATCTCTCGAAGATAAAGTTGTAAAATTTTCTGAAAGAAACTCCCATACAATATTCATAGAACCTATGGGCGTTGATAATGAAATAGTTTATGTTAACGGTGCATCATCATCGTTACCTGTTGATGTTCAATATGAGTATATTCGTTCTATTAAAGGGCTTGAAAATAGTATCTTTATCCAACCTGGATACGCTATAGAGTATGATGCTTTAAAAAGTAAACAGATAAAACCAACACTTGAACATAAAAATATAAAAGGTCTTTATTTTGCAGGACAGATAAATGGAACGAGCGGGTATGAAGAGGCTGCAGCACAAGGATATGTAGCAGGATTAAACGCTTCTTTGTCTTTTTTAAAAAGAGAAGAGATAATATTTGATAGGTTCAATTCATATATTGGAGTTTTGATAGATGATATTATTAAAAAGGATCTAACAGAACCTTACAGATTGTTTACATCAAGGTCAGAAAACAGATTGTATTTAAGGCAGGATAACTCTTTCATTAGATTAAAAGAAATAGCTGAAAAGATAAATATAGATGATAAAAGAAGAAAACTTTACAAAAAACTTTTTGAAGAGAGTGAAGAGTTGAAAAAATTTATATATAAAGATTCGGATAATTTTATTTTAAAAAGTGAATACGAATTTTTAAAAGATCCATCATATCCTTTTGAAAATTTTAAAAATCTTTTACCTCAATTTTCAACCAAAGCTCTTCTTTTCGTATACTCAGAAAACAAATATAAAGGTTATATAGAAAAATATAAAAGAATCACAAAAATTGTTCTTGAAAATGGAGAAAGATTTATAAAAGATAAAAAAAGGTTATTATCCTCACCTATAATCTCAAAAGAGGCAAAAGAGATAATTTCTAAAACTGAAGTTGAAAAGGTAAAGGATCTTTACGGTCTTATAGATCCATCCGATATTGAAAATATAATCGTTATTTTGAAAAAGATCTGATCAACTACAAGAAGAACAGGTTCCGGAGCAATTCCCACCAGAACAATTTGATTTCCCTTTATCGCTATCTTTTTTATTGTGTGAATTAGAATTATTTTTGTAATCGTTTACATAAAATCCTGGACCTTTGAAAATTATATTTGAATTGTAACTTAGAATCTTTTCAGAAACAGAACCACATTCCGGACATTTTACCTTCGGGTTATCTGACATTTTATGAAAAACATTAAAAACGAGATTACATTTTTTACATTTATAATCATAGTTTGGCATTTTTCACTCCATTTAAAAAGATGGCGGGATAATCCCGCCATCCCTATATTCTAATTAATACATTCCGCCGTAACCACCGCCTGCTGGAGGCATCATTGGCTGTTTTTCCTCTTCTTTCTTTTCAGCTATCATACATTCTGTTGTGAGAAGTAATGATGCAACTGAGGCTGCATTTTCGAGTGCTGTTCTTGAAACTTTTGTTGGGTCTATAACACCAGCTTCGAACATATCTTCGATCTTTCCTGAAAGAACATTGAAACCTTCATTCTTCTTTGCATTCTTTACCTGATTAACTATAACAGCATCCTCTTCACCAGCATTTTTAACTATCATTCTTATTGGCTCTTCAAGTGCTTTTTTGATTATTTCAGCACCTATTTTTTCATCATCATTTGAAAACTCTATCTTATCTATAGCTTTCAAAGTTCTTAAATATGCTGTTCCACCACCAGGAACTATACCCTCTTCAACAGCAGCCTTTGTAGCATGCAAGGCATCCTCAACTCTCGCCTTCTTCTCTTTCATCTCAACTTCAGTTGGTGCGCCAACATTTAAAACTGCAACTCCACCTGCGAGTTTTGCCAACCTTTCTTGTAATTTTTCCTTATCATAATCACTTGTCGTTTCCTGTATCTGTTTTTTAATCTGTAATATTCTTGCATCTATATCACTCTTTTTACCTTTTCCATCAACTATAGTAGTATTCTCTTTATCAACAGTTATCTTTTCGCACTGTCCAAGATCTCTTAACTGGACAGATTCGAGTTTCATTCCCTGCTCTTCAGATATAACTCTTCCACCTGTAACAATGGCTATATCCTGAAGCATCTCTTTTCTTCTGTCTCCATAACCCGGTGCTTTAACAGCACAAGCGTTCAATGTTCCTCTTAACTTGTTGACAACCAATGTAGCAAGAGGTTCACCCTCAACATCCTCAGCTATTATAAGTAAAGGTTTTCCAGACTGTGCTACCTGTTCAAGAATTGGAAGAACCTCTTTCATATTTGAAATCTTTTTATCTGTTATAAGAAGGTATGGTTTTTCAAGTTCAACAGTCATCTTTTCAGCATTTGTTATAAAGTAAGGAGAGAGATAACCTCTATCAAACTGCATACCCTCAACGAATTCAAGTTCCATCTTGTTTGACTTTCCCTCTTCAACGGTAATGACTCCATCCTTTCCTGCCTTATCCATAGCTTCAGCAATAATATCACCTATCGAACTATCGTTGTTTGCTGAAATCGATGCAACCTGTGCTATCTCTTTTTTGTCCTTTGTCTCTTTTGAAAGTTTTTTCAACTCTTCAACAACAGCTTCAACAGCTTTATCTATTCCTCTTTTAACAAGAATCGGATTTCTTCCAGCTGTTACATGTTTCAAACCTTCCCTGAAAATTGCCTGTGCAAGAACTGTTGCGGTTGTTGTTCCATCACCAGCAACATCAGATGTTTTTGATGCTACCTCTTTAACCATCTGTGCACCCATATTTTCAAATGGATCCTCAAGTTCTATCTCTTTGGCAACCGTTACACCATCTTTTGTAATAGTTGGTGCGCCAAATTTTTTCTCTATAGCAACATTTCTTCCCTTTGGACCAAGAGTTACTTTAACTGCATCCGCAAGTTTATTTACACCTTCAAGAATCTTTCTACGAGCTTCATCACTATAAATTATCTCTTTTGATGTCATCATTACCTCCATTTATTTGTTTATTATTGCAAGGATATCTGTTGAGTCCATAATAACATACTCAACACCATCGATTTCTATATCGGTTCCAGCATACTTACCAAAAAGAACTATGTCTCCAGGTTTAACATCAGCATCTTTTCCATCTAATTTTTTGGAAGCAGCTATAACCTCTCCCTGCTGTGGTTTCTCTTTTGCGGTATCTGGAATTATTATGGAACCTTTTTTAACCTCTTTCTCTTCGATCCTCTTTATAAGGACCTTTCCGTTGATAGGTTGTATTTTACTCTCCTTTGCCATAACTATACCTCCTTTTATTTATTTAAAAAGAAAAATACCTTCACTTATAACTACTTTAATTTAATTTTAAAAAAAGGGTTGTCAAGTCCTAAAAGAACTTTTTATATGGACAAAAAGAACACTTCAAAAGTTTGTTCTTATCCTTTTTAATTCCGTAACCTTTATTTTTTGCATAACTTATAATGTAATCAAGAAAAGGTTCATCTATGTTGAACCTTTTTGTTAACTCTTTTGTTGAAACTACCTTTTTCTTTAAAATGTAATCTATTATCTCTTCTATCATAATATCAAAAGTAAAAAATACCTAAACAAAAATGAAATCAAATATGCAAAGATTATAGAATATAATATTATTCCGAAAAGATAAAAGAAGGAACCTGTTTCCTGTTTTATGACTAAAGCTGTTGCTATACAAGGTAAATAAATCATAAGGAAAAGAAGAAAGACAAAACCATCAACACTATTCCATCTATTAACGATAACACGCTCAATCTGTTCTCCTTTATATAATACACCGAGAGTTGATACAACAGATTCTTTTGCAAAAAAACCTGTTATAAGGGAAACTGTTCTCTCAACATCAAAACCGAGAGGTTTAAAAAGAAAATTAATCTTTTCTCCGGCGACTCTTATAAAACCACCCTCAACATTTTTTGGAAAATAAGAGAGAAGAAATATTATAACCGTTATAAAAAATATTAAAGTTCCAGCTCTTTTCAAAAAATCTTTTACTTTGAAATAAGAATTCAAAAGTAAATTTTTCAATGTTGGAAGATGGTAATCTGGAAGTTCCATTATCAAACCTTCGCTCTTTTCCCTTAAAAGAAACCTGTCAAAGAAAAATCCTGAAAAAATCGCAAAAAGAATAGATAACAAAAATAGTATAAAAATTACCAGAAAACTCCATTTTCCAAAAATTATTGCACCAAGAAATATCAAAACTGTCAAACGGGAAGAACATGGAATGAAAGGAATTATAAGTATTGTTTTTATCCTGTCCTTTGGTGTATCGAGAACTCTTGTTGAAAGAACTGCAGGAACGGAACATCCAAAACCTAAAACCAAAGATATGAAAGATTTTCCATGAAGACCTATTTTATGCATAAACCTATCCATTATGAAAACAACTCTTGCCATATAACCTGTGTCTTCAAGAAAACCAAGAAAAATGTACATAAAAAATATATAGGGAATTAAAGTTATTACGGATCCAATTCCTCCAACTACTCCTTCAGTTAAAAATGATAGCAAAAATCCTTCTTTTATAATTTTTGTTAGGAAAAAAGAGAGGTTTTCAAAAAGAAAAGAGAGAAAATTCGAAAAAATATCTCCGAGAAAAAATGTCAGGAAGAAAATAAACAAAAATGTTATCAAAAAGATTGGGATAGAGAAAAATTTATTCAAAAGTGTATTATCTATTTCTTCAGTTAAACTTTTCTTATCGGAGAATTCTTTTGTTGTTACCTCTCCAACAATACCTCTGCTTAAAGAGTAAAACCAGTCGAGTGTTAAAAAATCTTTCTTTTTTATATCTTTATAAACTTCATCGACATTACTTTTTATTTTAGAAAGATCTTTTTCATTTAAAATTTTAAAAATCGATGGAGCAAAATTTTTATCATTCTCTATAACTTTCAAAGAGTAAAATTTTGGATGTTTTTCAAACTCTTTGTATTTTACAAGTAGTTCAGATATCTTTTCAATATGAAGATAAACCTTGTCACTAACTTTAAAATACTTAGTTTCACAAACTTTTTTGTTTATGTTTTTTTTTATCAATATTTTTAAATCTTCAATCCCTTCTCCATTTTTAACTGAACCCAAAACAATATCACAGGAAAAAATACCTTTTAACTTCTCAAAATCTATTTTTATTCCTTTGCTTTTTGCAACATCCATTTTGTTTATAAAAAATATTATAGGTATATCGAGAAAAAAAAGTTGTAAAGAAAGAAAAAGGGATCTTTCAAGATTTGAACCATCAAGAATGTTTACTATCAAAGATGGAGAAGAACCTAAAAGGTAGTCCAAAGAAATCTTTTCATCTATACTTGTTGGAGTTAAGCCGTAACAACCCGGAAGATCGACAACCTCAAATTTGTTATCATCTATGAAGAAAAAACCTTCCTTCTTTTCAACTGTAACTCCCGGCCAATTCCCAACAGTCTGATCTAAACCAGTTAAACTGTTAAAAAGGGAAGATTTTCCACTGTTCGGTTGACCTACAATAACTATCTTTTCACTCATAACCTCTCAACTTCAATCTTTAATGCCATCATCCTTCCAATTATTATTTTCGATCCATCCTGTTTTATTATAAGTGGACCTCTACCATCATTTTTTAAAACTTCTATAAAACACTCTTCAGTTATCCCCATATTTTTAACTTTACAAACAAAATTTGAACCACCAAAAAGTGATAACACTTTTGCCTTTTCACCTTCCTTTAACTCTATCAGTTTCATCCTTTTCTCCATAAAGAACCCTTTTCGTTCTCTCGTTAAAATTCTTTGAAATCTTCTCCATCCTTTCATATATATTTTTATCAACTATATGCTCTATCTCGCAAGCTATCTTTTGTGCATCAACATTTTCAAGCTCAAAAATTTTTTCAACAAACTCTGTAATTATCATGTGTTTTTTATAAACATTTTTAGCTTTCCTTTCTCCATCCTTTGTTAAACTTATATAACCATACTTTTCCTGAGAAATAAGTCCATCCTCTTTAAGTATAGATAAAGCGTTAACTATAGATGGTTTTGAGACATTTAAAATCTTTTGAATATCCTTTACACGGCAAAAATCTTTACCATTACTCGCAATGTATATAGCTTCAATGTAATCTTCCAGACTTTTAGATAACTTTTTCATATAATCTCACAATGTTAGTTTTAACTAATTAAGTTTAATTAAAATAAAATAAAAGTCAACCCCTATTGATTTTTTATTAATTTGTAGTAAATTAATAAAAAAGGAGGGAGATTGGCAATAAATGTTAATTCTCGTTTTGGGTTCAGATTTTTAGGTGACCTGAAAAATAAAATTTACCATGATCTGTACAATGAAAAACATGATTGTAGGGTTAACCAAATAATAACTTCTGGAAATGGTGTTAGGTTTGAGCCAGATAATGAACAGCAGGCAGAAAAGGAAGGTTTTTCCAAGTGCAGTAACTGTTTAAAATAGAAGTTGAATTTTTCTATTTAAAATGTTATAATTTCATCCAATGAAAAATTTTAAAATTTTCATTTTTTGTTTTCTAATCGCATCTCTTTTAAATGGTGAAAGAATACTTGTTAGGTTTGAGAATCTCCCAAAAAATCTTGAAATAAAAAATCTGATAAAGAAAAACGAAAAATACAAATTTATAGTTTTAGATTCAGATGTAGAAAGTGTGAAGAAACTTTTTCCAGATGCTATAAGTGTTTGTAAAGAACCAAAAGTTAAAGTATTTTACAATCCAAACGATACTTATTTTTCATACCAATGGTCTTTAGATGAAAGACATTACAATCTTTCATACATACTTGATACAAAGGTTGATGGAGATGGAGTAAGGATAGGAATTCTTGATACCGGATCCGCTTATGAGGATTTTTCTATTCCTTCGAACGAATCCTCTCTGGTTTCATCAACAGATGGAAAATACCATAAATATCAGGATTTTGACAATATTAATTTTATTCTTCCATACGATTTTGTTAACGATGATAATCACCCTAACGATATGAACGGACATGGAACCGCCGTAACTTCTGTTATAGCAAGTCATATAAATAACAGTTTTGCAACAGCTGGAATAGTATCTTCTCCAACCATCATAGTTTTAAGAGTTCTTGATGAAAATGGTGAAGGAGACCTAACAAATATAGTTGATGCTATCGAATACGCGGTAGCAAACGGATGTAAAGTTTTAAACCTTTCACTCGGAGGACCAGCAGGAGATTCCACAGGGTGGACACCCTTGCATCAGGCAATAATTAACGCAAGAAACAATGGAGTTGCTGTTGTTTGTGCCTCAGGAAACGAAGGTGTCGGTGAGTTATCCTATCCGGCAGGTTTTGAAGAAGCTATATCATGTGGAGCAGTTGATTACAATTTCGATAGAACTTACTACTCACAGTATGGAACAAATCTTGATTTCGTTGCACCGGGAGGTGTTGTCTATCAGGACAATGATGGTGATGGGAATTATGATGGAGGAATTCTATGTCCAATGATAGAACAAACTGATTCTTTAGCAAATGTTTCAAACTTTTATCTTTACTGGTTAGAAGGAACCTCATTTTCAACACCACATCTTTCATCTCTTTTCGCTTTGATGTTCTCTCTTGGATACAACCTTGAGGAGATAGTTGATATTTTCATCTCAAACTCTTTGGACCTTGGAAATTCTGGATATGATTTAGAATATGGATACGGTTATGTTAAACCTGATTACATATTCAAACAGGATATTTTAACAAAAAGTATAAACTATTCTTCACTTTCAAACCTTATAACTTTTTCCTTCCTTATAACAAACGATTCTGTTTCTATAGATTCCTTTAAACTTAAAAGTCTACTTGAAGATGAAAATTTAAACTACCAAAAGGATGGAAAAATTTACACCTTAGATATTTTTGTAGAAAAATCTGGTATCTACAATCTAACAATTTATGGAAAAAAGGATGGGACACCTTTTCAACAGGAAAAAAGTTTTGGTTTAAAAAATATTCTTGATAATTCCACTTTCATATTTGGTGGTAATATGACTCTTTCAAGTGACAATCAGTTTTTGATACTCGATGACTCAAGTAGTATAAAAATAAAAACAAACTCAAAAATAAAAATCACAAAATACACTTCTGAAAGTGAAAGGTTAAAAGTTTTTTCAAATGATATTGAACTTCCAGTTACAAGGTATGAGGATAGGGTTGAATTTTATGTTGAGAAGGACTCTTACCTAAGATTTCTTATATCTAATGAAAAGTTTGATGTTTTTAAAAATACAAAAACTCTCATCTTGAAAGATAAAGATTTAAATTGGACAGGTGAAGAGTATTCTATCTTTGACAGGAGTGGAAGGATAGTTGAAAAAGGTGTTTCAAAAAAAATATCTTTTGAAAATATACCTTATGGAATATACTTTTTAAAAGGAAAAAATATTTTATGGAAAATAGTAAAATTATTTTAATCCTTCTTTTAATTATTCTATTTTCATCATGCTCACTCTTTTCCCCAAAAGAGAATCTTGAAGATGGCTGGGTTTATGTAAAAGAAAAAGATTATGCTAACGCTTTAAAAAAGTTCAGGATTGACTATGGGAATTATCCAGATTCATTAGATATAATATGTGGAATGTTTTATATACATTTTCTTTATGGAAAGGAAGATTCAGCAAAAAAATATCTTGAAAAATCTTTTGAAAATTCAAAAGATGATGATAAAACTCTATTCGTTGGAAGTTTGTATTACAGAGAAAAAGATTATGATTCAACAAACTATTTTTATGAAAAGTATGTTGAAAAAAATTCTCCAATCTATGATCCTTACATAATATCAACAACGGTTAAATCGAACTCATTTCACAAAATTGGATTATCATCGGAATATTTAACAAAAAATTATCAGTTCGTCTACGATGTTTTAAAAAGTATCACAGATATTTCAGATTCTTTAGATGTTAACAAAGATGAGGACAGAATAAAACTTTTTGATTATATAAACAAGTTGGAGGAATGATGGCAAAAATAGCAATTCTGATGGGATCTGAAAATGATAGGGCGGTTATGTCAAACGCAGAAAAGGTCCTTGAAGATTTTGGGGTTGAATTTGAGACATTTATAATTTCAGCTCACAGAAACCCTTTAAAAGTTCAGGAATTTTCTATAAAAGCGAGAGAGAATGGTTTTTCAGCAATAATATGCGGAGCAGGTTACGCCGCACACCTTGCAGGTGTTGTTGCATCGTATACAACTCTACCAGTTCTTGCGGTCCCACTCGATTCCTCACCATTAAAAGGTGTAGATTCACTATATTCGATGGTTATGATGCCTTCTGGAATTCCAGTTGCAACATTTACAATAGGTTCAGTAGGAGCAAAAAATGCCGCAGTATTTGCTGTTGAGATGCTTTCGGTCACTGATGGTAGTTTAAAGGAAAAACTTGATAAATACAGAGAGAGTTTTAATAAATGAGAAAAAAAGATTATGAAGAGGCAATAAATATTTTAAAGGAAGATGGAATAATTGCCTTTTCAACAGATACTTTAAATGGTATCGCTACATCTTTCGATAACATAAAAGGATTAGAAAAAATTTTTGTTTTAAAAAAAAGGGATAAGGATAAACCCTTTGCTCTTTTTTTTTCAGAAAATATTGAAATCGAAAAATTTTTTTATACATCTGAAATTTTTTGGAAGATCAAAGAAAAATTTTTGCCAGGTCAGCTAACAATAGTTTTAAAGGCAAAAAAAATTATCCCCTCTATACTTGTGAAGGATGGTTTTGCCTCTTTGAGAATTCCAGCTGAAAAAAAAATTTTAAAGCTGATAGATCTTTATAAAAAACCTCTCGCGTGCACAAGTTTAAACTTGTCTGGAAAAGATGTTATTACAGAAAAAAAAGAGTTTGAAAAATATTTCAAAGGAGTTTATCTTTTTGGAGATTTGAAAAAGAAAAAAATGCCTTCAACCGTTATAAAGATAGATAAAAAAAATGTTGAAATATTTAGAGAGGGCGTGATAGAAAAAGAAAAAATTTTAAAATTTATAAACAAGGAGAGTTTATGTTAAAAAAAGAAAAACTTATAGATTTTGCTTCTACGATAGTAAAGATGTCTGATGCTGATATGACAACAGTTTCCGTCGTTGGAAACAAAGAATCTTTAACAAGATTTTCCAACAACGAGATAACACAAAATGTTGATTCAACTAAATACTCTTTCACTATAAGGACTGTTTATGATGGAAAGGTGGGAATAGTTTCTGGAACTTCGATAGATGGAAAGAATATAAAGAAATTCCTTGAAAAGGCTAAAGAGATCTCAAAAAACCAAACACACAAAAAAGAGATTTTAACTTTACCTTCTAAGACAGATTACTTTTTTACAAAATCTTTCGATAAGAAGACTGAAGAGTTGTCTCCTGACCAGAGAGCAAAATATGTAAAAGATGCTGTGAAAATATGTGCTAAAGAAAAAATGAATGGTGCCGGAATTTTTTCTAACGGTGCAAACTCTTTTGTGATAGTTAATTCAAATGGACTTGAGGCACATTTTGAAAATTCTAATGTAACTTTTTCAATAACAGCACAGGCAAAAAACTCTTCTGGATGGGCGGAACAGAACGAGTTGAGTGTTAAAAAAATTGATGTTATAAAAAGCACACAAACCGCTGTTGAAAAAGCAAAAAAATCCAAAAACCCAAAAGATGTAAAACCTGGAAAATATACTGTTATTCTTGAACCTGCAGCTGTTGCAGATCTTATATCTTTTTTATCCTATACAACATTCAACGGACTCATGATAGCTGAAGGAAGAAGTTTTCTTTCCAATAAATTTGGACAAAAGGTTGCATCTGAAATGGTAAACCTTTACGATGATCCTTATTTTGAGGGTGTTGGTGGGATACCTTTCGATTTCGAAGGTTTTCCAAGAAAAAGATTAACTCTTCTGGAAAATGGGGTTTTTAAAGATATACCAACAGATAGAAAAGTTGCAAAAATGTTGAATCTTGATAACAATGGACACTCTCTTGGTGCTGATGATGAATATGGACCTCTTCCTTTAAATCTTTATTTAAAAGAGGGAAGTTCAAATGTGGAAGAGATGATAAAAACAACAAAAGAGGGTATACTTGTCACTCAGTTCCATTATGTAAACATGTTGAATCCAATGACCACAACAATAACTGGTATGACAAGAAATGGAATATTTTTGGTTAAAGATGGAAAAGTGAAAGATGGTTTAAAAAATATGAGATTCACCCAATCCATTATGGAATCTTTATCAAATGTCTTAATGGTTGGAGATAGATGTATAGTTCAAAGTGGTGGTTTTGGTGGAGGATTTGCGGTTCCGGCTTTGAAGATAAAAGATTTCACATTCACAAGCAAAACAGAATTTTAATAGGAGGAAAAATGTTTAAATTAGGAAAACTGGCAATCGATGTTGCAAAACATTATGGTGCTGATTATGCTGATATTAGAATAATAGATACAAAGAATGAAGAGATCGTTGTAAAGAATGGAAAACTCAATGTAGATTATTCAAACACTTTAGGTTTTGGAATAAGAGTTTTATACAAAGGCTCTTGGGGATTCTCATCAAGTGATAACCTGACAACATCTGAAATAAAAAGGGTTGCAAAAGAAGCATGCTTTATAGCAAAAGCGAGCAGCTCTTTACAGAGAGAAAAAGTCAGACTCGCAAAAGAGGATACTTACAAAGATCACTGGTTTACTCCTGTTTTGAAAAATCCATTCAGAATACCTCTTGAAAGGAAAGCTGATCTACTATTCAAAATAGATGAAATATTGAGAAAAAAGAGCGAGATAAAAGTCGCATACTCAGAAATGTCTTTTCAAAATATAAGAAAGTGGTTTATAAATAGTGAAGGAAGTGAGATACTTCAGGATCTGTTAAGAAGCGGGGCTGGATACTCTGCAACAGCTTTAGGCAACGATGATATGCAGGTAAGATCATATCCTGCATCTTTTGGTGGACAATATTATTCAGGTGGATATGAGATAATAGAGCAGATGGAACTACTTCAGAACGCTGAAAGGATAAGAGATGAAGCTATTGCACTGTTAACTGCACCTCAATGTCCTGATGATGTTAAAGATATCATAATAGGTGGAGCCCAGATGGTTCTTCAGATACATGAATCTGTTGGCCATGCAACAGAACTTGATAGGGTTTTGGGTTATGAAGAGAATTATGCTGGAAGTTCTTTCGCAACTCTTGAAAAATACAAAAAATTCAGATACGGATCAAAAATCGTTAACCTTTTCGCTGATGCAACTATTCCTATGGGACTCGCAACACAGGGATACGATGATGATGGAGTTAAAAGCCAGAGATGGGATATTGTTAAAGATGGAATACTTGTTGGATATATGACAAACAGGGAACTTGCACACAAAATAGGAGACACAAGATCAAAAGGTTGTAACAGATCTCAAGGATTTTATTCTATACCAATTATAAGGATATCCAATCTTTCTCTTGCTCCGGGAGAATGGGAGCTTGAGGATCTTATAAAAGATACAAAAGATGGAATATATATGGATGTAAACAAATCATGGTCAATAGATCAAAGAAGGTTGAATTTTCAGTTTGGATGTGAAATAGGATACGAAATAAAGGATGGAAAACTTGGAAGGATGCTAAAAAACTGTTCCTATCAGGATATAACTCCAGTTTTCTGGAACAAATGTGATGCGATATGTAACGAAAATTATTGGGACCTATGGGGAGTTATAAATTGTGGTAAAGGACAACCGGGACAAAGAGCAGAGATGTCACACGGAGCAGCTCCAACAAGATTTAGAAAAGTTAAAGTTGGAATAGGAAACAAATAAGGGGGATTTTTATCCCCCCATTTTTTTACAAAAATATATTGACTTTAAAAAAGATATAATGTAAAATTCTTACATGAGATTGAATATTCACTTTATTTAATAAAATCTTTCAAAAAGGAGGAAAGATGAAGGTTAAAACCCTATTTTTACTTTTCTTGACTTTGATTTTTGCATTTGGTATCAACGCCCAATTCGCATCGTTTAGAACATTATCAACAGGTGGTGTTATAGATGATGAGATAGAGGCTATCCTTGGGCTGACGGAGATGACAAACATTGAAGGTTTCAACATTTACACAAACCTTTCAAACTTCACTGTATCTGAACCTGTTATAGGAGGTTTTTCAAACAATTTCCTTATTGGAATGAAAGGTTCAATGATGGAAATGCTTCATCTTGGAATACTTTCAGCATCAACAAAAAACTTATACAGCGATACTATAAATGGTGAGTACAGAGAGTTTATGGATACTAACGGAGATCAGATATATGACTATATGAGTAAATCAACCACAACACAAATAGATAAAAATCTTGATGAATCAGGTTCAAACTATTTTGGGTTTCTTTTTGGAAAGAAGGAAGGATTTAAAGGTGGAGTTTCTTATACAAAATACTTTGCAAACTCCACAGGTGAGATGAATTTTATACAAGAGAGAATGGACTCAAACATTGTTTCAAATGATATACTTTTAACATCATATAGGGATTATAATGATAAAAGTAACTATAGCTATAGTGGAGATGTAATAAATTTTGCTGCTGGAATGGCTATGGAGAAGATGGAATTTGTTGGTGCTTTTAATTTTGGTTTTTTAAAGAACAAGATGAGTTATGATTATAGGGATACTATTTTCAACGATTTTTCACCAGCAGATAACAGTAACAACACATTTAGATCCGATGATTACAATAAAAACGGTTATGATCTTAATGGTTTAAATCTGGGCTTTGGTATAAAAGGCTATTTCAGAATGGATGAAGACTCAGTAGAGTTTTTCACAGGTTTACAGAACAACTCTTACAAACCCAGATACTTCTTCTTTGATCAGTATTATACTGAAACTACAGTAAATACAGGTATGGCTGGAGATGAAATTTACACTTATATAGATTCTCTCTCTGCTGGCGATTCATTATCTGTAATGCATTTCTCAGAAATAAATTGGTTGATAGGTGGAAAGTATGTTAAAAAACTTGAAAATGCCTTATTTGGTATAGGTATTCAATTCTCTCAGGCAAAAACAGCAGAGATCGATACAATCCATTACCTTTCCGTTTATAGAGAAGAGTATGATAACGGAGATGGCGTTTCAGATGTTAATGATTACACTTATACAGTAACAGGAACATACGATCAGGAAAATATTAACAATTCTTTAATGACCTCTTTAACTATTCCTGTTGGTTTAGAGTATAACTTCCTTACAAATCTTTTTGGAAGGATAGGTGCAAGAACAACTTTTGGATGGGGAAATGGTTTCCAGAGTATAAAATACCTTTCTTACTCACCATTAGTTGGAGAATATAATTATGGAGATGGTTCATCATATCAAGTGATAGTAGAGAACCCAACCCAAAGAAATGATCAAGAAATCAAAATGAACAACAACATAACAGAGACGTTATACTACTATGGTCTCGGTTGGACTATATCCAAAAATGTTAAATTGGATTTTATGGGATTTTCTAACCTTGTTGATCTTTCAACTTGGTCACTCTCCGTTAATGTCAAGTTTTATTGATAGGAGGAAAAATGAAAAAATTTATACCTATACTCATATTTATTCTTATTTTAGCTGGATGTACTTTTAAACCTTATGAAAGTACAGATATAAAAAACGATCTTGAACTTTCAACATCAGGTAAAAATATTTTAGAGATAACAGATCTTGTTCCTTCAAATTATGGAAGTATAAATGATATCGATCCATCAACTGGAGATGTTGAGGGTGTTATATATGTATATTTCAACGATTACCTTTTAAACTCAACTGTTACAACATCAAATTTTGTTCTTTCTGAAAACAGTTCTTCTGGAGATGTTTCAAACATAAATGTTGTTTATGAGCCTGATTTCAAAAGGGTTAAAATAACAGCAACTTTTGCAGACAATGCAACATATACTCTTACAATCAAAAATGGAGTCAAATCAACTTCAAACAGTTTCCTTGATGGAAATGGAAACAGTATAGATGACGGAACACCTTACGATGATGTTATTTACCAGTTCAGTACAGGAACAGGAACAGATTTTGTTGATTATACTAATCCAATAGTACTTGGGGTTTTCCCTGAAGAAGGGAACACATCTATAAACACTCATTTTTATGTTGATTTCTCTGAACTTGCAGAATCATCAAAAGTTGTTAACTCAACAAAACTTTACAAAATCAATGATGATGGCTCAAGATCAGAACTTGACATAGAACTTGTTGGATACTCTTATATCTGGTGGTGGGGTGTTTATGAAGCAGAATTTCAACCAAAGAATGGTGATCCACTTGCAGAAAGAAGATTCTATCAGATAGAGGTAACATGTTCAACAATAACAGATTCTGCTGGAAACAAAGCTTTGCCATACTTTGACAATGTATATAAACCAGTTATTAAAAATTATGTATCAACATTTTTAACAGAAAGTACAGGTAGTGATGATGATAGACCACCAAAAGTTAATGGAGTTAACATAGGTTATGGTTCACCTATGATTACCATAAGATTCAACGATAATATGGATATAACTAAACTGACAACAAACAATATTAAAGTTTTTGCTTATGTTAATGGTAACTACACTTATATACCTGGTTCAATCTCAATTTCTCCAGACACAACAGAAGTTGAATATTCTCTTATAAACCTTGATTGGAATAACACTTCTTCTGTTTACCTTTATGTTTCAAAAGAGGTTACTGACAATTCTGATAAGAAATGGAAACTTGATACTAACGATAACGGTATAGGTGGAGAAAGTTACGATCCGAACAGAGTTTCAGCGTGGTCTGATTTTTCAGGTAGTGATGATTATTACAAACAAGTTTGGTAGAAAGAAATTTTATCAATAAAAAAGGGGCTTTTTAAAGCCCCTTTTTTATTCTATAACAAAAATCTTTTTCGTTAAATCCAATCCTGAAACTTTTATAAAGTAAATTCCCTTTTTCAAATTTTTATTGAAACTTAAAACTCCCTTATCATCTTTAATTTTAAAATTCGTTTTATCTTGAACTCTTCCAGAAACATCTATAAGTTTTAAAGTGTATTCTTTCTTTTCAATATTTTCATAATAGATAGTTATGTTTCCTTTTGAATATTTTATATCAAACTTTTTATTCGAGACAAAAATATCTTTACCATCTATTCCTGTCTGGATATTGAAAAGATCCAAAATATCAGATACCAACCTTTTTGCTCCAAAAGTTTCCATATAGTAAATTGGTGCTGCCATAACAACCAAAGATGTATCCTTTTTTGAATAGAGAACAGTTTTACCGTTGAAATTTGTATCCAAGGTTGAAGAAATGTATTGTCCAAAAATGTTGTTCTCTCCAACAAGGTAAAAAACTCCACCATATATTAGATTACCGTTGGATCCTCTTGGAAGTTTTGCTTCAACAAATTTTACACTATCTTGTCTTCCTGAGATATTATAGTAGAGAGATCTCATATCAGCATTCTTGTTAACATTGTATTCTTTAATGTTGAAAAGTTTGTATGCGATAGATGTTGTCTCTGGATAAACAGGATATAATGTCGGATTTCCTGTTATAGATTTTCCAATATTCCATCCTGTTATAATCATCTTTCCGCCATTCTCTAAATATCTTGAAAGATCCTCAAAATCTATTTTGTTATTTGAAAGGTCATCATCAATGTAAAAAACTTTTTTATAGTTTCCAAAAATAATATTGTTTCCCTTGGATATACTGTCCATATCTATTATATCATATACGAATTTCCCAAAAACCGAATCGTAAAAAGCATCAGTCTTTTGATCAGTTAAATTAACACTGTTTGAGGTTTCATCAACAACCAAAAAATCCTTTTCCATTTTCAAAAGTCTTACACTATCTATGTTTGAAATCTCGCTTTCAAGGTATTGACTATCAACAACAGTAAAAGTGTAAAGATAAATTGATGTATCGTTTATCGATGAATCTATAAAGAAAGTATCTGTAATATTTGTGAGTAAATTGAAATCCGTTTCTCCGCTTTTTTTTCTATAAACATTGTACCTTAAAAAATCCAAACTTTTGCTTTTTTGGATGTATATGTATACTTTATTTTTATCAGAATAAATTTTGTTTAAACTTATACTGTTTGGAATAAAAGATGGTGTTATTGTATCTGTTATATTTGTAAAACCCTCAAAACCATCACTGTCAACTGGTGCTACTCTGAAATAGTAAAGATTTTTTGGTATCAATGAACCAACAGTATATTCGTTTGTATCAGGCACTATAAGATAATTTTCTGCACTATCATTTTCATTTCTATAATAAATTTTATAACCTGCAACATCAGGACTAAAAGATTTCTGCCATTTAACAATAACAGAGGAATCTCCTCTGTCCTGCAAAGAGATTGAATTAACAGTTGCTGGCATATATTTTAGATAGTATAGAGTCGCAGCTCCACCTTTTACCACCTCTTTCATATAATCAAAATTCATATAAGAAACAGAATCTTTTGTTGAATGGTAAACTGGGGAAAATGTATATTCTATAGCAAAATTCACTTTAAAACCTTCTATATCGAAGAAATAATGATCACTGCCAGAACTACCTCCACCTATAATACAGCTTACATTAGTAAAACTATCGCACATCTGTTTGTAAAGAGTTTTTAAAGGATCTGAATGGGACATACCATAAAGAGTCAATCTGTAATCGGAAGAAGGGTTATATCCTATCATATCAAAGTTGAGCATACCTAATACATGCATGTTCTTTGGAAGAATATAATTGTAAACAAAATATTCTGAACCATAAAGACCCCATTCTTCAGCTGTAAAAAGGACAAAGTATATATCATAATCAGATTCGAAAGATGAAAAAACTCTTGCAAGTTCAAGAACAGCAGCGGATCCGGAAGCGTTATCATCTGCACCCGGAGCTATTTGATAATTGTTTGAATAATCATCATAATGCGCACCAACAACTATACATGTATCTTTTGAATATAGACCTTTCTTTAAACCAACAATGTTTCTTACAGGATAAGAAGAAACCATAAAATCCTGATAGTAAACTGTATCAAGATTCAAATCTGACATCCTGTTAAAAAGGTATACGGATGCTGTATCAAGCCAACTTGTAACCATAACTCTCGATTTACTGTATGTTCCCTGTGGATATGGGTATTCACCAGACATTGTTGCAACAGTGTTGTATAGAGAATCAGATGATATTTTCAAAAGAATTTCAGAAAGTTCATCGATTTTTTTACTATTTTTAATATCAAAAGATGGTGATGTTTGGTTTTGAATATTTTTTAAATCAATTATTTTTCTAAAATTCAGCTTCACCATTTCAAAATCTTTTCTTTTGGTGTAAAGATCTTTATCTGTTTCCACAAGTATAAGATTTTTTTCAAAATTAAAATAAATGAAATCTTCAGGTAAAGATTTTATATCTTTACCAAAAAGAACAAAATAATTTTTATCCTTTCTAAACTCTTTTGTGAAAAGCACTCCATTTCCACTTAAAATTTTTTCTGTTTTTCCTATGTAGAGTCCATCGAAAACATAATATGGATCTATCCCTGAAATAATCTTCTCACTTACAACTATATAATCTGAAAAAGTAAGAAGAAAGATTGTGAGTGAAAGAAAGATAAGTAGAGTCTTTTTCATTTTTACCCCTTTTTAAATAAAATTAAAAGTTATACTTTTTTAACCTTCTTAAAGCAATATTGTAAATTATTATAAAGATAATAAAGGTTAACACAACTATAAAAAATATTGCAAAATAGAATTCACTAATATCGAAAGGAATCTTTTTGAAACTTTTTTCAAAATAGTTTTTTACAGGTGTTGAAAGTATCGATATAGATAAACCAATATAAAATAAAGAAACTATTGCTGCTACTATCCCACCAAAACCACTTGCTATCTTTGATGGATTCTTTTCATTAAAATCAGGTAAAATGGCTCCAAAACCAGTGTTAATTATAGTTATTCCGAAAGAGAATATGAATGTTATCAGAGAAGAGAGGAGGATGATCAAAAGATCCATTTTTAGAAAAATATTTGTTAAAACGATCAAAAACTCTCCAAGGAAAAATATTATCAAAAAATTAAATATCAGTTTTGAGTTAAAATAATTTTCCATCCTTATGGAACTTTTTATTATCGAAAATGTTTTTCCCTCAAGTGATATCAAGGGATATATGAATCTAACGGATAATGTTGCCATTATATAAGATGAAAAACCAAGGTTGGCAAATGAGAGAATATATGTATAAAAAGGAGTTTTAAAATATATTGGACTTCTTATTATGCTGAAAGAGTATATAAAAAGCAAAATCATAAAAATCAAAGATTGTCCCCACTGCGATGGGTCCCTGAAAAAAATTATCATATCTTTTACTATAAGAAAAATTTCGAGATTTTTTGAGAATATTCTCTTTTCAAGAATTTTACTTCTTTTCTTTTTTGAGGAAAGGTTAAAGAGAGAAAAACCTAAATATTTTTTTCTATAAATTTTAACTAATAAGAAAAGGAAAGAAAATGTTAAAGAAAGATAAACAAAAAGAAGAATGTATAAAAGATTTGAACTCCTTGCATTTATATCGTTAAAAATTATCTGTAAAATTATACCACTCGGTAAATATTTGAACTGCTCAACCTCAAGAGAATTCAAATATTTTGTAACTTCTTGAAGTGTTGCATTCTGTGGAAGGTTGAAAATATCAGGTTTTGTAAAAATGAAAAAGAAAACAAAAAGTGATATTAAAAGTACAAAAATCAAAGTAACTATAAAATTTAAAGAGAACATCTTAAAAAGATCTGAGATCAAAAAAACAACCAGTATACCAAAAGAGGTTGAAATGAAAACCATTAAAATAAAAAGAAAAAGCCATTTTAGAAGAAAAATCGTTTCAACCATAAAAACATTTGAAATTGAAAATATCAAAGGTAAAGAGATTATCAAAGATGCCCAAGAAGCATAAAAACCATTTTCAAAAAGTTTTGAAAAGAATATATGTTGTGTTTTTAAAGGAGTAGAAAAAAGGAATTCAAGTTCCGGAGTTTTAAAAAAAGTAGATATCGAGGTTATTATTGAACTTGTAAAAAGCAGAAAAAATATAATAGTAAAAAGCAAAGAACTGATTCTGTAAATAAAACCTTTTCCAATATCTTCAAGGTTCAAAAGAAAGTTAAAAACTTTAAAGAAAACAAAATAGGTTCCAAAAAGAAAAATAGAAATAACAAAGAAAAATGTTAAAATCCTGATAAGAGTTTTAAAATCTTTTATAATAAGATGCCTTAAAACTATTTTACTCTTTAAAACAAAAAGATCAGTTATCATTTTTTGTTATCTCTAAAAATAACTCCTCAAGATTTGATTTCTTCAAACTCTCCTTTAAATTATCTATCGAGCCAAAATAAACAAGATTTCCTTTATCCATTATTCCTATTTTGTTACATATCTCTTCAGCAAGAGAAAGAGTGTGAGTTGAAATAAAAAGTATCCTGTTTGAAAAAGAAAACTCTTTAAAAAGATCTTTTACTATCTTTGAACTTTTCGGATCGAGTCCAACCATAGGTTCATCTACCAAAAATATATCAGGTGAATGAAGAAAACTGCTTGCTATTATAATTCTCTGTTTCATTCCATGAGAATACTCTTCGGTTCTAATATCTATATAATCTGAAAATTCAAGTTTTTTTGAGTACTCTTCTATTCTTTCCTCTATCTTTTTTTTATCCATTCCGTATAACCTTCCAACAAAGTACAAAAACTCTCTTCCTGTAAGTTTATCATAAAGAAAAGGAGTGTCTGGAACATAACCTAAACTCCTTTTAAGATTCTGGTCAAAACCTTTATTGCTTTTTTCATTTATAAGTATATCCCCACCCTCATATTCAAGCAGCCCTCCAATACATTTGATAGTTGTAGTTTTTCCAGCACCATTTGGACCTATAAAACCAAAGATATCTCCACCGTTAAGTTTAAAACTTATATTGTTGACAGCAATTTTTTTCCCATACTTTTTGGTTAAATTTTTAACCTCAAGAGTTATTTCTTTTTCCATCCTTTTTCACTCCAACCTTTTTCATTTTTATCTTTCTAAGTTTGTTTGCAAACCTGTGTGCTTCACCTATTATTTTCTTGATCAAAAAGAAAGATGGAGATCTTACATCGAGTTGCACTCTTTTTCCGTTTGGGAAAAAAATAGTGTCAGTTTTTTTTGCAACAGATATAAGTTCTATATTCTTGTTAAGTTCATCAAGAACATCTTTCGCAATACCTATCTGTCCAAGACCACCATCTATTATTGCAAGGTCAACATCATACTTTTCAAGATACCTTTTAAAGATCTCTCTTATTGAAAGATAATCGTCATTACCTATTTCGTCAAGGTTATAATATCTATAAAAAGATTTTTTTGGCTTTCCATACTCAAAAAAAACAACAGCACCACTGTTCCAACCACCTGAAAGATGTGATATATCAACCCCTATTATATTTTTTGGAATATTTTTTAGATTCAAACTTTTCTTCAAATCTATAACTGTAGAGGGAACATATTCCTTTTTTATATCCTTATAAAGTTGGTTATCTGAATTATCTTTTGCTATCCTGTACGGTTCCTTGTCTATCACACTTTTTTCAATATTTACAACCTTTATATTTTTATCCTTAAAAAACTCAAGAAAAGTTTCATCCAAAAAATCAAAATCAAGGACCAATGTTGAAAAATTAAAATCTGATGTTAGAGTGTAATAATCAAGAACAATCTCTTTACACACCTCATATTTTGGCATCTTTTCGTTGAACACAAACCTTTTGGTTATTATATCTGAAATGTAATTATCCCTTATTTTTAAAACTGAAAAACTGCCACTCTTTTTATCAAAAGAAAAGGAAACAATATCCCTGTTCTGGTATCTGAATGTCAGTTTTTTTCCCTTCTTTATTTCCCTTTTTATAAAATCTATACTATCTCTAACAAAAGCTGCATTTTCAAAATCTTCTTTTTCTGCGAGTTCATCCATATAACCTTTTAAAAAATCAACAAGTCTTTTGGTTCCTCCATTCAAAATCTCGCTAACCTTTTTTATCTTTTCTTCATATACTCTTTTTTCATCTTCTATCTGACAAACTCCTCCACAGTTCCCCATCTGATACTCTATACACAATTTTTTTGGATTTTTAAGGTTGCACCTTTTCAAAGAAAAAATTTTATTCAATGTTTCAATTACATTTTTGACATAGGATACTTTTGAGAATGGACCAAAAAAAGTCCCTTCATCTACTTTATAGGATAAAGATAGAGTGGGATATTTTTCTTTTGAAATTTTTATGTAAGGATAGGAGTTTGAATCTTTCAGTTTAACATTATATTTTGGTTTAAATCTACTTATAAGTTTGAATTCCAAAAACAAAGCATTCTTTTGATCTCTTGTCAAAAGATATTCTACTTTTTCTGTCTCTTGTATTATAAATGGAACCTGAATCCTTTTATCCTGTTCAAAAAAATATTGCTTAACTCTATTTCTTATTGAGGAGGCTTTTCCTATATATATTACATTTCCATTCTTATCTTTAAATATGTAAACACCTGGTTCGTTGGGAAGATTTTTATAATCAATCATAGAACTGGTTTACTTTTTCAATTATGTATAAAATCTCTTCATCCTCAAGTTCTGGATAAATCGGAAGTGATAAAATTTTTTTTGAAACTTCTTCTGAAACAGGTAAAGAGTACTCTTTTTTTATTATATTTAAAACAGCGTTTTGCTTGTGAAGAGGAAGAGGGTAGTAGACGGTTGTATCTATTCCATTCTCTTTCAAAAAATCTTTCAATTTATCCCTCTTTTCAGTTAATATCGAGTACTGGTGGTATATATGGTAAAAACCCTTTTTTTCAAAAGGCTTTTTAACTTTATCTGTTATATTCAAATTGTAATTTTTTGCTATTTCCCTTCTTCTTCCATTTATCTCTTCTATCCTTTTCATCTTTAAAATAAGTAGAGAAGCCTGTAAAGTATCCAACCTTGAGTTGTAACCAATTTCTTCATGTATATATTTTTCCGTTGAACCGTGAACCCTTAAAGTTTTGACTTTTCTATAAAAAGTTTCAGAATCTGTAACAACCATTCCACCATCTCCGGCACATCCAATATTTTTTGTAGGGAAAAAACTTATTGTTCCAGCAATACCGAAATTACCACATTTTCTTTCATCTATCTTTGCACCCAGAGATTGTGCACAATCCTCAATTATCAAAAGTCCATATTTTTTTGCTATCTTTTCTATCTCAACCATATCTGCTGGATGACCAAATATATGGACAGGTAGAATAGCTTTAGTTTTTTTTGTTATCTTTTTTTCTATCTGTGAGACATCTATTGTGTAATCATCATAGTTGATATCAACAAAAACAGGCATAGCTTTAAGTTGTAAAATGGTTTCAACTGTAGCGAAAAATGTGAAAGGTGTAGTTATAACCTCATCTTCCTCTTTTATTCCTGCTGCCCTTAAAGATAGCAAAAGTGCATCAGTTCCATTTCCAACACCTACACCATATTTTACACCAACATATTCAGCAATATATTTTTCAAGATTTGCAACCTCTTCTCCCAAGATGAAATTTCCCTTATCAAAAATATTGTTTATGGCATCAACATATTCCTTTCTATACTTTTTATACTCCCTTGTAAGATCAAGCATTTTAACTTTCATCTAAAAAAACCCCTTCTTTTTTTATTAAATATTTTTTTCCACAGTTAGAACAGGTATATTTTTGCTCTTTCTCAATAGGATGTTTCACTCCTCTCATCTTAAAACCACATTCACACATATATCCAACAATTTTTGCTGGATTACCAACAACTATAGCATAATCTGGAACATCCCTTGTCACAACACTACCTGCACCAACAAAAGCCCATCTCCCTATAGTAACACCACAAACTATAGTTGCGTTTGCACCTATAGATGCTCCCCTTTTTACTTTTGTTGGTATCCAGTTACCATGCTTTGGATATGGTGCTCTTGGGTTTAGATCGTTTGTGAAAACCATAGATGGACCCAAAAATACATCATCCTCAATTTCAACCATACCATAAACTGAAACATTGTTCTGTATCTTAACACCATTCCCAACAACAGCCCTGTTTTCAACTGTAACCGATTGCCCGATTGTGCAATTTTTACCTATCTTTGCTCCAGACATTATGTGTGAGAAGTGCCAAATCTTTGTCCCTTCACCTATCGTAGCACCTTCATCAACATAACTTGATTCATGAACAAAATATTTTTTTTCATCCATTACTTAAATTCTCCTTAAAATATTTTACAGTTTTTTCAATACCATCATCAAAATCTGTAAATTTTAAGCCGTAATCTTTTACTATCCTGGAATTATCAATTATACTTTTTACTATCTCTCCCCTTCTTTTATCTTCAAACTTTGGCTTTAAAGTATAAGAAGGAAAATGTTTTTTTATACTTTCAAAAACCTCAAGAACAGATTTGCTTTTACCTGTCCCAACATTGTATATTCTGTTTTTTCCCTTTTCAATAGAAAGTATATTCGCTTTTACAACATCTTGAACATAAACATAATCCCTATACATCTTTCCGTAACCGTAAAGAGTACATTCAAGGTTTTTTATGATTCTATTTATGAATATAGCTACAACTCCAGCCTCTCCCTTTACAGATTGTCTTTCCCCATAAACATTTCCATATCTTAATATTGTATAATCGTATCCAAAATTCTTACTGAAAAATTTTATATAATACTCTCCAGCATACTTTGAAATTCCATAACATGACTCTGGATTCTTTTCATAATCTTCATCGACAGGTTTATCAACTTCTCCATATATAGCACCTCCCGATGATGAGAAAATGATCTTCTTTGAGTTGAATTCTTTCATAAGATCAAGAATATTGATCGTTCCTATAATGTTTATTTTCGCATCCCTTTCAGGTTCTTCTGTTGAAATTCTGACATCTATCTGTGCTGCAAGATGAAAAACTATCTCTGGTTTAACATCCTTAAAAACTCTTTTCAAACTCTCTTTATCAGAAATATCACATTTAAAAAATTTAGAATCTTTGTTTATATTCTTTTCATCTCCACTTGATAGGTCATCAACTACAAAAACCTCTTCTTTTTTCTCTACCAACTTATCAACAATGTTTGATCCTATAAAACCAGCACCACCAGTTACAAGAACTCTCATAGATTAACTCCAATTTTAAATTTTATTTCAAAAAAGTTTCTCTCTTCTCCAACAATGTTTTCATAATTTTTTATGTATGAATCAGAAATATCCAAATCAACAAAAATTTTCTCTTTAAAAAACTCTCCATAAAAATTTATTCCATTTTTCAAAGTTGTTTCAACTCTACCTGATGGAAAAGGAGGTGCAGTTAAAGGCATCTCTTTTTCCCATGAATCGAAAAGATCTCTTGAACCTTTTCTTAGAAAAGAAATTTTATATCCGCTTTTTATTTTTCTGTTATATCTATAGTCCACTTTGAAAATTAAAAAATCTCCATCAGTTCCAAAAAAATATGAAATAGGTCTTCTATAATATGAATAGTTCAACCTGTCAAACTCATGAGTCCCTGTGTAAGTATTTACCCTACAATATTCTATTCCAAAAAGAAGTTTTCTTAACTTTTGTGGTGAATATGTTAGAGAAAAAAGATAACCCAACTTGTTTGGCACATAAGAAAATTCTGGTTGATACTGGTAATCATCTATAAAAAGTTCATTGTAGATTTTAAACCCAAAAAGATTTTCAATGGATAAATCAAAACTCCAGATTATATTGTCATCTGAAAAAGAATTGTTCTGAATAATGTAATATAAGATTATAGGATTAAGGTATGGTGGTTGTGGCAGATTGGATTGATAAATTATCATCTCCTTAAAAGAAAAATTTATATTTTTTGAAAGAAAATATTGCAACCTGTGTGTTGACATATAAGTGTTATCTGTCCTTCTCTTATCCTTTAAATAGTAAGGTGTAAGGTAAACTGTAAGATAAGAGAATTTCAACCTTTTAAAATCGTATTCAAAAAATATCCCGTCAAGTGGTAAAAGATCTTTTGAAAAGTAAATGTTATCGTAAAAACCACCACCCCAAACAGGTTTTATCCTTCCAAATATTAAAAAATAATCTTTAGAGTATACTCCCAAAAAAGTGTTGTTGAAATCTGAGCCGGTTTTTTCCCAATCTTTCATCCTATAATAGAAAGAATCCCTTTCAAGGAATGGGAAAAAAAGATCGAAAGAGATATTATAAAAAATATTATTTTTGCTGTTTTTTATCAAAAGGTTTGTATAGGTTATTATAGAATCCTTAAAATTTATAGAATCTGAAAATTTTTTAAAAGTTGCTTGGTTATAAAGATCAAAATGGTATTTAAAAATAGAATTCCTTTTTCCATAAATTGAAAGAAGTTTTTCTATAAGAAAGATTTCATCTTTTGAAAGATCTTTTCTGTTTCTTGCTAATCTCAACTCTTTTAAAAGTTGATCAACCCTTAAAGGATAAGTTCTTCCATCCAAATCGATTATATTTTTATGATACAACTCTTCTATTATCTGGCTTCCATACTCGTTGTCGAATATCAACTCGAAAGAGAAAATTTTTATGCAAAGTAAACCAATAAAAACAACTAAAAAAAATTTTTTACCATCCATTTCCTTTTAACACCTCAGGTATAGTTTTTAAAATTATAATAAAATCGTAAAGTAAAGACCAGTTATCAATATATTCGAGATCCTTTTTCATCCAATCAACAAAATCTATATTGTTCCTTCCAGAGATCTGCCATAAACATGTTAATCCGGGTTTAAAAGATAATCTCCTTCTATGCCAGAAATCATACTCTTTTACTTCTGAAGGAAGGGGAGGCCTTGGTCCAACAAAACTCATTTCACCTTTTAGAATGTTTATAAGTTGTGGAAGTTCATCTATACTATACTTCCTTAAAAATCTTCCAAAAGGAGTTATCCTTGGATCCCTTTCTATTTTAAAAACTGGACCGTTCATTTGATTCTTCTCTTTCAAAAGAACCTTTTTTTCTTCAGCATCCTTTTCCATAGTCCTGAATTTTATTATTTTAAAAATTTCTCCATTTATTCCAACCCTCTCCTGAACAAAAAATATGGGTTTTCCATATAAAAGTAGAATAACTATTGAAACTATTAAAAAAATGGGAGAGAGTAATATTAAAAATAAAAAAGCAAAGATTTTATCGAGAAGATATTTTAACTGTAACTTCTGGTAGACATCCCTTTTTAAAGTTGTCATCTCTATAAAATTGAACTCTTTGAATTTTTCAATATACAAGAAAAACTTCTTTGGTTTAAAAAGTGGATCAATGTTCAAATATACTTTTATTCCACTTTCTACAATATTTGTTATCTGCTCATTAAAATTTTCCAACCTTTCCTTTTCACTTGAAATGAACAAACCGTCAACATGCATACTTTTTAGCTCGTTTAGAATATCTTTTCCAAAATCTTCAATCTTTAAAATTTTTATTATCTTTATTCCCCAATCTGTATTTTTATCTATCAGATCTTTCATCTTTTCAAAATAGTTACTATCACCTATTAAAACAATTTTAAAAACATTTTTTCCTTCCCTAACTTTTTTTAACCTATAATTGTAAAGGATTCTTCTTTCAAAAAGAAGAAGAGAAGTATTTAAGAGTATAAAAATAACTATAAAAACTCTCGAAATTATAAAACCTTTAATCAAAAAAATGAAAGTAAACAAAAAGAGTGTTCCATAAAAATTGTTTACAACAACTTCAAAGATTTCTTTTCTAAAATAAATTCCTTTGAAAACATCTTCTTCATTTGTCTTTGAGTAAAGAAAATACCAAACAACAAGTATAAAAAGGAAAACAATATTATAGTATTGAGGGTTATAATGGAATTCTTCACCTTTCCATATTATTAAACTTCTCAAATAGAATGAAAACCAGAAAGAAAAAACTGTTATCAAAAGATCGAAGATAACAATGTATATCTTTTCAGAGTTTATCTTTTTTTTGTAAAACAAGTTTTACTCCACAGATTTTTTCATTCTTTTCAACATTCTTTTTAAAAAATAAAAGAATAGAAGAGTAACTGAAATAAAATATAAAAAGTATAGACTTTGTAATTTAAAGAAAAATGAAAGAATTGAAAGGATAGCAAAATATAGGTTTAAAGAGTAAATTATAATAACACTTTTTATATGTTTTCCATCATCATTTTTAATAATATGGTGTATGTGTAGTTTATCTGCTGCAAAGATATTTTTTTTACCTAAAAATCTTCTAACAACAGAAAGAAGAAGATCAAGTATTGGATATGTGAAAAGTATCAAAAAAGAAAACCATTCCTCCGGTATATGATACATCAAAATCATAATGATCATAGAGAATAAAGATCCAAGAAAAAGACTTCCAGTATCACCCATGAAAATTTTTGCTGGATAAAAATTGAAAATCAAAAAAGCCAAAAGTGCTCCAATCGTTGAAAGAAGAATATAGGAAATATAAAATTTTCCGATAACCAAAGAAAAAATAAAAAGTGGAATGGACAGTATAGTTGATATTCCTGCACAGAGTCCATCCAATCCATCTATGAAATTTATACTATTTATAACCAAAGCAAAAAAGAATGCTGAAACGAAAGTTAGTAGTGTATTTGTTAGAATAAGGTTTCCATAAATAATAGCAAGATCGTTTTTATTCCATAAAAAAAATAAAGTTCCTGTAAAAAGTTGAATGAAAAGTTTTAATCTTGCAGAGACACCTTTTACATCATCAAGAATTCCAACAAAAATAAAAAATAAGGAAATCGTGATCATCCTTAGAACAACCTTTTCAAGTGGAGTTATACCTGATGCATCAAGAAGGATAACAGATCCCCAAACACTCGTAAAAAAGGCTAAGCCACCAAGAGTTGGTATATTCTCTGTATGTATTTTTCTATCATTATCAGGTATATCATGGAAACCATAATTTAGAGAGAACCTTTTTATTCCGTTTGTTAAAATTAAAGAAATTAAAAAAGAAAAAATAAATATAAAAAAATATAAAAACATAGATTTTTATTATAATACATATAACCTTTAAGTCAATAAAATATCACCATATATCTGTGTGTATCCTTTTTACATCAAACCTTTCAACCTCTTGAGGATTCTCTTTTGGATAACCAAGGGAAACTATTGAGAATGGGACAAAACCTTCTGGTATTTTTAATGTTTTTTTCACAATTTCAATTCTTTCATTTTTAGGATATACTCCAATCCAACAACTACCTATACCGTAAGCCCAAGAAGCAAGAAGAATGTTCATCGTTGCTGCTGATAGATCCTGCGAAAAGTAGCCACTATCAGGTTGTTTTCTTGTGTTAGCAAGAACAACTATACAAAGAGGTGCATCTTTTAGCATCTTTGCATAAGGATGGTTTTTGGCTATTTCATCCAATTTCTCTCTGTTTTTTACAATAAAAAATTCCCAAGGCTGTTTGTTATGGGCAGAAGGGGCATACATAGCAGTTTTTATTATTTCCAAAATAACTTTTTCATCTATATTTTTATTTTGATACTCTCTAACACTTCTTCTTGTTCTTAAAAACTTTATTAGTTCATCCATTTATTTCCTCCTTATAAAAATTTTCTTGACATCATTTTTTTAAAGTATACAATAATTTCTTAAAAAATCCAAGAATAGGAATATGAAGAATATAAACGAAAACTTTCACAAGTTGATAGCGGAAAAAGTATCCCCTCAGGATTATGAACTGTGGATTTCAAATATTAAGATTATCAAAATAGATGAAAAATCTGTTTCTTTTTCTGTTCCAACAGATGTTGCAAGAGATTATATTGAGGATAAGTTTTTTTACGATATAGTTGAAGTTACAAGAAACCTTTTTGGAAAAGATCTTCAAATAACTCTTGTACCTGAAAAAAGGATAGAATCTATTCCTAAAGAGTTAAACCCTTTTAAAATTGAAAATATAGATTCATATGACAATTCATCTTTAAATCCTCGTTATACTTTTGAAGAATTTGTTGTTGGAAAATCTAACGAACTTTCATACACAGCTTCCCTTTCTGTTGCAAAAAATCCAGGCAACCAGTATAACCCTCTTTTTATTTATGGGAAAAGCGGTCTTGGCAAAACACATCTTTTGAACGCTATTGGAAACTATATCAAAAAGAATGATTACAAGAAAAAAATATGTTACCTTTCAACAGAAAGGTTTTTAAACGAATACATTTTTGCGATACAGGAGAAGAAGGTTTTAGAATTTAGGAACAAATACAGGGATGCTGATGTTCTTCTTATAGATGATGTTCAATTTTTGAATAGAAGGGAAGGAACACAAGAGGAGATATTTCATACATTCAATGCACTCTATGAATCAAACAATCAAATAGTCTTAACATCAGATAGACCACCTCATGAAATTCCAAATCTTGAACAGAGACTTGTCACAAGGTTTCAATCCGGATTAGTTGTAGATATCCAACCTCCAGATTTTGAAACAAGACTCGCAATTTTAAGAAGGAAGATAGAAAATGATGATATACAGATCCCTGATGAAATATTGAATTATATCGCTTTAAATATAAAACATTCTGTTAGAGAATTGAACAGTGCAATACTCGGTATACTTGCAAGAGCCTCTTTAAATAAAGCAAAAATAGATATCAGTCTTGCCAAACTGGTCGTTTCCAATCTTGTAAAACCAGAAAACCAATTCGTTTCAATGAGCAAAAAGTTTGGTCCAAAAGAGATTAAAAAGATAGTTGCAGATTATTATAAAATATCTGAATCTCAACTTGTTGGAAAAAGAAGAACCTCTTCTCTTGTTATTCCAAGACAGGTTGCTGCTTACCTTCTTAAAAAATATGGAAACCTTTCTTTAAAAGAAACTGCATCAGAACTTGGAAAAAAGGATCATTCAACAATAATACATGCTATAAAAAAGATCGAATCTGAACTCAACAAAAAAGATTCTAAAATAAAAGAAGATATAGATAGTATAATCAGTTTATTAAATATTGATTAGTTGTGGATAAGTTATCAACATTTTTTTTGTTTCAACATTTTTATTTGGGTGTGAAAAGATTATAAACAGTTTTTAAACAAAATTGTTGATTTTAAATTATTTTTTTTGTATAATTTAAAAATGTTATAAACATTTATTTTCGCTCTTAATAATAGTGATATGTTAATAGATAAATTAATTAATCAGGAGGATAGATGAAGTTTAAAGTTGATAGAAACGAATTTTTAAAAAATCTTGAAATTGTCTCATCTATAGTTCCAGTTAAACCTGTTGTGACAATCATTTCAAATATATTAATAGATGTTAAAAAAGATAAATTGATGTTGTTTTCAACTGATTTTGAAATATCTCTTTTTTCTGAAGTAGAATGTTCCTCTTCGGGTGAAGGTGTTTTTATTTTAAACGCCAAAACATTGGTCGATCTCATAAGAAGGTTACCTGATGGAGAAATCAATTTTAATTATCAGAATGATAGAGTAACCATAAAAACAAAAACTGGTGAATATAATATTCCAACTTTAAAAAAAGAAGAATATGTTGAAATAATTAGAATAGAAAAGGAAAGGTTGTTTCCTGTAGATTCTCTCCCTTTAAAATCTGCGATAGATAATACAATTTTTGCAACATCTAAAGATACTGTAAAGATAGCTATTACAGGTGTTCTTTTTGAGATGAACAAAAAATCTTTAACTATGGTTGCAACTGATAGTCATAGGTTAGCTTTAAACACTATAAGTGAATTCTTTGAAGATAATATATCGGGAAGCATAATTGTTCCTCCGAAATCTTTACAGATAATAAAGGATCTTATCGATGAGAAAGATCAGCTTTATATGGGATTTGATGATAAAAAAATAATGTTTAAAATTGGAAAGATAGAGATGTGGGCAAAACTTATAGATGGAACCTATCCAGATTACAAAAGGGTTATCCCATATGATAACAACAAGATAATGATAGTTAATAAGAGTGAACTTTTAACAGCATTAAATGCTGTAAATGTTTTTGTTAATGTTAACACCAAACTTGTTAAATTTGAGATATCTAAAAATAAACTTGTTATTTTAGCTTTCCAGAATCAACAGGGAGAAGGAAAAGAGGAACTTGAAGTAAAATATATTGATGATGAAACTATAAATATTGGTTTCAATATAAACTATCTTATGGAAATTTTAAAAAGGGTAGAGAGTGATAATGTTAAGTTTAAAATTAAAGGAGAAATGTTTGCTGTTCTAATAGAGAACGAGGAGAGTAAAATAGGAGAAGAATCCTTCTATATAATAATGCCTTTGAGATTAAAATAGTAAAAACAATAAAAATTTAAAAAGAATTCCAGATGGATAATCTTTACCGTAATAAAAAGAATAGAAAAAAACTAATAAACAGAATTATTTTCATTATTGGTTTTTTGATTTTTTCTTTCACTTTCATTTTTACAGGCCTTATTATATCAATTTTTATTAATTTGCAAAAAGAGTTGCCCTCTATGACAGATCTTATGTTATATAATGTTCCGAGTGCAACAATAGTTTTTGATGATAACAACAATGTTATAGATGAATTTTTTGTAGAAAGAAGGATACCAATAAAACTTAAAGAACTCCATCCATATACAATTAATGCTGTTATAGCACTTGAAGATCAGCAGTTCAGAAAACATTGGGGAATAAATGTTGGAAGGACAATAATAGTTCTTATAAAAGACATCTTTATGTTTAAAAAAGCTGCAGGAGCTTCAACTATAACACAACAACTTGCAAGAAACATGTTTTTAGGGATGGAGAAAACATGGTCAAGAAAGATCAAAGAAGCACTTATAACTTTGAAGATAGAAAAAAATTTTTCAAAAGATGAAATTCTTGAAATGTATTTTAACCAGATTAACTATGGAAACGGTAACTATGGAATAGAAGCTGCAGCCAACTATTATTTTGGAATATCAGCAAGAGAGTTAACTCTTGCACAATCAGCTATCCTTGCGCAGATTCCACAAAGACCTGAAGCAAACAATCCAAAAGATAATTATAAAAGAGCAAAAGCAAGACAACTTGTTTGTCTTAAAAATATGCTTAAAGAAAAGATGATTTCAAAAGCAGAGTATGAAGAGGCTGTTAACGAATCTATAATAGTTGTTCAAAATAATGATAAAAACAATTTTGCGAGATATTTTATAGAAGAGGTTAGAAAAGAGGTTATTAAAAGGTTTGGAATGAACACCCTTTATAAAGGTGGACTTAAAATTTATACAACTTTAAACAGTGATATGCAAAAACATGCTGAAGAAGTTTTTGAAAACAAGATGAGATATTATGAAAAAATGTATTATCTAAGACATACAAAAGAAAAATATGATAATTCGATTTCACAGACAAACGATTCTAATGGAAAACCACAAACAGATTATCTTCAGGGAGGATTTTTAGTAATAGATAACAAAACTGGTGAAATAAAAGTTTTGATAGGTGGAAGAGATTTTTACCATTCACAGTTTAACAGAGCTTTTCAAGCAAAAAGACAACCGGGATCAATATTCAAAATATTTTTGTTTTCTGCAGCTATAGAGAATGGAATGTTCCCCGGAGATATAATAATGGATACTCCGGTTGTTTTAGATGATGGTTCTTCACAAAAATATAAACCGAGAAACTATGATGGAAATTTTTTGGGACCTATTCCTTTGAGAACGGCACTTGCTTTGTCAAGAAATGTCACGGCGATAAGATTGATTAAAAATATTGGACCAGAAACTGTAATTAAACATGCAAGAAAACTTGGAGTAACCTCTCCTCTTTCGCCTGTTTTTTCTTTGGCTCTTGGAAGTAACGATGTTACACTTCTTGAAATGGTAAGAGCTTTTTCAGTATTTCCAAATAATGGTATATACAGGGAAGTTTCTTTGATAAGATATATTGAGGATGCACAAGGAAACATAATATATACAAACGATCATCCAGAAAAAAAGGTAATGGAAGAGGATGATGCTTATATTATAACGGATATGCTTGAAAGTGTTGTAAAGGAAGGAACCGCAGCAGGTTTAAAATATTATAAGATGAATGTTCATATAGGTGGAAAGACAGGAACAACCGATGATTATTCAAATGCATGGTTTATAGGTTTTACAAAAGATTATACTGCGGGTGTATATGTTGGATACGATGCACCTAAAACTATCGCCAATAAAGCAACAGGTGCGGTTATAGCACTTCCAATTTGGGCTGAAGTTATGAAACCTTTTGTTTCATATAAAGACTCTACACAATTTGAAGTGCCAAAAAATATTACCTATGTTAATGTTTGTAAAGAAACTGGAATGAGAGCTGCAAAGTTTTGCAAATACACAAGGATGGAAATATACAAAAAAGGAAAAGAGCCACAAAAATATTGTGAGAAACATTCAATAGAGTACAAACCATCACAGGATTTTGATATCTATAATGAAAATAGCCAAACAGAATTTTAGGAGGAAGGATGAGGTTTTTAGTTTTTTTGTTGATAATAGTAATAATTTTTCTTTCATTCTCCTATTTCTATTATTATAATCAAAAGTTCAAACCTGCTGTTGAAAGGTATGATGAGATAGTAAAGGAAAATAAAACCTTAACAGAGTATCTAAACAAGTTAAGAGAGGAAAATATTAAGAAGGATAGTTTGTTAAGTGTAATAAAAACTCCCAAAAATGAAGAAAAAAAGACTGATTTGAAAGAGGTTGAAACAAGGATTCCAATACTTTCAGATGACCTTTTTAATCCAGGTGGTTACGATTTAACAAAAAACGGAAGAGGTCTTTTAAAAAAATTTTCAGAGGTTCTTTTAAAGGATGGGGATGTTGAAATAATAGTTGAAGGGCACACAGATAATGATAAAATCGGCTCTAAAATGAAAAGCCTGATTCCTACAAATTGGGAACTCTCAGCTTTAAGGGCTATAAATGTTTTGAAATTTTTAAAAGATTCTTTGAATGTTAAAGAAGAAAAACTTTCAGCTATAGCTTACGGATCATCAAGACCTGTTGCTGACAATTCAACAGCCGAAGGGAAAAAACAGAACAGAAGAATAGAACTTGTAATAAAAAGATCTGTTGATACGGTTGATACCGTTGAAGATAACTGATAACAATTTCGATGGAATACACCTTTTTTCAGGTGGTCTCGACTCTCTTATATCATATTTTGTTTTAAAAGATTTGGGATTTAACCCTTTGCCAGTATATTTTGAAACACCTTTCTTTCCCTCTGAAAAAGCCAAGGATATTGCCGAAAAAAATGGTATAAAACTTTTTGTTGAAAATATTTTCAACGATTATCTTGCGATATTAAAAAATCCTGTATACGGTTATGGAAAAAACTTAAACCCTTGTATAGATTGCAAAGCTTTTATGATAAACAAAGCGATAGATATTGTTCTAAAAAACGGACTCAAATATGTATCAACCGGAGAGGTTTTTAACCAAAGACCCATGTCACAGACATTTCAAGGAATGAAAAAGATTGAAAAGTTGCTAAAAAGAAAAGATATACTCGTAAGACCTCTTTCAGAGGAGATTTTAAAAGGGAGATTTGAAAGAAACAACATTTTTAAGGATAAAAAATTTTTATCGATAGAAGGTAGAAAAAGGGAAATACAGTTGGAACTTGCAAAAAAGTATAATATAAAATATTTTTCCTCTCCATCTGGTGGTTGCCTTTTAACATACAAAGAGTATTCACAGAAGATAAAAATTTTATTGGATTTTAATATAAAAGATGAAAAATATTTTAAAATGGTAAAACATTGCAGATTGTTAAAATTTGACAATAGCTTAGCCTTTGTAGGGAGAGATAAAGAGGATAACGAAATTCTCTTAAATCTTTCAGATAAAGACATTGTTTACCAGATAATTGATAAAAAAGGTCCCGTAGGAATATTTTTGGGAAACGACGAAAAAGACTTTCACAACTTTTTAAAAAAAATGCTTTTCTACTCTAAACGCGACGAAACCCACCCCCATCTTATAAAAAAAATTGGGGACGGTGCTTGACAGTGTGACACTTTTATGGAAAAAGATCAGATTTTTCAACTAAAAAATATTCTTAAAGAGTTTGAAAAAGAAGAAATTTTCGAAGATATTTTAAATTATTTGAATATACTTTTAAAATGGAACAGGTCTGTTAACCTTATATCAAAGAACGATGAAAAGATAATAATAGAAAGACACCTTAAAGATTCTCTTGTTGCTTTAAAAATTGTTCAAAAAGATATTTATAAAAATATAATAGATATAGGAAGTGGAAACGGTTTTCCCGCTATACCATTATCTATTGTTTTAAAAGAAAAAATTTTTACTCTTGTTGAAATTAAGGAAAAGAAGTTTTATTTTCTAAAAGATGTAAAAGAGAGTTTAAAATTAAAAAACATTATCTTAAAAAAAGATGATGTTAAAAAGATAGATTTTTCTCCCTTTGATCTTGTTCTTTCGAGAGCTTTTTTGAACGAAAAAGATATAAAGGAATTTCTTAAAAAGAAAAATTATAAAGGAGATATTGTTTATTGGGAAAAGATCTATCAACCCGTTATTTTAAAAATTTAAAAAATGTTCCACGTGGAACATTTTGTTTTCTAACCTATTGAAAATTTTAAAAATTGTGTTATAGTTTCAAACTATGACTAAGATTATTTCTATTGCTAACCAGAAAGGTGGAGTCGGAAAAACTACAACAGCTGTAAATCTTGGTGCAGCGTTGGCTGTTGCCGAAAAGAAAACTTTGCTTGTTGATATAGATCCTCAGGCAAACGCTACATCCTCTCTTGGTTATTATGACAAAAATTTTTTGGGAAAGAGTGTTTATGACTCCCTTTTGAACAAAATTCCTGTTGAAGATATAATAGTAAAAACAGATCTTGAATATTTAGATCTTATGCCCTCGGACATATCTTTGGCTGCCACAGATGTTGAGTTTGTTGATGTTGAGGAAAGGGAGAGTATGCTGAAAAAGGTTCTTGAAAGGATAAAAAACAGGTATGAATATATTTTGATAGATTGTCCGCCATCATTACAGATGTTGACTGTTAACGCTCTTGTAGCATCAAAATCTATCCTTATACCAGTTCAGGCTGAATTTTATGCTGTTGAAGGGCTTGCAAAACTTCTTAACACCATAAACAGCATAAGGCAATCTTTGAATCCATCTCTTGAAATTGAGGGTGTTTTGATAACTATGTATGATAACAGACTTACCCTTGCAAGGCAGGTGGCTGATGAAGTTTTGAACTATTTTAAAAGTGCTGTATATAAAACTTATATTCCAAGAAATGTAAAACTTGCTGAAGCTCCATCTTTTGGAAAACCAATAATACTTTTTGATCCAATTTCAACAGGTTCAAAAGCTTATTTGGAACTTGCAAAGGAGATAATAGAAAAAGATGAAAAAAGCGTTAGGTCGAGGTCTTGAGTCGATTATAGCGGGGACAGAACAGAGAGAGGTTAGAAATATCCCCATATCAAACATAAAACCAAACCCATTTCAACCAAGAAAAATTTTCAAAGATGAGGAGTTGAAAGATCTTGCGGATTCCATTAAAGAGAATGGGGTTTTACAGCCAATTACTGTAAGGAGAGTTGGTGAGCATTATGAGATAGTAACAGGTGAAAGAAGGTATAGGGCTTGTAAACTTTTGGGTTTTAAAGATATTCCTGCAATAGTTAAAGATATCTCTAACGATAAAATGGTTGAATGGGCTTTGATAGAAAATGTTCAAAGAGAGGATCTCAATGTTGTTGAAGAAGCTGAAGCTTACAGGGATCTTGTCGAAAAGTTCAACCTTACCCATGAGGATATTTCTAAAAAGGTTGGAAAATCGAGAGCACATATAACAAACATTTTAAGGGTTCTTGAACTTGAGGATGAGATAAAAAATCTTTTAAAAGAAAACAAGATAAGTTTTGGACATGCAAAAGTTTTACTTTCAATAAAAGAACCTTTAAGGAGAAAACATTTTGCAGAAAGAGTTTACAGAGAGGATCTTTCCGTAAGGGATCTTGAAAAACTCTTATCAACCGGAGTTGAAAAACATATAAAAAGTGGAGAAAAGAAAAAGTCTGTCCATCTTAAGGATATTGAAAATAAACTTTCTGAGAGATTGTCAAGAAAGGTTAGCGTGAAATATAAAAAGGGAAAAGGAAATATCAGTTTAGAATTTTACAACGATGATGATTTTAAAAAGTTGCTGAATTTTTTAGGTTTGAAAAATTTTGATTAGGAGATATGATGAAAGAATTAAAAGAGATTTTAAAAATTTTAACCGAATCGATTGGTCCTTCTGGAATGGAAGAAAAAAGTTTTGAAAGTGTAAAAAAGATTCTTGAAGGTGAAGAGAATATTACCATTTCTCTTGATAAGATGGGGAATATTATAATTTTCAGAAAGGGAGACAGAAAAGAAAAAATCGCTTTCTTCACACACAACGATGAGATAGGTCTTATTGTTACAAAAATTGATGGAGATTATCTCAGATTTACATCTGTTGGAGGATATGATGAAAAAGTTTTGCTCGGACAGGAAGTAACCGTTTATGGTGAAAAGGTTGTAAGCGGTATTATTGGAGCAACACCACCACATTTACAAAAAGCGGGGGAAAGCGATAAGTTATTAAAATACGAAGACTTATATGTTGATCTCGCTATGAAAAACAAAGAACTTGAAAAGTATTTTAAAATAGGTGACAGGATAATTTTGAAGAGTGAGTTCACAGAGTTGAAAAACGATTTTGTGTGTTGTAAATCGATAGACAACAGAGGTTCTGCAGCTGCAATTATAAACATTTTAAACCATATAAAAAATTTAAAAAATATTCCAGATTTATATTTTGTATTGAACGCTCAGGAAGAGACAACGATGGTTGGTAGTTTAACTTCCTGCTACTCTATAAATCCAGATATTGCCGTAGTGGTTGATGTAACTTTCGCAAAACAACCAGGTGTTGAAAGTGGAATATCTTACGATTCGATAGGAATTGGAAGAGGTTCTCACATATGTTCCGATCTTTATGATTACATAACTGAAATTGCCAAAAGGGAAAACATAAAGTATGAAATAGAAGCTGTTCCACAACATTCTGGAACTGATGCTTATGCTGTTCAGACCGCAAGAGGAGGAATAAAGACAATACTTCTTTCTTTGCCTATAAAGAATATGCATTCACCAAGAGAGATAGTAAATGTTAAAACAATAGATAAAATTTCAAAGTTGCTTTCCTTATTTGTTTCTGAGGTTGAATTTGAAAAGTATGGTGAAAAAATTATAAAATGAGGGAGATATTATGATTTTAAAAAATTTAAGTGAAATTTTTGGCCCCTCTGGAAATGAGTGCGAGATAAGAGATTTTATAGTTGAAACTATAAAAGATCATGTTGATTCTTTGAAGATAGACAAAATGGGCAATATAATTGCTTTCAAAAAGGGTAAAAACAAAAACAGCAAAAAAGTTTTACTTGGTGCACATATGGATGAAGTTGGTTTTATGATAAAATCTATAGAAGAGAACGGTATGCTTAGGTTTTTGCCTGCTGGTAGTATAGACAAAAGAGTTGTCATAGGAAAAAATGTTTTGATAGGAAAAGAAAAGGTAAAAGGAGTTATCTGCTACAAACCTATACATCTTCAGAGAAAAGATTACAACAATATTCCAGATTTTGATTCTCTTGTTATAGATATTGGCTCAACAGAAAAGAAGGATGCTGAGAAATATGTTTCAGTTGGTGACTATGCTGTTTTCGATACTAAGTTTGAAAAGAAGGGTAACATAATAAAAGGAAAATCTTTCGATGATAGATTGGGTTGTGCAGCTATAATAGAAATTTTAAAAGAAAGGTATGAAAACGATCTTTTTGGAGCTTTTTTCGTTCAGGAAGAGGTTGGGCTTAGAGGTTCAAAAGCTGCTGTTTTCAACATTCCAGCTGATTACGCTATAGTTCTTGAGGGAACATCAGCTGCCGATATGCCACATTCTAAAGATGAACCTGATTATCCAAAGATGGGAGATGGAGTTGTAATAACTATATCAGACAGGTCATTTTTTGTTCATAAAGATCTTTTCAATGAAACGGTATCCTGTGCAAAAGAGAACAAGATAAAATACCAGTTTAAACAGCCGATGGTTGGTGGAACTGATGGAGGAGAAATACATAAATCGAAAGAGGGAGTAAAAACTATAGTTTTTGCTGTTCCTTCAAGGTATATACATTCTCCAGTCTCTTATGCTGATTTAAGAGATTATCGTTCAATGGTAGATTTAACAAAGAAACTTTTAAACAAATTAAAATAGGGGTAAAAATGAAAAATTTGGTAAAAGATTTAACATCTATTATAGGTCCTTCCTCTTATGAGGAACCAGTAGTTGATTATATTGAAAAGAGTTTAAAAGGAAAAAAGAATCTTGAAATAAAAAAGGATGCTTTGGGAAACCTTATAGTTAGAAAAAAGGGTAATGGGAAAAAAATAATGGTTGCCGCACATATGGATGAAATAGGTTTTATAGTTAAACATATAGATAAGAATGGTTTTATAAGATTTGCTGTAGTTGGTGGACTTTTCCCTCACAACATAATAGAAAACCATGTTGTCTTTGTTAATGGGGTTGAAGGTGTTATAGGTTATGAGAATAAAAATTTCAACTGGCAAAACATTCCCAAAACAGATGAGATGTTTATAGATATTGGAGCAAAGGATAAAAAGGATGCGGAGAAAAAGGTAAACATAGGTCTTCTCGGCGCTATGAAACCAACATTTGTAGATCTTGGAAAAAGGATTTCAACAAAATCTTTGGATGATAGAATAGGTTGTGCTATTTTGCTACAACTCGCACTTGACGATTTCCAGACAGATAATGATATCTACTATGTTTTCACAACACAGGAAGAGGTTGGACTTAGGGGTGCAAAAACATCAGCATTCTCTGTCTCTCCAGATTTTGCTATAGCTGTTGATGTTACTGGAACAGGTGATACACCTGAAACACATATTATGGAAGTAAAACTCGGTGAGGGACCTGCGATAAAAGTTCTTGATAGTGGAATGGTTGTCCGTAAACCTGTTATAGATTTTATGGTTGATGTTGCAAAGAAAAACAGGATTCCTTATCAGCTTGAAATATTGAAAGGTGGAACTACTGATGGAATGATGATTCAGACAAACAAAGAGGGTGTTTTAACCGGAGTAGTTTCAGTTCCAACAAGATATATACATTCTCAAGCAGAGATGTGTGATATGGATGATGTTGAAAACAGTGTCAAACTTATAAAAGAAATTTTGAAAATGGATCTATCAAAGAGAGGTTTTTGAAGTTGAAGAGGAAGATCACTTTTATATACATAAGTCCCGATGGTAAAGATAAAAGAGAATTTCTAATCTCTACAACTCTTCTAAAAATAATAGTTGGTTTTATTTCCTTTATAATTCTTTGCATCGTTGTAGGTTTTATTTTTATCTCTACAGTTTACTATGATGCTATGCAGAAAAGGAATTATGAGAATAAAGTTAAATATATGGAAAACGAGATGAAAAAGTTGGAAGAGTTGAAATCTGACATAAAAGAGTTGTATGAAAAAAATGAAAAGATTAGAGAACTTTTGGGAATCGATTTACAGAACAAAATATTAAAATCCCATTCTAAAGATATTTCAACAGCAAAGGCAGAAAGCACAAAAGTTGATGTTGATTCTCTGAGAGAATACAATGAGCTAAAACCAGATATAAATCCTGTTGAAGGTGTTGTTTCAAGATCTTTTTCAAAAGATCACCCCGCTATAGATATAGCGTGTAACCTTGGAACAATGGTTGTTTCATCTATAAATGGAACTGTTGATAAAACAGGGTGGGATCAAACTTTTGGAAATTATGTTAGAATAAAGAATGACAAGTTTTCTATATTCTATGGACACCTTCAGAAGGTTTTAGTTAAAATGGGACAGACTATAAAAAAAGGAGAGATAGTTGGAACTGTTGGTAATACTGGAAAATCTTCTGCGCCACATCTACATTATGAAATCATGATGGATTCTGTTTACTATGATCCAATACAATTTGTAAATTTAAATAACTAAATAAAGGAGTTTTTTATGGAAAAGAACCAGTCTGGAATAAACAACATTATTGGAGAGGGAACACACATCTCTGGAAAGATTTTTGTTCCTGGATCTATTAGAGTTGATGGTCAGATAGATGGAGAGATGACAGTTTCCGAAATGTTAACAGTTGGTAAAAGCGGGAATCTAAAGGGAACCATCAACACAAAAGATGCTGTTATAGGTGGAATAGTTGATGGGAAACTCGTTGTTAAAAACAGAGTCGAACTTCAAAAAACAGCAAAAGTCAGTATAGATCTTGTTTGTAAATATCTTATAGTTGAAGAAGGTGTTGTATTCGATGGTACCTGCTCGATGTCAAAACAGGAACTTTTTGATAAAGGTATAAAGAATAAAAATGAACAGTAAGTGAAAAGGGTATTTTTTTTTCTTTTAACTTTTTTTTTATTTTTATCTTGTGGTAAAAAACTCCCTCCTCCATCTCCGGATAGGATAAAACCTTCTGTAAGGAATATATACTATTTTCAAGATGGAAAGATCAAAATTGAAACTTCAGAAAATATATCATCTATAGATTCTATAAAGATTGAATATGATGATACTATAAAAAACGAAAAATTTTATATTGATGGTAAAAATATTTATTTGTGGTATGACCAGACAAAAAATGTTTTAAAAGTTGATATCTTTTCTATTTCAGATCTGAATGGAAACAAAAATTATATAAAAGATCTAAAAGTTAAGGGAGAAAAAATAAAAGATACTCTTCCTCCAAAAATTTTGAAAAGTTCTCAGACAGATACTCTTATAACTCTTTTATTTTCAGAAAATGTAGGGAAAATTTTTTTCAAAATATTACCAGAGAATATTGATTACAAAGATAGTTTATTTGGTGAAAAACTTGTATTGAAAATAAAAAATGAAGATGTTGTCCAGATGGTTGTTGATAGTATTTTTGATCTTTCAGGAAATATTGGAAAAGATAGGTGGGAGAATTATTTTTTTACTGAAAAAATTGATGAAAAATTTTCTTTAAAATTAACAACCGATAAAATCTCTGAAAAATTTATTCTTCTTGATATTGATGGAAAAATTTTAAGGGAAAATATTTCAGATAAAGATGGAAATATATCTTTTTTATATCTTAAAAGGGGAAGGTATACAGTAAAAGGGGAAAATTTTATTAAAGATACATTGATTCTTGAATAAAAGGGGAGAGATCTCCCCTTTTATCATTTTAATAGTTTTCAACAAAAAGTTCGAAATACGCTTTTGGATGTTTGCAGACAGGACATATATCTGGGGCTTCGGAACCCTCATGAATGTGTCCACAGTTTCTGCATTTCCAATAAACCTTTTTTGCCCTTTTGAAAACCATCTGTTTTTCAATATTTTCCAAAAGTTTTCTATATCTTTTTTCATGGTCCTTTTCAACTGAACCTATCTTTTCAAACATGTCGGCTATCTCATCAAAGCCCTCTTCTCTTGCTATTTTTGCCATCTCTGGATACATTTTTGTTGTTTCATAATTTTCACCATCTGCTGCCGCTTTTAAATTTTCAATGGTGTTTCCTATTCCGGAAAGTGCTTTGAAATGTAATTTTGCATGTTCCTTCTCATTATCAGCGGTTTCCTGAAAAATTGCTGAAATCTGTTCGTAACCTTCCTTTTTTGCAACGGAAGCAAAGTATGTATACTTGTTCCTTGCCATAGATTCGCCAGCAAAAGCTTCCCATAGATTCTTTTCAGTTTTTGTTCCTTTTAAACTTTTTTTCATTTAACCTCCTTTGCCCAAAGCATATGTATATTGCAGAACTCTCTTACCTCTTTAACATCTGATAAACTGACATCAAATATTGCTTCCGGTTTTTCTCCCGGTTTGAACTCATGTCTTAAAACCTTTTTATCTGTTAAAACTTCAACAAAAACAATATAATGTTTCTCTTCCATTGGATGTTCAACTGATCCGATTTTTACTTTTATCTTTCCACCAAAATCTTCAATTACAGGTAGATGTTTTTCAACACCAACATCCTCTTTTTTCGCTTCGAGTTTTACCATCGGTTTGTTACAGCAGACAAGCATTGTCATTCCAGTATTTACAACCTCAACAACATTTCCACAAACTTCACATCTGTAAAGTTCTCTCATTTGTGTTTTCATAAAACCTCCTTATTCTCTTTTACCAAGTTCACTGTTAAGCATAAAGAGAGCATTTGTTGAGTCTTTTATTTTTTCAAGAATAGAGACAATTTTCAAGAAAGAGTCCTCTTCCTCAACCTGTTCATCAACATACCATTTCAAAAATGATTCTGATGCATAGTCATTCTCTTTTTTTGCAATTTCCATCAGGTTGTTTATATTTTTTGTAACAGTCAACTCATGTTCGTAAGCGTATTTAAAAGTGTCAAGTGGTGATTTGAAATCATTTTTAGGTTGCTGAATAGGTTGTAATATAACTTTTGCTCCCCTCTCGTAAAGGTGGTTGAAAAATTTCATAGCGTGTATGTGCTCTTCCCTTGCCTGAACCTCCATCCAATGAGCAAAACCATCAAGATTTTCTCCCTTAAAATATGCAGCCATCTGAAGATAAAGATACTCAGAGAAAAGTTCTCTCTGAATCTGATCGTTAATCTCTTTTACCATTTTTTCGCTTATCATAATAAACTCCTTTTTATATTGTTTTTTAGATTTTCAATATTTTCCTCTTTTGGTATATATTGAATTTTTTCTTCAAGAAAAACATTGTTTGAATATTTTTCGAGATCTTCTTTTATAATTTTTGTTCCTTCACCTCCCCATCCATAAGATCCAAAAATAAAAAACTTTTTATTTTTAGGATTAAGACCAAGAAGGTAGGTTAAAAAACCTGAAACTGATGGAAGTGGCTGTTTATTTAAAGTAGGAGTTCCTATTCCTATTATAGAAGAATCAAGAACTTCTGTCATTATATCTGAAATATGGTTAGTTTTTAAAGACATTAAAACAACCTCATAACCTTCTTTCTCAAAGAACTCATAATATTTTTTTGCCATTATTTCAGTTGAACCCCACATTGTGTCATAAACTATTACAACTTTTTTCTTTGAAGGATCTTTTGACCAGTTCTGATACTCTTTTAAGATGTTAGAAATATTTTCTTTCCAAATTATCCCATGGCTTGGGGCAATTATTTTTATTTCAAGATCTTTTAAAAGATTCAAAGCAGTCTGAACCTGTTGAGAGTATGGAAGAACTATATTTGCATAATATTTTTTTGCCTGATATATTATTTCATCCAAAGGGTTTTCAAAGTCGAATCTATAAAATGAAGAATAATGTTGACCAAAAGCATCATTAGAAAATAAAATTTTTCTGTTTTCTAAATAGGTTACCATATTGTCTGGCCAATGAACCATTGGTGTTTGAAAGAATATCAAGTTATCTTTACCAATATTCAGTTTATCTTTTGTTTTAATCACCTTAATATTTAGGTTTTCTCCATAATGAAGTTTCAACCCTTTTTCACCTTGGGGATTAGTTACAATTTGAGCATTTTTTGCTATATTTAAAATTTTTGGTAAAGATCCTGAATGGTCCATCTCTACATGATTTATAATTATGTAATCTATTTTTGAAGGGTCAACAACATCTTTTATTCTTTCAAGAAACTCATCGAAAAGATAATGTTTCACGGTATCTATTAGAGTTATCTTTTCGTCTATTATAAGGTATGAATTGTATGTAGAACCCCTTTCTGTTGTATAACCATGAAAATCTCTAAGTGACCAATCTATTCCACCAACCCAGAAAATATTTTCATCAATCTTAAAACTTTTCATCAACTCTCCTTTATAAACTCAGATTTTGAAGCACCACAAACAGGACAAACCCAGTCATCAGGTAAATTTTCAAAAGGTGTTTGCGGTTTTATTCCACCATCAGGATCACCAACTTGAGGATCATAAACATATCCACAAACTTCACATTTGTATTTTTCCATCTTTTCCTCCTTTTTTGTAACATTTTCAACCTTTTCTTCTATATATGTTGGAGCGTTCTTTTGAGTTTTTCCCTTCTTTACCTCATGGTAAAAAGAATAAGTCATTGGCTGTTGTTTATCATCTACAATAAAACTTTCAACGAGTTCACCTATAAAAAGGGTGTGAGTTGAAAGGTCAAATTTATTAATAACTCTAAACTCTAAGATAGCAACAGAAAAATCTTTTACAATTGGAGCCCCGCTAACTCCCTTTTCATATTTTATATTTTCAAACTTGTTTATCTCCCTTCCACTTTTAAAACCGAAATTACCTATAAACTGCAAAGGTGTCTGTTCTGATAATATTGAAACTGAAAAATTTTTTCCTTTTTCTATAAACTGATGTGTATAGTTGTTTTTGTTTATACTTATAGCAACAGTTATAGGTTCAGAAGTAATTTGAAAAATAGTGTTTGCAATCTGACCGTTGACTTTTTCTCCATCAGAAGAGCAAACAAGGTAAACACCATAAGATAATTTAAAAAGTGCTTTTGTATCCAATCTTCCTCCTATTTACAGTTTTTACAAATCCCATAAATATACTTTTCTGAATAAACTTTTTTAAACCCCTCATCAATATTATTATCTTTCTCTTCATTGATTTTTAGATCATAAATTTTTCCACATTTAATACATTTGAAATGTATATGGGGAGAAGTATCAATATCGTATCTAACAAAATCTTTCTCAATACCTATTGCTTTAACTATATTTTTTTCAACAAAAAGTTTTAAAGTGTTGTAAACGGTTGTTTTTGAAAGTGTAAGAATCTCGTTAGAAAGATCTTTATAGATATCTTCAACAGAAGGATGCGTTCTGTTTAAAAAGAGATATTCAAGAATTTTTATTCTTTGAAATGATGGGGATATTCCTTTCTCTTCAAGTAATCTTAAAATACTTTGATAATCAACCTTTTTTATATTCATTTAAAAATAAAACCTCTTTCTTTATACCATAAGACAAAATCAAGATTTTCCAACGGGATATCAAGTTTTTTTGAAAATTTTCTCATATCTTCCTCAATTTCTATATACCTTTTTCTTGAAATGGAAGAAGGTATATTTTTGATTATAGAATATTCTTTTAAGTTTTTCAATATGTGTCTATCAAGTATTGCAAGATCGTTTCCATAACCGATATTTCTCAAAAAATGTGTAGCCTCTTTGTAACCCATGCCTTTAACATTTTTTACAAGGAACTCTCTCTTTTCAAAATTGGATTCTATATTTTTTAGTTCTTGAAAAAATTTTTCCTTCAAAAATTTTTCATTGTAGAAATGGTGAATATATTTTGATTTGTTATTTGGAAACCTTACCCCATAAAGACAACTTTTTATCTTTTCCTTCTCTTTTAATATTTTTTCCCCTTCTTTTTTTATCTTTTCTACAGAACTCCAGCATAAGGTAGCTTTTGATTGTGGAGTCAAAAGACAGAAAAAAAGTTCATATAAGATCTCATTATCTGTCATATTTTTTCCGTTTCTTTTAAACTCTTTAATTCTATTAACTATATCTTTCTTTATTTTTTTATAGATTTTTAACAATTCTTCATTTTTTTTCATATTACAACTTTGTAATTATTACAACTTTAAATTAATTATAATTACATCTTTAAAATTGTCAAGTTATTTTATCTGAGGGTGATGAGCAACCAGTCTCAATTTTTCTTTTAAAATTTTAATGTAAAATCTTTTCCCTTTCACAAACTGTCCATCTATCTGCCCTTTCAACTCCTCTTTTGTCTCTATTACTATTTCCTCTATTTTTTTCATTACAACTCTTTTATCATCTTTGTGTTTTTTTAAAAGAACTTTTAAAAGGTAATAAGGTTTCAAATAGAATGGAACATGTTTAATAAGGCAGATATCAAGCTTACCATCATCAGGTTTGGCATCTGGAGTTAAAAAGAATCCTCCTCCGACAGCTTTTCCATTACTTATACATGTTATATAAAATTTATCTTTTATAAATTCCTCTTTATCTATTTTTATCTTTACCTTTGGTGGTTTATATGTAAAAAGTTTCAAGAGAACGAAAACCATATAAGCGAAAAGTCCTTTAAGTTTAAGATTTTTTCTATCCATCTCCTCGATTACCTCACCATCAAAACCTATTCCTATTGCGTTTACACCAATTTTTTCGTTTATTGAGAAAAGGTTTAAATTTGAAAACTTTTCCGTTGTGAAAAGTTCTTTTAAAGAGATAAGATTTATAGATTTAATGAAATCGTTTCCTGTTCCCGTGCTTATAAATCTGATAGGGTAATTCAAAGGATACATTCCATTGACAATCTCATTTAAAGTTCCATCACCACCTATAACAACAAGATCTGTAACATCTTTTGAAAGCCATTCCTTCAGATTTTTTTCAGCATCGAATTTTTCTTTTGTGTATTTGATGATAAAGTCGATTTGGAGTTCTTTTAAAACTTTCTCTACCTGTTTTAAAATTTTTAATCCTCTCCCCTTTCCTGCCTGTGGATTAATTATTACAAGATATTTTTTCATATACCAATTTTAACACCATAAAAAAAATTTTTCAATACAATTAATTCTTAAAATTTGGGGACGGTGCATGACTCTGTGACATTTTAAAGAAAAACTAATATAACTTATTTTTCCCTTATTGATGATTTTTTAAAGAAGTAAAAAAACTATGAATATCCATAAGATGATTGCTATGCTCAGAGGAAAGAAAAGCATGATTCTTGAAAGGACAAAATAAGGGCGTCGTTGTAAGAAACAAAGAGCCAAAACGATCTCCTTCCTTTTGAGAAAAAATCTATTATTCTGATAGAAATGACTTTTTTAAATAGCCCTGTAAGTATTTCAACATTAAAAACTTTAAACCAAAAAATGATTTTTATAAAAAACTTTATGCAATAAAATTTGTGGTTATCTTGCTTCTAAAAATATAAACTCAAAATAAATTTACCGAAAAATTCCTTTCTTTGTGATACGGTAATAAATTACTTTTTGTAAATAACTATATTTTTATCAGGTTCTTTCAGGTTAAATTTTTTAAACTTCTCTGAAAATGATTCAACCATTTTGCTATTAAGTTCATCAACTAACATAAATTCCCCTGTTTTTTTGTGTATTTTATAAGGTTTTGGATGGAATTGCAATAATAAAATTTTTTATTAAAAGAGAGAAAGATTTCAGTTAGATAAAGATATTGCAATTAAAAAAAGAAGGAAAATCTCAGATTTATAAAAATTTCAAAGATAAGTAAAAAAATAAAAAAGGGATTGACTTTTTTAAATATTTTTTTTAAAATAATTGTACCAACCAAAAGGAGGTAAATATGAATAATCACCAAAAACATCTAACTCCCCCCCCCATCGATACTTACGGTTTATGTTAGTATTGATTGCTGCATTGTTTACATTAACATTACAATTATCTGCCCAGTATTTTGTTAGTGACTCCTTTGATGATTGTTTTATAGATCCTAAATGGAGTATAGAAAAAATAGAACCAGCTGAAGTTGTAGAATATTATGATAATCTACGAAGCCTTGATCTTTTAAAATTAAAAACTCTTTATGAAACTGATTCACTAACAAGGTCTGAAGCTAAAGTTTATCAGATTCTACCAAGCATAGTTCAAGAAAATTTTCATCAGAATCCTAACGATTTTTTCTATTTAAATGTATATGGTGGTGGTCCTTCTTGGTATAATACAATACATTATTATGATACAACTTCCGGTCACTATTCAAGAGCTAAAGCTAACTTTTATGCAAAATTTTCAAATGGCGATATTTTAAAAATAGTTTTTTATCGATTCTCTCAAAGACTCTCAGATCCTGTCCTTGTTTTTATAACATATATTAATAATACAATAGTGAATAGTTCGTCGTATACATATAGTACTGAACCTAATTTTAATATAAATTTAAATCATATTAAAGATACTACTTATACATTTTCTCTCGACAATAGTTTTACTCTTGGTACTCTTTATACAAGAGGAAAAATTGTTGAGGTGGGTTTTTTAGTTGCTGGAGAAGGAACTAGAAATGTCTCTTCAGCAAGTTTTCAAGAACTTACATCCACTCACTTTTCACTTCTAAATGATCTTAATGATTACTTTTACAATAAACTTACATTTAACAATTTGAAGTATGAAGAAAATAATACCATAGATGTAAATTTATGGAAATATAGTGACACTATCCAACCGTATGAACCATTTAAATTTGCAACAGTTAAATTGATAGATCACAATGGATATACTGTTGTTGGACCTTCTAATGTTAATACTTCAGGTGCTCTCTCATTCAACATTACACCTACTGATACTTTCCCATACAGATTGATAATCCAAAATAATATAGCAAAAGGTCAAATAGACACATTCATATTGAGAGTTGATTATAAAGTGATTAAAAATGTTAGTAAGCCAGAAGATGTTCCTGTTTTAAAACACAACATTATAGATATTGGAGTTACAAAATTTGGAGTTGAACCACAACCTGATATAGCAACAACTGGTATACCTGGTTTAGAAGTAACATTGACAGATAATGAAGGTTTTAATTATAAGGGTATTACAAATGATTCTGGATATGTCCATATACCAGCATATTTGTCAAGTAATAGACCTCTTACTTTAACAATAGATGGAGTTGGATATATTCCATACACTTCAACAATACATACCTACTTGTGGAGCAATGTAAGAGGGGCATTTGGGAGGAACAATCAGGAGCATATAGTGAGGAAACCTAATACTGATGAGATGGAGATGTTGTATACGACTGGAGACAGTGTGGTGTATGGAAGGAGTGAGGATTTTGGACAGACTTGGGAATTGGAGATATTAGGAAAGGGGAAAGAACCAGCGTTAACGAGAACAAAAGATGGATTAATAGCTATATGGAAAGAAGGGGAAAGCACATTTTGGTATTCGATTAAACATAGCCCATGGACACCGGTTGATACACTTATATCACCAACAGTATGGTTTACGGAACCAGTTGTTGGCTACAATTATACAACAGATAAGACATATATGGGATATATAGGGAACAGATATTTAAACATAGAGAGAGGGGATTATATTCTTGGAAGTATGGAAGGCATAGATATAGGCACATTAGTTTTTGATACTGTTGTATCATATTATGGAGAAGATAATAAAGTTCCAATGAAATCCCCAGTATTTTCATTATTTTATGATATATCATCTACTTCAATATCACACCTAATAGGTTTTATAGACACAACAAAAAATTATTTATATAAGTTATATACAAGTAAACTCCCCCAATGGACTAAATTGCGCACAATTAATAAATCAGGGCAGGTTTGCAATGCACCTACAGCAGATTATTATGGAGAGGTAACAACATTTGCTTATGAAGTGATAAATATTGATGGAACAAGAGATATATGGAAAGCAAAGATGATAGATGGATTTTTAACAGAGCCAGAGAGGATAAACACATTCATAGGGGTAAATAAGTATCCAAAGGTTAAGAACAATTATCTTCATCTTTATGTTAACAATGATAAGAAACTCATAAGTGAACCTGGATATGGATTAACAATAGAGCAGAATATAATAAGAGAGACAACTGATTCAATATTTAGTTATGATGTTAACTTTAAAGATACTTATACCAACAGAAAAGGATTTTTCATATGGACGGAAGGAGAGAATGGATTTTATAGATTGAACATGAAAGAGGTATCGTATAAAACAGAACCGGTACCATATGTAATATCATTGCCACAGGATACGATAGAGAGAGTTACAACATCACCTTTGTATGACAACAATTACCTTGGTAGGAAAGAGCCAGTAGAGAGGTTGAACACGACGATAGTTGGACTTGATCCTGAGATGAGCTACAATGTGAGAGTGATAACATCAGAAGGGAGTCCTGTGAAGCCACAAATAATCCAGATAGATGGAGAGGTGTATGGGGTAGTGTATGGACATGCAAACAGAGAGGATACAACGGAGATAGTACTACCTAAAGGGATATATGAAGATAACAAGATAGTGATAAGTATAGATAGGAAGAAGGGGAATCCAAACAGGGTATCGAAGGTAGAGGTATACCAGTATGAAACTGAAGGGGAGAAAGAAATAGTAACAGCAAACAAAGTTAAGGTATTACAAGCAATAAATATGACAGAGACAACGGAAGTTAAGGGTAAAAAAGAAGGATTAAAGGTTAGTTATATATCAGACAGAGAAGGTGAAGTGGAGATAGAGGTATACGATATAAGAGGAAGCAGATTGGGAATAATGAAATCGCAGGTGAAGGCTGGGTTGAACGAAATAGGGATAGGATTAGTTCAGAAGAGTGGAATATATTTTGTTAGGATAAGAGATGGAGAGAAGGGAGAGACAAGGAAGATAAATATAATAAAGTAAATTTAGGAATAGAATAAAGGCTGAATAGGTAAATACCTATCCAGCCTTTGTATTTAGGGGGATAATTTTATGAAAAAGATGATTTTAATGGTATTAATAATGATAACAGGTGTAATATTGTCAAGTTTAGCTTTTGAACAGAAACAGTATATAGATAAAGGAACAAATACAGGGGTTAACTTTGCGGGTCCATTTTATTGTGATTATAACAGGAATATGAATGATGAATTAATAATACCAGGGACCAACACAATATACTTTTATGAAATTCAAAGTGATAGTGGATTTAGTTTAATAAATCAAATAGATGGAATTAGTGGTAATCCTTATTTATGGACGGCAGGGACAGGTGATTTTGATAGTGATGGATTGAAAGAGATAATATTAGGGTATCCTGAAAATGATACAGCACATTTAAGGATATATGAACAGAGTGAAAGCACATCATTTTTTGATAATTTGGTATGGCAGAATGATACACTATATACAACGATATATAATCTTGGTGTAACTAACAAGTTGAAGGGAGATGGAGTAGACAGGATATGTGGTTTAGGGATACCGTGGTTATCAAAGCCAACAAAAGCATATGGCTGGTATTACTATACTTGCATTGGAGATAACCAGTATGAGATATTGAACACATATGCTGAGAGCATAAGTGTGGGATCAGAAATGGATATTGGAGATATAAATGGAAATGGATTAACTGATGTTGTGTTTAAATCGTATAAAAATTATGTATATATTTATGAATCTACAGATATAATGGATACTTTTTTTGTAAAGGTTGACTCAATTACGGAAAGTGGTTATGCTTCTGACGAATTACTAATATTACCAGATATAGATAGAGACGGAGTCAAAGAGATAATGAAATACCAAATTGACTATGTTGGATATCCTACATCGTATGGATATTTGATATATGAAGAGAGAGGAGGGATTTTTGATACAATTTTTAACAGACATTTTGAAGTGATGACCAATTTTATGTATATATGTGGAGGGGATATAGATTATGGAGATATAGATGGAGATGGGATAAATGAGATAGTGATAAGTGGAGGTAGACATCTTGAGGTATGGAAAGCGAAAGGTGATAATCAGTTTGTAAGGATATGGGAATGGACTGATCCGACATACTACACTATAGAGAGTCATCTTTTATGTCATGATTTTAACAATAATGGGATAAAAGAGATAATATTCACTGGTTGTGGAATTTCTAATTCACTGACGAGGGTATTTGAATGTGATACAACAAGAGATCCATCAGCGCCAGATATGGTGAAGGCAGAGGCGAGCGATGGAGTGATAGTTGGGAGTGGAGTTGATTATGATGATTATATAAGGATAGAGTTTTCAGGTTTAACAACAGAGCCAAGAATAAATAAGAGCAATATAGATAGCATATTGAGGTTATCAGGAGGGCACAGTTATCTTGCAAATGGGAAATATCTTGACACATGCAGATGGGAGAAAGAGGGTGGGAAGAGTGTGTTGTATATAGAGTTAACAGAGATACTATCGCCACCGACGGTAGAGGTAGGGGATACTATATATCCTGACGGAGTAACAATAAGGAGTTTTGAATATCCTTTATTAGCAACAAGTAAACCGATAGTGTTAGGAGGAAGTTTTGGACCAACCGGATTAGAAGTGGAAAGAGAAGAAGGAGAAGTGGGGATAGAAATAGAAGTTAATAAGGGGTATATAAAATGGGAGACGAAAGGTAGAGGAGAATTGGAGGTGTATGATATAAAAGGAAGTGTAGTGATAAGAGATGAAAGAGAGAGGAAAGGAGAGAATAGGACAGAAATAAACCATTTAAAGAATGGGATATATTTTATAAAGGTTAAATATAAAGATATTGAGATAACAAAGAAAATTGTAAAAATAAGGTAATCAATTTGGGGACGAGATTCTTTGAAAAAGTGAGACATTTTTTCTTTTTCAAGTTTGATAATTTTTTTTAATACTAAGAGAATTCAAATGAAAGTAAAATTTTTATGATTTTTCCTTGCGCCAAAAAATAAAGCAGTATGGACACAAAAAATTATTTTTTAAAATGCAAAAAATTTTTGATTTTTGCAAAATTTTTTGAAGATCGTGTTATTAAAAATGGGATATAAGTTGTAAAATAATAGAATTTAAAAAATTATAGATTTTGGCACGATTGTTGCTTTAAAATTATCAAAAATATTTGAAACAGAATAATACAAGAGTTTTGATATAAAAGGAGGAGTATATGAAGAAAAAATTTATATCATTTCTGACGATTTTTTTGGTATTGTTTTTATGGGGAGAAAGTAATTATCTTGCTGAATGGGCAGAATATAGAGACTTAGATGGTGGAATAAAAGGTGGAACAGATACGAAGGCTGATTTTGATTCATTGAATGTAGCATTTGTAGGGAATTGGCCATTTGGACCATCTTATGCTGTTACGAAAGATACTATAAGGGATGTATGTTTTTTAGGATCAGGAGGAGGAGTATATATACTTGA